>OLVO01000003.1_pt1 | contig 401949 bp, 409 predicted proteins | sample 1672571 | NCBI WGS metagenome assembly OLVO01 (sample SAMEA3136700, study PRJEB25190) | human gut metagenome | biome: human gut; feature: human-associated habitat; material: faeces | place: Austria | collected 2013
TTGCTTTATGTGTCATTATTTTTTCCATGTGTTGCACTTATATTGTAAATCTATCATGTAAAAAGTTTTCCGCAAACTCTACTGCAAAAGTTCCCACTCCGCTGCGCTGAAACTGTGGTATGACTGCAAGCATTGAAATATAGCCCACATCATTATCATCAAGCCCGTTTATCTTCAGCCACGCAACAGGCATAATGCCTCTGCAGATCAGATAATTCTTTTCGTCTCTATCATGGCTCATGATAGAGTTTAGCCATTCGTTATAGGTTATTTTATCGCCGTGAAGCGCTTCCAGATTTTTATTGTAGATGTCAGCAATGATCCTTACGTCAAAACTGCTGCTGACAGGCACGGCTTTGTATATCTGCCCCAACTGCTTTTCAAACATTATATCGCCGTTGTTTATCAAAGAGTTGAATGTCCGGTATGGCTTTTCGGCAAAGCCCAGCTTTTTCTGCAGTTCAAGTGATGGGGTGTTTTCGGGAGCAACATATGTGCGTATGGTTTTGCAGCCCTTGTCTTTTAATGTATCAAATGCTGCACTGAGCATTTGTTCGGCGATAAGCCTGCGGCGGTAGCTTTCCGCAACAAAAAGATCACCGTAATACCAAAGCGTGGGGTCGTCAGTGTTTCGGATACAGAACACTCTGCCCACAAAATCTCCTGATGCGTTCCGGGCTGTCACATTGAAACAATCGCTTTCAGACCTGTGCCAATAAAGAATGCTTCTCATTCCTGCAATATCATTTTGTCCCCAAAGCGCCGAGGATATCTTCATGGCAGTCTCTTCCGACAAATATTCGCTTGTGCTTACGGTGATGATTTCGGTATTGTTTGTGTTCATAAAATTCCTCATTTCATAAATAAAAAAGTGTTTCCGAAAAAACGAAAACACTTGGATTTATTATTCACAAAATGATATCACATGGAAATGCAGTGTGAATGATAGATGTTTTCGATTTTTCTGTTACGAATATTCATATCATTCACCTGCCTTTCAGGATTTGGTGCGGGTGACAGGACTTGAACCTGCACGCTTGCGCAATAGATCCTAAGTCTATCGTGTCTGCCAGTTTCACCACACCCGCATTATGACGGATTGACCGTGTTTATTTGCATAATTACACGTATAACTTGATTATTATATCACAAAAATCGAATGATGTCAATGACTTTTTTGAAAAAATATACAACGGCGGTGTAAAAAATTACGCTTAGAAAAATATACGCAAAATGTGCTTGACAGCGTAGGGTTTATGGAGTATAATATTAACGTGGAATAATTTTTTGACAGGGAAGAGTGTTTAAAAGAATGAAAGATTTTTCTTGATGATGCTTGTGCGGACAGGCTGTATGGATGTCTGCAGGAACCTTGTCGGAAAATTTCATTTGCTTTTTCTCGTTAAAAATATCATTTTTATAAAGGAGATTTGATGTATGTCACTTACAAACAATCCTAACGTACTCAAGTGGGTTGACGAAATGGTCGCTCTCACAAAGCCTGACAAGGTTGTATGGATCGACGGCAGCAAGGAGCAGCTCGATGCTCTTACTGACGAGGTTTGCTCCCTTCCCGAAGGCAACAGAGACAAGATGTACAGACTTAACCAGGAGAAGCTTCCCGGCTGCCTGTACCACAGAACTCTTCCCAATGACGTTGCTCGTGTAGAGGACAGAACATTCATCTGCACACCTACCAAGGAAGAAGCAGGTCCTACCAACAACTGGATGGATCCTAAGGAAATGTATGCTAAGCTCACTCCTCTTTATGACGGCGTTATGAAGGGTAGAACCATGTATGTTATCCCTTACTCCATGGGTCCTATCGGTTCTCCTCTCGCTAAGGTCGGCGTTGAGCTTACTGACTCTATCTACGTTGTTCTTAACATGAACATCATGACAAGAATGGGCAAGCAGGCTTTTGAGAACCTGGGCGATACCTCCAACGATTTCGTAAGAGGTCTCCACTCCAAGGCTAATGTTGATCCCGAGAACAGATACATTGTTCAGTTCCCTCAGGACAACACTATCTGGTCCATCAACTCCGCATACGGCGGAAACGTTCTCCTCGGCAAGAAGTGCTTTGCACTCCGTATCGCTTCCTACCAGGGCAAGAACGAAGGCTGGATGGCTGAGCATATGCTTATCCTCGGCGTTAAGAAGCCTGACGGCAAGGTTGTTTACATTACAGCTGCATTCCCCTCTGCTTGCGGCAAGACCAACCTCGCAATGCTCATTCCTCCTAAGACTTACAAGGATAAGGGCTACGAAGTATTCACCGTTGGTGATGATATCGCTTGGATGAAGCCCGGCGCTGACGGCAGACTTTACGCTATCAACCCCGAGAACGGCTTCTTCGGCGTTGCTCCCGGTACTAACGCTAAGTCCAACTACAACGCACTTGCTTCCACAATGAAGAACACCATCTTCACAAACGTTGCTCTCAACAATGCTGATAACACAGTTTGGTGGGAAGGTCTCGACAAGAATCCTCCCGAGGATGCAACTGAGTGGAAGGGCGCTAAGGTAAACGGCAAGGAATACACTTCTGTTATCGGTGCTGACGGCAAGCCTCAGAAGCTGGCTCACCCCAACTCCAGATTTACAGCTCCTGCTGTTAACTGCCCCTGCGTATCTCCTGAGTTCAACAATCCTAACGGTGTTCCCGTTTCCGCTATCATCTTCGGCGGCAGACGTGCTTCCACCACTCCTCTGGTATATCAGTCCTTCGACTGGACACACGGAACTTACATCGGTTCTGCTGTTTCCTCCGAGACAACAGCTGCTGCTGTAGGTGCTGTCGGCGTTCTCCGTCACGATCCTATGGCAATGAAGCCCTTCATCGGCTACAATGTTGGTGACTACTGGGCACACTGGCTCGAAATGGGCGAGAAGCTCGGCGACAAGGCTCCTAAGATCTTCAATGTTAACTGGTTCAAGCAGGACGAGGAAGGTCACTTCATGTGGCCCGGCTTCGGCGATAACATGAGAGTTCTCGACTGGATCATCAAGCGCTGCGAGGGCACTATCGACGCTGAAGAAACTGCTATCGGTTACCTTCCCAAGAAGGGTGACATCAACCTCGAGGGTATTGAGGACGAGGTTACACCTGAGATCCTCGACAAGCTCCTTTATGTTGATAAGGACCTCTGGAAGAAGGAAATCGCAGAAATGCGCAGATACTACAAGGAAGACATCTCCGATAAGGGCGGCCACATTCCTGCTGCTCTCATCGCTCAGCTCGATAAGCTGGAAGAGAGACTTAACAAGTAATCTGAAAACTGCATAAGTTTTGCCCCTCAGGGATCTCCCTGAGGGGCTTTTTGCGTTGCATTACTATAGACATTCCATAAAAAATATGCTATAATAAGGGAAATTATAACGCAATCGGAGAAATGATATGACGAAAAAGATAACGGTTCATCTGGCGGCATTTTTTGCGGCTATAGCGGTGATGTGGGGGCTGCTGGTGCTTACCTCTATTATCCCAAACGAAAAAATATATGAGGGGCTTATGGAAAGCGCCGATTATTACGGCAATACAGAGGCATTTTCCTTTGAAAACAGCGGAAGGCTGTGCGATGTTGCCGATAACTATGCCGATGCTATCCTGCTGAATATTCTGTGGAACATAGACAGCTCTCACCCTGTTTATTCCTCGCTGGATACCAAGTATTACAGCGGCGAGGAGCTGGGCGTGAACTACGGGCTGTATGCTGCACTGAACGGCGTTGCTCCCGATACGGATTATTCCCGCTACTGGCACGGCTCGGTAATATTTATCCGTCCGCTGATGGCTTTTATGAGCGCTCGTGGGGTGAAAGCCGTGGGTCTGGCGGCTGTGATAATTCTTGCGGCGGTGTGCTGCGGTATTCTTGTGAAAAAGCGGCAGTGTTTTGCGGCGGCGGCTCTGGCGGTGTCGCTGTGCTGCGTCCATGTGTGGAATGTGGGGATGTCGCTGGAGTATATTCCCATGTTCATCGTAACCATGGCGATGTGCATTTTGTATGTGCTGCTTGAAAAAAAAGGCGATATCTATGTGACTGTGCTTTCAGTCATAGGGGGAGCTGCTGCGGCGTTTTTCGATTTTCTCACGGCTGAAACTTTGTCCATACTTCTCCCGCTGCTGCTGGTGGTGATCATCCGATACAGTGATGACCGACTTGAAGAGAATGGTCTTCCTCTTGTTATAAAAAGCGGCTGCTGCTGGGGAGCGGCGTATCTTATGACCTTTATTGTCAAATGGGCGGCGGCTTCAGCTGTGACAGGGGAGAACAAGTTCGTTTCAGCCATTCATTCGGCAGAGGTGCGCATAGACGGCGAGACTGATATGTCCCTGCCCATGCAGATAATATCCGCACCTCTGGCAAATCTCTCCACACTTTTCGGCGGAGATGTGCGTGTTGACGGCGGACGCATCGCCTTGGGACTTATACTGACCGTTCTTATTTCGGGAAGCATATGCTTGCTTTTGGGCAGCAAAAAGCCCCCAAAGGCAGATATAACAATAGCCGTACTGGGACTTGTGCCGTACCTGAGATACATCGTCCTCAGCAACCATTCATATCTTCATGAATATTTTACCTACAGGGCGCAGGCGGCGACTGTTATGGCACTTTGCGCATTGGTATGGCTTTGCATACGTGATAATAAACCGACCAAAAAGGTCAGACAGAAGGTGAAGCGGTGACGGAATTTACTATACTTATGCCCTGCCTGAACGAGGAAAAGACCATCGGCAGCTGCATTGATGAGGCAAAAAAAGGCATAGCGGCAGGCAAAATCTCCGCCGAGATACTTGTGGCGGATAACGGCAGCAGCGACCGTTCCGCTTTCATTGCCCGTGAGCATGGTGCAAGGGTGGTGAACGTGGCTGAAAAGGGCTACGGCAGCGCACTTATCGGCGGCATAAAGGCGGCGCAGGGGAAATATATCATCATGGGCGACTGCGATATGAGCTACGATTTTTCCGATATTGGCGGCTTTGTGCAGAAGCTCCGTGAGGGCTATGGGCTTGTTATGGGCAACCGCTTCGGCGGCATTGAAAGGGGCGCTATGTCCTTTTCCCACAGATATATCGGCGTGCCCCTGCTGTCGCTGGCAGGGCGGATAAGATACCATACCTTTGTGACGGATTTTCACTGCGGCATCAGGGGATTTGACAGGGATAAGGCTCTGGCGCTGGGACTGTCCTGCTCGGGCATGGAGTTTGCCACAGAGATCATAGGAAAATTCGCACGCTCGGGGGAGAAGATCGCTCAGATACCCGTAAAGCTGCGCAGGGACGGCAGAAACGGCAGATCGCACCTCAGGAGCATACCCGACGGCTGGCGGCATCTGAGGTTTATTATCACAAACAGCTGTGAAAAAAAATGAGGCATTTGCAGGAGTTTGCAAATGCCTCTTTGTGTTATTCGGTAATTTTTATGAGTCAAGACCGTTGAGAATGTAATTGTAAATGCAGTGGTAAGCGTATTCCCTGGTAACATAGCCGTCGGGGTCAAAATTACCGTTCTTGCTGCCGTCAACAGCGCCTGCAGCCCAGGCAATGGAGATGTAGCCCACATATGCGCTGCTGTCCGAAACGTCCTTGAAGGGGGACTTGAAGATGTTCTTCATCTTGGCGTATCTGTCAGCGCCCATGTCCTTTACGAACAGCCTTGCCAGCTCTTTTCGTGTAAGATACTTGGCGGAAGTGCTTTCGCTGCCGTTTGCGGCATATTCCTCCACAATGGGGTCTTCGTAATAGCCTGCGTTTATCAGTGAAAGCAGAGCGTTTACCTCGTCAGCGGTTATTTTTGAATTGGGGGAGAACTTTTCATTGTCATGTATCTTGATGCCGTAGTTGTAAAGTGTGGCGATCTCGCTCTTGTACCTGGAATTGTCAAGGTCGGTGTAGGGGCAGGTCTCGCCCTGAGAAGCTGCCTTTTCAAGGGGCTTGCCGTTGTTGTCGCAGAGCTTTCCTGTTCTGGCGTTGAGCTTCCATGAATCCATGCTGTAGATGAGATATGTGTGGGGCACGGATCTATAATCGGTAAAGCCGTCGTAATAGAGGGACATATCCTGCTGACCGAACAGCAGCTCAAGAGCCTTCTGCTTGTTGACTATCTTGCCATCGCCGAAATCAACGTCCTTGGTGTAGTTTGAGCTGATGCCTGTTACTCTGCCGTCGGAATTAACGGTAACGTAAATGGAGTCGCCCGAGACCTGAATGTTGTTTACGTATCTGTAGAACTTGAAGCTGCGGCTGGTTACGGTGTAGTTTTCCGTCTTGACAGCGGGAGCGGTGTTCTCGGGGTCAGCCTTGTATTCGCCGAAAATGTCGCCGTAGTAATATTTTGCGGCTTCCTCGGCAATGGAATTGGCTTTCTTAACGTTCAGCGCCTGCTTGCTGTTCAGGGTGTAGTTATTGAAGCTGATCACCTTTCCTGACTCAGCGTCAGCGGTAACGTATATCTCGCTGTATTCCTTTTTGTTGTTGATATAAAAGCGGCAGCTGATGGCAAAGCCGCTGGGAGCTTCTTCGCTATAGTCGATGTTAAAATCATTGACAAGGTGGCTCTTGGTCACGCCGATGTACTTGTCCTTTATCATCAGCTCCTTGAACTTATCCGAGGTGAGCATCTTGCTCATGTCGGCAAGCTTTTTCTTTTCCTCGTCGGTGAATTTTACTCCCGTTGCGGGAGTGGCTTCTATATCATCCTCTTCCATCACGTCAAGCGCTTCTTCCTCGGCGGCCATATCATAGCCGCTGTCACTGTATTTATCGGTGTCAAGAGCGGCAAGATAATCATCGTTCATGGTGGAATGTTCGCCTGTGGAAGCGTTGTAGATAAAGCTGTTCTGAGGCTCATAGACGATGCTTGCGGTGGTTTTGTTTGTTTCGTAGTCGGTGGATATCCTGTACCATGGCTTTATGGTGACTTCCTTGGCGTAGATCTCCTTGATAGCTTCCTGAGTGAGAACATCAGCGGAAGAGTCGAACTTTGCGTTCTGCCACCAGTTCATATCCATTCCCAGAACATCGCCTGTGTATTTGTTGAGATATATGCGGCCGCTGTTGTTTCTTACCTCAACGCTGCCGTATTTTCTGGAAAAGCTTATGGAAACAATGTCGCTGTCAAGCCTCAGGCGGATATCATCGTCAGCCACGGTATAGCCTTTCATCGAGGGATTTACAGTGTAAAGCCAGCTCAGAGCCTTGTTTGCAAAAGCCTTCTTTGACATTTTTGCAAAGCCTCTTTTTTGACCGTAGTTGTATCTGTCGGGGCTTGTGTAGCTTGTTATCAAATCGCCCGTAACGGTGACATAATAGCTGTTTCCGCTTATATCATCGGGATTTTCCCATGTGAAGTTATAGTTCTTTAATCCGTTGCTTTCGCCTGTGGTGCAGGAAAATTTGGAGTATTCCTCGGGGATAGTTATTCTTGATTTTACTGTGGCAAGTGCTTTTTCCATATCGCTTCTATCCTCCGTATCGGCTGTCGCTGTCGATTTTGACGAAGCAGCTGCGGCGGCGTTGGGAGTTATTGTCTTTGCAAAGCAGACCGGTGCAGAGGCGTTCACAGCTATGGCAGCTGCCGCCAGAAGTGCTATCTGTTTTCTCATATTATGACCTTCTTTCTGATGATTTCAGAATTTTCGTTTCTGATAATAATACAAATCATATTAGGAAAATTTTTCATTTTAAGTCAAAAAAATACAGATTTGTTATTCTGCACAATTTTTCAAATGATATTTGTGCATTGCTCATGCGTTTGATATTTCGGTGACGATGACCTCATTTCCGTGCTTTTTAATGATATCTGCCAGATTATTGACATTCAGCCATACGGTTGCGGTGTTGTCATTGGGGTGAACGCCGATGAGAAAAGGCTCTTTGAAAAAGTCCTTGTCAAGGTAGAATATTACACGCAGCTCGCTGTCATTAAGCAGTCCCAGAGGAGTAACGGCTCCGGGGATAAGACCCATTATGTCCATAAGCTCGCTTTCGGAGGCAAAGGTCAGAGGGCGTGTGCCCTGAGCTTTGCGGAACGCTTTCAGGTCAACACGCTTGCCTCCCTTGACGGTGATAAGATAATACTGCCGCCTTTTATCGTCACGGACAAAAAGGTTTTTGCATCACATTCGGGGTGAGGGTTATCTATCTGCGCCAGCTCCGCCATGTTATATACAGCCTGATGCTCGGTTATCTCAAATTTTACTCCGCTTTGTGTAAGAAAGTCATAAGTTTCCTGCTTGTTCATGGGGCATATCTCCTTTGGATCTATTGATATTATCATATCACAGCGGGCGGTGAATGTCAATGAAACGGGGTAGCTTAAAGAGCATGAAATTGCCGTTATTGACATTTGATATCAGTTGTGCTATACTAACTCTGACAGGAAATTACATAGGGATAAGGAGAAATAGAAATGAATAATTCATTCAGCGCATGGTTGTTCAAGCATTTTTATCACAGCGCAGTAAAAGCCGAGCTGAAACGGCGTGGGTTCCCTCAGAGCACGGCAGATAAGATAATCAGGGAATATGATAAAATATCCGCCCGTGCAAAGGATATAGGCAAATCAAGGCTTATCAGCAGCTACGTAATGGGCATATATTTTATTGCCATGAACCGCAGCACCGGAAAAGACGCCGAGGAGAATTTCGAGATATTCAGAGACGGCCTTTGCGCTTCAAAGCTGTTCCGCAAGGCGGTTGGCAATGCGGAAAGCTACCTTGATGAAAAGAAGATGGCAGGACGTCTCAAGTGGTCGGAGGACAGCCACAAGCGCTTATATGAAAATGACTGGATGCTGGATATCCTGCCGGGAAACGGCGAATATGACCTGGGCTATGACTATCATCAGTGCGGTATATGCAAGATATGCAGCGACGAGGGCTGCTCTGAGCTGGCGAAGTACCTTTGCCGAATGGACTTTGTGCTTGCGGACATTATGGGCATGAAGCTTGTGAGAACAGGCACTATTGCAGAGGGCGCAGATATCTGCGATTTCAGATACAGCAGAAAATGATCATCATAACATAAAAAACCGCCCCGTGGGGAATTTCCTCACGGGGCGGTTTGGCATATTATACTGCAAACTGGCTGTTGTACAGCTTTGCGTAAAATCCGTTCTTTGCGAGAAGCTCTTCGTGATTGCCCTTTTCAATGATGTGGCCGTCACGCATTACAAGGATAATGTCCGCCTCATGAATGGTGGAAAGGCGGTGAGCTACGATAAAGCTTGTCCTGCCCTGCATAAGGCGTGCAAAGGCTTCCTGTATCTTTATCTCGGTTCGGGTGTCGATAGAGGAGGTAGCCTCGTCAAGGATAAGCATGGGAGGCAGGCAGAGCATTACTCGGGTAATGCACAGCAACTGCTTCTGGCCCTGTGAAAGGCTTCCGCCGTCCTCGCCGATGACCGTATCATAGCCGTTGGGCAGACGCTTGATGAAGCTGTGGGCGTGTGATGCCCTGGCTGCCGCAATGACTTCCTCGTCGGTGGCATCGGGCTTGCCCATAACAATGTTGCTGCGTATGGTTCCAGATTTGAGCCATGTTTCCTGGAGCACCATGCCGTAGTTCCGGCGCAGGCTCTTTCGGGTAATGTGCCTGATGTCGGTGCCGTCTGCCTGAATGCTTCCGCCGTTTACGTCATAGAAACGCATGAGCAGGTTGATGATGGTAGTCTTTCCGCAGCCTGTGGGGCCGACTAAGGCAACTCTCTGACCCGGCTCTACAGAAAGGGTAAGGTCTTCGATAAGCTTTTTGTCGGGCACATAGGAGAATGCCACATTATCAAGAGTGATGCGGCCCTCAGCATTTTCCAGCACTTTTGCATCGTCAGCATCGGGTATCTGAGGCTCTTCCTCAATAAGCTCAAAGAGACGGGAAGCGCAGGCAAGTGCGTTCTGAAGCTCGGTAACAACGCCCGAGATCTCGTTAAAGGGCTTTGTGTACTGGTTTGCATAGGAGAGGAACACCGACAGCATACCTACAGTAAACGGGTCCGGTGCGTTTGCTGTCTTTACGCAGGCGATAGCACCCGTAAGGGCAACTGCCGCATAGACCACGTTGTTTACGAAACGTGTGGTTGGGTTGGTGAGGGAGGAGAAGAAGGTGGCTCTAAGGGAGCATTTCTGAAGTCTGTCATTTATCTCGTCAAACTTCTCCATTGCCTCGTCCTCGTGGCAGAACGCCTGGACTACCTTCTGGTTTGATATCATTTCATCAATGAAAGCGGTCTGCTCGCCTCTGGTCTCGGACTGGAGACGGAACATAGCGTAGGTCTTTTTTGCAATAAATCTTGCAATGAAGAGGGAAAGGGGGGTGAGGATAACTACTGTGAGGGTTATCTTCCAGTTGATAGTCAGCATGAATATCAGTGTGGCAAGGATAGTTACAACGCCGGTGAAAAGCTGTGTGAAGCCCATGAGCAGGCCGTCCGCAAACTGGTCTGCATCGGCGATGACACGGTTAACGGTCTCGCCTGCGGGGTGGATATCAAGGTAGCTCAGTGGGAGCTTTTGTATCTTCATGAAAGCTTCGTTTCGCATATCACGGACAATGTGGTAGGTGATGCGGTTGTTTACCGTGTTCATGAGCCACTGAACAGCCGCAGTTGCCGCAGCGATAAGGGCGATCTCTTTCAGCAGCTTTGCGATGCCTTTGAAATCCACCTGACCCTTGCCGATGATAAGGTCGATAACATCGCCTATGAGCACGGGTACATACAGCGTAAGGGCAACGGTCAGAGCCGCCATTACAATAGACAGGAACATGAGCAGACGGTACTTGCCGATGTATGTCATGACCTTTTTGAATGTGCCCTTGTCAGCTTTTTTCTTTTCAGCCATTTATACCGCCTCCTTTTTGAACTGAGAGTTGTAGATCTCCTGATATACGGAGCAGCTCTTCATAAGCTCGTCGTGTGTGCCTATGCCAACAGCAGCGCCGTCATCCAGAACGATTATTCTGTCAGCGTGCTGAATGGAAGATGTACGCTGGGATACGATGAATACAGTGGGGTGATAATCCAGCTCTCTCAGTGATTTTCTGAGAGCTGCATCTGTTGCAAAGTCCAGTGCGGAGGCACTGTCGTCCAGTATAAGGATCTCGGGCTTTTTGACCAGTGCACGGGCAATGGTAAGTCTCTGTCTCTGACCGCCGGAGAGGTTCTTTCCGCCCTGCTCTATCTCGCAGTCAAGACCGCCCTTTGCCTTGATAACATCAAGACCCTGAGCCGCCTCTATGGCCTCCATTATCTCGTCATCGGAAGCGTTTGTAACGCCCCACTGCATATTTTCACGGATAGTGCCGTGGAAAAGCACAGCCTTCTGGGGAACAACGCCTATCTTCTCACGGAGCTGTTCAACGTCCATATCCTTGACGTTCACGCCGCCGACCTTTACCTCGCCGGAAGCTGCGTCATAGAAACGGGGGATAAGGTTGACAAGAGAGGATTTTCCCGAGCCTGTGCCGCCGATGATACCGATAGTCTCGCCCTTTGCGGCGGTGAAGGTGATATCTGAAAGGGAGTCGGCGCCTGCGTTCTTGTATCTCAGGTTAACATGGTCAAATTCCACGCTGCCCTCATTGCAGGAGCTGTTTTCGCTTTCAAGGTCGGGCTTGATGTCAAGCACAGCCTGTATTCTGTTTCCGCAGGCAATGCTCTTTGTGATGTTGATGATAAGGTTTGCAAGCTTGATAAGCTCAACAAGTATCTGGGACATATAGTTGTAGAGAGCCACAACTGCGCCCTGTGTAAGAATGCCTGCCTCAACTCTCACAGCGCCTGTGTGAATGAGCCGGATAATGGCAAGGTTGATGATAACGTAGGTCACAGGGTTCATAAGAGCGGATATCTTTCCTACAAACTTCTGTGAAGCGGTAAGCTCGTTGTTCTTGTTTATGAAATCGTCGGTCTCCTCGTCCTCCTTGCAGAATGCACGGATAACTCTTACACCTGTAAGATTTTCTCGGGTGACGGTCATAACAGCGTCAAGCTTCTGCTGTACCTTCTTGTACAGGGGAATGGATCCGAGCATTATGCCGAATACCACGATAAGCAGCACAATAGTGACATAAACAAATATCATTGCGGAGGGAACGTCGATGGTGAACGCCATTATCATTGCGCCGAAAACCACAAAGGGGGAGCGGAGCAGCAGGCGGAGCGCCAGGTTCATGCCGTTCTGCACCTGATTCATGTCGCTGGTCATTCGGGTGATGAGGGTAGATGTACCAATCTGGTCAAGCTCTGAGTACGAGAGTGACTGAATGTGACCGAAAAGTACGTGGCGAATCTTGCTTACAAAGCCAACGGAAGCCTTTGCGGCAAAATACTGAGCGGTGATGGAGAATGCCAGACCCACAAATCCCAGCAGAACAAGTACCAGGCACATTTTGATGATGTAGCCTGTATCGCCGTTTTCGATACCCGTATCGATTATGGCAGCGATGACCAGCGGGACAAACAGCTCGAAAAGCGCTTCAAGCAGTTTGAAAAGCGGGCCTAAAATACTCTCCTTGATATAATCTTTAAGATATACAAGCAGCTTTTTCAAATAAATACCTCCCTTAATTACATACATTGCTTATTATACCATTTATGCTGTCAGGATTTTATAAGTAAATATAAATAATTATGGTATAAAACAAAAATAAAAGAAAAGCCGCCATGAAAAACGTGTGAGTTTTTATGGCGGCTATGTGTTATAAGGCAGGCATATTAGTTTGTGGAAAAGTTACATCACCTGTGCAGTATATGCCTGATATAAGCAAAGGTGTAATCCTCGCCCTCTTCGGCAAGCATTACAAGGAGCATCTCGATGAGCTTTGCGGTGTCGGGGTGAATGAGCCTCTGAGCGGCATTGCCCCTCCTGTAATAAGCCAGCGGAGAAGCGTCGGTGTAGTTCTCGCCCATGTATATCTTGCTTGCAGCCACACGGTCGCAGAACATCTCCGCAACATAGATGAGCGGCATTTTAACGGCTTCATTGCGCTTTGTCTTGGGGCTGTAGTCGTTCCAGTATTCAAAGTGATGCTTGTTCCTGCCCTTGTGGTGCATCCATGCGGTGCTGTAGCCTTTAAGCTCACGCTCTGCCTCGTTGGGGCTGCGGGTGCCCTGATACATTTTGCAGCTTATCCAGAATTCCTCGGGGCTGTATTTTGACAGGTCGTGCGTAAGACCCTGCCAGTAAAGACCTGCACGGAAGCAGTTCTTCATTACCTCACGTCTGTGGCGGCCTACAGTTCTCAGGTGCTTGTAAATGTTGATGGGATTTATCATAAGGACATCTCCGTATATCAAAGTAATTGGTTTATTATCAGTATATCACTTATAAAAGCGGCTGTCAATCGGATCTTTAAGGCTGCATATTTCCGCCGGCCTTCAAATATAAATAATCATAACCTGTCCGAAAGAAGGCCGTATGCTGATGAACGTTAAGATAATTTCAGAAAAGCAGATAGCAAAGGACGCTGCAAAAATGACGCTCCTCAGCCTTGCTATGCAGACTGCGGGCATGATATTCAATGTAAAACTCTCCGATATGGCAGGCACCTCCGCCGTGGGGCTGATGTCGCTGATATTTTCGCTGTTCGGATTTATTATGGTGCTTGCAAACGGAAATATCCTTACCTCCACAGGCAGATTTGTCTCGGAGGCAAGGGGAGCGGGGCATGAGAATTTCTGCACTGTTATGAGATATTCCCTTACTTTTTCCCTGTGCCTGTCATTGTGCTTCGGGCTGGGGGCATTTCTGCTGTCAGATTTTCTTGGAGAGACCATACTTAAAAGCAGGCAGCTTTCCATATCGGTGCGGCTCATTGCCGTTTCACTGCCCTTTGCTTCCGCAGGGTCGTGCATAAAGGGATATTTCCACGGTATCCGACAGGTCAGCGTGCCTATGCGGGGCGACCTTATCGAATTTGCCGCCAAATGGACAGTGCTGTTCGGCGGACTTATCCTTTTCGGCGGAACGGAATATTTCTACACTGTGGCAGCGGCGGGCATTCTCGGGGGAGAGTTCATAAGCTTCTGCTACTACGGCGCAAAATATCTTGATGAATATAAGCATTTCCGTGTCCGTCCCCTGTGCTCTGCACCTCTTCTGACGGACACGCCCAAGGGATATATCAGAAGCACTTTCCCAATTCTTCTCAGCGGATATGTGCAGATGCTCATGTCAACGGCAAATGAGCTGCTTGTGCCAGCGGCTCTGCTGAGATACAGCAAAAGCACAGAGGAGGCTCTCAGCTGCTACGGCTGCTTTGAAGCTATCATCATGCCTGCGGTGTTTTTCCCGTCGGCGGTGCTCACCAGCCTTTCGGGCATAATCATTCCCGAGGCGGCATTGGCGAACCGCTGTGAGGACAAAGAGATACGGCGGTGCAGGCTTTGTCGGCTGACGGACAGTGTGTTTGAAAAGTCATTTACCTATGCCTTTTTCATTGCGGCGCTGTTCTTCTTCTGCGGCAAATGGGCAGGCAGAGTGCTTTGCCCCTCCGATGCGATGGTGGGGGATTCACTTGTGATACTTGCCCCCGTTATCCCATTTATCTACCTTGAAATTGTGCTGGAGGGGCTGCTGAAGGGCATGGGGCGGCAGAATTTTTCCACCGTGAACTCCCTCTGCGAATATGCCGTGCGGATAGCCTGCGTTATGATATTTGTGGGCAGGGCAGGCTTTGGCGGAGTACTTATATCCTATTATGCCAGCAACGTGATAAGCAATATCGCACGAATAATCGTTGTATGCCGTGAGTCGGAGATGCGGTTCGACTGGCTGCGCTACTGCATAATGCCGCTTGCCAAGGGGGTGATATGCTGCATGGCAGGACTGGCTGCAGTGCGGCTCACTCATGCGGCTCATTCCGGAGAGCTTGCCTGCCTTATCGTGTTCATTATGACTGCGGCTGCGGTGTTCTTCATCTTTTTCGGCGGAAAGCCCATGGGGCAGAGGATAAAGGAGCTGCGGGAATGTGCATAAAATGCGCATAAAAAAGGCTGCTGCATCTCTGCAACAGCCCTTTTATCAAGCCATTATTCAATTAGAATATTGCAACAACTGCGCCCTTGTAGGTCTCATCGATGAAGTTCTTAACATCATCGGTCTCAAGTGCCTTGATGAGAGCCTGAGTCTTTGCACTGTTCTCGTCGCCGTTTCTTACAGCAATGACATTTGCATAGGTCTGAGCTGCATCGCCGGAAGCATCTTCAACTGCAAGAGCATCGGAGCTGGAAAGACCTGCTGCAAGTGCATAGTTGCCGTTGATTACTGCCAGAGAACCTTCGTCGCTGTTGTTGAACTGAGCAGCTACTGTATCAGCCTGAACGGTAACGATGTTGTAGCCGTGGTTATCGGTGATATCGAGAGTTGTTACGCCGTCTGTTGCATTTGCTCCCTCGGGAAGATCAATGAGGCCTTCCTGCTTGAGGAGGAGAAGTGCTCTTGTCTCGTTGCTGTCGTCAGCGGGGATAACGATTGTTGCGCCTTCCTTAACGTCAGCTACGCTTGCAACGCCGTTGCCGTAAAGTCCGAAAGGCTCGTAGTGGATAGAAGCAGCTGCTACAAGGTCAGTGCCGTTGGAAGCGTTGAAGCTGTTGAGGTAAGGTGTGTGCTGGAAGTAGTTTGCATCAAGCTCACCGTCTGCAAGAGCCTTGTTGGGGAGAACGTAGTCATCGTAGATAACGATGTCAAGGGTGTAGCCCTCGTCTGCGAGAGTGTCCTTTACAAAGTTGAGTATCTCGCCGTGAGGTGTGGAGGTTGCGCCTACTCTGATAACGTTGTCGCCGTCGGAGGTTTCATCGGCAGCAGCCTCGGTATCGGCAGCTGTGTCATCAGCGGGAGCTGCGGTATCCTCTGCTGCAGCAGCGGCAGTGGTGTCGGCAGCGGTTGTGGTGGTGTCAGCTGTGCCTGTAGAGCCGCAGCCTGTGAGGGAAAGTGCAGCGAGGGAAAGTGCGAGAATAACAGATGATAACTTTTTCATAATGATCTAACTCCTTAAAATCTTTATTTATTTTTATTACGGACAAATCCTGACTTGTTTTGACTGACAGCGTCAACACATTCGTCCGTAACGGAAGTTCTCTCTTAACAGCTTTTCAAATAAGCCTGCCATAAAAATTGCCCCTTTTACTTATTTATTCGCTTATCGGTCTTTCTTGCGATAAGCATACCCAGCTCCTGTATCACCTGAACGATGATGACTGTAAGCAGAACGCAGAGCCAGATTATGTTATTGTTGAAGCGCTGATAGCCGTAGGTGATGGCGATCATTCCAAGTCCGCCGCCGCCTATGGTTCCTGCCATTGCGGAGTAGCCCAGAATAGTTACCAGCGAGATGACCGCACCCACTATAAGTGAAGGCTTTGCTTCGGGGATAAGCACCTTGCAGATTATCTTGAATGAAGATGTTCCCATTGCCTGAGCCGCTTCGATAACGCCGCTGTCAACCTCCTTGATGGAGGATTCAGCCATTCTTGCAACGTAGGGGATAGCTGCGATTATCAGCGTAACTATCATCGCTTTGTTGCCAAGGCTGGTGCCGACTATGAGCTTTGCGGCAGGGAGCATTGCTATCATCAGGATAACAAAGGGGATACTTCTGAAAACGTTGACCAGTATTCCGAGGAGCTTGTTGAGCCAGCCTATGGGGTGAATACCCTCCTTATCGGTGACGCAAAGGAGAACGCCCAGGGGAAGCCCCACAAGATAGGCGAAAAATGCGGAAATAAAGGTCATGTATATGGTCTCCCATACGCCAAGCTGTATAATGCCCTTGTCCCAGAGCTGTGTAAGCAGATCGTTCATTTTATGACCATTCCTTTTCGGTTGTTATATTTCGGCATAGTCAATGCCGCTGCGTTTAAGATATTCAAAAGCCCTTACTGAGCCCTTGCTGTCATCGGGAAGCTGGATTATCATTTCGCCGAATGCCTTGCCGTCAAGGTCCTTTGTGTCGGCGTAAAGAATATTCACGGGAACGCCGCACTCGAAGATCATGTTTGCGATAACGGGTTTGGTGGAGCTTTCACCGTTGAAGATAATGCGTATCTTCTTTCCGCCTGTTACCTCTGCAGTGGTCTTTGACTCGGGGAGAACAAGCCTTCTTGCAATATCCGACTGAGGATTTGCGAATACCTCGCTTACCGCACCAAGCTCAGCCACACGGCTTTTATCCAGAACAGCCACCCTGTCGCAGATGCTGTTTATTACCTTCATCTCGTGGGTGATAACCACAATGGTAACGCCCATGGTCTCGTTTATCTTTTTCATAAGCTCCAGAATGGAACGTGTGGTGTCGGGGTCGAGAGCACTTGTGGCTTCATCGCAGAGGAGATATTTTGTCTCTGCTGCCAATGCTCTTGCAATAGCAACTCTCTGCTTCTGACCGCCCGAAAGCTGTGAGGGATAAGCTTTTGCCTTATCGGAAAGTCCTACAAGCTCCAGCAGGTCTGCCGCTCTTTTGAGAGCCGCATCTTTTTTTACTCCCGCAATTTCAAGGGGATAGCAGATGTTCTTTATAACATTTCTCTGAGCTAAGAGGTTAAAGCCCTGAAATATCATTCCTATGTTCTGGCGGGTCTTTAAAAGCTCCTTGTTTGAAAGCTTTCCCAGATCCTGACCGTCAACTATCACCTGACCCGAGGTGGGCTTTTCGAGATAGTTGATGCAGCGGACAAGTGTACTTTTGCCTGCGCCCGAAAGACCGATTATGCCGAATATCTCACCGTCATTTATAGTCAGGCTGATATCACGCAGAGCAGTTATCTCGCCTGCTGCGGACTGATAGGTTTTGCTGAGATTTTTTATTTCTATCACGATGTTTCCTCCAAACAGCAAAAAAATAACAGGCATCGCCGTGCCTGTCTGCAATTACAGATTTCCGCATTTATTCACTGAAAGCGGAGGACACAGCATTTTTTCCGATGTTCATTTCACAGCACATACACATCATCATTGCCATCATGTTCTCCGCTTCCTTTCATTTTTAGATTTGTTTTATTTGATGTATCTATAATACCATATAAATCATACTTTGTCAATAGGCATTTAGTAGTTTGATACACAAAAAACTTTCAACTTAAAGTGCCTATATTGTAGAATTTGGATAAATCTGCGTTTATTCAGTCGTCATAGCCGTCCAGGAAGCTGTGGATTTCCCCATCTTTCTTGTAGGATATGACTTTTGACAGGTTAACGCTCTCCACACTGCGGAAGATATTTTTCTCTATCTGAGGGTTGCCCTTTGCAAGCACCGAAATGAGGCGCTTTATTTCCATGCGCTTTGAAACGGTGCGGCCATCGGGGTCGCAGGTGGTGCAGGTGTCGGTAAAGCGGCAGGCGCACTGGATAAAATGCAGGTCGTTGTATCTGCACCAGTGCTTTATCTCCTCTTCACGGATAAGGTACATGGGGCGGATAAGCTGCATTCCCTCGAAATGGTCGCTGTGGAGCTTTGGCATCATGGTCTGCACCTGACCGCCGTATATTATGCCCATGAGGATAGTTTCGATAACGTCGTCAAAGTGATGACCCAGCGCAATTTTGTTGCAGCCCAGCTCCTTAGCCTTGCTGTAAAGATAGCCTCTTCTCATGCGGGCGCAGAGGTAGCAGGGGTTGTTTTCCACGTTATAAACGGAGTTGAAAATATTAGTCTCAAAAACAGTTATGGGGATATTCATGAGCTTGGCATTGCCCTCGATAATGGCACGGTTCTCGGGGCTGTAGCCTGGGTCCATTACAAGAAATACCAGCTCAAAGGGGAATTTTCCGTGGCGGTGTATCTCCTGAAAGAGCTTTGCCATAAGCATAGAGTCCTTGCCGCCTGAGATACAGACAGCTATTTTGTCGCCGGGCTTTATAAGCTCGTATTCGTTTATTGCCCTTGCAAACTTGCTGAAAATGGAGCGGTGGAACTTCTTGCGGATGCTCTTTTCTATCTCCTCCGCACGGTTTTCATGCTCAAGCTTTTCGGCAAGCCACTGAACATATCCGCCTGCCAGATTTGCGGCTGAATAGCCCTCGTCGCACAGCTCGTCCGCAAAGTCCCTGCTTATTATGCCGCTTTTGCAGCATACGATGATGTCCTTATCCTTTGGAAAAGTGCTTTTCTTTTCCTCAAACTCGTTCTGGGGAATATTCACAGCACCGTCAATGTGACCCAGCTCGAAAGCGGCGCTGTCACGTATGTCTATAAGAAGATATGTATTTTTATCAAGCTTACCCAGCTCCCGGGCAGTAATATCGGCGTTCATAATGATCCTCCTCACGGAACCGCTTGTTTGTACTAATACTAATCTTCAATCAACCTACAGACAAATCCTCGGCTGAAATAAGCCCATTCTTCGTCAAGCTCCCTTGCCGGGCGGCAAGCCCGCCTGCGGTCGCTTTCCCAGACTGGTCTTATTTCATCTGTCGGCTTTGCCTATAGAACGATTGAAGATTAGTATAAGTTATAATACCATATGTGGAGCCTAAAGTCAAGGCAGACAACAAAAACCGCCTCCGAAACGGAGACGGCTGTTATGTTATAAAGTAAGTTGGTCGGGGTCGGTGATGTCCTTTGCCAGGCACCCTGCGGCGGGTATGGATTTCATCACGTACTTTTTAAGCTCTGCAAGCTTTTCGGGGGAGACTATGCAGGCATTGTCCGCATGAGCGTTGGTTTTCAGTGTCATTACCTGAACGCCGATAGTGTCACGGGTGGTCTTGGGAAGCACCAGCGCCGTGTTGAATATGATAGCCCTGCCCTTGTCGGAGGTTATCATTATATCCGCATTGTCCTCGATAAAGAACATCTTTACAAGCCGTGACTTGTCGGAGAACGCCTTGGTGAGCTTCTTTCTGTTGGTCTTTGTCTCAAATGCGGAGAGGGGGACCTTTGCCGCCTTGCCGTTTTCAAAAACCATGAACAGGAAGCCTGTGTAATCGGTGGTGGGTATCATGGAGATAACGTTCTCGTCAGCATCAAAGCCCAGCTTTACGGGAACATATTCGCCCATTGCCGAAGCCTTTGTGTCCGCAAAGTCGGAGGAACGGGACTTATACACCTGGCATTTGTCGGTAAAGAACAGCAGCTCGGTGCGGTTGGTGGCTTCAAAGGAAGCGTCCATCTCGTCGCCGTCCTTGAACTTGTGCTCGGAGGACATTCTCAGCGACTGGGGAGTTATCTTCTTGAAATATCCGCCCCTTGTGATAAAGAGGTTTACGGGATAATCGGGAATATCCTCCTCAGGCTCTGCCTCCTCGTTTTCGTCGGGATAGCAGAACAGAGTGCGGCGGGGCTGACCGTATTTCTTGATAACGTCTTTCAGCTCGGAGATGATGATATCAAGTATCTTTTTATCGTCCGCAAGAATGCCTTCCATTTCGGCAATGTCCTTTTCCAGCTGGTCAACGTCGGAAATGCGGTTCAGGATATATTCCTTGTTGAGATGACGGAGCTTTATCTCGGCAACGTATTCCGCCTGCTTTTCGTCAATGCCGAAGCCTATCATCAGGTTGGGAACTACCTCCGATTCCTCTTCCGTCTCACGGATTATCTTTATTGCCTTGTCGATGTCAAGGAGAATTTTCCGCAGACCGTAAAGAAGATGGAGCCTGTCCTTTTTCTTGTTAAGGTCAAAGTAAACTCTGCGCTTTACGCAGTCTTTTCTGAACGCCGTCCACTCGGTAAGTATCTCATAAACGCCCATTACCTTGGGATATCCGCCGACGAGAATGTTAAAGTTGCAGGAATAGGTGTCCTGCAGTGATGTCATTCTGTAGAGCTTTTTCATGAGAGCGTCGGGGTCAGTGTTCTTTTTGATGTCTATGGCGATCTTCAGACCGTTCAGGTCGGATTCGTCACGAATATAGGTTATCTCTCTTATCTTGCCCGTTTTGGCAAGGTCAACTATCTTATCCTTTATCTGCTCGATAGTGGTGGTGGGAGGTATCTCGGTTATCTCGATGCAGTTGGAATCGGGGTCAAAGTTGTACTTTGAGCGGATTTTCACCGAGCCTCTGCCTGTGCGGTATATCTTTTCCAGCTCAGGCTCGTCGTATATCATATATCCGCCGCCGGGAAAATCGGGGCCCTTTAGGACGGAAAGCAGATTGAAATCGGGATTTTTAATAAGACCGATGGTCGCTTCGCATATTTCAGTAAGATTAAAGGAGCATACCGCACTTGCCATTGATACCGCAATTCCCACATTGGAATTTACCAGAATGGAGGGAAAGCTTGCGGGCAGCAGGGTAGGCTCAACGGTTTCATTGTCGTAGTTGGGGACAAAATCCACCGTATCTTTGTCGATATCCCTGAAAAGCTCGGCGCAGATAGGTGCAAGCTTTGCCTCGGTGTATCGGGGAGCGGCATATGCCATATCCCTTGAATATGCCTTGCCGAAGTTTCCCTTGCTGTCAACATACGGGTGAAGAAGGGCTTCGTTTCCCTTTGCCATACGCACCATTGTTTCGTAGATGGCAGCGTCGCCGTGGGGATTGAGTTTCATTGTCTGACCGACTATGTTTGCGGACTTTGTTTTGTTGCCTTCCAGCAGACCCATTTTATACATGGTATAAAGCAGCTTTCGGTGAGAGGGCTTGAAGCCGTCTATCTCGGGCAGTGCACGGGAAACGATAACGCTCATGGCATAGGGCATATAGTTTTTTTCGAGGGTGTCGGTTATCCTCTCCTCAACCACCTCGCCGCTGCCTGCGATATATGCGTTTATCTTAGGCTGTGCCTTCGGGGTGCTTTTGGGTTCCTTTTTTCTTGCCATGAGGTCAATACTCCTTTAATTATTCTTCTTCCGCAGCCTCTTCAGCGTGGGCTGCCTTTATCATTATAGCACATTCAAGACGCTTTTTCATCATTTCGCAGGACATCTTGTAGGGGCTGAGAATGCTGCCTGCATACAGATAGTTGTTTGCGTTGCATCCGCCTGAGCAGTAGAACTTTGCCCAGCACTTCTTGCACTCTTCCTTGGTGTAGATGTGAGCGGAAGCAAACTGCTTCTTCATATCCATATTGAACTCGCCTGTGTGGATATTGCCCATTTTGAACTCGGTTATACCTGCAAACTGGTGGCAGGGGTAAATATCGCCCTCGGTGGTGATGGCAACGTACTCATTTCCCGAGCCGCAGCCTCTGAGTCTCTTGATAGCGCAGGGACCCTGATCCAGATCAAGCATAAAGTGGAAGAAATTAAAGTGCTTGCCCTTCTTTTCATTTATCAGCATAAGCTCCGCCAGTCTTTCGTATTCGCTGAAAATAGCGGGCAGCTCCTTTTCGGTGAGGGCATACTTTTCGTTATGGTCGCATACAACAGGCTCAACGGATATCTGGTCAAAGCCTAAGTCATAAAGATGGAACACATCGTTGGAGAAATCAAGATTGTACTTGGTGAAAGTACCTCTTACATAGTAGTTCTGGTAATGGCGCTTCTCGGCAAGACGCTTGTAGCGCTCAACTATCCTGTCATAGCAGCCTGTGCCGTCAACACGCTTGCGGACACGGTCGTTGACTTCCTTTCTGCCGTCGATGGACATAACGACGTTGGACATTTCCTTGTTGATAAAGTCCATTTTTTCGTCGTCCAGGAGCATACCGTTGGTGGTGATGGTGAAGCGGAACTTCTTGCCGAACTCGGCTTCCTTGGAGCGGCCGTATTCAACCAGCTGCTTTACAACTTCCCAGTTCATGAGAGGTTCGCCGCCGAAGAAATCCACCTCAAGATTTTCCCTGTTGCCGGAGTTTTCAAGCAGGAAATCCAGTGCTTTCTTACCTGTTTCAAAGCTCATGACATTTCTGCCCATGCAGTAGTCGCCTGTGCCTGCAAAGCAGTATTCGCAGCGCAGGTTGCAGTCCATAGCGACCAGCAGGCACATTGCCTTTACGGGGGAGGCAACGGAGTATTTCGCAAACTTCTCGTAATCATCCTCGGAGAACAGAATGTTTTCCTTGTGAAGCTCCTTTACCTCCTCATAGCAGGAGATGATCTCTTCCCTGTCATAGAATCTGGACAGCTTCTCGATAACATTCTCGGGACATACCTCGGCAAAGGGAGGGTGTACATTATCGAGCATATCATATGTAAGCTCGTCCACTATATGCACGCCGCCGCTGTGAACGTCGAGCACAATATTATAACCGCCCAGCTTGTATTTATGGATCATTTTACAAATTCCTTTCAGATCATCGGATAGAAGATTGAGGGTCACAGACCCTTAAATAGCAGTTAGAGGACAGAGGCCGGAAATTTCAGACCTCTATCCTCTATACCGAACCCTATGCGGATAAAATTACTTCTCGCACTCGCACTTCTGATTAGCAACAGTACATGAAGTCTTGCAAGCAGACTGGCAGGAAGCCTGGCATCTGCCGCAGCCGCCCTTAGTAGCAGTCTGCTTAAGGTTAGCCTTATTGATGGTCTTGATGTGCTTCATCTTAAATTTCCTCCCGAAAAAATAATTTAAACTAATTATATCACAGTTTTCCTGCAATTTCAATATCAAACGCAATATTCGTCATTTTTCACAGTTTTTTCTTGCAATATTTTTGTAAGCATTGCTAATCACCGAAAACAGGGCGGGTATTTACGCCTTTAAGACCGCCCAGAGCCGATGCGGAAAGGACTATCAGCAGCTTGCAGAAAAATCCTCCTGCGGAGAATATGCGGACGGTGAATGCGCCTATTATAAGCGTCAGGCAGAACACGGCTGCGCCGCAGATAAGCCCCGAGAGAAGTCCTTTCCTGCGCCTGCGGTTGGCGGATACGAAGGAGCAGGCAAAGCAGCCTGCGGCAAGGGCAGCCCCTGACATTGCCTTTACCGAGCCTGCGCTCATATCGCCCCAAGCGGCAAAGAATGAAAGAAAGACGGAAGCCAGAGCCAGCGCCCCGACCCCTGCAAATATTGATATAACAGCCGTGACCAGTCGTTCACGTCGGGCGGCTGACCGCTGTGACAAGCGCATATAAGCCCTCCTTTGTACTGATTTGCACTGAATAGTACATTTTATGCAGCTGTGGGAGGGGATATGAGTAAAAGTGGAGCGGTTTGGCACAAAGCTTTGTTAAAAATGCTTGACAAAAATGAAAAATTACGGTATAATATTAAAGTATCATTACCACACGCCGGTGTGATGGAATTGGCAGACGTAGCGGACTCAAAATCCGCCGGGGCGACCCGTACCGGTTCAAGCCCGGTCACCGGCACCATGACCCTCAGGCAGCAATGCTGTCTGGGGGATTTTTGTTTTGTTAAAAAGCAAATATTTGAATTAAAATATAATTGTTTGTTGCGATTCATATTGATATGTGATGTTTTGTGCTAATTCAAATAAACTTGCATATCAAATGTGATCAATGAGCATATTGTACTTCTGTCAATATGCTCATTGGCGTTTCCATACATTTCCCCGACTTTTTTTGATTTTGCTATTGACATCGGCTTATTCTCCTGTTATATCTGTACTATTATATAAGTATGACACATATCAGGGCGGTGAAATACATCGGCATAAGGCTCACGGAAACGTAAACATCTATTTTGCCCTGACATTGACAATCAACAATGCAGAGAGTATAATTATACCTATATTGTATAATAAATATTTGCCAAGGAGAAATATACCATAGTTTTGTTGGCTACGCCTATCAAAGATGTTGAGGAGCGCAAACTTAAAATCGGGGAATTCTATTCAGGAATGACACCATATGCTTCCTGGCAGACCAATTACACATATACCGAAAATAATTCGCTGGGGTCTTCTGCGACAGTTGGCATAAATGTCGGGGCAAGTGCAGGAGTACAAAATGGACAGAATATGTCGGTAACTGATTCTACTGCTGATACGGAAAATTCATCTGTAACAGAAACAGAATCACAGTCAGATTCTCTGTCAAGCAGTGAAGCAACGGCAAAGTCAAACGGTAAGTCACATACTGATGGAACCAATAGCAGTAAAACAGAAAATCAAAGAACTTCTCATACGGAAGGAACAAATAAAACTAAATGCTGAAAGTATTATTTGCTTATACAGTGTTGGATATTTACTGGGCGGATTTTGGAACAGGTCATGTGCTATTATAAAAGTGATAATAATAGCTCTGAGGTGATGTTATGAATAGGAATGCTTATATTGACGGAATGATGGGCTTAGTTGTGGGCGATGCTCTCGGAGTTCCTTATGAATTTCGTTCAAGAGAACAAATGAAAGCAGAGTCTGCGACAGATATGATCGGATATGGTACATATAACGTGCCTGCAGGTACCTGGTCAGATGACAGCAGTATGGCTCTCGCCACGCTTGACGCTCTGAGAAATGGCTGCGATTTGGAAGCGATAATGCGTAATTTCGCAGATTGGCTTTATAACCGAAACTACACGCCTTACGGAGAGGTATTCGATATCGGTTTTACCTGTCGGACTGCTATTTCAAATTATGTTAAAAGCGGTAACATCAATACCTGCGGCTGCGGCGGAGAATATGAGAACGGCAATGGTTCTCTTATGCGTATTCTTCCTGCCTGTATCTATTTCTGCAATGAAGAGGTCAGCGGCAGGTCATCGGTAAATGATATAATAAAAAATATTCATGCTGTTTCGGCTCTTACTCATTCGCATCTGAGGAGTATGATAGCCTGCGGATTATATTATTTCCTTGTAAAGGAAATAATAGTCGGTAGCGGAAGTGTTTCCGAAAGGCTGCAAAAAGGCTTTAACAGCGGTTTTGCTTTTTATGAGGCTGATCCTGCAAATTTAACGGAACTTGCATATTACGAATCAATGAGGAGCATGGCGGAGTTTGCAAAACTGACTGACAGCGATATCAAAAGCTCAGGTTACGTTGTGTCTTCTCTGGAGGCTGCGGTGTGGTGTGCAGCAAATACATCTGATTACCGCAGCTGCGTTCTGAAAGCGGTCAATCTGGGAAGTGACACTGATACTGTTGCGGCGATAGCAGGAGGAATCGCCGGGCTGTATTACGGTTATGATGATATTCCCGAAAAGTGGAAGTCACTGATCGCCAAGCGTGAATGGATAGAGCGGTTATGCCGTGAAATGTGATCAAAGGCTTTAATATCTTTCCAGATTTTCCCCCTGCCCATAAATGAATAACCCGCCCTTGCAATGGCAATAATTTTAGCAGATCATTGCAAAGGCGGGATCATATGTATTACAACAAAGTTGATATCAGCGGAGTTGACACATCATCTTTGACAGTGCTGAAAGAGCAGGAGAAAATGAAGCTGCTGAAAGAATACCGTGCAGGTGACAAAAGCGCCCGTGACAAGCTGATAAAAGGAAATCTTCGCCTTGTGCTCAGCGTAATACAGAAGTTCACAGGCAGGGGAGAAAATCCCGACGACCTTTTTCAGGTGGGGTGCATAGGTCTTATCAAGGCGATTGATAACTTCAACACCGAGCTTGATGTGCGGTTTTCGACTTATGCGGTGCCGATGATAAGCGGAGAGCTGCGGCGATACCTGCGGGACAACACTCCCATACGTATATCAAGGAGCCTGAGAGATCTTGCCTACCGTGCAATGCAGGCAAAAGAGGAACTGACGGGAAAGCTTCACCGTGAGCCTGATATAACCGAGATAGCCGAGGCTGTTGGCTGCCCGAAGGCGGACGTGGTAATTGCGCTGGAAAGCATATCCGACCCTGTTTCGCTGTACGAGCCTATCTATTCCGACACAGGCGACACCCTTTATGTCCTTGACCAGATAGGCGACGACAGCAGCTGTGCAGGCTGGATAGACGAGCTTGCTCTTAAAGATGCGCTGTCATCGCTGAACGAGCGTGAAAAGAAAATACTTTACCTGCGTTTCCTCATGGGACATACTCAGGTGGAGGTGGCAAAGGAGATAGGCATTTCCCAGGCGCAGGTCTCCCGTCTGGAAAAAAACACCCTTGACAAAATAAAGGGCAGTGACAACAAGTATCAGTGAAATAACAGCGGCATTCTTTTGGCTAAAGAGTGCCGCTGTTATTTTATACTAAGCACCAATTAAAAACTATACAAAAAATTGAGCATAATCTTGCGTATATGGATTATGCGATGATTTTTTGTCTATAGTTTTATTGGTGATTAGTATTATGTATCTGCCGTGTTCATCGGAAAATTGCCGCAATGCGTAAAATTGCCGTAAAACCTTGCATAAAATGCGCAAATCACTTGAAAAAGTGAAAAAAGTGTGATATTATAATCTGTAAAGTCATATTTATAATGGAAATTTTCGGAGGAATGTTTCTTGAACGACTATATTTATCACAATACCACAAAGATAATATTCGGCAGGTCAGCCGAAAAATATATCGGAAGCGAATGCAAGGCTCTGGCTGACGGTGGAAAGGTCCTGCTGCTGCTCGGCGGCGGAAGCGCAAAAAAGTCCGGGCTTTATGACAAGGTTGTTGCTTCGCTGAATGAAAGCGGTGTTGAGTTCACGGAGCTGTGGGGCGTTCAGCCAAATCCACGCATTGATAAGGTGCGTGAGGCTGCCATGACCGCAAAGCGTGAGAATGTCTCACTTATCCTTGCTGTGGGCGGCGGAAGCGTTATCGACACGGCAAAGGCTGCTGCGGCAGGCGCTCTTTATGACGGCGACCCATGGGATTTCTACAGCGGCGCTGCAAAGCCTGTCAAGGCTCTTCCGCTGGGCGTGGTGCTTACCATTCCTGCGGCAGGCTCTGAAAGCTCCATGGCTTCGGTCATCTCAAATCCCGAGACCAACGAGAAGATAGGCTGCTCGGCTGAGTGCTATCTGCCGAGGTTTGCGGTGATGAACCCCGAGAACACCTACACTCTTCCCCCTTACCAGACTGCCTGCGGTGCGTCCGATATGTTGGCGCATCTTATGGAAAGATATTTCGTCAACGCCAAGTGCTGCGACCTTACCGACAGGCTCATTGAGGGAGCGGCTCAGACGGTCATCAGGTTTGCTCCTCTTGCGCTGGAGTCTCCCGAGGATTATGATATCCGTGCGGAGCTTATGCAGACAGGCTGCATCGCTCACAACAATCTGCTTGACTGCGGCAGGGGAGAGGATATCGGCAGAGGCGGCGACTGGGCTTCCCATCAGCTGGAGCATCAGCTTTCCGCTTACTATGACATTGCCCACGGCGCAGGACTGGCTATAATCTTCCCAGCATGGATGAAGTTTGTGAGAAAGTCAAATCCCGCAAAGCTGGAGCAGTTCGGCAGAAGAGTTTTTCATCTTGAGGGAAGCGGCGATGAGGTCATCGACATTATGATATCCGAGCTTGAAAAATTTTTCCGTTCTATAGGAATGCCCACACGTCTGTCCGACATAAACATAGGATGTGAGCATTTCAGGGAAATGGCGGATAATGCAGTAAGGATAAAGCACAACAAGCTTGGCTCATACGTCCGTCTCACAGCAGATGACGCAGAGGAGATATACAGGCTCGCACAGTAAAAAAATAAGGCAATATAACGGCTTCATAAAGGCAAAGATTATGAGGATATGTGAAAAATGTCGAAAAAAGTGTTTCATTTTACTTTCAGTCAGCTTTCACATAATTTACACAATGGCAGGGTATTATATAACTGTACTCGAAAAGAGTACGGAATTTCATTTCAAGCTTTTATAAAGATTGTGTTTACCCCGCACGGTCTTATAAAAGAACCCCAAATTTGCTCTGCGGGGTTTTACCCCTACCTCGCAGAGAATCCCCCATAATCCTATATCATGATCTTGCCCTCGGAGCCTTGCTTCGGGGGTGCCTTTTTTTATCTGCGTTTTTTCAAACTTATTATCAATACATTTGACTTAAAAAGGATGGTTTTATTTTATGGAATATGCCGCGATAATTTTGCTGATAATCATGTCAGCATTCTTTTCGGCGACCGAAACAGCATTTTCATCGGTAAACAAAATTCGTCTCAAGCATGAGGCATCAAACGGCAATAAAAAAGCAACAAGGGCGCTGAAGATTGCTGAAAATTTCGACAAGACCCTTACCACTATCCTGGTAGGAAACAATATCGTAAATATCCTCTCCACATCATTGGGCACTGTGATATGTACAGAGCTTTTCGGCGCAAAGGGCGTGGGAATCGCAACAGCGGCAATGACAGTTCTTATACTCATCTTCGGCGAGATAATGCCCAAGAGCCTTGCAAAGGAAAATGCGGAGAAATTCGCACTTTCGTTCGGCGGACTTCTGAATGTGTTCATTGTGGTGCTGACACCTGTCACATTCATTTTCAGAGGGCTGAAAAATCTGGTATCAAAGCTCTTTAAATCAGGCAGCGACGCTCCCTCTGTAACCGAGGACGAGCTGAAATATATCATCGACGAGATCGAGGAAGAGGGCGTTCTGGAGGAGCAGGAAAGCGACCTTGTGCGCTCCGCTCTGGAGTTTGATGACAAGAACGTTTCCGAGGTGCTTATCCCCCGTGTGCGCATAACTGCCGTGGAGAAGAACGACAGCTTGGAGCATATAAGAGAGCTGTTTTTCACCGAACAGTATTCCCGTATGCCCGTGTATGAGAAAAATATCGACAACATAATCGGATTTATCCACGAGCGTGATTTCTTCAAGCTCACAGTAAGCGACGAGCACGCCGATGGCATCGAGTCGATCATCCATGAGGTAATCTATATCACCGAGTTCCAGACAGTATCGGAAGTCCTTGCAAGAATGCAGAAGGAAAAGATACATATGGCGATAATCAAGGACCAGTACGGCGGAACCTACGGCATGGTAACAATGGAGGACCTTATTGAAGAGCTTCTGGGTGAGATATACGACGAGACAGACGAGGAGGATCACTCCTTTATCAAGATAAGCGACAATGAGTATGACGCAGCAGCAGACTTTAACCTGAGAGAGTTTGAAGAAAAGCTGGGACTTCCCGAGGATACCATCAAGAGCGAGAGCTATACTCTTGGCGGTTGGGCGCTGGAGCTTTTCGGACGTATCCCACAGGCTGGGGACGAGGTAAAGGACGGCGTCTTTACACTAAAAGTCCTTGAAGCGGAGGAAAACAGGATAATCAGGCTGAAAATAACAGTTGATAAGCCTGATGAAAGTGAAAATAAGGATAGCGAATAAATCAAAACGGGTCGGTACAAAATGTATCGACCCGTTTTCATTTTCAGAAAAATATTATATTGCAGGCAGAGGCTCCGCCGAATTTTGTCACTGCCCATACGACAAGGAGAGCTATCCCCACCGAAAGCGCCGCTGCCGCAAGCTTTGCAATAACTCCGCATATGCCCTTGTACCTTGGAGGAGCAAAGATAAATCCGCCTGCCGTTATAAGCCCGGCTATCCATGCGGTTATGAGAAGTATCGTCTGCGCCGCATAGAAATGCTCGCTGAATGTTTCCATGCCCGCAATACAGCGCACTCGCATCAGTATGTATGAAGCCGCCAATGAAAATATCATCAGCCGCAGTCCCAGCCGTACCGCACTGTTTGACATAAAAGCTCCGCCCTTCGCAAGTATTTGTTTTTACGAAGTCCTTTGCTTTTTTTGTTCCTTACTCCACAGGGCAGCTGCCGATGCACTGGCTTTTTGCGCTGGCAAGTATCTGGTCTTCCGTGTAAATGCCCACCTGAGTTGCATTTATGGGCTTGCTGCTCCAGACAGCGTATTCCACGGAATTTCCGTCAGCGGATATCTTGAAGCCGTAGTAGCCCGAAAAATCCTCACCCATGAATTTGCTTATGTCTATCTGAGTTCCGCTTGATGTCTGTGCAACAGTGCTGTTTGCCCCCATGAAAACACCGCTGTCGCCTGCCAACATGACCTCTTCGTCATTGGTGTGCATATCGAGAAGAGCCAGTGCCGCACCGCTGTAAACGTTCTTTGCATTGGCAATGGCAGTCTGCGCTCTCGCCTGACGGGTGTAGCCTATCATCGTCGGGATAAGTATTGCGGCAAGCGATGCAACGATGGCAAGAACCACTATCAGCTCGATAAGCGTGAAGCCCCTTAATTTCTTTTTGTTCATATTCCCCGTCCTCCTGAAATTGCAATTTTTTTACTAATTTTATTATACTTATTTTACATAGCTATAGATGAAATTTGCGTTAAAATTCATAGTATAAACTGTTAATATTAGTATATGCGGCAGATTTTGAAAAGGTTCGTCATATTTACGAAAATCTTTGCCCTGTGTTTTCGGCATTTTATCAAAAATCATAGAAAATTACCGAAAAATTAGCACCATTTTCTGTATCAATGACAGTTTTACTTTTGCCAAATATATGTTATAATATCTTTGTACGTGAGAATCTATTTGCTTTACATATAATATTTCTGAGAAACAGAGAGGAATACAGAAATGTCCGATAACTTCAACGACGGAGCGTGTGCGATATCCCCGAAGAGAATGCTGGCTCTTGCGGCTGCCTTTCTGTCCGTTTTAATGCTGGCAGGCTGCGCAGGCAAAAATGAGACGGCTGACTTTGACGAGGCTGTGGATTATGAATATTATTCCGAGGAAGAGGCTGAGACTGAGCCTACTCTCGGTTCTTCCGAGACCGTGACGGAGGCTGTCACAGAAATTTTGGAAGATGAGACTGTTGACTCCGAAACAGTGTCGGCGGAAAAGGCAGCCAGCTCCCAGACTGAGGCTGTGACTGAGATATCTGCCGAGACCACGGTTTCAACTGCTCCCGCAGTGACCGAGACTTCTCCTCAGATCCCTGCTGAGACTACCGTTCCCGCAACTACAGCTGCTCACGCATCTGAGGTCGTTACCGACTGCTCGGTACCAATGGCAGAGGTGCCCGTTACAACAGCTGCGCCTACGGACTATGACAGTGAGTTCTTCTCGGAAGATCTGTTCATCGGCGACTCTATTTCTACAGGATATTCCCTTTACGGATTTTTGAATGACAGGAACGTTTTTGCGAAGGTGGGTCTTAACCCCTCAACAGTGCTTACAAAAACAGTTTCCACCTGCTTCGGCGACATCGGCATTTCAGATATGCTTACATATACCACACCAAAGCGTGTGTATATAATGCTTGGCTCCAACGGTATCCAGTGGCTTTCCGTGGATAATATGCTCAAATCCACCGATACTCTGGTAACGCTCATCAAGACCGCCTGCCCCGATACAGAGGTCATGATAATCAGCGTGCCTCCCGTTACTCCCGAGTATGCCGCTACCGTCAAGGATATTGACGTTATGGCAAAGATAAACGAGTATAACGACAGCCTTAGCGACTACTGCACAGAAAAGGATATGCTTTTTGTTGATGCGGCTTCCGTGCTGAAAAGCTCCACGGGATATTTCAATTATTCCTATGCCGAGTCGGACGGAATGCACTTCAAGTCCTCTGCATACAGAACACTGCTTTCAAAGATCCAGGCAGATGTGACCGCATTTGAGGAAACCAAGGCTGAGGAAGCCGAGAAAGAGGCTGAGACCGCCGTTTCCGATGAAGCTGAGGTAACAACCGCTCCCGAAGAGACTGAGGAGACTTCCGCAGCTGCAGAAGAGACTACAAGCACTTCTGCCGATGAAAAGAAACCTGCCGCAAGCTCAAAGAAGAGTGCTTCCGACAGCAAAACAGGCGGAAAGACCTCGGATACCAAAACATCTGAGACCAAAAAGAAGTAATTACCCATTGAGGAATTTTTTAAATGACAGATAATATAAACTATCAGGCTATGCTTGAGAGAACGATCGCAGCCCGTGACGGAACGCCGTCCCTGCTGCTCCACAGCTGCTGCGCTCCCTGCTCAAGCTATGTTCTGGAGTATCTTTCCCGTTATTTCCAAATAACGGTTTTTTATTATAACCCCAATATTTACCCGCCCGAGGAGTTTTTCAAGCGCCGCACGGAGCAGGAGAGATTCATCTCGCTGATGCCTGCGGAAAATCCCATAAGCTTCATCGGTGCGGAATATGAAAGCGAGAGCTTTTATGAAATGGTAAAGGGGCTTGAAAAAATACCCGAGGGCGGCGAAAGATGCTTTGCCTGCTACAGACTGCGCCTTGAAAAAACGGCAAAGCTTGCAGCGGAAAAGGGTTTTGACTACTTTACCACCACGCTTTCCATAAGTCCTCACAAGAACGCCAAGAAGCTCAATGAGATAGGCGGGGAGCTGGCGGAGAAATACGGCGTAAGCTATCTTTTCTCCGATTTCAAGAAGAAAAACGGCTACAAGCGTTCAACAGAGCTGTCAAAAATATACGGCATTTACAGGCAGAATTACTGCGGCTGTGTCTTTTCCATGAGAGAAACGGAGGAAAGAAACAAATGCAGGGAGCAGTGATCGTTACGCCCCGTCTTTATTTGAGAAGAATGGGCAATGAGGATATTGCGCCGCTCAGTGCCATTTTGCAGGATAATGACGTTATGTACGCTTATGAGCACGCTTTTTCGGACGGAGAGGTAAGGCAGTGGCTTGACCGCCAGATGAAGCGGTATGAATAATACGACTTCGGGCTGTGGGCTGTTATTCTCAGAGAGAATGAATGTATGATAGGTCAGTGCGGCATTACGATGCAGGAAGTTCCCGAGGAGCTTGTCAGCGGGGAAAAGGTACCCGAGATAGGCTATCTTTTCCGAAAGGACTGCCGGCATAAGGGGTATGCTGCCGAGGCGGCTTCTGCCTGCAGGGAATATGCTTTCAATGTGCCGGGCTTCAATAAGATATACTCTATCATAAGAGACAACAATATACCGTCACAGAATGTGGCAAAAAGGAACGGAATGACCCCTGCGGGTACTTTCGTGAAGCATTATTACGGCATGGATATGCCGCATATATTATACAAGGCTGAAAGGAAATGAAATTATGCTTACAAGCAAACAAAGAGCTTATTTAAGAGGAATTGCCGCTAAGGAGGACACCATTTTTCAGGTGGGCAAGGGCGGTATCGGCGAAAATCTCATCGACCAGGTAAGAGATGCTCTCAAGGCAAGAGAGATCGTTAAAATAAAGGTATTGGACGCTGCAATGCTTTCTGCTGCAGAGGCTGCCGAAGCTTTGGCAGAGGGCACAAAGTCTGAGGTAGTGCAGGTAATAGGCAACAAGCTCACACTCTTCAAGAGAAATCCCCAGGAGCCTAAGATTGAGCTTCCTTCCTCAAACAAGAAAAAGTGATAACAGCACTTTTCGGCGGCAGCTTTGACCCTGTTCACAAGGGGCACGTCAATGCCGTAAGGTCGCTGCTGGATACTATCCCGCAGATTGACAGAGTTATCATTATGCCTGCGTTCCTGAACCCCTTCAAGGCAAATGCCATGTCTCCCGCTGACGGTAAAGACCGTATGGAGATGTGCAGGCTTGCTTTCGGGAGCATACCTGTTTGTGAGGTATCCGACTACGAGATAAGCAAGGGCGGAGTAAGCTACACGGCGGTAACGCTGGAGCATCTGCGTGAGATATATCCGGGTGACAGGCTGATACTCACAGTTGGAAGCGATTCGCTGGAGTCGCTCCCCAGATGGCACAGGGCAGGGGATATCATAAAGATGGCTGAGATCGCTGCGGCTGCACGCTCCGATGAGGATATGGGCAGGATAAACGGCTATGCGGACAATATCAGGCGGCTGGGCGGCGTGGTGCATATCATTAAGACCCGACCCTTTGACATCTCGTCAACCGAAATTCGTGAAAAAATTTTAAACAATCAGGATATATCTTGCTATATTGAGGAAGATGTAGTAAAATATATAGTGTGTAATAAAATTTACAGAAACGGTGATAGTTTTGGATGCTCAGATGTGCAGTGTTAATATAAACGAATTAAGGGATATCCTTAAAATAAGGCTTTCCAAGAAAAGATACACCCACAGCCTTAATGTGGCGGACGCCGCACTGAAGCTGGCGGAGAAATACGGCGCTGATATCGAAAAGGCTTACCTTGCGGGACTGGTGCATGATATCTGCAAGGAAGTTCCCACCGATGAACAGCTTGCCATGGCTCAAAAGTGCCGTCAGGGCATTGATGAAACGGAGCAGAAGATACCTGCCCTTTATCATGCGGCGGCAGGTTCGTGGTACGGCGAGAATGTGCTCCATATCCATGATGAGGATATTCTCAATGCCGTCCGCTACCATACCACAGGCAGAGCAGGAATGTCACGCCTGGAGGAATGTGTGTATCTTGCCGACCTTATTTCCGAGGACAGGACATATAAGGACGTGGGAAGAATGAGGCGGCTTGCTTTTGAGGATATAAACGGTGCAATGCTGGAAGCCGCAAGGTTCACTCTCAGCGACGTTATCGCCAAAGGCTCGTTTATCCCCGAAAATTCCATGCAGACGTACAATTATTATACAGCACTCATTAAACAGGACAAGTGAAAGGAGTAATGCAGATGACGCAGAATGAAGCTCTGGAGCTTATTGTAAAAACTCTTGACAGCAAAAAAGCCGAGGATATCAAGGTAATAAAGATAAAGGAGCTTTCCGTACTTGCGGATTATTTCGTAATAGCCGATGGTACGTCAAGCACCCAGACCAGGGCGCTGGCGGACGAGGTCGAGTTCAGGCTAAAGGAAGCGGGACTTGCACCAAATCAGATACAGGGCAACAACGGTTCCAACTGGATAGTTCTTGACTACGGTGATATCATCGTGCACGTTTTCTCAAGAGACCAGAGGGATTTTTACAACCTGGAGCGCCTCTGGAGAGACGGCGAGGAGATAGACATTTCATCTATGATAGACTGATTGACATAAGGGGTAAATATGGACAACAATAACAACAGCTATGCTAATCTTTACGGCGACGAAAATCCAAAGGGCGATGTTGTTCCTCCGGGAGTGCTTCCGCCTGAGGCTGAGGAGGTCATATACACCTATGACCCGCAGCTTATAAAAAAGGGAATGATAAAGACAAGGGTAATCGGCGTGATACTTACCGCTCCTGCGGTGGTGGCATTTTTCGCAATGCTGATGCTGAGCTTTACAACATCAGGCTCGGTGGAAACGGTCATAGCGCTTTTATTGCTTATACCTATTGCGCTGTATATGGTGCTGACAGTCACATATATGCTGGGCAGCAACGTATCGAGGATCATTCTCGGCGTGCTGGCGGCAGTGGACTTCGGACTTCAGATACTTGGCTTTTTTGGTGCGTTAATTGTGGCAGCGGGCAATGCCCATAACGGCGTCAGCTCGTATATCGCAGTTGAGCTTATTGTGACAGCGATAAGCTTCGTTCCCTTGTGGTTTACTTTGATCGACAAAAGTGTAAGAGCATATTTTAACAGCAATAAATGAAAAGGGGTATAATAATGGACGAACTTAATATGGATTCTCTTGATCTTCCCGAGATGGAACATGACTACAGCGACGTTCCCGACGCATCTGAGGGGCTTGACGAGCCTGCACGCACATCACCTGCCTTTGGCGCAGGGGAGGACCTTTCTGATATAGAAATGCCTGTCCTCAGCGAGATGGACGGCTCTGCTCCCGTTCAGCCCGTAAAGGCTGAACCTCAGAAGCAGGCGCCTGTACAGGCATCTGTGCAGACATCTGCTCAGATATCCGAAATGGGAGGCGTTTCTCCTATGGGCGGAATTTCTGAAATGGGTGCTTCGTCAAACAATACTTCCGCAACCGGAAGTCCTGCCGCAAACAGTATGACAGGCACAGCTTCCGTGAGCGGCATTTCCGAAATGGGCGCATCTTCATACAGCGCACCAAAAAGAAATGTTCAGCCTGCGGCTCCCGTATCGGGCGGATATACTCCCGTTTCGGGCGGCACTGCAAGCACAGGCACTCAGAACAACGGCGCTGCCAGCTATAGCAGTGTTTACAACAGGAACGATCAGGGTTCGGCTCAGAGAACAAACGACTTTTTTGCCGCAACCGAGCAGATGAATGCCGAAAAATATGAAAGAGGCCACGGCAAGGCAAATGTGCTGGGCATCATTTCCATTGTCCTTGGTGCATTTACCATTCTCGGACACCTGGAGGTAAGCTTAGTCGGACTTCTGGGCATTATACTGGGCGGACTTATCATCTACCATGCCCTGAAATTCATGAAGCAGAGCGAAAAATCACGCCGCACGCTGGCATGGCTCTATGTGTGGGATCTTATTGATTGCATACGTGGAATTATAATGCTTGCAAACGCAAATCAGCTCTTAGATGATATGGGAATTGAAGCGTCCTCGTTAATAGGCGTGACAAGATTCATATATATCCTTGGCATTATCTTCAACGGCGTAATGACATATTTCTTTATGTTCAATTCCGCTGTTCATGACTATACCATTGATGACAGCCGATGAATGATATGAACGACGACTTTGAGCTTCCGCCTCTTCCGAAGGAAACGGTGTTTTCCTCCGAGGTGGGGGATATTGACGAAGAAAGTGACAGAGCCGCAGCCGATGATCTGGCTGAAGCTGTGGCAGCGCCAAGCATGACCGATATGGACGGCAATCCTGCCGAGACGCCTCCTGCGGAGGATTACAAGAGCGCCAACCGCCGTGAGACCGTTATCAGGGAAATGGCGGAGCTTCCGCCTCAGAAAAGCGCTGCCGAAAGGCGGCAGGAGTACCTTGATGAGCTGAAAAAGGAACGTGAACAGCTGCAGGCCTTCAAAAAGGACGCAGTAATGTTCTTTGGCTGCTTTACCGCTCTTGCACTCATATATCTGGCAGCAGACCCAACGCCTCTGCCTGTGTGCATTGCTCTTGTTGAGGCAGGAATTGCATGGCTCATAGTAAGGGGCAGCCAGATAGCACGGCTCATGCTGCTGATAATGCTGCCCATAAATTCTGCGCTGGGAGCTGCAAGCTTCGGCGGAGCGTTTGACAGGTTTGCGTGGTTCATGACAGAGATACACGTAAGGGGATTTCTTCCCGACAACTTCAAGAAAACAGCATATCTCATAATGGCGATAGTGTCAGCGGGGCTGTTCGTTTTCCTGCTCTTTAACAGGAAGATAAGCACCTACTGCTCCGACCCCGAAAACGAGATAGACGATATTCTGAGCCACGGCGCAAAGATAGGCAGGCGCAGAAGACACTTCAAATAATGTTATACCTGCGGTTTTCCGCATCAAATAAAGCAAAGGAATGATTATTTTGGAAAGATACGATTTTGCCTCGGTTGAACCCAAATGGCAGAAATACTGGGAGGAGCATGAGACATTCAAAACAGATGTCTGGGACTTTTCCAAGCCCAAGTTCTATGCCCTTGATATGTTTCCCTATCCTTCGGGAGTAGGTCTCCATGCGGGACACCCTGAGGGCTACACAGCAACCGACATAGTATCAAGAATGAAGAGAATGCAGGGCTACAATGTCCTTCACCCTATGGGATATGACTCTTTCGGTCTGCCTGCTGAGCAGTATGCCGTAACTACAGGTCATCACCCCAACGGATTCACTCAGAAGAATATCGAGACATTCTCAAAGCAGCTCAAGGAGCTGGGCTTTGACTATGACTGGTCAAAGATGATCGCTACCTCTGACCCCAAGTTCTACAAGTGGACTCAGTGGATATTCAAGCAGCTTTATCTTGACGGCTATGCAAAGTATGTTGATATGCCCGTAAACTGGTGCGAAGAGCTGGGCACTGTTCTTTCCAATGATGAGGTCATTGACGGAAAATCAGAGCGCGGCGGATTCCCTGTTGTAAGAAAGAACATGAAGCAGTGGGTAATAGATCAGCCTGCTTTTGCGGAAAAGCTTCTTGAAGGTCTGGACGAGATAGACTGGCCCGAATCCACCAAGGCTATCCAGAGAAACTGGATCGGCAAATCCACAGGTGTTGAGGTAAAATTCAACATCGTCGGCGGCGGAGAGTTCAGCATCTACACCACCTGTATCGAAACTATTTACGGTATCACCTTTATGGTGCTTGCTCCTGACGGACAGATCGTCAAGGACCTTATGCCCCGTATCGAGAACAAGGAAGAGGTTCAGGCATATATCGACGAAACTCTCAAAAAGAACGATATGGATCGTACCGAGCTCAACAAGACCAAGTCAGGCTGCGAGCTCAAGGGCGTTACCTGCATAAATCCCGTAAACGGCAAGGAAGTAAGAATGTTCATCGGCGACTTCGTTCTTGCAAGCTACGGCACAGGTGCGGTAATGGCAGTACCTTCCCATGACCAGAGAGACTTTGAGTACGCTGTTGCTCACAATATCGACATGATACAGGTAATCGACGGCGATGAAAAGCTGGGACACGTTGATGTTTCCGAAAAGGCTTTTGAAAAGGGCGATTACCTCGGAAAGGGCTACAGACTTATCAACTCCGAGGAGTTCACAGGTCTTACCGTTGAAGAGGCTAAGGAAGCCATCACTGTAAAGCTTGAAAAGATGGGCGTTGCCAAGAGGACAACAAACTACCATTTCAGAGAGTGGATATTCGCACGTCAGCGCTACTGGGGCGAGCCTGTTCCTGTAGTTCACACTGAGGACGGCGGAATACACGTACTTGATGATGATGAGCTTCCTCTTATCCTTCCCGAGCTTGAGGATTACAAGGGCAAGAACGGAAAGGCTCCCCTTGAAAATGCTACCGAGTGGAAGAAGTATGACCACAACGGCATAAAGGGTACAAGAGAAACATCTACCATGCCCGGAAGTGCAGGCTCCAGCTGGTATTATTTCAGATACATTGATCCGGATAATGACAAGGAATTTGCAAATCAGGAGCTTTTAAAGCACTGGATGCCAGTTGACCTTTACATCGGCGGCCCTGAGCACGCTGTAGGTCATCTGATGTATTCAAGAATATGGAACAGATATCTGTACGATAAGGGTCTTGCTCCTACAAAGGAACCCTTCAAGAAGCTGGTTCACCAGGGTATGATCCTGGGCGAGAACGGCATCAAAATGGGCAAGAGATATCCCGAGTTCGTTATCAACCCCAGCGATATCGTAAGAGACTACGGCGCTGATACTCTCCGTCTTTACGAGATGTTCATGGGCCCTCTGGAGGTTTCCAAGCCCTGGAGCAGCGCAGGCGTTGAGGGTGCAAAGAGATTTATCGTAAGAGTATGGAACTTCTTTACCGAGCCTGCTAATCTGACCGATGATAATGACGGTGCTCTCACCAAGATATATCATCAGACAGTGAAGAAGGTCACCGATGATTTCGAGGCTCTCGCATTCAATACCGCTATCAGCCAGCTCATGATTTTCATGAACGCTGCATACAAGGCAGGCAAGTGCCCCAAGGAATATGCCGAGGGCATTATCAAGATGATGTCCTGCATAACTCCTCACGTATGCGAGGAAATGTGGCAGAAGCTGGGTCATAATGATACCATCGCTTACGAGCCATGGCCTGTTTATGACGAGAAGGAGCTTGTTGTTGATACCATTGAAATTGCTGTTCAGATAAACGGCAAGGTAAGAGGCAAGATCAACATAGGCGTTGACGAGGATCAGGATTCCGCTATTGCCAAGGCAAAGGCAAATCCCGATGTCGCAGCAGCGATCGAGGGCAAGAATATCGTCAAGGAGATCTATGTAAAGGGTCGAATTGTAAATATTGTTGCAAAGTAATCAATTTGCACAAAAAATCACCTGAAAATTCTGCGTTCTTTTTAATGCAGACACTTGACAAAATGGCTTGATATATTGTATAATGTAAAAGTTATATCGTATATAATCCTCTGCCGCAGGGCAAAGGGAGGGAACAAAGTTGGCAGAAATTCATGTTGGAAAGAACGAGACTCTGGAAACCGCTCTTAAGCGCTTCAAGAGAAGCTGCGCTAAGGACGGCGTAATCGCTGAGGTTCGTAAAAGAGAACACTATGAGAAGCCTTCGGTTAAGCGCAAGAAGAAGTCCGAAGCTGCTCGTAAGCGTAAATATTGATATTTTATATCGTATCGCTTGAGTTCAAGGCGGCGGCAGTTTATCTGCCGCCGTTTTTATCTTTCACTTGACAAATCACCGTGCAAACGGTATAATATTAAATGCGAGTAAGCTATGCGGTTGAACGCTTTTTGCGTTAGGAAAGTCCGGGCATCACAGAGCAGGGTAGCTGCTAACGGCAGCCGAGGGTGACCTTAGGGAAAGTGCAACAGAGATATACCGCTGATTTTTTCAGTAAGGGTGGAAAGGCGAGGTAAGAGCTCACCGGGGCAGCGGAGACGCTGCTGCCATGTAAACCCTATCCGATGCAACGTCTATTGGTACGTGTACGTCAATGTCTGCTCGGCAGGCGTACCGTAAAGACGGCTAAAGCGTTTCGGCGACGATCCGCTCAGATAGATTTCCGCACACGACAAAACCCGGCTTATCGGCTTAGTCGCATTTATATGTAAAAATCGGAGCTGTTTCAGTTATGCTGCAACAGCTCCGATTTTTTTATTATATTATTATAATTTTCAGCTGCCGAGAATTTTTTTCAGATCATCGGCAGGCTCGCTTGTGGGAGTGATGTTATAAAGCTCCACAAGCTTTGAAAGCACATTGTCCGATACAAAGGCGGGGATAGTGGGGCCAAGGTAAATGTTCTTTATGCCGAGCCACAAAAGGGTCAGCAGAATGCAGACCGCCTTCTGCTCGTACCATGACAGCACAAGGGTGAGGGGCAGGTCATTCACGCCGCAGCCGAATGCGTCCGCAAGGGCAAGGGCTATCTTGATGGCGCTGTATGCGTCGTTGCACTGACCGCAGTCAAGTATTCTGGGGATTCCCTCGATATCGCCCAGGTCAAGGTCGTTAATGCGGTATTTTCCGCAGGCAAGGGTCAGGATAAGAGTGTCTGGCGGTGTGAGCTTTGCAAAATCGGTGTAATAGCTTCTGCTGGGAGATGCGCCGTCGCAGCCGCCGATAAGGAAAAAGTGCTTTATCTTTCCAGCCTTGACAAGCTCGATTATCTTTTCTGCGTGGGAAAGCACAGCGTTTCTGGCAAAGCCTGTGATGACTGTGCTTCCGCCGTTCATGCCTGTCATGTGCTTGTCCTCGTCATAGCCTCCGCACTCTATCGCTTTTTCGATAACGGGGGTGAAGTCCTTGTCATCGCCGATGTGACACAGCTCGGGATATGACACGATGGACGTGGTGAACACCCTGTCGCAGTAGCTCTGGCGCACGGGCATGATGCAGTTTGTGGTGAAAAGGACAGGCGCAGGAATGTTGTGGAACTCAGACTGCTGGTTCTGCCAGCCTGTGCCGAAGTTGCCTTTAAGGTGAGGATATTTTTTCAGCTCTGGATAGCCGTGGGCAGGGAGCATCTCGCTGTGGGTGTAGATGTTTATACCCTTGCCCTGTGTCTGCTCCAGAAGAAGCTTCATATCGTGGAGGTCATGACCGCTGACAACGATAAAGGGACCTTTTTCAATGGTCAGGGGAACTTCTGTGGGCACAGGCTGACCGTAGGCTTCGGTGTTGGCAGCGTCAAGCATTTCCATGCACTTGAAATTCACTTCGCCCGTTTTGAGTACCAGCTTCAGCAGGTCATCGGGGGATTTATCCTCGCCAAGAGCGTAAAGAGCCTCGTACAGAAAATCGGTCACAGTCCTGTCTGTCTTTCCCAGCGCATAGGCGTGATATGCGTATGCCGCCATACCCTTTATTCCGAAAAGGATAAGGGATTTAAGGGAGCGTATGTCCTCGTGTGCGTCCCATATCATATTCATGTCATAGTCCTCGAACTTTTCGGCGTTCACACGGCCCTTTTCCTGCTCGACCTCTGTTTTCATCTTTTTAATAGTAACATCGTTGAAATTAACGTTGGTGATGGTGGTAAAAAGCCCTTTGAGAATAAGAACATCTGTCTTATCGGTGGGATTGCCCGACTTTGATGCCCTTGCAAGCCCTATGAGAGCGCCTGTAAGCTCGTCCTGAAAATTGGCAGTGTCCGACTTTTTGCCGCACACGCCAACCTTGCCGTCACAGGCGACGTTGTGAGCTGTCTGCTGGCACTGGAAGCAAAACATTTCTTTCATTTTCTTTCCTCATTTCCGTTGTTATTGTGACGTTCGCTGTAACTATTATCTGCATAATTTACGTATTGATACCCATGGATATTATATTCGGTTAATAATTGATTACAGTTTGGTACAGGTGTAGCAATTTTACAAAACACATTGTATAATTGAATGTAGAATAAAACGGGATATTTATCCCACTGTCATTTTGGAGGCTTTTTATGAAACAGGACAGAAAAAAGCGCTCTCGTGTATCAAAGCTCACCGACACAAATACGCCATTTGCACGGCTGTTGTTAGTTCCGAGCCTGGCGGGAGTTCTTGTATTCTTTATCATTCCGTTTATGATCGTTATCTGGTATTCATTCCTCGACAATCCCATAAATAAAGACTTTGTTTTCCTGAGAAATTATCAGGTGCTTTTCAAAAACAACGCCTTTATCACTGCGGCAAAAAACACACTGATACTTTCGGCGGTGGCGGTTCCGTTGGCTGTGGTGCTGTCGCTGGGTCTGGCAAGCCTGCTGGATTCCAAGATACCGGGAAAAAGTATGTTCCGAACATTTTTCCTCTGCCCCATGATGGTTCCCGTGGCTTCCGTCGTGCTGATATGGCAGGTAGTGTTTGACTATAACGGTACCCTCAATGCGGTGCTTGGCGAATGGTTCCAGGCACAGCCGGTTGACTGGATGAAATCCAGCAAGTGCCTTATGGTGGTCGTTCTGCTGTTTTTGTGGAAAAATCTGGGATACAACATGATACTTTTCCTTGCGGCGCTCAATAATATCCCCCGTGACTGCCTTGAGGTTGCGGAGCTGGAGGGCGCAGGCCCCTTGTACAGGCTTCTGCACATAAAGCTCAGGTATCTTTCGCCGACTATCCTTTTTGTAACTATCCTCTCGCTGATAAACTCCTTCAAGCTTTTCCGAGAGGTGTATCTGCTGACAGGCGATTATCCCTTTGAGGATCTTTACCTGCTGCAGCACTTTATGAACAACACCTTCAAGTCGCTGGATTATCAGAAGCTTTCTGCGGCGGCTATGATAATGTCACTGGTAATGGTGGTAATTATCGGAGCGCTGTTCATCATCGACAATAAATTCGGAGAGGATGTGGAAGAATGACAAAAAAGAAGAAGCCTTCTCCCCAGAAAATACTCAGGCAGATATTGCTGGTGCTCATGACCATATTTGCCGCTGTTGCCGCAGTGATATTTTTGCTGCCCACTGTGCTTACCATCACAAACTCATTTATGTCCCAGACGGAGATAAACGCAAACTACGGCGTTGTCTTTAACTCCGTTACCGACAGCAAGACCTTTATCTCAAAGACCGTCAATCTGAAATTTATTCCCGACATAGTAAGCTTCAGCCAGTATTTCTCGGTGCTGTTCAAGACTCCCGATTATCTGCTGAAATTCTGGAACTCAGCAATACTTACAGTGCCTATCGTAATATTCCAGACGGTGGTGGCGCTCTTTGCTTCCTACGGTTTTTCAAGGCTCACGGGAAAGCTTAAAGAGATAATATTCTTTGTCTATATCATACTTATGCTCATGCCCTATCAGGTAACGCTGGTTCCAAACTATCTTGTGTCCGAAAAGCTGGGCATTCTCGATACCAGATGGGCGATAATCCTCCCCGGAATTTTCTCGCCCTTTGCGGTGTTCCTGCTAACAAAGGCAATGAAGCGTATCCCAAAGACATATTTTGAAGCAGCTATGCTGGACGGAGCCAACGAGTTCCAGATATTCACGAGCATCTGCTACCCCATGGTAAGAAGCGCAGTTTTCTCCGTGCTCATGCTGGTGTTCATTGACTACTGGAACATGGTCGAGCAGCCTCTTATACTGCTTTCGGACGAAAGTATGCACCCGCTGTCGGTTTTCCTGTCAAAGATAAACTCGGGCGATACGGGACTTGCATTCGCGGTGGCAGTTATCTACATGATGCCGTCGCTGCTCATGTTCCTGTACGGTGAGGATTACCTGGTTGAGGGAATCACCTACTCAGGCGGAATTAAGGGCTGATCTATTACACGAAAGGAATGATCATAAAGATGAATAATGAAAACAGATCTCCGAGAAAGGAAGTCATCAAGAACATTGCCATTGTTTTTCTGGCAGTTCTGCTGGTGCTTACATTCTTCTCAAATACTTTTATGAATTACACTCTGCCGCAGGTATCTGCCGTTTATGTCAGTCAGGGTACTATCTCCGAGCAGATAAGAGGCAGCGGAACTGTTGAGGCTGCCGAGAGCTACGAGGTAAAATTCGACCAGACAAGAACTATCAAGAGCGTTGCCGTAAAGACAGGTCAGACCATAAATGCAGGCGATACCCTGTTTGAGCTGGAGGACTCCGACTCCGACGAGCTTACTCAGGCCCAGAAGGATCTGGAGGACAAGGAGCTTGATTACAAAAAGGCAGTTCTTGCCCAGTCCGACAGCTCCAAGTATCAGTCCGATTATCTGGAGATACAGAAAGCCGAAAAGGAGCTTTCCGAGCTTCAGGCAAAGTATCAGGCTGCACTTGCAGGCACTGACCCTCTTTCCTCCGCACTCAACGATTATAATTCCCTGAAAAGCAGATCGGATAAGCTCACTAAGGAAAAGGAAGACCTTAACAATCAGCTCAGCGCCGTAAATGCGGATACATCCGATGATATGATAAACCTTACAGGTGCGTATTACGACACCCTCAGAGCTGACAAGGACCGTGTTACCGAGCTTGAAAAAAAGGTCGAGACAGCTCAGGCCGATTATGACGAGCTGAGCAAGGACGTTGGCGCAGATACCGACTATGCTTCCAAGATCGAGGAGACAAGAAAGTCTATCGAGTCTGCAACAGTTGAGCTTAATCAGCTTTATATCTCCCTGTACAACGCAAAGGCTGATGATGATACCACATCTATCTCAGCTTCCATCGCAACAAAGTCGCTGGAGATAGACCAGCTCCAGAGAGACCTTTCCAATTATCTTGCAAAATCCACTACCAGCGGAGTTCTCAAAACAAAGCTGAAAAATGCTGAAAGCACACTCAATAAGGCAAAGAAGAACCTGAACAGCGCAAAGGACACCCTGAGCAACGATGTTCGTTCCATAAAGCTTGAAATAAAGGCAAAGCTCGACAAGGTAACAGCAGAGCTGGACGATGTTACATTAAAGCTCACCAACGCAGGCACTGCAAAGGACGATGCCACCGCAGCAGGATATCTTTCCGCTTCACAGCTGGAGCTTAAAATATCCGAGCAGAAGGACACCGTTGATAACCTTTATGCAGCACTTGAAATAAAGAAGCAGACCGACAGCGTTACCAACGAAAGCAATCAGCTTGACCTTGAAGCAAAGAAAAAGGACATCGAAAGACAGAAGGAAAAGGTCGAAAAGCTTAAGAGCGAGGCATTTGATGCAGTCGTTACCGCAAAAATGGGCGGTACTGTTGAAAGCGTTTCCGTTACAGCAGGCAGCGAGGTTGCTGCGGGCACAGTGGCAGCAGTAATCAGCGTGTCTGATCTTGGCTACACTGTTTCTTTCTCCGTAAAGAATGACCAGGCTAAGAAGGTCAAGGTTGGCGACAAGGCAGAGATAACAAGCTGGTACTGGGGCGACAGCTTCTCCGCAACACTCAGCGAGGTAAAGACCGATACTGCAAATCCCCAGACACAGAAAACGCTCGTATTCAACGTTACAGGTTCCGATATCTCCACAGGTCAGACCATTACCCTTTCCATGGGCAGCAAGGGTCAGCCTTATTCCGCAGTTGTTCCCAACGCAGCGGTAAGAGAGGACTCTAACGGAAAGTTCGTCCTCGTTATGGAAGCAAAGAGCAGCCCCCTCGGAAACCGCTACAAGGCTGTAAGATACGACATCGAAGTTCTTGCAAAGGACGACAACAACACCGCTGTAAACGGTCTTATGGGAAGCGAGTACGTTATCACCACATCTACCAAGCCCATTCAGGCAGGCGATCAGGTTCGTCCCGCCGAGAGCTGATCGGGGTGACGTGAATGAGCAGACTGAAAAAATTCAATATAATTCTGCTGATAATAAACGCCGTTCTTCTGTCGGTATTCGGGATAATTTACCTGCGGATATCATCACTTTCAAGGGATTATTCATCTGACAAGGCTAAGGAAATGTGGGATAACGACAAGTATAAATATTCCCAGATATCCCTTTATGTGTCTCCCTCCAACGGTTTCGACCTGATGGGGATATATTCCATGAGGAAAAGCGTTGAGGAGAAGCTGAAAGAAAGCTCCGTCCTTGATGCGGAGGATAATCCCGATGGCAGGCTTTGGATAGACTGTGCCTCAGGCGATTCCACACTTACCCTTGCAGGAAAAATGGGCAGCTGCGATGTTGCCGTAACAGGCACGGTGGGGGACTACTTCATCTTCCACCCCGAGGACATAATGTACGGCAGCTATTACACATCGGAGGACATCAACCTTGACAGGATAATCCTTGACAAGCAATGCTCATGGCAGCTGTTCGGCTCCATGGACACCGTGGGAATGCCGCTGGAAATAAACAACAAGGTGTTTTACGTGGCGGCTGTTGTGGAGTCACCCGATAATGAGGTTGATAAGACCGCATACGGCACAAAGCCCAGAGTGTATATGCCCTATGAATCGTTAAAGCAGCTGAACGACAGCTTTATGCTCACATCATATGAGGTGTGCCTGCCAAATATCGTCAAGGATTACGCTTACGGGGTCATGAAGGATATAAACACCGCCCCCGAGGATTCAAGCGTTCTCATCGACCAGACTGGCAGATTTGATCTCCTAAAGCTTTTCACAGGCTTCAGGGAGATACGTGAGAGCGTTATGGTAACGACAAATATCAGCTATCCATGGTACGAGAACCGCACACGCAGCGCCGAGATAATCGGAAAGATACTTGCAGGCCCGTCAATATATCTGCTGATAATCCCCGCAATATCGCTGGTTTACGGACTGTTTATGCTGGCAAAGCTGGCAGGCAGGGGCGGCAGAGCTGTCAAGGAGCACATTGACGCACGTTATCAGAAGAAGATATCGGAGGAGTATTACAAAAAGCACCCCGATGAAAAGCCATAAAGGAGCAGATATGGACGTTTCATGGAATCCATGGCACGGCTGCAAAAAGATAAGCGAGGGCTGCCGCCACTGCTACGTGTATCGCACAGACGAGAAACACGGCAGGGACGGCAGCCTGCTGTCATATAACAAGGATTTTGACCTGCCCGTGCGCAGGAAAAAGAACGGTGAATATAAGGTGCCCTCGGGAGCAGTGCTTTTCACCTGCTTTACCTCCGACTTTCTCCTTGACGAGGCGGACGAAAGGCGGGGTGAGGCATGGCAGTTCATGCGTGAACGCAGCGATGTGGACTTTATATTTTTCACCAAGCGTATAACCCGTCTGGCACAATGCCTGCCTGAGGACTGGGGAGAGGGCTACGACAATGTTATCATCGGCTGCACCTGCGAAAATCAGAAGCGTGCCGATGAACGGCTGCCGGTGTTCCTGAGCCTGCCAATAAAGCACAGGCTCATAGTATGCGAACCTCTGCTGGAGAGCATAGACCTGAGCACATACCTTGACCCCAAACGGATAGAAAGCGTGTCCGCAGGCGGAGAATCGGGCAATGAAGCAAGGATATGCAGCTATGACTGGATACTTTCATTGCGCTGCCAGTGCGTTGACGCAGGGGTCAGCTTCACATTCCACCAGACAGGGGCGAGATTCCTCAAAGACGGCAGACTTTACCGTATCAAGCGACCTTATCAGAAATCGCAGGCAAGAAAAGCGGATATTGACTATACGCCGTGACATTTTAAATCTTAAATTTCTGTAAAAGCTATTGCATTTTCAGTTGGAATTGGTATAATAAATAGTATATAGTTTTATTCTGGTAAAATAAGAAAGGAAAGATAACTTTAATGCTCAACACATATTTTTCAGTTCTGGCAGCTGCAACAGCAAATACAGCTGATTCACAGGTAGCAGCAACTTCTCAGCTGGTATCTTCCATTGTAATGCTCGTCGTTATCATGGCGATCTTCTACTTTATGCTTATCCGTCCCCAGAAGAAGAAGGACAAGGAGCAGAAGCAGATGAGAGATTCTCTCCAGGTGGGAGATCAGGTAACAACCATCGGCGGCATAGTTGGATTTATCGTTCGTAAGAATGACGATACCGTTGTTATCGAAACAGGCGGCGACAGAAGCAAGATCATCGTTAAGACATGGGCTATCTCCGAGAATCAGACCCAGCATGATGAGCAGGACGAGCTTGGAAAGAAAAAGTAAGAGTAAAAAGCAGCGTTTGAGCGCTGCTTTTTTTGTGCGGGTACGGACAAATTAACCGTTCACTTTCTTATCCCCAAACCTCAATATAATAATAAAAAATGTCCTGCAGAAAATCCGCAGGACATTTAAATTTATACGTGTTACTTAGTGTTTGAAAGCTTCCAGCGGAATGTGGCGATTCGCTGTGCCTTGGTGTTATCATAGGAAATGTTGCTGCACGCAACGCTCAGATCATTGTACCTGTAATCGGTACGTGATTCCTTTGAGCCGAATATTGCGGTAACTCCGCCCTTGGCAGCGTCGCTTCCGTAGTTTCTGGACATTACTGCACCGATCTTGTGATCGTTTCTCAGCAGCTCAATGATGTCCTTTGCAGCAATGGGCTTGGTGTCGCATACGTTGTAAATACCCTGATATGTAATAGTGTCGGGGCAGGTAAGTATGCCGTATATGAAATCCACAAGATTGTAAAGACAGGTGAAAGTGTATCCGTAATCGCCGTAGCCGCCGTAAACGAACGCACAGCCGGTCTTTGCATCATATACCTTTGCTTTCAGATTTTCGGTGAAATCCTTGGTGTAAATGGGGCATATGCGCATGATAACGCCCTTTGTGCCGGTGGATTTCTTGAGAGCATTTACAAGAGCCTTTTCAGAGTCGGCCTTGAGCTTTGCATATATGGAGGACGGCCTTTCGGCAGCTGCTTCACGTATAGGCTCTCTTGTACGCTGAGGCGCATAGATCTGGTGTGTACTGAGCATAAGTATGTCAGCCACTCCAGCAGCTTCTGCAGCCTTGTAAAGATATTTATCCACAGCGGCGCTGGTTTTTTCCTCATCGGAGGACAGAACGTCCGGGAAGTCGTTATCAACTGTGCATGCAAGGTGGATAAGCATATCTATCTTGCTGCCGTTCAGAACGCCTGTTATTTTTTCCTTGTCGGTAATATTGCACTGAACGAAGCTGAAATTGTCATTATCTTCAAAAGGAGCGGGAGCTGTATCGGTTCCTATAACGTTATAGCCTTTCTGCAGGAGCATTTCCACAACAGCCTTTCCTATCATTCCCGCAGCGCCGGTTACAAATATAGTTTTCATAAAATCTCTCCCTTCCGATAAAATGCCGATAAATAGTATATATTTATCTCATTTATTATATTATACCATCTGTATCAGAAAAATCAATAAGATTTTGGTTTGTATTTCTTAAATTTATTGGAACATAGCATAAATATTGAGCAATTTCTCTTGAAGAAATTGTAAAAAAGTGATATACTGAATGTTATCACAGCTTGAAACAATATGGCGCAATAACTTTCACCAATAAAGTTAATCTGCGTACAATATGAGATTAAAAGCTTATTTATAAATGCAGCATAGGAGTGTTTTTATGCAAAGCCCTTTTAAATATTCTGACACAAATAAGCGCTACCGAACCCAAAGCAGCTACCTTAAACAGAGGTTCGGCTGCAAGGTGATGAAAATATCCCTGAACTGCGGCTTTACCTGCCCGAATATCGACGGCACAAAGGGCGTTGGCGGCTGCACATACTGCTCTGCGGGCAGCGGGGAATTTGCGGGGGACTGTGCACTTTCGGTCACAGAGCAGTTTGAACAGGTCAGGGCGAAAATGAACATGAAATGGCACGAGGGGCTGTATATCCCGTACTTTCAGGCAAACACCAACACCTATGGCCCTCTTGAAAAGATAAGGGCCATGGTGGAGGAGGCGCTGACCCTTGAAAATGTCTGCGGCATTGCCATTTCCACCCGTCCCGACTGCATTTCGGACGATGTTCTGGACTATCTTGCCGATGTTAGCAGGCGGACATATCTTACAGTCGAACTTGGTTTGCAGACTGTTCACGATAAAACTGCCGAAAGAATAAACCGCTGTCACACATATTCTGATTTTCTGGAATGCTATAAGCGCCTGCGGGACAAGGACATAAACGTCTGCGTGCATCTTATAAACGGCCTCCCCGGAGAGAACCGTGAGATGATGCTCGAATCGGCTTACGAGATGTCAAAGCTGGAGCTTCACAGCATAAAGCTCCACCTGCTGCACATCATCAGGGGCACTGCCATGGCGGAGGAATATCTGAGAGGGGAGTTTGCCGCCCTGACGCTGGAGGAATATGTGGATATCATCTGCGCCCAGCTGGAGCTTTTGCCCCCTGAGCTTATTATCCAGCGTGTTACGGGCGACGGCGCAAGGGACACTCTGATAGCCCCGCTGTGGAGCTTTAAAAAGTTTGTGGTCATGAACGAGATTGACAAAAAGCTTGCCCGTGACGATACCATGCAGGGCAGCAAATACTGCGGAAAATGATCTGAAAAAAATTTTTTAAAACCCCTTGACACTGACGCTGCGTCATAGTATATAATGAGTTTACGGAGACAGGAAAGGAGATCCTCATGTATAAGATCAGTGAATTTGCAAAGCTTACAGGTGTCAGTGTGCGCACACTGCATTATTATGATGAAATAGGGCTGCTAAGCAGAACAATTCTTGCGGAACATTAAAAATATAATAAAACAAGCCGCAATGGATTGAACAAATACGAATATAATATTTATATTTGAATTTATATTCGACAATATCTGATTTACATTTTTTATAGCAGGAGCATCATATTTTATGGTGGTGCTCTTGCTTTTTATAAACAAATATAGTATATTATATATAAAGATTATCAAAAAGTAATATTGGATGTGATGACTATGTTAGGCTTTTATCTTGCACTCATAGACCAACCAAATGAAAAAATCACGGGAATAATGCAGTTAATGGTAGTACAACAATAAAACTATAGAGAGGGAAACTTTATGAAACAAATAAATAAAAAAATATGGGCTTTTGCAATATTATCGGTGCTTGTATTTACTGCGTGCGATAAAGCAAATGAAACAACTGTCGATGAAACATCACAGGGAAATACTCAATCTTCCGTTATGGAAAATGACGAAGCATCATCAGCCGATATTGTTCAATCGTCTGCTCAGGAGGCGGCTGATAACAATGATCAGCTTGATGAAAACAATGAGCAAATGCCTGAGCCTTTTGATAATAACGGCGATTCAGGTGGCGATATGAATTCTGATTTTTATCAACCGTGTATATCACAATTCGATAGTGTTCCCGGTTCATTGCTTGATATAAGGCCGTCGGGCGAAGTGGACGAATGGCTTAATAATCATTTTTCGAGAAAAGGTGCGGTATCAAGTATCAAAGATTATCTGAATGTGTATTCATTTATTACTGACTTTAATATAACCAAGGAAGAAGCAGCATCTGCACTTGAAGATTACATTGATTCAGAATATGAAAGTGTAAGAATAACTCAGGATCAATTTAATATATTATTTTCCGGCGATATTGAATTGATTACAAAAACATTTGCGTCGGAGTATTCTATAGTGCATGATGATAACATCTACAGTCCTGAATGGATCTACACGCATTCACAAAGCGATTATGAAGCCGCAGGTATAAATGCGGAAGACCTTGCAGAAAAAGTACCGATGTACGCAAATTTAAACTTAACGGAAGCGGCAAGAGCTGCTTTTTCAGATAAGCTGTCAAGTTATACAGGTGTTGCCATAAATATAGAACCCGTTCAAATATATTCAGAAACGCCATCAAGCGTTATTACCGATGATATTGGCATAGTTGAGTCAGAGGATACCGTTAACAGCGATGACGAAATACCTGTAAATATTGATGATGAATAATTGTTGAGGCAAGATATAATGCTGCATCTGAAGTAAAAACAGGTGCGTAATTTATAAACAGCTCCCGCAGCAGTGTGGGAGCTGTTTTGCTGTATTACTGAACAGGTGCTATTGCCGTCTGCTGGGTCATGGGGAGCATTACCGTAAATACGGTTCCCTTGCCGTCCTCGCTGTCAACGGAAATGCTTCCGTGATGAAGGGCTGCGATGTGCTTTACGATAGAAAGTCCCAGTCCCGTGCCGCCTGTCTGCTTGGAATGGCTCTTGTCAACACGGTAGAAACGCTCAAAAATGCGTCCCTGATGCTCCTTTGGTATGCCTATGCCGTTGTCTGCCACGGTTATAACAGCCTTGTCGCCTGCACGGCTCACATCTACAAGCACCTTTCCGCCTGGGCGGTTATATTTCACGGCGTTTTCGGTAAGGTTGTATATCATTTCGTAGATGTAGCCGCCGTTTGCCTGAACTGTAACGTCGCTGCCACTGACAGAAAGGTCTATTTCCAGACGCTTTGCCTTTTCGGCGAGATTTTCGGCGACCTCCTTTGCAACAGCTGAAAGGTTGGTCTCGGTGAAAATTTCCGAGTGATTTTCCTCTATCTCCGACAGCCTGATGATGTCGTTTATAACGTTCAGTAGGCGGTTGGCCTCGTCATATATGCGCTTGCCGTATCTGCGGATATCGTCGCCGTCGGTTATCATTCCGCCGCCCAGCATTTCCGCAAAGCCCCTTATGGTGGTAAGGGGAGTTTTCAGCTCATGGGAAACATTTGCGGAGAAATCACGGCGCATTTCCTCTGCCAGATGTATCTCCGTTTCATCGACGATGATTATAACAGCGCCCGAAAGCTTATCCTCGGAGCTTATGCGGCTGATGAACGCCCTGAGGAAACGTCCCTCGGAGGAAAATGTGCCTGTAACGCTGGCAGCGCACTTTGACTGCTCAATAAGCTCCATGAAATCGGTGTTTCGGCAAAATTCAATGATGTTCCGTCCGCTTTCCGCAGGGAAAACGGGGTTTACCAGATCGCAGGCGCTGCGGTTGATAGAGATGATATCATCGTTGCGGTCAATGAGTATCATGCCCTCGGTCATGTTTGCGGTTATGAGACCAATGGTGTTCTTTTCGGCGGAAAGCGAGGCGATGTAGTCCTTTATCTCACGCTTCATGCGGGCCACAAGCTTTACCATGGGGAGCAGCTCCTCATACTCGCCGTAATCGGCGATGCTTTCCTCAATGGTGTCATCAAAAACGTCCATGGACTTAATCATTTTGCGTATAGGGGTGACGATGTTTTCCGAAAGCTTCATGGAAACCACCACAGCCACCACCATTACCAGACCCCATGCCGCAAGGAAAATGGGTATCGCACCAAGGAAAATGGCGGAAATTCCCTGAGTATTGCAGGAGAAACGGATTATTCCCCCGTCAGTTTTTACGGCATAGTAGTAGGTGCGCCTTGAAAGGGTGTTTGAGTAACGCTCGGCAGTGCCGCTGCCGTTTTCTATTGCCTGCCGCACCTCGGGACGGTCAAGGTGATTTTCACTGAGAGCTGCGGGAGAAGTGCTGTCGTAAAGAACATTTCCGTCGTTATCTATCATAGTCACACGGACGTCGAAGCTGACGGCGTTTTTCATTACGTCGTATATTTCCTCGGGCTTGTCGGTGAAGCTCAGGGCTGTGTCTGCGGAGGACATAAGAGCGTCCCTTGCTTCTTTTGAATAAAGCTCGTAGCCGATAAGCATGAACAGTATTCCCAGTACAAGCACGGCGGTCATCACAATAGTGCTTATGGCTTTACAAATTCGGTTCTGCATTTGCTTTTCCTTTCAGGGTCATAAGCTGATCTTGTAGCCTACGCCACGGACGGTATGGATAATGTTTGCGCAGCCTGCCTGCTCCAGCTTCTGGCGGAGAGTCTTTACATGGGCGTCAACAGTGCGGGATTCTCCTGCGAACTGATAGCCCCATACACGCTCCATGAGCTGTTCTCTGGTGAGAACAATGTCCCTGTTCTGGAGCATGCACAGCAGCAGCTCGAACTCCTTGTATGTAAGCTCCACGTCCTTTTCTCCCACAGTCACCTTGTGCTTGGGAGCGTCAAGAACGAGATTTGCCACTATGTACTGTTCAGCCGCAGCGGAGCCTGTGCCGCCTGCTCTTCTGAGGACTGCCTTCACACGGGAGAGCAGCTCCATTATGCCGAAAGGCTTTGTAATGTAATCGTCCGCACCTGCTTCAAGGCCGTTTACCTTGTCAAGCTCGGTGGAGCGGGCTGTGAGCATTATTACGGGGATATCTGCATACATACCTGCTTTCAGCTCGCTGAGTATCTTGAGGCCGTCTTTTCCGGGAAGCATTATATCAAGCAGGATAAGGGAGGGAATCTTTCTTCTCAGACCCTCTTCAAAGGACTTTGCCTCTGCAAATGAGCTTACCTCGTAGCCGCCTGTTTTAAGGGCACAGGTTATAAGCTCTCTGATGCCGTCGTCGTCTTCAACACAATAAATGGTTGCCATATGAATTTCTCCTTTTCATTACACGGATTTTACACAGGAAATTAAAAAGCGCATCGGATTTGCCGATACGCTTTCTGTTACTATTATTACTTACTCGCATATCGTGCAGGCGTTATAGCCTCAGCGAGTTATTTATTTTTCTGCTGCCTTGGGCAGAACATACTTTATGGAATATTCCTTGTACTGCTTGATGAAATCCTCATTGCCCTCGCTCTTCAGCTCGTTAAGGTACTGGTGATTATCAAAGCTGTTGTCGTTTATCTGGATAAGATTTACAGCAACATTTGAGCAGTGGTCGGAAACTCTTTCAAGATCGGTGAGAAGGTCGGTAAAGATGAAGCCCTGTTCAATGGTGCATATCTTTTCCTGAAGTCTCTCAACGTGTCGTGTTTTCATTTCGTTTCGCAGGGTATCGACAACCTCTTCAAGAGGCTCAACACGCCTTGCAAGGGAGATGTCCTTTGCTTCAAAGGCTCTTACCGTAAGATCAAGTATATCTTCAATAGCCTTGAACATTACCTGAAGCTCACGTTTTGCCATGTCGGAGAACTCAACATTCTTTTCGTGTATCTCCTTGGCGGTGTCAAGAATGTTCACCGCATGGTCGGATATTCTTTCAAAATCGCCTATGGAGTGGAGCAGACATGATACCGTTCTGCTGTCGTCCATTGTCATGCTTCTGCCCGAAAGTTTTACAAGGTATGTGCCTGTAATATCCTCGTACTTATCTATGCTGTCCTCGTTGTCAATTATCATCTGGGCCTTGTCCTCATCGTAGTGCTTCAGGACATCGAATGCGATAAGTATAGTATCCTTTGCGAGGGAAGCCATTCTGTTGGTAACGTTTCTGCACTGCTCGATAGCAACGCCGGGAGTGCTGAGGAAACGGTCGTCCAGAAGAACGGGGGATTCGCTGTCGTCCTTCACCTCGTCACGGATAGTGAGGTATGCCAGCTTTTCAAGCAGGTTTGTGAAGGGGAGCAGCAGCAGGGTGGTGCAGATATTGAATATTGTATGCACCAGTGCGATTGAGAAACCTGTTACAGCGGAATCCTTGAAAGAAAAATCAATGAAATAATCAAGTGTGTAATAAACAGTCAGCGCCAGCACTGTTCCGATTATGTTGAAGTAAAGATGAACTGCTGCAACACGCTTGGCGTTCTTGTTTGCGCCCGCCGAGGAAAGAATTGCGGTGATGCAGGTACCGATATTCTGACCGAGGATAATGGGGAATGCGGTGCCGAATGTTATCTTTCCGCTCTGGGAAAGGGACTGGAGCATACCCACTGAAGCGGCGGAGGACTGAATGATAGCTGTAAGCAGAGCGCCAACCATTACGCCGAGTAGGGGGTTTTTGAAAAGTGTCAGGAGAGACTCAAAGGATTCGGAGTCTTTAAGGGGAGCCATGGAGTTGCCCATGGTGTCCATACCTATCATCAGCAGGGCAAATCCAACGAGAATGCCGCCGATGTCCTTTTTCCTGCCATTCTTTGTAGTCATTCGCATGACCACGCCGATAAGTGCGAGTACGGGAGCAAAGTTTTCGGGCTTGCACAGCTGAATGGCGATGGTGTCGCCCTCCAGACCCGAGAGGCTCAGGAGCCATGTGGTGACTGTGGTTCCGATGTTTGCGCCCATTATAATGGATATCGCCTGTGAGAGGCGCATGATGCCTGAGTTTACGAAGCCTACCAGCATTACTGTGGTCGCTGATGATGACTGTACAACAGCCGTTACCAGAACACCCAGCAGAAGGCCTTTAAAGCGGTTTGAGGTTAGTTTTTCGAAGATCTGCTCCAGCTTTCCGCCTGCGAGTTTTTCAAGCTTGTCGCTCATAAGGCTCATTCCGTAAAGGAACATTGCGAGACCGCCGAAAAGCTGAATGACATTGAACACTGACATTTAATGCTCATCCTTTCATTGTACCGTTGCGCCTGACTGCGTATCCAAGCGGTTTCCCAAACCGCACGGTACTTTTCATAAAAAACACATTTTCTCACACGCAGTTATTGTAACACAAATAAGTGAATTTCAAATAGTCCTATTGTAAAATTTACGTAAAATATGATAAATCTGTTTAAAAATATGTACAGCAGCCTTTACAGACTTTTCGTGGAACGCATTTAAGCGGCATATATCTGTATAGATTTCTTTACGAAATGTGAAAAAAATTATTTTGTTAAATCCGTTATTGATTTTATTTGCAGAATGTGGTACACTATGTTTATTGATTTGTTTTACAGTTCTTTCGCCGCAGGTGCGGCAAAATATATTCGGGAGGATTATTCAGATGGATAAATCACAGTTTACCTCAAAGATCAATGAAAATCTTATGATCGACGGAAGAACAGACATAAGCCACGCAACTCCCCGCCAGCTTCACAACGCTGTTGCAAGGGCTGTTATGAGCGACATTATCCCTCTCTGGAATGAAACAGAGGAAAGACATAATTCCAAGCGCAGAGCATATTACCTCTCCGCTGAGTTCCTTATGGGAAGAGCAGTGTTCAACAACCTTTACTGCGCAGGTCTTCTTGATGAGGCAAAGCAGATATTCTCCGACAACGGCATTGACATTGCCTGCCTGGAGGAAATAGAGGACGCTTCCCTGGGCAACGGCGGTCTCGGCAGACTTGCAGCCTGCTTCCTTGACTCAGCAGCTGCCTGCGATATACCCCTCAACGGCTACGGTATCAGATATAAGTACGGACTTTTCAAGCAGTCTATCGAAAACGGCTTCCAGAGAGAGGCTGCCGATCCCTGGCTGGATTACGGCGACGCATGGAGCGTAAGATGCGACAAGGACGCTGTTATAGTTGAATTTGCAGATCAGACCGTAAAGGCTGTTCCTTACGATACACCTATCATCGGCTACGACAGAAAGGCTGTAAATACTCTCCGTCTCTGGCAGGCTGAGAGCATCAAGGGCTTTGATTTCTGGAAGTTCGATAACCAGGATTACATGGGCGCTTCCGAGAGCAACATCATGGCTGATGCCATAAACGATGTTCTTTACCCCAACGATAACACCGAAAAGGGCAGAAGACTGAGACTTAAGCAGCAGTATTTCTTCGTATCCGCTTCCGTTCAGGACGTTATCAGACGCTACAAGGCAAAGTACGGCGAGGATTTCTCCCACTTTGCAGAGTGCTACGCTCTTCAGCTCAACGATACTCACCCCACAGTTGCCATTGCTGAGCTCATCAGAATATTCATGTTCAAGGAAGGTCTTTCCTTCAAGGAAGCATTCGATATCGTTCAGAAGACCTGCAACTACACCAACCACACCGTTATGGGCGAGGCTCTGGAAAAGTGGAACATCGACCTGTTCAAGAGCGTTATCCCCACAGTTTATGAGATCATTCTCATGATAAACGACTACCTCAAAAAGTACCTTAAGTCTATCGGTCAGACCGAGGAGCAGATAAACTCCAAGCTCATTGTTGACGGCAGCGTTATCCACATGGCAAGAATGGCTATCTTCGCTTCCGCACATACCAACGGCGTTGCACAGCTCCACACAAATATCCTTATGCACGATGTTCTTAAGGACTGGTATGAGATATTCCCCGACCGCTTCCAGAACAAGACCAACGGTATTACCCCCAGAAGATGGCTGGGTCTGTGCGATCCCGAGCTTTCCGCTCTTATCACCGAGAAGATAGGCGACGGCTGGCAGACTGACCTTGACAGACTGGCAGGTCTTAAGAAGTTCGTTGATGACGGCGACACCATCAACCGCTTCATGGCTATCAAGAGAACCAAGAAGGAGCAGCTCTGCGCTTACATCAAGGAGCATGAGGGCATTGACCTTTCTCCCGATTTTGCTTTTGATATCCAGGTAAAGCGTCTCCACGAGTACAAGAGACAGCTTCTCAATGCTTTCTCCATTATGGACCTTTACTTCCAGATAAAGGATCACAAGCTGCCCGATCTCCAGCCCACAGCGTTCATCTTCGGCGCAAAGGCTGCTCCCGCATACCGCAGAGCAAAGGGCATCATCAAGTATATCAATGAGGTGGCAAAGCTTGTTAACAACGACCCCGATACCAAGGATAAGCTGAAGGTCATCTTCGTTCAGAACTACAACGTTTCCTACGCTGAAAAGCTCATTCCCGCAGCAGATATCTCCGAGCAGATCTCTACAGCAGGTCTGGAGGCTTCAGGTACAGGCAACATGAAGTTTATGCTCAACGGCGCAGTTACTCTTGGAACCTATGACGGCGCTAACGTTGAGATCGTTGAGGAAGCAGGCTGGGAGAATGAGTATATCTTCGGCGCAAGAGTTGAGGAGATAGACGCTATCAAGGCAACTTACAAGCCCAAGGAGAAGATATACAACCGCAACGATCGTGTAAAGCGTGTTGTAAATACTTTGGTTGACGGCACATTCAACGACGGCGATACAGGAATGTTCGGCGAGCTGTTCAACTCCTTTATCAACGGCGCAAGCTGGCACAAGCCCGATAACTACTTCCTTCTCACCGATCTGGAGGGCTATGTTGACACCAAGCTGCGTGCTCTCTACGATTACAAGAACAGAAACGTATTCAGCAAGAAGTGCTGGATGAACATTGCAAGCGCAGGCAAGTTCTCTTCCGACAGAACTGTAAGACAGTATGCCGAAGAGCTCTGGAAGCTTTGATATTTCCATAAACAGAAGGTCAAAGACGACTGAAATCAACAGCCGACCGCAAGTCGGCTGTTTTTCTGCGTTTGGAAAGGATTTTTTATGAGTTCGGATTTTTTTAAAGGAATGAGGCACGGCATACCAATAGCATTGGGATATCTTTCCGTGTCCTTCGGATTTGGCATACTTGCCGTTAATATGGGGCTTACAGTGGCTCAGGCAGTGGGCATATCGGTAACGAACCTTACCTCCGCAGGTCAGGTAATGGGCGTTACGGTCATAGCAGCAGGAGGCTCACTTTTTGAAATGGCGCTGACTCAGCTTGTCATCAACCTGAGATATGCACTTATGGGTCTGTCGCTGTCAAGAAAGCTGGACAGCAGCTTTAATACGCCGAGGAGAATGCTTGTATCATACGGCATCACCGATGAGATATTCGCCGTGGCATCCGCACAGCCCAAAAAAGTATCTCCGCAATATATGTACGGGCTGATACTTGTATCGTTCCTTGGCTGGAGCATAGGCACGTTCATCGGCGCATTTTCGGGTCAGATACTTCCCCAGTCTATCATAAACGCCATGGGAATAGTGCTGTACGGAATGTTCATTGCAATAGTTATCCCCGTTGCGAAGCGCAAGAAGAGCGTGCTTTCCGTCGCCATATTTGCGGCAATACTGTCGCTGATGTTCAAATATGTGCTTACCATGGTAAGCAGCGGATTTGCTATCATAATCAGCGGTGCAGGCGCTTCCGCACTGGGAGCAATGCTCTTTAAGGACGAAGAGGGGGCTGAGGAAGAATGAGCATAGTCGCATACGTTGCGGTAATGGCAGGCGTTACATATCTTATAAGAATGCTGCCCCTCACCCTTTTCAGAAAAGAGATAAAGTCAAAGTTCTTCCGCAGATTTCTCTATTATATCCCTTATGCGGTGCTGAGCGCAATGACCATACCCGCAATTTTTTATTGTGTGGGCGATGAATTTACTGTTCAGGCAGTTATCGGAACGGCTGCGGCAGTGATACTTGCCCTGTTCGATATGCCGCTTATCGTGGTTGCTCTTGTGGCAGCCGCTGCGGTGTTTATTTCGGGATTGTTTTTATAATTTGACGCTATAATACTAATCTTCAATCAACCTACAGACAGATCCTCGGTTGAAATAAGCCCATTCTTCGTCAAGCTCCCTTGCCGGGCGGCAAGCCCGCCTGCGGTCGCTTTCCTTGACTGGTCTTATTTCATCTGTCGGCTTTGCCTATAGAGCGATTGAAGATTAGTATAAAAGCCCGTACTCTTTGTGAGTGCGGGCTTTTGATTTGATAAAACGCTTTTTGAAAAAAATATTTTTGCTTTCCGTCGTAAGGTGCAGGTACGGACAAAATTCAAAATGTGCCCGCACAGCATTATAAATAAAACACAAAGCTCCGTCCCGTTATTTTTCTGTTATGGGACGGAGCTTCTATTTTTCCGTGTTGTTCCTTGTCTTTGTTCTTCACAAGCTTAATAGTTCATCACATCAGTAGTCGTATCTGATTGTGATATCGGGTTCATCCGTAAGGGCAGGACTTGTCTCGAACTCTGTCCAGAGGGTGAAATCGGGGACGGAGGTGGTTACCCATGGAGTGCTTTCGGTAGTTGTCTCAGTTGTTGCCGAAGGCGATGTCTCCGTCTCGGAAGGGGCGGTGTTGTCAGGATTTACCGCAACGAATACGGAAAGCACTTCTCCTGCTTCCAGGTCGATGTACTCACCGGGTTCAATGCTTATCCATGCAACGTAGTCATTGAGGGTGTTGGTGGTCTCATACGCCTTTTCCTCGTACTTTATGCCCTCGCTGTTGAGGATAGCGAAATAATCCTTCTTGTTCAGTCCGTAGAAGTCTGGGACTACTACCTTTGCGGGACCCATGCTTATTTTCAGCGTAAGCTCTGCGCCCTTTTCGTAGTTGGAGCCCTTTTCGATGGACTGCTCGAATATGATACCCTTTTTGTATTCATCTGTATAAACATACTTGGGTGTGATTGTAAGATTGTCCTTGATGGAGGTGTTCTTTACGGTATCGTAATTCTTGCCCACAAGGTCGTTCATGATGTAAACGGTAGCGCCTGCCTTGATAGTTGTCTGTGATTCATTTGACGTAGGATTTGTATCGGAGTCGGAGACCGTTACTGACAGAGTGGGGATAGTTGAAACATTGGGGAGAGCCGAACCGTCAGGAGCGGAGGTCACACTGCCCGATGCTTCCGATTCGATATCGCCGATCTCAGGGATAGTTGCCTGGGGAGCAGTGGTTATTCCGTTTGCCACGGTTGAACTGTTGTCGTCAAGCACCATCATCATGATGCCCATTATAACGCACAGGAGAACCGCTGCGCACACGCCTACGATAACAAATATTCTGTGCTTGCTCATAGGCTTCTTTGCCGGCTTTTTCTCAGGTTCCTCAACGGGGCCTTTTGTGCTGTGCTGCTTGGGGATAGTTATGGTCTGGGTAGCAGATACAGTCCTTGTTTTATTGAACTCAGGCTCTTCAAAAAGCTGGGTCACAAGCTCGGTAACGGTCTGTATCCTCATTTCGCCCGAAAGCGCCATACCGTTCATAATGACCTTTGAAACGTTGACGGGGATATTGGGATTAAGTGACCTTGGCTCGGGGAGAGTGTCGTTTGTCATTCTCACCATAGCGTCCATCGGAGTAGTGCCTGTGAGCATTCTGTAGAGCAGTGCGCAGATACCGTAGATATCTGTCCATGTGCCCTGCCAGTTGCTTGAGCTGTACTGCTCGGGAGCCGCATAGCCGTGATATATCTCGGAAGCAAGCTCGGTGTTGGCAGTTCTTGCGTCAGCGATGCAGAAGCCTATGAGTTTAAGCTCGTTCTTTTCGCCGACGATTATATTATCGGGGGATATGCCCCTGTGGATAAGACCAGCGTTATGTACAAGGGAAAGTGTGGTGAAGATAGGCGGGAACATCCGCTTTACTTCCTCCCAGGTAAGCTCGCCTGCGTTTTCTTTCAGGTACTTAGCCAGGTTCATTCCCTCGATGTAGCGGAAAATAACATATCCTGTGTTATTTTCGCCGAACATATCAATAGGCGGATTTATGTGGTTAAGAGTCCGCATTTTTGCAAGCATCTTGTTAAGCTCAACAAATTCGGACATAAAGGCTTTATACTGGGCAACGCAGTTCTGCTTAACAGAAATTACCGTGCTGTCCTTATTTCTGCTGCAAAGTGTATCGGGCATATATTCCCTGATTGTGACCTTTGACATGGTAACGGTATCGAAGCCGATATACTCAGCGCCCTCGCCGTTATACCTCAGAAGCTTGCCGACGATGTACCTGTCATTGAGAATGGTTTTGGGAGGCAGATATGCCGGCAGATACGGAACATCGGGCGAGTAACCGCAAAGCGGGCAAGCGCCCTCGGTCTCCTTTGGCTCCATGCAGCCCATACACAGCTTATAATTCAGATCAGCCAAACTCGCATCTCCCTTCATAAACATCGTGCAAACATAAGTCTGCTATACTATAATACCAGTCAAAGCCCGATATGTCAATGACTTTTGCTGAATTGTCAGCCTTTTGTATTCATGCTTTAACATTTTTTACTGCTGTTGAAACCGTTTTGTTTTCATTCTGTAACCTGATGAAGTTGGTGTGGTTTGAGATATTATATGCAGGGAGGGGTGAAAAAATATTGCAAAATATGTACAAAAAAGCTCCTGCCGTTTTCGACAGGAGCCTGTAAGTTATTATTATTTTTCAACGATTATTCTCAGAGGCTCAGTTACCGATCCTCTGGAAGCGGAATACTGATATGTGGGAATGGTGTCGCCGTCATAAACAGGAGTTCTTCTGAGTGTTATTCTTGTGCTTCTTTCGGGGCTGTTGCTGTCGTATGCGTCAATAACGAACAGGTCGGGATTTTCCTCGTCACGGATTATCCTGATGGCGTTCATAGCGGAGCTGCCGTAGGTGATGAGCGCAGGAGTACCTGTGGTAAGCTCGTTGATAAGCTCGTCAAATGCCTCATCGCCATTGTATCCGAAGTCAAGTATATTGCACTTGTCAGCCGCATCGGGAATTGCGCAGTACCAGCGGAGCATATTCATTATCGCCAGATCGTCACCCTGGAGGTTCTTGCTGTCGATAAGAACGCACTCATAATCGGTAAAGTCCTTTATCTTGTTGAAGGTGATTGTGCGCAGGAACTTCATAAATCCGCTCTGCTCGGGTGCGGAATAATCATAGTGAGAGGTTATTACCTTGAGGTTTGCCTTGTCAATGAATGCTCTGGTATCGCTTGTGTAGTGGAGAGTGCCGCCCTTTATGCTGCGGTAGTTCCACTTGTCGCTGCGCTGGATATACTCATTGTAGGAAGCAAGAGCGCCCAGCTCAACGCTGTTAAGGTCGGCCTTGCCGTCTGTGATGCCCGAAATGGAGCTGATGTCATAGCCGGGAACTGATGTGCCGTCATCGGTGGTGTATCCCTCACGGGACATTTCAAGAGAGCCGTTGTAGTAGTCACGGATAAGTCCTGCAATTCCCACGTCAGCGCCGTTGGGAGCAAAGTCGGAGCGGAAGTTGTTGTAGCCGATACCGTCCTTGAGAACGTTGAAGCCGGAATCAGCAACGATATAGCCCTTTGTGCCGCTTTCTTCCTCGAATGTTACCTGATTGTAGGACATAAAGCTCTGGATCTTTTCGTAGATGTTTTCCAGTGCGTCAGCGTTGGAAGCCTGGAAGAACTGACCGTTTGTCTGCTCGGCAATGCTGTAAAGGTACTCAGCGTCGATGTATTTTCCGAGACCGATAGTAAATATTGTGATATTTGCAGCCTTTGCAGCGTCGATGGCAGCCTTGTCCTTTGCGGCATTTGCAACGGAGGGCATACCGTCGGTCAGAAGGATTATGTAGTTCCTGTCAGCGCTTGATATTCCGCCGAATTCCTTGACTGCATTGGTGATAGCGCCTGCGATCTCGGTTCCCGAGAACACCTGATTTTTGTTTCTGATATCGGAAATCTTCTGCTTTACAGTGTTGACATCATTTGAAATGGGAGTGATATTTGCATATCCGCCCGAAAATTCGCCTGCGCCGTAATTTGCTTCAACGCCCAGCATATCAATAAGGTTTACGGCAAAGTCGAGACGCTTGAACTCAACGTCATTTTCCTCGGAGTTAGCACAAAGCTCTTCGGGGTACATGGAGCCTGAGTTGTCGATGAGGAAGAACACGTTTGTGCTGCCCTTTTCCGAAAGAATGCTTGTGTCGCAGAGGGCATAGATTCCGTTTTCGGTTATCTCGGCGGAAACGGTGTTTGCGTCAGCATTTACGGCACTGGTGAGCTGGTCGAAGCTCAGCTTGTCGGCATTGAAGCGGAAGATAGAAAGATTGCTTTCGTTCACGTTCTTGTTTTCCGCTTGGTTATCGGTGTAGCTGAAGGTCAGGGTGCAGGAATCAAAATTCTTGTCGGTATAGAACTCATAAGCATAGCCCACAAGTCCGGGAGTACCCTGGATACTGTTGTTATTCACCTTTGAAACGGTGGCATATGCAGTCTTGAGCTGTCCCTTTATCTCAGCCCTTACCTGCTCGGCGGCAACTGTGTTGTCACGGATAACTTCATTATCGGGAGTTGAGCCGTCAGATGTGGGATTAAGGGGATCAAGCCCCGCTCTTATCTCACGTCCGTCCAGCAGACCGTCTCCGTCGGAGTCGAGATTTGCGGGATCGGTCTTGGATACGTTTATCTCGTAGTAATCGGTGAGACCGTCGCAGTCGGAATCCTCCAGACCCTCGTTAAGTCCCAGAGATGTCTTTTCCTCGGCAGAAAGGGGAGAGGTGTCAGGTATCTCGTACTGTATGCTTGAATCGGAAACCAGTCTGCTCTGACCTGTAAGCTTCTTTTCAAGGTCGGAGTAGATCTCCTCATTCTGGGAGTTTACATAGATGAATGCACCGCCGTAAGCCAGCAGTACAACAACAAGTGCAACTGCCAGACCCTTTGCTGCGTTCATGGACATAAGGGTTCGGTTGAAGTATCTTGCAGTAGCGTTCTTTTTCTTGGTGCTTTTAGCAGGTGCGGGTGCAGCTGCGGGAGCTTCCGCCTTCTGCTGAGCTTCCTCGGCAGCCTTTGTTTCCTCACGCTTCTTAGCCGCTTCCATGGCGGATATCTGGCGCTGCTTTGCCTGTTCTGCCTTTGCAAGGCGCTCTTCTTCCTTTTTCAGCTCCATCTCACGCTGATGCTTGAGATATGCTTCTTCCTTGAGCTTCTGACGGCGGGCGTTTTCCAGGTCTCTGTCAAGAGCGTCCTCGGAAGCTGCTTGTCTTGCAGCCTCCTCCGCAGATATGGGAGGACCCGAAACGGGCTTAGTTTCTGTTTTAGGCTCTTCTGCCTTGGGAGCTTCAGCAGGCTTAGTCTCAGCCTTAGGCTGCTGGGGTTTTGCTTCTGCCTTGGGAGCTTCCGCAGGCTTAGCCTCAGTCTTAGGCTGCTGGGGCTTTGCTTCTGCCTTGGAAGCTTCAGCAGGTTTAGCTTCTGCCTTTTCTTCAGGCTTCTTAGTGGGAACTATTATATCAATCTCATTTTCCTCGGCTTTATCAAGGTCGGCCTCCGCTTCGTGAGCAAACGCCAGCATCTCGCTGAGACTCTGGACAGGTATATTCTTTTCGTCAACCTCTTCCGTTGCTGCCTTGGGCTTCTGAGCCTGAGCAGATGTCTTTGGAGCCTGAGACTTCTTTTTCTTTTTATTATTCTTGCTGCTCAATCAAATTCACATCCGTATTAAAATTTTTGGCGCAGAATCCCTCAAACGAGAAATTCTGCGCTCGCTTTATTATATTATACTATAATTTTACAGCTGAAATCAATATAGTATCTGCATATAAAAACCTATAACAACTATTGAAATCTGCACAATAGCATAAATAATCCTGCATTATTTTTAGTAAAGATCGCTAAAAATGTCATTCAGCTTTGAACTGAGAAGGATGACGCTTGAAGAAATCCACCTTGGGTTCAAGGAATTTGAGCTTCCTGTCACCGCCGCAGATAGTCTGGAGAGTGTCAAAAATATGATTCCAGCTCCATACGGACTCGTCGAGGTTCATGTAATCCCTTACCATTTCTGTGCCTTTGGGAGCAAGAGGGTGAAGGAGAACAGCGGCGGTCTTTATCATATGGAATGTGTCGATAAGGTAACGGCGGCGGAGAGCATCATCATCGGACTTATCAGCCTCGGACTTTGCCTTTGCCATATATTTGCTTGCCTTTCTGATATAGGAGTCAAGAACATATGTTACCTGATGGAACTCGGTCTTGTACATAAATCTCTCGTATTCGAGGATAGCCCTTTCGGAGTCAGCAATAACGCTTTCGGATACCTCGCCCACGGGCATTACGCCGTCATAATACTTCTGAACATCGTAGAAGCAGGTGCGGATAACTCTGTTGAATACGTTGGAGAGCAGGAAGCCTTCCTTTGTTACGGGATCGCTGTCCTCAGGCTTTGCATTGGGGTTAAGAGGCTTGGGCTGGAAGCTTACGCTTCTCATGCCGAGACCGAGACCCAGCCAGTGCATTCTCAGCTGTTCAGCGGTATAGTAGTCCAGCAGGTCGGCAGCCATAGGAGGCTTTACGGAGCCGCTGGAAGAAGCCTTCTTGTCAAGGAAGAGAATGTGGTGGTTAGCCACGGGAACGGGCATTGTAAGATGACCCTTTGTATCAGTGGGGGACATATCCTCCAGTTTTTCGCCCTGGAAGGACATCCACATTGCGGTCTGAGCCACGCAGTAGAAATAGATATTGTCCTGACCGATGAACTGATATACCTTAGCATCGGGGTCGCACCAGTATTTTCTCCATTCCTCGGTGTCCCTGCCCTGAGAAGCAAGGTATGCCACGGTAAAGGAGATAGGAGCCCACAGTGATTCGGGCCATACCCATACTGTCAGACCCTTTTCGCCCTCAAGCTCGGGAGCGGGAACGCCCCACTCGATGTTTCCTGTAAGTCTGAAAGGAACAAGTGTCTTGCCCTCTCTGAAACGTACATGGTGCTCGTTGAGCAGCTTGCAGGCGTCATCTCTCTGGGAAAGCTCCTTGAAAACTATAGTAAAGGATGTTTTTTTAGGCTCAACGATAAGCTCATGCTCAGCCATCTGAGGAGCAAGCTCCTTGTAGGTGTCCATGTAGTCGTTCATTATATAGATAACTGGAGGCTCAAGGAATTCCTTTACAGTCTTTGTGACAACGGGACGGATATTGTCCTGCTTCTCCATTTCGGAAGCCATTTCCTTGAGCAGATCGTTATAATCGGGAAGCTTGAAGTACCAGTTTACAACGTCCTTCATAACGGGAGTTTCACCTGTCAGTGTGCTCTTGGGGTCGATAAGGTTGATAGGATTGTACTGATGACCCAGATCGCACTCATCTGCATAGCCCTTTTCGGACTGGCAGCCCTGAACGGGGCACTTGCCGATGACCTGCCTGCCGTTGAGGAACATTCCAGCCTTTTCGTCATAGAACTGAGCGGTGGATATCTTTTTCAGATGACCCATCTCATAAAGCTTTCTGATAAAAGCGTCGGAGACCTTGTTGTGCCACTCTGCGGTGTCGCCCAGAGCGGAAGCACCGAACAGGTCAAGGCTGATGTCATAATCATCGAGAGTTTTCTTCTGAGCGTCGTGATTTCTCTGAACATAGTCACGGATAGTTCCTGTGAAGCCCTGTTCAGCGCAGGCTTTTCTGTAGCCCTCGGCGATAGGGGAGCCGTAGCAGTCTGTTCCCGAAACGAAGATAACGTTCTCCTTGCCTATCCTGTCACGCAGGAAGCGTGCATATACATCGGCAAAAACGAACACTCCGCCCACATGACCGAAGTGGAGGGTCTTGTTTCCGTAAGGCATACCGCCTGTTATAACTGCTCTTTTGGGGAACTGAGGACGATTATTTTTATCTGCGGTTTTTTTCTTATACATCTCATTGCTTTCAGCCATGACATCTGCCTCCGAACATATAGTTTCATAGCTTATATTGTAACACATTACCAAATGAAATGCAATAAAAAAATTGAACATTAAAATAAATGAAAAAAAGCCGAATTTATTTAAAATAACGGTGCTGCCGCAGTTTCTTAGCGCTTTCTGAATGGACTGAAAAGGGTGGGCAGGCAGCAAAATATAAAAGTTCAGCATATGTTAACACAAAAATAACAATTTCTGCCATAAATTCGGTTATCCTCATTCGTATATACATCAGTAAATATCATGCGAAGGGACGGTCATATTATGAAAAAGAGTTTAATTTTATCATCAGCGTTATGTATGCTTCTTCTCACAGCCTGCGGCAGTTCTCAGGCAGCATCTGATACGGCGCCCGCCATTGGATATGCAAACGGAATCAGCGAGTCAAGGTCATATTCAGAAGACACAAACGGATATTATTCAGATGATTATTCCTATGCCTCCGATGAGTCATATGCGTCAGAGGATTACGATTCGGCAGATGTGCCTTCATATGACGCAGCTGCATCGGACAGCACCGCCGAACCAAATGCGGTATCAAAGGAAATGCTGGTTTATTCCTGCACAATGAGCGTTGATACGCTGAATTTTGAAACATCGCTGAGCGGTTTCAGGAACGCACTTGATACATACGGCGGATTTGTTGAACAGGAGAATTTCAGCGACGGCGGCTCCGAGGGCAGATGGTACAGCAGCAGTGAGGAAAAGTGGAAATCCTATACTGCCACAGTAAGAATACCCAGCAAGGATTATGATAATTTCTGTAATGCGGCAGGGGGACTGGGTGATCTGCGCAGCAAGAACGCCAGCGTCACAAATATGAGCCAGGAATACAGCGACCTTTCCACCACTCTTGCCATATATGAGGCAAAGGAAGCACGCTACCTTGCGCTGCTTGCGGATATCACCGAGGACGAGTACGCCATTGCGGTCGAAAAGGAGCTTACCGACATTCAGATACAGATAGCAAACCTTAAAACCAGAATGAACACTATCGAGACAGATGTGGCATATTCTTACGTGTATTTCACTCTGAACGAGGTCAAGGAGTATAAGGCAGAGCCTGTAAAGACCGATACATTTGCGGAAAGACTGAGCAGTACCCTCAGCAGCGCAGGCGAGGGCTTCCTGTCGTTCCTTGAATGGCTGCTGTTCGTTATCATCTACCTTGCGCCGTACCTTGTTTTCCTTGGAATAGTTGCGGCAGTGGTTATTTTCATTGCAAAGTCGGTTAAGAAGCATAAGATCGCCAAGGCTGAGAAAAATGCAGCCAAAGCAGATGAAACTGCACAGTCGGAAGAAAAGTAAGAACCTGTCTTCATAAGAAATGTGTGCGGATTTTCGAGCATAATTTTGTTGCAGAGTAGGCAAAAATCCGCAGGCGGGCTTTCGCCCGGCAAGGATTTTTAACGCAGTCTGCGGCAAAATTTGCCGAAAAGACGTGCGCATATGCTTGTGAAGACGGGTTCTAAATCAAAAAAAATAACGGAGCCGCAAAAACGGCTCCGTTTGCTTTTGTGTATATGTTATCAGCCTGCCTGCTTTGCTGACTTCTGCTTTGTGCCGTGCTTGAGGATAGGGGAGATGTACTTGTAAACTGCCAGAGTTAACAGTGTGCTTGTCAGACCCTTGACAAAGGTAAAGGGCATATTGAACATAACAAGGGCATCAAGCAGAGTGTTTACCTTGGGGTTAAGTGCCTTGTACATTCCGATGATAGCGTCCATGGACATAAAGTTTGTGTAAATGGGATATACGATAAAGTAGTTTGATACCACGCTGAGAAGCGCCATGAACACAGAACCCGAAAGGGCACCGATTATTGCGGTGGTCTTGGTTTTCTTTGCCTTGTAGATAAGTCCTGCGGGAACTACGAAAGCGCAGCCAAGGATAAAGTTGGAAAGCTCACCGACTCCGCCAGTTGATGTGGAGAACAGGTTGATGATGTTCTTTATCAGGCACACGCAGGCACCGGAAAGAGGGCCTATTGCAAAGGAAGCGATAAGCGCAGGCAGCTCTGACAGGTCAAACTTTATAAAGCTTGGCATGAACATTGGCACGGGCAGCTGAATAAACATCAGCACCGCTGACATTGCGCCCATAAGGGCAGTTACGGTAAGCTGTCTTACCTTGGGTGTTTCGGTGTTTGGGCTGAAAATCTTGTTTTTCATACAGATTCCTCCATTAAAAAAATTGATATAATAAAAGCAATCTGTTCTGATAAAACAAACCGCCCGTGAAACATTAAAATGGATCACGGGCGGCGGGTTTACGCAGTGTAAAAAGCGCTGTGTTTCTTTCATCCGGACTTGTGACAAGCGTAAGCCTGACATTTACCGTCGGTTTCGGAGTTGCACCGAATCATGCTCTCCCTTTCGGAAAAGCTCGTGGACTATACCACCGGTGAGGAATTTCACCTCGCCCTGAAACAAATTGCATTTTATTCGGTTGTGGGTCTGAGGATTATTCCTCAGTGGGAGTGGGAGCCTCAGCGTCGTCTTCGTCATCGAGATCAAACTCGAGAAGCTCGCCGCAGTTGGGGCAGGTGATCGAACCGTCTTCGATCATTGCTTCATTCAGGCAGATAGTATCATGGCAGGTGGGGCAGGTAACTTCATAAAGCTCATCGTCATCATCGAAAAGCTCTTCGTCATCGTCCTCATCGTCGTCATCATCGCAGCAATCGTCATAATGGTGATGACCGCAGCCGCATTCGTCCTCGTCGATATCGTAGAAATCCTTTTCCAGCTCGCCGAGATCTTCATCAATGGTATCAACGACCTCGGAGATCTCCTCCATGTCGTCCTGCATACCCTGGATCTCACCTGCCATGTCGGACAGGATATCAGCGATCAGGCCGATAACCTTGTCATCGGTGTTGAGACCTTCCATAAGGCCTTTAAGATAAGCAACTTTTTCTGTAAGCGTCATAGGTTACAGCCTCCTTAAAAAATGAATGTTTACGATCCGCATGAAATGAGCTTATGCTCTTTCCATGTATTCGCCTGTACGTGTATCGATTCTGATCATGTCGCCCTCGTTGATGAAGAGGGGAACCTTGATCTCAGCGCCTGTTTCAAGAGTAGCAGGCTTGGTAGCGTTGGTAGCAGTATCGCCCTTGAAGCCGGGGTCGGTCTGTGTTACCTGGAGCTCAACAAAGTTGGGAGGCTCTACAGCGAAAACCTTGCCCTTGTAGGAACATACCTTGCACATCATCTGCTCCTTGACAAACTTGAAGTTGTCGGAAAGCTCAGCGGAGCTGATAGGCTGCTGCTCATAGGTCTCAGGGTCCATAAAGTAGTAAAGGTCACCGTCGTTGTAGGAATATTCCATATCCCTTCTCTCAACATAAGCGGTGGGGAACTTAGCGGAAGGGTTGTAGCTCTTTTCAACTACGGAGCCTGTAATAACGTTCTTGATCTTGGTTCTTACGAAAGCAGCGCCCTTTCCGGGTTTTACATGCTGGAATTCAACGATCTGAAGAACGTTGCCGTCCTCCTCGAAAGTCATTCCGTTTCTGAAATCGCCGGCTGTGATCATATTTAACCTCCAAAAATTTGTTTAAGATTGAGAGCGAACGCTCCCTGCTGAATAAATATCATCAATTAAATATATGATACCACATTTTTTCGCTAATTGCAATAGCTTTTTATAATTTTATAAGTTTTTTGGGTGCATTTGTCAAATTGACGCAGGAATTTTGTTTTATTACTACAAAATCCTCAATGCGCACGCCGAATTTCTTGGGCAGATAGATGCCGGGTTCCACGGTAACTATCATATTTTCGGCAAATACGGTCTCGTCTCTGGTGTTGGCGCAGGGTGACTCGTGTATCTCCATGCCGACGCTGTGACCCAGTCCGTGGCCGAAGCAGCCCTCGTATCCGCAGGAATTTATATAGTCACGGGCGATCTTGTCAAGCTCAACTCCCGTGATGCCTGCCTTTGCGGCGGATATTGCTTTTTCCTGCGCTTCAAGGACGGTGTTATATACCTTTTCCATCTCTTCCGTAGGCTCGCCCAGAACTACTGTACGGGTCATGTCGCTGTGATAGCCGTTATATACCGCACCGAAGTCCATAAGGATAAACTCGCCCGATTTAAGGGGCTTATCCGAGGGAACGCCGTGAGGCATGGAGGTAGTCTCGCCGCAGAGGGCGATGGTCTCAAAGGAAAGGTCCTCCGCACCGTTTCTCAGCATATATTCGTTGAGGCTCAGGGCAATTTCTTTTTCGGTAACGCCCTCCTTAATGAAGTTCAGCGTGTTTTCAAGTGCAGCCTCCGCAATGCGCTGAGCCTTGGTCATCATGCTTATCTCTTCGGGAGTTTTTATTGCTCTCATATCGGTGATGATGCCGCTGAGAGTATCGCCCGAATCAATATCCACATCGGGGTCGATGCGGTCGTAAAGCCTGTCAAGGTCTGCAACGGTCATGGTCTCGTTCTCGATCATAAGGCTGTGAGCGTCATGCTTCTTGATAAGCTTGTTCAGCTGGTCATAAAGACGCTCCTGCAAAATTACCTCGCAGTTCTGCACAGTTTCCCTTGCTTTTTCAATGTATCTGAAATCAATGATAAGATACGCCTGCTCGGGAAAAACGATGATAGTTCCCGCAGAGGATTTCATTCCCGAAAAATACCGCCTGTTTACGTCTGACGTAATGAGCGCACAGCTTTTATTTGGTATCTGCTGCTGTAAAAGTTCAACCCTGTTCATATTCCTTTTCCTCCAGAATATTCTTCAGTGCGTGGAGACCCAGGATATAGCTTTCCTTGCCGAAGCCTGCTATCTGACCTGCGCAGACAGGGGAGATAACGGAATGATGCCTGAATTCCTCACGCTTGTGGATATTGGACATATGCACTTCGATAACGGGGATCTTCACTGCAGCAATGGCGTCCCTTATGGCATAGCTGTAGTGAGTATATGCGCCTGCGTTGATAACGATACCCGAAAAGTCAAGGCGTGCCTGATGGATACGGTCGATTATTTCGCCCTCGCTGTTGGACTGGAAGCACTCACACTCTGAAAAGCCCAGCTCCTCTGCCTTTGCCCTGATAAGTGCGCAGACATTGTCATAGCTGTCGCTGCCGTATGTGCCGGGTTCACGCTCGCCCAGAAGATTAAGGTTAGGTCCGTTTATAATAAGTACGTTCATAGTAATTATCCTTTCAGAATAGCTTTAATAATATTATATAACCGCAGAGAGCAGATGTCAATCATTGCTTATTTGCCGAGACTTCTGTAATATTCCTGCATGGTCTGAGCGTCCTCAGTCTGAGTGCCTGCGCTCTCGCAGATGAATGTGGGCGACCAGCCCTTTGCGTAGATAAGCTCCAGCAGAGGCTCATAGTCGGGGCCGTAGCCCTGATTGTCACCGAAGGTCAGGTGCATCTTCTCGCCGCCCTTTTCGGTGAACATTATCTTTGAAAAATGGCTGTGGAACACTTTTGCACGGTCAATTCCCAGACCGTTTTCCAGCTTGTCCAGCATATCCGCATAGTCCTGCTTGGTCTTGATGCCGCCGAAGGTGCGGGCGTTCAGGTGCCCGAAATCCACTGTGGGGAGGAAAGTATCATCTACCTTGCATATCTCAATGACCTCTTCCAGCGTGCCCAGCTGATTTACCTTGCCCATGGTCTCGGGGCAGCAGATGATGTCGCCCAATCCCTCTGAAATAAGAGCCTCACGGGCTTTTTTCATAGTGTCCTTGGCAAGCTCCAGAGCCTCTTCACGGGATATCTTTGCGCATGATCCGCTGTGGATAACTATCCTCTGTGCGCCCATAGCCTTTGCAGCCTTTGCGGAAGCCAGAATGTAGTTTATGGAGTTCATTCTCTTTTCTTCATCTGTGCCCGAAAGAGATATGAAGTAGGGAGCATGGAGGGAAACGGTTATGCTGCCGTTTTTCAGCGCCGTGCCTATCTCTCTTGCTGTGTCCTCGGATATCCTTACGCCCTGACCGCATTGATATTCAAAGTGTGTCAGACCGAATTTGCTCAGATACTCAGGAAGCTGAGTTGACTTTTTATAGCCCATAGCCTTGAAGCTTTCCGCAGTGCCTGCGGGGCCAAAAACTGCGCTCATTTTATTACCTCCGTTTTATGTTATCACTTACATATATTTTTTAGGCAGAAAAGGTTTTTCCGCCGCTCTTTTTATTTTGAAAAACACCGTCTTTTCAGGCTCGATAGGTGGGACAAGAATGGATTTTATACCGAAAAGTTTTGCCCCCAGAATGTCCGTGAAAAGCTGGTCGCCGATGGTGCATATCTCCGATTTGGGTACGTTCATTTTCTCTGCCGCCTGCTTGTAGCCCTTGGGCAATGGCTTTGCACCCTCCGCCACAAATTCAAGCCCCAGCAGCTTTGCAAAGGGGATAACTCTCGGCGGGTGATTGTTTGAAACTATCATCATCTTTATTCCGTGGCTGCGCATGTTGTCCAGCCACTCGAAAAGCCCCTCAACGGGAACGGGATTATCGTGGGTAGTCATGGTGTTGTCAATGTCAAGGATAAGCGCCCTGACGCCCATTTCGGAAAGTATCTCCGGAGTAACGTTCAGTATGCTCTTGTAAGCACGGGTTGGTGTGAACAGCATCGGCAGGTCTCCTGTGGTAGTATTTGCAATCAGCTGTTTTATATTATACTATATTTTCGGCGGAAAATCAATATTTATTTGTGTATCTGTCACAGTATTTTGCGGGTTAATAGAAAAGTGTTACAGCTTAAAAAGCAGAAAAGACAGATCTATCTTTTCTGCAATAAGTATAGTATAGCGATCAATCGGGCAATCGGGGGATATACTATATAAATATATTTACAGGCAAAAGAAAAACAGCCTCACAGCTGTTAAGCTGTAAGACTGTTTTGAAAGTTCAGTTATTATACTGATTTACAAGCTCCGATTAGTGAGTTGTAGCAACAGCGGTAGAGAGAACTACGCTTGTTTCGCCGGAAGCAGTGCCGTTGGTATCAACGGTAGCAGCTACAGGGTAACCACCAACGTACTTATCAGAAGCAGTCTTAGCCCAAGCGGTCTTCTCAGGAACACCAACGTTGGAGATAACAACAGTTGCCTGACCGGAAGTAGCGGAACCACCCATGAGGGATACGAGAGCCTCAGAAAGGTGAGAACCATCCTTGGAGTAGTTCTGACCAGCGGAACCGGAAGCAAGGTTATAAGTAGAAGTACCGGATGCTACAGTGTAACCTGCAACTTCGCAGTTGGTGCAGTATGTAGCAGAGTTGGTGAATGCGAGCTTAGCGTTGGAGTTAGCTGTAGAAAGCTTGGACTGACCAACATAGCCGATCATAGAAGGTACGAGGATAGCTGCGAGAACACCGATGATTGCGATAACAACGATGAGCTCAATAAGGGTGAAACCTTTCATCTTTGAATTTCTCATGAGAAATTCCTCCTTTGTTAAATTAAATGTTTCATACGACCGATAACTAATACTTATCATTGGTCGTTTTATTTTGTCTCGGAACTCTTTCCTTGACTGTATCTATATTATAGCTTATGAAACTGGAAAAGTCAATAGTTTTCTGATATTTTTTCCTGCAATTTTGTGAGTTTGGATATTTTTCCATATAAACGTTTTAAAACAGAACGTTATGTGTCACTTTGCACAAAACATATACGAATTTCAATTTTAAATCACTAATTTTTGCAATTTTTGGATTTTCAGAAAAGTCGCTCAGTAATTTTATAATCGTTTACATTATGAAAGTCCTATTTTTTTATAAAAGTATTTCACAACACTTGCAATAATTATAGTTTTTTTCTATAAAAATTATACTTTATCGGCGGAATATGTCATTTCATTTTCTATATATGTAATTTGCACTAATAATTACACATTATAGGTCAGATGAATGTAAAATTAAAGCATCGTATGTCAAAGGACAAGTGATAAGTATTAGTTATCAACGGTTCGTTACACATTTAATTATCAAAGGAGGAATTTCTAATGAGAAATTCAAAGATGAAAGGCTTTACCCTTATCGAGCTCATCGTTGTTATCGCAATCATCGGTGTTCTCGCAGCTATCCTCGTTCCCTCTATGATCGGCTATGTTGGTCAGTCTAAGCTTTCCACAGCTAACTCTAACGCTAAGCTTGCTTACACTAATACCGCTACATACTGCACAAACTGCGAAGTCGCTGGTTATACTGTAGATGGTGCTGGAACAGTTGTTAAGTGTGACCTTACTGGTGGAGCTGCTGGTCAGCCATACGCTAAGGATGGTAAGGAACTTGAAAAAGCACTTCAGTCTCTGATGGGTGGTTCTGCTGCCGGCGGTAAGGCTGCTATCAAGCTTAACGCTTCATCTGTACCCGAGGCAACTGCTTGGAGAAAGACAGATTCCGATAAGTATGTTGGCGGTTATCCTGTAGCTGCTACTGTTGCTGTTGGTGCGAATAAGGGCGCAGACGATGTTGAAATCGACTTTGATACAGCTGCGAAGAAGTAATGATTTGTTAAGTTCAAAAGGTTTCACTAACTAATAAAAGGAAAAGGTCCCCTCACTTTTAAAGCGAGGGGACCTTTTTTTCATTATGATGATTTAGTTAACTAAGCTATCAATTAGGAAATAGCAGCTGCAGCCTTTTCAGTAGCAGGCTCGGGATATGTACCAACATAAAGGTCAGAAGCTGTTTTAGCCCACTTACTATTTGTAGGCATACCAGTTGCTGCAATATTAACAGAGCATACACCTGCAGCATCAGAATTAGAACCCATAAGATTCTGTAAAGCTACTGTAAGGTCGCTTGAGGTAGGAGTAGCAGAGGGTGTTGCAGCACTACCAGTCGCTGTTGCAGTCTTAAGTGATGCAGCACCAACAGACATAGAAGTCATAGGATAACCAGCAACCTCACACTTGGAAGCATATGTAGCAGAATTAGAGTAAACAAGCTTTGCATTTGCATTAGCTGTAGAAAGCTTGGAATCGCCAACATAGCCGATCATAGAGGGAACGAGGATAGCTGCGAGAACACCGATGATTGCGATAACAACGATGAGCTCGATAAGGGTAAAGCCTTTCATCTTTGAATTTCTCATTAGAAATTCCTCCTTTGATAATTAAATGTGTAATAAACCGTTGATAACTAATACTTATCGGACATAAAATCATCTGCCAAATAAGACATTTGCTCTCCGAAAAAATGTTGCTTAGCATCTGACGGGTACGTTTGATCAAAGGAGTTACTTATTGTCGGGCAATGCAGATAAAAAAATCACCCACAGAAAGCTCTGTGGGTGATCCTGAATAATCATTATTATCCCCAAACAAGCCCCAAATCTTTTGATAAGCGGCTTGAAACCACGCAAATACGTGATATGCTGAGGAGATCTTTTATCTCTTTGAGAACTGGGGAGCACGACGAGCAGCCTTTAAGCCGTACTTCTTTCTTTCCTTCATTCTGGGGTCTCTTGTGAGGAAACCGGCCTTCTTGAGAACGGGACGAAGCTCAGGGTTGAAAACGAGGAGAGCACGGGAAAGACCGTGTCTGATAGCACCTGCCTGACCTGTAACGCCACCGCCTGCTACTGTGCAAACGATATCGAACTGCTCAGCGGTCTCAGTGAGAGCGAGAGGCTGTCTAACGATGAGCTTGAGGGTCTCAAGACCAAAGTAATCGTCAATGTCTCTGCCGTTGATAGTGATCTTGCCGCTGCCGGGGTAAACTCTTACTCTTGCAACAGAGCTTTTTCTTCTTCCTGTGCCGTAAAAATACTGCTGTTTAGATTCGTACATTGTTTACACCCTCCTTATATATCGAACTTTTCGGGCTTCTGTGCAGCATGGTTGTGCTCAGCGCCTGCATATACTCTCAGACGGGTAAGAGCTGCTCTGCCAAGTGTGTTGTTGGGGAGCATACCGTTTACTGCGATCATCATAGCCTTCTCAGGGTTCTTCTTCATCATTTCGCTGTACTTGGTCTCCTTAAGACCGCCGATCCAGCCGGTGTGCCACTTGTAGGTCTTCTGCTCGAGCTTTCTTCCTGTAAGAACAGCTTCAGCGCAGTTGATGATGATAACGTGGTCGCCGCAGTCAGCGTGAGGAGCGAATGTGGGCTTGTGCTTGCCACGGAGAATTGCAGCAGCCTGAGCAGCTACACGACCGAGGGACTTACCGGAAGCATCAAGCACATACCACTTACGGCTGATTTCATTAGCCTTAGGCATATAAGTTGACATAGTCAGATCTCCTTTTTAATATAGTATCGAAAAAATTGCCGCATAGACGTTGGTACCGCCCTGCACGCAACTCAAATATCACAGGGAACTCATACCTCTTCTTTACACAACATTGATTATTATACACACTTGAAACGGGTTTGTCAAGACTTTTTTCACTGATTTTTGAAATATATCCCTCATACTCTTGATTTCTCTCTGTTTTGCTTTAATTCTCTCCGTTTCTCTTAAATCGTTTCAGAAATTTTCTGAGGCAAAAATCTATTGAAAATGGCGTGATATAGGGAAAATCCGTGCTTTTTATGTCCGATCTGCCGCATTTTGATTTTTTTAAATATCACATAATCTGCATTATAACACAAATATCCCCCTTCCGTCAAGTACACAAGTGCGCCTGACAAAAGGGGGGAATGTTATTTTCAGCTTCCTTCGCCCGAGAGGATCTCAGCGGGATCGGTCCATGAGCCGTTTTTCTTGATGCCGAAGTGAAGATGTGATTCATCGGCAAGCTCTGCATCTGCGGTGCTGCCCACCTCGCCGATAACTGTGCCTGCGCTTACCTCGTCACCTGCGGAGATCTTTACCTCTTCCGCAAGATTGCAGTAGTAGCCTGTGTAGCCGCTGCCGTGGTCGATTACAACTGTAATGCCCATCATAGGGTCGTCGGTCACTTCGGAGACAGTTCCCGCACAGATTGATTTCACATTCTCGCCCTGAGCTGCCGCAATGTCGATGCCGTCATGGGTCTTCCACACGCTGAGAGTTTTGGACTTTACCAGCTCGCCGTCAGAGAACGCTTCCAGTATCTCACCGTCTGCGGGACGTACCACTGCGCCTGTGATAGCGTCCGACTCGGTGGGGGAGACCTCCGCTTCATCGCCGCCGAATGCGTCATGCTCAAGGATAATGTCCTCCTGAGGGGCTGCCGCTTCTTCAACGGGAACGTTGTCCGCCGCTGCGTTTGCGTCCTGCGCCGCCTCTGTCTGAGCTGTTTCAGATGTACTGCTCACGCCCGAAAGCTCGCTTCTCAGTTCCTTGGCTGATTTGTTGTAGGAGAAGATTCCCAGTGCTGCCACTGCCGCCAGACAGAAGCAGATGATGGCTGCCGTTCCCTTGCCCGATAACCTGCCGTTGAAATGATTTTTCATATTATCGTGTCCTTTCAAATAGTGATCTGAGGATTGCCTCGCTACTATTTTTGCCGTTAATTTGAAGTTTATACAGAAAAATTTTCCGAAAGTCCCGTATTCGGTGTTTCATCGGCAGGGGACTCCAGACTGCATGCCAGTGCCACGGGATATGACAGCAAAAACCATGCTCCCGAGTATGAGGGACATATCTGTCCCAGCACATTCAGGTACATATGGGAATAATCCCACACGTTCCAGCCCATGAGCAGATTTACGATGCAGCCCACGGCGAACTCGAAAAATGTTATCACGCACATTCCGAAAAAGCATTTCATCACAATGCTGTCGTTGGGGTGGCTGATATACCGCAGGTACATTATCAGCAGGCATATGCCGCCTGTCAGCGTCATTGACCAGTGGGTGAAGCCCCGATAGACCACCTCGATAAGCGAGTAGATAATGCCGCCGCCGAGGAATACCGTCAGCCTGCGCCCAAAGGGGGAGGTCTGCAGCCAGGGAGAAGGCTCATTCATATTATCACGACCTTTTTTTGTATTTGTTGATGATATTTTATCCCTTAGTCGGCTGAATATTCATCTGAACAGCCCGTCTCAACCGCTTGATTTTGCCTTTACGATGTGCTATAATATACTTATTTACTGCATAAACATTATTAAAGGGTGAAATTCCGATATGAATATAAAAAAACGTGAAAAATACAAACGGCTCATAATGGGGCTTATCTCCTCCGTGCTGATAATCTTCCTGCTGGGCAGCTACGCCTGCGCATGGCTCACTCACTATAATCTTGTGCTCAATTCCGACAGGATCCAGGCCGACCATTTCGGCTGGAAGGGAAATCTGCTTATTTTCGGCGTGTATGTGGTGCTTATCTTTCTGTTTTCAAGGATATACAACGGCTTCAGGATAGGTCTGCTGAGAGTGTCAGACATCATTTATTCACAGTGCTTGTCCGTGCTGTTCATCAACGGCATAACATATGTGCAGATATGTCTTTTGGAGCGTTCTGTTGCCGATGTGCTGCCTATGCTCTGGGTCACTCTTGCGGACATGGCGTTCATTGGTATCTGGGCATTCTGCGGCAACCGCATTTACTCAAAGCTTTATGCGCCCAAGAAAATGGTGATAATCTATGGAAGCAGGCAGGCGGTGGGACTTGTTGAAAAAATGAGCCTACGTGAGGACAGGTTCATGATCTGCCGTGCTGTAAGCTGCAATGAGGATATCAGCCTTATTACCGAGCTTATAGTTTCCTATGACGCTGTTATCATCTGCGATGTTCCCAGCGAGCGGAAGAACGATATCCTGAAAATATGCTTTGCAAACTCCAAGCGCACATACATCACTCCCAAGCTTTCGGATATCATTATCAGAGGTGCGGAGCAGATACATCTGTTCGATACGCCGCTTCTTGTATGCCGAAATTCGGGACTTTCCGCCGAGTCGCTTATCATCAAGCGTGCCTTTGATATCATGCTTTCGGCGCTGGGCTGCATTGTAACATCGCCCATAATGCTCATAACCGCTCTGTGCATCAAGCTGTATGACGGCGGTCCCGTGTTCTACACTCAGGACAGGCTCACCCGTGACGGCAAGGTGTTTAAGGTCTATAAATTCAGGAGCATGAAAACTGACGCTGAAAAGGACGGCGTGGCAAGACTTGCGGGCGAGCATGACGACCGCATCACCCCTGTGGGCAGAGTTATACGCAAGGTGAGAATAGATGAGCTTCCTCAGCTGCTGAATATCTTAAAGGGAGATATGTCCATAGTAGGACCCCGCCCCGAGCGCCCAGAGCTTGCTTCGGAAAACGAAAAGATAATGCCCGAATTCCGCTACAGGCTCAAGGTCAAGGCAGGACTTACGGGATATGCGCAGGTGCTGGGAAAGTACAACACCACGCCCTATGACAAGCTGCGTCTTGATCTGATGTACATTGAGCAGTATTCTTTGCTGCTTGACATAAAGCTTATACTTATGACCATTAAGATACTTTTTATCCCCGAAAGCACCGAGGGCGTCAAGGACGACAACTCCTCGGGCACAGCCTTATAAGCTCTTTATCTCCGAGATAAGCTTGTAGGAAAGGCGGTTAAGGCTGTCGAAATCGGCGGCGGAGACATAATATTTTTCCAGCGTATCATGGATATCCTTTGCGGACTGCATTGCCGAAGCGGCTTCACGGATCATTTCGGAAGCCGCTTTTTTGCCGAATCTCAGCCGCTGTTTTATCATGGGCTGAGGGACATAGAACCGCCTGAAATTTATTACCTTTTTGCTGCTCTCCACAGTTATGTTATTGATGCAGCCCGATGATATGAACGCCGTGCCAAGCTCGGGGATAAGAACGTGCTCGTAGTACATTTCGGTGCAGAGAGGGCAGCGGCTGACGATAACATCATAGCCCTTTCTTACAGCCGAGTCGCAGATGTCACGGAGGAATATATCCGAGCCTGCCATAAAGCTGTCGGACAGCAGATATATCTTCTCATACTCAGGGAGATAGGTTTTGTAGCCGTTCATGGTCATTGCCGAAAGCTGCTTTGCAGTTACCTTGCCGCAGGCTGCTTTTTCGGCTTTCCTTGGGATAAGCCTCTTTGATGTACGGCTGGTAAAGGCGTTCAGCTTTTCTATATCCAGGGACTCGGCTGCGGCGGAAAGCATATCGGATATTACCGAGGAAATAGCCGCAAGGCACAGGCGGCAGCGCTTGTGGAAGCCTGCGCACTCATCGGTGACGGTGATGATATCCTTTTTGTTCTGCCTGAGCTTTGCGGTGTCCAGATATGCCCCCAGGTCGATTATAGACTCCACCGCTTTTGGATAAACAGGGTCAAAGCAGTGGGGAGCGGTGCCGTCCATTATGATAGCTTTTCTGTTTTTCAGATAAACTGCGTCCAGGGAATCGGGGTCGGAGGAGCAGTGGTATATTTCCTGGGGTTCATCGGAAAAGGCAGCGGATATTTTTTTCATCAGTGTGGATTTTCCGCAGCCTGCCGTGCCTTTCAGGAGATAGACAGTGTTGTCCGTGTCGCCCAGCAGCTCCTTGATAGGTGTCACAAAGCCGCATGGGGAAGATGAGCCTAAAAAGTAGTGTTCGTTCATAAAAATACCTCCGTCTGTGTATCGCTCTGCTTCTTTAAAATATCAGCTTTGTCGGCGATACTTTATTTTTATACTTATATTATGCCGAAAAGGCGGATTGTTGAGAAAAACAGTGAGGTAAATTATAATATTGCACAAAAACATTTGAGCCAATTATAACTTTATGTGATAACTGCCAAAAATCCTGAGTAAATAATGTGCAAAAAATGAATTGAATATTTAAAAATAATAGTGTATAATAAGAACATACTCAAAGGGAACAAACCTTTGATAAAAAAACACACTATCCTCTCTTAAAATCTTTCCATAAAAAGCAGTCATCTGTAGCGGATGGCTGCTTTTTATGTTATAATAATTTTCCTCTTTTCATGTGCCGAAAATTATGTTATAATAAGGTGTAGCTTTAAAAATTTCAGGCAGGCTTATAAGTATGTCTGCGTAACTGCGAACGATCGGTGATAATATGGATTATACTTATAAAAACGGAGATATCATTCTCTGCGAAGAAAATTTCTCCCTTGACGATACCCTTGACTGCGGTCAGGCGTTCAGGTGGGAAAGCGTAACCTCGGACTATTTCAGGACGTACAAGGGATATTACAAAAATATCCCCCTGACTATATCCCAGACGGAATATGACAAGGGGATATTCATTCTCCACGGCGTTACCGAGGAGGATTTCAGAAACATCTGGCTGGATTACTTTGATCTTAACACGGATTACGGCGAGCTGAAACGCCGCTTTTCCGAGGACGAAACCCTTGCAAAGGCGTGCGCATATGCCAAGGGCGTAAGGCTTCTCAGGCAGGATGCAGAGGAGTGCCTTATATCGTTCATTCTTTCTCAGAACAACAATATCCCACGAATAAAGGGGATAATCGGCAGGCTGTGCGATATGTACGGCGGATTTCCGCAGTTTTCTCAGATGATGGGCGTTACTGCCGATGATCTGGCGCCTTTGCGTGCGGGCTTTCGTGCAAAGTACATCGAGGACTGTACCGCAAGGGTCAATTCGGGCGAGCTTTCGCTGGAAGAGGTAAAGAAAATGCCCCTGACGGAAGCGGAAAAAGCGCTTATGACCGTCAAAGGCATTGGCCCCAAGGTGGCTATGTGCGTATTGCTTTTCGGTATGTACAGAACGGACGCATATCCCGTTGATGTGTGGATAAAGCGTGTTAACGAAAGCTTTTATCCCAACGGTCTGCCCGACTGCGTAAAGGGTGTTCAGGGCATTGCCCAGCAGTATCTTTTCCACTACATACGCACCTGTCCCGAAGCGGCGGAGCTTATTCATCGGGATAAGTAAGCACCTCTATGTACTCCACATACTGGCTGCTTATCTGCATGGGATAGCTTTCCATGACCTCGCAGTCATCGGAAAGAGTGACCATAAGCACACAGCCGCTCTCTATCTCAGGGTGATCATATGGCAGACCGATTGACACTTCGTCATTCTTTTTGCCGAAAAATGTGTCCTGACTCAGAGCTGCCATAAAGCCGTTTTCGCTTACGGACATAACTGTGACGGTCATGGTGTTGTCGGTCAGCTCCTCATCGGCAAGGTCGGTGATATCAGATGTGTCATCTGACGTGATATCGGAAAATTCGCTGTCGTCAAAAACATCGGTATCATCGTCAATAGGAATATCTGCGGTGATGATGGTTTCCGACACAGCGGAGGTCTGAGCCTGTGTTTCAGTGGTTTCTGCCGGCTGTGTCTGCTTTGCGGCAGTTTCCGATGGCGTATCTGCCTGCGGTATCACGGTGATCTCCTTTGAGCAGCCGCATAAGATAAGAGCGGCAATAATGGGAAGGGTGTAAATCCTTTTCATGGTCATGTTCCTTTCGTGGGTCTTTTTATATATTAAACAATTCAGATCAGGAAAATTTTTCATTTTATTCTAAAAAGGCGGTTTTATCATGGCAATTATTATTCAGGGGATAAATTCACCTGTCGGAACAGACAGCGGCGAGATAATCGGAGCGGCGCTTAAAAAGGCAGGCATAAAAAAGGCCGTTCAGACGGGTATTCACAAGATATCTCTTGATGCACGTAAGCAGAACGATATCAAGACTGTCTCTTCTGTCTGGGCGAAGCTTGAAAGCAGAGCGGAAGAGGAAAAGATATGCTCCCTGAAGGATTTCTGCACCTATGTTGATATCACGCCCTTTGAGCCAAAGATAACAGGCAGCATTTCCCCTGAGGGACGTATCGCCGTGTGCGGCTTCGGACCTGCGGGAATGTTTGCGGCTCTCGTTCTTGCGGAAATGGGCTACCGTCCGCTGGTGCTGGAGCGTGGCGCTGATGTGGATAACCGCAGCAGGGCTGTCTCCGATTTCTGGCATGGGGGAGAGTTCTCGCCCGAAACAAACGTTCAGTTCGGCGAGGGCGGCGCAGGCACATTCTCCGACGGAAAGCTCACCACACGCATAAAAGACCCCCTTTGCAGATATGTTTCCGCACGCTTTGCGGAGTTCGGCGCTCCCGATGAGATACTCACAAAGGCAAAGCCCCACATCGGCACTGACAGGCTCAGGGGCGTTGTGAAAAATATCCGCCGGCGTATAATCAGCCTTGGGGGAGAAGTTCGCTTTAATAGTCAGGTGACGGATATCTCCCTTTCAAACGGCAGACTGCGCTCTGTTACCGTGAACGGAAGCGAGGAGATACCTGTTTGCGCCATGATACTTGCCATAGGTCACAGCGCAAGAGATACCTTTGAAATGCTCTTCCGCCGTGAGATCGTTATGGAGCCAAAGCCCTTTGCTGTGGGCGCACGCATCGAGCATTTGCAGAAGGACGTTAACGTGAGCCTTTACGGCGCTCATGCAGATGACCCTGCGCTGCCCGTGGGAGAATATCAGCTGAGCTACACCAAAAACGGCAGGGGAGTTTACACCTTCTGTATGTGCCCCGGAGGAACTGTTGTTCCCAGCCAGAGTGAGGAGAAAACCATCGTCACCAACGGAATGAGCGAGTTTGCAAGAGACGGTCTTAACGCCAACGCCGCCCTTGTGGTCTCCGTCTCTCCTGAGGATTACGGAAAGAACATACTTGACGGCGTTGAGTTTGCACGAAAGATAGAGCGTGCGGCATTTGAGCAAAGCGGCAGCTACAAAGCCCCTGCGGTAACGGTGGGAGCGTTTCTTGACAGAAAGGCAGAGCTTAAAGCTCCGAGTGTAACGCCCACATATGCCATAGGAACGGTTCCCTGCGATCTTGACAAGATACTCCCGTCCTTTGTTACGGATATGATGCGCACGGGTCTTGGCGTGTTTGCACGGAAAATGAAGTGCTTCGGCGACAGGGGAGCGGTGCTTACAGCTCCCGAGACAAGGACGTCCTCCCCCGTAAGGATAAGGCGTGGGGAGAATATGTGCAGCCTTTCGGCAGAGGGACTGTACCCCTGCGGAGAGGGCGCAGGCTATGCAGGCGGAATAATGTCCGCAGCAGTGGACGGCGTAAAGCAGGCTTGCTCGGTAATGAGCCTGTACAAGCCCGAATAAATACAACAAAATAAAGCCCGTCGGAGGCTCCTCCGACGGGCTTTGGCATATGTACTAACAAAAGATTATTCAGCAGCAGCTTCGGAATCGCCGAGAGTAGCGGTCTCAGCAACAGCCTCAGATTCGCCGAGTGTAGCGTCCTCAGCAGTATCATTGTTGCCGCAAGCGGTTGCACAAAGTGCAAGTGCAGATGCCAGTACGATTGCCATAATAGTCTTTTTCATAGTGAAATTCTCCTTTAAATCTTTCCCATTTGTATCCTTGCTTTCCACACAAGGATTTTGCTGCGATTTGATATAGCTTTTACATATATCTTACACAACGTTTAGTATTATACCAGTTATTTGAAAGTTTGGCAATACTTATTTGTAACAAAGAAAACAAGGATAAAAGGAAGAATATGTTTATACTGCACAATAATTTACTGTATTTTTATGGCAAAATAACATCTGAGTAATTTTATTACGAGTATTTTCACATATAGTTAGGCTATGGTAACCGTTTCTGCAACACTGCGTCAGATTATCTGCAGCAGGTAGAATTTCAGGTATTCCGTCTCGTCAACGGACATGAGGATAGGGTGATCGGGAGCCTGACGGCGCATTTCTATCATTCTGAGATTTACCCCTGCGGCTCTTGCTGCATCTCGGAGCATCTGAGCGAAAAGCTCCTCTGTCATGAAGTGGGAGCATGAGGCTGTGGCAAGATATCCGCCTCTGGGCAGCAGTCGCATCGCCAGCGTGTTAAGCTCCAGATAGCCGTTTTTTGCGTTGCCAACGGTCTTTCTGGACTTGGTAAATGCAGGCGGATCAAGGATAATATAATCGGCGCTGCGGTCATGGGTCTCAATGCGGTTTTTGAGAAAATCAAACACATCGGAGGTCACAAAGGACATATTGCCCGACAGCCCGTTAAGCTCTGCGTTGGAGCGTGCCATTTCTATCGCCTGAGCGGAAACATCAACAGCGGTGACATGAGCCGCACCGCCCTTGGCGCAGTTAAGCGCAAAGGAGCCTGTGTGAGTGCAGCAGTCAACCACGTTCTTGCCCTTGGCAATGGAGGCTGCGGCACGTCGGTTATATTTCTGGTCAAGGAAAAAGCCGGTTTTCTGACCGTTTTCCACGTCAACATTGTACTTTATGCCGTTTTCGGTAATGACGGTGACGGGGGATACATCGTTCTCTCGGAGATACCAGCCCTTTTCCTCTGCCATGCCCTCAAGGGTGCGTATATTTACGTCATTTCTCAGATAGATGCCGTCAATTTTGCAGCCGTCATTTCTGAGAATATCCAGCAGAGCGGGGAGAATGATATCTCTGCGCTTTTCAATGCCCAGTGAAAGTATCTGAACGGAAAGAAGATTATTGAACCTGTCAACGGTAAGTCCCGGGAAACTGTCGCCCTCGCCGAAAATAAGGCGGCAGGCGGTCATATCCTCATGGGACATAACGGTCTTGCGGTAATCATATGCGTACTGCAGACGGCGGCGGAAAAAGTCCTCGTCAAACTTGTCGTTGGTGCTGCGGGAGATTATGCGCACACGTATCTTGGACTTTGAGTTGTAAAAGCCTGTGCCTATGTAGCGGTTTTTTTCGCTTACAACGTCCGCCAGCTCGCCGTCGGTTATCTCATCGGCGGAGACTACCTCGTTGTCGTATATCCATGGGTGGCCGTAGGCTGTGCGCTTTCTGCATTTTTCGGTGACAGTCACCTTTGGGAGATCTCTGTTAATATTCATAAAAAGTCCTTTCTATATCTTCTTTATTCCACTGCTGCCCTTGTAGGCGCTGCCGTATTTCTTTTCAAGATATTTATACACATTTGATGCTATGCGCACCAGTGACGATATTGCAAAAATGCCCATGGCAATAGCAGCCGCCTCGCCGAATGCGTCAGCCGCACGGTCAAGGAAGGTCTCATTATCGCCTGTCACAAGGGCAAGCATGGTGTAATACATAAGTCCGCCCGGGACAAGGGGGATTATTCCCACAATGAGGTACATATTAACGGGAGCCTTGCACACACGGGCCATTACTTCGGAATAGAACGCCACGGCTGCCGCTGCCACAAAGCAGCACTTTATGCCGTTGTAGTCGCTCATGCTCATTACCGAGAAGATCATCTGGCTGACTATGGAGCCTACAGAGGCTGCTATCAGGTGCCAGAAGCGTATATTGAACTGCACGCCCACCGCAAAGCAGCCCACAAAGCTGAACACGCATGGGAGCACCACATCTTTTATGATATCTGTATCCATATCCATGCACCTTTCAGAACTTTATTACAGCTGCCACTGCCGAGCCTGTGCCAACAGCCAGACCTGCTGCGGTAAGGATAGCTTCGGTAAGGGTGTATATCCCCGAGAAAAAGTCCCCCGAGATAAAATCTCTCATGCAGTTTGTCAGGGCAACTCCCGGAACCAGGGACATTGAAACGCCGATTATCATTTTGTCAAAGCGGGGGACTGCCCCTGCCTTTGAAAGTCCCACCGCTATAAGAGACATTACCATTGAGCAGACTACGGCGTTAAGGAACGTGCTTGCCTTTATGGCTGAGAGCTTGTCGCTGGTGAACTTAACTATTATTGCAAGAAGTGAGCCGAAAACCGCTTCCACAGCTCCGCCGCCGAAAAACAGCGTGAAAGCCGCACCCGCAGCCGCATAGCTGAGGTACAGCACGGGCTGACTGTAGGTCCTTCTGTGACGGATAGTGTCAAGGTGCTTCTGTATAGTTTCCGCATCGGGCTTCATTCGGCAGATGAAGCGTGAAAGCTCGTTGAGCTTGCCCACTCTGTCAAGGTTGGTGTTCCTGCCCGAAACGTTCTTCGAGTTGGTTATGGGCACTCCGTCGGGAGATTTTACGGTTATGATGAAGTTTGCGGGGGTGACGTATATTTCCGCATTTTTATGACCGTAGGCAGTGCATATCCTGCGGATAGTATCCTCGGTGCGGTATATCTCAGCGCCGTATGAGACAAGCATTATGGCAAATTCAGCGCATATTTCGGTAAGCTGTATCTCGGTCATTGCCGTTCCTCCATGGTCAGATTATAAAGCCGCCGTTTACTCCTATTATCTGCCCCGTGATAAAGTCGGAGCGTTCATCTGCCAGAAAAAGCGCCGTCCGTGCTATGTCATGGGGAGTTCCCAGACGGTTCATGGGAGTTTCCTCTTTAAGATATTCCATAGTTTCAGAGTCAAGATTTTTGTTCATGTCAGTGTCTATAACGCCCGGGGCAATGCAGTTGACGGTAATGCCCGAAAGCCCCGTTTCCTTTGCCAGAGCCTTTGTGAAGCCTATGACAGCCGCCTTTGCTGCGGAATAATGCACCTCGCAGGAAGCGCCCACCTGCCCCCACATGGAGGAGATGTTTATTATCCTGCCGTATTTTTCGTGTATCATATGAGGAAGCACCCCATGGGTGAAGTTATAGACGCTTTTTACGTTGGTATCGAACATATTGTCCCACATTTCCTCGGTTATATCCGAGAAAAGTGCCTGTTGGGCAATGGCGGCATTGTTTATGAGCACATCAATGCTGCCGAACTGCCTGAAAACAGCTTCGACAGTCTCATGAGCCGCTTTGCAGTCGGAAACGTCGCACCTGAATATTTCGCAGCCTGTTTCGGCTTTAAGGCTCAGCGCCGCTTCCTCGCTTTTGTTGTATATGGCGGCAACGTTATAGCCTGCCTGCGCAAACAGCCTTGCACATTCCCTGCCGATGCCTCTTGATGCGCCTGTTATAAGTGCGGTCTTTGACATAGTATTCTCCGTTTCATTTGCTTTTGTAAAATGTTACCCAGCTTCTGTATGCTCTTTTCCAATCGGGATACTGTTTTTGCAGCATGGGGGAGCTTTGCCACAGTCTGCGCCATATTTCAAGGCTCTCTTCAAATGAGCCTTCATATAATCGGTGGTCGCAGATGTTCCATGAGCAATAATGCTTTTTGTATTCACCGATGCCCGAGACCTCGTGCCTGCGTACAGTACGTGATGCCTGCCGTTTGCTGTAAGCACAGTTTTTGTCCTTATAAACGGCGTGACGTTTATAGCTTCTGCTCATAGTTCTCCTTTAATACTCAGTCATTGAGCTTGTCAAGCAGTATCTTTTCTTCTTTCTTGGGGTAGATTGCGATTATAACGATAGCGATGATGCCGCATACCGAAAGAATGATTCCCTGTGAAAGTCCCTTGGGGAAGAAGGTCATTTCGATATCGTGAGTTCCCTCGGTAAGCTCTACGCCGATAAGTGCGTCGCATACCTTTACAGGCTCCACCTTCTGACCATCGACCTTAACAGTCCAGCCCGGCTCCCAGCTGATAGTGGTGAACATTATGCCGTCTTTGTCGGCGGTGATGGTTCCCTTGATGTGATCTTCGCTGAAATCGGAGATGTTCAGGGGGTGTTCCCTCAGGGTGCTTACGGCTTCCTTGAACTTGTCCTCGTCAAGATAATAGAAGAGCTTGTCCTTGAAAAGCACTTCCTTTTTGTCCTCGGTAATGGTAACGATAAGGGATATTTCTTCATTTTCCTCAAATTTGCCAAGGGTCTGGATGACCATGTTTCCGCCCTCGAAATAATAGTCAAGGAAATCCTTGTTGAGCCAGAGATTTACCTTGCGCTCATAGTTGGAGGGGAGATACATATATATCATATCCTCGGTGGGAGCCTTGATGATGAACTCGATGTGGGAGTTTTCGCCCTCAACGATAGGGGTGTATTTTATGTGTGCGCCGTAGCTTGACTGCTTTGCATTTTCGGGCAGAGTCTTGCTGACGGATATCTGCTTGAAGTATTCGGTGTATTCATCGGAAACAAGGTGGCTGAGAAGATTGTTCTGGTTTGCAAAGGGATTGTCCTTTTCAAGAACCACGTCAAGAACGGAGCTGTCAGCCATGAATGCGATCGGCAGGGCGTTGGGGTTTTCATACACAGCCCAGATGTCCTTTTCGTCACGGTTTGTGAGCAGCAGGTCATCGTAATGCTTGTTTGTGGGGATTATATCGTCCTCAGCGTCGCCCTTTTCCATAACATACTTTATGCCAAGGATAGCGTCGCTTACATAGGTGGAGCCCTTATACTTTGTATAGTGTCCGCCGTAGGAGAAGCCCAGCTTTCTCAGGAACTGAATTGGAGCGGCATTAAGGGTGGAGCTGGAATGGGATATGCCGTAGCTTCCGAATGCCATTGCGTCGTTTACGGTGCGGTGGTGGTTCTTTTCAATGCGGTAAACGCCGTCATCAAAGCTGTCGTTCTGGAGTATCTTCTTTACGGTGTCACGTCCGAGAGTAATGTATCTGTTGTAAGAGGAATATTTTGAATATACAACATCGCTGTTTATTGCCTCCATGGTGGAGAGCGATGTTCCGAAAAGCTCACCGATAACGAATATGCCGATAATGAATGTGAGCACCGAGCGGCGCTTTCTGTCGGAAAGCTTTACAAATCTGAGAATGATAGAGTAGATAACGGTGAATATAACAGTGTACCAGACAGTGAGCAGCAGGGTAACGCCGTCAAAATCCTGCCTGCCGATGTAGAATGCGTATATGCACAGTCCCACGCACACGCAGCCTATTTCCTTGAGTGTGATGCCGCTGAGGCGCTCAAAGGTCATGGCAGCCATTACCAGAAGAATGAAGCTGAATGTAAAGCTGTAGCGGTAGGGGAGCCAGTTCGGCACCTGGAAGCCGTGCCATGCAAGGTCAACGGTGGAAAGGTACATTGAGAGCAGGATAGTCATAAGCACTGCGCCCAGACCCATCTTCTGGCGGAAGCGGATCTTCTCGTTAAGGAAGAACAGGGGCAGCAGGATTATGGTAAGCACGCCGCAGTAAACAACGGGAGAACCCTCGGGGCGGCAGGTGTCATAGACATTTGGCAGGAGATTTTTGAAAAAGTCGATAAAGTCAAACTGAGTTTTAAGCTCATAGCTGGGGGTGGAAAACTCAAACTTGCCAAGTTTCAGGGAATAATACAGCGGGATAAGCACCCATGATGCGGAAGCCGCTGCGATTATGCCGCCCAGACCGAATTTCAGTCCCGACTTGAAGAAGGACTTCACCGAAAGCTTGTAGTTCTTCTGACCTGCAAAATAATAGTACAGGAAATAGATGACCGAGAAAAATGTTATCATCCAGCCGATGTAGAAATGCGCCATATACATAAGTGCCAAGGGGATTATAAAGCGCAGCCAGCCGCCGTCGTCGATTATCTTTTCAATGCCGTAGATGATAAGGGGCAGATAAATAAGTCCGTCCAGCCACATGGGGTTCATGAGCTGTACTATCATATAGCCCATAAGAGAGTAAAGCAAGCCGAAAAGCATTGCTGTGGAGTTGCGGCAGCCCTTTGAGTGCCTGAGGTAATAGTTGAAGGTAACGGAAGCTGTTCCCACCTTGCACAGCTGCATTATAAGCAGGGATTCTGTCATTACAGAGCGGGGGAGCAGCATTGGTATCAGCGTAAAGGGGCTTGCAAGGTAATATGCAAACATTCCCACAGTCTCACCGGTAAGGTTGCGGCTCCATGAGATAAAGGGGCTTCCGCTGCCGTGGAGCACGTCACGCAGGTGCTCGAAGTAATACACGTACTGACCGTTCAGGTCAAGCACCAGCACGGACATATCGCCGAAGGGGTGAACACCGAATGCGGCATATGCTCCGAAAAGGAGAATGGCAGGGATAAAAAACGCAATGAAATAGCTGCGCTTTTCCTTAATAAAGTTCCATATTTTTTTCAAAAACAGTGCAGGCTTGCTGCTTTTCTTTTTAGTCTCCGTATTTACCGCTGCTGCCTCGGGAGCGGTATCGGGCTGAATATTAAGATTTTCTTCCATATTCGTCTCCGTTTCTGTTTGTGTAACGTATTTGCAGACTTGTTCGCAGGTGCATAAAGTCATACAATATCATTATAATATTTTCCTGTGTAAAAAACAAGGATTATCGGCAGAAAATAATAAAAAAATTTCTGAAAATTGTCTTGTTAAATTGGTCAAAATGTGTTATAATGAATAACCGAGACCTGCATTACGGCAGGATAGCAGTTCCTATGATGAGGAGTGGTTTTTGTGCATCTGAGCGAAAAAACAGTTGATAAGGAAGTTGTCTTTGAGGGCCGCATCATTACGGTAAGAAAGGACAAGGCTGAGCTTGAGGACGGCTCTGTAGTCGGAAGAGAGCTTGTTATCCATTCGGGCGGAGTGTGCGTTGTGCCCCTGACAAACGATAACAAGGTGATAATGGTGCGCCAGTTCCGATACGCATTCGGCGAGCCTCTTCTCGAGATACCCGCAGGGAAGCTTGAAAAGGGCGAGGAGCACCGCAGCGCCGCTCTCAGGGAGCTTGAGGAAGAAACGGGCGCTCACTGCGGCAGATTTGAGTATCTGGGCGTATGCTACCCCTCTGTTGCATATCTTACCGAAAAGATCCATATGTATCTTGCAAGAGACCTTGAATTCGGCAGCTCACACACCGACGCAGGGGAGTTTCTTGACGTTCTTGAAGTTCCTCTTGACGAGGCTGTGCAGATGGTTATGGACGGCAAGATACCCGATGCCAAGACACAGATAGCTCTGCTCAAAACAAAAATGATAGTTGACAGCGGCAAATAAGCAAATAAAAAGCTCTTGCTTTTCACAGCAAGCTGCGGAAAGCAAGAGCGGTAATATATTCAGTAATCAGAATTAAAGAAGACCTGCTTCTTCAGCTTCAGCCTCAGCCTGCATCATTTCGATGTGGCGGGTGTAAGCGTCAAGGATCTGGCTCTCGATAGACTGTCTTGCATCAGGGGAGATAGGATGAACGATATCTCTGAATACGCCGTTCTCGTCCTTACGGCTGGGCATTGCAACGAAAAGTCTTGCGTCGCCCTGAACTACCTTGATATCGTGAATAGCGATCTGGTCGTCCACGGTGATGGAGATAACGGCTCTGAGACGGCCGTCGGGAATGATCTTTCTGATCTTGATGTCTGTGATTGTCATTTTCAGTGTCCTCCTTAAAATCTGTGCTTTCGGATATGGATATTATGAATAGTATCCGTCTGCAATATACATATATCATGGAAGAATATTTTTCCTACCCACGGCTTTAATTATAATATACTACTCTTAAATTATTCTTAACTGAGGTGAAACTTTTGAATAACTTTGTTGGAAAATTTGATGATGATATTTTGAAAGATAAAAAACATATTCATATGATAGGAATTGGCGGCAGCGGTATGTATCCCCTTGCCCAGATACTTCATTCAAAGGGTTATTATATCACAGGCTCGGATAATAACGAGACCGACACCCTAAAGGCTGTAAGGTCGATGGGAATTGAGGTATTTCTGGGTCAGAGCGCTGACAATATCAAGGGCGCCGATCTGATAATCCGCACGGCTGCCATTATGCAGGATAATCCCGAGCTTATTGCGGCAAATGCCAGCGGAGTTCCTGTTCTGGAGCGAAGCGAGCTGCTGGGCATCATCACAAAGATGTACTCCAATGCCGTATGCGTCAGCGGAACCCACGGCAAGACCACCGTTACCTCTATGATAACCCAGATACTGAAGCAGGGCGGCATTGATATCACCGCTTACATCGGCGGAAAGCTGCCTATCATCGGCGGAAGCGGCTGCGTAGGCACTTCCGAAACAATGGTATGCGAGGCATGCGAGTTTGAGGATCACTTCTTAAAGCTTTATCCCGATATCGCAGTGGTGCTGAACGTGGACGCAGACCACCTTGACTATTTCGGCACTCTCGATAACATCAAAAAGTCCTTCGGCAAGTTCTGCTCCATGGCAGGAAAGGTCATTGCCAACGGCGATGATAAAAACACAATGAGCGCTCTTGAGGGCATAGAAAACATTATAACCTTCGGCTATTCCGATGGCTGCGAGTGGCAGCCTGCCAATGTTGAGAGAAAGAACGGTCTGCTTACCGAGTTTGATATTCTCCATAATGGCGGGCTTTTCACCCATGCGGCTCTTCATGTCCCCGGCGAGCATAATGTTCTCAACGCCGTTGCCGCGGCTGCTGCCGCATATGAATCGGGCGCTGACGGCGAAATGGTGAGAAACGGTCTTGACTCCTTCAGAGGTGCAAAGCGCCGCTTTGAAAAATACGGCGAGGTGCATAACATCACCGTCTGCGATGATTACGGTCATCACCCTACCGAGCTGGAAGCAACTCTCAGGGCGGCAAAGGGCATGAACTTCAACCACGTATGGGCAGTTTTCCAGCCCTTTACATTCTCACGTACTGCGCTTCTGCTGGACGATTTCGCAAGGGTGCTGAAAATCGCCGACAAGTGTGTTATCACCGCTATTATGGGCTCCCGTGAGAAAAACACCTACAATATCTATGACAAGGACCTTGGCAACAAGGTCGAGGGCGCTGTGTGGTTCGAGGACGAACAGGATCACGACCGCAACTTTGAGCTGTGCGCCGAGTATGTGAGCAGCCATGCGGAAGAGGGCGACCTTATCCTTACCATGGGCTGCGGCGACATCAACAAGTGCGCATGGCTTATCCTTGACAAGCTGAAAGCACGCTTCGGTGAGTGATACGGAGGTAATATGGATAACAATTTCAACGGACAGAATTACGGGCAGAACAGCAATGAGCCTGCAAACAATGGTTATAGCGCACCCGTTCAGGGCGGATATCGTCCCTATGTGCCTTATACCCCCCAGTATCCGAGCGGAAATATGGGGAACGGAGATATGTTCGATGTCTCCCCGCAGGAGCGCAAGGCGCTGAAAAGGCAGTATTTCGGCACATTCGGCAGGGCTATGGTGCACTGTGTCGGCTCGTTCATTATGGCGCAGGCTATCTTTATAATAATGAGCCTCAGCGGATATGAGTTCCGCTATACCGAGGACGGAACGGCTATAGTTGACTGGCTTTACAATATTGCGGGAAGTCTGCCGTCCATTGTGTTCTGCATAGGTATTTTCCTTTTTGACAAGGGCACGAGCCATGCTTCCGCCAGTGATTATTTCAGAACGGACAGGATTGGTTCAAAGTCTGTTCTTGCTTTCTTCGGAATGGTAATGTTCGCATATGCTGCGGCGCTTATCTGTCAGGCGCTGCTTATAAACGGAATGTTCTCCATAGGCATATCGCCCATATCGGAGGATTACCTGACTGAGGAGGATCTTAGCCCCACATATCTGGCGGTAAGCTTTGTGACCACCGCCATACTTGCTCCCATTGCTGAGGAACTTATGTTCAGAGGGGTTATTCTCCGCCGCCTCAGCAGGATAAGCCAGAGCTTTGCCATATTCATGTCCGCACTTATCTTCGGACTTATGCACGGAAACTTCGTTCAGACAGTGCAGGGCATTTGCCTCGGCATAGTTTTCGGTTACGCTGCGGTAAAAACAGGCTCCCTCATTCTCCCCATAGCAGGGCATATATTCGTGAATACCGCTGCCATGACCAACAGCTTTGCGGAGTATTATCTGGGCGAGGAGTCCGCTTCCATATACTGGATGCTGCTTATTGTGGGCTTCGGTGTCATCGGCACCATAACCTTGATAGTGCTGCTTGCTAATCACAGGATATCCTTCCCTCAGTTCAATGAGTACCATAAGAAAAGGACTTTTCCCATAATTTTCACCTGCGTGTCCTTCTGGCTGATGATGTGCATTTATCTTTTCGACTGCATTTCTACCTGCGGACCTGTCACAGAGAAGCTTATGGGAGAATAAATTGAGGGCTGAAAGGCAAAAATGTTGACAACAGCGGAAAGCTGTGGTATAATCTTTTTTATGAAGAAAAATTTCTCGGTGAAAAATGCCGAAAAAGGTGGTTAATATCAATGGAAAAAATCAACGGCAATGACATTTTGTGCGAATTTGACCTTGAAGAAGCCAAGAACAGCGAGGGCAAGGAGATAGAGATCTCTGCCTGCGTTCATAAGGTTAAGAAGATGGGCGGATTTGCTTTTGTAATACTCAGAACAGCAAGATACCTTATCCAGTCCGTATATTCCCCCGAGACCTGCCCCGACAGCATCGACGGCATCAAGGAGGGCTGCTTCGTTACAGTCAAGGGTACTGTAAGAAGGGACGACCGTGCTTACAACGGCATCGAGATCGCCATGACAGGCATCAAGCTTATCCACAAGCCCGAGTTTGATTATCCTCTCCACGTTTCCGCAAGAAAGATCGGCTGCACACTGGACGTTAATCTGGATAACAGAAGCGTTGCCCTGAGAAATCCCGTGGAAAGAGCTGTTTTCAAGTTCCAGGAGGGCGTTGTTTCAGGATTCAGAGAGTTTATGATAAAGAATAAATTCACCGAGATCCACACACCCAAGATCGTTGCACAGGGCGCAGAGGGCGGCGCAAACATCTTCCGTCTCGACTACTTCGATCACGAGGCATTCCTCAACCAGTCTCCTCAGTTCTACAAGCAGGCTGCTGTGGCTTTCTTCGACAGAGTTTTCGAGATCGCTCCCGTTTACCGTGCAGAGCGTCACTCAACCTCACGTCACCTGAACGAGTACATCGGTCTTGACTTTGAGATGGGCTTCATCAACGATATGTACGACGTTATGAATATGGAGACCGCAATGCTCCGCTACCTGATGGATTACCTGAAGGAAAACTATGCAAATGAAATAAAGATACTGAATGCAGATATCCCTGAGATCACCGAGATACCCGCAGTAAAGTTCGAGGACGCTGTTACACTTATCAAGGGCAGCAAGGCAAAGAACAAGTTTGACCTGGAGCCTGAGGACGAGGTGTTCCTCTGCAACTGGGCAAATGAGAACTACGGTACAGAGTTTATCTTTGTAACAAACTTCCCCTCTTCCAAGCCTCCTTTCTATGCAATGAACGACAAGGAAGACCCCAGAACAGCCTGCAAGTTCGACCTTCTTTTCAGAGGTCTGGAGATCACAACAGGCGGTCAGCGTATCCACGATTACAACGAGCAGCTTGAAAAGATGAAGGCACAGGGTCTTGACCCCGAGGACTTCAAGAGCTACCTCGAGAGCCACAAGTACGGACTTCCTCCTCACGGCGGTCTGGGTATCGGTCTCGAGAGACTTGTTATGAAGCTTCTCGGTCAGGCAAATGTCCGTCAGGCTTCCATGTTCCCCAGAGACATGAACCGTCTGCTTCCGTAAACAAAGATTATGCTGAATGTTAATGCTCTTTAAAATTCGTATTTCGGCTGATTTTTCTGCAAAATGCGTAAAAAAGATGTCAAAATGCAAGTTATTTTATAAATCTTGCAATAATATTTGAAAAAGGGCTTGACAAACAGGAAATAATGGTGTATTATATAAACATACTAAAACACAGTTAATATTTCAAAGGCAATGACGCCGATAAACAGTTACCGCATAAAAAGCGGGAACTGTCTGTCGGTGTCTTTTGTTTTTGATGATTTTTAAGGGAGGAAAATATTATGTCAGAGAGTATTATCCAGGGAGTTAAGAATGTACCCGATTATTTCGGCTGCAATGTTTTTAACGAGGAAACAATGAAGTCCAGACTTCCCAAGAACGTTTATAAGGCTCTTCTTAAGACCAAGACTATGGGAACTGCACTCGATCCCGATGTTGCCGATGTTATCGCAACCGCTATGAAGGACTGGGCTGTAGAGCAGGGCGTTACTCACTACACCCACTGGTTCCACCCCATGACAGGTCTTTCCGCAGAGAAGCACGATTCCTTTATCTCTCCTACAGATGACGGAAAGGTAATAATGGAATTCTCAGGCAAGGAGCTTATCAAGGGCGAGCCTGATGCGTCTTCCTTCCCCTCCGGCGGTCTGAGAGCTACATTCGAGGCAAGAGGCTACACCGCATGGGACCCCACATCTCCCGCATTTATCAAGGATAACACACTTTACATACCTACAGCATTCTGCTCCTACACAGGCGAAGTCCTCGATAAGAAGACTCCTCTTCTCCGTTCAATGGAGGTTATTTCCGAGCAGGCTGTAAGAGTTCTGAAGCTCTTCGGTTCCAATGCTACAAGAGTTACCACTACTGTAGGCCCCGAGCAGGAATATTTCCTCGTTGACAAGAAGCTTTACGATCAGCGTAAGGACCTTATCTACACCGGCAGAACCCTTTTCGGCGCTAAGGCACCTAAGGGTCAGGAGCTTGAAGACCATTACTTCGGCAACATCAAGGACAGAGTTCATGAGTACATGACCGATCTTGATGAAGAGCTCTGGAAGCTTGGCATCTACTCCAAGACTGAGCATAACGAGGTTGCTCCCGCTCAGCACGAGATGGCTCCTATCTTCACCACATCAAACGTTGCTGCTGACCAGAACGCTCTTACCATGGAGATCATGAAGAAGGTAGCTCTCAAGCACGGTCTTGTCTGCCTCCTCCACGAGAAGCCTTTCGCTGGCGTTAACGGTTCCGGTAAGCACAATAACTGGTCTATCTCCACTAACGAGGGTCAGAACCTTCTCGACCCCGGCAAGAATCCTAAGGACAATATCCAGTTCCTTACATTCCTTGCGGCTATCATCAAGGCTGTTGATGAGAACGCTGACCTGCTGAGACTTTCCGTTGCTTCCGCAGGCAATGACCACCGTCTTGGCGCTAACGAGGCACCTCCTGCTATCATGTCCATCTTCGTAGGCACTGAGCTGCAGCAGATCCTTGATGCTCTCGAGTCCGGCGAGATGATAAAGACTGACGCCAACGAGGAATTTGTTATCGGCGTTGAGGCTCTCCCCAACTTCCCCAAGGATACCACAGACCGTAACAGAACTTCTCCTTTCGCATTCACAGGCAACAAGTTCGAGTTCAGAAGCCTTGGTTCTTCCGAGACCATCGCCTGCACAAACTGCATACTCAACACTATCGTTGCAAATTCCCTTAAGGAATTTGCCGACAGACTTGAAGGCGCTGCTGATTTCTCCACCGAGCTTAACAAGCTCCTTGTTGAGACTATCAAGAAGCACAAGAGGATCATCTTCAACGGCAACGGCTATGATGCAAGCTGGGTAGAAGAGGCTGCAAAGCGTGGTCTTCCCAACTACGTATCCACTGTTGATGCTGTTCCTCACTATACTGATGAGAAGAACGTCAAGATGTTCGAGATGTTCAAGATCTACACCAGAACCGAGCTCCAGTCCAGAACCGAGATCATTCTTGAGAACTACTCCAAGATCATCAACATCGAGGCTCTTACAATGCTGGATATGGCTAAGAAGCAGATCCTGCCCGCAGGTATGGGCTTTGCTAAGGAGCTTGCTGATTCCGTTAATGCTAAGAAGGCAGCAGGCGTATCCGCTGACCTGGAAAAGAAGCTTGCTGACAAGGTAAGCGCTCTTAACGCAGGCATTGCAGACGCTATTGACGACCTTGATGCAAAGCTTATCGGCGTTGCTGATGAGGACGGCTACGAGGCTACTGCAAGGTACTACAGAAACTCCGTATTTGCTTCCATGCAGAACCTGAGAGCTGTTGCAGATGAGCTGGAGACCATCACTCCCGAAAAGGAATGGCCTTTCCCCACCTACGGCGACCTCCTTTTCAGAGTTTGATTTCAATATCAGCCTGAAACAGAATAACACTAAAAAACGCTATGGCAGCGCTGTCCCCAAGACAACGCTGCCATATTTGTTTTTCATTATTTATGATTATTCCCATTTTCCGATAATGCGTGATTCCCTGTCACGTATGCTCACTCTACAGACGATATGCTTTTTCCCTGAGAGCGTACCGTCATCTCCCTGAAAAAGCCCCTGCTCATATGAACAGGGGCTTTTCTCTTTACAATTCATCGGTGAGCCTGCAAATTATCTCGTTGGAGAGCAGAAAGCCTTCTGGGGTGAGAATTATTCTGTCTCCGTTTATTTTAAGCAGCCCATGGGGTTCCATGAGTTTTGCTGCTTTTATAATATTTTCCTTGCTTTTGCAGCCTGAGATATCGCAGCCCTCGGAAAGCCGCAGGGCAAGCATCATTTTTTCTTCTTCGGTGCATGGAGATTCGTCCGAGATTATCTCCTGCTGGCGTGGGGAACTAATGTAGCCTGCAATATCCCTCGGAACATAAAACCTTTTGCCGTACATGCAGGAGTGGGCGGAGGGACCTGTGCCGAAATATTCCTCGCACCGCCAGTATTTCAGATTGTGACGGCATTCATAGCCTGCTTTGGCAAAGTTGGATATCTCATACTGCCCGAAGCCGTTTTCCGCAAGCATATCTACTGCCATAAGATATATGTCCGCAGATTTGTCATCGTCCGCCGCAGCGCTTACCAGCTCGGGACAGCCCGCAAGGGGAGTGTTCTCCTCGATTTTCAGCATATAGGCAGAAATGTGGGTAACATTCAGCTCCGCAAGCTTCCTGATATTATCCCGCACGGTCTCTTCTGTCTGATAGGGAAGTCCAAGCATAAGGTCAGCGGAGATATTTTCAAATCCTGCCTTTTGGGCGTTCTGTATGGCCTCCGCTGCCTGACGGGAGTTGTGGAGCCTGCCCATCATTTTAAGCTCGTCATCATTAAAGCTCTGTATGCCGATAGAAAGGCGGTTTATGCCTGCCGCTCTGAAATCCCTCATAAGCTGGAGAGTGGCGGAATCGGGATTGCACTCGGCGGATATCTCAGCGTCCGCCGAAATATCCGCCGCAGAAAGGATATCATAAATTTGTGCGCCGCTCAGGAGAGATGGCGTTCCGCCGCCGAAATAAACGGTATCGGCGGTGATATTTGCAGCCCTTATGTTCCTTACCACAGCCTTAACGTAGCTGTCAGTAAGGGACAGATCGGTCTGGGAATAAAAGTCGCAGTAAAGACATTTCCTGCGGCAGAAGGGCACATGAATATAAAGTCCTGTCATATTCGTTTTATTCATCAAGCTTGAGCACAGCCATAAACGCTTCCTGAGGAACTTCAACAGTACCCAGCTGGCGCATACGCTTCTTGCCCTCCTTCTGCTTTTCAAGCAGCTTTTTCTTTCGGGTGATATCGCCGCCGTAGCACTTTGCAAGCACGTCCTTGCGCATTGCCTTTACGGTCTCTCTTGCAATGACCTTGCCGCCGATAGCCGCCTGAATGGGAACTTCAAACATCTGGCGGGGGATATTGTCTTTGAGCTTTTCAGCAATTCGTCTGCCTCGTGCATATGCCTTGTCAACGTGGATAATGAACGAAAGTGCATCCACCACCTCGCCGTTGAGAAGCACATCAAGCTTGACAAGCTTGGAAGGAGCATAGCCCATAAATTCGTAGTCAAATGAAGCATAGCCCCTTGTCTTAGATTTGAGGGCATCAAAGAAGTCATAAACTATCTCGTTGAGGGGCAGCTCATAGTGAAGCTCCACTCTTGTTTCGTCCAGATATTTCATATCCTTGAAAATACCACGCCTGTCCTGGCAAAGCTCCATAATGTTGCCCACGTAGTCGGAGGGGGAAAGGATAGATGCCTTTACCATTGGCTCCTCGGCGGAGGCAATAACGGAGTTGTCGGGATAGTTTGAGGGGTTGTCGATATATACCGTCTCGCCGTTTGTAAGGTTTACCTTGTAGATAACGGAGGGTGCGGTGGTGATAAGGTCAAGGTTGTATTCACGTTCAAGGCGCTCCTGGATTATTTCCATATGGAGAAGTCCAAGGAAGCCGCAGCGGAATCCGAAGCCCAGAGCGATAGAAGTCTCAGGCTCAAAGGAAAGGGCAGCGTCATTGAGCCGGAGCTTTTCCAGTGCGTCACGGAGATCGCCGTACTTTGCGCCGTCCGCAGGATATATACCCGAATATACCATGGGGTTTACCTCACGGTAGCCGGGGAGAGCTTCATCGCAGGGATCAGCTGCATCGGTAACGGTGTCGCCCACCTTTGTGTCGCCGATAGATTTGATTGAAGCGGCAATGTAGCCAACCTCGCCTGCCTTTATAGTTCCTGCATTAACAAGGTCAGTAGCGCCCATGTAGCCCGTTTCTACAACGGTGAAATCAGCGCCTGTTGCCATAAGATGAATGGTCTGACCGATCTTTACGGAGCCGTCGATAACACGGACGTAAATTATAACGCCCTTGTAGGAATCGTAGTAGCTGTCGAAAATAAGAGCTTTCAGGGGAGCGTTCACATCGCCCTTGGGGCAGGGTACGTCGGTAACTATCTTTTCAAGTACTGCCTTGACGTTTGTGCCCATTTTTGCGGAGATACGGGGAGCGTCCATTGCGGGAATGCCGATAACGCTTTCCACCTCGGCGCATACCCTTTCAGGCTCTGCGGAGGGCAGGTCTATTTTGTTGACAACGGGAACGACTTCAAGATCATGCTCAATAGCAAGGTAAGTGTTGGCAAGGGTCTGGGCTTCGATACCCTGAGATGCGTCCACTACCAGCACAGCGCCCTCGCAGGCTGCCAGCGAGCGTGAAACTTCATAGTTGAAGTCAACGTGACCCGGGGTGTCGATAAGGTTGAAAACATATTCCTTTCCGTCGTCCGCCTTGTACATGAGCCGCACGGCACGGGCCTTTATGGTTATTCCACGCTCTCTTTCGATATCCATGTTATCAAGCAGCTGATCTTCCATGTCACGCTTTGCGACAGTGGAGGTAAGCTCCAGGATACGGTCCGCAAGAGTTGACTTGCCGTGGTCGATGTGGGCGATAATGCAGAAATTTCTTATATTTTCCTGGCTGTAATCCAAGTTAACACTTCCTTTTGCTGAATATGGGATTTAGAACCTGTCTTCATAAGAAATGTGTGCGGATTTTCGAGCATAATTTTGTTGCAGAGTAGGCAAAAATCCGCAGGCGGGCTTTCGCCCGGCAAGGATTTTTAACGCAGTCTGCGGCAAAATTTGCCGAAAAGACGTGCGCATATGCTTGTGAAGACGGGTTCTTACTGCTTTGCAGGGTAATTTTTTTCAATAAGCTCTCTGAATTTCCTGAGAGCGTCGCTTCTGTGGCTCACCTGATTTTTTTCATCGGCGGAAAGCTCCGCAAAGGATCTGTCGCCGAACATGAAGATAGGGTCATAACCGAAGCCGTTGGTTCCACGCTTTTCGTAGCCTATCTTGCCCTCGCAGGCGCCTGAAACTATATTCTTATTGCCGTTTTCGTCAATGTAGCAGATGCAGCATCTGAATCTTGCTGTGCGCTTGTCATCGGGGACGTTTTCAAGCTCGGAGAGAACTCTTGCGCAGCGCTTGCCCTCCTCCGCATATCTGGCGGAGTATATTCCGGGAGCGCCGTTCAGGGCATCAACTTCAAGTCCGCTGTCATCGGAAATGACAGGTAGGTGGAACATATCGTAAATTGCCTTTGCTTTGAGATAAGCGTTTTCCTCAAAGGTAGTTCCTGTTTCCTCTACCTCGATGTTTGCGCCGGCTTCCGACTGGGATATTACATCAAAGCCCATAGGCTCCAGAATCTCACGGAATTCTCTCAGCTTGTTTTTGTTGTTTGAAGCTAATATCAGTTTCATATATGACCTCGTTTACTTTTCTTCATCGTCTTTTTTCTTCTTGCCGAAGGTAATTTCCTTGAACAGGAAGCCGAACTTGCCGTCCTTAAGGCTCTTCTTTTCAGGCTCCGCAGGCTGTTCTTCTGTGTCGGGTATGGGAATTTTCTCCTCGGCAGCCTCTGTGGGCATTGCCTCAACGGGGGATTCGTCCATTATTTCCTCAGGCATATCAATGGGAGCAGGCTCTTCATCGAGAACTTCCTCGGTGATTTCGGGGATTTCCTCTTCCTCCTGAGTTTCTTCCTCGGTTTCTTCGGCAGGCTGTGCTTCCTCAGCGGTATCTTTCTCAGCCTCGTTTTCATCATCTGTCAGACGTTCATAGTTGCCTGCAAAGTCTGTCTCGGTGGCAAAGAGAGCGTCCGCATAATCCTTTGCGGAAAATTCCATAAGATCGTCTATCTTCTCGCCCACGCCTACAAGCTTTACGGGAATGCCAAGCTCACGGTGAATGGTGATGATTATGCCGCCCTTTGCAGTGCCGTCCAGCTTTGTAAGTACGATACCCGTAATGTCAGCCACTTCCGAGAAAAGCTTTGCCTGATTAACGGCGTTCTGACCTGTGGTAGCGTCAAGCACCAGCAGGGTCTCTATGGAGCAGCCCTCTGCCTGCTGTGAGCAGATTCGGGTTATCTTTTTCAGCTCGTCCATAAGGTTCTTTTTGTTGTGAAGTCTGCCTGCGGTGTCGCAGATAACAACGTCCGCATTTCTTGCCTTTGCGGCTGTGATTGCATCAAACACAACGGAAGCGGGGTCGCTGCCCTCATTGTGCTTTACGATATCCGCACCTGCACGATCCACCCATATCTGGAGCTGGTCGATAGCAGCGGCTCTGAATGTATCGGCGGCGGCAACTATTACCTTTTTGCCCTGATTTGTGAGCTGTGCCGCCAGCTTTCCTATGGTGGTGGTCTTGCCCGCACCGTTTACGCCGATAACAAGCACTACAGACGGTTTTGTGGAAAGGTCAAGCTTCTTGTCCTCGCCAAGCATTTCGGTGATGATGGCTTTCAGCTCGTCTTTTATGAGCATAGGGTCGGTGATGCCCTTTTCCTTGACCTTTTTTCTCAGCTCGGCACAGATATCCACAGAAGTCTGCACGCCGATATCGCACATTATAAGAGTTTCTTCAAGCTCTTCAAAAAAATCTTCATCTATCTTGGTAAACGAATTTATAAGGGAATTGACCTTGCTCATCATCGAGTCTCTGGTCTTTTTGATGCCCTCGGCAATTTTATCGAAAAATCCCATATATGACAGCCTCCTTGAGATAGTGCAGCAGCGCACGCATATATACCTATCTTATATTATAAATAAAAAGCCGCTCCTTTTAGTTAATTTTTTATTAACAAAGGTATTATCAGGCAATTATTTTTTTTACTGATGTGTCAGCTCGCTCTTTATTTTGTCGCACTGGTTGAGATGAAGCAGCTGATGGCGTGTCAGGGGCATGAGGATTATACCCGCTGCGTCCTTTTGTGTCCAGAAGTCCGCCAAGATCATCACCGAAATATTTCATCGTTACCTCCGGAATGTCTGTTATCTTTTTATCCTGTCGTTTGCCCGATAGGGTATTGGCCGGGAATTTTCCTTTTGCAGCCTGCCTATTTTGTCGCAGATAATGTCATACAGATTATCCTCCGTGTAAGCAAGCTTTTCTATATCAACATTTTCATCCGGGCATTTGCTGTTATTATACCTTTGGGCATACAGACCGCATTCCTTTATAAAGTTCATTATGAGGGAAATCTCTTCCTTATCCGCATCTGAAAAAATGCTCTGAGCGTTCAGAGATGATCTGATAAAATCGCAGAAATAAGCATGGTCATAATCCCAGTTGATGTTTCCGTTGTCCTGAGCCTCGCAGCGGAGTGCCTCTGCTTCTCTCAGCAGTTCTCCCTGCAGATTATCCGCCTGACCGCTCTTGGGCACATAGTTTTTCCAGATATACTTGCATTCCTCAAAATATTCTTGCTTGTATTCCCTTGATTTAAGTTCATCAATGGTGATACTTTGCTTTTGGCGCTTGAATAAATCAAATTTTCCCATAATTTACCCCATTCCGTATTTAGTCTGCTATACTGTCGAGCTGTTCTTTGTCAAGATAAGATTCATCACCGTACAAGGTCCATTCAAGAGGAAGCTCCAGCGTGAAATTTTTCCCGTTCAGGAATTTGCGCTGAGTATCTACTCTGGAAAGATCGGCATGAGCCTCTTCCGGCTGCATAACAGCCACTCTTGCATCAAGGAACTCAGCAAGATAGTTCCACCACGTCCGGCAGGTCGCCAATGCCTGTGGTAAAGCCAATGATCCCTGCAGTGTAGCCTCTGCCGTCGCCGATATCCTCGATGTATCCGTATTGCAGGGAGTAATCCGTGTCAGAATTTTCAGCACTTGAAACAAGCGCAAAAACTTCCTTGCGAAGTATCCCGCCAGAAATATCATCTTCCGAAATTTTATCAGATGATTTGTTATCGGAAGTACAGCCGACAGCAGAAAACAAAACGCAGGATAATAAAAGCATTTCCTCTGTGCTTCTTAAATGCTTTGATCTGAGCTTCAATATGACCTACCCCTTCAGAATGTTAGTTTATCGGGCAAAAATCATCTTGAATACGTCGCCTGTTCATTGCCCGAATAGTCAAAAAGTCCGTCGTTCTTTTCTTCCAGCGCCTTTATCATGTGATAGGTGTATTCATTGTAAGGCGTGGGGATACCAAGCTCCCTGCCCATTTTCATAAGCGTACCCGAAAACATATCTATCTCCGTGTGGCGCTTTGCGTCAAGGTCCTGCAATGTGGAATATCGTGCAGAGGGCGGAACGGCGCTTCCACGGCTTGATGACTTGTCTGCCTTGTTTATATCTATGCCCTTTGCCGCCGCAATGGCTTCCAGCTCCTGCCTTAGGCCGTCGCTTATAGCCTGCATATGAACGCTGTCACGATAGCAGCCCACACCTGCGCCAAGTATCGCCTGAGGAAGATTGTTGCATACATTCAGCCTGAATTTGCTCCATATCTCCTCTCTGATATATTCGGTGCGGCGGAAATGGATATCCGTACCCGAGAAAAGCTCTTCCACTGCAAGTACATTTTCGCTGTCAAAAGGCGCTTCCTTTTCGCCGAAAACTATGCCGATAGTGGTCTCAGGGTCAAAGCAGCAGCCATCAGCTTCATGGTGAGATGCGACTTTTATAAGCGAGTACAGAATATTTTTGCTGCCTGTTTCCTTTTCGATAAGCTCCTCGCTGTCAACGCCGTTCATAAGGCTCATAACTATAGTATTTTCGCCAACGGCTTCACGGATACTTTCCATGGCAGAGGGCAGTGCACCGTATTTCAGAGAAACTATGAGCAGGTCAACTCCGTGAGCTTCCTTGGGAGTCCACACCTGTGGGTGATAGGTCACATGATTTATCGTGCAGCCTTTTTTTAGGCGCTCTGCACGCTCACCTTCGGCGATAACTCCTGTTGTGACATCTTTGCGGTCTGCCAGACCCCATATGATATATGAGCCTACAGCGCCTGCACCTAAAACGGCAACAGTCTTTATTTTCATTGGCTTTTACCCTCCTGTTTGGTATGGATTTTTACAGCTCTTTTCTGAAATACAGCACATCGGGCATGGGATTGTGATAATACGGCTCACACTCGGCAAAGCCCAGCTTTTTGTACATATGTATCGCCGACTGCAAGGGGACGATGGTGTCAAGCACCATTTCCTTATATCCCGCCTGCCTTGCGTGATCGATAAGCTCTTCAATAAGCTTTTCGCCAAGCTTCATGCCACGGCATGAGGGCTTTACATACAGCCGCATCATTTCGCAGCGTGTGTCGGAATGTCTGTGATAGGCTATCATTCCAAGGACATCTTCGCCTTCCACAGCCACGAGAAGCTCTCCCTCGGGAGCGGTGTATTTTTTTGTTTATAGTTTTATTGGTGATTAGTATAAGGTCACATACAAGCCGCTTGGTGTATTCGATAATAAGCTCCTTTATTTGTTGTATATAAGGCTTTCCGTCAACTATTTGCATGGCTTTGCTTCCTTATTCAGCTTCAATATCCGCAGGAGGCTGCTCCATTTTCAGCAGTCGGGAAATGCCCTTTTCCTGCATGGTAACGCCGTACATAACGTCCGCCTCTTCCATGGTGCCACGACGGTGAGTTACGGTGATGAACTGAGTAGTGTCGGTAAAATTGCGCAGATAATGTGCGTACTTTGATACGTTCACATCATCGAGCGCCGCCTCGATCTCGTCAAGGATACAGAAAGGCGCAGGCTTTATTTTAAGTATTGCAAAGTAAATTGCGATAGCCACGAAAGCCTGCTCGCCGCCTGAAAGCAGCGACAGATTTTTTATTACCTTTCCGGGAGGTGCAACATTTATCTCGATTCCCGATTCAAGCACATCGTCAGGGTCGGTGAGCACCAGCTCCGCACGGCCGCCGCCGAAAAGCTCGGTGAATATGCGCTTGAAGTTGGCGTTTATCTCCTTGAAGCTTTCCGCAAATCTTGTCTTCATAGTCTCGGTCAGCTCGTCTATAAGCTTTTCCAGCTCACGCTTGGAGCTGTTTATGTCGGAAAGCTGACCCGACATAAACTCGTATCTTTCGGAAACTTCCTTGTATTCTTCAATGGCTGAAAGATTTACCGTGCCCAGATTTCTTATCTTCTGCTTTATGGTGTTGAGGCGTGCGGTTATTTCGCCCTTGTCTGCATCGGGGATAATGAGCGACGCTGCTTCCGATGGATAAAGCTCGTACTGCTCCGCCATGTCGGAAACTATCTTGTCATAAGCGGACTGAGATGTTTTCCTCCGCTCTTCCAGACGGGTCTTTTCAGCGCCCAGCTTTTCCTTGTCATCGGTGAGCGTTTTTATCTTCTGGCGTATCTCCACAGACTGCCGTTCCTTTTCAAGGTTCTCCGCCTGTGTAAGGGATATCTGCCTGTGGATATCCTCTGTCCTGCTGCCCGAGCTTTCCAGCGCCTTTTCACGCTTTGCGATAAGCTCGTTCTTTTCGGCGATAATGCGGTTCTGCTCCTCGATAGCCATTGCGGACTTGACAGAGCTGTCACCGATGGAGCGGCTCTGCTCTTCCAGAGCCTTTATGCTTTCCTTAACAGCCTCCAGATCCTTTTCCAGAGCCGTTTTCTTTATCTTCATGTCGGACATTTTTGATGAAAGAGAGTCACGGCGGCTTTTCAGCTCGTCCATTATCCTCTTGTCCTCGCCCGACTTTTCCTCTGCGGCGGATATTTCTTGGCAGAGCCTTGCAAGCTCCGCTCCTGCCTTTTCGGCAGCGGCTCTTATATCGCTCAGACGCTTTTCAAAGCGGGCAATGGTCTCCTCGGCATTTTTCCTGCCGTTCACGCTCTGCTCCGCAACCTGTTCGATTCGTTTAAGCTCAGATTCAAAGCGAATCTTATCCTGATCCATTGCACGCAGATCGTCATTTGCCGCTTCTATGTCAATTCGCATCTTGTCCGTCTCAGCCCTTAGAGAGGCAGTGCGGCTTTTCAGCTCATCAAGCTTGCCTGTCAGATCGGTAACTTCGCCGTTCAGCTTTTCAATCTCGTTCTTACGTGTGAGAATGCCTGCGGAGCGGTTTGCGGAACCTCCCGTAAATGAACCGCCTGCATTTACCACCTGACCGTCAAGCGTAACTATCCTGAAACGGTAGCCGTATTTCTTGGCGATATTTCCTGCGCAGTCGATATCCTCCGCAATGACGGTCCTGCCCAGCAAAGAATTGACTATGCCCGTAAATTTCGGGTCATATGTAATGATATCGCAGCCCAGAGCCACAAAGCCCACACAGCCGTCAAGACCGCTTTCGTTGAGCCTGTTTCCCTTTACCGAGGTAATAGGCAGGAATGTGGCACGACCGCCCTTGGTTTCTTTAAGCAGACCGATACCACGCTTCGCAGCATCCTCATTTTCGGTGACGATGTTCTGCAAAGCACCGCCCAGAGCTGTTTCCACCGCAAGGCTGTATTCCGACGGCACGCTGATTATCTGCGCTACCGAGCCGATTATTCCACGTATGCGGCCGTTTTTGCCTGCGCTCAGTACCTGCTTTACCGCATGACCGAAGCCCTCCATGCTGTTTTCAAGGTCACGGAGCAGCCGCATTTTCTGTTCCTTTTCCCTGACTGACATGGTAAGGTCGTTCTGCTCCTTTTCGGCAGCTTTCAGCTTTTCTGTTTTTGAGGCATAAAGCCTGTTCAGACCGCTTATGCGGTTTGTCTGCTCGTCACGCTTTTCAGCCAGCAGCGCAAGACCGTCTGTTACCTCTTTGCGCTCGCTGTCAAGGTTCTGCGCACCTGAAACTATGGTTTCAAGCTGCTTTTCGGCAGCCTGCTTCTGTTCCTCGGCTTCCTTTATCATATTGTCGGAGGTGTTTACGGTGATGTTCAGCTCCGACTGACGGATATACATTTTGTTGAGCTGCTCGCTGTGACCCGAGAACTCCTTTTCAAAGCCGTCCTGCTGTCCCACAGCTTCGGCAAATTCACGCTCCGCATCGGAATATTCCCTGTCAGTGGTGAGGATATCCGCCTCTATGCGCTTTATCTCTTCCAGCTTTTCCTCTGTAAGGCGGCGGTTCTCGCTGTCGGAGAGCTTGGCGCTTTCCATCTGCTTTTCCAGATCCTCGATAGCCTTTCTGCAGTGCTCGATATCGTTTTTGAAAACGGCGATGTCAGAATGGATAGCCGTGTTGGAGCGCTCCTCTTCAAGAACAGCGTTGTTGAGGTTCTCTATGCGGATATTTCCCGCCGCAATGTCCTTGTAAACAATGCGGTATTCTTCTTCAAGGCGGTCGATATCCGTTTCGGTGTTGTTGTATTCGGTAGCGTTGATGAGCACCTTTTCGCCCAGCTCGTTAAGGCGTGTCCTCAGCTCATCAAGCTCGTGCATCCAAACAGTTATTTCCAGCGACTTCTTTTCGTCCGAAAGCTCTATGAACTGCGCAGCCTTTTCCGACTGCTTTCTCAGCGGTTCAACACGGCTTTCCAGCTCGGATATTATATCCGTCAGGCGCAGGATATTGTCCTCTGCCTGAGTGAGCCTGCGCTGCGCTTCCGCCTTTTTGTAGCGGAATTTGGAAATGCCTGCGGCTTCCTCAAAAATGTCACGGCGCTCATTGGATTTTGATGAAACTATCTCCGCAACTCTGCCCTGTCCGATAATGGAGTAGCCGTCCTTGCCCAGACCCGTGTCCATGAAAAGCTCGGTAACGTCTTTCAGGCGCACCTGTGAGCCGTTTATTATGTATTCGCTCTCGCCGCTGCGGTAAAGTTTACGGGTAACGGATACCTCGGGAGCGTCAATGTTCAGCAGCCCTTTATCATTTACAATGTTCAGCGTAACGCTTGCAAAGCCCACAGGCTTTCTCAGCTGAGTGCCCGCAAAAATAACGTCCTCCATTTTCGCTCCTCTGAGAGTTTTGGAGGACTGTTCGCCCAGCACCCACCTTACGGCGTCGCCAATATTTGATTTTCCGCTTCCGTTGGGGCCGACAACGGCGGTTATGCCCTTGCCGAAATCAAGCTTCACCTTGTCGGGGAAGGACTTGAAGCCCTGCAGTTCCAGTGATTTTAAGTACATATATCTGATATCCGCCTTAATATAGTTTGAATATTCTGCCGTTTACCGAAATTACGTTTTCGGGCAGCTCTTTGTTTGTGAGAAATTTAACGTTTCTGTCCGCAAAATATATCCTGTTTGATCTTTTATATCCCGACAGACTGCTTGTGAGCCGTGGGGGAGCCTCGCAGAGGTTTTCGCACTCCGTGAGATTTTCTTCGATTATTTTTCTTATTATTTCCGTTCGTACTATCTCGCCGAAGGCAGGGTGATAAAAGCCTGCCACAGCGTTCTGCTCCACGCCGTCCTCAGCGTGAAGCCCCATGCGTATCACACGGATATTGTTTTTGACAAAGGTGCTGTATATCTCTGCGCACAGCTTTACACACTCATCAAAGGGGTAAAGCTTATATTTTCCCTCTTTGTAAAGCTCCGCAAGCTTTGTTCTCTCAAGTACCGCCACGGGATATATCCTTGCCGTTGCGGGAGCGCATCTGACGATCTCGTTCATTGTGTAAAGCTCGTCATCGGGAGATGAGCCGTAAAGCCCCACCATCATCTGGAGACCAAGTTCAAAGCCGTATAACTTTATCATTGCGGCGGAGCGGCGGACGTCCTCGGAGGTGTGGCCACGCATATTCATTTCCAGCACACGGTCATTCATGGACTGTGCGCCCAGCTCGATGGCGGTGACGTGATATTTTTTCAGCAGCATAAGAATTTCCTCGTCAATGCAGTCGGGACGAGTGGAAATTCTTATACCGCAAAAACCGTTTTCGCAGGTGATGTATCTGTCCGCCACTTCAAGCAGGGATATCATGTACTCCCTGTCAATGGCAGTAAAGCTGCCGCCGAAAAAGGCAATTTCGGTGTTTCTCCTCTTTTCGGGAGACATATATTCATATGCCCCTCTGATGATATCCTCAGCCTCATCGGGTGAGGGGGCGTGAGCCGTGCTGCTTATGGTGCGCTGATTGCAGAAGGAGCAGGCATTGGGGCAGCCCATGTGAGGGATAAACACTGAGATATTTGCGTGGGACATTACTTTACCTCGCCCATAAGACGGAGCGCTTCCTTTGCAGCCTGCTGTTCAGCCTGCTTTTTGCTGTGACCCTCACCGTGGCCGATAACGTTGGAGTTAAGGCAGACCTCAACGATGAAGTGCCTGTCGTGGTCGGGGCCTGTCTGACCCTTGAGAACGTACTCCACCTTTTCCTCGGGATTTCTCTGGATTATCTCCTGAAGAATGGTCTTGTAATCCTGAAGATTGTTTGCGGTGCTCTTGTCAAGGTCCTTTGGGATAAAGCCCAGCACATATTCTCTTGCGGCTTCCATTCCACCGTCAAGGAACACCGCTGCGATAACAGCCTCAAATGCGTCGGATACGATAGAGGGGCGTGTTCTTCCGCCTGTGTTTTCCTCGCCTCTGCCAAGAAGAATGTACTGACCCAGAGATATCTGCTTGGAAAATTCATACAGAGCCTTTTCGCATACCAGTGACGCTCTTATCTTTGTAAGGTCGCCCTCGGGCAGATGCTTGAAGTGATTGAACAGATGCTCGGATATTACGATGGAAAGCACGCTGTCGCCCAGAAATTCCAGTCTCTCGTTGGAGTGCCTGCCCTTCTTATATTCATTGGCGTAGGAGGAGTGGGAAAGCGCCTCGTAAAGCAGATCCTTGTTTTTGAAGGTGTAGCCTATCTCTTCCTCGAAGCTTTTCAGCCTTTCGTCAATGTCTGTCTTGTTAACTGTACTCATATCATGCCACGCAGTAACTGCGTGTGCCTCCTTTCTTCCTTACAGAAGTTCCTTTTTAAGAATGATATCGTCCCTGTCGGTTATCTCACGTATCACACGGCATGGATTTCCCGCCGCAAGGCAGTTGTCGGGGATATCCCTTGTTACCACGCTGCCTGCGCCGATAACACAGCCGTTTCCGATGGTAACTCCGCCTGTAATGGTAACATTTGCGGCTATCCGGCAGTTGTTTCCTATAGTTATGGGCTTGCCGTATTCAAGGTCGTAAAGCCGCCGTTTTCTCCCATATCGGGTACAAGCTCTCTGATTATCTCGGCACGCTTTTCTTTCTCGTCCTCAAAGGTGTCATTAAACATTTTGCTCAGCTTGTGAGCCTTTATTCTCAGGTTGGAAAGCTCCTTGTCCGATGGGTCATAGAGCTTTCCTGCCAGCATTTTTCCCTTTTCGGTCATATGCTTCTCCTTTTACGCCTCTGCGTCCTGCTTCTTTACAGCTTCAAGAGAACGGGAAATTTCTTCGATGACCTTTCCGTCAACGCACTTCTTAGCCTGACGGATAGCGTTGTAAAATGCCTTTCCGTTGGAGCTTCCGTGTGCCTTGATAACAGGCTTTGAAACGCCCATGAGAACGCCGCCGCCTACCTCGGTGTAGTCCAGCTTCTTCTTGAAAGCCTTTACCTTTTTCATTATGAGCAGAGCCGCCAGTTTTCCGCTGAGACCGTCGGTGAGCATTCCTTTAAGCTCGCCTGCAAAGAATGAGCCCATGCCCTCGTAAAGCTTCAGGGCGATATTTCCTGTAAATCCATCGGATACAGCAACCTGACAAACACCCTTGGGCATCTCTCTTGCTTCAAGGTTGCCGTAGAAGTTAACGGGAGCATCTTTAAGGAGCTTGTAAGCTTCCTTGTCAAGCTCACGGCCCTTAGTGTCCTCTGCGCCGACGTTCAGCAGACCTACCTTGGGGGACTTTACACCCATTACCTTTTCCATGTAGCAGCTGCCCATGATACCGAACTGCATAAGCATTTCGGGGCGGCAGTCAACGTTAGCTCCGCCGTCCATCAGAATAAGATGGCCGTTTGCGGTGGGGAGGATAGGCGCAAGAGCTGGGCGCTTTATTCCTTTAAGTCTCTTTGCGATAAATGTGGAGCCGACCACCAGCGCACCTGTGCTTCCTGCGGAAACAAAAGCGTCGCCCTTGCCGTCAGCCAGAGCCTGTAAGCCCACAGCCATGGAGCAGTCCTTTCTGCTCTTGATTATTTCGGTAGGCTCTTCGTGGATATCAATAACAGACTCGGTATGTATAATGGATATCTTGTCAAGGCTCAGGTTGTTTTTCTCGGCAGTTTCCCTGATTATCTTCTCATTTCCTGTGAGAGTTACCTCAACACCAAGCTCTGCCACAGCCCTTGCAGCGCCCTCAATAACAGCCAGAGGAGCGTTGTCTCCGCCGAATGCGTCAACGATTATATTCATACTATCATTTCCTTTCATATGCGTTTGTACTTTTTTATTTTTGAACTGAGGAAGCGGCTGAGTCCATCGGCAGCCTCCTTAGAAACAGTCTCTTTAAGTATAATGTGCTTGCGCATGGGTTCAATGTATATAACAAAAGCGTCCTTTGTTTCTGCGGCTTTTATGATAAGTTCATAAGGCACCGCAGTCCTTGACAGCCTGTCGATGTTTATGTAGCAGCTGTCATAGAAATAGAACACATTGTAGTTGCGGTCGGTGGACTGCTTTGCTTTGAATATCATGTCGGCAGTCATAATGCCCGTAAAAGCGGTGAGGATAATCACGCCCGATATGGGATCATTGCCGCTTTTTACGGCGGACAAAGCTATGACCGCAGCGCAGACAAGATATATTATCCCAACAAAGACAAGGCTCTTTTTCAGGGAATTTCTGTTTCCCATGCACTGCCTGTCCTCGGTGCAGAAAAGGGGAGTGCCCATATCATTCACAGTGTTCATATGTCATACCCCCTGTTCACGCAGCTTTTGGCGGAGAAATTTGCAGGCGGCCTTGTAATTATTCCACCCGAAGCACCGCAGAGGTATCATTATGCTGTCCGCTCCGTTTAGCTCCAGCACCATTGAATATTTGCCCATGTGGAGCTTTTTCACATCGGAATACTTTGCGCTGAGGGCAACATATTCTGTGGAATATTCCAGGCTGTCCTCATAAAGCCTGACCTGCGCATGGACATTTTGATTTATGGGAGCATTCACCTTGCCGCTTATTATCTTGTGCTTGAAAACTGCCGTGAAAACAACAGGGATAAGACACATAACGGCAATTCTCAGATATGCGGCAGAGTTTTCACGGCTGACATTGGGGAGCATAAAAGCTATGAGAAACAGCACAGCAAGCGCCAGCATAAAGCCGGTGACAAGCTTTATTATCGTTCCCGTGACGTTTCCGAAAGCGGTAAGCACGGCACATTCTTTAAGGTCGTTTTTGCTTATCTCCGAAGAACCGCTGAAAACAGGTTCGCTCATATTACCCCTCCGTCTTTTTTATCCTGCTGTAAATTTCGTCTGTGGCGGGCAGAATAATTTTCCTGCCGCTTTTTCTTGTGATGATCGCAGCGGAGCCTTGCTTTTTTATATCCTTTATATCAGAATATAAAACCTCCGACGCATTTTCGCCGATGATACATTCAAAGCCGATGCCGGAAAATCTGTATGTGGCGGTGCTGTAAGTTATCCTGTTTTTTATATAGGCAGCCGTTTTGCACAGATTGGATATCAGCGCAATTCCCAGACAGAGAAGCGACACTGCTATGGCAAACACAATGGACAGCTTCCAAAGTATAAGCACTGTAAGCATGAATGTGTAGAATATTTTCACTGCTGTGGGAATATTGAGCAGGGTTGCTCTCGCCGCTTCCGACGGGAACTTGTCCGAAATATTGAATGATACTTCACTTTCGGCTTTACCGAATGATATTATGCCATCGGCACTTTTTCCCTGAAAACAGTCATCGCTCTTTCTGCCTTTGAGCTTTGATGAAAAGATATCTCTGAGCCTGCTGCCCTCATCAGCGGTAAGATATTCCTTTGGCAGGATATATGCCGCATATTTGCTTGGCATAAGATAGAAATATTTCTTATTTTCCCTTACCGCATATATTGCCGAATATTCCGTCGTGCAGGTTCCCTGTTCGTTTTTAACGGTGAAATTATTATCGGAAAAGGTGTATTCCGCAACTCCCGCAAAATCTGCGCCGTCCTGCTTTATTGTGACAAAAAGCATTGCCGCAAGCGCAATAACATACAGCAGCAGAACAGGGCTTATTGCCCCTCTTGCCGCAAATGCTACAAGCTGCATCACAGGCAGAACTGCAAGGAAAAATATAAGGAACACGCAGCATATGAACAGAAACGGGCTTCTGAGCATGGTGCTCAGAGTAAGAGCGTTTTTGTCCTTTTTTGAAGTCTCACACCTTATCACCATATGGGTCATTGCGTATCAGTCCTTATTTTCTGAGATGTAGTTGTCAAAAGCCTCCAGCGCCCTGTCGGCAACAGCCTGATATCTTGCCTGCTTGTCCTTTATGCGCACGCCGATATCGGGAAGTACTCCCATATTTGCGCCCATGGGCTGAAAATTCGTCACAGTCTTGTCGGAGATATATGCGCTAAGACCGCCTATCATTGTCTCTCTCGGGAGTATGAGAGGGGACTGACCGTTCATTTTCCTTACCGCATTTATTCCCGCAATGATGCCGGATGCGGCGGACTCCATATAGCCCTCAACGCCTGTTATCTGACCGCCGAAGAATATTTCGGGGCGGCTCCTCATGGAAAAGTCGGCGTTCAGGAGCTTTGGGGAGTTGATGAACGAGTTGCGGTGCATTACGCCGTAGCGGACAAATTCCGCATTTTCAAGCCCGGGTATAAGCGAGAAAACTCTTTTCTGCTCGGGAAATTTCAGGTTTGTCTGAAAGCCCACCAGATTGTACATAGTGCCGCTTTCATTCTCACGCCTCAGCTGAACTACCGCATATGGGCGCTTTCCCGAACGTGGGTCGGTAAGCCCCACAGGCTTCATTGCACCATAGCGAACAGCGTCCTCGCCACGCTTTGCCAGCACTTCAACAGGCATACAGCCCTCGTAAACGGTGAAGTCGTCCTTTGAATTTTCGGGACGGTCAAAGTCATGAACGGGAGCTGACTCAGCATTTATCAGCTCGTTGTAAAATCTCAGGTATTCTTCCTTGTCAAAGGGGCAGTTGATGTAATCGTCGCCCCCTCTGCCGTATCTTGCGGCGGAGAATGCCTTGGTCATGTCGATGGATTCGGCGGTAACTATCGGAGCTGCCGCATCAAAGAAGCTGAGATATCCGCCGCACAGCTCTGATATGCTCTGCGCCAGTTTTCCCGCTGTAAGAGGGCCGCTGGCAATCACCGCATATCCCTCTGTGGGAACAGCTTCTATCTCTTCGTTTATAACAGTGATGTTGGGGTGAGAGCGAACCTTTTCGGTAACAAGGTCGGAAAATTTTTCTCTGTCCACCGCCAGTGCACCGCCTGCGGGAACGGCTGTTTCTTCCGCACAGGGAACTGTCAGCGAACCCAGCCTGCGCATCTCTTCCTTCAGCAGTCCCGCCGCAGAATTTACACGGGAGGCTTTCAGCGAATTGGAGCAGACAAGCTCCGCAAAGCCGTTATATTTGTGAGCAGGGGAGAACTTCTTGGGCTTCATCTCGTAAAGCTCCACCTTTACACCCCGTTCAGCCGCCGCCCATGCCGCCTCGCACCCTGCAAAGCCTGCGCCGATAACAGTAAGCTTATTATTCATAAAGATTATTTTTCCTTTTTGATAACAGTTTCATAGCCGCAGCCCTCTTTCAGGCAGAACAGCTTTCCGCCCTTTTTGAAAAGGGTAGTGCCGTCGTTGCACTTGGGGCACTTGTCCGAAACGGGAGTATCCCATGTCATAAAATCGCAGGTGGGATTGTCCTCGCAGCCAAAATATTTCTTGCCCTTCTTGGACTTTTTCTGGAGCACCTTTTTGCCGCACTTGGGGCAAACGCCGCCTGTGGGCTTGATTATCTTCTTTGTGTTTGTGCACTCGGGGAAGCCTGAGCAGGCAAGGAATCTTCCGAATCTGCCTATCTTTATTACCATGGGCTTTCCGCAAACATCGCACACCTCGTCGGTCTCCTCATCGGGGACTTTGACACGCTTGCCGTCCATAGCTACCTCAGCCTTTTTCAGGGTAGCGTCAAAGTCCTTGTAGAAGTCCTCAAGAGTTTCCACCCAGTCCTTTTCGCCCAGCTCGACCTTATCAAGGCTGCTTTCCATGGAGGCGGTGAACTTGGTATCGACTATCTGCTTGAAATGGTCTTTCAGCAGGTCAGTGGTAACTTCGCCCAGACCTGTGGGCTTCAGCTGCTTGCCGTCACGCTCAACATAGAAGCGGTTGATTATCGTTGAAATGGTAGGCGCATATGTGGAAGGTCTGCCTATGCCGTTTTCTTCCAGCGCCTTGATGAATGATGCTTCGGTGTATCGTGCGGGAGGCTGAGTGAAGTGCTGCTTGCCCTCAATGTTTTTGAGCTTCAGCACATCGCCCTCATTGATAACGGGAAGCACCTTGTTTTCCTCATCGTCCTTGGACTCCTCATACAGCACGGTGAAGCCGTCGAACTTGACGGAAAAGCCTGTTGCCTTGAAGCCGCAGCCGTTTGCGTCGATATCAACGGAAACGGTATCCAGCAGAGCGTTTGCCATCTGGCTTGCGATAAATCTTTCCCAGATGAGCTTGTAAAGCTTGTACTGCTCGGCAGTAAGGCTGTCCTTGACTCTTTCTGGAGTAATCTCGGGGGTAGAGGGACGTATAGCTTCGTGAGCGTCCTGTGCGCCTGCCTTGGACTTGTATATCTTAGGAGACGCAGGTAGATAATTTTTGCCGTATGCTCCCTCAATGTATTTGTAAGCCGCAGACCTTGCCTCGTCGGAAATTCTCAGGCTGTCTGTTCTCATGTAGGTGATAAGACCCACAGCGCCCATGCCCTCGATCTCAACGCCTTCATAAAGCTGCTGAGCGGCTCTCATTGTCTTTGAGGTCTGGAAGCCAAGCTTCTTTGAAGCTTCCTGCTGCATTGTAGATGTGGTAAAGGGTGCGGCAGGGGACTTTCTTCTTACAGATTTCTTTACGCCTGTTACCTTGAACTCAGCGCCGTTTATTTTTTCAAGTACCTTGTCGGTCTCTTCCTTGGAGTGAAGCTCGGTCTTGTTTCCGTCAATCCCTGTGAAAACAGCGTCAAACTGCTTTTTGGAGGAAGGGGCTGTCATCTTCGCTTCTATTGACCAGTATTCCTCGGGCTTGAAAGCATTTATTTCCTTTTCACGGTCAACTATCATCTTAACGGCTACAGACTGCACACGTCCTGCGGAAAGACCTCTGCGGACTTTCTTCCAAAGGAACGGAGACAGCTTGTAACCAACTATTCTGTCAAGGATACGCCTTGCCTGCTGAGCATTCACCAGATCAAGGTCGATGGAGCGGGGGTGCTCCATACCGTACTCAACGCCTGATTTTGTTATCTCGTTGAATGTAACTCTCACGGGAGCGTTAAGGGGAATATCCAGCAGCTGCGCCAGATGCCATGAAATCGCTTCTCCCTCACGGTCAGGGTCCGTTGCGAGATAAACGGTGTCGGAGTGGGAGGCTTCTTTTTTCAGCGAGGATATTACTTCTTCCTTGTCCTTCATGGGCACATAAACGGGTTTGAAGCCGTTGTCAACATCAACGCTGAGCTTGGATTTCGGCAGGTCACGGACATGACCCATGGAAGCCATTACCTCGTAATTGGGACCCAGATATTTCTTTATTGTCTTTGCCTTTGCAGGCGACTCAACTATTACAAGATTGGACATATGTTCAATCATTCCTTTCTCAGAATCTTTCCACACTTTTTATGAGATGCGGTAAACGCCGCCCTCGGCAGTTACCGTTCCCATTATTTCAAGCTCTGTAAGAGCTGTAAGAATGTCGTCGATATTTTCGGTTATCTCCCGTGCAATATCGTCCGCACGCATGGGTGCAGCGTTTATTGCCGTAAGTATTTTTCTTTGGATATCATCACCGCCTGCCGCTTCTATTTCCTCTTCGGAAAGCGATTTGGGATTATCCTCAGGCTCAGCTTCCGCAGGCATTTTGGGCTTGGACTTTGCAGGCTTCTTATCCTTTTTATCATTTTCCTGCTGCCTGCTTGCCGCCTCAAAAGCGTCATCGCAGAAACGGTTGAGGGCTTCTATCTTCTCGAAGATGCGTTCATTTTCGACTATTGTATGCGGTATATTCATACAGTATTCGCTGAAAATGTCCCTGGCACCCATAAGCGGAACAGCGCCCTCACGGATAAGCTCCGTGTTTCCCTTGTACCTCTGGTCAAATATGTCGCAGGGCGGAACGGCAAACACCGTTTTTCCCTGAGATGTGGCGTGTGAGGCGGAGTTCAGCGAGCCGCTTCTTTCTCCCGCTTCAATGACCGCCACCGACATGGACAGCCCCGCAAGTATTCGGTTTCTTTTAATGAAATTCGGCTGTGCGGGAAATGTTCCGGGAACACATTCGGTGATGAGCGCTCCGTTTTCAATAACAGCGTCACGGTACTTGGAGTTTGGCTTGGGATAATCGTAATCTATTCCCGCACCCAGCACGGCATAGGTCCTTGCGCCGCTTTCGATGGCATGGGTATGAGCGCAGATGTCGATGCCCTCGGCAAATCCGCTTATAATATCAAAGCCCTGCCTGCCAAGAACTCGGGCAATGCCCGCCGCAACCTTAAGGCTGTATTCGGAAGCCCTTCTTGCTCCGACTATTCCTATGCTCAGCCTGTCGTCTATCCCCGAGATATCGCCCCTGTAAAAAAGAACGGCAGGTGGAGCATAAATGTGCCGCAGCCTGTCGGGATAAAGCTCCTCGTCTCTTGTGACTATCCGGATATTTTTCTTGGAGCAGAATTCCATTATTTTTTCCGCAGCGGAAAGGGTAACGTCGTTTGCAGCCCTCACAGCTTCATTCGGAAGTCCCTTTGCGCCGTCTTTGAATGCGCAGTAAAGCTCTTCGCCGCTGTCAAAGCGCTCGGAAAGCTCCGCAAGCAGCCGTGAGCCTGCACCGAAAGCAGCCACTGACCATATTCTGTAAAGCCTGCTGTAATAAGCGGTATCGGAAGCGTTCATATCCTGACTCCTTTTCAGCTTACGCCTTTGACAGCTCCCACATGATTATTCCCGCAGCCATGGCGGCGTTAAGGGAATTTATGGTGCCGTGCATTTTTATTGTAAGAGGTACATCTGCCAGTGCCGAGTGTTCACGGGGGAGACCGTTGCCCTCGTTTCCTATCATAACTGCGCCGCCCTTTGAAAAATCGCATTCTGTGAGAGAAACGGCGCTGCTGTCGATAACAGCCGCATAAATTGCAATACCCGCATTTTTAAGGTTCAGCACTGCATTGCCAATATCATCGTCAATGATATTTACACGCATAAGGCTGCCCATAGCCGAGCGGACAGTCTTGGGATTATAAACATCGCAGCAGTTGCAGGTGATTATTGCGTCGATTCCGCAGGCATCGGCAGTCCTTAGCATAGTTCCCATATTTCCGGGGTCCTGGATATTATCCAGAATGATATATTTTCCGCCTGACTTCATTTTTGCATACTGAGCTGCATTGTCGGACTTGGGCATTCTGCATATGGCAAATATTCCCTGAGACATCTGCGTATCCGAAAGCGATGCCGCCAGCTCGTCCGATATCATCGAAAACGTTTTTTTATTATACTTTGAAAAAAGAAGCTCCAGAGCTTCACTGTATTTTTTCAGGGCGTTTTCGGTAAAGAAAACACAGTGAAGCTCTATAGCTTCTGCGGCTGCGTCGGCGGTGAGACGTGCGCCCTCAACGGTAAAAAGCTGCTCTTTCCTGCGGAGCTTTTTATCGGCGCTGAGCCTTTTGTAAAGCTTTATCTTCTCATTGTCTGCCGAGGATATAAAAGTAAAGTCAGTCATAAATACCTCTATTTTAAACAAAAAGCTGTATCACATAGACATACGCCTTTGTGATACAGCCTGTTTACGAAAATTAAAGAGCAGCCTTAGCCTTTTCAGTAAGTGCTGTGAAACCTGCTGCGTCGTTGATAGCGATTTCGGAAAGCATCTTTCTGTTGAGAGTGATGCCAGCCTTCTTGAGACCGTTCATGAATGTAGAATAGTTCATGCCGTTCATCTTGCAAGCAGCGGAAATTCTGGTGATCCAGAGCTGTCTGAAATCACGCTTCTTGAGGCGTCTGCCGATGTAAGCGTAATTGCCGGACTTCATTACGGCTTCCTTAGCCATCTTGAAATGCTTGCTCTTTGCGCCCCAGTAACCCTTGGCAAGCTTTAATGTTTTATTTCTTCTCTTGCGAGTAGCCATTGCTCCCTTAACACGAGCCATATTATTATACCTCCAAATGTATTATTGAATCTTCTGAAATATAACGCCGGTGCCGCCTATTATTTGTAAGGCATAAGCTCTCTGAGAGTAGCTGCGTTTGCGGAACCTGCAACGCCCATATTACGGGCAATTCTCTTGCGCTTGTGGTCCTTCTGAGTAAGTCTGTGTCTCTTGTTGGTCTTCTGATACTTAACAAGACCGTTCTTGGTGAGCTTGAAACGCTTCTTAGCGCCGGAATGAGTCTTCTGCTTTGGCATGGAAATATCCTCCCTTTTATTTTTACAGTATGATTTGAACAGCGGTTACTTGGAAGCCTTGGGGGAAACGAACATAACCAGCGCTCTTCCCTCCATTTTAGGCGGCTTCTCAACGGTGCCTGCCTCGGCACAAGCTTCCTTGAACTTGTCAAGAAGCTCTTCGCCAAGCTGAGGATGTGCAATGGCACGCTTGCGGAAGCGAACGGAAACCTTGATCTTATCTCCGCCCTTCAGGAACTTGACTGCCTGAGCGGTTTTTGTATCAAAGTCATGGGTATCAATGGTGGAGAACATTCTGATCTCCTTGATATCAACGACCTTCTGATTTTTTCTTGCTTCCTTTTCACGCTTAGCCTGTTCAAAGCAATATTTGCCGTAATCCATGATCTTGCATACAGGCGGAACAGCCTGAGGCGCAATTTTTACCAGATCCAGATCCTTTTCTGCCGCAAGCTTCTGAGCGTCCCTTGCGGACATAAGACCGAGCTGACTTCCGTCGGCACCGATTACTCTGATTTCCTTGTCACGGATTTCTTCATTGATTTGAAGCTCCTTGCTATCCTTGTTAGCTATGGCGAGCACCCCCAAAATATCAAATTAAACTATAAATGAATGTGAAATAAAAAACGGCAGAGCATAAGCTCCGCCGATAATCTCAAAACCACTCCGCACACATATCATACGCCTGCGGAATAAATTCGTAATTATTGACCGTAACGTGCCATTGCAGTACGGTGAGAACGGAAGCTCTGCTTTATTTTTCGTACTCATGTATTATATCATGCGCATATGCTTTTGTCAATACGATATCATAAGTTTGTATGATATGACAACTTGAAAGCAATTTTAAATCTTGTTGTGCACATATTGTACAAAAGGAAAGTGCTTTGAGCGCTTAGCGGATACCCCGTCCGAGACGTGTTATGCGTGTTTCTCTGTTGTAAAAGCCCTTACATTTATCTGTAAAATCTTTGCAGATACTCTTCCTCTGTCAGAGTTTTGGGGGCTTTATTGCCGCTTCGGGCATTGAAACGGAGCCTGCCGCTGTTGAACACCGCATAATAGCAGTCGGGTGACATTCCCTGAAGTGACAATATCTGCTTTAAATATTCCTCGTCAGCGTTCAGCCGTTCCAGACTTTTTTTCAGACGGCCCAGCGCATATTTGTTTTTTTGAAGCTCTGCTTTCCATGTCCCCGCATATCCGTTTGCAGCTGCCATAAATGCTTTTTCGGGAGGCAGCAGCGCTATTTCTGCTGCAAGAGGATCGTGGACAATGTTTCCGCAGCTCGGGCAGCGTATCAGCAGGGGAGAGTCAACACTTCTTTCTTCGATATGTTCAGGATATCTTTTTATTGCGTGTTTGCATCGGGGACAGGTGCATACCTTGTTTTTATTTGCATTCCTTAACGATTTGCATATAACAGAAGTTACAATGCTTACGATGCCCATGCTGTTCACTCCTCAAATTTATCATTCCTGATGTATCCCTTTGCCTTTTCGGGGCAAGTTTCCGCCAGATATCTGTACATATTAAGCAGAGGAACATTGCAGTTTGTGATATTGTCAAGCTTTGAAAGTATATCCTCAGTGTCTATGTAATCACTGAAATCATACTCTCTGTTGTCGAAAGTCTTTACACAGAGAATAATTTTGCCCAGATGTGAATACCGCTGATTTTCCCTGCCGTATGAATACCACACCGCTTTGATATCGCTGATAGCAATGGAATTTTTTACCCACAGATAGTTAAAATCAAGCTTTTCACCGTTACAGCTGAGTGTGGCTTTGGGGAAGTGCATAAGCACGCTTGATATTGCTGTCGGCGCAATAAATGCTGCAAATGCTGCGATACGCGATGCTGTTATATTGCCCGATGCCGCACAGGCAGGCACAGCAATAAAGGCCACAGCCATTGATATCGGTATGGCTGCGTAATTATAATTGAACGGGTGATGTGTTATTTTTATTGTCATATTTAAAGTGTTCCCTTATATGTCAGCCTCATTTTTCTCCTGCTTTACATACCCCTTTGCTTTATCGGGCAAACGTTCTGCAAGGAAGCGGTAAAGCTGTATGAGCGGGATATTTGTCTCACCGTCTGCATCAAGTGCGGCGACAAAGCTTTCTGCCGATAAAGAATCATTTAACTGATGTACTGTTCCGTCATTTGTTTTTATGGTGAGCAAAAGCCTCTGTTCGGCGTATCTGCCGTGATGCTCGATACAAACGGAATAGCTTATCTCCAGGACATCTGAAAGCATGATAACGCTGTCCTTATTCAAATAGCGCCGGCACAGCATTTCGTCATTTGCATACACCACAGCTTTTGCGCTTGAAAGAACTCCTGCCACTACAGCCGTAAGTATCACTGCAACAAGACCCAATAAGAGCAGTGAAAACGAATCTGAATATGATGCGAGCCAAAAACACGGAACTGCAAAAAGGATCATTATCCACAGAGCTATTTGCATAAAGTTCACAGGGTGATAGTTTATCTTTACCTTGATGCTGTTATCCATATGTCCCTCCCGTAAAGGGTACGCCGTGTTATTCCTCAGATGTGGAAGAATTGTTGCTGGTCATGGTATCATAAGCCTTCTGACCGAAGAATTTATCAAGCTCTTCAACTGAAATGGTATAGCCGCTTGAGGTCTTTACGTACTGCTCGATCTCTCCCTTTGTGATGGCAGCCTTTATCTCCTCAACAGGCATATTGAGGTAAGCGGCAGCCTCAGTCTCGGTGAGATACTTCTTGTCCGCAGTGCTGCTTACGGTAAGGTTGGAGGGAGAAGCATAGCTTGATGCAAAGGTCTGAGCCTCCACAGCTGCGGTAAGCTTCTTTACGGAGCCTGCTACCGTTGAGCCTGCGATGATGATGCACACGCCCAGCACTACTGATCCCAGCAGTGAACCCAGTGCGTTGTTGGGCTTAGGAGCGGGCTTACGGCGGTTAGGTGTCTGTTCCATTAAAATCAGTCCTTTTTATTTTAATTCAATGTCAATGGCCTTGCCAAGTGAAAACGAATATAGGCAGCCCTCGCTTATCTTTTCCCCGAATATCATCGAAAGAGCACGGGCATAAAGCGAAAGCTGGCGAGAATACCTTTCACGGAGTATATCCTCGGTAACTCGGCGGTCGGTCTTGTAGTCCAGAAGCACGTATTTTCCGCCTTCTCTGAACACACAGTCTGCAACGCCCTGAAGCATTCCCTCGGTACTATTATAAACCATTAAATCACTATCGTCAAGGTTTAAGTCGGAAATTTTAACCAGAAATTTCTTTTCTCTGTATATTTCATCGGCATTCATCATTCTTCCGCAAAGCCCGCTGTTCAAAAAGCCGCTTATCATGCTGCTGTCGGCACATTCCGCCTGGATCTTTGTCAGCAGTCCCAGCGAGCAGAGCCGTTGGGCTTCCTTGGCAATGGCATTTTCGGGGGAGGCTTTCTCAGCGTACAGCTTTTTAAGGTCTGCATACTGCATGAACGCATGAACGGCAGTTCCTGCGGCAGCTGCGGATATGCCTTGGGGCCTGCTTTTGTCCTTGGTGAAAATTGCTTTCGGGGGAATAAGATGCTTTTCGGCGATCTCGCTGACGGTTATCTTTGAAGCGGTGTTTGCCAGGGTAAGGTCATATCCATGGGACATAAGGCTGCGGAAAAGCTCCGCACGCTCGGGGGAATATTCCGCCTGCTTTGTCTCGCTTTCCTCTGCCGCTTCCGCCTGGGAAAGCTCTGCCCCGGTCATTACCATGTCACAGCTTCCAAGAGAATACACATCGTCATGCTTTTTGAAAAGCCCTATGGCTGCGTCAAGCCAGTCCGCCATGGAAATTCCAGCGCTTACGGCTTCCTCCTGACGCATCTTTCCGCTTTCCAGCAAGCCTATTATCTCCTCACGGTGCTTTGCGGATTTTTCATCGGTACGTCTTGTTATGAACAGCTTGTTTTTCGCTCTTGTGAGGGCAACGTAAAGGAGCATCATTTCCTCATCACGCTGATTTTTCTCCATGATAAGGCTCAGCGCACGCCTTGGAAATGACTCATACGCCGTGAGACGTGACGGGTCGCTTATCTTGAAAGCAGTGCCGTAATCGGATACAAACACCATGCGCTGATTTTTGTCAGTAAGGTTGAATTTTGTCCAGCTGCGGCAGAGGAATATGAACGGATATTCCAGTCCCTTTGACTTGTGGATAGTCTTTACCGAGACAGCTTCCTCGGAGGATACGGCAGCAGATGCCGCCGCAAAATCCTTGCTGCTGTCCAGCATATTGTTTATCCTGCGGACAAATCCGCTGAGACCGCCTGTGCCGTTCTTGTCATAGTCTGCGGCATAAACGGGCAGCAGCCGCAGATTGGCTTTCTTTTTAAGGCTGTCCTTGTAAATGCTTATGACGGACATAAAATCCGTCTTGTCGTAGATAAATCCGATAAGCTCCTCAACGCTGTGGGCAGCGGCATATTCTCTCAGCGTGCCGAAAACGGTGAGAAATTCATCGCACTGCTTTTTCAGAGCCGCAGATGTGCCCTTGCCCGAGCTTACCGCCGTAATATCAGCAAAAACGGAAGAGCTTCTCAGCGATCGGATATTTGCCATATCCTCAGCGGAAAACATGAACATGGGTGACATGAGCACCGCCGCCATAGGAATATCCAGCGTTGGGTTATCTATGCACCTGAGCAGGTTTATGAGCACGGATATCTCCCTTGCCTCCAGATAGCTTTCCTCCGCAGCGCCCGATGCGCTTATACCCAGCTCCTCAAGGCAGCTTATGAACAGGGGAGCGGTGCTGGTGTTTCGTGTAAGGATACATATGTCCGAGGGGCGCACAGGGCGCTCGCCGTTTTTGTCGTGGAGCTTTCCGTTCTTTATAAGGTGGGCTATCTTTGCCGCCACGCACCTTGCTTCAATAAGGTCGATGCTGAGGCTGTCGCCGTTTTCGTCCTCGTCACTGCTGTCGATATCTGGCAGCTCTATTATCTCGGTGGGGCCGAAATCGTCCTCGCAGGAAGCACCCTCGATAAGACTTTCATCATCGCCGTAATCAATGCCGCCGTTCTGCTTTGACATTATCACCCTGAAAACCGCATTGACAAACTCCACCACATGGTGAGAGCTTCGGAAATTCCTGTTCAGCAGGATATATGCAGGTTCGCTGCCCTCCTCCGAATAGGGAACGCTGTTGGCGATATTTTTCATAAAGATACGTGGGTCGGCACACCTGAAACGGTAAATGGACTGCTTTACATCGCCCACCGCAAAGAAATTCCTGCCCGGGATTTCTGCCGTTCCGTCCTTGGATATCATTCTGAAAATAAGCTCCTGAACTGCCGTGGAGTCCTGAAACTCGTCGATCATCACGATGGAAAAATAGTCGGAAAGCTCCTTTGCCAGCGGTGATTTTTCAACAGTTCCGTCAGGCAGTCGGCTGCACAGCAGTGAGCAGGCTATCTGCTCAGCATCGGAGAAGCCCAGAGCGTTCTTTTCGTTTTTCAGTCTGCGTTCCTCAGCAAAAACGTCGTTCATCAGCCCGAACAGCTTTTCGCTTATCTCGGCGTGAATTATATAGTCGCTTCTGATATCCTCATAGGTGAACTCTCCGCCGAACTTTTCAAAAGCCGCCTTGCAGGCATTTCTCTTGTCCTTGACCGAGTCAATGACAGTCTGGTCGAACTGTATATCCATCTTTTTTCCGTCAGCATCCTTTGCGCTGCCCGAGGAATAGAAAGTCACCTTGTCAAATTTGACGGAGAATTTTCCCGTGAAAAGCAGCGACGGGTCGTCGGAAATGCAGTCGGCGGCTGACATGATATTCGAGACCTCCGCACTGAAAATATCCATGTTTTTCTTTATCTTTGCAATGCCGCCGCAGTCGGAACCGTATTCGTTCACAGCGTCCTCATATGCTTCCTCTTCAAGAGCGGCAGCGGCTTTCAGCTTCTTTACAACATAGTCGGTGTAAAGCTTGATAAGGCTGTCGTCCTCAGGCTCGGGCGGCTCCTTGTAGCGGTCTGCCGCCTGAGCCATATAATCGGCAGGAAACGGCAGGGCAAGGATATTGTCCCGCAGTTCGGGGATAATTGCCGCAAGTCTCCGCTGATCCTTTGCACCGGGGCAGAAAAAGTCCGTCAGGCGCTTCATGTCATCGGGGCGGCGGTCGAACCAGTCGTCAAAGACATTTTCCGCTGCCTTTGCGGCGATAACATCGTCCTCCGCAGGGTCAAGCACCCTGAAAGAAGAGTCAACGTCAAGGCTGCCCGCATTTTCACGTATCAGGCTGAAACAGAAGGAGTGGATAGTGGATATCTTTGCCGAGGGGATAAGCGCCTGCTGGGCGGTGAGCCATTCATTCTCAGGCTCCAGCTCTGCGGCAGCAGCCAGTGCAGATGTAAGCCGCTGCTTCATCTGGGCGGCGGCATCGTTTGTAAAGGTAACAACGGCTATCCTGTCCGCAGGAACGGGATCTTCCCTGTCGGAAAGTATTCTCAGCAGCTTTTCTACCAGTACGGCAGTCTTTCCGCTTCCTGCCGCCGCCGATACAACTATCGCCCTGTCCTTTGCTTCAATAGCGTCAAGCTGTTCCTTTGTCCATGTTACTGACGGCATATTCTCACTCCTTTTCACCGTTTATTTCAAAGTCGATATCGGAAATATCCCTGGGTACGGGATCGGGATAATTGCCGCATATCTCCCTGTAGTCGCAGAAGCCGCAGGGTATGGTGCATTTGTACTTCTTGCTTTCCAGAGGGCTTGCGGGGAAATCTCCGCTGTAAACCGCCCTGCCCATGTCCTCTATCTGTTTTATGGCAAGCGCCTTTATCTTTTCCATGGTATCGCTGTTGATAACACTGCTCTTTGCGCTTACGGTTCCGTCCTTCTTGAATGTCACGGGAATGAACCTGCCCCGGCAGTCCTCCTCCATGGCGTTGATGATAAGGGGACTGTCAAGCACAGCTCCCTGCATTTTCATGGTGTCGTCGATGCACTTGGCGGCGCTCGCTTCGTCTGCCATGCGGTCATCGGCGGACTTGGGATATTTTACCGGAATGTACAGCGCACCTGCGGGAACACAGCCTCCGTATCTGCCGCCCTTTTCATCGGTGAGGGCAAAGAGATAGAAGAACATCTGCATATTTATTCCCAGTGCCAGCTGCTCTTTCATAAAGTCCTTTACGCCTGTTTTGTAGTCAAGGATACGAATGTATATAATGCCGTTTTCGTCCGTAAATTCATCAACACGGTCGGCAGTTCCCGTGAAATTTACTTTCAGCCCCTCGCCGCATTCGATGATAACGGGTGTGACCGCAGAATTTTTTACACTGCCCTTTACGCCTACGGGATATTCAAAATCAGAGGGTACAAAGCGTGATACCCTCTGCTCCTCCTGCATATGGGTAAGGGCGGTGAGCAGGGTGTCGTTCATGATGTCAAGGTAAAATCCAAAGCTTTTTTTCTTGGCAAATTTTCCGCTGAGATTTTTTGCAATGTAGCCGTCAACCGATTTTTTAATGCTGGCGGTGAGGTCATCGGTTGTCATGTTCAGAAATTTTTCCCCACGGTTTTCCTCAAAAATATCCTTCATGCACATGTGCATTATATTTCCCTGATTTATGGGGTTAAGGTCCATTTTCGGCAGGGGATAGAGCTTCAGTCCCGTTTTGCAGAAGTACATGAACGGGCATTTGCTGAAATCCTCAAAACGTGATGCCGAAAGCTCCAGCGTGTCGCCGTACAGCTTTTTCATAAGCTTTTTATCTGCGATCTTATGAGCCGTGGTAAGGTCTATCCTGTCTATGTAGCTGAATTTTTTTGCATAAAGTGGATCCTTGCAAAGCTCGGTCTTTACTGTGATGAAATCCGGGTCTGACGGGTCAAAATTCTGGGAAGCCGCCGCATATGCCGATTGTGGAGTGCGGCAGAAATACAGCATATCCAGGTCGGAAGTATTTATCCTTTGACAGTTCGGTATGCAGGCGGATATCTTTTCGATATACGGCGAGGGATACACGGAAGCACCCGAAATATCCGCCTCGGAGTATGATACAAAAAGCCTGTGAGACGGTGAGCAAAGCGCCTTGAATGCGTTGAAGCGTTCCTCTGCAAGGCGCTTTTTCATGCTGCCCGAAAGGTCATAGTCTGATTTTTTAAAGAACTCTCTTTCACGTTCGGAGAAAGTGGAGCTTTCCCCTGTGATAAAGGGGAAAATTCCGTCATTTGCGTGCATTACAAAAACTATCTTGGGGTTTGTGAGACGGGCAAGGTCTGACTGCTGTGCGATAACTCCGTCCAGTGCATCGGGGGGAGCGGCAAGGGTTATTTTCTCGGCGGAGAGCATGAAAATATCACGGAAATCACTGAGAGATATTTTTTCCGTCAGCGCCTGTTCAAGGCTTGCAAATATCTCGTCCAGCTGGCTGCACAGCCATTCATTCTCACGTATCTGAGCCGCAGACTCCGCTTCCGTTATGTACTTGCCCTCAAAGGAAAGCAGCTTTTCTTCTGCGCCTGTTTCGCCTATGAAGCTGCGGAGTGCGTCGCATATCTGCGCACCTGTTTTTCCCGAGCAGGCTTTTTTCAGGCTGTTTATGGGGGAAAGCAGGCGGAGCCTTATGTCCTCAGCCTTTTCATCGGGAAATTCGCTCTGCCACATGGAACCGTCAATATCCCATGTGTAGCAGTAGTTTTCCAGGTAGGCGATATCTTCTTCCGAAACCTGCGTAAGCCCTGTCTTTGCATATCTGAGCAGCACTTCGGTGGAGGGCTTTTTCTCCGCTGCCAGCTCCAGCGCCGCCGTTACCATAAGCATAAGTGGCTTGTGACCTGCTGGGCGCTTCTTGTCCGAGTAATATGGAATATTGTACCGCTCAAAATGAGGAGCCAGCACGGAAATATCATCGTTCATGGCACGGCTGAGAACTGCGATATCGCTGTACCTGAGAGATCTGTCCGCTGCGGTCAGCTCACATATGGCGGCGCATATGTAGTCGCACTCGCCGTAGATATCGGGAGCAGTCACAAGAGTGATATTTCCGCCGTCACCGTTATAAGCCTTTGAGGGCAGCCGCAGAAGATTTTTTGAAAGCTCAAAAAGCTCTTCCGATTTGTAGCGCTTGTTATCATCAAACTTTACCTTGTTTATCTTTTTGCCAAGTTCAGCGGCTATGGAGGAAAGTCCTGCACAGGTCTCGTTCACCGCTGTAAATGGGCCAAAACCGCCTTTGCCAATGTCGTCGGAAGTCATGCAGACAGTAAGCTCTGCGCACTGGGAGAGCATTACACGTATCATGTTGTACTGGTCGCCTGTGAAGCTTTTGAACTCGTCCATAAACAGGCACATATCATTAAAATAGCCGTTCTGCTCCGCCATATCGGCAGCAAGTCGGGCATCAAGGAGAATATCCCTCATGCCGAGAGCTGCAAGCTCCGATGAATATTCCGAGTAGATGAGAAAAAGGTCGGTGAGTTTGTCACGCATATTGTCGGGAGCGGTTTTAAGTATCTCGCCCAGAACTTCGGGAGTAACGCCGCTGTGGATAAGCTCGCTGAGCATGGTAAGGGCGGTGTTTGCAAAGGAAGCCCTTTTTGCCTGCTTGTCAAAGAAAAGAAGTCCCTCACGCTCCGATATAAGGCGTATCACCTTGTACATAACGGCGGTTTTTACGGTGGAATCCGCACCCATGCCCTCGGGAGCCTTTGTGCAGCGGAAGATATCCGCAGCAAGGCGTGAGAACGACCACACCTCGGTGTTGCCTTTGTTGAACAGCGCACAGCCCAGATGATTGTAGAGCATATGCTCATATTCAAAGGTGAACTGGTCGGGGACTATTACGCAGACCTTTCTGCCGTTCCCGGCGGCCTGCTTTATTTTGTCCATCATGGCATAGGATTTGCCTGTTCCCGTTCCACCATAAAAAAATGTCAGCATATTATACCTCGTTTCTGTCCGAATAATTCTATCCTATTATACCAAATTACCTGTCCGCATTTACGGACAGGTAATTGAAAATTGCTTTTATCTGCGGACTCTTTTTCTTACATTTTCAGCATTTATACCGAAAGAGCGGAAGATGTCAGCCGCATAGCTTTGTTTCAGGGGCATACCCTTTCTTATCCTGTACAGCCGCTTTCCGCTGGTCTCGTCAACATCTGCAACAATGCTCTGGGGAATGCTCCTGCAATCGGGGTCGGAGGATATCTCACCGCACTTGCCCGCAAGCTCGGTGATATGTGTGGCAAAAACGCCCCTTACGCCGATAATGCAGAATATCCTTACCAGTTCTTCGGCTATTTCAGCACATTCCTTGGGTGTGGTGCTCTGGATAGACTCGTTCATCAGCAGCAGGCTGTTTTCTTCCGCAAGGTCGCTGATTATTTTCAGATCCTTTATCTCTGTGGTAAATCGGCTGGCGTTTATGCCCGTTTCTTCTTCTTTGGGGAAGTGGGTGAATATAAAGTCGGCAGTGCTTATGACACATTCCTCCGCAGGCACGTAAAAGCCTGTCTGAGCAAGCAGGAAGCACAGTCCCAGACCACGTACAAAGGTGGTCTTTCCGCCGTTGTTTGCGCCTGTTAAAATGTAAAATCTGCCCTCGTCGTCCATGGTGATGCTGTTGCGCACAACAAGGTCGTCGCCCATGGCTTCGGTGTTGGCGGCAGCCGCCTTGAAGTAGAAACAGGGGTCAAAGAGATTTTTGATATCCGCATATCTTGCCTTGTCCGTAAACTTGGGACGGCACATTTTTATGCCTCTTGCATTGCAGGCTTCGATGACCCTTGCCATGCCATCGTATATCTCCAGCTGGTCTTCGAGCATGGAAACGTGCTCAAATGCAAGCCTGTCATATGACTTCAAAGCGGCGGACAGCCTGTTCATATATGCGCCAGTTATCTTTTCCATGGCGGCAAAAAGGGCCTTGTCGGCCTCGTTCACATAGCCGTCCTCATTGGGCTGATTTGTCCTCAGCTTGCCCATGATGTGGGTCTCGGAAAAGGCGTTGCTTTTGTAGAAAAGCCTGTCGAAAACGTTGGGCTTTTCGCCTGCGGGCTTGTCCGACCAGCCTGTTATCCCTGCGGATATGGGCTTCATTTCCTCATTGAAGTTGATGGCGATGTTAACGGAGCGTATTTTCTTTGAAAAGGCTTCTTTCAGCTCTGCAATGTCCTTTTTCATGCTGTTGTAGTCATTGGAAGTGTATCGTTCTTCCAGTGAATCAAACAGTCCCCTGAAAGCGGCTGAATGAATGTTTGAGCCTATCTCGCCGTAAAGCGCGTGAAGCTCCTCCATGCAGTCTATGTAGCTGTCCAGCGCCTCGACACAGCTTCCCAGAGCGGAAAAGCTGTCGGGGGTGGAAGCGGAAATATTCTTGTGCTCACTGTCCAGCAGTGTGCGGATTATTCTGTGTACCGATGGGGAGAGCTTGGGATTGCCCATAACGTCTTCCAGAGCGTCAAGACGGTAGTTCATGACTTCGGTATCGGTGCAAAGCTCCCTGAAAAGCTTCAGCACGTTCTGGGGATTTCTGCGGCTGATTATGCCCGCAACATTGTCCGTCATAAGGTCGTTCATATATGTGCAGGGGTATTTGTCGTTAAGCATTATCCTGCGGTTGTTAAGTTCCCTGCGCCTTGCAGCGTCGGGATAAAGCAGGTCGGGTATCTCTCTGAGTTCCTTGTTTTCCATACTGCCGCTTCCTTTCATTTATTTCTTTGATTTGACAGCCGATGTGTCGGCAAATCTCCATAAAATATCCCTGTATTCGGGGGTGGCATAGTCGATGCCCACACGTTTTAGCCTGATTATTTCGGGGCGGTATCCGTCATCTGCAATGCAGATCTTCGGGTTGCCGATAAACGATCCGCCGTTGAAGCTCTTGTCTATCTTCAGCGCCTTTGTGAGCTTTCCGGGGCCTGCATAGTCAAGGCACGCACGGAAAAGCACGCCCTGGGGCTGCTCCTTTTCGCCTGTGATAACGTTCATCAGCCAGTGGCAGCCGTAGCAGAGATATACGTATATAACTCCCGCTTCACGGTAAAGCAGCTCAGTTCTGGGAGTGCGGCCCTTTGATGCGTGACAGGCGGTGTCATCCTCGCCACGGTATGCTTCCGTTTCAGTGATGCGCAGGCGTATCTCGCCCTCGTCGGTGTTCCTGATAATGAGCTTGCCCACCAGATCCGGAGCCACATCAAGGCAGTCACGGTGAAAAAAGTCCTCACCCAAGGGAGTGGGAGTGTTATTCATCATCGCCGTTTCTGCCTCCCTTTGTAACGTTTATATTGTTTCTGTTAAGGAAAGCCTTGTGGGTACGTCTGTTCCTGAAGCGGTCGATATAGTTTTTGCCGAAGAAAATAGCAAAGGTCACAAATGCGGCAAGGACCGAAAGCTGAATGCCCAGACCTACGCTTGCCATGTCGTATAAATAATATTTGAATGCGTCACCGAAGGATACCAGCATAAAAACAATGTCGATAAGCGCCAGCCACTTTGCTTTGATGGGTACCACAAAGAACATCAGAAATTCCATTTCGGGATATAAATAGGCATACACAAGGAACAGTGAGAACAGCAGATAGCTGCTTGAAGCCGCTCCCGCAATGAAGCCAACGCCGATAAGCAGCAGCGTTCCCGTCAGAAAATACATTGTAAGATTGTGAGCGCCCCACGCCATTTCCGTTTCCTTGCCCGTGATGTAGTAGAAATAGACAGAGAAGATTATCCACACCACGCTGTTTGTCTGAGGGATAAAAAGAAATGTGAGCAGTCTCCACACCTGACCCTCCAGGATAGCGGAGCGGCTGAAAGAAAGATAGCTGCTCATAAGTCCGTTCGTGAGCATATCTCCCACAAATACTATCGCCATGGAAGCGGCAATATAAGTCATAAGATTTTCAATCTCGAAGTTCCTGAAAAATCGTTTTACCTTGTAAGAAAAATTCATTGAGAAACATTCCTCCCATTATAGCAGTTTATTAAATAGAGTATATCACAATTATGCACATATTTCAAGGAAAAGTCTTGCAAAATTTAAAAAAATGGGTTATAATGATTATGTAATATAAATCATGCGCCTGCGGGCTTTGCGGCTCGGGGCAGAATGAATGAAAGGTTGTTTAATATGAGCTTTAAAGTAACTCCCGATACCATTATCGGCGATATTCTCGATCACGATATGGATACCGCTCCTTATTTCTTTGAGATCGGTATGCACTGCCTGGGCTGTCCCGCTTCCAGAGGCGAGTCTATTGCAGATGCCTGCGCAGTTCACGGCACTGATGTAAACGCTCTTGTTGAAAAGCTCAACGAGCATTTTGCACAGAAGGCATAAGGAAAAAATCTTATCATGCAGGAAACGGGAAACGGCACTGCCGCTTCCCGCTTTTTCTGAATGGGGTACGGCTCATAATACACAATATCTGTAAGGAAGAATACATATGAAACTTGATAAACGACTGCTTGTCTGCGCAGAGATGACAGAGGGCAGCTTTGTGTGCGATATAGGCACCGACCACGGCTATCTGCCTGCGTATCTGCTCAGATCGGGAAAATGCACAAAAGCCATTGCCGCAGATATCGGCGAGAAGCCACTTGCTGCCGCAATGGCTACCTTTGAGAACGAGAGCATTGAGGGCGGGCAGCTGATATTGTCCGACGGACTGAAAAATATCCCTCTTGACGGCGTTACCGATATCGTCATTGCAGGAATGGGCGGCGAGCTTATCTCCAAAATAATTGATGCCGATGAAAGGTCACGCACCTGCGGGGCAAATTTTATTTTGCAGCCCATGACAAGAGCTTCCGTGCTGAGAAGATACCTTGCGGACAACGGCTTTGAGGTGACGGAGGAACGTGCCGTGTGGGACGGCGAATTTGCCTATTCCGTAATGAAGTGCCGATATACTGGTGTGACATATGAGATTTCAGATGTACGTGAGCAGACAGGTCTCACCGACGCATCATACGGGGACGGACGAAAGTACATCGAAAAGCAGCTTGAACGAATGAAAAAGGCTGCAGACGGCATGAGGAACAGCCGCCCTGCGGAAGCCGAAAAAATAGATATGACCATGGAGAAAATACGAAAGGAAAAAGGAATATGACAACAGTTGCCGATATTTACAGCGCCATAAACGAGCTTATCCCCTTTGACACAAAGGAAAGCTGGGATAACTGCGGTATGCTGGCAGGTGATCCCGATAAGGGCGTTACAAAAATTATCACTGCCCTTGATATCACAAACGATGTTATCGAAGAAGCAAAAGCGTCGGGAGCGGAGCTTATAGTGAGTCATCACCCTGTTATCTTTTCGCCGCTTAAATCGGTGACGGCATCGTCTCCCGTAGGCAGGCTGCTGTCAGGTGGAGTTTCAGCAATTTGCACCCATACCCCTTTTGATATGTCGCCTCTGGGAATGAACAAGGGGCTTTATGATATCCTTTCCGCACCTCTCGGACTGTCTGAGGATTCTATGTCTTTGGACGATATGGGAAACGGACTTTCCATAGGCAGGATATATGAGCTTAAAGCGCCCCTTACACCAAAGGAAGCGGCTGAAAGGGCAAAAGAGGCACTTGGCTGTACCTGCGTAAGATTTACAAACGGACGCATCATAAAGCACATTGCCATAAGCTCGGGAGCCGGCAACAGCTTTATACATCTTGCTGCACAAAAGGGAGCGGACGCTCTTCTTTCGGGGGATTTCAAGCACGACGGCTTTATCGACGCTGTTAATATGGACTTTACTGTCATTGACTGCGGTCATTTCCACACCGAGCGTATCTTCTGCGGACTTATGAAAAATATCCTTTCAAAAAGGTTCCCGGAGATAGATATTATTGAAGCAAAGAGCTGTGTTGACCCCGCAAATTACTGCTTGTAAGCGAAAGGACATTGATATGAACGGTTTTATCTGCCCTGTGTGCGGCAAAAGCCTTGAAATAAAAGAAAAAAGCTATGTGTGCGAAAACCGTCACAGCTTTGATATCTCCTCCAAGGGATATGTTAATCTGCTGCTTTCGGGTCAGATGAACGCAAAGCTCCCGGGAGACAACAAGATGATGGTGAACGCCAGGACGGAATTTCTGTCAAAGGGCTATTATTCCCATCTTGCGCAGGCCGTGTGCGATGCCGTGTGTGTGCATTTCCACGGCGGCGTTCTTCTTGATGCAGGCTGCGGCGAGGGCTATTATACGGAAGAGATATTTAAGGCAATAAGCGGGAATAAATACGGCTTTAAGCTGCTGGGCATTGATATCTCAAAATTTGCCTGCGCCCATGCGGCAAGGCGGCTGAAGGGTCAGCCTCAGTGCGAGGTGGCGGCGGCAAGCATTTTTCATCTTCCGCTGGCGGACGGCTCTGTGGATATGGCAGTGACTATGTTTGCACCGTTCTGTCGGGAAGAATTCTGCCGTGTGATAAAAAGCAGGGGATATCTTATAATGGCTATCCCTGCGGAGGATCATCTTATGAGCCTTAAAGCTGCGGTGTATGATAAGCCCTATAAAAATCAGACTGCCGATTATGAGGTGGAGGGCTTTGACTTCCTTGAAAGCAGGAAAATATCACGGAGCATTTTCATTGATAATCCAAAGGATATACAAAGCCTGTTTTCCATGACCCCTTATTACTACAAAACAGGCGAAGAAGGCCACAGACGGCTTGAAGCCCTTGAGTCTCTTGAGACGGAAGCATCATTCGAGGTGCTTATTTATAAAAGAAAATAAGTTTATGACATGACAGGCGGCATAATATGAGAATGAAAAGCACACTTGACGATAGGAAAGGAACTGATATAAATGGCTCTTGACGGAGCGTTTCTCCTGGCGGTAAAGCAGGAGCTTCAGCCTCTTGTGGGCGGAAGAATAGAAAAGGTCTATCAGCCCTCCAAGGAGGAGGCTGTTATTGCAATAAGAACGAGAACGGGAAGCAGCAGGGTGCTTATCTGCGCAGGTGCAAATTCCGCAAGGATACACATTACAAACAGGCAGATAGAAAACCCCAAGGTGCCTCCCATGTTCTGTATGCTGCTGAGAAAGCACCTTGGCAGCGGCAAGCTCATTGACATACGGCAGGACGGTCTGGAAAGAATACTTTTCCTTGATTTTGAGACCGTAAACGAGCTGGGCGATGTGGTCATAATCACCCTTGCAGTGGAAATAATGGGCAAATATTCCAACCTTATCGTTATAAACGAGAACGGAAAGATAATCGACAGCTTAAAGCGTGTTGATGATGCCATGAGCCGTGAAAGACTTGTGCTTCCCGGCATGACCTACACCGCTCCTCCCCGTGGGGACAGGCTCAACTTCCTTATCGCACCCGAAGAGGAGATGCGCATGAGGATAGCTGCGGCAAGCGGCAAATCAGCCGCAAAGTGCCTTATCGGCATTTTTGAGGGCATTTCCCCCATACTTGCAAGGGAGTGGCTTTTCCGTGCCTGCAGCTCCAACGATATCACTACCGACGAGCTGGACAGTGATACCCTTACAAAGCTTATCGCCGAAATAATGTCCACCCGTGACGATTATCTCAGCGGCAGGAGAAAATACACCATTCTTACCGATAATGACGGCAATCTTAAAGATTTCTGTTTTATTGACATCACCCAGTACGGCGGACTGATGAAAGCCTCCTACTGCGAGACCGCAGGGGAAACGCTGGATAAATTCTATCACGACCGTGACAGCACAGCCCGCATGAAGCAGAGGTACGGCGACCTTTACCGCCTGCTTTCCAACACTGCCGACAGGATACGCAGAAGAACGGAAAATCAGCGACAGGAGCTGAAAATATCCGAGGAAAGGGATATTTTGAAGCTCAAGGGCGACCTTATTTCCGCAAATCTTTATCAGCTCAAAAAGGGAATGAAGGACTTCACCTGCGTGAATTTCTACGATGAAAACGCCGGAGAGATCACCGTGGAGCTTGACCCATCGCTTACTCCCTCCCAGAATATGCAGAAGTATTACGGCGGCTACCGCAAGGCAGATACGGCGGAAAAGCGGCTGAAAGTACAGATAGCTCAGGGCGAAAGCGAGCTGAAATACATCGAAAGCGTGTCCGATGCACTTTCCCGTGCTTCCACGGAAAATGACGTTAACGAGCTGAGAGCCGAGCTTGCGGAGCAGGGTTATATCCGTATGCAGAGAGGCAAGCAGAAGCCCCCCAAGGCGGCTCCTCCCATATCATTTTCCTCTCCCGACGGCTATGAGATACTTGTGGGACGAAACAACAAGCAGAACGATGTTCTTACCCTTAAAACTGCTGAGAAAACTGATATCTGGCTCCACACCAAGGATATTACAGGCTCTCACGTTATAATCAGAGCAAGGGGCGAGCAGGTCCCCGATGAGACCATATACTACGCCGCACGAATTGCCGCCGCCTACAGCAGCGCAAGAAATTCGGCTCAGGTGCCCGTTGATTATGTTCCTGCAAAGCAGGTAAAAAAGCCTGCGGGAGCAAAGCCCGGAATGGTCATATTCACAGGCAACAGGACTCTTTACGTTACCCCTCTTGACCCAAATGCAGACAAATAATTTATAAAGGAAATGATAATATGAAAACATACAAAATGATAACATCAGCTGTGCTTGCGGCAATGCTCCTTTCGGGCTGCGGCGCTCAGTCAGGCACGATCACGACTATTACCGCTCCCGCTTCCGAGACGGAAGGTGAAGCTTCTGCCATTGTGTCCGAGACCACCGAAGAGACATCAGTTGAAGCGGAAACTGAGGCAGCAGCTGCGGAAGAAACCTCAGAAATGGAAGAAACCATATCAGAGCTTTTTGCAAGAAATATCGTCTGCTCGGTATATGCCTTTGGTTCGGGCGGACTGGCATGGGGCGGCGAGCCTGTCAGCGGTGACAATATCTACAAGGTATCCGATGAGCGCTTTTCAAGCTACAGCGACTTTGAAAGCTTTATCAGAAGCACCTACTGCAAGGATACGGCTGATATGCTGCTGTATAACTATCCCTATGAGGGCACGCAGCTTTACGTAGATGTTGACGGAATGCTCTGCATAGATTCAAATCTTTCGGGATCAAAGGGCTATTATGTTGACTGGACGGACACAAAAATAACCATTGACAGCCTTACGGACGACAGATGTGAATTTACCGCAGCAGGCAGCATTACCGAGCCTGCCGATGTGCCCGTGGCAGAGGAATACAAGGTGAGCTGTACCGCTGTCTATGAGAACGGAAGCTGGCTGCTTACAGACTTTATGGCATAAGGGAACCTCTGAAAACCTCCTTCACGGCAAATTTTCTATGACTGACATCATCTGCTCGTGTCCCTTTTTTTAGAGGACCCCATAATTTGAAAGGATAATCAAAATGAAGATACTCCACACCTCCGACCTGCATATCGGCATTTCGCTGTTCGGCGAGGATATGCTCCCATATCAGGAGAAGATAGGGGAGAGCCTTTGCGCTGCCGCCGTTGAATGCGGTGCGGACTGCATGATCATTGCGGGCGATGTGTATGACAGCGCCGTTGTTGCTGGCGAAGCGGTAAAATGCTGGGACAGGCTGTGCGAAAAGCTTTTTTCGGGCGGCAGGGATATCCCCGTGATAATCATTGCGGGAAACCATGATTCCGCTCCCAGACTGTCGGTAAATTCGGGATTGCTGGAAAACTGCGGGCTGTATATCCGTGGCAGCTTTCGTGACTATATGAAGCCGATCTCCGTATGCGATGCGGATATCTACTGCATACCGTGGTTCAACATTGCCGAGGTGCGTGAGCTTTTTTCCGACAGGGAGATAAAGACCTGCACCGACGCTTTTCTTGCCATGACCGACGATATAAAAAGCTCATGGGACAAATCAAAAAAGCACATCATCGCCGCCCACTGCTTTGTTACGGGAGCGGCAATATCCGACAGCGAAAGGGCTTCCAAGGGTGCGGAGATATCCGCAGGAGGAGCGCAGATGGTGTCGGCAGACGTGTTTGCGGGTTTTGATTATATAGCTCTGGGGCATCTTCACCGTGCCCAGACAATAAAATGCTCAGCTGATGAAAACACGGCAGTGCGCTACAGCGGAACTCCCATTCCATACAGCTTTTCCGAGGCAGGACAGGCAAAGACATATACTGTTTTTGATACGGAGGTCGGCATTTCAGAGCTTGCCGCTCCAAGCTCGCTCGCTCTCATTACCGTAAAGGGCAGCTATGACGAAGTAATGGCGGCGGAAGTTCCCGAGGACGCATATGTGAGGGTTATCCTTACCGACCGTTCATCGTCAGCAGGACTTTACGAGAATATCCGTGACAGATTCCCACGTATGCTCCGTCTGGAATGTGCAAGAAAGGTATCCGCATCGGCAGATGACAGCGACAGCCGAATTTCCGAAATGTCCGTTTCGGAAGCGGAACTGGCGGAAAAATATCTGCGTGACTGCTTCGGCAGGGAGATAACCGAGCGTCAGCTGGGCTGGCTTGAAGAGGCTATGAAAGAAGAGGAATGATATAATTACTCAAAAAATCAAGCAGACATTCTTTTTATAGATTATAATTAAGATGTGATCACAGACAGAAAGGAAATGAATATATGAACAATTTGCAGCTGCTGGCACATGCGCTTTCGTATATGGAAGAGCATATGTCCGAAAGTCTCAGGACGGAAGATATCGCCGCAGGCTGCTATTGCTCAAAGTCCTCTCTGGAAAAGCTTTTCCGAAACGTCAACAACATATCTGTGCATGATTATATCGTGCGGAGAAAAATGGTCATCGCCGCAAAGGAGCTTCAGGCGGGCAGCGCAAATATACTGGAGCTTGCACTGTCGCTGGGATATAACTCCAACGAGGCGTTTACCAGAGCGTTCAGACGGGTGTGGAACTGCAATCCATCGGAATACAGCACAAAATACCGATTTTCGGGGCTGTACCCCAGACTGTCCTCCACGCCCTTGGAAGGAGAGTTTTCTATGAAAAAGAATGTAGATATCAGCGAGCTTTACGACATTTTTACCCAGCGCCGCAGCTGCTGCTTTGTGTGCTGCGATATCAAGGGGCTTATCCCCATAAACGACATTTCACGAAAAGCAGGCGACCTTGCCATAATCGAGTCCATGAAGCGCATTTCCGAAGCGGCAGGGGAGAATGACTTGGTTTTCCGCATAGGCGGAGACGAATTCGTGCTTCTTACCGATTCGGCGGACACGGCTTATGCCGAAAGCATTGCAAAGAAAATATCGGACAAAAACGGCATCGGATTTGATTTTGAGGGGCATATGATACCCCTTGACCTGCACGTTTCCGTAACAAAATGCGAGGAGCCTGTTATAAAGTACAACGAGCTTTTTGCAAAGCTCCACAGCTCTATCGACCACAATAAATAATAACAGCCCTCGCCTGCATATGCGGACGGGGGCTGACTTGTTTTACGGATTATTCGGCAGCGGTCTCGGCTGCTGCTTTTTTGCCAATGGGATAGATCTTGTCGGGAATGTAATCATACATTGCGTTGGTAGCGGTCCGGGTCAGGTCGTAGCGGTACCAGCTGTAATCCTCTTCAACGGGATCCATCCATACCATAACACCGTTCCAGCCGTTATCATATGCTGCCTTGTATTCCTCGGTAAGTGTCATCTTGCTTTCCTTTTCATCATCGTTGGAAGCTTCTCCAAGGAGTGTGGGCTTTGTGCCGTCAAGACCGAAGTCTGTGGGTGAGCCTGAGTAGGGGAAGCCGAAGTAGGGCTTTTCCCACATATAGAAATGGGGGCTGTAGAAGTCCACATAAGCCTTGTCATTGCCTGTAACTTCTTTAAGGTGCTCGTCGGAAACGATGTTGCCCTCGTACTTGTCGGAGTTGTATCTTACCATGCCGAAGCCGACAGTTACAAGAGTATCGGAGTTTTCGTGGATAGTTGCGGCGCACTTTCCGAAGAAGTATGAAAGGCCGTTCCAGTCAAGCTGACCACACTCTGCGTTCTCATGCACCCAGTCAGGCTCGTTCATAAGGTCAATGGCGAAAAGATACTCGTTGGAGCCGTATCTCTTGCAGAACTCGGCAACATATGTATCTGCATATGCGTCGGTAAGCTCCTTTGATGAAACAAGGTTTCTCCACTTGTCATAGCCTGCGTTCGGCTCTTTGAAGTGGTCGAAGGAGGTGAGGGTAGCCATAACGTAAACGCCGTGCTTTTCAGCCATTTCAAAAAGCTTGTCAAGGTCAGTCCAGTGGCCTTCCCTTATTTCCTTTATCTCGCCTGTGGTCTTGAGGCGGATAATGCTCTCGCCTGCGCAGTTTATCCATATTCTTGTGCAGTTTATGTTATCCTCCGCAAGCTGAGCAAAGGCACCGTCCCAGAATTCTGCGTCCATGTTTCCCGTGAAGTCGTTCCAGTTGTGCCATGGTGTGTTGCAGCCGTTTATCCACAGCTCCTTGCCGTCCACCATGAACTTTGTTCCGTCAACAGTGACACGGGCGGAAGCAGTCTCTTCGGGAGCCGCTTCATCTGCCTTGCCGCAGGACGAGAACGAAAAGAGCATGACCATTGACATTGCTGCGGCAGCGGCTCTTTTTGCAAATGTGTTCATTTTACAAAACTCCTCCTATTATTTCAGGAAGCCTTCGATGATCTTTCTTTCAGCTTCCTCTTCTGTAAGACCAAGTGTGCAGAGCTTGATTATCTGCTCGCCTGCGATTTTTCCGATAGCCGCCTCATGGATAAGCGAAGCGTCTATGCAGGCAGCGTTCAGTGCGGGAGATGCGTTTACACGGCCGTTTTCCGCAAGGATAGCGTCACATTCGGAGTGACCTGTGCAGCGGCAGTTGCCCTCGATGACCGAGATATATTCCTGATAGGAATTTCCCCTTGCAACGGAGCGGGAAACAAGGTCAGCCGCACTTCCGTCACCGTCAAGTGAAACGTTGAATACGGACTTTGCCCTTTCGTCGCCGTCGGTGAGAAGCCTTTCTCTTATTACAAGCTTTGCGCCAGCACCGAGCTTTGCGTTGGTGGTTCGTGATGTGCTTGTAACGCCGCCCAGCTGAGAGGTGTCCATCTCCATATAAGCATTTTCGTCAAGAGTTGCATCGGTAACGGGGTCAATGCGCTTAGCGCCTGCGCCCTTTCCTGTGCCTATGTGCTTTTCCTTGTACAGCACCTTTGCGTTCTTGCCAACAAAGAAACGGTGGATACCGTTGTGGCGGGCTTCCTCTTCATCATCGGAATGAACGCCGCAGCCTGCCACAATAATGACATCTGCGCCCTCTTCAACAAAAAAGTCGTTATATACCAGATCATCAACTCCGCCGTGAGTTACACAGGCAGGGATATAAACAGTCTCCTGCTGTGCCTTGGAGCTGATAAAAATGTTGATCCCTGGGTTATCGGTCTTTGATTCTATTCTGATATTTTCCGAGGACTGACGGCCTGCACAGCCGCTGTTCTCACGGATATTGTATGCGCCCTTGAATTTGCCGTCCCAGTCGGAGACGATCTCCAGAAGCTTTTCGGTTATATCGTTCATGCCCTGACCTCCCTTTTAGCCTTGTCCATGGGACAGCGTTCTGTCTTTTCATCTGCAAGCAGAGTGGGCAGGACATCGTCCTTTTTGCCGCAGGTGCGAACCTTTCCGCCTGCAATGACAACGATGTTGTCCGCAATTTCCATGATCCTTTCCTGGTGGGAGATGACCAGCAGCGAGCGGCTGCCCTCTGCTTTAAGGCGCTCGAAAGCCTCGATAAGATTGGAGAAGCTCCACAGGTCGATGCCTGCCTCAGGCTCATCAAAAACCAGCATGGAAGCGTTCTTTCTTGCAAGAACGGTGGCTATCTCTATGCGCTTGCTCTCGCCGCCCGAAAGGCTGGAGTCAGCCTCTCTGTTGATATATTCCTTTGAGCAAAGACCTACCTCGCCCAGCAGGGAACATACCTTGTCCCTTGGAAGCTTTTCCTCGGCGGAAAGCTCCAGCAGGTCAAGAACCGTAAGACCCTTGAAGCGGACAGGCTGCTGAAATGCGTATGCGATGCCCTTTTTGGCACGGTCGGTGATGCTGAGTTCGGTGATGTCCTCACCGTTGAGAAGTATTTTGCCCTCAGAGGGAGCGTACAGACCTGCGATGACCTTTGCCAGCGATGTCTTTCCGCCTCCGTTGGGACCTGTTACAACAGTCAGCTGACCGTCGGGGATAGAAAGGCTAATGCCTTTTAATATTTCGCCGCCGTCGGGAAGCTGCCAGTGGATATTTTGAAGCTCCAGCATATTTTTCCTCTTTTCTGTCTATTCGGTGCAGATGCAATATCTACTGTTTGAATAGGTTTAATATAAATTGTTGTGGAAAATCACATTTTTCACGCTGTTATATTATACTATATACATATATTTTTGTCAAGCAAAGAAAAATTATGCGGATATGAAAAAAGCTCAGCTAAAAGTATAAGTCAGCTGAGCTTTTGAAATGTTAGAACCTGTCTTCATAAGAAATGTGTGCGGATTTTCGAGCATAATTTTGTTGCAGAGTAGGCAAAAATCCGCAGGCGGGCTTTCGCCCGGCAAGGATTTTTAACGCAGTCTGCGGCAAAATTTGCCGAAAAGATGTGCGCATATGCTTGTGAAGACGGGTTCTTATGATGTCAGGTCGCCTGAACTTTGTCTCCGGGCTTTTCCTCGCCCTTGGGAGGATCCATCCAGCCAGTGTGATCGCTGAGGACAGCCAGCTTGTCGCTGTCGCACAGACGGTCCCACTTATTCCATTCAAGCACCTCAAAAACATCGCCCTTTGCGTCGCATTTCATTACAGCACGCATAAGTGAGCAGTTGGAAGGCACACGGATAAGCAAATATTTTGCACTGCGTTTGGACATTATAACGTACTCGTACAGCCTTGAACCACGAAGCACACGGGTAAAGGTGTAATCCTGACTAATGATCTCGTTCTTTAATCTCTCCGATTTTTTCTTTGCCGATGAGTTGAACATAAGCTTTATGGAGTCCATTGTGCGGTTCATCTCATAGTTCTTGTGAAGATGTTCGTCACCATATTTAATAGTGTCCTCTACATCGTCCTCACGGAAAGCAAATACACGCTCATCAAGCTCCATTATGCGCCTTGCCACAACAGCGTTCCAGTAACCTCTGAAATAAAGTCCACGTTTGGGGTGCTTGTCGCCTGTTACCAGAAAAAGACCGTTATCGACGATGATACGATATGTTTCCGAGCCTGCCTGACCCTCTGCTTCTTTTATCTTCGCCTTTTCGGCAGTGTCCTTTGCGCTGATGCCTGCCAGCCTGCATATCAGCATGATGATTCCCACAATGAAGTTTATTATGATAAACAGGGGAATGAAAGTGCACCAGATATTTGCAACAGCCACCATCAGCAACAGTAACAATATCTTTACGATGCCCGCACGGGTCTCACCCACATGGCCGTAGGTGGTGCCGTATTTGTCCGTATAAACATAGTTTTCGTTTATGAAGAAATCGTTGATGGATTTTGCAGGGTCAATGTGCCTGTACAGCGAGCAGGGGAGAGTTATGCCGAATATGAGGCACAAGATGCTTTCGATAAATACTATAAAAGAGTACAGCTCCAGCACCTTTGCGGTGTTTTCGCTTACCTGAATGCAGAATATCTTTGCGACAGGTATGGGGACTTCCTTGCCGCTGTCCTCGCCGAACCATTCCTTGCCCAGCAGCACTGAGGCTTCCTCGGGAGTGGGATCAGTTCCCTCAGGGAAATAGTCCATGGCATTTCCCACGGTGATGATGCTGTCGGGGTATTTTTCACTGTAGTTGTCAAAGCTGCTGTCAAATTTAAGGAGCTTTGCGCAGAGCATGACCAGCAGGATAGATACAACGAGCACTATCGTTTCAAGGAGAGCTGAGAATAACGGCTTCATTTTTACGACCAACCTTTATAAGTTTTTTGAACAGAAAAAATTTTTATACAAAATTATGATAACACAGTCACGTAAATAATGCAATATGTTATGAGAAATAAATTTGCGGCGCAATGGCTTTGTTGACATGGGTACAATTATAGTATATAATATAACTTGGTTTGATTGACAGTGGGCAGCGGAATGAAAAATCCCGCAAAAAAATAAAAAAAGTGCAAAAAAGCCCTTGACAAAACAAATTCGGCGTGGTATAATTTTTTTTGCCGCATGTAACAGGCTATGGAAGCAGTGTGCCCATTGGCAGCTCGCCTGGTGCAGCGAGTTTTTATAGGAAAAGGCAGGTGCCGTAAAATGTACGCTATTATCGAAACAGGCGGAAAGCAGTATCAGGTCAAGGAAGGCGACGAGATCTTCGTTGAGAAGCTCGCAGTTAACGCTGATGACACAGTTACTTTTGACAAGGTAATTGCTGTAAACAACGACAGCGCTCTTACAGTTGGCGCTCCCTACGTTGCAGGTGCATCCGTAGAGGCTAAGGTTATCAAGAATGGTAAGTCCAAGAAGATAACTGTTTTCACCTACAAGGCTAAGGAAGGATCCACTCACAAGAAGCAGGGTCACAGACAGCCTTACACTAAGGTAAGAATCGACGCTATCAAGGCATGATAAAGGCTGTTTTTTATAAGAAAAACGGCGGTTTATCGGGCTTTTCACTATCAGGTCATGCAGGCTGGGGCGAAAGTGGGAGCGACGTTGTGTGCGCATCTGTTTCCTCGGCGGCAGAGCTTGTGTGCAATACCGTTACCGACTTCTTTAACGATGAAGCGGAGGTATCAGTGCTTGAAAATAAGCTTGCTCTGAAATTGAAAAGCGGCAGCGAGAATTCCCGCAGACTGCTTGAGTCGTTTTACGCTCATCTCGGTCTGATATCCGAGGAGTTTCCCGGCTGTATCAGGATTATTATTGAAAGGGAGGCTACCAATCATGATTAGAATTTCCATGCAGTTTTTTGCACATAAAAAAGGTATGGGTTCCACTAAGAACGGTCGTGACAGCGAATCCAAGAGACTTGGAGTTAAGAGAGCTGACGGTCAGTTCGTAACCGCAGGCAACATCATCGTTCGCCAGAGAGGTACTCATATTCATCCCGGCGCAGGCGTTCAGATCGGTTCTGACGATACTATCTTCGCTGTTGTTGACGGCAAGGTAAAGTTCGAGCGCGTTGGCAAGGACCGCAAGAAGGTTAGCGTTTACGTTGCTGAATAATTTCTGCGATTTTGAAGAGTCGCTTTTGCAGTTTCTGTGAAAGCGGCTCTTTTTTTACAACCGAGAGGGGATAGGCAATGAAATTTCCTAAGATAACATACAATTCTCCCGTAACACTTACATTTGCACTGCTGGCGCTGGGGGCAACTCTGCTTATTCAGTTTATCGGTCAGAGCGCCGCTGTGAGGTTCTTTTCGGTTTACCGTGCTCCGCTGACCGACCCGCTTTTTTATCTGCGAATGTTCACCCATGTGCTGGGCCATTCGGATATGTCCCACTTTATGGGCAATTTCACCGTAATACTGCTGGTAGGACCTATGCTGGAAGAAAAATACGGCGGAAAGCGCCTGCTGATAATGATAATCTTCACAGCGTTCATTACGGGACTTATCAACGTTATCTTCTTCCCCGGGATGGCTCTTCTGGGGGCAAGCGGAATTGCGTTTATGATGATACTTCTCAGTTCCTTTGCCAACAGCGGCAGCGGCGAGATACCTCTCACACTTATCTGCGTGGCTGTGCTTTATCTGGGTACGGAAGTACTGAACGGTCTGTTTGCTCACGATAACATCTCCCAGATGGCACATATCATCGGAGGAGTGTGCGGCTGTGCCTTTGGCTGGCTCATCTGCAATAAAAAGGCGTAATATATTGTCGAAAATAATAAAAATCAAGCTTATTATGGTGCTGACTTTGAATAAAATAACGGAATAATTGCGCGCCTGATTTAAATTTTTTAAAATCTATAGACATTTATCCGGCGGTGTGGTATAATTAAATGTAATTATCCTGTGGGAGATTGCCCGGCATACGGTGCATTGTCCCTCAAAGTCAACGAAAGGATAGGTTAGTTCAAATGGCAAGATTTAATATAAAGAAAATTACCGCAGTTGCTGCGGCTGCCGCTGTTATGTCCTCTATGACAGCCTGCGGCGAAAACACCACATGGGGCGCTACCATTGACGGCAGCGATATCCCTGCGGGTATCTTCATCTATTACCTCCAGTCCGCTTACTACAGCGCACAGTCCAAGCTCAACGAGGAAAATTCCGCATCAAGCGATGCAGTAGCTTCCTCTGACGGCACAACAACTACCGCTGCCGTTTTCAGCTCTCAGATCGACGGCAAGGATGCTAAGACATGGATATATGACGAGGCTACCAAGTCCATGCAGGAATATGCGGCTATCGAAGCAAAGTTCACCGAGCTGGGTCTTACCATTACAGCCGATGAAAAGGACGCTGCAAAGGTTTACTGCGACCAGACCTGGGACTATGCAGGCGAGTATTACACCAAAATGGGTATCAGCGAAAAGTCCTTTACCTCCCTTTATCTCAATTCTCAGAAGAGGGACAAGGTGTTCAAGACCATCTACTCCGAGGGCGGCGAATATGCTGTTTCCGATGACGAGATAAAGACATATCTTGACGAAAACTATGCAATGATAAACTACATTGCTATGGAGCTGAAGGACGGTTCGGGCAATCTGCTCAAGTCCGACGGCAAGGCTGAGATTATGTCCATGGCTGAGAGCTATGTTGAGCGTTACAAGAACGGCGAGGATTTCGATGCTCTTAACGCCGAATATACCGCATATTATGACAACCTCAAGGCAGAAGCTGAGGCTGCTGCCGCAGAAGAAGCTGCCAATGCAGCTGCTGACGAAGCAGAGACCGAGACCTCTACCGCCGAGGTAACTCCTTCCGATGCAGAGGCTGCTCTGGAGGATAATGCCGACGAGATCACCGATTCTGCCGAGATCGCAGAAGATGCAACAGAGGTTTCCACTGAGGACACTGCCGAAGCTGATGAGACCGCTGATACCGCAGAGGAAACAGCCGAAGCCGACATCACAACAGAGGAAGCTGCCGAGACAACAGGAACTTCCGCCGATGCTTCCGCAGAGGAGACTACCGATTCAGGCGAGCAGATCTCTTCCAACAAGACCGTTATTGAAAAGAGCGGCACAACTCCCGATTCCGCAGTTGTTTCCAAGGTGTTTGACGAGATGCAGAAGGGTGATATCCAGATCATCGAATCCTCCGACAGCGAAAAATATTACATTGTCCTCAAGATGGACGTTCTCGAAACTGATGAGTACTTCCTCAGTGCAAAGGATTCACTCCTTTACGAGATGAAGTCCGAGGATTTTGACGCTCTCATCACTCAGTGGACCGAGGCTCAGAACGTTATAAAAAATCAGGACGCTTATAAGAGATACGACCCCAAGAAGCTTTTTGACCAGAACTGATATTGCAAAAAAACTTATCCCGTGACCCGAAAGGGCTGCGGGATTTTTTGTATCTTCCTGTTGCATTTTGCGTGAAAAGGCGTATAATAGAATATGAGTATTAGCGTAAGCTAACCAAAGGAGGATATACATATGAAATTCTATCGCTTTGGCAATGAAGATAAACCTGTTATAATGCTGCTTCCCGGAACCTGCTGCCACTGGAAAACATTTTCGGCTGTGATACCCTTGCTGAAAGATACTTTTCAGGTAGTTTGCATTTCATACGACGGCTTTGACGAAAATGAGCCTGATGCAATTTTCCCCACAATGACCGAGGAAACTAAAAAGATAGAAAGCTATATCAAAGCAAAATTCGGCGGACGTATATTTGCCGCTTACGGCTGCTCGCTGGGCGGAAGCTTTGTGGGGCTGCTTATCGGACGTGAAAAAATACATATCGATCACGGCTTTATAGGCTCTTCCGATCTTGACCAGGCAGGTATAGTGGGCGCACGTATCCAGTCAGCCATAGTCAAGCCTGTGCTCGGTAAGGCTGCCCATGACGGCAAGCTGCCCGAGTGGATGACAAATATGATGCTCAAAAAGGCAGAAGACCCCAAAGAGGCTGAAAAGAATATCAAGACCTTTGAGAAGCTGTTCGCAAGCATAAGCTTTGCATTGGAAAAGAGCATTTACAACCAGTTCTACTCCGATCTGGTAACTCCCCTTAAAGACAATATCCGTGTGGGGGGCACGACTGTTCATATCTTCTACGCTCTGAAAATGGGTGAGAAGTATTTTGACCGATACAACAAGCATTTTCCCGATGCCGATATCGTGGCGAGGAACTACAGCCATGAGCAGCTTTTAATGAGCTATCCCGAGCAGTGGGCACAGGATATAAAGCGCTGCTGCGGACTGCCCTTTGATGAGGAAAAGGCTCTGCCTGAGTCATTGTCCTACAGACGTGGCAAGAAGCGCTTTTTCGACAGCCATCACTATGAGGAGGCAGTTGTAAAGGGCTGCGATTTCAAATATATGGACTGCGGAAAAGGGGACAAGACCATTGTTTTTCTTGTAGGTGGACTTGGCACCTCCGAGGCGGTGTATCCGTATGTAAGCGCTCTGGAGGGCAGATACAGGTTCATCACCTTTGACTATCCCTTTGAGTGCATGGATATGAAGTCATTGTGCGAGGCGGTAATCGACCTGCTGGATTATCTTGATGTGGATAAGGCGGTTTGGATGGGAGCTTCATTCGGCGGATACATGGCTCAGCTCCTTGCGTCCGAGTTTCCCGAAAGGACAGAGGCAATGTGCCTGTTCTCCACAGCGGCGCTTTCCGAAAGAACTGTCGGTGCACTGAGAAGCAAGTACAAGAACGCTGCTCCCATTGTCCTCAAGGCTATGGAAACAGTTCCCTACAGCATTGTAAGATCTTTTGAAATGAAGCAGAGCATGGGTCATGTTAAGGGGGCATCTGCGGAAGAGACTTATTATATGCGTGATATGTTCAACGATATCTACAGCGGCTATACATCTGAGTTTGATGTTCATATGACCCGCCTTGTGGCTGATGTTATAAACCGGCAGCCCTGCACAGCGGATAAATTCGCATACCTTAACGGAAGAGTGCTGCTGGTACTCCCCGAGGACGATGGCTTCTTTGACCGTGATATGCAGAATGACCTTATGGAAATGATGCCCTCACCTATGATCGGCCATGTAAGCGGAGGTCATGCAGCTACCTTGATGCGTGTGGGCGATTATATAAAGTATGTTGACGAGTTTATGGAGAAGCTTGACTGATACTGTTTTCAGAAATGTTCTTGATTTTTTCACATCAAAGGGATATCATATGAATATACACTAACGGAAAACGGAGGATATGATATGCCATTTTCACCTCAGACCATAGATTTTCTCACCATGAACCGCCTGAATGACAGTAAGTTATGGTTCAACGAGCATAAGGACGACTACCGCAGATTTGTTGCGGAGCCGTTCAGGGAGTTCACCGAAAAGCTGCTGCCAGAAATGCAGAAAATAGACCCGCTCATCAACAGCGTGCGCATTTCAAGGATATACCGTGACGCAAGATATTCACGGGGAAAGTCGGTTTTCAGGGAGAATATGTGGTGTACTTTCGGCCGTACAAGGGAGCTTTATTACTCCCTGCCATGCTTTTATTTTGATATCTCGGCAAACGGCTTTGAGTACGGCTGCGGATTTTACGAGCCTGCCCGTGAGACCATGGATGCAATGCGTGAGATGATAAAAGGGGACAGTCCGCTTTATATCGCTGCTGCTGACGCTTTTTCTTCCCAAAGCGTTTTTGAGCTTTACGGAGATGTGTATAAGCGAAATCATTTTCCCGACCAGAGCGAGGAAAAATGCCTGTGGCTCAATCGGAAGAATATAGGTCTGACAGCTCTCAGCACCGACTGGTATATGCTGTTCAGCGACCGCCTTGCCGATAAGATAGCGGCAGATATCAGGCAAGTGATACCTGTTTACGATATGCTGCTTGCTGCCTGTGAGGCAGGCGCGAAAAAAGAGTGAAAAATGCGCTTCCCTGCGTGTGGGAAGCGCATTTTTATGAATATTGTTTTTATGACGACTTGTTAAGTTATGCAAAAGTACCAAAAGCAAACGGAAATATTTTTGTATAAAATACTCTAATAATTCGTTGACAGACGGTTTGTTTTTTGGTATAATGATTACAATTATAGGAAAAGTATGCCTGTATGCGCGTACTTTTTTGGCAAAATACAAAGGGAGGAATCATTGCTGTGGAAACAATCAATTACAATCGCTTTAAAGAGTCCTGTGAGGAATTCAAGAGTGCGTTCAGTGACAGCTTTTTCAGCAGCGGAAGGCTTTTCTGCCACCCTCTGCTCGATGGTGTGATCTATACGCCCTGTTCCCCTGAGGAGGCTAAAAGCAACAGTATGGATATCTGCCGCATGGCCGATATGCTGCTTATGTCCGCTGACGGAAAGGAATATCTTCCCTTCAAGATAGCAGAGGCAAGAAAGATAGCTGCCGAGAATGGAACTGTCTATATCTCAAACCTGCTTTTTAAAGAGACATTCATGGCTTATGACTGGATGATAGACGGCAAGCATGATACTCTTATTATCAGCGAGGAGCATATGAGAAAAGAGGGCAAGAACTATGCCCCCGTTACCCCGCTGACAAACGTTGTTCAGCCGTTCAAGAAGTTTACCAACCATTTTCTTTACAAGAAGGGCACTCTTGAAGAGCCTGCCGTTCTTGGCGATAAGGAGATAAAGGACAGACTTGACGCTCATTTAAAGGACGCTCTTTCCTCTTATGTGGGAACAGAGTATGTGGGCGAGCCTCAGTTTGATCTGTTTGACGGCAAGATAACCATGGACACCAACGAGTCAAGGTGCATGGAGCTTGACAAGGGCATAAAGCTTGCCGATGAATTTGAAAAGAGCATGGAACCCAATGTTTCCGCATTCAAGAGCGGCGGCATTGACTTTGACATGAAAAAATACATGGCGGCATTTTTTATGGCTGAGTCGGAAAAGTGCGGCATAAAGACCGAGGAAAAGGACTTTGCTTCCTGCGAGACCACCGAGGATATGGGCAAGGCTCTCAGAAAGCTTGTTTCAGAAAAGAACGGCTATGGCTTCAAATATACCGAGCCTGATGCCGAAAAGGCTGAAAAGCTGCTCAGGGCTGCAGAGCTTGGCTCTCCCGAGGGTGTAAAGGCTCAGGTATCCGAGCTGCTGAAGATCCGACCCGCATTTGCAAGCGTGTTCAATCTGGCAAGAGCAGCGTCTCCTGCCGATGCTGAGAATATCGAGACTATTTCCGATTACTGGTGCTCCTCAGCACTTTCGGCTGCCGAGCTGGGCGAGTATCTGGCAAAGGCATATGTTCCCGCTGACTGCCGCTCTGCTGACGGCAAGCTTTGCTGCGGCGGTGCAAAGGCTTCCGTTATCCTGGAGGACCTTAAAAATGCGGCTGCCAAGTATAAGCTGAAAAACGTTCCCGCTGCCGATGAGCTTGCTGCATACTGCGAAGAGTTCGAGAAGCAGTCACGCACATACAACGGCACCGTTTTTGCCACTAAGGAAGAAATGGAAAAGGCTGTCAAGAATGAAAAGGAGCTGGCTGACCTTTGCGCAGACCTTTCCGCTCTTGATGAAGCCGAGCTGAAAAAGCTCCGTACATATATCTACGACATGAAGCTTGACAAGAAGACCACAGGCAAGTACCTGCTCAAGATCAAGCTTGCTCTCAACGACTGCGAGAAAAATCAGCTGAAGCTTCTCTGCACAGGCGTTTCTCTCAAAAATTACGACGAGCTGGCTGCTCTCAAGAAGAAGATCAAGGAGGGCGGCTTTGACGAAGTTGTGGCAGCTCCTTACCTTGCCGAGATCAATGACGGTATGCTCAGCGCACAGCTCCGTGAGCTTACCGATATGTTCAAGACCATTCCCGATGCTGCCGCTGCCGACAAGCTGGAAAAGGATCTGGCTTCCGACAGGTTTGACAAGATGTTCAAGAGGCACTTCACTGCAAAAATTGCTTCCGCAAGGGACGGCTTTGCGAGAACTCAGATAAGCGAGATATGCAAGGATATCGAGACCGCTGCCGAGAAGGCTCTGGAGGATATCTCCAAGAAGCTTGATGAAGTAAAGTGCGGCGATGCGCTTAAAGCACCTTTCAGAAAGCAGATATCCCAGCGCTTTGAAGTTCTTGAAAAGCAGGCTGCCGACAAGGAATTTGAGGGCATTGCAACTGCCGACAAGGCTAAGCTTGACAAGATGAGAGAAGTCATCAAGTCCGGCAGATTCAAGGCTGCACTTACCGACAAGTACGCTGCTGACATTGAGAAGAGAACCGTTGAGCTTGAAAATGCAGAGTTTGTTAAGAAGTGCGAGACCATTCCTCAGATGGACGCAAAGGCTCTGGCAGAGATCATCGTTCAGCTGGAAAGCGAAAAGTATCCCGAGGATATCGTCAAGAAGTATATGCCCATGACTGCCGAAAGAGAAAAGGCACTCAAAAAGGAAGAGCTTGCTCAGATGTGCAAGGATATCGCTTCCATGGACTTTGCAAAGCTCGATGCTCTTGAAGCAAAGCTGAAGGACGAAAAGTATGCTCCCGATATGACCGCAGGCTACTTTGATTCCATAAAGGCAAGAAGAAAGGCTCTTTACAATGCCGAAGCAGACGGTCTCTGCAAGAACATCGGCAATATGCAGAAGCCTGAGCTTGCACAGCTCACCGAAAAGCTCAAAAACGAAAAGTATGATCCCGAATATACCAAGAAGTATTTTGACGAGATCGACAAGCGCTTCAACAAGATCGAGACCGACAAGCTTGACAGTATGTGCAAGAATATCGAAAAGCTCAAAAAGCCCGAGCTTGAAAAGCTCACTGCCGATATCAGCGCACTGGGACTGCGCAAGGAGAATGCCGCTCCTTATCTGGAAAAGATAAGAAAGCAGGAGATATCCCTCATCAAGTCCCAGCTTGAAACTCTCTGCAAGAATATCCCCAATACTCCAAGAAAGGAACTTTCCAAGCTCAGAGAAGCCCTTACAGGCGACGATTTTGACAAGGAACTTACCGCAAAATATATCGAGCAGATCGACAAGCGAACTGCCGAGCTTATCAAGAAGGAGCTTGCAGACCTTTGCAGCAACATTGCAGGTTCGCCCAAGGATAAGCTTATTAAGATGAAGCTCACCATCAGCGAAACTCCCGAATATGCCGAGGCTGGCAAGCCTTATGTTGAGCAGATCGAGAGCCGTCTCAAAGCTATTGACAAGGCTGAGTTTGATAAGCAGATGGCTTCCATCGACAAGCTTGACCGTGAAGCTCTTGAAAAGTTTGAGGAAGACCTTGAAAACCGCAAGCCTTCTCTTGATCCCAAGCTCTATGAGGCATCTGCCGCTAAGTGCAGGGAGAGGGGAGAGAAGCTTGAAAAGGCTGAGCTTGACAAGCTGACCGAAAATATCAAGAATGAAGATGTAAAGAAGCTCAACGAGATAAAGGATAAGATCCTCGAGGGTGACTTTACTCCCGAATATACATTCCCGTACATCAAGCGCCTTGACGATGAGATCAATGACCGTCACGTCAAGTATTTCACAAAGCTTACCGAAAATATCAACGGTATGTCCCGTGCAGAGCTTATCGTTCTCCTTGAAAAGATCAACAAGAACGAGGCACACTGCCCCGATGATATGCTCCAGCGCTACATCGGCAAGGTAAACTCCAAGATAAGAGAGGCAGACAGCAATATTCTTGCCCAGAAGTGCAGAAACCTTGGCACAACTACCGAGCATCAGAGCTTCGAACTTATCAAGGACATTAACGAGATGGATATCGACCCCGAGACCAAGAAGCGTTTCATCACTCAGGTTGAGCTGCACATCACTCACCTTAAGACTATTGAGCGTGACGGATACGTTGAAAAGCTCAAAACTCTCATGGCCGACAACAGTGTGACCGAGGCTCAGTTCTATGTTTCCGGCATTTCCAAGGCATTTGAAAGCTCCTTTATCAAAATACAGAACACATATGCAAGCACAGAGCAGTTTGAACTTCCTCTGCTGATACATATGGTGACAATGGGCGTTCCCGAGGACTCCTTCCTGCTCACCCTTGACCAGCTCTATTATCAGGGCAAGAACGGTCTGGGACATATCCCTGTAGATCAGATCGAGCGCTTTGAGGTGAAGAAGTCACTGTTTGCAGCTACTCTCCATGTTGTTGAGAAGAGCGGCAAATCCAGCGAGCTTCCCTGCGGAATCAAGAAGAATCTTGATAACCCTGTTAAGATGCTCAACGGAATACTGGGCGTTATCCAGAAGGATAAGGCTGCCGCAAAGCTGAGAGAAGCTGAGGACATCAAGGCTGCCGAGGAAGCAAAGCTCAAAGAGCTTGAAGAAGAGCGCCTTGCTATCGAGGCTGCAAGAGCTAAGGCAGAAGCTGCCGAAAAGGCTCCCACACCCGTGCCTGCGCCTGTTCCTGCGCCTGTTCCTGCACCTGCTGCCGCTGCTGAAAAGGCTCCTGCCGCAAAGCCTGTTGATGCAGAAATTGAAAAGATAAAGCCCATCAAGCCTATTGAAGTGGTCGTATCCGCTGCTCATACCGAGGCACCCAAGCCCGTAGCCGCAGCGCCTGCAAAGCCTGTTGAAGCTCCCAAGGCTGCACCTGCTGCTCCTATTAAGCCCGCTGAGGCACCTAAGCCTGTGGAAGCGCCTAAGCCCGCTGCACCTGTTAAGCCTGCAGAGGCTCCCAAGGCTGCACCTGCGGCTCCTGCTAAACCCGTTGAGGCACCCAAGCCTGTGGAAGCGCCTAAGCCGGCACCTGCACTCGCAGCTGTTAAGCCTGTGGAGGTACCTAAGCCTGCCGAGGCTCCTAAGGCTGTCGCTCCTGTTCCCGCAAAGCCTGCGGAAGCACCCAAGCCCGCTCCTGCGCCTGCTGCATCTGCACCCGTTGAGGCTCACAAGCCCAAGATCAGATTCTGCGACCAGTGCGGCGCAAAGATCACCAGCGAAACTGCAAAGTTCTGCGCTGAGTGCGGCAACAAGCTTATAAAGTAATCTCTGATCAGAACCGTCGGTCAACCGGCGGTTCTGTCTTTTGAAGTGAAAGGACCTTTTATGACAAGAAAAACCTTCCGAAAGATATTTTCCATACTGCCAAAGCCTCTGTGCGAACTGTGCATGAAGTTTGAAAATGTGATAATATATGTGTTTTACGGCGTGCTCACAACGCTTATAAACTATGTCTCACATTTTGGACTTAGGCTTGCGTTAACTGATTTTTCGGGCGTGGATACCCACAGCTTTTCGGCGGTCATGGCAGCAATGGAAAATTCGGCGGTATCATCTGCGGGGGCGGCTACATTCTCATGGGTGGTTTCGATGCTTTTTGCGTTTTTCACCAATAAATTCTTCGTGTTTGAGGCACACGACACCACCGCGAAAGCATATGTGAAGGAGCTGCTTTCATTTGCAGGAGGAAGACTTTTCTCATACGGCTGCGAGGTTATTATAATGTTCGCATTCGTCGATGTTATGCGCTTCAACGAGCTGGTGGTAAAGCTCCTGTGCGGCATACTTGTTATGATACTCAACTACTTTCTCAGCAAGCTTATCGTGTTCAGAAAGAAGAGCGCCGATGGGGACAAAACTGCCTGAAAATGCTCATTTTATGCGAAAAACAGGATATTATGACTGAAAATCATGCTATATGCCCCCGTATATAGGGGGGTATATCATTTTTGTAATGTTAAATGCCAAATTAACATAAAAAAACACTTGACAAATCAGGACGTATATTGTATTATATAAGTAATAAGAAGTATTGCAGCCGTGCGGACCATGCAGGGCAACAAACCTTGCGGTTTTTTTATGCGCAGTGAATAACCACTCAAACGGTATAGTTTGTTGGAATGTGCATAAGTAATGCGGATTTTACAGAAATTTTCGGTAAAATTTACATAGCGTGACGGAGCAACTGCGTATTTCATCTCACAGCACTACAAGGCTTTGTGCTGCATAAAGCGGCGCAAAAGATTGAAGGAGGAAAATATACTATGAGTCAAATGCCACAGGAATGGGAAGGTTTCGTAGGCGGTCACTGGACCAAGGAAATCAATGTCCGTGAGTTCATCCAGAAGAACTACACACCTTATTACGGCGATGAAAGCTTCCTCGCCGGCCCTACAGAAGCTACCAAGAAGCTCTGGGCTGACGTTATGGAGCTTGCAAAGAAGGAAAGAGAAGCAGGCGGCGTTCTCGATATGGATACAAAGGTTGTATCTTCTCTTACTTCTCACGCAGCAGGTTATATTGATAAGGATCTGGAGCAGATCGTTGGTCTCCAGACAGACAAGCCCTTCAAGAGAGCTCTTATGCCTTACGGCGGTCTGAGAATGGCTGAGAAGGCTTGCTCCGACAACGGCTACACCATTGATCCTGAGATCAAGCACATCTTCACCGAATACAGAAAGACCCACAACGCAGGCGTATTCGATGTTTACACCCCTGAAATGAGAAAGGCAAGAACTGCTCATATCCTTACCGGTCTTCCTGATGCTTACGGAAGAGGAAGAATCATCGGCGACTACAGACGTGTTGCTCTGTACGGCGTTGACAGACTTATCGAAGACAAGCAGGAGCAGAAGGCTTTCTACACCTGCCCTATGACTGAGGAAAAGATCCGTGCAAGAGAAGAGATCGCTGAGCAGATCAGAGCACTTGAAAACCTCAAGAAGATGGCTGAGATCTACGGCTGCGATATCTCCAAGCCCGCTACAACAGCTAAGGAAGCTGTTCAGGCACTTTACTTCGGCTACCTTGGCGCTGTAAAGGATCAGAACGGTGCTGCTATGTCCCTCGGACGTACATCCACATTCCTCGATATCTATTTCGAAAGAGACTTCAAGAGAGGCATCCTCACCGAGGAGCAGGCTCAGGAGCTCATCGACCACTTCATCATGAAGCTCCGTCTCGTTCGTTTTGCAAGAACTCCCGAGTACAACTCCCTCTTCTCCGGAGATCCTCAGTGGGTAACTGAGTCCCTCGGCGGTATGGGCGTTGACGGCAGATCTATGGTAACAAAGAACTCCTTCCGTTACCTCCACACTCTCGAAAACCTTGGCACAGCTCCCGAGCCTAACATGACCGTTCTTTGGTCCACAAGACTCCCTGAGCCTTGGAAGGAGTACTGCGCAAAGATCTCCATCAATACATCTTCTATCCAGTATGAGAATGATGACCTCATGAGAGTTATTCACGGCGATGACTACGCTATCGCTTGCTGCGTATCTTCCATGGTTGTTGGTAAGGAAATGCAGTTCTTCGGCGCAAGAGCTAACCTCGCTAAGTGCCTCCTCTACGCTATAAACGGCGGTGTTGATGAGATCAGCGGCGTTCAGGTTGCTACCAAGTTCAGACCTATCACTTCCGAGTACCTCGATTACGACGATGTAATGGAGAAGTACGACGACATGATGACATGGCTCGCAGAGCTCTATGTAAATACTCTTAACATTATCCACTACATGCACGATAAGTACTGCTATGAAAGCCTCCAGATGGCTCTCCACGACAGAGAAGTAAAGAGATACTTTGCAACAGGTATCGCCGGCATCTCCGTTGTAGCTGACTCCCTCTCTGCTATCAAGTATGCTAAGGTTAAGACCATCAGAAACGAGCAGGGTATCGTTGTTGACTACCAGATCGAGGGCGACTTCCCCAAGTATGGTAACAATGATGACCGTGTTGATGAGATCGCTGAGGATATCCTCAACAGATTCATGAACAAGATCCGTCAGCAGCACACTTACAGACATGGTATTCCTACAACCTCTATCCTTACCATTACTTCCAACGTTGTATATGGTAAGAAGACCGGTTCTACACCTGATGGACGTAAGCTCGGTGTGCCTCTTGCTCCTGGTGCTAACCCCATGAGCGGCAGAGATACTCACGGTGCTTCCGCATCTCTCTCTTCCGTATCCAAGCTCCAGTTCTCCAACGCTCAGGATGGTATCTCAAATACCTTCTCCATCATTCCTGATGCACTTGGTAAGGACACAGGCGTATTTGTCGGCGACCTCGATATCGATGCTCTCTGCCCCAAGTGCGCTAATATCCCCAACACAAGCGATAACGACAGATAATCGCTTCCAAAGAATTATTTTGGCTGACGGTCTTTATAGGCCGTCAGCATAAAATAAACCCCACAGTGTGTTTCTTATAGCCATATAAAAATACACTCATTCGGTATAATACAGATCCACCTTTATTTTGAAAGGAGTTTTTACTATGGCAGCAAATGAACAGCAGATCAAAAACCTGGTAGGTCTTCTTGACGGTTATGCAGTTAAGGGCGGCCACCACCTCAACGTTAACGTATTCACACGTGATACTCTTCTCGATGCTCAGAAGCACCCCGAGAACTATCCTCAGCTCACTATCCGTGTTTCCGGATATGCAGTAAACTTCATCAAGCTTACCAAGGAGCAGCAGGACGACGTTATCTCCAGAACATTCCACGCAGCTCTTTAATAGAAAGTATTCTGTAGATGATAGGTTACATTCATTCAACAGAATCCTTCGGAACAGTCGACGGACCCGGTATTAGGTTCGTCGTCTTTTTCCAGGGATGTCCTATGAGATGCCTTTACTGCCATAACCCCGACACATGGCAGTTCCACAGCGAAAAGCACCCTGATATCGGCAAGCCTGTTACCGTTGATGAGATTCTTTCCATGTACGATGGTGTCAAGGAATTCCTCAAGGGCGGTGGAATCACCTGCACAGGCGGCGAGCCAATGGCTCAGCTTCCTTTCCTTACCGAGCTTTTTGAAAAGGCTCATGAGAGGGGAATAAGCACCTGTCTCGATACCTCGGGAATAACATTCAATCCCGAAAATACTGCCGATGTTGATCGTATGCTTGATGTTACCGATGTTATCATGCTTGATATAAAGCATATCAATGACGAGGAGCACAAAAAGCTCACAGGTCACAGTAACAAGAATATTCTTGCTTTCGCTGAGTATGCAAGCAGCAAAAAGAAGCAGCTCTGGATACGTCACGTAGTAGTTCCCGGGATCACTTACAATGAGAAGTATCTCCACGAACTGGGCATGTTTATCTCAAAGCTGAAATCCGTCAAGGCGCTCGATGTTCTTCCTTACCACGACATGGGCAAGGTAAAATATCAGAATCTTGGCATTGATTATCCTCTTAAAGATGTTGAGCCTCTTCCTAAGGCAGAAGCCGCAAAGGCCCGTGATATCATTATGCAGGGTATCAAGGACGGTCTTGCCGCTGAATACAGCAAAAATTAAAAGCCATTGTCCAATACGGACAATGGCTTTTGTGTTATATATTCTTACTTGATTCTTGCAACTCCCGTTTCAATGGCAGCCTTTCTTACAGCTTCCGCAACTCTCTGAGCCATCTGGTGGTCAAGAGCATCGGGAATGATGTATTCGCTGCACAGCTTGTCTGCAGGAACTGACTCCGCAATGGCACGGGCTGCGGCAATGTTCATTTCATCGTTTATGCGGGAGGCACGCACATCAAGAGCGCCTCTGAAAATGCCAGGGAAAGCAAGCACGTTGTTTATCTGGTTGGGATAATCGCTTCTGCCTGTTCCCACAACGGCTGCGCCCGCTTTCTTGGCAAGCTCGGGAAGAATTTCGGGATCAGGGTTTGCCATGGGGAAGAGGATAGGCTGGGGAGCCATGCTCTTTACCATTTCCTCGGTAACACAGTTAGGTGCGGAAACTCCGATAAACAGGTCAGCGCCCTTAATGACCTCGGCAAGTGTACCCTTTTCGCAGTTCTGGTTTGTGATGTCGGCAATAAGCTCCTTTTCATGGTTCTGACCGTCCCTGCCCTTGTAAATAGCGCCGTGGCGGTCGCACATAATAACATTTTTCAGACCCATTGCAATAAGCAGCTTGACTATGGCAATGCCGGCAGCACCTGCTCCGCTGGTGACAGCCTTGATGTTCTCGATTTTCCTGTTGGTGAGCTTGAGAGCATTGATGACAGCCGCAAGAGTTACAACGGCGGTTCCGTGCTGGTCATCGTGGAATACGGGGATATCGCATTCCTCCTGGAGACGTCTCTCAATCTCAAAGCAGCGGGGAGCAGAGATGTCCTCCAGATTTATTCCGCCAAATGAGCCTGAGATAAGGCGTACAGTTTTGATGATCTCCTCAGTGTCCTTGGAAGCCACGCAGATGGGAATGGCATCAACATCGCCGAATTCCTTGAACAGTGCGCTCTTGCCCTCCATAACAGGCATAGCAGCGAGAGGGCCGATGTCGCCCAGTCCCAGAACGGCAGTTCCGTCTGTGATGACTGCAACCAGATTGGAGCGGCGAGTATATTCATAGCTCAGGTCGGGATCTTTTTCAATAGCAAGGCAGGGAGCCGCAACGCCCGGGGTGTATGCGATAGAAAGGTCGTCCCTTGTTTTAAGGGGAACACGGCTGATGACCTCTATCTTGCCCTTCCACTGGCTGTGTTTTTTCAGTGCTTCTTCCGAATAGTTCATATTACATTTCCTTTCTATATATTCATATGTTTATACACTCTTATAAATAATATGCGTATATTTGTTTAATTTTAGTATATACTGCCATCATTGCTTTGTCAAGTTAAAATCCCTTAGCGGCTCATTGACACGCCGCTTATATTGCGCTATAATATTCATATCACAAACTTCGGAGGAATAAGATGACGAAAAAGGACAAGCCGACAAAGAAATACATCTTCCTGAAAATACTTGGAGCGCTTGCGGCAGTGTTTTTTATACTATCCGCTGTAAGCTTTCCCCTGAGAACAGTCTGCTATACACTTGTGAGTCGCAAGGTCACCAAAAAAGTGCGCATCGTTCAGATATCCGACCTGCACAGTTGTTCATACGGCAAGAATATGAAAAATCTCATCAATGCAGTAGATGCGGCTGAGCCTGATATTATCGTGCTCACAGGTGATATTTTCGACAACAGGACGGATAATAAAAATTCCGACACATTGCTTAAAGCTATTGCGAAAAAATATCCCTGCTACTACGTTTCGGGTAATCATGAGTACAGGGGGAATATGTGGGAAACTTTCAGCAGGCGTGCGGAGAGCTTCGGCGTTACCGTGCTTCAGGGCGAAAATGTTGATATTGACGGCATTATGATATGCGGAGCGTCGGCAAAGTCTGATATCGGCGACAGCGTGAAGGTGTGTGCCGACAATGCCGATACAAATAGCTTCAATGTCCTCCTTGCCCATTTTCCCGAGAAGATTGACTTTTACCGTTCATTCGGCAAGTTTGACCTGGTGCTTTCGGGTCATGCTCATGGCGGACAGTGGCGGCTCCCTCCGTTTATGAACGGTCTTTATGCACCGGGACAGGGACTTTTCCCGAAATATGCAGGCGGAATATATGATTTTGATGACACGACGTTTATCGTCAGCAGGGGACTGAGCCGTACTATTGAAAGAATACCCCGCATATTCAACAACCCTGAGCTTGTTGTTATCGACATTTTGCCCGAAGGTGAGGACGGAGAATGACTCAAAGGATAAACTGGCTGAAAATAGCCAAAACAGCCGTGGGAGCAGCCATTGCAGCGGCCATAGCATACGGTCTGGGGCTGAACTACGCCGTTTCAGCGGGGATAATCTGCCTGCTGACGGTCTGCGATACCCGCAAGGAAACGCTGATGGTCACGCTCAAGCGCCTGATGGCTTTTGCGGCGGTAACGCTGCTGTGCACTGCCGTGTTCTCGGTGGCAGGGTTCAGTATCCCTGCTCTGGGAGTGGTTCTGGCGCTATTTCTCGCATTCTGCAGCGGGCTTGATATGAATGAGGCAGCCGCCATGAACAGCGTTATTGCGACTCACTATTTCGCCTCGGCGGACTGCTCTCCCCAGATAATGCAGAATGAGCTGACGCTTTTTGTTATCGGCGCAGGGATCGGCGTTCTGATGAACATTTTTGTGCCCACGGGCATCGGCAGGATACGCAGTATCCAAAAGGAGACCGATGAAAAGATCAGGCAGATAATCTCCCGAATGTCCGTGTATATCCTGGCGGAGGATAAAAGCGGCTACACAGGTTCATGCTTTGACGAAACTTCACGGCTGCTGGCAGACCTGAAAAACTGTTCCCTCAGATACATCGGCAACTCCTTGGCTGAGGAGAAGGATTATTTCCTGAAATACGTTGAGATGCGCATAAGCCAGTGCGGCGTTCTTATGGGCATATACAAGGATATTATGGCGCTGAACCCCATACATGAGTACGGCAAGCCCATATCGGACTTCCTTGCGAAAATGAGCGGGGAGTTCCATGAGATAAACGATGCCGCAGGGCTGCTGGAGGATATTGACGGTCTGTTTGCCCATTATTCTGCCGAGAAGCTGCCCGCAGACCGCAGCGAGTTTGAATCCCGTGCGCTGATGTACCATATAATATGGGACCTGAAACGCTTCGTGACCCTGAAAGCGGATTTTGCGGCAGAGCTTTCCGAAAACGAAAAGAAAAGATACTGGAACATCGTGCATGAGAAAAAATAATTTAAAAAATTCAAAAAAGCCCTTGACAAGCGCTGAAAAGTATGATATTATATTAAAGTCGTTAAAAACGATGAAGAGCTATCATATTCTAAAGACAGCAGGTGACTATGCAAAGCAATTTGCAGAAATCGTAAATCCTGCCGAGGAAAGATTGCTGTACATTATAAATGTATGCCCTTTCCTGTCATTTGAAGGAAAGGTTTTTCTTTTTATGAATGGGTAGCATAATTTTCAACTTTTTACGGAGGTGAAATTTTATGCCAAGCGCACAGGTTCTCGAATCCAAGAAGGCAAGAGCTGCTGTTGTAACCGATCTTATCAAGAATTCTTCAGCAGGTGTTCTTGTTGACTACAGAGGTATTACCGTTGAGGAAGATACTCAGCTCAGAAAAGAGCTCAGAGAAGCAGGTGTAACTTACTTTGTTGAAAAGAACACAATGCTCCGTATCGCACTCAAGGAAGCAGGTCTTGATGATCTTTGCAGCGTACTCGAGGGTACAACCGCAATCGCAGTTTGCGACCACGATCAGACCGCTCCCGCAAGAATCCTCGGTAAGTTTGCTGAAGCACACGACGATAAGTTTACCCTCAAGGCAGGCTACGTTGACGGCGTTATCTATGACGCTAAGGGTGTTGAGGCTCTTTCCAAGATTCCTTCCAAGGAGACACTGCTTGCTCAGCTGGTTGGCTCTCTCCAGGGTCCCATGCAGAAGCTTGCTGCTACACTCAAGGCTCTCGCCGACAAGAAGGCAGAGGAAGAGGCTGCTTGATCATAACGATCGTATGGCTGCCTGAAAAAATTAAATCAAAATATAAAGGAGATTATTATCATGGCTTCTGAGAAAGTTACAAATATTTTAGAAGAAATCAAGGTTCTTTCCGTTCTTGAGCTTGCTGAGCTCGTAGAGACTATCCAGGAAGAATTCGGCGTAACAGCTGTTGTTGCAGCTGCAGGTCCTGCAGCAGGTGCTGGCGCAGCTGCTGAGGCTGAGAAGACTGAGTTTGACGTTGTTCTCGCTTCCTTCGGTGAGAAGAAGATGGACGTTATCAAGGCTGTTAAGGATGCTTGCGGTCTTTCCCTTAAGGAAGCTAAGGAAGCTGTTGAGGCTGCTCCTAAGACTCTTAAGGAAGCTGCTCCCAAGGCTGAGGCTGAAGAGCTCAAGGCTAAGCTCGAAGCTGCCGGCGCTACTGTTGAACTCAAGTAATCTGGGTTATAACATAAGCTTTTCAAAGGCTGCTGCACATTTGTGCGGCAGCCTTTTTCGTTTGTCAGCCGTTAGGGCATTCATACTAATCACCAATAAAACTATAGACAAAAAATCATCGCATAATCCATATACGCAAGATTATGCTCGATTTTTTGTATAGTTTTTAATTGGTTCTTAGTATCAGTTTATCAAATTTTTTTGACATAACGTGTCTGTTTGCAAGGATATGCTGAAATAACGAAACTGATTGTTTAATTGAGCACTTTCGCAATGTAAAACACACTAAAAATACACAAAACAATACGTTAAGATTGCATAAATATCTATATTTGTTAAGACCTTTTTATTGATATGACATGGCAGATGTTGTATACTGAAATTGGGTAAATTAAGAAAACAATGCCTATGGCTTATTTTGCTTAATATAATTTTGTGAAAGGCTGATAAAATATGAAAACTCGTTCTAACGAAAACAACAAGAATTCTGCTGCCAAGAAGATAATCCCTGCAGTGGGTATGCTTGCATTATCCGCAACTATGCTTTCTACTTCTACATACGCATGGTTCACCATGAACAAGGAAGTTGAGATGACAGGTCTTAATATGACTGCAACTGTTGGTGAAGGTATGGAGATTTCGCTGGCTTCTGTTACAGGAAATAATGCTTTGGCTTTTGACGGTCAAAATTTCGAGAATAATCATCCAAAGGATGTTGATACTGAACTTGGATGGGGAAGTGCAGTTGTAGTAGATGAATATTACGAAAGCATTGGTGCGATCAAGCCTGCTTCTTCAGTTGACGGAAAAAAATTGTATGATGCTAAAGATGCAACCAACGGCGGAAGAACAGCTACTAAATTTGAAGAAGTGAATACTGAGGCAGAATTGAAGCAGAGAACCTCAAAATTGAGTGAACCAATAAAGTCGGAGGGAACATCGGGATATTATGTTGATATTCCTGTTCATCTCAGAACAAACAAAAAGGCGTCAGGAGCTGATACTACAGGAGATATTTACTATAAGATGACAATTTCATCTTATGATCCTGAAAATCCTACTGAGGCAGGTACTACTGATTTGTACAAGGCAGTAAGAGTTGCCTTTTTGGACTATGATAGTGCTGATACACTCAGTTCTAAAATTTATGGCATTGACAGTGCTTATTATGATTCCACAAATGCTGTAAGCGGAGAGTCAGCAAAAACAGCTTCTAACATTACAACGGATGGTGTGTATGCAACAGATGCTTACAAAACAGGTGCATATAAGGATTCAATGATGGATCTTCCTCTTGCAGCAACAGGAGAAAACTATGGACACCTTGATTTTGTAGTTCGTGTATGGCTCGAGGGCGAAAGCACTTCATGCTATAACGACAAACAGGGTCAGAGCTGGAACATTGACCTTGCTTTCTCCTTAGGAGAATTTGATACTGCCACAACTTCAGAAGGAGTCGGAGCTTAATTTAACAATTTAAAGTGAGGGTAATGCTGTACAGAAATGTATGGTATTACCTTTGCGTTGTTTATAGGGATCATAAGATTTTTTCGTTTTGCGCTTGCTTTGTGTCGAAATTTGTACATTTTAGCCGAAAACTGAGGTGAGAAATATGTCTGATATAAATACTACGGTTGACGGCGTGCGTGCCATAGAAATGCGCTACCGTGCCATATGGTCATCTGCCGAAAAGCTTCCTGCTTTTTATCAGAGCAGCATAAGGCTTAATTCTCCCGATATGGGTGTGCTTCTGCCTGAGCAGTTCATGCCTGTTATTGAGGCTGATGACAGATGTATTTCCATATTCAGGCTTGCACTTCTCCAGACGGTTAAAGCTGCTGAGAAATTCAATGACCGTGGACTTGATTTTGACTGGGTCTCGGTTTTTATTCCCCAAATGCTTTTAGGCAAGAGCAACTGTGTTAAGACAGTCAGGGATTTTACGGCAAAAATAGAGGCAATCCCGCAGGGGATATGCTTTGAGCTGCCCGAATCCGTTCTTGCCGACAGCGGCAGCTGCGAGTCCATAAAGCAGCTCAGAAAAGCAGGATATCATATAATGCTTACAGGTGTTGACAGCGAAAGGTTTCCGCTTTTCAGGCTTGCCGAACTGGAGCCTGAATATGTTATGCTGAATGAAAGCATCACCCGCAGGCTGGGCAAGGATTATGACACCGATTCCTGCATAAGCACCCTTACCTCGTTTATCAGCGGTCTTGGAGCAGAGACCATTGCAGCGGGAGTTTCTTCTGCGGAAGAGGCAAATGAGCTTAGTGAGCTTGGCTGCTCGTATTTCACAGGCAGTGAAAACGGAATGTTTTCGGGCAAATTTGTACCAGACAGGTTTATCCGCAGGAAAAATCAGGCATCGGACAATTCATCGCAATAACATCATGAGCATTACAGGATGAGATTTTCGGCAATTTAAATATTACTGTATAGAATGGAGTTCTGATCTTGACTAAAGATGAAATAAAAACGGTGGATAATGCTGACCCTGCCGATACATATACCGAGACCGAGCAGGACGGCAGGAACAGGGCTGCCGATATTCTCACCCTGCGGCGAACTGCGGCGGAGGCGAGACGTCATAATGTCGTAGTCCGTGTAATAAGTGTTCTTCTGGTGGTTCTGATAGCTCTTGTTGCTATTGCATATGCGGTGTCCTATTTTTATGACAGGTTCGGAAGCTTTACCGTTACCGTCAATAAATACGATATGGTAAATCAGGGACTTACTCTTTCGGAAACACCCGAGTATGAAAAATCGATAGCTACTCTTAATGCGGATATTGTTTATGATATGACGAACATAAGCGGAGAAGATCTGCCTTTGAATATCGACAAAATAAACGGCACTCACAACGGCGATAACTATATTGCTTACACCTTTTATCTTATAAATTCGGGAAACGATACCGTGGCTTACAGCGGCGAAATGACCATGGAGAACATCACCAACGGCGTTGACGAGGCTGTGAGGATAGCTGTTTATGAAAACGGTGAAAAGACTGTTTACGGCAAGACCAAATCCGACGGAACAGGCAAGGAAAGCGACTGCGATAAGGAGTTTCAGTCTTCAACAGTGGTAATGAGCACCAAAAACGATAAATTCAGTCTAGGTGCAAAGGATAAATACACCGTTGTTATATGGCTTGAGGGCAACGACCCTGACTGCCTGGATAACATTATCGGCGGAACGATGAAACTCAGCATGAAATTCAAAATTATAGAAAATACCTGATAAACAGCATAATATCCAAACATAATGATGTGAAAGGAAATGCTCGTAAAATGAAAAAAATACTGAACAATATTATAACAGTGATAGCGTGGATTATCCTGGCTTTCGCTCTTATCGTAACGATACTTGTGTTCTCGTCCGGCAGGAACAACGGTGTTGCAAGCCTTTTCGGATATGTTCCCCTTACTGTTGAGTCAGATTCGATGCTTCCCACCTTTGCAAAGGACGATTTCATTATTGACAGGGAAATAGATGATGTCTATACGCTTGAAGAGGGCGATGTTATCACATTCTGGACTCTTATCAACGGTCAGAGGGTAAAGAACACCCACAGAATAATCGCTGTCAATAACACAGGTGACAATATCAGCTTTACCACCAAGGGTGATAATAACGACATCAAGGACAGCCTTAATGTTTATCCCGTTGATATCATCGGCAAGTGGACAGGCACCAAGATAAACGGCTTTGGAAAGGTAATGAGCTTTTTAAGGACAAAGACAGGCTTCTTTATCTGCATAATCATTCCTATGGCGATATTTTTCCTTTTTGAGCTTTATAAGCTTATGGCAGTTATTGTTGAGGTCAAGACTGCCGCAAAGCCCGAGATAGACGAGGAAGAGATAAAGAAAAGGGCGATCGAGGAATATCTTGCTGAGCAGAAGAAAAAGGAAGCTCAGTCTGATGAAAAAAATGACGAATGATACGTTCTTTCGTATAAGTTTGGAGTAAGCATATGAATGACTTCTTGAAATGGTTTTTCGTTTTCATATCCGAAATTCTCAAAGGCTTTGGAATGATATTCAAAGGTCTTTGGGAGGGCTTGAAGCAGATATTCAACATATCGGAATATGCAAAGATATTCAAGGACTATTCAGGTGACTTTAATGCGCTGGAATGGGTCTTTGCTGTTTTGTCGCTTATAATAGTGGCTGCTATTTTTGCACTGATAATATTCCTGATAGTTATGCTCATAAGGAAATATGTCCGTTTCAGACATTCTATAGTGGGTGATGAGGACGTTATAGAGGAGCTGGGCGTGCTCCAGCGTCAGGTCATAAAGCTTACAAAGGAAAAAGACGAGATCATGGCTATGAAGGTGGCTCAGATAGGCGTTCCTGCGGGAGCTGCTGCACTTCCATCAGGCGGATATGGTCTTTCTCAGAGCGCAGAATACAGTCAGGGCGAAGTACCTGCGGAGTCCGAACAGCCTGCTGCCGTTAACGGCGTAATACAGACCTCCGATGTGAGATTTTCCAAGCTTATTGAAGTTGATAACTACTACAAAAACTATATCGCTCCCGATTATGACAACAGTATCACTCTGGCGGCTATATGCGAAAACTACAGGAATTTTGCCTGCTCACGTATGCACCTTTATTACGACATAAGAACGGTAAGACTGTTCATAGCCGGCATGGCTTCAACAAAGCTTATCATTTTACAGGGTATTTCAGGTACAGGTAAAACCTCACTTCCATACTCATTCGGCAAGTTCCTGCAGAATGACACCACGATAGCATCTGTTCAGCCCTCATGGAGAGACCGTACAGAGCTTTTCGGATATTTCAACGAGTTTACCAAGAACTTTAACGAAACGGAAGTATTGAAGAGAATATACTCCAGCTCATATAATGATGATGTTAACTTTATCCTGCTGGACGAAATGAACATCGCACGAGTTGAGTATTATTTTGCGGAAATGCTGTCAATCCTTGAAATGCCAAATTCCGATGAGTGGAAGCTGGACCTTGTTCCCAATGTTTGGAGCACCGACCCCGAGCATCTTGACCACGGAATGCTGAGAATACCTCAGAACATATGGTACGTCGGTACGGCAAACAACGATGACTCCACATTTGCTATCTCCGATAAGGTATATGACCGTGCCCAGCCCATAAATCTGGATTCCAAGGGTATTGCTTTTGAGGCACCCGATACGCCTCCAATGAACCTGAGCTTTTCACATCTGGATTCGCTGTTCAGTGAAGCTTTTCAGATGTATCCCCTCAGTCAGGACATACTGAAAAAGATACAGCAGCTTGACCTTTGGGTAATCGAAAGACTGCGAGTTGCTTTCGGTAACCGTATCATCAAGCAGATGAATTTGTTTGTGCCCGTATATGTTGCCTGCGGAGGAGACGAGCTTGACGGCGTGGATTATGTTCTTGCTACCAAGATATTCAGAAAGTTCGAGTCCCTTAATCTGGCAATGCTCCGTGATGAGCTGAGAGACCTTTGCATATATCTCCAGAAGCTCTTCGGCAGAAATTCCATGAAGGAATCCATAGCATATCTGGAAAGGCTCCGGAAGCTTTTCTGACAGCTGTAAAGTAAATATTATCTGTGGATAACTGCGCAGTGAAAGGAGGAGAGAAAGTGAACGAAGCCTATAGCGAATGGTTTGAAAAATTCAAGGACTGTACAGATCAGCTTGACAGTGACAGACTATATGAAAGCTTCCGCTCATCACTTTCTCACAGCCGAAGCACCATTGCGCTCAACCGCAGGATATTGGAAAAGGACATTGACGTAAGCTGGGTGGAGGCGATAGAAACAGGACTTGTCTCTATCGACAATGTTATCAGAAATCCGAGCAAGACTATTATCAATGTGGAGGAAGTCGTTCCCATTGCGCTTTCAAAGAAGATAACGGTAGATTCGGTAAAGCATCTTGCCCAGCACACCGACCTTATCCAGAGCGTTGACCCCGAAACAGGAAAGATAACCCCCTCAAAGGTGCTGAACATACATAAGGAAGAAAGCTATCTTACCTATGAGAATAAATTCGTAAACACTCTTATAGACAGGCTTTTTATTTTCGTAAACAAGCGGTATGAAAAGCTTAAAGCCGTATCCTCCAGCGAAGAAGTATTTGCCATGGAGTACAACACGGCTTTTGAATCGGGCAGCGGCAGAAAAATGAAAATGACGCTGAACATCGAGACCTCCGATTCACTTGAAGCTGCCGATGAGAACGGTTCGACTATATGGGACAGGGTTGAAAAAATACGCAGGATAGTTGAAGGCTACAAGTCATCGCCTTTCTGCCAGCAGATGGGACAGAACTATATCCGCCCGCCTGTTATGAGAACGAATGCGATTATGAAAAATGTTGACCTCAAGGCGTGCCTTGTGCTATGGCAGTTCATTGAGGGGTATGACAAAACAGGCTATGAGATAAATGTTTCCGATTCGGCACAGAAGCCCGATAAGGAGTATGTGGAAAATCTTTATGACCTTTCGGCACTTAATCTCCTGCTTTTCAGGTCGTTTACTCAGGACAGCGAAGCTGAGGTGCTTAAAACCCAGAAAAGCAAGGCTGCCGCACCCCGTGTTCTGAGAAAATTTGATAAGGTGAGCTATGATGAGCATGAGCTTGTCATTGGCGGTGACAGGCTGACCGATGATGCCGCTTTGGCTCAGGATAACATTTCCGAAAATGAAAAAATACTTGCCGAGATAGACAAGATAATAAAGATAGAGACCGAATACTACAAAGCGGAAGAGCAGAAGCGGCTGGAAGCCGAGGAAAAGGAGCGCAGAAGACAGGAAGAGGAAAGACGTATTGAAGAAGAGCGCAGGCTTGCCAGAGAAAAGGCTGAACGTGAGGAGCAGGAGCGGCTTGAAAAAGCCCGCCTTGAAGCTCTCAGGCTGGAAAAGGAACGCATTGAGCGTGAAGAACAGGAACGTCTTGAACGTGAGCGCATAGAGCGTGAACGTGCCGAGCTGGAAGAGCAGAAGCGCCTTGATGCCGAGCGTGATGAGCTTGAAAAGATGATAAATGCCGAGATGGACAAGCTTGAAACCGAGAAGCAGAGCCAGAAGGAAGAGGAAGAACGTCTCAGGCACGAGCGTGAGGAAAGGGAAAAGCTCAGAGCGGAAAAGCTTAAAGAAATGCGTGCATATCTTGAGCAGAAAAGCTTTGACGAGATATATCCCGAGTATTCAAAAAATCCTGTCCATGTTATCAGGCGAAGTCTGCGTAGGCTCATATCCCTTATAAGGCAGGACGGCGCTGTTATCAGAGAGGGCGATTCGGACGATCCGAAGCTTATCGAGCGTATAGCTGCCGAGGCTGCCGCCAAGGCTCAGGCTCAGCGAGATGAAAAGGAAATGGCTGAGATGCAGGTGCTTTACGAAAAATATACGCCGAATTTCAGGCAGAGAACAAAGCAGAGCTTCAAAGCATTGTTTGCCAAAAAGCGTAAAAAGGTTTATGTTATGCCTGCGCAGATGCCTGTTCAGCGTTCTCCCAAGGAGCAGAGGGCTTATGACAGGCAGATGAAGGAGCTTTTCAGAAAATATCATGTAAGCTTCATAACAAAGCTTATCAGAAAGATTAAGAAAGAATACTAAGAACCCGTCTTCACAAGCATATGCGCACGTCTTTTCGGCAAATTTTGCCGCAGACTGCGTTAAAAATCCTTGCCGGGCGAAAGCCCGCCTGCGGATTTTTGCCTACTCTGCAACAAAATTATGCTTGAAAATCCGCACACATTTCTTATGAAGACAGGTTCTAATACTGATTCTCAAACAACCTATAGAACGATCAAAGATTAGTATAAGAAAGGCAGCTTCCTATGGCAAAGAGCAAATCAGGCGCAAATGTGATAAAGCTGGCAGGTCAGTTTATTGCATGGGCAGTGCTGATAATCATAACGATGCTGACGGCATACATAATGATATCAAATATGCAGAACAAGCCTGCGGTGCTTTTCGGTAGGAGTATTGTCAAGGCCGTCAGCGGAAGCATGGAGCCGTCCATTCACAGCGGCGACTATATCATGATAGAAAAGACTGACAGCTCGGAGCTTAAAGCAGGGGATATAATCTGTTTTTATTCTCATGACAGCGCAATATACGGTATGCTCAACACCCACAGGATAGTGAGGATACTTGATGACGGCAGCTTTGTTACAAAGGGAGACGCCAACAGCGCTGAGGATCCTTCCACTGTGACATCTGACACTATTGTTGGAAAATACACGGGTAAGGTCAGATTTCTCAGGTGGCTCAATTCCTTTGCATCGGCAAAAAAGCTGATACTTGCAGCCGTGGTCATAGTAATGTCCGCAACTGCCGTGTATGAGGTCATTACTATTGCAAAGGTCTCAGCCGAATGCAGGGCAAACAGGAAAAATAATGATGATGCAGTGCGTGAGGCTATCGAAAAGGAAAAGCAAAAGCTTTATGAACAGGGCTACGAGCCTGAAAACACTGACGATAAAAAGGAGTGAGGACATCTGAATCAGGAAAAAATCATGAAAGCCAAAATGATAACGGCTATTCTTGTGGCTGTGGCCTCGCTTCTGGCTGTGTTTGTTTTTGCAGGGCTTTATTTTAATGAGCGCCAGAGGATTCGCACCGATTACATTGCGCAGTTTGAGGAAAACCTTTTGCAGGCAGCCAAAGAGATCGACACCTACAGCGAAAAGGGAACGGACTATGACCTGCATTACAGCATGGCGGTATCCGACCTCGGAGCAGCAAGGGCAATGATATTCTGTGTTAGCGATTACACCGAAAAGCAGAAAATTATAAACGAGATACATTACTGTTTCATAAAGTACCCCGAACAGATGAGAGATAAGCTTCCCGAAGCTTCACAGGCGTTTCACGATATTGCCGATCACCTTGACAAGGGTTATGACGAATTAAGGGCGATAATCGAGTCTGTGGACAAGCTCGGAAATTAAAATACAGAGGAGAGCGCATTATGTTTGAACAGAAAAAGTACAAGCAGGAAATAAAAAGATGCAGAGCGACCATAGAAGAGATCGAGAGAAAGCGTTCACGTTCCCAGTCAGCTCTTGTTCAGGCTATTCTTTTGCAGGAGGAACCTAACGAAGCGGACGTTGAATGGTTCAACAAATACACGGGCGAAATATCCGCCTGCCGTAATCATATGGCTGAAATGCAGAAAAAGCTTGATGCCTATATGGCTGAAAAGCAGGATAAGAAAAAGAAGAAAAAATAATCAGTACCAATATATGCGGGAAAGGAGCGGTCTGCTGTGGCAAAGGACGGCAAGAATATATCGGGCAGTGCAAAGCCTATAATATTTATGCTTTGTGCGGCAGGCGCACTTATCATGCTTCTGGCTGCTTTCTATTCTTTCGGCTGGTTCACCAACAACAAGGAGACCTCCGGGGATATGGCGGCGCTGAAGGCCACAGATGCGGATTTTGAGCTTGCAGCTGTTGGGGAAAGCGGCATATATGATGATTACCTTACCGCAGCTGACGGTATAAGCCGTAGCAATATCAGCACAGGCAGTCTGTTCGGCAGGATATCTCCCGTTTCCACAGGCAGCGGCAGAGCTTCTGTAAAATGGGTCATGAGCGACGACAGCAATTTCGGCAACTCATCTAAATCCGGAACAGGCATACAGCCGGGAAGCTCGGGAATGCTCACATTTTATGTTATTCCCAACCGTGACCTTGAGCAGCTTGACCTTACTTTTTCACTTGATACCGTTCTTTACACATCGGCTGCACAGCCCAATAAGGACAATACCGACTGCATAATAGATGCAGGGGAGCCTGAGGCTGAGCTTGTGAAGGGTCATATCCTTTTTTTCAGGAGTTATGATGAAAAAACAGGGCTTTATTCTGATATGATAACAGATACGTTTGATTTTTCCCGGCAGAATGTAAAAACGGATACGGCATACAGGCAGGATATCTACTGGGTGTGGCCATACATGGCAGCTCAGCTTATACTTCCGCAGGATGACATCGGCTTTGTCGGAAACGATCACAGCAAGCTTATCTCAGATGAGGACACGGCAGCATTAAAAAAAGACATGGCAAAGAACCCCGGCAGATATTTTGCCGATTCCGATGGGGATATTTCCATATCCGAGGACGAGCTTAACAGCATTACGGGTGTCAACAGCGATCAATACATCACGGTTAATGCCTATTGGAACGAAGCAGACCAGAAGATAGGCAAAAAAGTAGGATATATCGAGCTGCAGGTATCAAATACCGAGCAGTGATTGTGGAGAGGTTCAGATGAAAGGCAAAGGAAAACGGCTGCTTATTGCATTTGCAATGACAGTGCTGATATTCGCAGGTTCGGCAACGGCATACGCATGGTTCACATACCAGCGCAGGCTGACTACCATAACAAAGATAAATGCCCCCACTGCTCTTATTATCGGAGCGGGTCAGAAAGAAAGCTCGCAGAACATTGATATCGGAGAAATAAATGTTGAGGACGAGGCAGGAAAAAAGGACTTTGTGTTCAGCGTTTATTCAGATGAATCTGTGTCAAATTACAAGCTGCAGATAGCGCATACCACAAATATCGACTTTACCTATACTGTTTTCCCGGCGCAGGAGCAGCAGGGGAGCGGAGACGTCGAATATGTTGATGAGGACGGCACTGCACATTATTATAGCAAAAGCGGCAGTGCTGCTTCGGGCAAGTATCTCAATCTTGGCAGCGACGGAAAAAAAGCTGACGACAGTCTCCACAAGGAGTCATACGACAGTTATAAAAAAGTGCAGGAGAATGCAGAGCCTCTTTACTGGCAGAGCGATGAGATACAGCCTGAAAACAACAGCGGACAGGGGTTTGTAGATTATTATATCCTCGAGATAAGCTGGAATGATGATGTGCGAAATGACAAAGAGACTGATATGGTGTATCTGACAGCGGGTATTGTATAAGAACCCGTCTTCACAAGCATATGCGCACGTCTTTTCGGCAAATTTTGCCTACTCTGCAACAAAATTATGCTCGAAAATCCGCACACATTTCTTATGAAGACAGGTTCTAAAAATCCGAGTAATACCGGTGATATAAATATGAAAACTAATGTAAAAAATAAAAAGCGTATTGGCATAGCAGTCCTGATCTCTGTCATAATTCTGACAGTTATCAGCGCTGCGGTAAGTGCGGTTTATATAAATCAGAATATAGTCAAAAAAGTTGTTTCCACCAAGGGAGCGGGCGGAACTCCGTTTTCTTCAAATTACCTTCTTCTTGTTCCCAAGGAAACTTCTGTGTTCACCATGAAGACCATCTACTGCTCAGAGGGAGCGGACACGGCACAGTTTGTTATAAATGTGTGCAACTATGTGCAGAATGATCCCTCAAATGTAAATGAAAATGACATCAGCTACACTCTGACCCTTACTTTGATGGATCTTGACGGTTCGGTATATTCAAAGGATACAGAGGGACTGTCCGTTACCGACAATGACGGCACCGCCCACAGCTTCTCGTCAGGAGTATGTACGATATCGGGTCAGCTTCTTGAAAAAAATCAGAAGAGCGTAAATACCTATACGATAATCGTTCCAAAGCAGATGGTTGGAGCTGTTCAAATGAGCGCTGTGGCGGAGCCTTCCGACAGCAGCTCATACAGTGCCGCAAACGGCAATAAGCTGGGAAGAATATTTACTTTTGCGGAATACAATGCCTCTGCCACCACATGGACAGGCAGCTTTTCCGAGACTGATGCCGATGGTTATGATGCTTTCAACTACATCATACGTGGACAGGGCAAGGGTACTGTTATACTGACATGGGACGCTTCTCAGCTTGAAATAAACAAGATTTTCCTTGACAGCAACGGTTTGCAGAGAAATGTCACATCAAGCGGAAATATGAAGTCACTCAGCTTTGACGTGGATTCTACTGACGGCCGGAACCGCTATGACATACAGTTCTACAAGACCGAGAACGGCGTTTATACCGATATGGAGACGATAAACGGATACGTGACCGTTAATTTCAGCGAAGCCGATTTGCAGTAAAGTTTTTTAGCGTTTGATAGGAGCAATCTTATGAAATACAGATCAAAAAGCAGATTTACAGCCTTGTTAACTGCGATAGCGATGATCGCAAGCAATTTCACCGCAAGCAGTCCTGTTTCAAGGTATGTATTAAATGAAATAAATGTAAGTGCTGCCGATGGAGCAGAGGGGGAGACTACAACTGCCCCTCAGGAGACGACTGTTACCACGGTGACGGGTGAAGCTGACGTTCCCAATGATACGGAGCAGTCGGACAGTTCATCTGAAGCTGCTGTGACCGAGGTATCGCAGGACGACAGCACTAACACAGCAGACGATACGGACGGAACTTCTGTGCCCTCTGATGACACGACTGTGCCTGACGGCACAGAAGACGATGCAGCCGAAGATGACGGTGACAATGCCGATGATACATCTGTTTCCGACAATGTTATCACCATAAACACCTCCGAGCAGTTTGTGGAGTATTCAAAAAATTATGAGGCAGACCCTGCAAAATATCAGAATATTGATGTTTCCATTGCTATTACATCGGGTAATCTTGATAATCTGGTTGGTTTTGTAAGCATCGGAACTGCCCAGTATCCTTTTGCGGCAAATATTAAGGTAACAAGCGATTCCGAATTCAAGCTGACCCTTGACCAGCCGCTTTTTGCTTATATATATGACTCTGCAAATATAAATACCGATGTTATAATTTCAAGGTCACTTCCTGTAAGCGGAGATGTGTCCGATTCAGCGCTGTTTGCGGAGCACGTTATACATGATACTAAAAAAAACACCACTGCACAGTGGAGTGTAAGCTTGATGAACGCAGAGGCAGCCTTCTCCTCAGTGATAGGAACACTGGGAGAGAATGTAAATGCTAAGCTTACCATAACCAACAATGCAGATTCCGTTTCCGTATCGGGCAGCGGCAGCGCAGGTCTTGCCTGCGGCAGAATGGAGAAAAATTCATCGCTGACTGTGATAACTTCAGGTAGTGCTTCTTACAATGTTTCCTCCTCAAGCGGAAACGCAGGCGGAATGATCGGTACCATGGCAGATGGCAGTGCATTTACCCTGAACAATGAATTCGCCTTAACGGGAGAAGTAACTGCAGCAGGATATGCAGGCGGTCTGGTGGGCTATGCGGAAAATGCGTCTGTTTCTTTTGAGGGTACCGCAATGGTATCGGGAACGGTCGGCGGAGCTTTGGCTACAGGCGGCGTTTTCGGATATTATAAAAGTTCGGAAGCTGAAAACAGCTTTGATATCTCAAGATATGCTGTCAGCTGCACCCTTAACGGAGAAAACTCCGGCGGACTTTTCGGAAAGCTTGAAAACAGCGGAAATATGACTATAAACAAAAGTAATACCGAAGCCGCTGATATAAGCGTTAACAGAACATCTTCCGACAAGCAGATCTTTGGCGGACTTATAGGCACATATCTTTCGGAAAGTACAAGCAACTCTCTTACTATAAGCGGGATCTCTGTGTCTGCCGATAATTCGGCAGGCGGTGCGGAATATTTCGGCGGACTTATAGGCAAGGCAGATGACGATTCATATATCAGGCTGGAAAATGTAAGCGTTTCTGCATCAGGCTGCAAAAATGTAACAAGCTTTGGCGGAATTGCAGGCTATGCGGACAAGGCTTTTATTGATGCCGAAAATGTAACGGTAAATACTAACGGCGATTTTATCGGCGGCGGTGTTATCGGAAATATGAACGGCGGCGTTCTGCGCCTTGGCGGCACTACTGACCTTACAGGTACAAAGGCAGCAGGCGGCGGACAGATAATAGGTACAAGGGGAGCTGCGCTTATTTATGCTCAAAACGGCTGGCAGCTCAACAGGGGAGAGGCTGCGTCTTTTGATGATATAGGCACATGGGGCGAGGTGCTCAGACTCAGTTCTTCACTTCGTGAGGATAATATCTTTAATATCAACGAGACTGAGCATACCGTTACCGTAAAAAGAGCAGGAACCACAGTGGGCAGCCTTGCCGAATTTGCCGTTCTGGCGCTGAATATGCAGCTGAACAGCGGAACTTCTTCCGACACACGCTTCTTTTTGAAAGCACATCAACAACGGGCACAAGCCTTTTAAGCTCGGATATTACATTAAACTGCAATATAGACCTCTCGGGCACAGGTATAACAGGTCTTACCCGTGACGACGGTGAGAATGATGCCTATACAGGAACTTTTAACGGCAGCGGTCATACTATCACCCTTGCTGTAGGCGAGCCTTACGGCTATCGCAGCAATACAGCTCTTGCAGCAGGTGACGCATCCGATGGAAACGGCAGAATATACCGCCATTATTACAGCGGTTTGTTTGCAAAGACAGAAAATATTACTTTCAATAACTTAATTGTTGACGGTATTATCAATGTAAAATATACCGATAATGCAAGGTACTATATCGGCGGACTATCAGCATTGCACAGCGGAAACATTACCGTTCAGGATCTGACTGTACAGGAAAATATAAATGTGTCAGGCAATACAGGCAATTATTGTTTTGTGGGCGGTATTGCAGGACAAGCAGCAGAAAATTCATCTCCTGCCATTGTTATCAGCGGAAGCACCATATCACCCGAGATAAACTGCAGCGGCAATGCGAATTTTATCTGCGGCGGTGCGTTTGCTGAAATTGGTCAGAATGACAAGTTTTCTGTAACGGCTGATAATGTTAAGCTTGGAGCTGCTGTGACAAACAGCAGTACAGCAGGCAGTAAAAAGGTCGGGGGATTTATAGGCAATATAAGCAGCAATAATGGAGCAGCATCTGACAGAACCATTTCCCTGACAAATATTACAATAGACAGCGAAAATGTGACCTCTGCATATGGCGGAGCTTTACTGGGCGAATCATGGAACAACTGTGAGGTGTCTGTCGGTTCTGAGACCGAAAAGGGTATCACCGTAAAAAGCGCAGAGATCACTCAGAATGGAAACGGTGACTTTGCGGGCTTTGTAACCAATGCTACAGGCTGCTGGAAGGTATATGACGTAAATATTGAAGGAATAACTGTAAGCGGCGCTTCGGCTGCTTCCTTTGGTATGCTTGTAAATAAGGGCGTTTACAAATATGATAGTATTACAACGGCGCTTTATCTTGAGACAGAAAGCGAAAATGCCTATAAAATCGGCAGTGCCGTTATCAGTATCGGTTTAAATACCATTTATGATGAGATCATAGCTACCTGCTCGGGCAGCTTTGGTGATGAAGATGCTGTTCTTTGGAATGATACGTGCGCTGTTGTTTCAATACACACAAGCGGCGGAGCGGTAACAATGGACGGTGCAGGCTGTAATACCTATCAGAATCAGACCTCTGTAAAAAAGGCAAATCCCTATTCCAGATACTATTATGATCTTGATGTTATCAGAGGTAAGAATGTTTCTGAGCGTACCGATGCCGAAAAGCTTATGCTGTGGAGCGTAAATCTGTATGCTTACAGCAATATCAAGCAGTATTTCAATGATGCTTTTAATAAGACTTCTATCCCCGCAGGCAATTATGATATGACGGGCTATTCCTACTATCCCGTAGATATGCCGTCAGGCATGAATATTGCGGACGGAGCAGTCTTCACATTCTGCAATGATAAGATAGTAAACAGTGAAAAGCCTGCCGTCGGCGAAAGGTCGCAGCATTATCTTATGCACTGCGGACTTTTCAGAAATTCTGACGGAAACATAACAGCGGGCAATATCACATTTTCGGGCACTGTCGGTGCAGATACCGACTACAGCGGAGCTATGTTCTGCGGAACTGTTATGGGCTCGGTAAACAGCACAGCAAAAGCTGTCCTGAATGGTATTGTTCTTGACGGCATAAGAGTAAACAGCACCGAGAGCACAGCTCCATTGCTTATAAATAAAATAGACAGCTATACTGCCCTTGAACTCAGCAATGTAAGCACTACCGAGAAATACAGGACAGAAAGCATCTCTTCTGCCGCTTCAAGCTTTATCGGCGATGTGGGCAGCAGCGACGGAAACTCCAAGGATATCAAGCTCACATTCAGCGGACTTACTCTGGACGGCAGAAAAGCAGCGGTATCCGACACTGCAGTAAATGCAGCTCTCAGCAAAGCATATAATACCGATATGTCAATTTTCAGCAAGGCAATTCTGCTCAACAGCTTCAGATTTAAAGCAGGAAGCAACTGCTCGGGTACATATAATTTCAGGCGTGATGAGGACTGGGACGAAGATTCTGCCAAGCATAACGTTGCATATGGTATGGAAATATCAGGCTCCAAGGAATACAAGGATATGCAGAAAATGTATTTCAAGAGCGATTCCTACACCAATCCCACAGGCGAAGATGCTGAATATGATTTCAGCGGTTTTCTGCCCTATGTTGCGGCATCTTACAGCGAAAATAATTATCATGAGATAAAGGTCAATCAGACCGCTCTGGCAGAGCTGGACACAGGCTGCGGAACCTACAATGACCCCTACATAATAAGTCAGGGAAAGCAGCTGGAGCTTCTTGACAAGATACTCAGCAACAACCTTGGCGACAGTGAGGACGGCGCAGTTGTAAACTATCAGGAGAACAGCTATTCAGCATGGTGCAATGAAAAAAACAGCCATAAGGTTCTGTTATGGGATGCCGAAAGCAGCTGCTTTAGATCTGAGGACGGCACAACAAGTATTAAGCTTGCCGACATGCAGAAGACGCTTGCATCGGCTTACTATATGCTTGGCAATGATGTAACCATAACCTCGGCTGACTTTGTGGGAATAGGAAAAAATGTGCCGTTTAAGGGAGCGGTATTCGGCAATGGTCATGCCATAACCAATGAAACTGTCCAGCCTCTTATTTATCAGAGCACAGGTGCGGTCATAAAGGATATCACCGTTAATGTAACCGCCAATTTTAAAGGAAAGTTTTCCGCAGCTGCTGACAGCAAGTATGAAACCGACGGCAACGGCACAACTGCATTTTACGGCGGAGTTATCGGCATAGTAAACGGCGGCGACAACATTATTGATAATGTAAGCGTTGAATTTACAAATGCGGGAACTATTGACATTAAATCGGGTACTGATTACGGCAACAAGGCTGTTGGCGGATACATCGGCGTTATCAGATACGGCGCAGTTATTTTCCGCAATATGGACAATGCTTCACATTCGGGAATTACCGCCGGCATGAATAACATATTCGGCAGCAACGCTCTGCTTTACTGTAATCCCATTATCGGAAGAGTTATTGACGGCTTTGCTGTGACCGAGACTTCTGCATTCAACGGAGCAGAAGATAAGGTCACTATGAAGAACGGCACAAAGAACTATTCCATTGCGGATATCAGCACGGCTGCCGATAAAATAAGCTTTGAAAGTAATGACACAAACTCAGGCACAATAAAGATCAGCGATTCCCGGCAGCTTTTTATTCTGGGCTGTATCTCTATGAGCGGTGCGGGAAGCGCAGATTCAAGCGGATATTCCAAGTTTAGCTACGGTGAGAATAAAATGGTCCGTCATGCACTGTACAGCGATATAGGTACAGATGACTCTGAGGGTAACACGTCTGATTATGCTGTTGCAAAGACTGACGCTTATGTGAAAAACACAGTTCCGTACATCATATACAAATACACAAATGCAATTAGCGGCTCATATCCTGCAAGGAACCTGACAAACCACAATTTTGCATTTGATATCGACCTTGCCAAGAACACATATGAACTTCCCGACGGCTTCCGTGGTATCGGTTCGCTCAACAGCGCCGATGCTGATATGGCAATGCACATCAACAGCCTGAACGGAAACGGTTCGACTGTTAAGCTGAATATGAGCTTTTACAGGTACGGAAAAGATTATGATCAGTATTATAACGATATTAACATCAATAATACAACTTTCGTTGATTGTAAAACCGGATTGGGCTTGTTCAACAATCTTATTCAATCAAGTGATAATGAAAACAATACAATTTCAAATCTTACCATCAGCGGTCATGTCGATTATGAGTATTATAAAGATCACAGTGGAAAGAAAAATATTATTTATGAGAATAATAGTTCTTTCAGCTGTGTAGGTGCTTTGGCGGGTGTAGGCAGTAATTTGCGACTTGATAAGATACAGCTGGAGAAGCTTAGTGTTAATTCGTGTTTTGTTTCAGGAGGAATAGTCGGCTTTGCAAAGAAACTTGTTCAAATTAAAGACTTGAAATCAGATGATCTGAACGTTAGTGCCAATTTCTTTTCAGGCGGAATAATTGGAATTGCAGGAAATTGCAATGTGAAGATCGATGGCAGTTCCGATTCAGAAGGATTGATCAGGGGTTCAATTACTTCAGGATCAATAAGTCTGGTCGGTGATACAAGCCGTGGTGAAGGTGCATCATTATATGGTGTTGGTATTGGTGCTGCCACTGTTATCGGAGCTTTCCTAAATACCAATAATACGGCGTTAACAAGTTTATCGGTGACAAACATCAACATAGAAGATCTGGACATCAGTGCACCTCTAATAGGAAGAGCAATGTTAGGCGGTATTGTTGGCTGCTGCGGAAATACTACTGCAAAAAATATTCAAAGCCGAATACAGAATGTTGATATTAAAAATGTGGATATCAATAAAGAGGTCAAGAGATTTGCTTTTAACGGAGGGATCATTGGACTGGTCAAGGAGGGTGTAAAGAAATGTGAAATAAGCAATGTGAAGATAATCGGTGATAAGAATAATAAAAATACCATAACCGGTTACAGGCACAGTGGCGGTATTATAGGGTTGACTTCAAGTGATACAATAATTGACAACTGTTTGATTGAGAATTACGAAATAGTCACAGACGAATACGGAGAAGATGTAGGAGGTATAGTTGGAAAAATAAATGATAATAAAAGTACTTTGATTGTAAAAAACAGCAAGATCTCGGATTGTGTAATAAAAATCAATGATAATAACAGTAAGAACAGTGATGGCACTTATTCAGGTGGAATTGTCGGAAAAATGGCTAAAAGTTCTTGCTTATATGGCTATAACATTTCATTGGATAATGTTCAGTTTAAAAATAATGAAAATAAAAAAGCAGGAGCAGGTGAGATATGCGGCTATATGCAGAACAATACCAAGGTGAAAGTGGTTGGCATCAGCGCAAGAAAAGGTGAGAGCGGAATTCCCGCTAATATAATAAGCAAAAAAGACAACATAAATACTGCTCCATCGCTCTGTATCTACGCTGACTATAACGGCAGCTGCCTTGATGAGCCGGCTGCAAATAAAGAGGCTTCAACTATCAGCAGCGACAGCAATGTTGACGACATGGGAGCATATCCATATGTAACGGTAAATCCCAAGAATGTTATTGACAAGACTGCCGACAGTCCTAAGTTCCTTACAGGCGACGGTGCTGACAAATCGGCGGTCGAGGCTATCATAGCCGATATCAGTAATGGTACAGGTTACATAAATGCTGCCGATGAGTACAATGATGTCTTCCAAAAGTATGAGGGGAAGCTTACAACCTTCAATGAGAAAACAGGTGCGTCAGTTCCCGATGATTTCTCGGTACTGCTCATAAATGAGTCCAACTACAGAAAAATCACCGAAATGCTCAACAGCTTTATACATATCCTTACAAATGATACATCTATCAGCAGCTATGCTCAGACAGGCAGCAGTGTTTTTAGTGTTGACATAATGCCAATGAGACTGAATGAGACAAGCGGAACTTTTGAATCAGGGGAGAACTTTACCAAGACGCTGGAATACAAAAACGGTTATTTCAGAATGACCAACATGGATTATGACAGCAATTACAAGCAGTTTACCCTGATAGACATTCAGTATCTTGACCCTGCCGATACCTCAAAGACCGCATATCATCTGTACATTCCCGTTTATGTTGAAAAAATGCTGAACTTTGATTTCAGGGCAGCTGCTCTTTCGGGAACGACTTACAATGTAAGCGCATATACCGACGGCAATCCTGTTCTTGAAAACTATGGCACTCCTATTACAGCGCACGTTACATATTCTTACAAGAGAACTGCTGAGGAATGGCAGAATGTTATCAACGGCGGAGAAGATCTGCTTACGGCATACGGAAAGTATGTACTTCTGGAAAGCAAGCAAGACCTGCCCGATGATACAAGTCTGGTGCTGGTGGACAGAAACAACGGTTCCGAGGCGTATTATTCCACAATAGGCGAGGCTTTTACCGCCTCTGACGATAAGCTGGACTTTTCTAAGTTCAGCACCTCCGACGGCAAAGGATTTGAGCCTGTGACTTTCTGCGATCTGCTGAAAAAAGCGGCAGATATCAAAGTTTCGCAAGCTGACGACGGAACACTTGTAAAATGCAGCAATGATATTTCAAAGGCGACCTTTAAGATAGGAGACGATTATTACAGAAAAAAGACAGAATCCGATACAGATGCCTCATTGCTCTACAGCGTGACCCTTACTGCAAAAGAGGGCATGACCGATGCTGACGGTATTCTTATTCTTGATGAGGATTATTATATCAGCTTTTTCACCAAGGCTGACAACAGCGAGCCAATGAGAAACATCACCATGAAATGCGGCTCAAGGCTCGGTGATACTGATATGACTCCCTCACGTCTGGATAACGAAAGTGCATCGGAGAGTATGGTGCATATGATACTCGGAAATCTGTATGACCAGACCTTTACTTTCAGGACTACCGGCGACCAGGTCATCAACGACAGTAACCGAGTGCTAAAAGCCGAGCTTACCGCTACCATCTCCTTGAAGTCGGAAAGTGCGGAGAATGTCAAGTCATACCTTAATTATGACTCGATAAAACTGTATCACGGTTTTGTTATTGAAGCCACAAGAACAGACGAAAGCGGCACGGAAAAGGGCATAAAGGGTAATCCCAGCGTTTCGGGCACATATAAGATAGGCAGCACGGAATACGCTAAGAATTTCTCTAACACCGATTCTGTGATAATGGTATCGGGAGGAACAGAGGAAGCTCCTTTGGACATCAAAGCTCAGCTGATAAGCGGCAGTGTGACCATTACCTGCGATGATATGGTGATAACTTATCCGGACGGCGAAAGTATTATTGCCCAGTTCCCGGAGCGTAAGGATCGGGACGATACCTACGGAGTTACATTGTCGGCAAGTTCAAACCTTGCTTATGTTTCCGATAACATTGAGCAGAGCAAGATGTCTGAAAGCAGGAGCGACAGCAACGGCAAATCATACTATCGTGAAAATATTGAGGCTGCCACACTGAGCTACAATCTCCCTTCAAATTCACCCAATGAGATGATAAGGCTCGGTATCAACGGCCTTGATACCAATGACAAGATCACGGCAGTGGGTTATTACAATGTCCTTAACCTGCCTGAGACTGCTATTGACAAGGCGAAAAAGGTAAGCTTTACGCTTTCGCTGTATCAAAAGACAGACAGCGGTATCTATGATGCTGTTCCGATAGCGGAATATCTTGAGAACATAATACTTTATGACAAAAACGGTACAGCCAAAGCCCCTGTATCAAGCGGAGATTCTTATGAGTATGTGTTTGACAAGGAGACAGAGCTGAATTATGAAGCAGGCTCGTTTGAAGTGATATCAAGCTACTCTGTAATAACAGGCGGGGCTTTTGAAAGCAAGGGAAAAACATATTCCAACTACAAGGTCCAGCTTACTGCCCAGCTGCTTGATGAGAACGGTGAGCCTATTGAAAATTCAGGCTGCAGTGACTATATAATTTATACAAATGCTAAAATCAATTCGCAGCTAATATCGGTGGGCTGATATAGCATATTGGCAAATGCACTTTTTCGCTTCGGCGGGAGAGTGCATTTTTCTGTGCCATAAAAAGAGCAGCAGTCAAATTAGGCTTGAAATTTGCATAAAAAAACGCTCCTTACTTTGCAATATACAAAATAAGAAGCGTTATATACGAAATATATATGCTGAAAGAAGTCCGTAACTCGGATTTTTTACCCTTTGCGTATATCATAGCTTTGATATATTTTTCTTGATTCAGCAAAAAATGCAATTTTGAAAAAAACCGCCAAACGACGTATTGAAGCCGTTTAAAATCAGTCTTCTTCCTCTTCCTCAGGCATATCCCAGTTGTGATATACGTTCTGAACATCATCGTTTTCTTCGAGGTTTTCAAGGAGAAGGTTCATCTTTCTGATAGCGTCCTCATCGGTGAGAGTGGTGTAAGTAGAGGGTATCTGCATAGCCTCAGCGGAGATAACCTTGTAGCCCTTTGCTTCAAGAGCTTCTCTTACTGCGCCAACGTCGGAAGGCTCTGCCTCGATCTCGATCTCGTCGTCGTCCATGGTAAAGTCGGAAGCGCCGCAGTCGAAGATATCTTCCATTACCTTGTCCTCGTCAAGACCTGTGTTCTCAACAATAACAATGCCTTTTTCGGAGAACATGAAGGATACGCAGCCTGTGGTACCCAGGTTGCCGCCGAACTTGTCGAAGTAGTGGCGGATATCGCCTGCTGTACGGTTCTTGTTGTCGGTAAGAGTCTCAACGATAACAGCAACGCCGCAGGGACCATAGCCCTCGTAAACGTTAGCCTCGTAGTTGGTCTTGTCGCCGTCGCCCATAGCCTTCTTGATGATTCTGTCGATGTTGTCGTTGGGCACGTTGTTGGACTTTGCCTTTGCAATAAGGTCACGGAGCTTGGAGTTGTTGTTGGGGTCTCCGCCGCCTTCCTTGACGCAAACGGCGATCTCACGGCCGATCTTTGTGAATACCTTAGCCTTAGCGCCGTCGGTAGCTTCCTTTTTCCTCTTGATATTGTTCCATTTGGAATGTCCTGACATATTAAAAAACTCCTTTAAATAAATTTAAGTGATTATGTCCGCCTGTCGGCTTTCTATGATCTGTCAATAAATAACTTATATGATCTGTCTCCGCAGCATATGGGCTTGCCGTGGGAGACGAGTATGCGGTCGGGAGCAAGATCAATGATCCTCTCTATAGCCTCCCTTGCCCGCAGCGGGCTTTCTGCAGTCATGGGGAACATGGGAAATGGGAGATTTGCCACAGCGTCGCCTGCGTACAGGTCATATCCCACCGAGCTTTTGCACAGCACTCCTATAGAACCTCTTGTGTGACCCTCCAGATTGACTATAACGCCATCTATGCCATAGGGAGAAAGGTCAGTGCCCTCTTCCACACAGATATCAGGCTCAAAGCTGTTCATGTGCATACGCATATTCATATCCTTGCGCTTTTTCAGGATATGTCCCCAAGGATTTGTTATGTAATACGGACGTGATGAGCTGTCACTCACAAGGCTCATGTCAAGGGGGCTTGCCATTATGGGAGCATTGTACAGCTTTGAAAAATACGCCGCATTCTGCACCTGAGAGGCATGACCGTGGGTGAGGATTATAAGCTTCACATTGTAGTTCATGAGCCATGTTTCAATTTGATCTCTGTACTGCTCCCTGCCCGTGTCAATAAGCACATCGCCATTTTTGCCCTTTACTATGTAGCAGCTGACGCCGCCGCATTCTATCATATTGAGGTTTTCATACATTATCATTCGGAGTCCACCTCCGTGTTTTCCCAGATATATTCAAACAGCTCTCTTATCCGCTTGTCCTCGCCCATAAGGCTCAGATATCCGAACAGCGTTTCAAGTGAAGTCGCCTTGTGATATTCCACGGGGTTTGAGCTTTTCGGAACACTGCTCATACTGCACGAAGCATTCCTGCCCCGCTTCATCACCGCCGCCTCATCTTCCGAGAGCATTGGTTCTATGAGCATTGCCGCCCTTGCCTGATAACACGCACGCACCCTTTTTACGGAAGCGGGATGAAGCTTTTTTACAGGCATATTTGCGGTCATGACAAGCTTTTCACGCACCAGCATACTGTAAACCGCATCGCCCAGAAATGCCAGCGTAAGGGGACTGTATTGATTAACTTCACGCTTTTCTATATCAGCCACCGTCCTTTCAAAGGGGCTTTGCAGCAGGAACTGTAGTGTCCGCCGCAGTCCTTGTGCCCACATGGTCTTTGAAATGGAACAGCACATCAATGAACGACTTGTTATATGGAATGAATATCCCCTCGTCTATCATCGACTTTATCTCATCAGCGTCAGCCCATTTTACCTGCTGCACTTCCTCATACTGCAGCTTCAGCGATGAAATGTCCACGTCCTTTGTGACGGTGTAGAAATCGTCAAAGCCGTGACCGAAATCTATGGTCATAGTCTTTCGAAGCTCAGCGGGGGAGAGCTGTATGCCGACTTCCTCACGGACTTCACGTACAGCCGCATCAATGCTGGTGTCGCCTGCCACCGAGCTGCCGCCTACGGTGATATCCCACAAATTGCTCCAGCCGTCCTTAAAGGGCTGCCTTTGCTGGATAAGCATTTTTCCGTCGGAACTGAAAATGCAGATGTGGACTACCAGATGATAATCCCCGTCCTTCATAGGCTCGCCACGCTTCATGGTCCTACCTGTTTTATTTCTGTCCTTATCGTAAATATCCCAAAGCTCCAAGAGCTGTCCACCTCTGATCAGAATACAAAGTTAAATTCAAAGCCGAAGATGTTAACGGTGTCGCCCTCTTCAATGCCCATTTCTTCAAGCTTGTCGATAATTCCTGTGTTGCGCAGCACTCTCTGGAAATACTGGAGAGAAGCGTAATCCTCCATATCAACGGTGCGCATGATGTGTTCAAGCCACGGAGCCTCCACATAGAATACAGCGTCGTCTCCACGGGTGATCTCAAATCTTTCGCCCATGCCTGCCTGCTCGTCAAGCTCAGCCTGAGTGGGAGCCTCTGCCTCATATTCCTTGATGGGAGGAAGCTTTTCCAGCTCTCTTGCTGTGGCTGCGATAAGCTCCTTTGTGCCCTGAGTTGTGGCAGCGGATATCTCGTACATCTCAAGTCCCTTGGACTCCACATATTTTCTCAGGTCATCTATCTGCTCGGGAGTTGCCATATCGCACTTGTTTGCGGCAACTATCTGAGGTCTCTCTGCAAGCTCTTCGGAGAAGTTTTTCAGCTCACGGTTGATGATGTCGAAATCCTCCTTGGGATCTCTGCCCTCGCTGCCCGATACATCAATAACGTGAATGATAAGACGGCAGCGGTCAACGTGCCTGAGAAACTCATGACCCAGACCCACGCCCTCGGAAGCACCCTCGATAAGACCGGGGATATCAGCCATTACAAAGGACTTGCCCTCCTGGAGCTTGATAACGCCCAGCACGGGAGTAAGTGTGGTAAAATGATAGTTTGCTATCTTTGGCTTTGCAGCTGAAACAACGGATATGAGCGTTGACTTTCCAACGTTGGGGAAGCCAACCAGACCCACGTCCGCAAGGAGCTTCAGCTCGAGAGTTACCTCGAACTCCTCGCCCAGGAAGCCGGGCTTTGAGAACTTGGGTATCTGCCTTGTGGGGGTGGCAAAACGTGCATTTCCCTTGCCGCCCTTGCCGCCTCTTGCCAGCACCTTAGGCTCGTCCGATGACATATCTGCCATTATTCTGCCTGTGGCGGACTCACGAACAAGTGTGCCTCTGGGTACTTTTATTATAAGGTCGGGAGCATTTTTGCCTGTGCAGTTCCTTGAAGAACCGTCCTGACCTCGTTCTGCGGTAAATTTCCTTTTATAGCGGAAGTCGATGAGGGTAGACATGCTGTCGTCAACGACAAAAACGACATCTCCGCCCTTGCCGCCGTCGCCGCCGTCGGGACCGCCTGCCGCTACATATTTCTCACGGTGAAAGGAAACAGCGCCGTCGCCGCCGTCCCCGGCCTTTATTTTTATGACTGCCTTATCTACGAACATTTCAGATCTCCTTCCGAGCTGTTTTGGCAACTGTGACTATACAATAATATTTATTATACCACTATTCTGCGTGACTTGTCAATAATTTTTGCAACAAATTCATGGTAATTCGGGCTAAGAATGGCTGCATATAAAAAAGCGGATAAGCTGACAGATTTTCAACAATACAATTCTGAAAAATGCACAAAAAGTCAGCTGAAACGACCCCTTTAGCTATTGAAACAAACCAAAATACCAATTATAATTTAATTATACCAAGCACGAAACGCCAACAGAAAGGGAGAGCGCAATGAAAAAACGTAGGATACTGCCGCTTATAATGGCAGTGATAATGTCCGCCGCCTGCTTTACGGGCTGCGACAAAAAGGGCGAAATGCGGGATATGACCACCGCCGAGATCGTGAACGATATGGGCGTTGGCATCAATCTGGGCAACACCTTTGAATCCAGCGGAATGTCACTCAGCTCCGTACAGGCATACGAAACAGGCTGGGGAAGTCCGACGATCACTCAGAAAATGATACAGGGCTATGCCGACAGCGGCTTCGGCGTTCTCCGTGTACCTGTTGCGTGGTCAAATCTTATGACAGGCAATTATGACATCGACCACGATTACCTTGCAAGAGTTACCGAGGTCATCGACTGGGCACTTGATACCGGAATGTACGTTATCGTCAATATCCACTGGGACGGCGGCTGGTTCTCACGCTTTGCCAATGAAGAGGACAGAGATGAATGTATGTACAAGTATGAGCGCATCTGGACTCAGCTTTCCGACCATTTCAAGAATTACAGCGACTATCTCATGTTCGAGTCCCTTAATGAAGATGGCGGCTGGGAAGAGATATGGAACCGCAGCAGCGGTGAGGGCGATAAGGAGCTGTCTTTCGGTATCCTGAACGACATCAACCAGAGGTTCGTTGATATCGTAAGAAATTCCGGCGGCAACAACAAAAAGCGCCACCTGCTCATTGCAGGCTACAACACCGATGTTGAGCTTACCTGCGACGAGCTTTTTAAAATGCCCGACGACCCCGCAGGCAGATGTGCAGTTTCCATTCATTACTACACTCCCTCCACCTTTGCTATTCTCGATAAGGACGCAAGCTGGGGCAAGGCACGCAGCGAGTGGGGCACAGATGCGGATTATGCCGAGCTTAACAGAAATATGGATCTGCTGAAAACTACCTTTATCGACAAGGGTATCCCCGTAATAATGGGCGAGTTCGGAACCTCCACCAAAAACAAGACCGATGAGATGATAAGAAAGTATCTTTCCTCTGTCTGCGAAGCGGCATATACCCGTGGCATATGCCCCGTTCTGTGGGATATCACAGGAGTTTTCTACAACCGTCTTGATGCAAAATTTTATGATGAACAGCTTCTGAGCGACCTCATGGCTGTCAAGGAACTTGAAAGGAACGATTGATATGAGAAATTTCAGAAAAACAGCAGCAATAACAGCAGCAGTGATGCTTTCCGCAGGCTTTGCAGGCTGCGGCGATTCCTCCTCCGATTCAGGCGAGCATGGCAGACTTCTTGACACTACCTCTGAGGCTACCACTCAGATGACCGTTGAGATAAACACCGAAACTCTCGCTCCCGAGCAGCAGGAGCAGGTGTCCGCTCTGGCAGAGACCCTTACCGACAAGGAGCTGGAGAACAAGACCATCAAGTGGCTGTCCTTCTATGACCCATGGCATCCCACAGGCTTCGGCAACAGCAAGCCCGTTTCCGTGGAGCTTTTCGAGGAAAAATACGGCGGAGAGATAAAGTATTATCCCACCACATGGGCAAATCAGTCCTCCGACCTTTCCACATATGTTCTCAGCGGTGAGGGCATCGACTTCTTCCCCGCAATAGAGGCAATTCCCCAGTACGTTATCTCAGGCATGACCGAAAGCTACGATGATTATGTTGACTGGGACAGCCCTATCTGGCAGAGCGTTCAGTCCCTGAACGACCAGTATGCCGTAGGCGGCAAACATTATCTTATGGCGTGCCAGGCTACTGAGGGCTACGTTGTATATTACAACAAGCAGACCATCGAAAATATGGGCTTTGAGGATCCCGCAGAGCTTTACGCAAACGGCGAGTGGACACTTGAAAAGTTCAGAGAGATGCTTCTTGGTTTTGTTGATACCGATGCAGGTCAGTACGGTCTGGACGGCTGGTTCAACTGCACACCTCTTTACCTTGCCAGCGGCGTTCCCTCAATTTCACTGGAAAACGGCAAGGTCAAGAGCAACCTTATGGACCCCTCGCTTGAAAGAGCAATGACCTTCCAGTACGACCTTTACAGCAACGGTCTTATCTTTGACAAATCCCTTTTCTCCTATAATCCGCAGATAAACTTCATGGGTGAGGGCAAAGAGCTGTTCTACATCGGCGGACTTTACGAGATAGAGTCCGACCCCGAGATATGGACAAAAACATTCGGCTCTGCGGAGGATGTTTTCTTTGTCCCCATTCCCCGTGACGAGCAGGCTGACAAGTATTATTACAATGCTGAGATCGACTGCTACAACCTCTGTAAGGGCGCTCAGAACCCCGAGGGTGTTGCAAGGCTCATGGAGTGTGTTATCGCTTCCTACAACGATGAAAGCGCTATCAAGATAAGCGATGAAAAGCATAAGAACGATTATGGCTGGTCCGATGAAATGGTTGAGATGAAGCACGAAGTCCACAGACTTACTTCCGAAAATCCTGTCCGTGATATCTACGGCGGACTTCCCTCCGATTATTCTACTCTCCTCAGCGACAGCATAAATCAGGCTATAAACGGCACCGACTGGTACTCCACAAGAGATTCCATTGTTGATACCGTAAACACAGGTCTTGAAGAGATAAACGCTCAGATAGACAAGCTTCAGTAAAAAAAGAAATCTCCCTGTGAACGTTGTGTTCATAGGGAGATTTTGTGTTTAGTATAATACTAAGCACCAATTAAAAACTATACAAAAAATCGAGCATAATCTTGCGTGTATGGATTATGCGAAGATTTTTTGTCTATAGTTTTATTGGTGATTAGTATAAGATCAGTCTCTTAAAGAGCTTGTGTCGATATTGTCCGTGTCTATAACGTTGATGTCGCCGTGAACAAAGCTGTTATCGGGCAGGGTCTTGTCACGGAGAGCATCGGTGCTCAGAGTATCGGTGTCGATATCCGAGATATCGCTTTCAGGAGCAGCCTCGGGAGCGTCCCTCAGACCTGTTACTTCGGGAGCTTCGATAGTGGTTTGGGGCTTTCTATTCCTGCGCTTGTCAATGTCCCTGAAAAAGCTGTCGGGGTCAAGTGGGTCGGAGGATGGAGCAGGCTCTTCATCGGGTATCTCAAAGGGTATGTAATGAACGGGATTTGCGGTTTTGTCGGGAAGAACTTCGTCCATCTCCGCATCAATTTCTTCAACATCAACCGTCTTGATATTACCCAGACCCTCTTCCACGTCAAGGGTCTTGTCTCTCAGTCCGTCGGTGGAAATTGCATCTGTGTCAAGGTTTGACAGAGTGCTTTCGGGGCGGGGGAGAGGCGCTTCCCTGAGGCCTGTTATCTCGGGGGATTCAATGTTGAAATCCACCTTTTTAGGCTTGGGCTTTCTTCCCATGTCCTTGAAAAAGTCATCTGCATTGACGGGCTGCTTTATTGGTGATGAAGCGGGCTTGCTTGGAACAGGAGCAGGTGCGGGAGCTTCATTCTTTTTTGATTTGTTGAATAAGAACATATTTTCACTGCTTTCTTGAATGATTTTGGTGCATTTACATCATTATAGCATATTATGTTCTGTTTGTCTATAGTTTTTTGAAATTAAAGCGGAGTATAATACTAATCACCAATAAAACTATAGACAAAAAATCATCACATAATCCATATACGCAAGATCATGCTCAATTTTTTGTATAGTTTTTAATTGGTGCTTAGTATAAGAACCCGTCTTCACAAGCATATGCGCACGTCTTTTCGGCAAATTTTGCCGCAGACTGCGTTAAAAATCCTTGCCGGGCGAAAGCCCGCCTGCGGATTTTTGCCTACTCTGCAACAAAATTATGCTCGAAAATCCGCACACATTTCTTATGAAGACAGGTTCTAAATTATTATTCCTCAAAATCCCTGATAAATCTCATATAGCCTATGCAGAACTCGCTTTTCCACCAGTTTGCGGCAATGTGGTATTCCGCATAGTCATTGCACCATATCCATGTTACGGGGAAGCTGCCGTCAGGAAGCTGCATTTGTTTTACAAGCCTGCACTGTTCTTTCAGAAGCTTCTCGTTTCCGCCTATGAAAATGCTGTCCTTTGAGCGGATAAAGTCAGCGGGGAGAGATACATATTCCTTTCCCCATTTTGATGTGTCCCTGCAAATGCTGTTATTTACCTGAGTGATGAGCTTTTCTTTGAAGCTGTCCATGCAGCAAACGTCCGCCCCTGTTATGCAAAGACATTCATAAAGCCTTACAAAGCAGTTCGTTACGTGCATTTCGTTGAACGGAACATTTGCATCAAACCATTCCACTGCTTGCTTTGCAATGATAAGCGCTTTCTGATAGATCACGCTGTCCTTCTCCGCAAATTTAAGTATAAACCCTGCCAGCGCCGCAGTGGGATTGTAGCGGAATTCGCTCTCGCCGTTGTATGCCCACCATATGGCACAGGGATAGTCATTGTTGCTGGGCACAGTGTTCAGCCACTGTTCATGCGCCTTATCAAAGCAGCTGCCGCTTTCAAGATATCTCAGCATTCCCTTTATTATCGGGTGAGACTTATCCGAAAAGCCTATCTCGTCAAGTATCTCAGCTGCTTTCCACACGCCCATTGGCAGGGAGTTGGGATTAAAGTTGTCCTCCTCCAGTGCGTGACCGAAGCCGCCGTCCTCATTCTGAAATGCGCTCAGTGCGGTCACAACATCATCTGCGCTGCCGTTTTCAAAATGAAATCTCCACCGTGCAAGCTCCAAAGGTCTTGCGTTCCTGTAAACAAATCCTCTTGCTTTTTCAAATACTGTCATATGGTATCCTCCTATCATTTTTATTTTATGATATCATGATATCCGCTGTCTGTATTGTAAAAAAGCGACATTTTTGCATTTTCCAGCGCCTGTTTTGGGGTCATGGAGTGATATTTCCTGAAATCCTTCAGCAAATGGGACTGGTCGGTAAAGCCGTATTTCACCACAGCCTCAAATATGTCAAAATCCGCCGAAAAGCACATATCCTGCCACAGCTTCTGATATCTCACCAGCGATGAAAAGCTTTTGGGAGATATGCCCATTTTTTCGCTGAAAATGCGTTCCAGTTTCTTTTTTGATACGGCGTTCTTTTCCGCAAGAGCTGATATCTTTTCTCTTCCGCCCGATGATAATATATCATGCACCGTGTTCATAAGGCATGAGTCCATGCGTTCGGCGCATATTATTTGCATGAGATAATTCTGTGCATACAGCGCACGTTCTTCAAGGGTGTTGGTGCATATGAGCATTGGCACCAGTCGGGCGGAGAATGACCCGAAAAATTCATCGGGAGCATATCCGCCGTTTACAGTTCCCGCAAAGGAGTTTCCCGAAAACAGCGCCGCAGTCCAGGCATAAAATCTTATGGCAAAGACCGATGTGCCGTCTGCCATTCCGCTTGAAAGATGTGTGCTATCGTCAATGGTGCAAAAGCACCCCGAGACCTTGCCGCTGGCATTGTCAATGCGATAAATGATGTCCATGCAGGTGTCGGGTATAATAAGCTGCGGCCGCATATCAGGACTGCTTTCATATGTCCAGAAGCAGCGGATATACGGCTTCAGCGCTTCACAGGGGGATATTTCCCTGTACCCGTCCGAGCGGTCAAAAGGCTGTGCGGTTATTGGGCGGTACATTTTTGTAAGTGAAAGCATAAAACTCCTTGTTAATAAAAATGCCGCCGTATTCGGCGGCAATAGTTCAGTCTTTAAAACTGCACTTACGTGCAAATTCCTCAAACATCGCTGTAAGCTTCTCATCAAGCTTTTTGCGAGTGTTTGGCTTGTGAAGCTCCATTGTGCAGTCAAGCAGTTCGCTTTCATCTATCTGCAATAGATAAGAAATTCGGTGAACGCTTTTGTTTCTCATTTCGGCACGAAGCCCCCAAATCCCGTGTTCTGCCTGTATTACCTCGAAAAATTCTGCCTTACCGTGAAGTTTTTCCCAAGCGTTACGAATGTTGTCCTCGCTCATATCGCAGTCAAGCTCAGCGGCAATGCCAAGGTAAAATTCCGCAGATGAGTCTGCACCCTCTTTGGGAAAATACAAATAAGTCTGATGAAGCTCACCAACACCGTAATCTTCACAGTCAGAAAAATGCTTGTCACGGGGAGCAGGCACAATCATCGTTGTACCGCTTAAAAGCTCGATAGTTTTTTCGGGATATGGATTGCCTGCGACCTTATCGCTGATTTTTCTGCTACGGTCAAGAGCCTCAATTATAATTTTGCCAAGCTTTTCGGGGTCGGAGTGATCGGTAAATTAAAGAGGTGTGTCAAAGGTAAGTATGCCCTTTTCACCTTGGGATGAATCACAGCTTATAGGGTATTGACATCCCTTTTTATGCCACCATATATTAAATGAGTACTTTTTTCTGAAAATATTATAATAAAGGGAACAGGAATCATAATACCGAACCAAATCTTTAGTATCCTTAGCATCATAGAATTTCAGAAATGCATCTCTATCTTTGGGAATACTTTCATACTGTTCAATGTCCATGCCAACCAACTCTTTAAACTCGGCAATTGACAAATCGCCTATGTCCTCAAAACTTTTCAGAAGCTTGTCCGCAAGTGTTCCGACTTCCTTGATATTGTGTTCATCAATTTTGCATTTTTCTTCAGTGTAAGTTTTGCGTCGAAGCCCGTCAGCTCTTGCGACCTCAATCTGCGTTTGAAAATATATTACATTATTTCTTCTGTATATGCATAACGGTATGCGATTATCAAAATAGCTTTGTAGTTTAAATTTCTTATTAAATATCATTGAAATACTCCTATGATTATTTATGTAAATTTCTTGTTCATACTTTTATATACTTTCATCCCTATGTTAACTGCACTTTCTGAATCATTTAAACTGCAATATACCCCCAAATAGCGCCGATACCAGAACATACTTTGTGTAAGAGGTACAACAAGTATCTGTCCTTCTCCTCTGTAAAGATCAATATCACGTGGAAATCTTGTTTCACGGCAGCATTTATATCCCTTATCATATTGTTCGTATTCATCAATTCTTCGCATTGCTTCTTCATAGGTAATATTCATTTTTTACTGCCTCACTATAACAATGGGTATTATGATCTGGCGCAAAGTATTTTTCTGCAAGCTGAGTTATCGAAATCAGCAGCTCACTGATATGTATTCCTTTAATGCAGCGATAAGAGCGTCGATCTCCTCATCTGTTCCGATAGTTATTCTCAGGTGATCGTCTATTCTCGGCTTGCTGAAATATCTTACATAAATGTCCTTGGTTTTAAGGAATGCGCTGATGTCGGGAGCCTTGTATTTTGGGTGGGTCGCAAAAAGAAAGTTTGTGCAGCTGTCCTTAACGTCAAAGCCCATTTTGCGCATTTCATCGGTAAGGCGTGTCCTTGTGGCGATTATTTTTGCTACAGTGTCGCTGAAATATTTCTCGTCCGCAACAGAAGCGCAGCCTGCTTCAATGGCAACGCTGTCGATGGGGTATGAGTTGTATGAATCCTTTGCGGCTCTCAGGGCTGCGATAAGCTCTGCGCCTGCGGCACAGTAGCCCAGTCTCATTCCTGCCATGGAGCGGGATTTTGAGAATGTCTGTATAACTGCCAGGTTGGGATATTCCTTTAAAAGCGGCAGAGCAGATGTGCCGCCGAAATCAACATATGCCTCGTCGGAGATAACAACGCTGTCTGGATTTGCGTCCAGTATCTCACGCATAAAGTCAAGCCCTCTGCCGATACTTGTAGGGGCGTTGGGGTTGCAGATGATAACGCCGCCGTTTTCACGCTTGTAGTCCTCAGCACGGATATTGTAGTTTTCATCTACAGGGATAGTCTCGCAGGGAATGCCCAGCATATCGCACCACACGGGATAAAATGAGTAGGTGATATCAGGATATATAACGGGCTTGCCTGAGTTGAAAAACGCCCTGAATGACAGCGCCAGAACATCGTCCGAGCCGTTGCCGATGAAGATATTTTCCTCTTTAAGTCCCAGTCTTGCGGCAATAGCCCTTACCAGCGGCATTGCATTTGCATCGGGATATTTGTTAAGTCCGCCTGCGTTAAAATTGCGTATTACCTCTGCCACTCCGGGAGCGGGGGGATAGGGATTTTCGTTTGCATTGAGCTTGATAAAGTCCTTTTTTGCGGGCTGCTCGCCTGCAACATAAGGCTCTATTTTGATGAGATTGTCTTTCCAGTTTGCCATTGTTATCATTCCTTATTTCAACATATTCAGAAATTCTTCTTCGGAGATAATGGTTATGCCCAGCTCCTCAGCCTTGGTGAGCTTGCTTCCCGCTTCCTCGCCTGCAAGAACATAGTCTGTCTTTTTCGACACGGAGGAAGATGCCTTTCCGCCGAAGCTTTCTATCATTTTCTTTGCCTCGTCACGTTTAAGTGTGGGCAAAGTTCCCGTCAGTACAAAGGTCTTGCCCTCAAAGCGCTTGTCGGTAACGCTGCTCTTGTACTCCATTTTCACCCCTGCGTCTCTAAGACGGTTTATGAGATGAATAAAGTGCGGCTCTCTGAAAGCCTTTTCGGTGTTCTCACTCATAACGCCGCCAAAGCCGTCTATCTGAGCGATATCTTCCGCCGAAGCTTTCATTATCTCGTCAATGGAGCCGAAGCGCTCGCACAGGAGCTTTGCCGCAGCCGCACCGATATTGCGTATTCCCAGAGCAAAAATCACTCTGTCAAGGGGAGCGTTCTTTGACTCTTCAATGGCGGCGATGAGATTTTTCGCCGACTTTTCGCCCATGCGGTCAAGAGCGGAGATGTCCTCAGCTCTGAGGGAATATATGTCCGCCGCAGTCTCGATAAGCTTCTTTTCAAGAAGAGCGGATATTACCGCAGGACCCATTCCGTCAATGTTCATAGCGCCCTTTGAGCAGAAGTGGAGTATGTTCCTGTACTGCTGTGCGGGACATTCGGTGTTAGGGCATCTGAGCGCCGCTTCGTCCTCGTATCTTACAGCCTTTGCGCCGCATACGGGACATTCCTCGGGGAGAGTGTACGGCACGGAGTTTTCAGCATGAGCCACGGACTTTATTACCTCGGGGATAATTTCGCCCGCCTTGCGCACAAGGATAGTGTCACCTATGCGGATATCCTTTTCGCTGATAAACTCCTGATTGTGGAGCACCGCCCTGCTGACGGTGGTTCCTGCCAGCTGAACAGGCTCAAAAACGGCAGTGGGAGTTATGGCGCCCGTTCTGCCAACGTTTACCTCTATATCAATAAGCTTTGTTTCCTTTTCTTCGGGAGGATATTTGTAAGCCACCGCCCACTTGGGAAACTTTGAGGTGGCACCAAGCTGCTCTCTCTGAGCAAAGCTGTCAACCTTTACCACAGCGCCGTCAATATCATAGGGATATTTGCTGCGGTTTGCGCCTATCTCGGTTATCTTTGCGCACATATCATTCACGTCCGTAACGGCTGTGTCGTCGATGACGTGAAAGCCCAGCTTTCGCATAAGTTCCAGCGACTGCCTGTGAGAAGTGACCTGTGAACCGTCTATCTGCTGAATGTTGAAGATGAGTATATCAAGCTTTCGTGCGGCAGTTATTTTCGGGTCTTTCTGACGGAGTGAGCCTGCCGCAGCATTTCGGGGGTTTTTAAAGGGCTTTTCGCCGTTCAAATCCTGCTGCTCGACCAGCGCCGCAAAGGACTCACGGGGCATATAAACCTCGCCCCTGACTTCAAGAAACGGGAGCTTTTCGGGAAGCTTCTTGGGGATAGAACGGATAGTCCTTAGATTTGCCGTAACGTCCTCGCCCACAAATCCGTCTCCACGGGTGGAGCCTCTCACAAATTCGCCGTCAGCATATTCAAGAGAAACGGACAGACCGTCTATCTTAGGCTCAACGGTGAAAACAGGGTGAGCGCCCAGCTCTTCGGAACATTTCTGTGCAAAGGAAGTTACCTGCTCCATTGAAAAAACGTCCTGCAGGCTGCCCATCTGAACAGCGTGAGTGACCTTTTCAAAGGTGTTCATCGCATATCCGCCCACGTGCTGAGTGGGGGAGTCGGGTGTGATAAGCTCGGGGTATTCAGCCTCAATGGCTTTAAGCTCCTGCATGAGCCTGTCGTATTCGTCGTCCTCTACCTGAGGGTCGTCAAGAACATAGTAGCTGATGTTGTATTTTTCAAGCACACGGCGCAGCTCTGCCGCCCGTTCCTGTGCTGCCTTGATATCTGCCATTGTTAAGCCTGCTTTCTGTTTATTACTCTGCTTTGAGGTTGGAAAGACCTGCCGCCTTGTCGCCATCAACCATTATACGCAAAGCGTCATGGACTACCTTTACGCAGATGTCCTTTTCAGCTCCGCCGTATTCGCCGTCAAGTGTCCAGGGCACGCTGCCGTCGGTGTAGAACTTGAAATCTGAGGATTTGAAATAGTAGAAATATGGTGCGTCAAATTCTTTCCTGATAAGTGCGTTGAGGGTCTGCTGAAGCTCGATAAGCGAAGAGGGCTTCTTGATGAAAATTCCCTCGAAAATACCGTCATTCATCTGAACGTCATTACCTGCCAGTCCCTTTATTCCGCCGACGGAAAGGGAGTTGGAGACCATTCCGAAAATGAAATCATCTTTTATAGTCTGACCGTTGCACTCGATAGTAATGGAATATTTCTGATTAAGCTCGCCCTTCTGGAGAGCCTCCCTTACGGCAGCTGTCATGTAGGCAAGTGCGCCCCATGTGTTTTTCAGCTGCTGATCGGTGGCATAGCTTACCTGAGTGAATACGCCGAACGCCGCAACATATGTGAAGTATCTGCCGTTAAAAGCGCCTATGTCAACATATCTGGGAGTGCCACCTGCGATGACACGGGCAGCGTCGGGCATATATTTGGGGATCCCTATGCTTGAAGCAAAGTCGTTCATAGTTCCTGCGGGGATAATGCCCACGGGAATATTGCAGCCGCTTTCCATAATGCCCTTGATAGTCTCATTGGTGGTTCCGTCGCCGCCGCTGGATACGATAAGGTCAAAGTCCGCCGCACGCCTCCTGACCGTTTCCATAGCGTCGTCACGGGCCTGGGTGGGGTGAGCGGTTACTTCATATCCGCCCTTGGTGAAAATATCTATTATTTCCGCAAGATGGGTAAGAATCTGGCACTTGCCCGAATGGGGGTTATATACAAACAAAAGCTTTTTCATAAGAGCCTCCCGATATATGCAAATATTATAGTTGCCCCAATGTTATATTATACGTTATTATAATATAAAAACGGCAAAAAGTCAATTCATTTATACACTTTAAATTATTATTCCTTATATATCAATATAAATGAAAATCGCCTGAGTTGTCCAAGAGTAATTCTGACAATTCATGCGATTTTTATATTATCGTACTGATAGTGTACAAATGGTGCACAAATCACATATTTCTCATAGAGTAAATGAAAATGATGACGTATCTACGGGCAGGAGCAGTAAGAATCGAACTCACGACCGTTGGTTTCTGTTAGAGAAGCCGTATAGTATTTTCAATAAGTCCGATAACAATGGAAAACGAACAAAAGCCATCCCTCACCCACTACACGCAACCTTATCTGACTTATAATTCAGGATCATTTTCTTGTAAAAAACTTCAGAATCCTTATTCAATCATTACCATTAATACAGCTTTATTATAAATACAGCTAAAATGTGCTTTAGTACGAAACCTGTACTAAAGCACATTTTGTCTACACTCTTATCGTGAACTTAAAGTCATCCTACATTTCCAACAAATTTATAGTTTATCATAATATCCTGCTTTTTCACACCGTCCACAACATACTTGTTGCCGACAGTGATTTTATCAATAAGTCTGTGTACGATTTCCTTGTCAAGCTCGGATATGTCCTTGAATTCCTTGATGAGCGTAATGTAGCTTTCAATATTCTCGTCAGCAGCTACGCTTTCAAGAGTAATGGACTTAATGCGTTCAAACTTCGACTTCTGCTCCTCAAGCTCGGCTTCACAGCGGTGGGATAATTCAATAAAACGCTCCTCTGAAATAATTTCGTTCAGCTTATCCTCGTATAAACGGTAAATCCTGTCAAGCTTTCCCTCGGAACGCTTTCGGGTGGATATCAATGAAAAAACACCGAACACGTCTCGGTTTCGTGTCTGGCGTTTTAGATCATATGTAATTATAAGCCAAGTAACTGTTTTTTCTTTGCATCAAATTCTTCCTGCGTAATTACTCCGCTGTCAAGGAGGTCTTTGTATTTCTTCAACTCGTCGGCATTCGAAGTATTCTGAACAACGGTCGTGGAAGGTGCAGGAATCGCTTTGTTAGACTTTTTATTCTCTTCGATAGCCTTGTTTGCCGCAGCAACGAATTCATCGGCATTCTGAACGCAAACAAACCTGATAACTCCCGTATTTGATCTTATTCCAAGAGTTTTTCCTCCTCGAATCTTGTCAAAAATAGTTTCAGTTACAAAAAGTGAATCTATCTTCTCAATAGGAAGTCTTAGATCAACCTTTGCATCTATTCTCTTTCTCCGTCCGTTTATGCCCTCGCTTGTAAGTTCTATTGAACATTCTTTAGTGACGTCCTGCGTATAAAGTTTAAATGCCGCAACTACAAAAATTAAAATAAATACAACAATACCTATAATAAATTGATCTTTATCGTAGTAATAGTAGTAATCATGGTAATCATGAATTAACCAAACTATTGATAACCCCAAAAGAAGATACACAATAAATGAGAATGCATTTGAAAACTTGCATTTGATATCCGCCTTAATAATACTGTTTTCCATAATAAAATCTCCTACTTTTTAAATTATTTTCTGTTTTTTTCTTCAAACCGTTTTTGACAGACCTTGCAGAACTTGACATTTCTTCCGCCATATTTCAAGACTTCATTTTCAGTAGGAAACGACTTGCATTCTATCGGTGTGGAATTGTAACACAGTCCCTCAATATGATAGGTACTTGTATTGATATTCAGATTATATTTCATTTTTCCTCCCCCTTTTTCAATATAATATCACAAAAAAGTTTTCAAAAAAATGATATGCAGTTAATAATTTGTAAACAACATTTAGTCTCTCCTCAACAACCCACAACTACCGAAATATAGACAAAAACAAGCAAAAGTGGTATAATAGAAGAGCAAGGAAAAAGGCTGAAAAGAGTAAAAAAGCTTGCACTTGAGGAGGAGCCTATGTATAAGTTCAACAGAAATTCACAGATCACATTCAGTGATTTTAATCAGCCGTTGGGAATGAAAATGTATCGTGAAAAAGCAAGAAAAGATTATCTGAGTCTGGCAAAGTGCAAAAAACGTCCTGCAAAACGTATTCGCAAGGCTGTTAAGCAGCAGCTTCAATATGTGCGCCGTGACCTGAAATATGTTGATGAATTTCTTGCTTTGGACGATGTTAAGCTTACAGAAAAGCAAGCTGAACTTCTTGATGTGATACGCAAGGTTTATGAGCAGCAGAAGTTTATGTTTGAAAACAAAACACATTCGGTAGAAAACAGAATTGTGAGCGTCAGTCAGCCGTTTATTCGTCCTATTGTCAGAGGAAAAGCAAAGTCACCCGTTGAATTCGGAGCAAAGCTTGATCTGTCTGTTGATGAAAACGGAATGGCTCGTGTGGAAAAGCTTTCATTTGATGCTTACAATGAGAGTGAAGTGCTGAAAACTGCTGTTGAGAATTACAAGCAGCGAACAGGGCATTATCCTGCAAGAGTTCTTGTCGATCAGATTTACAGAAACAGGGGAAATCTGAACTTCTGCAAAGAGCTTAACATCAGAATTTCAGGAAAAAAGCTCGGCAGACCGAAGCAGCAGGAAAGCGACAAGAAAACCGTATACAAGGATAACACAGACCGTATTGAAGTTGAGCGCAAGTTCAGTCTTGCAAAGCGAAAATTCGGTCTTGGTTTGCTGTACACAAAGCTGAAAAACACAACAGAAGCTTCAATCCTTCTGTCTGTGATTGCTATGAACATTAACCGTCTGGCGACAATGTTTGTGCGCCTGATTTGGATTTTGATGTTCCGGAATCCGGGCTTGCAATTATGGGGTTGTTGAGGAGAGACTAAATTATTATTCCGGCAATAATGAGCGTCCGCTTACACAGTAAAATAAATGTAAAATAATATTTTTTTATTGACTTGACGGAAGAAAATGTAGTATAATAGATATGTTGCAGAATCAAAAAAATTTATTTGTAAATGTGAGGTGAGCAAAGTGAGCAGCAGTGATAGTCACGGGCGATTGCGGATATGCGTCCCCGTAGGTGTGCGGAGCGTGCCGCTTTGCCGCCGTTTGATGAATATAGTTCGGACTATGCCCGAATAAACGGGAACCTTTGTCCTGCCCGTTATCACTTTCAATGATGAATTTGCAGCAGATTCTTTAATTGAAAGGTTGGGTATCAATGGAATTTGAAAAAGACAAGGCAATGGAAAATGCTTCGGCTGAAGTTCATATCCCCGATTATGAAAAAGAAATAGCCGGCATAATCAAGGGCAATTTTTCGCCGAAAGCAATGCAGGAAAAGCTGGGGGATTACCACGGCAAGGATATTGCAGAGGTAATGACCCAGGTCACTCCCGCTGAAAGAAAAAGGCTGCTGAGGGTGCTTGATGTTTCCGTGCTGGCAGAAATATTCGAGTATGTGCCCGAGGACAGCGCCGCACTTTTCCTTGACGAAATGGATATGAAGAAAGCAGTTACCTTGCTTTCCGAGCTGGACAGTGATTCCTGTGCAGCTATCCTTCGTGAAATGTCAAAGGAAAAGAGGAATCAGCTCATCGATCTGCTGGACGATGAGACCAAAAGAAAAGTAGAGCTTATCGCTTCCTTTGACGAGGACGAGATAGGCAGCAAGCTAAGCGATAATTTTATCGAGCTGAAAAATACCATGTCCGTAAAATCCGCTATGTCAGCGCTTATCGCACAGGCGGAGGATAATGACAACATCTCCACACTTTTCGTTTCGGACGAAAGCGGGGAGTTTTTCGGTGCAATGGATCTTAAAGACCTTATTACCGCAAGGCAGGGGCAGCCGCTGGAAGATCTTATCAGCACGTCCTTCCCTTATGTTTACGGCACCGAAAATATCGACGATTGTATCGAAAGACTGAAGGATTATTCCGAGGACAGTATCCCCGTGCTTGACAACAACAGCCACATTCTTGGCGTTATCACCGCTCACAGTCTCATTGAAGTTGTCGATGACGAAATGGGCGAGGACTACGCAAAGCTGGCAGGTCTTACCGCAGAGGAAGATCTTTCCGAGCCGCTGAGCGCAAGCATTAAAAAGCGTATGCCCTGGCTTCTGGTGCTGCTGGTGCTGGGAATGTGCGTTTCATCTGTGGTCGGACTTTTTGAAAAGGTAATAGCTCAGCTTACCATAATAATGGCGTTCCAGTCCCTTATCCTTGATATGGCGGGCAACGTGGGAACACAGTCGCTGGCTGTGACTATCCGTGTGCTTACCGATGAGAACATCACATTTAAGGAAAAGCTTTCCCTTGTGGCAAAGGAAATGAAGATAGGCTTTTCGGGCGGTGTCATACTCGGCGTTATTTCCATACTGTTCGTGGGGCTTTACCTTATGGTGTTCAAGGCAAAAACAGCCGCTTTCGCATTTGCGGTATCTGCCTGCATAGGTGCGGCGCTGCTGCTTTCAATGGTGATTTCGAGCGCAGTGGGAACACTTATCCCTCTGTTTTTCAAGAAGATAAAGATAGACCCCGCAGTTGCATCCGGTCCTCTGATAACCACCATCAACGACCTTGTTGCCGTGGTGACATATTACGGACTCAGCTGGATACTGCTCATAAACATAATGAATTTAACAGGGTGACAAGCCCATGCCCCTGCAATCAAGGTTGCAGGGGTTTTATTGTAAGGAGTATTTTGATGGCAGCAAAGCTTAAATCGGTTTACATTTGTTCCTCCTGCGGATATGAGTCCGCTAAGTGGAACGGAAGATGCCCCTCCTGCGGCGAGTGGAACACCTTTGAGGAAGAGGTGGTGGAGGCTGCGCCCAAAAAGTCGGGAGCAAAGAAAGCCCCCTCCGCTCTTAACGGCGAGGACTGCTCAGACAAGGTGAGAACTCTCTCCCAGATAGACACCGAAGATGAGATACGCTACTCTACTGGTGCGGGGGAGCTGGACAGAGTTCTTGGCGGCGGACTGGTCAAGGGTTCGCTGGTGCTTCTGGGCGGCGAGCCGGGAATAGGAAAATCCACTCTGCTTTTGCAGATATGCAGCTACTTCGGCAGGGAGCACACCATTCTCTACGTTTCGGGAGAGGAAAGCGTCCGCCAGGTAAAGCTGAGAGCGGACAGATTGGGCGTTGTCACCACTAACCTGTATCTGTTGAGCATTACCGATGCAGAATCCGTTTGCAGCACCATAACCGCCACACGCCCCGATATCGTTATAATCGACTCAATACAGACCATGAATATCCGTGACATAAGCTCCAGCTCGGGCAGCATAACCCAGGTCAGGGAATGCACAAATATGTTCATGCACCTGGCAAAGGACCTGGAGATCCCTATTTTCCTTGTGGGTCATGTCAACAAGGACGGCGCCATTGCAGGCCCTAAGGTAATGGAGCATATCGTTGATACGGTGCTGTTTTTCGAGGGAGACCGTCATCAAAGCTACCGTCTGCTGAGAGCGGTCAAGAACCGTTACGGCTCCACCAACGAGATAGGCGTTTTTGAGATGCTTGACAACGGTCTTTCTCAGGTGGAAAATCCCTCGGAAATGTTTCTTTCGGGCAGACCCTGCGGCGTTTCGGGAAGCTGTGTGGGCTGCGTAATGGAGGGCACAAGACCTATCCTTGCGGAGATTCAGGCACTTGTTACCAAAAGCGGATATTCCGCTCCCAGGCGTACTTCCACGGGCTTTGATTTCAGCCGCCTTGCCATTATCCTTGCGGTGCTTGAAAAGAGAGCGGGACTTTTTTACGGCTCTCTTGATGTATATGTGAACATTGTCGGAGGCTTCCGCCTTGATGAGCCTGCCGCCGACCTGCCCACAGCACTGGCATTGTACAGCAGTCTTATGGATATGCCCATAAACGAAAAGCTTGTTTCATTCGGAGAGATAGGTCTGGGCGGCGAGATAAGAAGCATATCAAACATTTCCCAGCGTATTGCGGAGGCTCAGCGCCTTGGCTTTGAAAAGTGCATCATTCCAAAGATGTCACTGCGGCAGATAGACCCCAGGCGGTATAAGATAGGCATAATCGCTGTGTCAAATATCCGCCAGGCATTCGATTATCTCAAAAAAGAAAGAGGAATATCCTGAATTTTATAAAAAGAACTGTATAATTTTTTCATATAGTCTTTATTTTTTACAAAAGCTGTGATATAATATATATTGAATATTTATTTTTTATCGGTGGTGGTAATGTGGCGGAAGCGATAGTAAACGTTTCTTCTATGGACAGTATAATAGCTCTTTTCGGCAGATTTGATGAAAATCTGAACATATTGCAGAGGCAGTACGGCGTGGTCATACTCAGCAGAGGCAATGATATACGCATAAGCGGCGATGAGCCTAACGTTATGAAGGCAAAGGCTGCGGTGGAAGCTCTGGCTGCAATGGCGGACAAGGGCGAGAACATAAACGAGCAGAGCCTCCGATATATTTTCTCCATGGTTGAGGAAAATTCCGTGAACGAGGCTGTAAAGCTTACCGACGGCGGAATATGCGTTACGTCCTCGGGAAAGGTCGTAAAGGCAAAAACTCTCGGACAGAAGAAATATGTTGATGCTATATCCAAGAACACCATTGTAATGGGCATTGGCCCTGCGGGAACGGGAAAGACTTATCTTGCGGTGGCAATGGCTGTCAAGGCGTTCAAGAATCACGAGATAAACAGGATAATACTTACCCGTCCAGCAGTTGAAGCGGGCGAGAAGCTGGGCTTCCTCCCGGGCGATCTCCAGAACAAGGTTGACCCTTACCTCAGACCCCTTTATGACGCTCTTTTTGATATGATGGGAGCGGAGACCTTTGCAAAGTATATTGAGAAGGGCAGCATTGAGGTCGCACCCCTTGCATATATGAGAGGACGTACTCTTGATGATGCGTTCATCATTCTCGATGAGGCGCAGAACACCACAAGGGAGCAGATAAAAATGTTCCTTACCCGTCTTGGCTTCAACAGCAAGATGGTCATTACGGGAGATATCACTCAGATAGACCTGCCCGATGCAGGAAAATCTGGACTGGTAGATGCCATAAGAGTTCTTAAAAATGTAGATGATATTGCGATAGTCCGTTTCAGCGAAAAGGACGTTGTCCGCCACAAGCTGGTACAGGATATTATCAAGGCATACGAAAAGGCAAACGAAGAAAGGAAGAAGTGATCTTATGCCAAAGCTTAAAGTATATATAAAGAACAATCAGAAGAATGTAAAGATACCTGTAGGGCTGAGACTTCTGGTGAGAAAGAGCTGCGCTGCGGTGCTTTCCTATGAGCATTTCGGCAATGATGCTGAGGTAAGCGTTTCTTTCGTCAACAACAACGAGATACGCCGCCTTAACAAGCAGTTCAGAGGAAAGGACAAGTCAACCGACGTGCTGTCATTCCCTCTCGGCGAGGACGGCGTTTACGATATCAATCAGGAAACAGGTGCGCTGCTGCTGGGCGATGTGGTAATCTCCATGGAAACAGCCGTAAAGCAGGCAAAGACCTACGGCCATTCGCTGGAGCGTGAGGTTGGCTTCCTGACCGTTCATTCTATGCTCCACCTGCTGGGCTATGACCATGAGACTTCTCCTCTTGACGCTGCAAATATGCGTGAAAAGGAAGAAGCGATACTGGGCGAGCTTGGCATTTCAAGAGACGTTACCTTCACACCCGATGCTGAATGAGCTGAAGGCTTTCTTTAAAAGCTTTACATACGCTTTTTCGGGCGTGATGCACGCTGTCAGGCATGAGCGTAATATAAGGTTCCATCTCTGCGCTGCTGTGACCGTTTCGGCGGTTTCAGCTATATGCGGGATAACACGGGCGGAGCTGCTGGCGGTTGTCATATGTATTTCCTCGGTAATATCCGCAGAGCTTATAAACACTGCGGTGGAGAATGCCGTTGATGCCGCTTCAAAGAATATATCCCCGAAAGCAAAAGCGGCAAAGGACTGCGCTGCGGGAGCGGTGCTGATATGTGCATTGTTTTCGGCAGTGTGCGGTACTGTGATATTTATAAACAGGGAAAGGCTTACCGTTTTATGGGAGTTTTTCTCGGGTAATTTGACAGCTGTTCTCCTTCTTGCGGTATGGCTCATTCTGGCATTTATGTTTGTTTTTAAACCTAAAAATAATTGAAAGATGGATTGAATTTATGGATACAAGATCTGTTTTTGTCACCATTGCGGGACGTGCAAATGCGGGAAAATCTTCCCTGCTGAATAAGCTTGTGGGTGAAAAGATAGCTATGGTCACCGACAAGCCCCAGACTACTCGTACAAAGATAACGGGCGTTCTCACAAAGGGCGAGATACAGTATGTATTTATCGACACACCCGGTATCCAGAAAGCTAAGAACAAGCTGGGCGAGCATATGAATCAGGCTGTCAAAGATTCGGTAACGGGCATTGACGCTATAATCTACGTTGCCGATGTTACAAAGAAGATAAACGAGATAGATATAAACGCCCTGAACAGCTTCAAGGACGGTAAAACTCCCGTTATACTGCTGCTCAACAAGATAGACCTGCTTGACGACAAGGGCGCTGTGGCTGACAAGATAGCCGAGTTTTCGCAGATAATGGAGTTCAAGTCTGTCATTCCCGTAAGCGTTGCGGAGGACGACGGTCTTGACATTCTCATGGACGAGATAAGCGCACTGGCTGTGCCTGCGCCTCACTATTTCCCCGATGATTCCGTTACCGATCAGCCTGAAAGGGTCATTATGTCGGAGATAATCAGAGAAAAGGTAATGCTTCTCATGCGTGACGAAATTCCCCACGGAATAGCAGTTACCATTGAGCAGCTCAGCGAAAGCGTAACAAAAAGCGGTGAGGATATACTGAACATCTCCGCCACCATTTACTGCGAGAGAGAGTCCCACAAGGGCATGATAATCGGCAAAAAGGGTGCTATGCTCAAGCAGATAGGCAGCCTTGCCCGTGAGGAACTGGAGGAATTTTTCAGAATACGTGTAAATCTACAGCTGTGGCTCAAGGTTAAGGAGGACTGGAGAAACCGTGAGGGGCTTATCCGCAACTTCGGATTATCAAATAATACCAATGATATAAAGTAAGGTTCGGGAAATAATTATAGTAAACTTCTATTGGAGGGTTTGCTATGACTGAGGATTTTTCCCGTGACAGATGGAACGTTTTTGAAAACAGCGGAAGAGTCGCTGATTATCTTTACTATAAAGGCATAGGCAGCAGAGAGCTGCCCACATCAAGGTCAGCGGGAGGGGAGCCGTCAGATGCTCATAACCACTGTAGGAGCGGTGATATCAGTAAGGGACGTGGGGGATAATGACAGGTTCATCACCGTGCTTTCCCCCGATATGGGCCTTGTGGAAATTTCGGTAAAGGGCGCAAAAAAGCTGGGTTCGGGCAATAATGCCTCAACGCAGCTTTTTGCCTGTTCAAAGTTCTGTTTCAGGGAGCGGTCGGGCAGGTATTACCTTAACAGCAGCGAGCCTGTGAAGATATTCTACGGGCTTCGTCTTGATATGCAGAAGCTTGCCCTTGCGTCCTATTTTTCCGAGATAATAACCTGCGCCGTTACCGCAGGGCAGACCGCAAACGACATATACAGGCTTTTCCTCAACAGCCTTTATATGATATCCGAAAAGGAAGCGGACTGCGATTTTATAAAATTCGTTTTTGAGATGAGAGTGTCCGCAGACCTGGGAATGATGCCCGGACTGCTGGGCTGTGATGAGTGCTACCGCTCCGATGTACCGCTGTATTTTCTCATAAAGCAGGGGATATTCCTCTGCGATGAGCATATGCAGACAAGGGTGCTGTACCCCAACAAATATAACATTGAGATAACTCCGGGAATGTTTGAGGCTATAAGGTTTGTGTGCCTGTCCGAGCTTGACAGGATATTCAGCTTCAGGCTTTCCGAGGGCGCTCTTAAAAAGCTGGGAAAAATAAGCGAGCTGTATGCACAGGAGCATTTTGAGAGACATTTCAGGACGCTGGATTTTTATCATTCAATATCAGCGTCTGCACAATATGAGGATAATAAAAATGAATAAACACTATAAAACACTTGAATTACATAAGATAATGGATATGCTGGCGGAGCAGGCAGGAAATGACGAGACCCTCCGCATGATATCCGAGCTGGAGCCTGTTACCGATATCGACAAGGTAAGAACAGAGCTTAAAAAGACCGAGGACGCATTCGACCTTTCGGTAAAATACGGCACGCCGCCCTTTTACCGCTTCAAGGATATAAGAGGCTCGCTGCAAAGAGCGCAGTCGGGGTCAAGTCTTACTCTCCGTGAACTGCTTGACGTGGGCGTGATGCTCAGGCAGATAAGGGGTCTCACCGACTATTACGCTTCCGCAGGAGATGCGGAGAACACACTTACCCCACTTTTCACCGAGCTTTCCCCCAACAAGTGGCTGGAGGATAAGATACAGAACGCCATTCTCAGCGAGGACGAGATCGCCGATACCGCCAGTGCCGAGCTTGCCAACATCAGGCGCAAGATAGCTCAGGCGGGCATCAGGATAAGAGAGAGCCTTGACAAGATGGTTCGCTCTGCCGACGTGCAGAAGTCGCTGATGGACAACATCGTAACCGTCCGTGACGGCAGATATGTTCTCCCCGTAAAGGCGGAGTACAAGGGCAACGTAAAGGGTATCGTCCATGCTTCCTCCGCAACAGGCTCCACACTGTTCATCGAGCCTGAGGCTGTTGTTGAGGCAAATAACGATATCCGTGTTCTCCAGGGCAGGGAGCAGGAGGAGATCGAGCGGATCATCGCCGAGCTTTCCTCCGACTGTGCAGCCTGCGCCGAGACTATGAAAAATGACTACATGACTTGCGCCGAGCTTAACCTTTACTTTGCAAAATCAAACCTTGGTGCAAAGATGAAGGGCTGTATCCCCGAGATATCCAATGACGGTGTTCTGGAGCTTAAAAAGGCACGTCACCCCCTCATCGACCCCGATAAGGTCGTTCCCGTGGATATCACCGTGGGCAAGGATTACAGCACGCTTATAGTAACAGGCCCCAACACAGGCGGTAAGACCGTTCTGCTGAAAACTGCGGGACTTCTTACAGCCATGACCATGTGTGGACTTATGGTGCCTGCCGCTGACGGAACAAAGATATCCGTTTTCAGGCATATCCTTGTTGATATCGGCGATATGCAGAGCATCGAGCAGAGCCTTTCCACATTCTCCTCCCACATGAGCAACGTGGTGAACATCATCAAGACCGCCGACGAAAGCTCACTTATCCTTATAGATGAGCTGGGTTCGGGAACCGACCCTGTTGAGGGTGCGGCTCTGGCGGTTTCAATCATCGAAGCGCTTATGGAAAAGGGCAGCAGGATATTTGTCACCACCCATTACCAGGAACTGAAAATTTTTGCTATCGAGCATGAAAATGTAGAGAACGGTTCCTGCGAGTTTGATGTAAAGACCCTCCGGCCCACATACAGGCTCATAATCGGCTCTCCCGGAAAATCAAACGCATTTTCCATTTCGTCAAAGCTGGGAGTGCCTGCGGATATCATTGCCAATGCAAAGGCACTGGTCTCAGATGATGACCGCCGCTTTGAAGAGGTTGTCACTCAGCTGGAAGCTTCCAGACGTGCCCTTGACAGGCAGAACACCGAGCTTGCTCAGCTGAAAAAGCAGGCAAAGGAGCAGGCGGAAGCCCTTGAACGTGAGAAGCAGGAGTTTGAAGCCCGTAAGGACGAGGAGTTTGAAAAGGCACATACCCAGGCAATGCGCATAGTTGAGAACTGCCGCTATCAGTCAGATAAGCTCCTTGAAGAGCTGGCGGATATCCGCAAGGAGCGCAACAAGGAAGCATTTGATAAGCGCACCAGCGCCGCAAAATCCATGAGCCGCAGCTCTCTCGATAAAATGTATGACGAGGCAAATCCCGTCCGCAAGAAGGAAAACGAGTATAAGCCTCCACGTCCTTATAAGAGGGGAGACAGCGTTGTTATCGTTGATATAGGCAAAAAGGGAATACTTGCCGGCGACCCCGATGCCAACGGAAATGTTTTTGTGCAGGTGGGCATTATGAAGACCAAGACCAACGTAAGCCGTCTGCGACTTGCGGAGGAGGACAAGGTGACTGTGGGCAGCAAAAAGGCTCCCGCAGGCGCAAGAGCGGGAGTTTCCAAAACCAAGGTCAGCGGGAAAATGGAGCGCAGAAGCTCGCTGGAGCTTGACATAAGAGGCTGCGCCGTTGACGAGGGCATTCACGAGGTTGATGCTTTCATCGACAACGCCGTAATGGTAAATGCAGGCATAATAACCATTATTCACGGCAAGGGAACGGGACTTCTGAGACAGGGCATACAGCGCCACCTGAAGCATCACCCATCGGTAAAAAGCTTCCGAAACGGACTTTTCGGCGAGGGCGAGGACGGCGTTACCGTTGTTGAGCTGAAATGATAAATGATAAAAAAATCGGACAGGGCGTGTGCCTTGTCCGATTTTTGCTTTACTCATCAATATTTATTTTCATAAGTTGTCCCATATCGTCATAGCAGCGGATATATATAGGCTCACTGCCGCATTGACCGATAAGCGTCTCTGTATCCGCCTGATCGCCGCCGTTCACCTCACGGCTCGAAAGACCTGTGAAGATAACAGTCCTTGCAGTGCCGCTTGCTGTGAGTATCATAATGGTTTCACTGCCCTCGTAATTCTGACCCGCAAAGGAAACAGTGCCCGTTATGTGAGGATAAAGCTTAAAATATTCCTCGTTGTCAAGGACAAGCACTGTTCCGCCGTTCTCGTCCTCGGTGCGGATTTTTTCAAATATGTCGGAAGCACTGCCGCCGAATATTTCGCTGAATTGGTGTATCTCACGGATATCCGATGTGTATGAGACATTGCTTTCGCCGTCCGTTAATGTTACAGAGGCAATTTCAGCAGTGTGATGATAATATTTTCGAGTGCTTTTATCCAGTGCATACTGCACCTTTTCATTCATGGCATCGTCGGAGGGTTCAAGGAAAATTTTCCTGCCCGATTCGCTTTCGATGTCGTTCACAACGGGGACAGCATTTTCGCAAAGCTCGGCGCAGCGTGAATCAATGAGCCAGCCCTCGGCAGTTCTGCGAATGGGCGCAGTATTTTCGGAAAGGCTTATTTGAACATTTCCGTATTCATCGGAAATGTTCAGCATGATGATATATTCGTCGCCTATCTGCATTTCGCCCAGTTCGCCGTCCGCTGCGGGATCGGAGGACACATACATGATATCGGTAAAAGTGCTGTTTGGGGAAACATTATCGGCGTAATAATATTCTATGGGTGACAGCTCATATTCTATCCGTCCCGTATCGCTTTCGGGAAGATAGTTCTTTGTTATCACCCTGCACCTGAGGATAATATCCGCTTCATCAAGAGAAATATCCTGCTGTGAAGCATCGGCAGTGACTGCTGCGTGGAAACAGATGTCTGTGGGTTTAATGAACTCACTCAGCAGATGTTCGCTGCCGCTTTCAAGAAATTTGTCAAGAGACGCAGTGGTCTCGGACATTTCCGCAAGCTCCGCTATGCTTATGTCAGATGTTCCGCTGGAACTCAGATAGGACAACCCGAAGAACGCTGCTGCCGTCACAGCAGCCGCAGTTATTGTCATGGCAGCTATACGCCGTCTGCTGCTGTGCATTTGTATCCTTTTCTTGGCAATAAGCTCGCCCTTTTCAAAACGGAAAAGACTGTCAAAATCGGCAGGCTCGCCGGCATTTCTGTCAAATTGTTCCGCATATTTGTTTCTGCCGTTCATACCGATTCCTCCTTATATAGCTTTTTCAGTTTTTCACGCCCACGCATCATTCGCACACGCACGGTCGATTCCTTTACTCCCAGCATACGGGCTATCTCCGAGGTGGAGAAGTTCTCGTAATAGAACAGGTGCAGTGGAACTCTCTCCTTTTCGGGCAGCCGCATCACCGAGCGGAAAAGGTCGGATTCCTCGCCGAAATCCTCTTCATAGGGAACGGTGTCCAGATCATCTTCCGAGACGATGCGGGTGAACCATGATGAGCGCAGTGTGTTCTTGCAGATGTTCGACGTAACGGTTATGAGCCACGGCTTTATATGCCCGCAGTCGCTCAGCTTATCCATGTTCTTATAGTATTTGAGAAAAACTTCCTGCATAACATCGTTGGAGTCTGAACGGTTTTTCATGTAGCTGAATGCAACCGAATAAACAAGTCGGCTGCAGCTTTCAAATACATTTTTAAATAGCTGCTGTTTTTCGGCGTCAGTCAGCATCTGCCTGTTCACCCCCTGTAATATTTCTATAATTTTGCCCCTCTGATAGTAATACAGATCAGCGGGGCAGATTGTTACAATTTACGAAGAAATTTTTTTCTTCCCGAATGTGGCTTCCATCAGCTGCTTGTCGGAAGTATATCCTATGATGAGAAGTATGGTCATGAATATCCATACGATAGGCTCCGATATCATTACTCCGAAGTATCCCAGAGCAGGTGCGGCGGTGAATGCGATTACCGCCTTTCCAACCATTTCTATAATGCTGCTGGCTACGGGAACTGCCTTTCTGCCAAGTCCCTGCAGAGAGCTTCTCAGCACGATAAGCACCGCAAGCACAAAGTAGAATGGAGTATTTACACGCATATATTTTGAAGCAAGATCAACGATATACTGCTCGTCCGTGCCTGCTATCCAGCTTACGATGTAAGGCGAGAAAACATATCCGATAATGACCGCCGCAGCCGACCATACCCACGCCATAAGGATAGAGCTTTTTACGCCCTTGCCAGCACGGTCAGGTCTGTTCGCACCGATGTTCTGGCTGCAATAGGTGGCGCAGGCGGAGCCGAATGCGGTGTAGGGGAGCATAAGAATGCTGGATATCTTTCTTGCGGCGGTGTGAGCCGCAATGGTCTTTGTGCCGAAATCATTGATGGCACGCTGGAGAATAAGGGAGCCTATCTCGACCAGCGAGAACATAAGCGCAAGCGACAGACCCATAGAGAAAAGCTCCCACACCTCTTCCCACGTTATCTTGAATTCCTCAGGCTTTGGGATAAGATAGGGAAAGCGAATTACTATATAAATGCAGCATAGGATAAATGAAACTGCCTGCGATATGATAGTCGCATACGCCGCTCCCGAAACGCCCATGCCGAATTTTGCAATGAAAAGGATATCAAGTCCCACGTTCATGGCGGAGGATATTATAAGGAACACCAGAGGAGTTATGCTGTCGCCCACGGCTCTCAGAACACCTGCGGACATATTGTAAAGCATGGCTGTTACCATAAAGAACAGTGTAACGGAGATGTAGCTGTAAGCCTCATCAAAAATATCTGCGGGAGTGTTCAGCAGGTGCATAAAGGGCTTGATGAAGAATATGCTTGCCACGGTAAGAACTGCCGATACCGCCAGACCGATGATTATAGTTCCCGCTACCGAGCGGCGCATCTTAACGTTATCGCCTGCGCCGTAGTGTCTTGCGGTTATTATTGAAAAGCCGTTGGTAAGACCCGACATAAAGCCGATTATAAGGGTGGAGATATAGCTTGTGGAGCCAAGCGCCGCTATAGCGTCAACGCCGATAGTCCTTCCCACTATAATAGTATCGATCATGCTGTAAAGCTGCTGGAAAAGGTTTCCGATAATAATGGGTACCGAAAAGGCGAATATCACCTTGGCGGGATTGCCCGAAGTAAGCTCTTTCATATGTTCTATCCTTTCAAAAATATATCAATAGTATAGATTATATCATCGCAAAGGATTTGTCAACAAAGAAATTCAGAGGATTTTATTAAAAAAGTTTGCTTATACTAAGCATCAATTAAAAACTATACAAAAAATCGAGCATGATCTTGCGTGTATGGGTTATGTGAAGACTTTTTGTCTATAGTTTTATTGGTGATTGGTATTATAATACCTGACATACCGCTGTCATATTACCTGTGATATAATGATAATTGAAGGTATCTGCGATTTGAACATATTTTTTCAAAAACCAATGACAAATTCGGATAAATGTGTTATAATAAAATAAATACGACAATATCCGACAACATGAGAGGGGGAAGCCGTATGGAGGAAGTAAAGGCTGTTTCCATACTGCACAGGAACAAGACCTCGGGCTGGTTCGGCACCGATTATAATATGAACCTTTACAGGGGCTGCTGCCACGGCTGCATATACTGCGACAGCCGAAGCGACTGCTACGGCATCGGCGACTTTGATTCGGTAAGGTGCAAGGCAAACTCGCTGGAGATCCTCCGTGACGAGCTGCGCCGAAAGGTGCATACTGGGGTCATCGGCACGGGTGCCATGAGCGACCCTTATAATCCCTATGAAGAAAAGGCTCTCCTTACCCGCCATGCACTGGAGCTTATCGACGCTTATGGCTTTGGCTGTGCAGTGCTTTCAAAAAGTGCACTTATGACCCGAGATATTGATATTTTCCTTTCCATAAAGGAGCATTCTCCCATGATGTGCAAGCTTACCGTCACCACTGCCGATGATGAGCTTTGCAAAAAGCTTGAGCCAAATGTGAGCGTGTCCTCGGAGCGCTTTGAGGCGTTGGCAAAAATGTCGGACAGCGGGCTTTTCACGGGAATAACCATGATGCCCGTTCTGCCGTTTATCGAGGACAGCGAGGAAAATATCCGCTCCATAGTCCGCCTTGGGCATGAAGCGGGAGTGAATTTTATATATCCCGCTTTCGGCGTTACTCTCAGGAACACCCAGCGTGAGCATTTTCTCAGCAGTCTTGACAGCATATTCCCGGGAGAACGGCTGTCCGACAAATATATCCACCGCTTCGGCAATTCCTACGAATGTACCTGCCCAAATGTAAAGGTACTGTGGAAAGCATTCACCGAGGAATGTGAAAAATACGGCATACTTTATAAAATGCAGGATATCATATCTGCCTCAAAGCTGGGGTATGAATACGACCAGATGAGCTTGTTTTAGTAAAAAGTCCGCTGCCACATTATTGTGACAGCGGACTTTTTGCATAATATCAGTAGCTTTCGGAAAGATAGAGCTGAACTCTGTTCTGGATAGCTTCGGCAGCTTCCTTTGAGCTGATGTTTCCGTTAAAATACCGTGACGCTTCCTCACTGATGATGTCGCTTACGGTGGTGTTGTATTTGTGGATATTCTGCACGGAGCTTATAACGGCGTTTACCTTGTCGATATCCGCCTGAGCAGGCTCGCCGATGCCCATAGTTCCGCTTGAAAGCATCATATGTCCCATTATGATTATGGGGTTTGTGACACGGGAGCTGTCGTGGGTCATAGCTTTTTCAGCTTTTTTCTGAAGTGAATCGTTTCTCACAGGGAAGCAGTCAACGTAGTCCTGATAATCGGGGAGCAGCAGTGTGCGTACAAATCTCCATGCACCCTCCTTATTGACTGAGGAGCTTATTGCAAAGCCTGTATCTATCTCGAATGCAGAGCCTATACCGCTTTCAACGGGAAATCCCACAGCGGTGGCAGGCTCGCCGAAATTCTCATGCTCAAAGGTGTATATATCCGCATAATCGTTGAGGTGGGATATGAGCAGCAGAGAGCTTTCGTCGGCATACATGGTGGCATATCTGTCCCAGAAGCTGTCATCAAAATAAGCGTCGGTATCCAGTGAGGACATATATTCATTTGCATATTCCAGCAGCCCGATAAAATAGTCGGAGGTAAAATCGCAGGTGCCGTTTTTCACGTCGATAAGCCTGCTGCCCGACATATAAAGGGCGTAGTCAAGGATATCGTTTTTGCAGGAGCCGGGGAAAATTTCCGTGCCCGAGGGTCTCTGTGCGGCAATGCTCCTGAGCTGCTCGGTGGTGATGCCCATTTTATCGCCGAATATGGAAGTTTTTCCCAGAACGGTAAATACCTTGAAGCGGTCGCTGAAAGTATAAAGCTTGCCGTCGGTTTCGGAGGCTTTAAGCAGGTTCGGCAGGAAATCATCACGGCTAAGCTCGCTGTCACTGTCGATAAATTCATACATATCGGCAAAAATTCCCTTTGTAACATATGTATCCGCAGGAGTCTCGTTGCCTATCATAAGTATATCGGGAGTTTTGCCCGAAAGCATATCCATATTCAGCGACTGTATGTCGTTGTAGCATTTAAGGGTTATGCGGTATTCGCTGTCCTTGCGGTTAAAGTTTACCGCTTGATTTTTTATATAAGGGTCAAGGCTGTATTCATCGCCTGCAAGTATAAGCTCCTTTCGCTGTGCGGGCTTTTCGTCCGTTGCCGAAATTTTGTAGGCGCATGGTCTGCCTGAGGGATATGCGCTTCCGCCGCATATGAAGCCGTCCTCTGTGGGGAATATCTTTGTTACCTCCATTATGCTGACGCCGCTATCGATCCAGTTAAACAGCTCAGTCTTTGTGCCCACTTCAGGGTCGTAGGAATAAAATGTAGTTCCGTCGGTGATAAAAAGCTCGCTGTCACCATAGCCCGAAACAGGATATGTATCGGACGAATACACCTCGTCAAATGGAAGCGCTGCCTTTACAAGCTCCTTATTGGTCATGTCTGCCTTATACAGTACAAAGCCGTTTGAATATGACCATACATACACCGTTCCCGATGCGCCTTTGACCATATTCCATGCGCTCATGTTTTCTGCTGACATTTTGCAGATAAAGCTGCCGTCATATCCGAAAACATAAATATTGTTGTAGCAGTTGACGAAAAGATAGTCCTCGGCAGCGCATATGCCGTCAACATAAAAATCGTTGTCGATGCCCTCGGGGGAAAGCGGCAGGGACGATACATCGTTGCTCTCTGCGTCTGTTTTTACAAGGGTGCAGGTCTGACCATCATCATTATATACGGTGCTGACATAATATCCCGAGCCGTCAGCGGTGAATGATATCTCTGAGCGGCGGTCATCTGTGATCAGTCGGGAGCGGAAGTCGCTTCCGTCGGACTTCATGCTGTTGAAATAATATTCAGCCGAATCGTCTGTCATAAGATATGATCTGAAAAAGAGCCTGTCCGATGCGGGGGAGTAGGAAAAATCCTGTATCTCGCCCATAGCCTTGCTGTCAGAAATACTCTGGGTGCTGATATAGTTCAGGGTCTTGACGGCTTCCGTATCGGGCTGAGTTTTGCTGTTCTGAGCGCAGGCAGTGAGCATTGCCGCAGATGCAAGGAGGCATACTGCTTTGACGGTAAGTTTTTTCATTTTTTGAATATCCTTTCTTTTCTTTTGAGGCATTGAAGCCCTCACGCTATATATACAAATGCAAAGTGCGAAATGTTACATAGCTATAACTGTATCGTCTGATATAATACAGTTATAACACATGAATACGGATTTGTCAATAGGCAGCTGCATGGATATTCGGAAATTTTTCCATGAATGACATTCGCACAGCCGCAGATAATACTTATGTACCCGATCCGTACAAACGCTTGCTTTGGGCAGGCATTTGTATGGAATGCGGTAAAATATAGATAAAAAGAGGTATTTGTCATGTCTAAGAATTCTGCTATCAAGTGCGATGTAACAAGCTGCAAGTATAATCTCAACGCAGAGCATTACTGCTCTCTCGAGTCCATCAAGGTTGGCACTCACGAGGCTAACCCCACCGTTCCCGAGTGCACAGACTGTATGTCCTTCGTCTGCAAGCCCTCCTGCTGCGGCTGATAAATCCACCCTTTGCGGACGTCCGATTTGCTTCGGGCGTCCGCTTCTTTTTTGACAAATTGTAAAAACATTTTGTCACTGCAAAAAAATGGCATATAATCTCTTGTAAAATTAAGTAAAAGGGTGTATAATTAAACTCGGATAAATTTTATTTACAGCTTTGCTCATGCCTTGCTGCGAAATGGAGGAACTAAATTATGATGACTGAAAGTCAGAGAGCGGCGCTTGCGGAATATGCGGCTGTCAAATGTCAATGCCCCGCAAGAGAACGACTTGCAGCACTTTTTGACGATGGAGTTTATACGGAAACAGGCTCAAATCTCAGAGCCGGTGAGAACCTCGCAGGCGTGGTAACCGCATACGGATATATCGGGGGAACTCCCGCATACGCCTTTTCTCAGGACAGCACTGTTATGAAGGGTGCAGTAAGCCTTGCTCACAGTGCCAAGATATGCAAAATGTTCGAGCTTGCCGCAAGGAACGGCGTTCCCGTTGTGGGAATATATGATTCATGCGGCGCATTCGTTGAGGACGGAGCTGATGCTCTCAACGCTTACAGTGATATTCTTCTCAGCATGGGCAGCCTTTCCGGCGTAGTTCCCATGGTATCGGTTATTTCCGGAGTATGTGCGGGAACTATGGCAATGATAGCTTCCTCCGCTGATTTCTCCGTTATCACCGAGGGCGCTGAGCTTTATCTTGACGCATCGGGAAACAACGCTTCCGCCGAGAGCGCAGCAAAGAGCGGCGCAGTTAGCGCATATGCCAAGTCCGATGCAGAGGCTATGGATACTGTCCGCAGATATCTTTCCCTTATGCCTCAGAATAACCTTTCACCCCTTCCCGAGTTTGAGTTTGACGCTCCCGTGAGCGCAGCTTTCGATAACGCCGAGAACGCAGCCGAGAGCATTGCGGATGCAGGCAGCATTCTTGAGGTTTACGGCGAGTACGGCACAGCTTCCTACACTGCGCTCTGCACAGTTTCGGGAGTTACAGCAGGTATCGCTGCCACCAACAAGACCAAGGACAAGCTCACCTCTGCAGACTGCTCAAAGATCGCAAGATTTGTTCGTCTCTGCGACGCTTACAGCATTCCCGTCATCACTGTTGCCGATACCGAGGGCTTTGACCTTCATGGCGCAGATATGGTACGTGCGGGTGCTGCTCTTGCAGGCGCATATGCCGAGGCTTCATGTGCAAAGATAGCACTGGTAAGCGGCAAGGCTTGCGGAATGGCTTATATCGCATTTGCAGGCAGGAATGTTGCTGCCGATGCAGTTTATGCGCTTCCCGAGGCAGTTATCGCTCCCATGGATCCTGTCAGCGCAGCTGAGTTCCTTTATCATGACAAGCTCAAGGGCGCAGATGACCTTGCAGCCGCAAGAGCTCAGATAGCCAAGGAATATGCCGAGAATGAAGGCTCTGCATTTGCGGCAGCAGCCAAGGGTGCGGCTGACGAAGTGGTAACAGCCGAAAACGTAAGAGCAGCAGTTGCTTCCGTTCTTGATGTTACAGCAGGTAAGCGCCTTAACAAGCGCCTTCCCAAGAAGCACAACATTCTTTCCCTTTGATAAAATTAACCTGAAAGGTCGATATACATTATGAAGAGATTTAATATTACAGTAAACGGAAAGTCCTATGACGTAGCAGTTGAGGAAGTAGGCGGCGCAGCTCCCGTTCAGGCAGCTCCCGCAGCAGCACCCGCTCCTGCACCTGCCGCAGCACCCGCACCCGCAGCTGCTCCTGCAGCAGGCAACGGCACACCCGTTAAGGCTCCCATGTCCGGAAATATCCTTGATGTCAAGGTAAACGTAGGCGACACTGTTTCCGCAGGCCAGGTCGTTGTAGTTCTCGAGGCACTCAAGATGGAAAATGATATCGTAGCTCCCGTAGCAGGCAAGATCACATCTATCGCTGCCAAGAAGGGCGATACCGTTAATTCCGATGACGTTCTCGCTACCATCGCATAAGCTGAAAGGAGCAATCCACAATGCCTAAAGTAAAAATCACCGAAACCGTTCTCCGAGACGCTCATCAGTCGCTCATCGCAACAAGAATGAGCATTGACGAGATGCTCCCCATTATGCAGGAGATGGATAAGATCGGCTACTATTCCGCAGAGGTCTGGGGCGGCGCAACATTTGATGCTTGTATCCGTTTCCTCGACGAGGATCCCTGGGAGAGACTGAGAATAATCCGTAAGAATATGCCCAACACCAAGCTCCAGATGCTTTTCAGAGGTCAGAATATGCTGGGCTACCGTCACTATGCTGACGATGTTCTTGAATATTTCGTTCAGAAGACTGTTGCAAACGGTATGGATATTATCCGTATCTTTGATGCGCTGAACGATATCAGAAACCTCCAGACAGCTATCCACGCTGCCAAGAAGGAGGGCGCACACGCTCAGGTAGCAATGTCCTTTACACTGGGCGATGTTTTCACCGATGATTACTATGTAAACTACGCAAAGCAGTGCGAAGCAGAGGGCGCTGATTCCATCTGTATCAAGGATATGGCTGCGCTCCTTACTCCTTTCAGAGCTGCTTCACTTACAAAGGCTCTCAAGGAGAACATCGGTATCCCCATTCAGCTCCACACACACTATACATCGGGTCTTGCTTCAATGTGCCAGCTCAAGGCTATTGAAAACGGCTGCGAGTATATCGACACAGCAATGTCTCCTCTGGCTCACGGTACTTCCCATACTCCTACCGAGTCTATGGTAGCAGCGCTCCAGGGCACAGAGTACGATACAGGTCTTGACCTTGTAAAGCTTACCGAGATCAGAAGCTACTTCATGGGTCTGCGCAAGAAGTATATCGACGAAGGTCTCCTTGACCCCAAGATCCTTGTTGCAGATGCAAACGCACTTATCTATCAGGTTCCCGGAGGAATGCTTTCCAACCTTCTGTCCCAGCTAAAGCAGTCGGGCAAGGAGGATAAGTTCGAGGAAGTGCTCAGAGAAGTTCCCAGAGTTCGTGCAGATGCAGGTAATATCCCTCTTGTTACTCCTTCCTCCCAGATCGTGGGCACACAGGCTGTGTTCAACGTTATCAGCGGCGAGAGATACAAGACCGTTACCAAGGAATTCAAGGACGTTATCGCAGGCAAATACGGAAGAACTCCCACACCTATCGACCCCGAGTTCAGAAAGTCCATACTCAAGGGCGAGGAGGCTATCGATTGCCGTCCCGCAGATCTGCTTGAGCCTGAGCTTGATACTCTCCGCAAGGAATGCGCAGAGTGGATCGAGCAGGACGAGGACGTTCTCACCTACGCAATGTTCCCCAAGGTCGCTCCCAAGTTCTTTGAGAAGAGACGCAACAAGAAGTACGGCATTGACGGAAAGAATTCCGATGCCGCAAGCAAGATCCATATGGTATAAGGCTTTAAGCCCCGCTAACAAAAATCAAGAGATACCGTGCCAAGGTGCGGTATCTCTTTAAATTTGTAAATTATTCCGAGGAACTTCACATTGCTATTGCATTTTTTGGAAAAATAGTATATAATAAGTAAAATACGTTTTTTCTAAGGAGGCTATTTTATGTTAGAAGAGATCATCGGTTCCGTATGCAGATATTCAAATGAGAAAATCAAGATAACAAAGGGCATGGCTGTTGCCGCAGCTCTCGGTGCATTCATTATAGGTCTTATTTCAGGCGTTATAGCTGCCCGTCTGGCACTCAGCAAGAAGTTTGCTGCCTGCTGCTCTTCAAGCGACGATTTCGACGCTGACGAGTATGTTAAAAATCTGAATTTCAGCGACGATGAATGATTTGCGTCCCAATAAATAAATCAGCAAAGGAAAATCAAAGATATGAAATTAGGTATGGTCGGTCTTCCTAACGTAGGAAAAAGTACGCTCTTCAACGCTCTTACAAATGCAGGCGCAGAATCTGCAAACTATCCTTTCTGCACCATCGAGCCCAACGTGGGCATAGTTTCCGTTCCCGACAGCCGTCTTGACAAGCTCAGGGAAATGTACAACCCCGATAAGTTTACCCCTGCCACACTTGAATTTGTTGATATCGCAGGTCTGGTAAGAGGCGCTTCCAAGGGCGAGGGCCTCGGTAACAAGTTCCTTGCAAATATCCGTGAGGTCGATGCCATCGTTCACGTTGTACGCTGCTTTGAGGACGATAACATCGTTCATGTTGACGGCGAGATAAATCCTGAGAGAGATATCGAAACTATCGACCTGGAGCTTATCTTCTCCGATATCGAGTTGCTGGAGCGCCGTATCGACCGCACAAAGAAGCTCATCAAGGGCGATAAGAAGTATCAGGCTGAGCTGGAGTTTCTTGAAGCTCTGAAAGCCCATCTTGAAGAGGGTCACTCTGCCCGTTCCTTCGGCTTCACCGAGGAGCAGGAGGAGATAATCAAGACAACTCCGCTGCTTTCCGCAAAGCCTGTCATCTACGCTGCAAATCTCAGCGAAGATGATTTCAAGAACAACATCGAAAATTCCAAGCATTATAAGACAGTGTGCGAGATAGCTGAGCGTGAACACGCCGCAGTGCTGCCCATCTGCGCCGAGCTTGAAGCCGAGATATCCGACATGAGCGGCGAGGACAAGGAGATGTTCCTTTCCGAGCTGGGTCTTGAGGTATCGGGTCTTGACAGAATTATCAAGGAGGGCTATTCTCTGCTTGGTCTTATCTCCTACCTTACCGCAGGTCAGCCTGAGGTTCGTGCATGGACTATCAAGAAGGGAACCAAGGCTCCCCAGGCAGCAGGAAAGATACACACCGATTTTGAAAAGGGCTTTATCAGAGCGGAAGTCGTTTCCTTTGACGACCTTATGGCGTGCGGCTCCATGGCTGCCGCAAAGGAAAAGGGACTTGTGCGTTCCGAGGGCAAGGAATATGTTATGCAGGACGGAGATATCGTTCTTTTCCGCTTTAATGTCTGATCCTTTCGGGAGGGATTTTTATGAAGAGGCATGAATATTTATACTCTGCGCTGGCAGCATTTGGTGCGGCGTTGGTGTTCATCGTGTTCGGTTCGGTAGTGCTCCATGTGCTCAATCCGTATCTTGATGCGGCTGAGATAGGCTTTATGTTCTTCAAGATGATACCCATTGCGTTCATAGCAATAGGCGCAGTTTTTGCGGTCATCGGAGCATATGCGCTTGTCAATGAAAGAATGATCGAGAACGGCGAGGTCATTGAGGCAGAGATAACAGGCATCAACGAGTTCTTTGTTGGTCAGACCACTGAGATAGTTCATTACAACCTGTTCTGCGAGGCTGTTATCAACGGAAGAAAGTACAGATTTTCCAAGAAAAATCTGGAGACCAATCCCAAGGAGCAGTTTGCGGGCGGCTATGTTCCCGTAAAGATAAATCCTAAAAATCCGATGCAGTATTTTATAATGATGTGATATTGCTACATAATGAGGGGTATATTTCGCTAAGAAATATACCCCCTTTTCTGTTTAATTTGTAAAAAATGTCAATTCCAATTAAAGGGCTGCTATGGTATAATATAATGTGGTTTGTTATATTCAAATAACTTATGAGGACGGTTGTATATGAGTTTTGTATCGTTAAAAAATGTATATAAGCGCTATCAGATGGGCGAGGTAACTATCACCGCATCGGACGGCGTAAGCTTTGATATCGAAAAGGGCGAGTTCGTTGTTATCACAGGTGCCAGCGGTGCGGGAAAGACCACTGTACTGAACCTTATGGGCGGAATGGACACCTGCGATGAGGGCGAGATTATCATTGACGGCAAGGATATCGCAAAGCTCAAACCCAGAGAGCTTACCGCTTACCGTCGATATGACATTGGATTTGTTTTCCAGTTCTACAATCTGGTGCAGAACCTTACCGCATATGAGAATGTGGAGCTTGCGGCTCAGACCTGCAAGGATAAGAGCATTGATGCGGCTCAGGTGCTGAAGCAGGTGGGTCTGGAAGACAGAATGAACAACTTCCCCGCACAGCTTTCCGGCGGCGAACAGCAGAGAGTTTCCATTGCAAGAGCGCTGGCAAAATCACCCAAGCTCCTGCTCTGCGATGAGCCTACGGGCGCTCTCGACTATAACACGGGCAAGACAATACTGAAGCTTTTGCAGGATACCTGCCGTGAAAAGGGTATGACAGTGGTAGTCATCACCCACAATCAGGCGATAACCCCCATGGCTGACCGTGTTATCAAGATAAAGAACAGCAAGGTGGCAAAAATATCCCTCAATCCCAATCCCACACCTGTTGAAAATATTGAATGGTAAGGTAATAACGCTATGAAGAAAAATATGCTTTTACTGAATACTGTCAGAGGCGTAAAGAAATCTCCCGGAAGATTTGTGGCGATCCTTACTATCATTGCGATAGGCTGTGCGTTTTATGCAGGTTTAAGCGCAGTATCAACTGACCTTAAAAATTCCGGCTGGAAGTATTACAGGGAATATGCCCTTGCGGACGTTCAGATTAAATCCACGCTGGGCTTTAACGGCGATGAAATAGAAAAGCTTTCCGACGGCGAGCATTTTGACAGCGGATATGCAGGCTATTCGGCAGACCTATTTGTGGAAAACAATGGCGGTCAGTCGGCTGTAACAGTGCTTTCCTATTCGGCGGATCAGCCGCTCAACAAGCTTTATCTTATGGAGGGCAGACTTCCCGAAAAGGCAGGGGAGTGCGTTGCCGATTATGATTCCATGCACAAGATATCCTTTAAAATAGGAGATACCGTAAAGCTTTCCGCTGACGGCAACAATGATGTGGCTGACTATTTAAATCAGTCGGAATATACCGTGGTGGGCCTTGTAAAATCTCCAGTGTATGTTTCATATGAGCGAGGCTCCACAACTATCGGAACAGGCTCCGTAAGTGCATTTATCTACGTGCCCGAGGAAAACTTTGCCTATGACGCTTATACCGACCTTTACCTTTCGGTAACAGGGGCTATGGACGAAAGCGTCAAGCCTTTTTCAGATGAATACAACGATATCGTAGCCGCTGCCGAGGAATACGCCGAGGGAATGTCAGCTCAGCTTCTCAGCGAGCGTTCGGACGAGATACGTGCCGATGCAGATGAGCAGATAGCCGATGCAAAGGAAAAGCTGGCGGACGGTCAGAAAAAATATGACGACGCCAAAAAGGACTATGACAAGGGTCTGAACGAGTACAACAAGTCCTACAGTCAGATAAACGAGCAGAAAAAAGAGCTTACCGATGCCAAAAAGGATATCGAGGACGGCAGAAAAGAGCTGGCAGAGAACGAGGAAAAGATGAACGCCCTTGCCGCCACCTGCACTCAGATAGACGATATCCTGAAAATATACGAAAAGGCATACGTCAAAGTGCTTCCCGAGGAGCTTCTCAACGAGTCAAGAAGTATCCAGCAGGTGTATGACGATAATGACATTGAGGCTTCCATATCCGACCTTCTGGCGGTTTTCATAATCACAAATCCCGATAAGGATCTCCAGTCAAAGGCCGCCGCTCAGGCAGCCATAACAGGCGTAAACGAGCAGGTGAGAGCAGCTTCCGCAGGTGCACTGGAGCAGATATCCGCCCAGAAATGGCAGCTTGACAAGAGCGAAGAAGAAATAGACAAGGGCCTTGAAGAGCTTTCCGCTTATGACAGCGACCTTGCTAAAGCAAAGCATGAACTGGACAGCGGCAAGAAAAAGCTGGACGAGGCTCAGGCTGATATAGACAGCGCTAATGCAGAGATAGCCGATGCTGAAAGCGAGCTTGAGGATAAGCTTGCCGACGGCGAGTGGTACGTGTGGAACAGGGACGAGTTCAATCCCGGCTGCATGAGCTACGGCAGAGATGCGGAAAGGATAGACTCCATTGCCGCAGTTTTCCCCGTGTTCTTTATACTGGTTGCAGCTCTGGTTTGCTGCACCACCATGTCAAGAATGGTCGAGGAGCAGCGCACAGAGGTTGGAACTCTCAGGGCACTGGGCTACGGCACAGGCTCCATAATCCTGCAATATGTATTGTATGCGGCTATAGCAAGCGCTGTGGGCAGCCTTGCGGGAACAGCCATAGGTCTGGCGCTGTTGCCGAGGATAATCTTCATCTGCTATCAGACGATGTATAATTATCCCATATTTGAAGCGCCGTTCATGCCCTCATATGCACTGGGCTGCATGGGCGTATCACTGCTGTGTACATCGCTTTCTGCGGTATATACCTGTGCAAACGAGCTTCTGGAATATCCCGCAAAGCTTATCCGTCCAAAGCCCCCGAAGAATGGCAAAAGGATACTGCTTGAAAAGATAACACCCATCTGGAAGCACTTCTCATTCAGCAGCAAGGTAACTTTCAGAAATCTTTTCAGATACAAGAGCAGATTTTTCATGACCGTTATAAGCATAGGCGGCTGTACAGCCCTTATGCTTACAGCATTCGGATTAAAGGAAGCCATTGCCTGCATTGCGGAAAAGCAGTATGACGATATCTTCCTTTACGATGCTATCGCAGTTATCGGCAGCGATGTTCCCGAGGATGACCTTGCGCACATCGAGGACGTTATAAACGGCGAAAGTGCTATCATTTCACATATGAGCGCCGTTCAGGAGACACACGACGTTTATTCCGAAAGCGGCAATATGGAGGGCTATATCCTTGCCCTTGATGATGTTGCTGACATGGACGATTACGTTCAGCTTCAGAACAGAAAGAGCGGAGAGCATCTTTACATTGAGGACGGCAAGGTGATAATCACCGAGAAAATGGCAAGGGTGCTTGGTGTAAAGGAAGGCGACTTTGTAACTATTGATGGTGCATCTGGCTCCGCAGAGGTATCGGGCATTGCGGAAAACTACACCTTCCACTATGTCTATATGACAAGGGACACTTACACCTCTCTCTTCGGCGAGACCGACGACAACCTTATCCTGATAAACACAGGGGAAACTCCCGAAAAATCCGAAAGAGACAGAATAACCTCCGAGCTTATTTCCTGCGACGGAATAATCTCATCGTCCTTTATGTATGACGGAACGGGAACGTTCAGAACACTGGTATCAAGCCTTGACCTTATAGTTCTTGTCATCATAATTTTTGCGGGAGCGCTTGCTCTTGTAATACTCTTCAACCTGGCAAACATTAACATCAACGAGCGAATAGGGGAGCTTGCCACCATAAAGGTGCTGGGCTTTTTTGACGGCGAGGTGGGAGCGTACATTTACCGTGAGAACACCATTTCCTCCATAATCGGCATTGCCTTTGGACTGGTAGGCGGAATTTTCCTTGAAAGCTTTGTTGTAGGCAAGTCCGAGGTAGATGAAGTAATGTTCTCGCCCGATATACCTTGGTTCTGCTTCGTGCTGGCAGCGGCGGTAATGGTCATCTTCACAGTGCTTGTAAACTTCCTGCTGTATTTCAGACTCAAAAAGATAGATATGACATCTTCACTCAAGGCTATTGAGTGATATTGCCATAAAGTATTTACCGATAGTCAAAGCTTTTGTACAGCATATACATTGACAATTTTTTCACAGGGTAATATAATATTTTAGTGACGTGCCATTCACGGCAGCATCTTTCAGAGGTGCTGCCACTGGCACTTTTTTATGTTTGGGAGATCATGGAGGAAAAAGAAAAATGTTCAGGCAATTTGCAGAAATGCTGAAAAGGGAATTTAAGGGGTACAACGGCAAGAGATTCGGAAAAGACGTTCTTGCAGGCGTAACAGTCGCAGCCGTGGCTCTGCCGCTGGCACTGGCATTCGGCGTAAGCTCGGGAGCTACCGCAGCTTCGGGACTTGTTACCGCAATAATATCGGGACTTATCATCGGCGCACTTTCGGGCGCTTCCTATCAGATAAGCGGCCCCACAGGAGCTATGACAGCCATACTTGTTTCACTGGTGGCTCAGTACGGAATGCAGGGTGTTTTCATCGCAAGCTTATTGGCAGGCATCATACTGCTGCTGTGCGGCATATTCAAGCTGGGCGGACTGGTTTCATACCTGCCCTCGCCTGTTATCACAGGCTTTACCAGCGGTATCGCCATTATCATCGCCCTCGGTCAGATAGATAACCTTACCGGCATGAAGTCCGTGGGACTTAACAACCTGGAAAAGATAGCAAGCTATTTTACAACGCCTCAGAGCTTCAATCTTACAGCGTTCATTATCGGCGTTTGCGTTATAGTTTTCATGTTTGTATATCCTCAGAAGCTGAGCCAGTATTGCCCGGGTTCACTGGCAGCAATTATTCTTGCCACCGCAGCAAACTTTATCTTCAACTTTGATGTAAGCGTTGTCGGCGAGATACCAAAAACAATTTTCCTTGCTGACAGACTTGACATTACCAAGATAAATTTCAGCGAGCTTGGCAACTTTGTTGTTCCCGCTGTTTCCATTGCGGCTCTGGGACTTATTGAGTCCCTGCTCTGCGGAGCTTCCGCAGGACGAATGAAGAATGAAAAGCTCAATGCGGATATCGAGCTTACCGCACAGGGAATAGGAAATATCCTGCTGCCCTTCTTCGGCGGAGTTCCCGCAACGGCAGCTATCGCCAGAACCAGTGTTGCCATAAAGAGCGGCGGTGAGACACGTCTTACTTCCGTTATCCACGCTGTTGTACTGCTGCTTTCCATGTTCGTTCTCGGCGGCGTAATGTCCATGATACCTCTTTCAGCTCTTGCAGGCGTGCTTATCGTAACTGCATGGAGAATGAACGAGTGGAAGACCATAAAGTCCATTTTCAGCAAAAAGCTCAAAACAGCCATTGCACAGTTCATTATCACAATGACAGCTACCGTTGTGTTTGACCTTACAAAGGCTATCCTTATCGGCGTTGTGTTCTCGCTTATCCTCTTTGTTGTAAAGGTATCCGATATGCAGGTAACGGTTGCCGAGGTCGATCCTGATAAGCTAGACGAGGATAACGTTGACCCCGAAAAGCTCAAATACACCAGCGTTGTTTATATCACGGGACCCCTTTATTTCGGAACCTGCGCAAAGCTGGAGGACAAGGTATCCTCTCTCGGTGACAGCTACAACATAATCTTCTCAATGAGAGGCGTTACCGTTGCGGATATCTCGGGAATAGAAGCCCTCCACGAATACTGCGAGAGACTTATCTCCCAGGGAAGAATGGTATATTTCTCCTGCGTTCAGCCGGGAGTTATGGACCTCTTTGAAAGAACAGGACTGAAGCAGGAGCGTTTCAAGCACGATATGTTCTTCTGGAGCACCGACAAGGTGTTCGAGCACATCTCAAATCTTTAAGAACCCGTCTTCACAAGCATATGCGCACGTCTTTTCGGCAAATTTTGCCGCAGACTGCGTTAAAAATCCTTGCCGGGCGAAAGCCCGCCTGCGGATTTTTGCCTACTCTGCAACAAAATTATGCTCGAAAATCCGCACACATTTCTTATGAAGACAGGTTCTAATATCTGCGTAAGGCGTGGTAAATTTATCACGCCTTTTTTATTTATTTGCACTTGAAAAAGACAGCAAAATATGCTAAAATAAAATCACATATGCGGCAAAAGGAGGAAAATATCATCAAAGACGGTACTAAAAGCTTTCCCATAAGAAATCAGATGGTAATGATGTTTTTCATCGTTATACTTCCCCTTTTTGCAGCCAGCGTAATGCTGCTGGTGAATATGCGTACCATAATCAAGGATCAGACACTGAGCAGCACTGTCAGCAGCTCCAACAGCATTCGTTACCGCACCATGGATATGGTGGAGTCCACTGACAGCATAATGCGTATGTTTGCAGGCAGCGGCGAGCTGAAAAGCTTCCTTGAAAAGCGCTCCTCGGAAAAGTCCGAGTATTATGATTTCTATGCCAAGAATATCCATGTGCAGTATGTTCAGGCTTCCCCGCAGGTGAGCAACATATACGTTTTCATCAACAGGAACGAGTTCGTGTATAACTCAAACTATATCTATGCAGACGAAAGCGTGCTTACCCAGAAATGGTACAATTCCGCTGCTCAGGATCCAAGCACAGCCGTGTGGGACATTATCAAAAGCCCTACGGACGGCAAGTATTATCTTGGCTGTGCTCAGGCGATAACCGATACCTCCAACGAGACCGTTACCGCTGTGGCTGTGGCGGTCATATCCGATGAATGGCTTATGCGTGTCATGCCCGACGAGCATATAAGAACGGTAATGTGCGTGGGCGGAAAGGCATTTTTCAGCGACTTTGCCGAGATAGTCAAGGGCGACAGCGTGTCGGGGGACAATGACCTTAACGTTAACGACATCTCCAAGACCTATGACTATGGCTTCTGGGGATATGACGGCTACACGGTGCTGAATAACTTCACCATAAACCACAATGCGGATTTTCAGCTGGTCATGCTCATTCCAAACTCCTACATAAACTACTCTCTCAGCAGGCTTTCTGTGGTTTACGGCGGCTACTGCGGACTTATGCTCATACTTTCCCTGCTGATAATCATACTTTTCACCAGCGTGTTCTCACGTCGGATAAAGCTCCTCAGCGAGAAGATGCACGCAGTTGCGGAGGGCGATATCAACGTCACCTTCAACGACAAGGGCGGCGACGAGATAGCCGACCTTTACAGCGACCTTAACCAGATGATCGCCAGTATGCAGAAGATGATGGACGACATCTATCAGGCAAAGCTCCAGAACGAGGCATTCAAGTTCGACCAGATGGAGGCTGAGTTCAAAGCCCTTGCCAGCCAGATAAATCCTCACTTCCTGTATAATACCCTTGAAACCATCAGAATGAAGGCGTACTGCAACAACGACAAGGAAACCGCCGATCTGGTAAAGAAGCTGGGCAAGTTCATGCGCCGCTGCCTTGAATTCAAGGACGGCGAGGTAACGCTCCGCTCCGAGCTGGAGTTCACAAACAGCTATCTGGAGCTTCAGACCGCACGATTCGGCGACAGAGTTTCCTACAGCATTTATTCCGAGGTCTCCAAGGATTATATGATACTGCCCCTGCTGATACAGCCTGTTGTGGAGAACGCATTCGTCCACGGCATCGAGGGCTGCAAGTCCAACGGACATATCGACATAAAGGTATATTATCACAACGACTGCGTTGTTATCGACGTTTCGGACAACGGCAGCGGAATAACCCCCGAAAGGCTTGCGGAGCTTGAAGAAAAGCTCAGGCGCAACGATACCTCTTCGGGCAAGAGCATCGGTCTTACAAATGTAAACAAGAGAATAAAAATGTATCACGGCGAGCAGTACGGCTTGTCCATAAAAACGGCTCCCGAGGCGGGAACCACCATAAGGATAACTCTCCCGAGAAATCCTGTTCAGAAAAAGATCACTGTTCAGGATACGGACAAGGAAAAGTAACGTATCCTCAGGAAAGGCGGTTATAATATGTTCAAGGTTTTGCTTGTTGATGACGAGCCTAATGTTCGTCAGGGCATAAAAATGATGATCCCGTGGGACGAGATAGACTGCGAGGTGATAGGCGAAGCGGACGACGGCGATGACGGACTTAACAAGATAATGACGCTCCAGCCCGATATCGTTATCGCAGATATAAAAATGCCCGGAAAGACTGGCATCGAGATGACGGAAGCCGCAAAGGCGCTGGGCTTCAAGGGCAAGGTGCTGATACTTTCCGGCTATTCGGATTTTTCCTATGCCAAGACCGCCATTGCGCTGGGTGTAGAGAATTTTATCCTCAAACCCGTTGACGAGGACGAGCTTATCGAAGCCATAAAGACGGCAGGGAAGAAGATAAAGAGTGAGCGTGAGCACAGATACAAGCAGGAGATAGGCAGGGAATACCTTAATGAGCAGCTTGTCAAGGGGCTTTTTGCGGGTGACCCCATCCATGTGGCAGCTGCCGTAGATGAATATGATTTTCCAAGCTACTGCGCCGCTATCGTCTGCTCCGACGGCAGTCATCCCGAGCAGTCTGCCGACTATAACACAGTCCGCCGCTTCTATGACGCTCTTAACAACGTGGATATAGTTTCAGTGGATATAAGCGGTGCGCTGGGAATACTTTTCAAGGGCTGGAAATATACCGATGTTATGATGTCCCTTGAAAAGCTGCGCAAGGAGCTTTCTCCCGAAGCGTTTATTTCCTGCGGCTGCAATGTAAGCTCTCCGGCAGAGATATGCGTTTCATATTCCGAGGCGGCTGATTTCTACCGCAAGAGATTTATCTTCCATCACTGCGGCGTGGCAAGCACCGAGGTGTTCAAAAAGAGCCGCACCGCCGAGGATATCGACTTTGCCGACAGGATATACGCATACATGGAGATAAACGATACCGAAAAGCTCAACGGCGTTCTCGACAGATTTATGGAGTCTATGCTCACTGCGGACAATACTCCCGAAAAGGCTAAGATAAGCTGTATCACCATGCTTATGGACGTGCGCTCCCAGATGAGCAGAAGCGCTGCGGACAAAAAGCCCGAGAACATGATAAGCGATGATTTTGTAAACGAGATAAGCGATATGCACAGCCTGAGCCAGATGGTGGAGGCTATCAGAACAAAGCTCACCGATATCTCTGATGCCTGCTTCGGCAAGACCACAAAGAGCACCATGGAGCGTGTGGTCCAGTATATCAGAGCAAACTACAACCGTGAGCTTCGCCTTGAAATGCTGGCAGGGATCTTCGGCTACAACAGCGCATATCTTGGCAAGGTGTTCCACCAATATACAGGCGATAACTTCAACAACTATCTCGATGAGATACGTATTTCAGAAGCAAAGCGCCTGCTTGCCATGGACGAATACAGGGTGTATGAGGTGGCTGAAATGGTGGGCTACTCAAACATCAACTATTTCCACAACAAATTCAAGAAATATGTGGGCATGAGTCCATTGAGCTACAAAAAGCAGTTCGGCGGCGGAAAGGACGAATAAGCCTGCATATTTGACAATTCAGAATAAGGGTATGTATAATGTTATATACCCTTATTCTTTTTTTATATTTCTAAAAACGGGCTGTGTATGTTAAGATAAATATATATGCAGAAAATGCGGAATCATACGGCATTTTGATAAATTTTCAGGGATATTTGCCGCCTTCCGTACTGCTTTTTTAAACGAAAGGACAGTGTGAAATGTATAAAATCGTTAGAAAAAAAGCATTAAACCCCACTGTAACACTTATGGATATCGAAGCTCCCGCAGTTGCAAAAAAGGCGGAGCCCGGTCAGTTCATCATTCTCAGAACAGATGAGAACGGCGAGAGAATCCCCCTTACAGTAGCTGATTTTGACAGAGAAAAGGGTACTGTTACCATTATCTTCCAGATAGTTGGTGCAACTACCGAAAAGCTTAATCATATGAACGAGGGCGAATGTCTTCATGACTTTGCAGGCCCTCTCGGCAGAGCAACTCATACAGAAGGTCTCAAGAAGGTAGCTGTTGTAGGCGGCGGTGTTGGCTGTGCTATCGCATACCCCGTTGCAAAGAAGCTCCATCAGGTAGGCTGCGAGGTGCATTCCATCGTCGGCTTCAGAAACAAGGATCTTGTTATCCTTGAAGATGAGTTCAAGGCTTGCTCCGACAAGCTCTGCATGATGACAGATGACGGTTCCTACGGCACAAAGGGTCTTGTTACCAATGCCCTCAAGGAGCTTATCGACAGCGGCGAGCAGTATGACGAGGTAATCGCTATCGGTCCCCTGATAATGATGAAGTTCGTTGCTGCAACCACTAAGGAATACGGTATCAAGACCGTTGTTTCCATGAACCCCATTATGATCGACGGCACAGGAATGTGCGGCGGATGTCGTCTTTCCGTTGGCGGCGAGACAAAGTTTGCCTGCGTTGACGGCCCCGAGTTTGACGGTCACCTTGTTGATTTCGACGAGGCTATGAGACGTTCCACAATGTACAAGCCTTTTGAAAAAAGAAAGTACGAAGAAACCTGCAATCTTTTCAAGGAGGTAAAGTGAAATGCCTAATATGTCTCTTAAAAAGAACCCCATGCCCTCTCAGGAGCCTGATGTAAGAAATAAGAACTTCCTAGAGGTAGCACTGGGCTATACAGCTGATATCGCAGTTGACGAGGCACAGAGATGTCTCCACTGCAAGGCTATGCCCTGCGTTTCGGGCTGCCCCGTAAATATTGATATCCCCGGCTTTATCAAGGAGATCGCTGACGGTAACTTTGAGGGCGCTTACAGCGTTATCTCCAAGTCCAGCTCCCTCCCCGCAGTCTGCGGTCGTGTATGCCCCCAGGAGAACCAGTGCGAGGGCAAGTGCGTAAGAGGAAAGAAGGGCGAGGCTGTAGCTATCGGCCGTCTGGAAAGATTTGCAGCTGACTATCACAACGCAAACTTCAAGGGCGAGCCTGAGATGCCCGCTTCCAACGGCAAGAGAGTTGCTGTTATCGGCGCAGGTCCTGCAGGTCTTACCTGTGCAGGCGACCTGGCAAAGAGAGGCTACAAGGTAACTGTATTCGAGGCGCTCCATCTTGCAGGCGGCGTTCTGGTTTACGGTATCCCCGAGTTCAGACTTCCCAAGAGCATCGTTCAGCACGAGATCGACGGTCTCAAGGCTATCGGCGTTGATATCGAAACAAATATGATAATCGGCAAGACCGTTACCATTGACGAGCTGTTTGAAAGCGGCTATGAGGCTGTGTTCATCGGTTCAGGCGCAGGTCTGCCCAGATTTATGAACATTCCCGGTGAGAACTACAAGGGTGTTTATTCCGCAAATGAGTTCCTTACCAGAGTTAACCTTATGAAGGCTTATAAGCCCGACAGCGATACTCCCGTCAAGGAGAACAAGAGAGTAGCAGTAGTCGGCGGCGGTAACGTTGCTATGGACGCTGCAAGATGCGCAAAGCGTCTCGGCGCAGAAGAGGTTTACATAGTTTACCGCCGTGGCGAGGCTGAGCTTCCTGCCCGTGCAGAGGAGATCGAGCACGCTAAGGAAGAGGGCATCATCTTCAAGACCCTTACCAACCCCACCGAGATACTTGGCGATGAGAACGGCTTTGTAAGCGGAATCAAGTGCGTATCCATGGAGCTTGGCGAGCCTGATGAGTCGGGCAGAAGACGTCCTGTTGTAAAGGAAGGCTCCGAGCATACCGTTGATGTTGACTGCGTTATCATGTCCATCGGTACATCTCCCAACCCCCTCATCAGAAACACCACTGAGGGACTTGAAACCAACAAGCACGGCTGTATCGTTACCAAGGACGAAAGCGGTCTTACCTCCCGTGAGGGCGTTTATGCAGGCGGCGACGCTGTAACAGGCGCAGCTACCGTTATCCTCGCAATGGGCGCAGGCAAATCCGCAGCTCAGGCTATTGACGAGTATCTTCTTAATAAGTAAGAGCTAACCTTTCACCGTATCCGTTCTGCGGGTACGGTGAATTTTTTTGAGCTGTCTTGATTTTTTTTAGTTGATATGGTATAATGATTCAATGTTTTTATCACGATAAATCGGAATTATAGGAATCGAATTTCTGTGGAAAAAAGCGTTTTCAAGCCAAGTAAAAGTCCTTTGACATTTAAAAAAACGAAAAAATTACAGTTGTCAAAAGGTTTTGATAGACAAAACACGCTGCTTTGATTAAAATAAAAATGAAGGAGGCAGATAATATGGAGCTTGGAAGTCAGATAAAAAAACATCGCAATGAATTATCATTATCACAGGAAGAACTGGCAGAAAAAGTATATGTATCAAGGCAAACTATCTCTAACTGGGAGAATGATAAAAGCTATCCCGATGTAAACAGTCTTGTTCTTTTGAGCGAAGTATTTAATGTCTCAATAGATAATTTGATCAAAGGAGATATTGAAATCATGAAAGAACAGATCAGCTCTGAAGACAGAAAGACATTTGAAAGCTTAAGTCGTATCTACGCAGTCTTGTTTTTATTGGCAATGTTTTCACCAATACCGCTGTTCCATTTTTTGAGCTTAGCGGGTATTGTCATCTGGGTCGTGTTAATGGGTGTTACACTTTATATGGCGTTCAGACTGGAAAAAATGAAAAAACAGTTTGATATTCAGACATATAGGGAGATAGTTGCGTTTTCCGAGGGTACGAGGCTTGATGATATTGCCAAAGCCAGGGAAGAAGGTAAAAGACCCTATCAAAAGGTTTTACTTGCCTTGGGTTCAGGTATTTTAACACTTATTATTTCAATTTCATTTGTTATGCTGCTCAAATAATGGAGGATAAAAATATGATTGGGGAAGAGCTTGGAATCAGCTTTGGAACGGCAATTTTGGTTTTAATTGCATTATATTTTGTAATTAAGTGGGCTGTAAAAAACGGAATAGAAGAAGCATATGAGGATATTACAAAAAAAAGATCTGGAAGAAGATATTAAATAACTTACTGAGGAATAGTCAAATTCCAATTTATAGAGTAGCTGCATTCCTCCAATCGACCCAAAAGTTAAATTACGTTAATCTGTAAAAACCAATATTATTTACAAGGAAGATATCAGCCAATGAAAAAATACATTATCAATTCCAATGACGCAGGACAGCGTGTGGATAAGTTCATACAGAAAGCGGCTCCAAGCCTGCCCCAGAGCATGATGTACAAGGGCATACGCACGAAAAACATCAAGCTCAACCGCAAGCGCTGCGAGATATCTACCCGACTTTCCGAGGGCGATGTGCTGGAGCTGTATCTGCCCGATGAATTTTTCGGCAGTGATGAAAAGGAGTATGAGTTCCTTAAAGCCCCTGCGGATATCACCGTGGTGTATGAGGACGAAAATATCCTGCTGATGGATAAGAAAAACGGACTTGTTGTCCATGAGGATAACGACGGTTCCGTAGATACCCTTGTGAACCGTATGCTCCACTATCTTTATGCAAAAGGGGAGTATGACCCTGCGGACGAAAACAGCTTTACTCCCGCCCTCTGCAACCGCCTTGACAGGAACACGGGTGGTATTGTCATAGCCGCAAAAAATGCCGAATCTTTGCGTATCCTCAATCAGAAGATAAAGGACAGGGAGCTGGAGAAAAAATATCTTTGTATCCTTGTGGGAGTTCCGCCCAAAAAGTCGGACACCCTTACCCATTATCTTTTTAAGGACAGCAAGACAAATACCGTTACCGTTTCCGACAAAAAAACAGCCTCCAACAAGACTATAATAACAAAGTACCGTGTGCTCAGGACCGACGGCACTCTTACCCTTGCGGAAATAGAGCTGATGACGGGCAGAACTCACCAGATAAGGGCGCATATGGCATATATCGGCTGCCCTCTGCTGGGTGACGGAAAGTACGGCATCAACAGGGTGAACCGAAGCTATAACATCAAAACTCAGGCGCTTTATTCCTACAAGCTGAAATTTGATTTCACCACCGACAGCGGCATTCTCTCGTATCTTAACGGCAGGGAGTTCACCGCAGAAAACGTGTGGTTTGCGGACAAATTTGTTAAATAGCACAAACTTTTTGCCTTGAAAATGTGCAGTATTGTGCAAAGGGCAGTTCTTGAAATTGTGTTCTTTTGTTCACAAATTACCTGTTGAATATGATTTTATATTCCGCTATAATAAATGTTAGACTTCTAACTGATAGATGTCTAACATTTTTCTTTTTCTTGGAATAAAGGAGCTGATGAAATGGAAAATGCCGACTGCGGCTATAGAAATGAGGATGAGCATATCGGCAGATACATAAATCATCTTTCCAAAACATTGCGCTATACCACCAATGCCATGATGATGAAACAGGGCGAGATAATAACAGGGGAGCAGTGCAGGATAATTTCCTATATAGCTCACCGCACGGCCCACGGCGAATGTGTGTATCAGCGTGATCTTGAAGATGATTTCGGGGTAAAGCGCTCATCCGTAGCGAGCATTCTGGGAAATCTTGAAAAAAGCGGGTACATTGCAAGAAGCGTCTGCGAGGAGGACGCACGCATCAAGAGGATAACCCTTACCGAAAAGGGACTTCGCACAAGCAAGCAGATGTACGACAACATCTGCCGTTTGGAGCAGTATCTCTCAAACGGTATGACACCTCATGAGCGTGAAGAGTTCATTCGCCTGATGAAGCTTGCAATAGAAAATTTAGAGAAATTCAAAGAAGAATAACTACAAAGGAGTGGTCAACAGATGCTGAAAAAGCTTCTCGCCTGTGTGGGCGAGTACAAAAAATATACCATTCTCACGCCTGTGGTAATGATAGGCGAGGTACTGATGGAAGTTCTTATACCATTGGTAATGGCAAAGATAGTGGACGTGGGAATTGCCAACGGCGATGTGGCGTTCACAGTAAAAATGGGACTTATCATGGTCTCCATGGCAATATTCTCCCTTTGCTGCGGCGCACTGGGCGGAAAGTTTGCCGCAAAGGCAGGCATGGGCTTTGCTAAGAATGTAAGAAAGAAGCTTTTTGACAAGGTTCAGGATTTTTCCTTTGCAAACGTGGATAAGTTCTCCACAGCTTCTCTGGTAACAAGACTTACCACTGACGTTACAAACGTTCAGAACACCTTTATGATGATAATCAGAATGGCGGTACGTGCGCCTTTCATGCTTATCGTCGCACTTATAATGTCGATCTCCCTCAATGCAGAGCTGGCAGTTGTGTTCCTGGTCGCTATCCCCGTTCTGGGCGTTGCAGTGGGACTTATCACAACAAAGGCATTCCCCAGATTTGAGCAAATGCTTGAAAAGTATGACTCCCTCAACTCCAAGGTACAGGAAAACCTTATCGGTATCAGAGTTGTAAAGGCATTCGTAAGAGAAAGGTTTGAGGGCAAGAAGTTCGTAGCTTCCGCTGACGATGTAAGAGCCGCTCAGGTAAATGCCGAAAAGCTCGTTATTCTGGGTCAGCCCGCAATGCAGATAATTATGTATGCCTGCATCGTTGCCGTTATCTATTTCGGCGGAAATATGGTTATCGGCGGTACATTCCTTGTCGGTGAGCTTTCCAGCTTCATCAGCTACGTAACTCAGATACTTATGTCCCTTATGATGCTCTCCATGATCTTCGTTATGACAACTATCTCCCTCGCTTCCATGCACAGAATAGTTGAGATATTCGATGAAGTTCCCGAGATCAGAGATGACGATGCAGACCCCGCACTTGTTCCCGCAGACGGAAGCATCAGATTCAACAATGTTTCTTTCAGCTACGCCAAGGACGAGGATAACCTCACCGTAAAGAATATCAATCTTGATATCAAGTCTGGCGAGACCATCGGCGTTATCGGCGGAACCGGTTCGGCAAAGAGTACCCTTGTTCAGCTTATTCCTCGTCTCTACGATGTGCTTGACGGCAGCGTTGAGGTAGGCGGCAGAAATGTCAAGGACTACAAGCTTGATAACCTGAGAAACGAAGTTGCAATGGTTCTCCAGAAGAACGTTCTGTTCTCAGGCACTATCGAGGATAACCTCCGCTGGGGAAATGAAAATGCTACCCACGAGGAGATCGTTGAAGCGTGCAAGCAGGCACAGGCTCACGACTTTATCATGAGCTTCCCCAACGGATACGATACAGATCTGGGTCAGGGCGGTGTAAACGTGTCCGGCGGTCAGAAGCAGAGACTTTGTATCGCAAGAGCGCTTCTTAAAAAGCCCAAGATAGTTATTCTTGATGACTCCACCAGCGCAGTCGATACTGCCACCGATGCGAAGATCAGAAGCGCATTCAGGCAGGAGCTGGCAGATACCACAACGATCATCATCGCCCAGAGAATTTCCTCCGTCAGCGACGCTGACAGGATAATCGTCCTCGATAACGGCGAGATAAACGCATTCGATACTCACGATAACCTTATAAAGAATAATGAGATCTACCGTGAAGTTTACTACTCACAGCAGAAAGGAGCTGAAGAATAATGCCTCCACGTAAGCAAGGACCTATGCAGAAGCCCAAGAACGCATTCGGCGCATTCAAGAGAATACTTTCCTATATGGCAGAGTACAAGGCGCTGCTCCTGCTGGTAGTCGTTTTCATCATATGCAGCTCGCTTGCAAATGTAATAGGAACCTCTTTCCTCCAGAAGATAATAGATAATTACCTTACCCCCCTTATCAAGGACAGCGGAAATGCCGAGCTTTACAGAGGCTTTATGGCAGTTCTGGGACAGATGATGCTGGTGTATGTTATCGGTGCCCTCTGCACATTCGGATATTCAAGAATAATGCTTAATATCTCCACAAAAACACTGTTCAAGATAAGAACAGACCTGTTCACACACATGGAGACTCTCCCCATAAAGTATTTCGATACCCATACCCACGGTGAGCTTATGAGCCGCTACACCAATGATATAGATACTATCCGTGAGATGCTCTCCAACGCAGTTTCAAGCTTTATTTCTTCGGCTGTTACCATTATCGGCGTGTTCGTAATGATGGTTTACTACAGCTGGCAGCTCACTCTCGTATCTATCGGAATGCTGTTTGTCATTCTCTTCCTCACAGGAAAGATAGGCGGCAAGAGCGGTAAGTACTTCAAGGAGCAGCAGAAGGAGATAGGCGCTGTCAACGGCTACATCGAAGAGATGATAGACGGTCAGAAGGTCGTTAAGGTGTTCGTTCACGAAAAGCAGGCAAAGGAAGAATTCGAGCAGCTCAATGACCGCCTTTGCGAAGCCTCCACAAACGCAAATACCTTTGCAAATATTCTCGGCCCCGTAAACAACAACCTCGGTCACGTTCAGTATGCACTGACCGCAGTTGTGGGCGGAATACTTGCCATCAAGGGCGTTCATTCCTTCAGCGGCCCCATAATGGTCGGTACAGTCGTTGCATTCCTCCAGTACACAAGAAATTTCTCAATGCCTATTTCTCAGGTTTCACAGCTGTTCAACTCAGTTCTCTCCGCACTGGCAGGTGCCGAGCGTATCTTCAATATGATAGATGAGCCCTCCGAGGTCGATGACGGCTATGTAACTCTGGTAAATGCCAAGGAAGCTCCCGACGGAACACTTACCGAGTGCTCCGAGCGCACAGGCGTGTGGGCATGGAAGCATCCCCATAAGGCAGACGGAACCATAACCTACACCAAGGTACAGGGCAGGGTTGAGTTCGATGACGTTACCTTCGGCTACGAGGAGAACAAGACCGTACTCAACGGAATAAGCCTTTACGCAAAGCCCGGTCAGAAGATCGCATTCGTAGGCTCCACAGGTGCGGGAAAGACCACCATTACCAACCTGATAAACAGATTTTACGATGTGCCCGACGGAAAGATACGCTACGACGGCATCAACATCAACAAGATTAAGAAGGATGACCTGAGACGTTCGCTGTCAATGGTTCTCCAGGATACACACCTTTTCACAGGAACCGTTATGGATAATATCCGCTACGGAAAGCTTGATGCTACCGATGAAGAGGTCATCAAGGCAGCAAAGCTTGCAAATGCCGACTCCTTTATCAGACATCTGCCTGAGGGATACGATACTATGCTTTATTCCGACGGCGCAAACCTTTCACAGGGTCAGAGACAGCTTCTTGCCATTGCAAGAGCGGCCGTTGCGGATCCTCCCGTTCTTATCCTTGATGAAGCAACATCTTCCATTGATACAAGAACGGAAGCCCTCATCGAAAAGGGCATGGACAGTCTGATGGAGGGCAGAACGGTATTCGTAATCGCTCACAGACTTTCCACCGTAAGAAACTCCGATGCGATAATGGTGCTTGAACATGGAAACATCATAGAGCGTGGTAACCACGACGCACTTATTGCAGACCATGGAAAATATTATCAGCTTTATACAGGTATGTTTGAGCTTAGCTGATAACGAATATGACAGAATGCTGCTTCCGAAAGGGAGCGGCATTTTTGTGGACTAAACTTTTTACCTTGTGCTTATACTAATCCTCAATCAACCTATAGACAAATCCTCGGCTGAAATAAGCCCATTCTTCGTCAAGCTCCCTTGCCGGGCGACAAGCCCGCCTGCAGTCGCTTTCCTAGACTGGTCTTATTTCATCTGTCGGCTTTGTCTATAGAACGATTAAAGATTAGTATTATCTCTTTTTCGCTGACGCTAAATTGCTATTTGCTCTTGCATTTTTTGTTTGCATATGCTAAAATAAGATAAACAGGACTTTTGCCCTTATTTTCAGCCGCACTGCGGCGGATTGGAGAATTATATGAAATACATCGTTTTACTTTGCGACGGCATGGCAGATTACCCTCTGCCCGAGCTTGACGGCGGCACTCCCATGAGCCGCTCCGTTACACCCAATACCGATATGCTTGCTGCAAAATCTACCGTGGGTCTTGTACGCACCGTTGCCGACGGTCTTAAGCCCGGCTCCGATGTTGCAAACCTTTCCGTTCTGGGCTATGACCCTGCTGTTTGCTACACAGGCCGTTCCCCTCTGGAGGCAGGTTCCATTGGCATTGATATGTCCGCTGATGACGTTTCCTTCCGCTGCAATCTTGTTACTGTTTCCGATGAGCCAAACTTCGAGGACAAGACACTCGTTGACTACTGCGCAGGCGATATCTCAACCGCAGAAGCAAAGGTTCTCGTTGACTATCTTGCAGAGCATTTCAACAACGAGGAATTTGACCTTTACAGCGGCGTAAGCTACCGTCACTGCCTTATCTGGCACGGCGGAACTACCGACCTTGCTCCTCTCACACCTCCTCACGACATCACAGGCAGAGTTGTAAGAGACTATGTTCCCAAGCACCCCAATGCCGCAAAGCTCTATGATATGATGAAGAAGAGCGTTGAGCTTCTCAAAGACCACCCCATCAACAAGGACAGGATCGCAAGAGGTCTTAACCCCGCAAACTGCGTATGGTTCTGGGGCGAGGGCAGACGTGCCGAGCTGGAGAACTTCACCAAGAAGACAGGTCTCAAGGGCACAATGATCTCAGCAGTTGACCTTTTAAAGGGCATTGCAAAGTTTGGCGGCATGGATATTGCCGAGGTCGAGGGCGCAACAGGCTACATAGACACCAACTTCAAGGGCAAGGCTCAGGCAGCTCTTGACGCTCTTGCAAACGGCAGTGATTTTGTTTATGTTCACATGGAAGCTCCCGATGAGTGCGGTCACAGACACGAGATCGAGAACAAGGTAAAGTCCCTTGAAATAATCGACAAGGACGTTCTGGGCTATATGCTCCCCGAGCTTGACAAGAAGTATGACGATTACAAGATAATGATACTTCCCGATCACCCCACACCTCTTGCTCTGAGAACTCACGTTTCCGACCCCGTTCCTTTCCTCATCTACAAGAAGAGCGCACCTGTAAAGGGCGTAGCCTCTTTCAACGAGGAGTCTGCAAAGGAAACAGGACTTTTCATTGAAAAGGGTCCCTCTCTTATAGATTACTTCATCAATCTTTGATTTAAAAACATCAAAATGTCATCTCCGAGCATAGTGAGATGACCTTTTTTATACGGTGATGATATGAGATATTTTATAAGTGAAGCTGAACGCAGAAGCTCCCGAAGCACCCTTTATTTTGAGCTTCAGAAAGGGCATTATCACAACAAATGCTGGCTTGATGATTCTGTCTGTATCCATGCGGATATATGGAACAGCCTCAGCCTGACAGAGCTTTTTACAAAAGCCCTGCCGAATTTCTCTTATTACGGTCTTACAGAGGTCAGCCCCGACGATTTTGAAAAGCTTAAAGAGCTGTCGAAAGGCTCTGAGCAGTGGGAGAATGTCATTTCTCAGCTGTCCCCATGGGCAGAGGAGTGCTTTGAAAATAACACGGTTTTCACAATATGCGGAATATAATACTAAGCACCAATTAAAAGCTATACAAAAAATCGAGCATAATCTTGCGTATATGGATTATGTGATGATTTTTTGTCTATAGTTTTATTGGTGATTAGTATAAAACAGCCCCGAAAGTTTCGTGCTTTCGGGGTCGTTTTTGTTATGCTTTTCTGACAGGTCTTACATATTTCCAGAAGCGCTTGCAGTCGTGATAGAAGTAGAATATCCTGCCGGGAGCCGTGTCAAGGCAGTAGCCCGTGGACCGGTAGTCAAACTCTTTCATAGCTTTTTCGATGTGCTGCTCCACAATGGCATTTTCCGTCTCAAAATCAAAGGGACCGTGCTCGAAAACTATGTACTCTCCCTCAGGAATATCCGAAAGTATCATCTGCTCGGGCACAGGGCCGTTATAATCCGCAGGCAGACGCACGCCGTAGCATTCCGCAAGGGGAATGCCCCAGCTGCATATCCTGCCCTCAGGGGTGTTCAGGAATGCCATGAGCTGACCGCTTCCGCTGTTGTCTTCGTCGCCGCCCACATCGTCAAGCTTGCCATTTATGCTGTTCAGCAGGCCACATATCGTATCGAAGTCCTGACCCTTGATAAGGCTCTGCTTCTGCCAGAAATCCCAGTAGCCGATGCTTTCGTAGTTCCTGATATGCAGGAATTTGTGTGCGGGGATAGTTACAAAATAGGTCTTTACCGTTCCGTCTGAATATGGCATATCATTTCCTCCGTTTTCTGTAAGATAGCAGTCAAATGGGCGGATAATTGTACGCAGCACAACGGGAACAGGCTTTCTGCGGTACTGACTGGGCGTGATGCCGTAGGCTTCCCTAAAAGCACGGGTGAACGCTTCATGAGAGGAAAAGCCGTAGTTCAGCGCAATTTCAAGTATGCCGCAGTCAGTGTTACGCAGGTCGATGAGCGAAAAAGCAAGCTTCCTGTACCGCAGATAATCCTTGAACTTCATGCCCGATATCTCACTGAATTTCCTTGAAAAGTAAAATTCCGAATACCCAAGCCTGTCTGCCAGATGTTTCAGTGTCAGGGCTTCATCGTCCTTGTTTTTTATGCAGATGTCTATTTCATCAACAATGGTCTGCATATTTTTATGCCACTCGTACATTTTACCTTCCTTCATTCCTGTGACTTTTTTACAGCTGCTGTAATCTTATTATATCGGAGAAAGCTGTATTTTGCTTGATTTCAGTTGCTCAGTTTATGGATTTGGGCGCTCTGTCGGGGCGCATGGTCAGGGAGAGACGCTTTCTTTTCAGGTCAACGTCCAGTACCCATACCTTTACCACATCGCCGACCTTTACCGCTTCAAGAGGATGCTTGATAAATCTGTTGCATATCTGGGAGATGTGAACGAGACCGTCCTCATGAACGCCGCAGTCAACAAAGCAGCCGAAGTCGATAACGTTTCGCACCGTGCCCATAAGCTCCATGCCGGGCTTTAAGTCTTTAAGCTCCATAACATCGCCGCTTCTCAGCAGGGGAGGGGGAAGCTCGTCACGGGGGTCACGTCCCGGCTTTGCCAGCTCCTTGATGATGTCACGGAGAGTGGGCACGCCTATGCCTATTTCCTCGGATATCTTGTCAAGACCCTGCTTCCGGGCAGCCTCTGCAACGGTGTTCATTTTCTCGCTGCCGATGTCAGCCAGAGTAAAGCCGCATATTTCAAGCAGCTTCTTTGCCGCACCGTAGCTTTCGGGGTGAACGGAGGTGTTGTCCAGAGGATTTTTGCCGCCCATTACCCGCAGGAAGCCTGCGCACTGCTCAAATGCCTTTGCACCGAGTTTGGGGACTTTCATCAGCTGCTTGCGGTCGGTGAACTCGCCGTTTTCCTCACGGTATGTGACTATGTTCTTGGCAACTGTAGCGTTTATGCCCGAAATGTAGGTCATAAGTGAGCGTGAAGCTGTGTTCAGGTCAACGCCTACGGAGTTAACGCAATCCTCCACAACGCCGCCCAGCGCTTCATCAAGCCGTGCCTTGGGCATATCGTGCTGATACTGACCAACGCCGATGGACTTGGGGTCTATCTTTACAAGCTCCGCCAGAGGATCCTGCAAGCGCCTTGCAATGGAGACCGCACTTCTCAGCGATACATCGTAATCTGGAAATTCCTCCGCTGCCAGTTTTGATGCGGAGTAAACGGAAGCTCCCGCCTCGGATACCACCATGTAGGAAACCTTGCGGTCAAGCCCCTTGATTATCTCGGAAACTATCTGCTCGGACTCTCTCGAAGCCGTGCCGTTGCCGATGGCGATAACGGAAACGTTGTACTTGTTTATAAGCTCCGTGATCTTCTTCTTGCCCTGCTCCACTTTGAACTTTTCATTTGTGGTGATATATGCCACGCCTGTGTCAAGCACCTTGCCCGTGCTGTCAACTACAGCCAGCTTGCAGCCTGTCCTGAAACCGGGGTCAACGCCCAGTGCTATCTCGCCCTTTACTGGAGGCTGCATAAGGAGCTGACGGAGGTTTGATGAAAACACCTTTATAGCCGATTCGCTTGCCTTGTCGGTAAGCTCCGCACGTATCTCACGCTCAACGGAGGGGTATATCAGACGTTTCAGGCTGTCAAGGCAGGCAGCCTCCACAAGCTTTCCGCATGGGCTGCCGTTCTTTACATATGTGCCGAGGATAATTCTTTCAGCGTCGCCTTCAGGGAGCACGATGCTGACTTTCAGCTTTTCCTCACGCTCGCCACGGTCAATGGCAAGCACTCTGTGACCTGCTATCTTGCTCACAGGCTCGGAGTATTCGTAGTAATTCCTGTAAGTGCCTTCAGGGTCTTTTTCCTCGCTGCCTGATACGGAAACTGAGCCACGGACGTTGAAAAGTGTTCTCAGGCGCTTTCTCAGGTCAGCGTCATCTGAAACTGTTTCCGCAATAATGTCGCAGGCACCTGCAATAGCATCGTCGGCAGATGATACGCCCTTTTCCTCGCTGATGTATTTCTCAGCTTCGGCAGAGGGTTCGGCCTTTGTGTTCTGAGCCATGATAAGCTCCGCCAAAGGCTCCAGACCCTTTTCCTTTGCAATGGAAGCCCTTGTGCGGCGCTTCTGCTTGTAGGGGCGGTAAATGTCCTCCAGCTCAACCAGAGCCGCCGCATTGGAGATAGCCTCCGCCAGCTCAGGGGTCATCTTGCCCTGCTCGGTGATGGAGTTTGTTATCTCTTCCCTGCGCTTGTCCAGATTTCTCAGATATGTAAGGCGCTCGGAAATAAGCCTGATAGTCTGGTCATCGAGAGTGCCGTGATATTCCTTTCTGTATCGTGCGATAAAGGGAACGGTGCAGCCGCTGTCCAGAAAGTTTATGATGTTGTCTATGTATTCCTGCTTTACGTTAAATTCGTTGTGAAGCTGTACGTTTATCTCCAATTTGTTACCTCCAAATCAAATTCCCGACAGGTCAAAATCGGGAGTGTATTCCTCCTTGGCAGAGGAACGTTCCTGCATAAATCCGTCAAATCCCAGCTCTGCCGCCACCTGAGCCACCTTTTCATATTCATAGGTGGATATGCGCCTGTTTATTTCCTTGTGTTCGCAGCTTTTGTAAAACGGCGTGTACTGGCTCATCAGACTGAGCAGATAGCTGTCCTTCGGGTACATTTCGGCAATGGTGCGCAGTATCTTTTCGGAATCCTTTCTGTGGGAGGGCAGCACCATGTGGCGGATAATAACACCGCTTTTCATCAGTCCGTTTTCGTCATAAACAGGTTTGCCCGCAATTTCTATCATTTTGCCGATGGCCGCCGAAGCATATGAAAAATAATCCTTTGCAGCAGAGTATTTTTCCGATATCTCACTGTCATAATACTTGAAGTCGGGCATGAAGATATCCACATACGCTCTCAGCATTTCTATAGTTTCGGGCAGCTCATAGCCTCCGCTGTTGTATGCCACGGGAATATTCAGCCTGCCCTTGCATAGATCCAGAGCCTCGATGACCTGGGGAACATAATGGGTGGCGCTTACCAGATTTATGTTGTGCGCACCCTTGTCCTGAAGCTCCAGAAATATCTCGGCAAGGCGGCTTACCGATATTTCTTTGCCGAAATTTTCGGCGGATATCCTGTAATTCTGGCAGAAGCAGCATTTAAGGCTGCAGCCCGAAAAGAACACCGTGCCCGAACCTCTTGTGCCCGAAATGCACGGCTCCTCCCACATATGCAGATACGCTTTTGCAAGCCTCGGGAGAGCTCCGCCGCCGCAGAATCCCACAGTTTTTGTCCTGTCGGCTCCGCAGCGGCGGGGGCAAAGCTCGCAGCTCTTTAAAATATCATTCATAGCGGTGTGCGATAACATCTGTGAGGACGATATCATGAGTGAGATATTCCTCCTTCACTTCAAACTCTTCCGAGTAATCGGTTGACAGATATTTCTTATTGTCGTCCGCAAAAACGGTCACTATAGTGCTGTCCTTTCCAAGCTTCTCCTGCGCAAGGATACAGCCCAGCATATTTGCGCCCGAGGAAATTCCTACGCCTATGCCAAATTTGCGTGAGAGCATCTGAGCCATTATGATAGAGTCTATGTCGTCCACGGAAACAACAGCGTCAGTCTCGTCAAGCTTCAGTATATCGGGGATAAATTCATCGGAAATGCCCTGGATACGGTGCTTGCCGACCCTGTAGCCTGTGGAAAGAGTGGGGGAGTTAAGGGGTTCCAGAGGGAATACCTTGCAGTCGGCATTGTCTTTCCTAAGCCGTCTGCCGATGCCCATTACAGTTCCGCCTGTGCCCACACCTGCCACGATCCCGTCCGCTTTAAGTCCCATAGCCGCCAGCTGACGGGATATTTCCTCACCTGTGTAGAGATAATGGGTTTCGGTGTTGTCCTCATTGGAGAACTGACGGGGGAGAAATACTCCGCCGCCCTCCGCAAGCTTTTCCGTCATGGCGATAGAGCCTAAGAAGCCGCCCTCCTCACGGGATACCAGCCGAACCTCCGCACCGAAGCTCTTCATCAGATTTATGCGCTCGGCGCTCATCCAGTCGGGCATATAAATGACTACCTTGTGACCAAGATAGCTGCCCATAGCGGAAAAGGCAATGCCTGTGTTTCCGCTGGTGGCTTCCGCAATTATGTCGTCAGGGGCGATCTCACCCTTTTCATAAGCTTTCTTCATGATGTGAAAAGCAACTCTGTCCTTGATGCTTCCCGAAAGATTAAAGTATTCGGCTTTGGCAAAAATGCGCCTCGGCTCGCCCTTGTAGGTGAAATGGATCTCCAGCAGGGGAGTCTTGCCGATCATTCCCGATATTTTGTCAAAACGGCTTTCATAGACTGTGTTCATATAGTAAAGACCTCACAAATCACAATACAATTACATTCTGTCAAATGCCTGCTTGATGTCGGCAATGATGTCGTCAACATTTTCAAGGCCTACAGAGAAGCGGATAAGTCCGCCGTCGATGCCTGCTGCCACAAGCTGCTCATCGCTGAGCTGACGGTGTGTTGCAGAAGCGGGGTGAAGAACGCAGGTGCGGATATCGGCAACGTGTACCTCGTTGGAAGCAAGCTCCAGTTTATCCATGAACTTTACAGCCTCGCTTCTTCCGCCCTTGATGGAGAAGGAGATTACACCGCTGGTTCCGTTGGGGAGATACTTCTTGGCACGGTCGTGGTACTTATCTGTCTCAAGACCGGGGTAGGAAACGGATATCACCTTGTCGCAGCTCTGGAAGAACTTAGCCACCTTCATTGCGTTGGAGCAGTAAACGGGCATACGTACAGCCAGTGTTTCAAGTCCCAGATTGAGCAGGAAAGATGAGTGAGCAGCAGGATAGCAGCCAAAGTCTCTCATGAGCTGCATTCTTGCCTTTGTGATGTAGGGCACAGGGTACTGCTTGGTGTAAACAGTGCCGTGATAGCTCTCGTCAGGCTCGGAGAGACAAGGAAATTTGCCGTTGTCCCAGTTGAACTTGCCGCTGTCAACAATAACGCCGCCTACCTGAACAGCGTGGCCGTCCATATATTTTGAGGTGGAGTGAATAACGATATCAGCGCCCCATTCGATAGGTCTGCAAAGAACGGGAGTAGCAAAGGTGTTGTCAACGATAAGGGGAACATTGTGCGCATGAGCGGCCTTTGCCCACATCTCAATGTCAAATACGGTGAGAGCGGGGTTTGCGATAGTCTCGCCGAAAACACACTTGGTGTTGGGCTTGAAAGCGGCATTCAGCTCTTCTTCGGTGGCATTTACATCTACCCAGATGCACTCAATGCCCATTTTTTTGAGGGTGAAGCCGAAAAGGTTGATAGTTCCGCCGTAAATGGAAGAGGAAGCAATGAAGCTGTCTCCTGCCTCGCAGATGTTCAGGATAGACAGCAGGGAAGCCGCCTGACCGCTGGAGGTGCACATTGCAGCTGCGCCGCCTTCAAGAGCAGCTATCTTCTTTTCAACAGCATCGGTGGTGGGGTTCTCAAAGCGGGAGTAGATAAGGCTCAGTGTGGGATCGTCAAAAACGTCCGCAACGGAGTTGGTGGAATCATATACATATGTAGTGCTCTGAACGATAGGCATAACTCTGGGTTCGCCGTTCTTGGGGGTGTAGCCTGCGTGCAGGCATTTGGTTTCAAGCTTTGCGTTTTTTTTCATTTCTTTCAAGGTAGTGACCTCCTGTATAATATAATGCCGTCCCTGCGGTATTTTGTGATAGACATATCCTTAATAGTATATCATATTTTGGGGGATTAGTCAATGATGAGAGATCTATTATTTTTAGAACCTGTCTTCATAAGAAATGTGTGCGCATATGCTTGTGAAGACGGGTTCTTATATTTGGCTTATCATTATATGCAGTTATGAAGTAAGGCTTTATCAAAAAACAACCTCCATTGATATAATACAACTACGGCATGGAAGCTGTAGAAATAAAATCAATGGAGGTCAATCAAATGAGCGTTAAATGCTCAGTTGTATAATGTGGAAAATTGCAGGCGGAATACGGAGTTTTGGCAAAAAATCATTTTATTTGCGTGTCGATTTTGATAAGCACTTCAACAAATCTCTGCATACATTCGATACTGCCTGTGGAAACACGCACCCAGCCTTTTAGTATGCCCTTAGAATAGTCTCTTATAAGTATTCCATGCTCTTTGGCGGCTGAAACAATATCGGTTGATGGCTTGTTGGGCATAAATAAAACATAATTTCCTTCTTTGGAAATAACCTTATATCCGAGTTCGCTCAGCTTTGATGTAAGGTATTCACGCCCTGTTTTTTCAATCTCCTGAAGCTTTTCTATCATGTCCTGACGTTTGATAAGCTCTTCCGCAAAGAGAATAGCAACATTGCTCACATTGAATGTTGATTCTGCGTTTTCTATGTAATGAATAAGCTGTTTATTGCCGGAAACATATCCGATCCTGAGTCCTGCACAGGAAAACAGCTTTGAAAAAGTCCTTAACACCAGAAGATTGTCATATTCATTTATGAGTGGCATAAAAGTATTTGGATAGAAATAATGATAGGCTTCATCAACAACTGTTACAGCGCCGACAGATGCTGCCTTTTCGATTATTGCCCTTGCGTCAGCGTCATTCCAGCAAGCACCTATTGGGCTGTTGGGGTTGAGCAGTATTACCAACCCTGTGTTCTCTGTTATCAGATCTAAAGCCTTGTCAACAGATAAACTGTAATCCTCATTGTATTCAGCCATGACATGACCCATTCCGAACATTTTTGAATATACATCGTACATTTCAAATGTCGGAGTAACGGTAAGCAGTTCTTTTCCCTGTTCACCGAAACACTGGAAAATCAACCGCATAGCTTCATCCGAGCCGCAAGTTATGGAGATACACTCAGCGGGAATATTATTATGTTCTGATAACAGCTTTGCTAATCTGTCCTTTTCAGGGTATGAAGCAATAAATTCAGGTGTGATTTTCTTTTTTATTTCTTCCACAAAGTCTGCGGGAAGTCCCTCAGGATTTTCGTTCATATCAAGGCGAAGATAATCCTTGCGTTCATCGTGGAATTTAACTCTATAAAGATTTTTTATATTTTCATTAACATAGTACATAAATACAACTTACCTTTCCAGAATGGTGTACCATCTGTCCGTCTCACTGAAGCTTGCTTCGTTGTTAAGGTGGGGCAGATAGTCCTGCTTAACGATCCTGAACCCTGCGTTCTTAAAGACCTCATAGTAAGCGTTATATTCGGAAGGGGTGCGGTATATAACGTCATAAGTGGTTTTGAGCGCATCTGAGGGACATTCGTCAAGGGTAAGTCTGGTTTCAACAGCAACGGTTTCTGTCAGATACATTATGCAGTGCTCGTCGAGAAGGTCGATAAGTCCCGCTATGCAGTCTTTCAGATCAGCATCATTTATGTACATACAAACTCCGCCGATTACTACACGGTCAAATTTCCTTTGGAGCTTTTCGCTGCTTCGCCTGCACGCTTCCTGAAAAGAAACGTTTATGAAATCATAGTCGGCATTTTCAAAAGAACATCTCTGCTGAGCGATCTTTATCATTTCGCCCGAAAAGTCCGTTCCGAGATAATAGCCTGCCTCGGGGATAATGGATTCAGCCCATCTTCCTATTCCGCATCCGATATCCAGTACAGAAGAGCTTTTATTAACTTTGAGCTGAGGAAGGATAAAGGTCTTCTCAAAAGTGTTCCAATCTACTGCGTGCTGCGGGTCCTGATCTCCGAGAAGCACAGCTACATAAGGGCTGGACATATTGCCGATGTTCTTGGCTCTTTGGTCATAAAAGTTTTTGGTGTTGTCCGTGTCGATATCGTGCTTTTCTTCATATATTCTGTGGCTGCTCATTTGGCATAGTTCCTTTCGATTTTATGTAAGACAGTATTCTTTCGTAATCATCAAAATAATCTATCTCTGACCAGAATCTGCCATCTACATCTATAGTGTGAATGTCGGTATTGTCGGTGAAGGAATACAGTACATTTTCCCACCAGAGTGAGTGCTGACCGCTGTCCACAAGTGACCTCATTCTGTCAACGAAATCTGCACAGAAGGATTTTTTTATCTTGCAGATGCCCACGTATTCACAGGTCCTTTTCTCTAAAGGAAGATCCTTTCCGTACTCTATAATGCAGCCATTGCCTGTGGTAGCGAAAAAGTAGTCGCCGACCTCGGTTCTGGTTTTGTCTATTACCATTACAGCGTCGTAATTGCTGCTCAGTACAAGATCAAGAATCTCTCTTGAAAAGTAAACATCGGCATTGAGAATGATCGTGTCATCATTTATTTGCTCAGCGGCAAACCAAAGACTTGCTATGCTGTTTGTTATATCATAAAATGGGTTTACGTAGTATGTAACATCTAAGCCTTCAAGAGCAGCATATATGTGTTCTTTCTGATAACCTACACAAACGACGCATTCTATGCCTACACTTTGCAAAAGAACGACTGTTCTTCTGATAAGAGGTGTTCCGTCAATGGGCAGGGTGGATTTGGGGATGTTTTCTACCATTCTTGATATTCTTGTTCCACGGCCGGCAGCCAGTAAGATTGCTTTCAAGATCTATCACTCCAATTTTTTATTAAGTGTGCTTTAAGCTGTCATTTTAAGCAGAAGCATTATGTTATATTTTATTATACTACATCTATACATAAATAGTCAATATATAAGGAAGCAGATTTGTTATGACACACTAAAAAATTTTTTATCCAAGAAAGTAGCTTCAATACGTGATTTTTCGTCCCTCAGAAAAATAATTTGAGAAAATTCAAAAAAAATTGCAAAAAACGCTTGACAAACCTGAAAGCATCTGCTATAATATAAAAGTCGCTGAGAGATACGACAGAAAACAACAAGAAAACCAGTATGGAGAAGTCGCCTAGCCCGGTTTATGGCGCACGACTGGAACTCGTGTATGCGTTAATAGCGCATCGAGGGTTCGAATCCCTCCTTCTCCGCCAATGGCTCCTGCAAGATCCTTGCAGGAGCTTTTGTTTTGTATGATATCCGCAGAACTGTTATGATAATAGTCCTGCGGATTTTTTTGCCTTTGCAAATTTTAATAAGAAATGTAATGTTTTGAAATTTATTGCCAAAAACGCTTGCAATCAAAACTACACTGTGTTATAATATGAATAAAAACACAACTGTTGCTTTGATAAATGTGTATATTATGACGTAATAAACTGCGTAACTACAGCTTTTGCCTGATATATGCGTTGACAAACAACTAAAAATTATCAAGAGGCGATGTTATTGGAGTACATAGCACATAAGGCAGATGACGGCAGGGAGCAGTCAGTAAAAAATCATCTTGAAGATGTTGCGAAGCTGGCCGAAAAATATGCCGCAGGATTTCTCGGTTCAGCCGCTTATACAGGAGGGCTTACGCACGACATCGGAAAATATACGTTGGCTTTCCAGAAGCGGATAAACGGCGGCGCAAGAACTGAGCACGCTGTTCAGGGTGCGGCAGAATGTGCAAGGATTTTTGGCCGCAATCCGCTGACGCCCTTGCTGCAATACTGTATCGCAGGTCATCATTCGGGGCTTCCGGACGGCGGTGCAAGTGCGGACGGACCTGATTCACCCACTTTGCAGGGACGGCTCAGCCGTGCAAAAAAGCTTGAAAGCGGTGAGGCGTATAAAAATGAGATAACAATTTCCGCCCCTGATGATTCACAGATCATCGCCTGCATGAATGAGATTATGCACAGTTCCCTGAGTGACAAAGAGAAAAATCGTGAGTACATGGAGTTATATGCTTTTATGACCAGATATGTTTTCTCGTGCCTTACCGATGCGGATTTCATTGATACCGAGACTTTCTGCGATATGCAGGCAGAACGAGGCATGACAGGCGATTTTGAGGAGGCTCTCAGACGCCTTGACGCTCATATGTCAGGCTTTAAGGCGGATACCAAGGTCAGGACCGCCAGAAGAGAGCTGCAGCATCAGGCGTATGAGCTGGCGCAAAACGGTTCATCTGTTGAGCTGCTGAATATGCCCACAGGCAGCGGAAAAACGCTGTGCAGTCTTAAAATTGCCCTTGAAAAGGCTGTTAAAGACGGCAAAAAGCGCATTATATATGTAATACCTTACACAAGCATAATCGAGCAGACGGCAGAAGAATTTGAGAAAATTCTGGGTGACAGCGTTGAGATACTCCAGCACCATTCCAACTTTTCCTTTGACGTTGATAAGGACAACAAAAACGATAAATATGATGAAAATGATCTCACTGTCTTGAAAATGAAGCATACCGCCGAAAATTGGGACGCCAAGCTTATAATCACTACCAGCGTCCAGTTTTTTCAGTCATTGTATCATTATAAGGGCAGCAGACTGAGAAAGCTCCATAACCTGGCAGACAGCGTGATAATATTCGATGAGATACATCTGCTGCCGATAAAATATCTTCAGCCATGTATCCGTGCAGTGGGGTACATCACAAAGTATCTGAGAAGCACAGCTATATTTCTGTCAGCGACAATGCCCGATTATACGGGGCTTTTCGGCAGATACCTTGGAAACGATTTTACTCAGCTTATTACAGACAAGACCCATTTTGCGGACTTTAAAAAGTGTCAATATATAGACCTTGGCAAAACATCTTTTGAAAATGTGGTAATGAAGGCCTCCGAAAGTATGAGCAGCCTTATAATAGTAAACACAAGGGCGGAGGCTCAGCAGGTGTATAAAATGCTGAGCGGCGTAAAGTACCATCTTTCGACATATATGATACCCGAGCACCGTTCTGCGGTCATTAAAAAGATACGTCAGCACCTTGAAGATATTGCGGATAACGTGACCGATGAGAAGCTGACGGTAGTTTCCACATCGCTTGTTGAAGCAGGCGTTGACTTCGATTTTCAGACAGTTTTCCGTGAGCTTGCAGGGCTTGACAGCATTTTGCAGGCAGGCGGACGATGCAACCGTGAGGGCAGCCGCTCCGATGGCTGCGTTTATATTTTTGATGCAGATGACACACCCCATAAAAATGATGGTGATTTTGACACACGCAGGAATATAACTAAAAAACTGCTTGAAAAATTTAGCGACATTACAGCACCTGAGTGTATAGAAACTTATTTTTCAAGGCTTTTTGAAGATTATGATGAGCTGATCCAAAAGAACAGCATTGATGAATGCAGCACCGGTAAGAACTTTATGTCAATACCTTTCCGAAAATATGCCGAAAGTTTTCAGCTGATAAATGATGATGACAGCATTGCAGTAGTGGTCGAGTATGACGAAAATGCTTCCAAGCTTATCGCCAGACTGAGAGCGGGTGATATGAAGGTCAAGCGCAAGCTGCAGCATTACAGTGTTCCTGTCCCCAAAAAATATATTAATGAGCTGATGAAAAGCGGACTTATAAGCGAGTGCAATGGCGTGTGCCTGCTTACAAACAAAAAATATTATACTGATGAAATGGGTCTTGACATAAATACTGATCTGGATGCACAGAACATTGTATGATAATAAACAGAGACCCTGCGGACTACGCAGCAGCCCGCAGGGTCTCATCTCTACCGTTTGTGTGATAGAATACTTATACATTTCTACTCACTGCACAAAGTACAGACTATCTATGTTTATTATAATACAAATGTCTAAAAAAAGCAATGTAAATTTATGTAAAATAACTATTGAATTTTGCGTATTGCTGTTATATAATTTAATCAAGGTCAGCGACTTGATATAATACGTATACGAGCTTAACACAAAAGGAGCGATCTAAATTGAGTTTCGGAATCAAAATAATAGTTGAAGGCGATTATGCCTGCTTTACCGATCCTGCTTCAAAGGTGGAGAGAGTGAGCTACAAAGTTCCCACGCCCGGAGCAGTGGAGGGTATTCTTAAATGCGTTTATTGGAAGCCTGCAATACGCTATGTGGTTGATGAATTGGTCGTGTTCAACCCCATAACCTATGTGAATATCCGCAGGAATGAGCTGAAAGAGAAGGTATCCTATCAGGCGGTAAAGCAGCAGATGAACGGCAGGGGAGACCCGATAATGTATGCCTCCGAACAGAGGACGCAAAGGTCGGCAATGGTGCTGAGGAACGTGAAATACGGCATATCGGCGCATTTTGAGCTGACGGGGCTTAAATCCGACCATGCGGACGAGGGCGAGGAGAAGCATTACAATATTCTTCTGCGCAGGCTGAGGAACGGTCAGTGCTTCAGACAGCCGGTGCTTGGCAACAGGGAGTTTTCTGTCAGAAAGATAGAGCTTGTTGACAGCTTCGACTATTCTCAGGTATCGGACGAGCTTATGGGTGATGAGGATCTGGGCATCATGCTCTATAAGATGAATTTCAGGGACGGCGGCAAGCCGCTGAACGGTAACTGGGACAAGCCTGTTTTCAGTGATGCGGCTGATGCGGTTTACTATCACCCTCATATTGTGAATGGTGTTATTGATGTGAAGAAGTACAGGGAGGAGGGACTTAAATGCTGATAAGGTCACTGTGCGATTATTATGATATTCAATCAGCACGTGGCGAAGCTGCCTCGGACATTATGTCCGAGCAGCCCGTCCACTGGATGGTAATGCTTACTCCCGACGGCAGGGTGGCCGACATTATAGATAAGCGTATTGAAGAATCTGTTCCTCAGAAGAACGGCAAGGTCAAGATCGTTAAGAAGCCTATTGTGGTTTCTCTGCCCAAAAGGACACAGAAAACGGGAATTGACGCAAATATTATCGAGCACAGACCGCTGTATATTTTCGGACTTAATTATGATGCAAAAATCGGTCTTACGCCCGATGACAAGACCGGTAAGGCAAGAAAATCCCATGAAGCATTTGTAAAGAAAAATCTTGAGTTTTTTGACGGCATTGACTCGGAGATCGCAAGAGCATATGTTAATTTTATAAAGAACTGGGTCCCCGAGAATGAAACGGAAAATGAGCAGCTGAAAAAGCTGGGCAAGGAATATCAGGGAAGCTACTATATTTTTGCTCTTGACGGCAGACCTGAATGCAAGCTCCATAAAGATAAAGCTGTGCTTGCCAAGTATGAAGAGCTTATGGCAAAGGCTGCGGCAGAGACTGCTGAAAGCGATGACGGCATTATGATGTGCCCCATAGAAGGGGAAAGGCTTCGTGCCGCAAGAATACACGACAAAATAAAGGGCATAAAGGGAGGCAACTCCGTAGGTGCAGTGCTTGTAAATTTCAACAGCTCTGCGTTTGAGTCATACGGAAAGAGCCAGTCAATGAACAGCGGCATTTCCGAAAAGGCAATGAAAAAATACACATCGTCTCTCAATAAGCTGCTTGCCGACCCCATGCACCATATTTATTCCGATGATATGACAGTCGTTTTCTTTGCGATGAAGCATGATGATAAGGCTGAATGCGATTTGTTTAACGGCTACCTGAACAGCAGTAATGCAGTTACCGAAGATTCGACAAAAGCCGATGTCAAGGCAGTGTCGGAAAATATTTATCATAAGGGACAGACGGGAAATGCTCAGGCACTTGACGACGATGTTGATAACGGAGTTGACTTTTTTGTTGCAGGCTTCACGCCAAACAGCTCACGTATCTGCCAGAAGTTTATGGTAAGGAACAAATTCGGAAAAATAATCGACAACGTAAAGCAGCATCAGCAGGATATGGCTATTTGCGGTTCAAACGGCGAGATACCTTTGTGGAGAATAAACAATGAGCTGGTTTCGCCCAAGGCGTCAGCACGTAAGAAAAAGGATAACGATGAATCCGGAGCAGCTAAAGGGTCTGATCTTCCGATATCGCCCACGTTGCAGTCAGATATGTTTCAGGCAATTCTCAACGGAACAAATTACCCATATACTCTGCTTGAAACTGTTGTGCGTAGGGTTTGCACCGACAGTGATACCGATAGCAATAATAAAATAAAAATAAATGCAGTCCGTGCAGGGCTTATCAAGGCATTTATAAACAGAAAAGCAAGACTTAACGGAGATAAGGAGGAAATCACCATGTCACTTGATAAAGAAAACAAAAATCCCGCATATCTTTGCGGCAGGCTTTTTGCCGTGCTTGAACAGATACAGCAGGAAGCTTCAACTTCAAAAGAGAAGCTTAACCGCACTATTAAAGATGTTTATTTTTCTTCGGCATCATCAAGACCTGCACTCATAATGCCAAGGCTTATTGACCTTTCCAATTATCATATTCGAAATGCTGAAAAAAACAATAAGTCAAACGCTGATAAATATTTAGCTATCATGAAAGAAATAATCGATAAACTTGACGGTGAATTTCCATCTAATCTTTCACTTGTTGATAAGGGAAAATTTCAGATAGGCTATTATCAGCAGCGTACACGTCTCAACCCATACAAAAATGCCAATGACAATAAAGAACCCGAAACAGTAAATGAATAATAAAGGAGAATGAAAACTATGGAAGCTATCAAGAACCGCTATGAATTTGTAATGTATTTTGACGTAGAAAACGGCAACCCAAACGGCGACCCCGATGCGGGCAATACACCCAGGATCGATCCCGAAACCAATTTAGGCATCGTTACCGATGTTTGCATCAAAAGGAAGATAAGAAACTTTGTGGAGCTTACCATGAACGGCAAGGAAGGCTACAACATTCTTATTAAGGGTGACCGTTCCCTCAACTCCAAATTCACCGAAGCTTATGAAAAGCTTGGAATGCCTACAGGCAAGAAGGCCGATAAGCCTGCCGATGCCGAAAAGAGGGCGCAGGAATATATCTGCAAGAATTACTATGATGTCAGAACATTCGGCGCAGTGATGAGCACAGGCGATGACCCCTGCGGAATAGTAAGGGGACCTGTTCAGATAAACTTTGCCCGCAGTATAGATCCCGTGCTTATTCAGGATATTGCCATTACAAGACAGGCAAAGACGACTGAAGAGCGACAGAATATGTCAGGCAATTCTGAGATCGGCAGGAAGAGCATAATCCCATATGCTCTCTACCGTGCCGAAGGTTATGTTTCCGCAATGCTGGCGCAGAATGTGACACAGTTCAGCGAGGAGGACCTGGAGCTGCTCTGGACTGCCATTATCAATATGTTTGAAAACGACAGAAGTTCCGCAAGAGGAAAAATGTGCCTGAGAAAGCTTTATGTTTTCAAGCATGAAAGCGCTCTCGGCAATGCCCCTGCAGCTGTCCTTTTTGATAAGATAACCGCAGAAAGCAAGTGCGACGGAGCACCCAGAAAGTTTTCCGACTATGAGATAAGTGTTGACAGAACAATGCCCGCAGGCGTTGAGCTTATCGAGAAGATATGAGCGAAGAGCAGACCATAAACATCAGGGCAATACAGCATTATATGTATTGCCCGAGAAGGTTTGCTCTGCTTGAGCTTAACTGCGACTGGGCTGAAAATGCCTTTGTGGTAAAAGCAAACCTTATGCACGAAAACGTCCACGGCGGAGACCATAAGTTTTCCAATGACAGAATGCTGGTAAGAAGCTCTGTTGCGGTGTATAACGATGAGTACGATATTTTCGGCGTTACGGACTGCATGGAGTTTGTGAAAAGCAGGAACGGAGTGAGCATTGACGGAAGTGATGACAAGTACAAGGTGCGCATAGTGGAATACAAGCCGAAGCCGCCTAAGGGAGCGGATTTTCATGACAGCGATGCCATACAGGTATTTGCTCAGAAGATATGTGCCGACAGTATGTGGAAGTGCGACAGCGAAGCATATATCTATTACTCCGAAACAAGACGGCGTGTAAAGCTTCCATTCGATACGGAGTATGAAAAGTGGGATAAAATGCTTAAAGAATATCTTTTGGGAATGAAAAAGATACTTGCTGACGGCGTTATTCCCCAAAAGGCAAGAGGCGTAAAATGTTCGGGCTGTTCGCTGTACGATGTGTGCTTCCCGAAAACGGTGCACTATAATGTCCGAGATGAAATAATGAGCGGGATAAAGGGGGAGATGTCATAAGAAAGCTGCTTAATTCACTGTACGTGCTTGATGAAACGGCATATCTTTCACTTGATGGCGAGAATATCGTCTGCCGTACAGATGAAAGTGAAAAATTCAGGATACCTTTTTCAAATGTTGAGGATATCTATTGCTTCAGCTACCGTGGCTGTTCTCCTGCACTTATGGGCAAGTGTGTGGAATATAAGATACCGCTGAATTTCATCTCTCCGCAGGGTGAGTTCCTTGCAAGAGTAGAGGGCGAGGTCAAGGGCAATGTCTATCTGCGCAAGGCCCAGTTTGATATGTTTGCCGACCCGCCTGCACTGCTTATGCAGAACACAGTGGCAGCAAAGCTTGCAAACACCCGATATGTCATAAAGCGTTCGCTTAGGGATAATCCGCAGATAGACGATGACGGCGCAGTATCCCGCTGTATTGCATATCTTGAAAGCAGTATCGACAGCGCATATGAAACCGATGACAGAGATGCTCTCATGGGCATAGAGGGCAGTGCCGCCAAAGCATATTTTGATATTTTTGACAGGCTGATACTCAGGCAGAAGGAAGATTTTGTTATGACTTCCCGAACAAAGCGACCGCCTCTTGACAGGGTAAATGCAATGCTGTCGTATCTTTATACCATAGCGACCTGTACATGCGCATCAGCATTGGCAGCGGTGGGACTTGACAGCTATGCGGGATTTTATCATGCTCTTCGTCCCGGACGCAACAGCCTTGCCTGTGATATGGTCGAGGAGATAAGATGTATAATCGAACGCCTGGTGCTGACAATGATAAATCTCAAAATGGTAAATGCAGATGATTTTGAAGTACAGCCCGGGGGAGCGGTCTATCTCAGTAAGGACGGCAAACGCAAGGTCATAACCCAGTGGCAGGAAAAGAAGCGCACCGTGATAGTTCACACATATCTAAAGGAAAAGATACCCGTGGGACTTATTCCTTATGCACAGAGCACTTTGCTCGCAAAGTATATACGAGGCGAGATAGATGAGTATCCGTGTTTTCTGATGAAATGAGGCGGTCATAATGATGACACTTGTGTGCTATGATGTCTGCACCGAGGACAGAGGCGGAAAAGCAAGGCTCCGCAAGGTGGCAAAGGAATGCCGGAACTATGGGCAGCGTGTCCAGAATTCAGTTTTTGAGATCGACGTGGACTATGGCACTTTCCTTAAAGTCAAGGATAAACTCTTGAAGATAATCGACGAAAATAAAGACAGCCTGCGGATATATTATCTTGGCAACAACTGGGAGCGCCACATTGAGCATTTCGGCATCAAGGAGACATATAATCCCGAGGGTGTCCTGATAGTTTAGCGAACCCTCAATGTTCTGAAATTTCCGTGCACTTCGCAGAAAAAACACTGTGTAAATGCCAATATACAGCAAATAATTGATTGACATCTTTTGAACAGAGACACAATAGTCCCCCATGTAGTGCGTGTGACCCTTTTTATGTCTATATGTAGGGGTCACACCCTCACGGGTGTGTGAGTTGAAATTAGTTCGCCTTACTAATACAGAGCCGTTTATTGAGGTCACACCCTCACGGGTGTGTGAGTTGAAATCTGCTACAATTTCCAATACTTTTGCTGATTTTGGGTCACACCCTCACGGGTGTGTGAGTTGAAATTTCGGTAAACGTTCATTCAATGATGACGGAACCGGTCACACCCTCACGGGTGTGTGAGTTGAAATAGGAGTTTGATAGGTACAAAATTTACAAGAACTGTCACACCCTCACGGGTGTGTGAGTTGAAATGACCCGACCCTAATGTATTTCCTTGGTTTCAAGGTCACACCCTCACGGGTGTGTGAGTTGAAATTGGAGAAAATCCGCTCATTCGCTTTCTCCTTTGAGTCACACCCTCACGGGTGTGTGAGTTGAAATATGGTAACAACGTTCTGATAATTCTTCCATTCGGTCACACCCTCACGGGTGTGTGAGTTGAAATCAAACACGTATATTTCAATATGTATAGATATTATTAATTGCGATGCTTTCCAGATACCTTTAAAATGGCTATAATGCGTGATTTACAGACTTAAAGTGTGTTCTTCACGCAGAAACAAATATACTAATATTAACATATAATGTATTGTTTCACCGCCTTTTAACGCCATTTCACACCGTCTTGACACACTTTTAAACACACTTTTTTCGTATGCCTATTGACACACCTCTACTTTAATGATACAATATACTTATCGAGGTGATGAATATGATTAACGGAACAATTCGAAAAGAGGGCAATATTTTTATCGGACAAATAGCCATTGGAAAATACGAAAGCGGACGTATTAAGTATAAACGTTTCAAAGGCAAAAAGAAGGCTGATGTCGTAAAAAGAATGGAAGAGTTTCAAATTATATTACAGCAGAAAAGTCCAGAGGTTGTTGGAAATTATTTAGACCAATGTTTGCTTCAGTGGGCAAAAAACGTAAAAAAAATAGAAGTCAAGCCTACATCATATAATAGCATTATATATATTATTAAAAAAAATATCAACCCCGCCATTGGTCATTACACCATTGAAGCTCTAACTCCAAGCCTCATTCAAACGGAACTTATAAACAGATTATTCGAAGAGGGAAAATCGTTATCCACTATAAAAAAAGTATATATTTATTTAAAGGCTGGTCTCAAATATTATCTTCCTAAAGGAATGCCCAATCCTTGTGATGATGTTTCTCTTCCATCAAAAGATAAATTTAAACGAAAAACAATTAGATTTTTCAATGACAATGAAATTGCTCTGTTTAAAGAAGCTGCCCCAAAATACAAATACGGGAAAGCGCTCATATTTGCCATGTACACAGGACTTCGTGCAGGCGAATTGATCGGATTAAAATGGAAGAACGTTGACTGGTATAAAAAAAGAATATTTGTAGCATCTAATGTTGTAACGATATATAAATATAACGAAGATGCTGATGATGAAGAGCAGCCTGGTAAATATACTATATTAGAACAAGATTCTGCTAAATCCCGAGATAGATACGTTGATCTTAGTAAGACAGCGATTTCTATTCTTACCGAACTCAAAGCCCAATATTACAATGGCGAGGATAGCTTTGTTATTTCGCCCGAAAACAAACCTTTAGCTGTGCATAATCTTTTTAATAATTATCTTCATATTTGTGCAAGAGCTGGGATTGAGAATCCACAAGGCTTACACACACTTCGCCATACATTTGCATCAATGCTTTTCCGTAAAAAGGTAGATGCAAAAACTGTAAGCGAACTACTTGGTCATTCAAACGTAGCTTTTACTTTAAACACGTACATTCATTTAATCGAAGACCAAAAAAGCGATGCAGTAAATTTAATAGATGACTTGTAAAATGATACTGAAATTTATTTCAATATCTATGGGCGAAAAAATAGGGTAGTAGATTTTATCTACTACCCTTATAATATTTAGATGGGCGGCGTATCCATCATCTCAGGTTCCTATTCAGGAGCGTCGGGAGCCTTTCCGACCTTAAATACCGTCAGATCCATTTATACTTAGGCTTATCCTCTCCAAACACCTTCCAACGGATCGTGTCATCGAGTACGATGCCGACAGCACTTAAAAAGTACCATAACACCGAACTCCTGACCGATATCTGTCCAAGAAAATTCAGTGGATATTGGGAATAATCCCATACGTCCCAGCCAAGCCCAAGATTAACAACGCAGCCTGTGATAAATTCCAGCGTTGTGATTATGACACAGCCGATAGCCATTTGCAATATCATCGGCGTATCCCAGTCCAAGATTTCGTTTATTAACCCAAGAGCTATGAAACATATACCTCCGAGTATAAACATTGTCCAATGCGACCATCCTCGCCATATGTGTTCAATCGAAACATATATTGTTCCGCCGATAAAAAACAGCGCCAGATATTTTGTGAAAAGTTTAATCATAATTTATCTCTATCGCATCTACAGCTTCAACAGTTTCACAATTCCTTATCTGAACTTCTATTGACTGCTGTTTGCTTACTTTGGGCGCAACATAAGCGGCAATGCTCAGACTCAAAGCAAGTAAGTCGTTATAACTGAACTCCGTACATTCTGCTGTAGTTGCGTTCCACTTCAGAGGATACTCAACACCTATTGCTTTGGCTCTTTCGTAAGATGCTAAATTTCCATTCAGGAGTGACTGCTTTTCCTCGGTGCAGCTGTAATACTTGCCGTCGCTGTGCAAATACGGATGACTTGCCAGCCAGTTTGACAACAATATCTTAGACTGAGCGACCTTGTTTTCTTTATAAACGTTCAGATCTTCCTCTGATATCGCCGTCTGAACTATATCGACCAACACTCCATTTTTTATAACAAAATCATAGTTAGGAGCATAAGCCATTATCTTAGACGCTATCTCAGAGTTATCATCGACAACATAGTCTGCGTCTCCAACCCAGTCGTCGTTTGGATGATCTGAATTGGTGCAGAACCATTTATTTTTGTAGATTATCATACTTATCCCTCCTTATTACTTAAATGCTACATAATGGACTGTTGAACCGAGAAAAGGCGAGTATGAACCACCCTTCAGCGCAAAACAATACACGGAGCTATTGTCTGCTTCTCCGGCAGGAATAGTAAATCCTGTTGATGTCAAATGAGAAGCATTTAATCCCATAACAGCCCAGCCTCCGGTGTTTACTGCTTCACAATAGAGCAGAACAGCAGATGGTTTATAGTTTAGCGTTACGGTTGTCGCTTTGTTGCCGTATAATACAGTACCTGCCGTGTAGTTTTTGGGCATTGTACAGTTAGTCGCCATGCGATAGCCAGTAGAGGGATCTGCGTAAATATTAAAATAAGCATACTTTGAGGTATCACTTGGCTCGTAAATCTGGAATAACAAAGCGTTCAAGGCATCTGTATGCTGAGTTGCTATGTTACACATCGCTGTTCCGTCAGACTTATTAACCCTAAGAGGGAAACCGTAAGCCTTACTATCTCCATCGTTGACAATAAGAGGATACTGAGCATTAGATTTTATTGTACCTGTCATAGTTCCGCCCGCAAGAGGAAGACAATCACTTGCTGTAACATCTGCCCATGTTCCATCACCACGAAGGAAACTGTTCTGTTTGCCCGCAGCGGGACTGGGTACTAAACCGTACTTACCATTTGCAGACTCAGTTGCCGCAGTCATAATGGAATATGTATGGTCATAGTAATAAGGAACTCCTTCAACTATCGGACAAGCTGTAAAACCAGTTGTATTGGTCACTGCTGAAGTGGTCTTTACCATTCCAAAGTCAGACGAACTTGCTATATTATTCCACTTAAGCCTTTCTTCATTGGTAATGTGCTTAATAGTGTCATTCTCATGAATTGCTAATAGCTCCGAAGTAATGGTTGTAATAAAAGGTGTATCAATTAAATACGCCTTGCCGTCACCTATTTTGATGTTGGGAACAACGCAGGTATTTCCATCACTGCCAGTAAAAGAGTAGTCAGTGTAAACGTATATAACACCATTTTCGGCAATAAGAGATTTCTGCTTGTCCCACTCTGCAGTCGTGTTTTGGTAAACGGGAAACCCTTCAAACGCACTCGGATCAAGATCATCAATTACTTTAGCTATCTTACCAAATAGCTTTCCAAGTGTTTCTCCTGAAACTAAATTTTCTCTGGCTTCAGGTATTTCGAAGCTGCTTGTTATCTTGACGTTATCGAAAATTCTTTCAGCCATAAGACCACCTTTTACAATGTGCAGTTAAGTACAAGAGTATCTGTCTTGTCAATCTTGTCGTCAAGTGCAGTCTTGATGACCTTGTTCTGTACAGGATTTTCAGAGACGTCGGAGATCTCGCCATCTACCGTTGTATTCTTCAGACCGTTGAGCTTTGTCTCCAACTCAGTTGTAAAAGACGCAGTGGTCGCATCAAGAATATCCTTGTTGGTGTGGGTGTGCTTTGCATCATTAAGACCGGTAAGCTGTTCTGTTACCCAAACCTTGGTCGCATAAGCATCAAGGCTGACTTCAGTAGCAACCCTGCCCATAAATTCCCACTTGTTGTTCTCAGTCCAAACGTACTCGGAAAAACTATCAGTGGTTTCACCTTGGACACCAACAAGATATACGTCTCCTACCTTATTATTGGTAGTAGGCAGCTTAGTAGTATCTTCAACGATGCCCTTAACGGTCATAAGATTTCCAAGAGCGGAAACAGCCTCAGATATAGCGTTGTTGACTTCCTCAGTAGTAGAATACTTTGTGATGTCAATATCCCCACCAGCATAGGGAAGATCAGCATATGTATCTGTACCGTTACCGACCTTGAGCTTGGTCTTGCCGTCAGCAGTAAACTCTACGCAAAGCAAGCCCTTAGATATTACATCAGTTACATCAGCCCACTGCGCTGTAGTCTTGGATACGTGCAGTACCTTTACATTCATCGTAGTCATTTGAATCAATCCTTTCTTATAAAATACCTTGAATTACCTTTATGCTATTTATATCACTGTCTCCGCCGCTGAGACAAACATATGATGTTGTTTCAGTATCAAACCTGTATATCAGGTCTTCATCTGTTGCAATATACAATATATTTTCTTTGCCAACGGCAGGAAATTCAAGACGTGTATTAAAATATAGTTCTTTGCTCGTAGTTGTCCCACCAGAACCGGTCTTTACAATACCCTTAACCACCATTGTTATCACCTACATTCTCAATAGTTCCAACTGTATCAATCAAACTAAAAATACCCGAAGCGTAGGTGTAAGCATCTCCGCTTTCAGGCAAATAAGTAAAATCAAAATTGTAGTTGAAAGGCTGTAAATGGATGGTATCTGATGGTTTAAGTATTACAGCAAGAGTTCCTGCATCATCATAATCATTGGCAGTCAGAACCTTCTTTAAATAAATTCTTCCGGTGGCACTGCCTACGCAAAAGAGAACTTTATCGTCCCCACTAAGCGTAATAGGTTGATCCACATCTGTTATCTTGCCGTCTTCGTCAACGTCGATTACAGGTATCGTTTCAATGACTGCAGTGTCTCCACGGGTGAGCTGAATATTAACAATATCCTTGCGAGTAGTAATATTAAACACATCATCACCTACTTTCAATATTTAGAGGGTCAGTTTATTGTTTTCATTTCATAAATATATGCTGTACCAGAACCAACCTCAACAGTAAGTAGTCCAGCAGAGGTATATGTAACAGAAGCGACTGCTCCAGAGGTCATTCCATAAAGTTTACCTCTGTTAGCAGGAACACCATTGCCAAAACAGAATATTCCAGAACTATGATATACACAGAAAGGGCTACCGCCAGACATTGTTTGTTTAAAAGTATTAGTTGAAGTATCACCGGTTTCAGGAGTAGATGTACCTATTAGTTCCCATTGAAATGGAAGAGATGCAAAAATACCTGCGGGAACATTGTCTTCTACGGTATGCTCATTCACTGTATCAGCATTTCCGCCATTGGCTGGCAAAGTAGTAGGAATACTTTCACTTATCTTCTTTGCACTCCAAGTCTTATCTGTTGTATTAGCAGCGTCGTCTATGATATCAGAAGATTGGTCTGAAACCTTAGATGCTTTTATAATATAATGAAGACAAACTGCGGGCGGCTGAACTGTGTCTGAATTACCATAAATAGCATTTGATTTTGAAGCATCAAATGTTATTAGACCAGAATTTGTCGGTGCATCATTTGCTAAATTTTGTCGGCCTGTACCTTCATATGTAAATGCACCCGATAGTCCAGCTTTTGCATTTGTATCGTGATAAAACTTACCAGTAATATTCGGTAATCCAGCGTCTTTACTTGCACCTAAATTACCATTAGCACCTTGTATAAATTTATCTCTCAAATCAGGGAGCTTAAACTTCGTAGTATCCGTAGCCGTGCCGAACTTGTTGCCAACAACAGCATATAAATCAGCATAGTCAGTCTTTGATATCTCCGAGCCATCACAAAGCAAGAAACCAACAGGGAGAGTAGTGGAAGCATAGCTGATGATTGTACCAATAGGCACAGAATATGAAGTATTCTCGATAGTTATATTATTTGCAACTTTCTGGTCGCCTTGATATATTGACATATTGTTTCACTCTCCTTTCTTATGATTCTGCCCAATTATATATTGATTGAATAGAAAAACTAAGATTATAATGAGCTGCAGAAGTTGTAACTGTAATTGTTGTTCCATTTGTAACAATACTGGAAATGTGAGATGATTTATAATCAATAGATATGTAATAACTACCATCATATTGTCCAATACTGCCTTCAGCACAATGAGCGACATTGCCATTACCTACTATATAACATTTAAAATGATATATACCGTGGGTCAGTCCTAAAGAGGATATGTCTAATGTAAAGGTTGTCATTCCTGAAGATGTCGGAGCGTTTTTATATAATATTCCAGTATTTTTCAAAACAACAGTATCATTTATCTTCTTCACAGACCAAGACTTTGTTTCAGACGTAGTAGAACTGTCATCAATAACCAAGTCGCTGAGAGACACTTCCTCATCTTTATCATCAGTAATCACATAAGTAGTATCAGGGTCTTTATCCTCAATAGCATCAAACTCTTCCTTAGTGCCATTCCAGAGATTACCGCTTGCTATCTGTTTGCCTTTATAAAGAACTTCACCTTCATCGGACTCCGTAAACTTATCGAGAACAATCTTATTATCGTGAGTATGTGCGGAGGTTACTGCTTCGTTCCAGCTCTCAACTCTCTCTTCGCTGATTTTATCGAGAACGGCTTTATTGGTGAAAATAGGGATTTCAGTGTCTTCAGGAAGCGCACCCACTTCCGCCGCAGTATAGGTTGGTTTATTTTCCTGCTTAGCCCAAGCAGGAACAGTAGGGTCAGTCTCAGTGTATTCAGTTAAATAACCTGCATCATTAGTAAATGCAGAAACCACACTCGGAACCGTAGGAAGCTCTGTCTTATCAGCCTTATCAGCCAACTTCGTATCAACTTCAGATTTCTTATAATAATCAGATAAGTCAACCTGAGTTGTACCAAGCTCCGCCCAAGCGCCATTTATGTACATATACTGCATATAAGTATTAGTATCTTCCTGCTTAATCAGATAAATAACGCTTGTATCAATATCTTCTGTAGGAAGCTGGTCAACTATCTGAGAGGTAAGTTTATTGATGTTGGAAATCAGTGTATTGACCTCCGCCTGAGTATAAGTATCAGCCTTATTATAATAGTGAACAAGATTATCTACGGTATTCTTAAGGTATCCTGCATCGTTAGTAAACTCAGATACATTTACAGGTACAACAGGAATATCGGTTATGTTTGCCTTTGTAGCAAGCTCCGCAATAACTTCGTCCTTAGTATAGTAATTATCTACATCAAGAGCAGAACCATCTTTGACGACGAAAGATTTTACACCGTCTTTATCGGTTATAGAGACAGTATGCCTGCCTGTCGATTCTGTGATAGTTACAGTAGGGGAGATACCGTCTACGCCATTAGTTCCATCAATGCCGTCCTTACCATCTATGCCGTTTTTGCCTTTGGCTCCGGTATCACCTTTGTCGCCCTTAACAGTGGAGATCAGTCCTGCATCAACAGTGGTATTGTTAGAAAGCGTAACGATTAAGTGTTTGTTTGCATCGACCTCAACGTCCGTGATTGATACGCCGTCTTTGGGAGTAGGAAACGTCATGGCCTGAGAAGTTCCGTCTGTAAAATTGAAAATCAAGATTGAGCCTTGCACTTCAGTGGACTTAACTCCGCTTAAAATGCCATTGATTCTCTTAGAGAGTATGCCATAAGTTACCATATCCATAGTGTCACCTTCCTTTCTTGTTATTGATTATCATATTTCTACCCAACCTGAGTTTGAAAGCATATAGACTGTAAGCGAATTACTGTCAATAACCTGTGCTATTGAACCGATTGCAGGGCGATTTTTGAAGTTCACGTCATTGGCAAACTTGCCCTTTGCGTCAGATGTAGTTGTGGGGAGATCGGCTATTTCGGCTTTGTCGGTCAAGACATATTCGCTAATGGGGGTATTATAATCGTTGCCGTATTTACTTTTTATACCAGCCATATTATCAATCCTTTCTATGAGATTTTGTGCAAAGTGCTGAAAATGATTTTCTTCTTAAAAGCTATTGACTTTTACGCATTATGAAGATATAATAGGATTAACAAGTGAATGGGAAAATGAATATATTCACTGGTAATTTATTTTAAAGGAGGCGCACTTTTATGAGTGCTAAGAAATCTTGTTCTAATCAAGAAATTACCAATTATATTAAATCTCCAATTCCAGAAGTGCTTGCGCAAAAAACAATAGGGGAACTGTTACAAGATAATTGCGATAATGAGATAGTTATCCGCAATCAATCTGTTGCTATGCGTAAGATGTCAGAAGATGGTATTCTTACCATCAATTACACCGCTCGTTCAAACGGAGGTTATGAAATAACACAAACAGAGAACCCTATCCAGAGCGAGAAAAAAGATAATCTGCCATTCATTGAAGAGATGCTTAAAGGTGGCAAATCTCAAAAAGATATTGCCTATGAATTGGGTATGTCACCTTCTTACGTAAGCAAATTGCTTAAGAGCAAAAAAGACAAATAATATCAAAAGAGGTTACTATACGCAGTAGCCTCTTATTGTTTTACTTGAAAATAATAGGGAAGCAGCTTCCAAGAACGAAAGCTACAACGCCAGTCACTATAGCAGTGACTATAAGTTTGCCAATGTCTTTGAACCATGTGGCTTGAACTTTATCGGGAGCATTCTTTAAGTCAGAAACTTCATTCTTTAATGCTCCCTGTTCTACTTTTATGTCCTTAACATCGGCTTTGATATCAACTATACCTTCTGAGAGATTTTTTATACTCGCAGACATCTCGATCAAGGCGGTATTCTTTTCTTTAAGGTCTCGAATATCAGCCTCCGCTTCGTCCAGACGATGCGAGTTGCTCTTGCTTCTCTCATCAACCTGAGTAAGTGCTGTGAGATAATTCTCATTAAATTCAACAGACATAACCCACCTCATTCCGAGATTTCAGGCTTATAGTCCGTGATCTCCAGTATGTCGTTCATATTCTTGACCGCATTTTCAATAGCAGCTTCTATTGCATCCGCCGAGAATTTCAGATGATGCTCCTCTGCGATTGCAGTGAGCTTCTCAATTACCCACTTCTTCTTATCCTTGCCAAGATTTGTTCCATTGAAGAGCATTTCTGCAGCCTTTACAAATACGATCGCATACTCATTAAGAGTGTTCCACTGCTCATTGTTCAGCTTAGTCTTGATCCAAGGTATTACAATGACGGTAATAATTGTGCCGAGCAGGGTAATGACCAGCTCAATGATAGTTGTAATGTCGATTGTCATAATAAAACTTCCTTTCTGTTACATCTTGAAATAATCACGGAAAGACTTGTATCCAAGCTTCGTGATACTGGGCGCTCCACGTTTGGTTTCGTCGCCATACCACTGAGAAGCCTTGGGTCTCGTATCCACATGGATAGCTCGACTGTTGATATACCCTATACCGTATATTCCACCCATCTCTTCCAGCGTTACGCATACGGTCTTAGCGTCGATTATCTTTTTGTTTTTGTCATAGCAGATAATATCCGCCGCTCTTCCGAGAACATGATATCCCGACCCATTGCCACCGACCGCTTTGTCGTGCTCCGCAGTCCTGTAACCACTGTTGACTATAATCATCGAGCAGTCCAGTTTGGCATACAGAGCCTCCAGAATTTCAATCAGTTTGTTATGTATCTTGACTTTATCCGAATAGACCTTATTGCCGAATTTACTGGTAAACTCCTTGACCTTGAAATGGTCAGAAAGCTTGATTTCGCCATAAGTCTTCAGCGGATAAGTCGTTATCACGTTCTTAAATGTCGGTACTTTAAATGTGATATTATCGGGAACAACATACTTTGACGATTTAACCGTCTCAGTTTTTGTAGCCGTGCCCCTGCCGATATAATCCTTGTAACAGTAATCCATGTCGGTCTTAGAGGGGAAGCCGCTCGGTCGTCCGACCCAAGAATACTGGTGCATAGTATACTTACCCTTGTAGCTCGTCTTTTCCAAAGGATTGCCATTAGCATCTCTTACGTGAGCCACCCAAGTGTCATAGTTCTCTTTAACTCTGTCATCGAAAAATGTATTCAGGTAGCTTACACTGTTGTAGTTGCCAACCTTGTAACCAGCCTGTCCGATGGTGTCCATAAATTCTACAGCCATATCAGATACAAGCTTTTTGGTAGGAGTTATGCCGTATGTTTTCTTTACGTAATTATAGCTGTCGCTCTCCCAGTCGAAAAACACAGGATAATTTATGCTTTTTCTGTAGGGCGATATCGTCTTGAGACAGAACTCTGCTTCCTTTTTTACATCAGCCACACTTCCTGCATAGCTAAACCAGTATATCCCGATATCAAGCCCGCATTTTATAGCATTTTCAATGTAGGTCTTGAACATCGGGTCAACTGTATTAAATCCAAATCCTGCTCTGATGATCACGAAGTTAACCTCAGTCTTCTTAACTTTGTTCCAGTCAATATTTCCATTGTGTTTAGAAATATCCGCACCTTTTGCAATCAGTTCCATATAATCACCGCCTATCGTACTCGTTTAAAATATCCTCCACCGACATATCATCGGTGCCATATCGGTTTGAATAGTTTATCTCTTCCGGCTCTTCATCTGTAATTACCTTATCCGTCTCATCAGTTGGAACACCCCACTTACTGCCCGTGTAGGCTCTCACGCCGTTAAGTCCCGCATAAAATACAAAGGACACTGCGGAAGTTCCCCACAGTGTCTCTATGATCGTTATACTGAGTGTTTCCACGGCGTTCTTGTCAAACCACGCCAGAACGTATGAAGCCAACGTAAAGAATAAACTAACGCAAATACAGCCTATAAGCCATTTCTTAGAAAATTCCATCTTACGCTTCTTCATTATGTACTCACCTTCACCGCAAATTGATGTCCACCCTGTCCAAAAAATCGGTAAATATCTCCGCCAAAATCGACAAAATAATCAGTGTAGCTTGTTGACGGCGATGCAGCTACAAGATATAATCCGTCTATCCTATTTCCTGCAAGGAAATCGCACATAGGTACAATATAATGCTGGTATGAGGCATTGGTTCTGGCAACATAATTCATATATCCTGTCGATCCCGATGAATTGGTAATAATATACTGGCTATTCCAGCACCAAAACAGTACAGGATTTCCATTTGTATCTTTTGTAATGATATGAAATTCTTTTTCACCATGTTTAAATGCAAAGATTTTATCATTTTTCAAAATAACATTGTACGTTGATACTAAGTCGGACTCATCGGCTTTGGTTTTGCTCTCTCCATAATTTTGCTGGATAGTGCTTGAAGTTATGGTAAACCCCAATGTGCCGTCTGCATTGCAGGGGATAAAATCGCCGTCATTGCCGAAACCGCAATATTCTGTCAGCTCATCTTTCAGACCGCTTATCGGTTTGGACTGCTCATTATATTCCGTACCCGTGTAAACAGTGCCGCCGATTAAAACACGACCGCTATCATTGTTATCACTGCCATCTCCCATATTAACAATAGACAATTCATTAGTGATATTGATGTCGTCATCAAAGAACATTGATATTTCATTTATCATAGGATAGTTATTTGCAGACGTGATGTAGAATCTATAAGTCGTGTAGGCAGTGCTATTATTGACTTCAAATGTCTTGCTGAATACTGTTATGAGTTGTTCAGAGAAAACATAACTGCCCAAATCAACATAAGAAGAACCATCATTAGACCCTTGCAGAGTAAAGGCTTTTACGCAATCGTCATATTGTGCATGAGCTTTATACATAACGAAACTTTTCAGTACCTTTGCCGTTGGAAATTGTATCTGTAGCCATGTGGGAGTAGTCTTAGTGTTTGCCAACCAGTAACTACTTGTATCCGTTGAGCCGTCAAAAGCATAATACGGATTGCAGCCTGAACGATAACTATCTGCTGAGGCTGTTATATCGCCATCGTCAGTTGTTATTGTGTCAGCTGTCATACTCATAAAACCATCGGAATATACTTGTGAAATTCCAACATAGTAAGATGTTGATTTAATGACTACTTTTGCTTTAGAAATAGACAAAGCAAGGTCTGCCAAATCTATGACTACGGTATTGTTAGTTATAGCGCTATAAGTACCTTTTAACTCATCGTTTATGTATAATTCAAAGGCAGGAGCGGTATCATACAATGTCTTATATTCTACGGTATATTTTGATGTGGAAGTTATATTTGCAGTGAAAGAGACAGTTGATTTTTCAACTGTAGCAGATGGTTTATCCCCACTGCCACTGTCATCAATATCATCCGCATTGCCATTAACATACCTATATACGTCCCTGTTGTAGTTCTGAGTAATTTCATCAGCTGTTAGTACCTTATCATAAATAGCAGCTCTGTAGTAATAACTCTGACCGCCAGCGTGTTCATTCTTTCCTCCTGCTTTAACGCCAAGACACGGGAATAAAGTATTTGTTATCTTATTTGTACAGCTTGCTTCAGATAAATAAATTCCATTTATATAGGACTTCAGCGAGCTACCGTCAAATGTCATTGCCACATAGACAATTTCACCTTTAGTATAGGTCGAAGACATATTTTTCCAACCGCCTGAGTATGCCTGAAGCGTAATTTTTGTAGAGTTTTCCGCTGTAATACCGAACCCGCCGTAATTGTCACTTGCATAGGTATTGATTATATCGCTCTGGTAACTATCCAAAGAAACAATCTTCACCACAGCTTCTACGGTAAAACTGCTGTAAGTTGACATATCTATCGGCAAGACAATACCGCCACTGGCTACGGCTGGCTTAATGTAGTAATCTATATCAATGTAGTCCTTGGCTTCAGTGTCTCCCATAGAAACTCGATAGGCACTCTTTTCATGCACCAAATCAGTCCACGATGCACCATCGGAAACGTGTCCGTAAGGCGTGTTCCATCTGCCGTCAAAAAAGGCATTTGCCCCCGATACATAACCCAGTTTTTCAGGGGTAACTTTGCTTGAACTGCCTCCACTGTTTACATATCCTCTTCGTGTAATAAAACAATCCATGTTATCCCACCTTTACGCTAATGTCCAGTTTTTATTAGTAGCTATAGCTTTTTGTTCATCTGTAAGCTTTGCAAGGTTTGTACTGCCAAGAGTAAGTGTCTTTGCCGTTTCATCGGTCAGATTCTTCAGGTTGTTAAACATAGCAACCATGCTTTCTACCGTAAGATTAGAGGATACGTTAAGGCGAAGACTCATGTTCCAGTCCGTGCCAACCTGAACGTCTTCAAGAGCTGTGCAGTTATAAAATACATAATAAGAATTATTTGTAGATGTCAAGCTTGAATTAGTTGCAGTTGTAATACTTGAGGGTAAATATACTTTCTTTAAGACCTTACAGTCATAAAAAACTTGCACACCTATTGTAGTTACGCCTTCTGCCAAAGTGACTTCCTCCAGCTTTGAACATCCTTTAAATACTTCATTTCCCATACTAAGTGTATCAAGATAACCTGTTACATTCACTTTTACAAGAGAAGTGCAGCTATAAAAAGTTCCTGTTGAAATTTTAGGCACTTCCAATTCTGCTGGAAGTGAACTGCAACTTTGGAAAATATTAGTTCCAAGAGTAGTAGCGTGAGTAAGTATTTTTTTTACTAACTCTCCAGACGTAATGTTTTTATTATCGCTAAAGCAATAACCTCCAAGAGAGTAAAACGCATTATCGTCAATAGTTAAATTACTTAATGCCCCACTTTGTCTAAAAGCGTATATATCAATTTTAGTTACACTACTTGGAATGTTTAAAGTTGTTAGAGAGGTACATCCCGAAAAAGCATAATCGCCGATTTCTTGCACCGTGTTAGGAATAGTAAAAGAAGATAATTTTGTACACGAATTAAACGCTCCATACGCTATTTTTTGAACCTGTTGTTTATCCTCTGGTATGTCAAAGATAAATTCTTCCAATGCAGTGCAATTCTGAAAAGCATTTTGTCCAAAATGATATAATGTTTCACTGCTGGATTTTGTAGCTCCAGTCAAAGTTACTTTCTTTAAGTTCGTACAATTACCGAACATACCAAACCAGCATTTTGGAATTACTATCTCTGTAATTGTGGTGGTATAATCAAACACATAACTACTTAAAGAGCCGGCATGATTGAGTATATTTGTCACATCTTCATTAGTAACACTTGTTCGGGAAAAACAACTTGAACCTAACGACATCTTCGTTCCTTCTGCAAGTGTGATATTAGAAACGCCAGCATAATTAAAAGCACTATCACCTATAGATGTAACACTTGCAGGGATATAAACCGTAGATAGAGCAGCTGTATTATAAAAACAATTACTCGGTATGCTTGGCATACCATCCGGTATATTGACTGATTTTAGTTTAGTACAACCAGAAAAACACGACCCATCAAATTTTACGCAGGTTGTAGGCAATTTTACACTTGTGATGTTTTTATTGTTGTAAAAAATGTTTGGATTAAGACTTGTCACCCCATCAGGTACAATAACATCACCTGTAGGCAATCCTGAACTGTCAATGGGGTATATACCTTTTTGCTTTCCACCGCCACCGCCATATGTATTATTTCCTATCATGCGATTACCTCACTTTTTATCTTAACTGTAATATCCTCCGTAGGTATCTCACTGCAAGAAAATACAAACGCTGTATCAGTCTCCGCCGATAAATAAACACCATTTTCGGCATACGCTTTGAGAGACGCAGCGTCAGGAATAGGCGTGTTTAGCCTGCTCGTATCCACTGTTGCAGATACTGTGTTGGTCTTAGTCTCACTGTCCCAGCTTGCAGCACTCAGCGTAATACTTTGAGATATCTTGGTCTTTATAGCTTCCAGATCGCTCTTAGAAGCGAAATTGATACCCGATACATCACCTGATACCCTCATCTGTATGGTAAAATCCACAGTCGGCTTTTCTTTGCGGCAAACTGTCGTGATGCTGCCATTAGCAGTTGTTATCTTAGTCAGGCAGGCAAATGCCTTTTCCTCACTGTCCCAGTTATCCTCTGTGTCGGAATATTTCAAGTCCACAATAGGCATATTGTCTGCACTGATAGATGTTACTGTTACAGTCTGCGTATAAGGAGCAGTATTACTCCAGCCGGATGCAGGAAGCGTTGCGTATAAAACAGCACAGTCAGTATTGATATCGACCTTGCCCTCGGCAATTACATTTGTGTCTTCTTCTCCAATTAGCCAGTGTTTTGTGTCTGAGTCGATAGACGGTACAGGTGCTTTCAGTGATAATAACCAGTCAGCTTCACTGCCTGTATAACCCTTTGCTACCGCCAGTTCATACGCCGATTTTCCGTCATCTCCATTAGTACCGTTTGTACCATTGGTGATAGTAGCGCTCGTGGTTCCCGAGCCATCAGTCGCAGTTACCGTGCAGCCCGTTTCCGTCTGCGATACCGACAACATAGCAGATGTACCGTTGGATACATTTGCGGTCGTAGTGCCATTAGCATCAGTCACAGTTATGGTAGCTCCAAGGTCGGTCTGTGTAACTTTGGCAGTAGGGGAGACACCATCGGTGCCCTTGTCTCCCTTTTCACCCTGCTGACCTGTCAAAGCAGTCCAATGAGTAGCATCAAACTCTGTTCCTGATGTGTGAGCTTCGGTACATTGATAAATAATTGTGCCGTAAACAACTAAATTATCAACAACATACGCTGTATTTGCGACCCAGCTTGGGATAGCACTATCGTTAATACACGTGATTACACCCTCCGAGCTGACCTTAATGGTCTCACCGTCTGGCTTAACACCGCCCAAAATCGTAGTGGTTGCTACAGGCAACGTATAAGGCTGCGCTTCGCTGCCCTTTATAACGCCGTTACTGTCGATAGTAATAGTTGTTCCATCGACTTTAACACCGCCAAGGACTGTAGTGCTTGCTGTTGGAAGCGTGTAAGTTGTTGCTCCGTGGATAGTACCATCTTCGTCAACAGTTATTGTACTGCCGTCAGGTTTAACTCCACCCAGAGCAGATGTAGTCGCTGCTGGGAGAGTATAATCGCTGCCCACTACCGTGTCTTCCCATGTTAATTTTCCTTCGCTATTCGTACCGAATAACTCAATAACTTGCATATTTGCATGGGTGTGTGATGCGGTCTGAAGCTCCGCAACATTTGCCCTCGTTTCTGTCTCTGCTTTCTGAATATCAGATATATTCTGTACCAGTTCGTCCGATAATGACAGCATGGAACTGCCTGAATTTACATTTACCTTGAAATAACTGCCGTCTATCGTGCCGAAAGGCTTGTCTGCAATCGAATCCCAGCTTGATATCTTGGCGGTAAAACTGTCGAGACTGATACGAGATGTCTTGCCCGAAGCATTAACTATAATATCATCGGAACCCGACAGCGCCGTTACTTTTGGCAGCGCCGTGGTTTTTATATCATTCGCCATTTAATCACCTTCCTTATAGCGAAACATGCTTGTTGTTATCTGTAATAAGATGCTTGTTATCGTTTGTAAGCAGATATGGATCGTGGGGTCCATCAGGCTCAAACATATTGGGATGAGGATAAGGATCGGGATCTTCGGTTATTGGACGAGTAGTCACTTCATCCACCGTGATATAATACCAATCGCTCAGTCCTGAGTCTTCATAGAATGGACTGTACAGCGCCGCAGCAAATCTGTACCTTCCATTCTGCGTGATAGGTATATCCACGATTTTGTATGCACCGACATTGCCCCAGTTTAGCTTATATGTGCCCAAAGTGTTTGCACTTTCCCCGACGAAAGAGCCACCCTCGCCGTCATAAATTTTGGCAACACCCAGCCCGATGTCTGCACCTTTGACGTAAAGCCTGATCTTAAAGTTGTAATCATCGTTGATTATCTCATGATTAAATATCACGGGTATGGCCAGCGTCTGCTTGATTCGGTCGTCATCAACTTCATACAGTGGCTTAAACAATGTCAGCTCAATAGTCCAGTTGTTAGAACCGTTTGATATCTTATTTATATAGTACAAATTAGTATCGCCGTCAATGGTCGTGTATTCAATAGTCCTGCCAACAGCGAGCGATGGATATCGGAATGCAGCCATGTACCTGTCCTGAAGACTTACAGAAATGCTCATGCGACCATAGCGAGCCTTGTAGTTTTCCCAGTTAGCTTTCTTCTGGCAAAGTTCTTCTGTCTGGAGCGTGTCATCAGTAATAACTTGCTTTCTGGGATATAAACCCATATCAAGGTGATGTTGCTCGCATACCGCATAGATATTGTCCTTGCCGTAAACCTCAGTGATGTTATAGAATCCTGAATCATTATAGCTGATGTTCTCGCTGATAACAATGTCCTTGTAATCACGCCAGTACATAACGAGGTCGCCACGTATAGTGGGCTTCGGCTTAACTCTCAGCGTCCTGTTTTCATCTATCCACAGATTGCCCTTGCTCGCAGGATATGCTATTTCAAGGACTTTATCAAATACATCTTGGACACAAATGTCTGCATCAAACTCAAGGTCGTAGGGGATATCATAAAGCTGCTGACCTTCAACCGAGGCATATGTTACAGGTACGGGCATTGACTCACTTCTGAGATTAGGCTCTTCATTTGTGTAAGAACCCATAGCGATCTTATAGAACAGCTTGTTGTCAATGCTTTGCTCCGCAGGAATTTTGTAACAGCGGGGGAGCACCACTGTTGTATATTCATGCGTTTTAGGGTCAATAAATGTCTTACCTTCTCGCTCCATCGTAATACCGCCGCCGTATTCCTTCGTGAAGCTTATAGTCATGCCCGACAGATTTATCTGAATAGTTCCTGTAGTGGAATCATACGTGTAACTATCGTCTGTTGGTACGAAATACCCGAAGCTCACTTTCTGCGGATTGCTGCGGTCGTTCTCTACGAAATATTGTTTTGATATCTTGTATAAAAGCGGCTGCCACGTTATAGAACGAGTAGCGTTACCATCGAACCATTCACGGCTCTTGTTTTCACGGCGCATGAACCAATGCTGGTCATCCTTATCGACTTTAACAGTAATGCTTGCGGTCTGCCGAGGATTGGACTCGCAGTCGCAGTCGTAGTTAAAGTCAAGAACGCTGTCCGAGATATCTCTCAATGGCTGCACCACATAAGGCGTGTAAGTACAGATCTCAACTTTAAGCTTGACCGTTACAGCGTGAGGATACAGGATTTTGGTCAGATATCCCTCATGTATTGGCTGAGCAATATCGTACTTTCCGGCAGGTATGTAGTCACTTACAGCCATTATGTGCCACCTACCTTGGTTCCGCATTTCTGGCAGTAAACCGCTGTCGGGGCGGTTATACTGTTGCACTTGGGACAATATTTTACGGAACTGTCAATGAGCGAATAATCATCGTCAAGCTGCTCCCAGTTGAATGATACCTTGCAAGTGTAGCCATCGTCTATAGTGTGTTCTGTTGAAGTCGATACCTCACCGAGAATGCCTACGGGAATTACGAAATTTTCTGAAAGCTGAAGATACTTGATATGGTCATTGTGCAGCCATTTCATAAAACCAACGAGATATACCGTGTTATATATGTAGTTTCCGTTCTCGTCAATACGGTAGTCGAAGTTATAATCCTCGTAACATTCTCCCGACTGGTTGTCTGAGAAATTACCCGAGCAGCTGCCGCTAAAATAAAAGCCCTCTCCATTGTGCGTATGGAAAGGGTATTTGTTATATAAGCCCACCTGAGACTCAGTGGGGCGATTATGTTGTATATCCTGAGAGGTATCGACTTCGGTATAGTAGTATATACCTGTCGAGTCCCATATTTTTATTCCCCATAGGGTTTCTGACATTTTTATTCACCGTCCTTTTTATTTAAGTTAATTTCCGTAAGCAATTTTTCATCAACAAATTCTTGTGTAAATACTTGAAATGTGTTACTATTCACTTCAATCAATGGATTATTTTTTATTTCTTCATAAGATGATATACCATCAATACCATGAAAATAAATTGATGTATCTTCTTTGTAATCTGTTAAAAAATATCGTTGATACGTAAGAGAAGAGCCATCAATCCAATCTGTGATAGCGAATAAATCATCGTTACTTATAGTCTTGGAATCTGAAAACATAATTTTATTTGGAATGTGTTTTGTGTTTGCGTATTTCGGCGTTCCTCCTACTATATCTACAGAAATAGAGTGATAATAATTAACATCTGCACCGTTATTTGAATATGTACCATCTTCGCCTATCCACACAACACGACGATAGAGTACGTACCCAGTTTTGTTATAATTATTAATTATTTGAGGCGAGACGTTTTCCAATGCAAATTGATAAATATTCATCATTTTTTCTTCTGTTAAACTTGTTACAAATTTTAAAGAGTCACTATTATTGAGAACGGTATCGTCTCGATATAAACCAGTAGCACAATCCTCTATTCTAACCAAAGATTGAAGAAATTTATATTGACAGCTCAAGCTATCATCTGCTGAAGCTCCCCAATAAACGTTCGATAATCTGGGTGAGTCTGATGAGTGCTTAAAAAATAATTCAACAAGACATCTATAATATTTATCATAACCAGAACTTTGAATATATTCAAATTTACCAAACGCATTTAAATCATCTGTAGAATTTTGAGTATAAAGCCAATATATATTATTACCTTCACCCATACAGGGAAAATAATATCCTAAACCGTTATAAGTATGACTCGTATTGAAACACAATGCTCCTACAAAAAACGCATCTTCAATTTTTCGTATTAAGCTATTGTCATAAAGACTATAAAAATTATAGTATATATTATATCTTTTTTCTATTGTGTGTTCTTCCTTTACAACGGTGCTATTTGTCTCAATATTTCGTTTAATATCAGTGTTGTGATCGACGCTTCCTTCTAATGTTGGTAAAACCTTAAATCCGTTCATTTTGTGTTTTATGTGTGTAGAGCCATAAAATATGTTATTATCATAACTGTGGATATTATTTATTCTGAAAACAGTATTTTCTGCTAATAAACATCCCTTGGGAGATATCGCTTCTTTAAATATATATGTATCTTCTATTTTAAGTTTGGTATTCATAACATAACAACAAGAATTTGATGGAATGGTGACACGTTCAATAAATGTGCCATCAACAGAAAAAATAGCTCCTACTATACTTGAAGTCCGATAATTATTTGTGATAGTGTGTTCCATTTCTATATTATTACTGATGAAATATTCAGTAAAATATATAGTTACAGTAGCATAACGTAATTCATCTTTTTTCACAAGTACATAAAACAAACTCGGTTCAGTGTAAGCTCTTGCCCATCTTGTCAAAGTCTCTTTAACGTCCATCAGAATCCCTCCAAGCTCATAACACTGCCATCGGGGAAAGTAATTGCCGTGACTTCTTCCGATGAACTACCCTTATCCTTGACAGTCAAAGTAAATACCCTTGTCTCTTCTGTCTTGTCGGAAAGCAGCCAAGTCTCCGTTACTGTGCATTTTTCGGCATCATATACCGCTTTCGATGGGTGATCAAATTCATAGTCGGTTATAACCTCTGCATACTTATTCCTATAGTCATGATTCGGCAGATACAGCCTTACCCTCTGACCCACAGTCGTAATATTGCTTTTCTTTGCATCTATCATATAAGCGGCGCCCTCGGTCTGGATTTCCCACTGAACTGTGCCGTCATCTTTGGTTTGCTGATCTGAAACAAAACCGATGAGAGTCTTGTCATAGCCTGCCTTTTTGAGTGAATCGGCAGACAAAGAATTAGGTTTTTGTATAATGTTTGTGCCTAACGCACTAATTCGATTGCTCAAATCCTTCTTCATAAATACATTCCTTTCTTATCATAAGTGCCTACTTGACCTCATGCAGTCTCGCAGACAGAAATAGGGGAGCCCATAAAGAGCTCCCTTTGTAAAATTAGCGTTTGCCCCTTTGCTTGTTATAAGCCAGAGTGATTGACTTGTTTAAAGCATCGGTGTATTCGATAAAGCGCTCGTCCAGCTTGTTTTCGATAGCGGATATTGTCTTTTGGTCAGCGTTGCCCTCAATGTTTATCGTACAGTTAAACGCAGGCTGAGTGTTGACCTGAACCACATCGGCAGGCTCGATAATCTGATTGGTCTTGATATTCGAGTTGATAGGAATATCAGCGCTTCTCGTAAACGCCTGAATTGCCTGGGCAACAATTTTAGCTTCTCCGCCGGTTGCCTCGGTTATAGGAACGATACCCTTTTTGCGAGCCCTTTGCTGCCTCATGTAGTCTGCGAAAGAGCCGGTAAATGTTCCGCTTTCAAGCGCCTTTTGATAGTCAGACTTATGCTTATCATGTTCAGCCTTTGTGGTTGCATTGACTTTGTGACCCAGACCCTCAACAGGCTCGCCGTTGATCGTGACAAGCTTCTTTGTAATCTTACCCGTCTTGGGGTCGGCAACGAGGTTATATCCTCCGACAGTATTGCCCTTAGCTTTATTGTCGTCGCTCTTACTATCGGCATTTTGCTTTTCGGCATTGTCGTTAGACTTTTTCATCTCTTCCGTGAGAGCTTCGGTAGCTTGGGTGTTCGTTTTTATTGCCTCGCCATCATAAGCCGCACCTTGGAGCTGGTTGATGTCATAGCCCTGCAATAAGAGCTGAGTAAGTATCTCCGCACCCTTTTTGTAGAGTTCAGCGCTGTCCTCGTGAGCCTTCTGAGCAGCAGCGTCCGCTTCGTCAACGGTTGTATAGTCGCCGCCCATGAAGATATCCATATTCTCAAGCTTGATACCCTTAGCCAACTGGCTTATGAGATAATTATACAGGTCGTCCTCATAGGTTTCGCTGTTAAGATCAACTACGGATTTTCCGTCGGGCTTAAAGGGAGATACATTAAACGCTCCATCGGGGTGCTGGTCAGCCTTTTGCCAGAGGCTTTCGGAAATAGCCCAGATGTCCTCGCTTATTATTTTGCCTTGCTTTTCTTGACTGACAAGATATTGCTCGAACAAGTCAGCGAGATCGCTGTATGTCAATGTCGAGCCGTAAATAGTACCGTAATTACCCTCGGTATCATGTACAACCGATGTCCTGTGGTTAATATCTACATTGCCCTCGTGTCCCTTTTCGCCATAGTTGGAAGGAACCTTTTGAAGCTCTGCATAGAACGCATTCCACTCAGCAATGAGTTTTGTCACCTCGTCACTTTGAGGCGCAGCGGCATTGCTCGATTTAGTGGTCTCTGCAGCTGTAGAATTACTGCTGTTCAGGTCAAGCCCAATGTTCTTGGCAGCCTCTTCCGTAGTACGGTTGTTCTCTTCCGCCAATTCATCGACCATTCTTTGAGCATCGGAAGTGGTAAGCGTGTCGTCGGGAACATCTACGCCGGCAGCGGAAGCCTGAGATTGACTGAAAGACATCTTCTTGTTCAAAGCTTCGAGCGCTGTTGTACCATCGGCGCTGGACAAAAGCTGGGCTATAAAGTCAGGATCAAGATTGTATTGCTGTGCTAAGAGCGCCGTCAGAACCCTTGTCAGATTGTTGATAGGCGTCTCGATTTGCTTGATTTGTTTTTCACGTTCCTCGATCTCGGTCTGGATAGACTCGTCACGGGCTTCTTTTTCTTTTTCAAGGGCGTCGATCTGCTTTTCAATAGCATCTGTTACGGAGTCCTGCTTTGCGTCCTCGTATTCCTTTTTAGCCTGTTCATACTCTTCACTGTCTGCCTGAGCTTCCCAGCCGTGATTGGTCAGTACGATATACTTTTTAACACTTGCTTTTTGCATCGCAAGATACTTGTCTTGTATGTCGTTTGCCTTTTCACGTTCTTTGTTCTGCTCTTCGAGCTTCTCTTTTTCCTTGTTCAGAGCCTTGATGCGCTTGTCCATCATCTTGTCGTATTCGTCTTGGACATCGTTCAATGCGTCGATCTCGTCCTGATAAGGCTGGGTCTGCAACTCGGACATTGCGTCTAAGCCGTCTATCTGTTTCTGAATTTCACTCTTGTAGGCTTCAAGGATGTCTTTTTGTGTCTGCAAATCTTCCTTTGCAAATTCTTTCTTGTCCTTGTAATACTTTTCCCAGAGCTTAGTGTATTCGTCAATATAGTCGTCAGATGAGATAAGTCCGGCTTCAAGCTGATTGTCGAGCTGCTCTTTTTCGTACTCAAATGCCGATGTTACGTAACTCTTCTGTTGTTCAAGAGCATCTTGAAGTGCGCCGGTCAACTGTTTAGAATTGCCAAGCAGGGCTTCCGAGAGATAGGGAGCCATAGCTGCTAAATCAGTAGCATCCCATGTGCCTGTTTCTATGCCCTTTTGAATTGATTGAGCAACTGCATTGGGAAGTTCTTGACCTTCAAATACTTCTTTGATATCATCAATGATGCTTGGATCGATTATTTTACCAAAATCAATAGAGCTTTGAATTCTGGAAGTAATGTCACTGAATGCGTCTCCTGCGAGCTTTTCAATTTCACGAAGATTAGCTTCATACTGTTTCTTACCATCTTCTGTATTGCCAATCTTTGTACCCGGAGCGTAATACTGTTCATTGAGAGCAGCAAATTGCTTTTGATATTCAAGGGCACTTATCTGCAGGTCTTCACGAGCATTGTCAATGATAAGTTTTGCGTCATCAAAGTTTTCCTGAAGCCGAGTGAGCTTAGCATTATATATTTCCTCTTCGCCACTGTCGATCAGATCTTGAGCTTCTGAATCATTAGATGCTGCTGTATTCTTTAAAGTGGTGACAGCCGCTGCAAAACCTTGGTCATATGTTTCTTGGTTTATTTCACCCGTAGCTAATTGATGTTTGAGATCCTTTACCGTCTTATTGAACTTATTAACAGCATCAGAAGATTTGAACGATTCAATAATGGATTTTAAAATCTCATCTAAGAACGTCAATTCTTCTTTACTATCTTCTATAGCATCTCCTGTGGCATTTATTCCATTTTCAAATTTGCCCATTCGCATAGCGGCTTCTTCAAGTTGTTTTGTTGTATATTTTCCACTCGCTTGCATATCAGAAAGAATCTGAGCAGAGTTTTTTCCTTCACTATTTGCTCCGCCAAGCTTTTCTTTAAGGGCTTTAAGTTTTGTCTCGAATACTTCTTGAGCAGATGAAAGCTTATCAGTAGTGTTTTTCAGTGCTTTATACGCATTGTCCAGTCCGCTGGTTTTCTTTATCATTTCAGATAGAGTAGCGTTATCCAGATCGTTTAATACTATTTTCCCGTTATTAACACTGAGATACTTCTGCCAATCAGGAACTTGCTGCATAAAATCAAGGGCGGTAGTTAGATCAAGTTCGTTATATGCAGCCATTTGATTACGCATTTCAAGTATTTTACTTGTTATAGTCTCAAATTTATTTGCCGCACTATCAAGTATAGACACCCAGTTCTGAGTAGAGTTTTCCAGTTGTTCGAGCAAGAATTGGTATTGAGCTGTTTCGGCATTTATATCTTTGATTTTATTTTTTCTGTCGTCAATCTTAGCGTTGATTTGCTCATTCTGTTCGATGATCTTTTCATATTTATCAATATTCTCGGTAGCTTGTTTTATGCCTACTTCATCGTTTAAAGAAGTGTATTTACTAAGTTTGCTTTCCCAGAATGTCAACATTTTCTCGGGATCATCAGTTGTATATAAATTATTTTGAAGTTCAGCTATTTCTTCTTTGATTTTTGTTTCTTCTTTTTTGTTTGCCTTTATTTCATCTGAAATATCTTTTCTTTCGGAAGAAACAAACTTTTCTCTTGCCTCAGCCATTTTATCATATGCTATAACATATCCATTGGCTGTTTTTTCAACTGAACTTAAAAGATCAGGAGAAAGTGAGAGTATTTCATTTATTTCGCTGTTATCCATCGTTTCGCCGGTCATCATTTTTGACATAGCTGTATCGAATTTATCAACTTTGTCTCTTGTAGTATCCATTTGCTCTACAAGTACAGAGAACGATTTGGTTACAGCGTCAGTGTCGCTGGCTGTTGTAGATTCAATAATACCGAGATCTGCAAATGCCGAAATGATACCATCTATCGTAGTACCGTATGTCTCTTGTGCGACAGCTAAAAAGTCAGTAAGACCATTTTCAGCATTGTTTAGGTAAGCTTTTGCTTCTACGTCTGTCTTACCATTAAATGCTTCAGATATAGTTCCCCACTTTCCGTTATTGCTAATGCCGGCAGTAATCGCATCCCGAAGTTTTCGTTCAGATATATCTTGGTCAAATGCGCTAAACATCTCGTTGAAATAATCGGCAACATTCTGATGATTTGCAGCTTCTTCGATGTCTAAAATTCCATCTTTTAATTTACTTAAGCTTTCAATTTCCTTATTTATTTCATCAGTATCACCGGAGACAACAGCTTCATTGTAATCATCGATGGCTTGCTGAATTTTGAGATAATAATTGTAGGCATCATCATTTGCGATAATTCGCTCTTTTGCACTACTCTCATAAACTTCTTTGCTTGATTTATAATCTTCGGATTCTGCTAAACCTCGTCTGCGTTCTGAAAGTTTATTTCTCCACTTGGCAGCTTCTTTATCATTGGCCTCGAAGTTATCGTTGATGTATTGAATCAATGAATCATAAATTTCAATCATTTCTTCATATGTAACATCATTAAATGTTGTAGTTCGAGTTATTAGATCACGCTGTCCGCCAAGTTTCTCAGCTTCTTGACGTAATTCTTTCTTTACGTCTGAATTTGTAGAAAATGCTTCTGTAAAACCTGCAAGAGAAAATTTTGACATTGCACCCTTTGATAGAGGTGCATTCCAGCCGGTTGTATTTGTCTGTGTAAGATATTTCTCAGCAGCTTCTTCTCCTGCGTATCCTCCGTTATTTAACATTTCCTGAGCTTTAAGCTTTTGGATTTCTCTAAGCTTAGCAATTTCTTCGTCACGCTTACCATTAACAAGATCAATTCCTGCAGCTTCTTCTCCGTAGGTGTCATATAAATCATTCTGAATTTCCAGAAGGTCTTTTTTCTTATCATAAGCTTCTGAATCGGTTAAAGTCCCAGACTCTATAGCATCTTTGAGTTCTTTTATTTTATCTATGTTGTCATTGATGGAATCATTTTCAGTATTAAAAGCATCAGCAAGTTCGTTTGCCTTTTTGATTGCGTCTTTCTCAGAGTTTATCCACGCAGCAAGCGCAGAAATTCCCGCCTGAACAATCAAACTGATTCCAAACGATAGAGCAATATTTGCAGCTGTCATAGCCGCTGCCTCTACTGTTTTGGCGGCAGCGGTAGCACGAGCCTGATGTTCATAGATTTTACCGGACTTGGCACCGAGTGTTTGTTTTTGCGCAAAATCTGCTATGCCGGTATTTACGGTTCGTATAGAATTATCGAACTCACGATATGCTTTCTGGGCACTCTCAACGGTTTTTTTATTATCTTCTACAGCCTTCTTAGCCTGTTCGTAGGCATTGTTATCGAGAGACGGCTTAAACAGCCCCAGATTATTTTCTGATTCTTTCAGAACTGCCTGCGCATCGTCTATTTTACCCTTAAGCTCAATATAGCGGTCAAATATCTTTTGAATATTGGTATTGTTCTGAGCATAATCAATATAGGTAGAGCCAATATATTTTTGATATCCTTCTTCGGAAACTGCCTTGTTGCCGGCAACGCATGTTGCAAGGTAAGCGTTTACGGAATCAGTTGCTTCGTTTGTGCCTTCTGCAATGCTTTTCCAATATTTATATGAGTCAGAAGAAAAGTCTTTAATTTTCTCCTTAGCTTTGTCAAGTTTAGTTTTGATCTCTTTTTCATCAAGAATAATATCAAATATATTATCTTTATTTTTCCATCGTTCTTTTAATTGCTTAATAACCGAAGCAGGTTGGAATATATTCAATCTGTTATCATAGTAAAATAATTGTGAGAAATTATTTTACTTAAAGTGTTGACAAAAAGCCTCTTCAGTGTTATGATTTATAATGGGAGGGGATAATATGGAAATATTTAAAGCAGAATATCAAATATGCCCAAGGTGTTTAAAGTATCATTCTTTAGGTGCTTATAAAAGATGTATTTATTGTCGTTATGAACATTTGATCACTTATACATTTGAAGCACCTCGTAATGATAGCTGGTCGAGCAAAGAAGATGCAGACGGTCATGCTAATTCCGATGCTCTCTACGGAAACCCTGAGTTCTCCGAAAAGCTCTACAAGCGCCGTCTGAGAGACGAACACGCTATCGAAATGCGCCACTTAGAATTACAGCGCAGTCAGATTGCCGAGCAGAAAAAGGGCACGTCTGTTCCCAAATGCCCTACCTGTGGAAGTACGAATGTAGAAAAAATATCCACAGCTCAAAAAGCTATTGGTTTTGCTTTGGTTGGATTGTTTAGTAGTAACTTGGGTAAGACTATGCACTGTAAGGATTGCGGATATAAGTGGTAGTGATTCGGAAAAGGAGAGAACCGTTATGAATTCAAGTAATGATTTCAAATTTAATTCATTAAATATTACTCCTATTCCTATATCTGATTTTATTTTATTACCAATGAACATATTTATCACAGATGAAGAAGGAAATCGTGTTAAAAAAGTAACCTCTATTTATGAAGCAAAATTCAAACGTTTGGGATATTTTGAAGATTTAAACGCTTATGAAATTATAAAACAAATTAAAAATTTTTTTAAAGCTCCTTCAAAAGAACTATTTAAACAGATATGTACTTTTTTATGCGTAAAGGAAACGAATGTGCTATATGAAAATATTGTGCAGATCTATGAGCATATTCACGCATTTAGATCGACTGATGAAAATCGGAAAAACATTATGTTTGTCAATAGTTTCCTTAAAGAAATGACAGCTTCTTACGTCAACGATCAAGAGTGTATGTTCGCACAATCTAATGAAACAGATGAAATATTTCCAGAAATTCCTATATTTCTAAATGAAAATAAGTGGGATCTGCATATTGCACCAATATACAACAACGGTATTATTCTTTTTTACACTATGTATAAATGTTCTAAATGCGAAAAAGAAAATTTTAATTTTATCTCAGTCAAATATACCTTTGTGCCTGATTTCGTTGCGATTATAAACGAACTTAAAAAAACATCTTGCGATTGTAAAACACATTTTTCACTTAATGGAATTCGTGGAATTAGTTATCATTTTTTCCCTGATAAAACATTGCGATATAATTTTCGACACAATGTAGACGATTCAAATCGAATCACCTTTAAATATAAAGGACGAACAGCTCGTATTTTTAGTTCAAAATCTCAAAATGATTTATTAAGCGCAAAGATTTGTCTTAACGCTAACTTAAAAATAAAAAATACCTTGCCTGAATGGATAGATAATTTTCATAAAATTAAAGCAGATTCTAACAAGTTAGAAATAACAACACAGAAAGTTTCCAAGGACTCAGAGCCTATAGAATCTACCCCAGAGATTGATGTTAAACTCGGAGATGTATTCTATTCAAAAAATAAATCCATCTGTAATCATCATTTCTATAGGGTAATAAGTGTTGAATCATACGAAGTAGATATACAATGCACAGAATGCGAACAGAAAAGGCATATTTTCAAATCAACATTGATAGAAAATTACAAGTTTGCCTATCACAGCGATTTTATTGATTCAACAAAATCTTCTCAGAAAAAGATCGAATCTTCGCCAAGTCTATCAATGCAAAAAAAGAAGATATCCGTTGTTGATGTAATTGTGTTAAGCACTTCGAAAAAATGCTCAGAATTTAATCACACGATTGTTGATTACATTGGAATATTACCCGTGTATCACAACGATCAATGCAAGAATCTTGAAATTAATATTGGCTATTGTAAGCAGTGTAATAAATATATTATGCTTACATCCGATTATATCAAAATTAACGGGTCTCCAATTTGTGAAGTCAGGGACCAAATCACTGGTAAAATATATAATAAAGGTTATAATATATACGACTCTAATTCCACCGAATCAGTACTTCATTCATATGGATATAATGTACGAGCTGGGAATGGACTTTCATCGATAGATCGTAGAAATATTCTACTTAACATACTTAAAAATGGTGTGTGTTCTAAGAGTGAAATTATTTCCCATTTAGATTATTGCATCAATATGGCTTCCGGAAAGAGTAATATGAGCGTTGCCATTCATAAATGGAAATCGGATTTGCAATTTATTCGTGAATACAAGATCAATGCCGAAAAAGTAGCCATTGGATCCATTACCCTGAAATATAATAAAATCAAACACCGCTGAAACTTATAGATGTTTAAATGTTGTCCCAATCTATTTTGTTGGCAGATAGAATAACATTGTTCTTACATTGTTTATCTTTTACCATACCACGCACAACATCTATAATTGTTTCGGCTTCACCGTAGGTTATATTATTGTCGTGAAATAAATTTATTATATCCATAGGCATATCAAGGATTTGCCTGTTATGAAGAAGAAATTATTCTGTAATCATTTTATCACCACCTTAAATACAGAAAAAGGAAGATAATTTTTAAAAGGATAAATCCAATAATAAATGAAGTAATAGCAATTATTAAAATCTCTCGTAGATTGATTTCCTTTTTTTCAAATTCCACAATCTTTATTGGATCTGGAGTTGGTGGAGATATGGCTGTAATATAATTACTGTTTTCTTTCGTCAATACGACTCTTTTTTTACTCATTGATTAATTCCTTTCTTTTATTAATATTATAAAATGATATAACACATATCAAATAATATGATGATTGTAAATATCAATGGTAAAGATTACTCTTCTTGCACCATTGAAAAATTCTCATTTTCAATATCCCACGAATATTCTACACCGAAGTTAAAGGGATGTGGGTAAATTATTGTACTTCCACCATTCTTAACTATTTCATTTAACTTTTCTTTATCCCAATCAAGATAAAAGCGTTTCACGTTTTCCAAATGTTTACCATTGACAGTAATGGAAAATGGTGTCTCATAATTTGTAATATCAGGGTTGGTTTCAATGATAATCTTTAATGGTTTCTCGTTAATAACCATATTATCTTTTTCAATCATATTATATTTTCCTTTCTTGGAGTGATTTCTACGAAATTAACATATTTAAGGTAAAATGTCAAGACATTTCTCTATCTTTTACGTTGATAGATAACGTTGATAACTCCATACTACTTCTGAAAGTGTCTTTACACTTGAGCATGGACGTTCTTGCGAACGAGATTGGACTGTCTCTCAGACAAGTATCCAACGAACAGATTACTTGCCAACCGACTTACAGTCTCTGAACCGACCGCAGAAGGTCTCACCCTTCAATTTTTATCCTTATGGACTTAGCGGTTTGGCTGCTGATTTCACATTATTAACCCCGTTAGCTTTTGGCATAGGGGAGCCGTTCTGTTTTTTCTGAGTTTCCTCACCATGACGAATGCCTTTTCAAGCTGCGCTTTGGTAGAACGGCGTTAGTGATTTCCAGCAATTTTCCGGTTTGTGCATTTGCTCAGTTACCTGAACAAAGGGCATATTAATACCTAAAATGCCATCAGCCTTTTGGCCCTTATTCTTTATTGAAAGTCCGGCACTGATAGCTGTAATTATAGTGGGAAGAGCTTTGATCTCATCGAAATATTCCGCCCAGCTGCTATCTGGAGCAATTTTTTCGAATATCTGACTAAATGACAGAAGTGAATCGGTAGCTCTTACGATTGCGTCTCCCGTGGAGACAAAGAATTTTATAAGACCAGAATCAATGACATCGTTGCTTAATTTCTGGTATGATGCTTTGAGTTGTGCTATGCGACCCTCAATAGAATCTACATATGTTGCGTTTTCATCTAATGCGGATCCTGCTGAATTTAAAGAATCTACCAGAGCTGAAGACGCAGTAGTCCAGTTATTCAGCAAAGCTGAAACCTGATTTGCTCTTGTCTTGCCTGCGATAGTTTCAAGTAAACTTGCACGGTTAATATCACTCATATCAGCCCACTTATCGGCTATTTCACCCATAATTTGATATGTTGATTTAAACGTGTCTTCATCAAGCATGATATCTACACCAGCAAGTCCTTTGATTTTTTCTCGCAATTTAGAAACAGAATTACACATTCCGTCAGTATCTTCGCCTGCTGCCTCAAGAGATGAAGATGCTCCACGAAGCCTCATTGACAAAGTTTTCAAGGCATTGCCCGCACTTGCACTGTCCTGTGTAATTTCTGTTATGGCTGTAATCATCGCTGCTGATTCTTCCATTGTATTGTTTGCCGTTGCTAATGCCGATGCTGATTCTCTTAAGCCCTGTCCTACATCCGCAGAAGCAAGAGCATATTTGTTACCTAAAGTATTAAATGTATCAACGATCTTAATACTATCCTCAGCGGTAATATTGAATGCTTTCATTGATGATACTATGTCATCTGTTGCGGTATTGATATCCAAATCTCCTACATTTGAATACATTAAAGCATTGTTAGCCAACTCAGAAGCTTCTTTGAGGTTGTAGCCCAAACGGCTAAAACCAGTAGTTGCATCAATTACCTGCTGCATAGTTGATCCAAGATCACGAGCTTGATTAGCCGCAGAAGTCATAAATTTTTGATATGTAGATTCAGTCTCTTCACTTACACGTTGAAGATTCGTCATCCCGGTATCGAGTTCTTTGACCACAGAAACCATCTGTTTAAGATAATTTAATGCTTGATACGTAGCTCCACCGATCATTGCTTTAAGCCCAATCTTTGAAGCGATAAAGCTAAGTTCGTCGCCTAAAGATCTTCCAGTCAAGCCCTTGCTCATAACAACAGATTTCAGAGAATTAAATCTCGCAGTAAGTTCATTCAATGATTTTGCTGATCTATCAGCATTTTGAACCGATATCATTAATTTATTAAACTCGGCAGAAAGACCACCGTCTTGATTGATCCTACTGTTTTTGTCTATAAAATCCTGAATTTTAAAGATTAAATCATCAAATTTAGAGCTGAGTTTCTCTGCGGAACCAGCGATATTATCCATACCTTTGAAATCAGAAGCTTTTTTCTTGAGATTATCTACTTCTTCAGAAATTAATGTTACCTTACCAAGAAATTCGTTGATTTCCTTATTAGAGCCGGTTGTCAGATCCTTTTGTTCATTTTTTAATTTCTCAATTTGGGCAATTAAATCTGTTATCTTATTATAATATTCATCACCTTGACCGCCACGATTAACTGTGTTTTTCTTGGCGGCTTCAAGTGTATTTAAAAGCTTATCCAGATTATTGACAGATTTATTGATATTGGTAAACCTATCGGTAGTTTCATTCAAAGCCTTCATTGCATTGATGATTTCTTGAATATTTTCGATATTATAATTCGATGAACCACTGTTAATATTCTGAATTTTCTTATCAAGTGCTTCTTTCAGACTGTTATAAGCTACGAGCTGGTCTCCACTAAAGGTGTCATTAAACTTATTCTTTATTTTGTCTAAGTCCTTGCTCATCTTAGAGGCAAAGTCTGTGTTTGACATTGTAGCCGAATAAGTTTCTGCTGTGTTATTGCTTAACTTGAGAACGTCCTGTATTTTTTTCTCAAGAGTATTCCAACTATCAATAATAGCTTTATTTTGATTTAACCATTCTCCCAAAACATTTGCATCATCAAAATTTTCTAATGGATTTATTTCGCCCAATGTGTTAACTGTATTTTGAAGTTCTGATGAGAGATCTCTGGAAATATTGGAAAGTGCCCCGGAAACATTCTCTTTCATCTTAGATGCAGCATTATAAGCGTCCTCAATGCTCTTTTGAACCTTGTCATATTCATTTAGCTGAGATTTAGACGGCTTAGGAACTTGCGGTTCTTCTTGTCTTTGAGCTTCTCTTACTGCTCTTTGAGCAGCCTTTTCACGAGCATTGGTGATGGCGGCCTCAACATCAGCCTGAAGTTGTTTTGTATCTAAGCTTAATCCAACGTTTTTCATTGCTTCGCCAAGATCAGTTTTCAATCCATTCTTGGCTTCTTTAGTTAGTTTAAATGATTGGATTTTAACATTTTTAATGCCCTGACCAAATGCTTTTGGATCGACTTTTAAATGCTGTATGTTCAGAGTTTCCTTAATATTGTTATTGGTTATTTCAATAGGAACCTTTTTCAACTCGTCGGCGATTTGTTTTTTTAGTCCTTCAACATTAGGCGTGAAAGAAATTGGAATAGGATTATTTTCTCCGAGTGCAGCAACAATTTGCTCACGAATAGAGGCAACCTGATTTTCATTCAGAACATTATAACTTTCTGTCAAGGTGCCGTTAGTTGTGTCTTCAGAAGGTTTATTTTCAACGGGAGTATTGCCAATACTGATTTTAAATGGCTTTTCAACTTTTGCCTTTAGATCATCAACAGCATTACTGATTGAAGTTACAGATTCAACCTCAGACGCCGACGCCACAGTCATCTCTTCAGCTTCGGCTTTGATTGATTCGGTCTTTTCATTGATGTGTTGAGTTAAATTTGTTACAGCCTTATCAATTTCATCAAAGTTTTGAGCCTCTGAAGCTAAGATATTAGATGACGGAGATCCAACTTCTGATTGATTGTTATTGGCCGCTTGCCTCTCTAAAGCTTTACGTTTCTGCTCTTCTCTGGATTTTTCAGCAACTGATATATTTTCAGGGACAGGTGCCTCTTTTGGCTCAACTGCATTGGATGCCTCTTTTTCAGCTTCGGCTCTTTTACGAGCTGCTTCAGCTATAGCATCCTGCTCTTGCTTCTGCTTCTTCAAAGATTCTGAGTATTTTGCTTGGATATTAAATATATCTTCTTCATAATTTTTATATTTAGAAATCTCATTCAAATCTAAAGAAGCATCCTTTATCTTCCCACGAACAGCTTCTCCACGGTTTGCAAAATCAGATGAATAAAAGTCTTGACCTTTAAATGTATCATACTTTTCCATAATAGCATCAACACTATTAGACATCGACTTTAAGTTTTGCTTTAAAACATTGAATTGCTTTCCAGACGTTACTTTCTGCGAAATCATTCTCTGGAATTTCTGATTATATTCATCAATTACAGCCTCATATTTCTTTGCATCTTCCTTGGCCTGCGCCATTTGATTTTTCTTTTCAGTATTCGTGCCGATTCCAGACTGCAATTTATTCATCAATGCGTCAAGTTTTGTGCTATCCTGAATTGATATGTCTCCATTTTTACTCTTTAAAACAAGAGCAGAAAGTTCGTTAGCTTTACCCTCGTAGTTTTCTACAGTAGCAATAATATCCTTGACACAAGACTGCATATCTTGCAGCCTTTTTATTCTTGCATCGAAATCGGTTTTATCTATTTTTTGAGATGTAAGCTCATTAAAAGCTTGTACTGCTTCAGATAATTTTTTATATGCTTCAGTTTCCTTATAGAGTTCTTGAGTGTTGGCAGTTGATTTCTGTGGATCATCATCAGCAATATCGTTTTGAGGCTTGTTGTTTCCGACCTTTAAGTCTTTAAGTGATCCTGCCAAATTAAACTTTTTATTTGACATCTTCCCTTTATATGAGTTCTTTTCAAATTCAGCAATTTTTTTATCTATCTTTGCATCAAATTGATTTTCAAGTTGCTTAAACTGTTCGGCCAATTCCTCTGCAGTGGTGCCAAGATTTTTCAGACTGCCATCTTCATTGAAGTTCCCTGACATTTTTTCAATTTGTCCGCTAAGTCTTTTTAACCCACTCATACCTTCGGGGATATCTTTCAAAATTTCCTCTGCCTTATTCATTCTTTCCTGAAGTGCTTTAACGGCTTCTCCAAGTTCCTTAATAGTTTCAGGGCTGCCAGCCTTAACAACTTGTTCTCCTTCGCCTACTTGTACAGAAGTAGCTTTAAGTTGTTCAAGCTCGTCTTTGGCACTCTGTGCCTCTGCTTTTACTTTTTCAAGAGCAGAGGTAAGATTATCATAATCTTCTTGATTTATCACAAAACCATCAGAACCAACTATTGAATCAAACTCTAATTTATCATTTAAGTCACTTATTTTTTGATTGAGTTCATCAATCTTCTGCTTGGCAGATTCAAGAGCCTGTTCAGTAGTTAGAAGTTTATTTTTGATATCATCAGGCTGATCAGCAGTTGTGCGATACTCTTTTATTTTGGCGGTCAATTCCGTAATCTGCTGCTTATACTTTTCAACTTCGGCGGTAATATCGGCATAATTTTTCTTAAGTTTTTCAGCTTCTTCAGATGATAGCATTTCATCACTATTTGGAGTGTCACCGGCACCACTTGTCAAACTATCGTTGCCGCCAGTTAAAGCTCCTGAAATAGAACCAATACCTGATGTGTCAACCCCCATCTTTTTCAACCCAGTAATAATAATTTCTCTTTGTTCATTCAGCTTATTGATATCTTTCGTATTAAATATTGCTTCAACGAATCCCGGAGCTAAAGAATTATAGCTATTTATTTTTGCTATCAGCATATCGATGTCAGACAAGCGTTCCTTTAAAGTTGAAATTTTATTTTCAGCTTTAGCGCTACTATCAATAATTGCCTGCATATTTACTTCGTTTAACGTATCAATGTCATATGATAATGCTTGTGCATGCGCCGCATATTCTTCGCTATAATCATCAGTCTTACTCGGTTCGTTCATATCTCTTGAAAGAGATAGAGTATCTTTAACAGTTTTCAGATACTTTTTATACATCTCCATATCGTCAATTTTCCCGACCTTTGAAGATTCTTCACCCAAACTTTTTAACGCTGTTCGGAGAGCTTCTATTTGCGCAACGGTATCATATATTTCGTTTTCATCTGTGTTATGATTAAAATTATTATAAAGGTCGATTAACTCTTTAAGTTCATCTTTTAACTTCTGCGTTTCATTTGTTATTTCAGAAATATTTGAACCACTGGTCATAGCCTTAATGTCAGAGTCGGTATAACTCTTACCAAAAGTGTTTGCATCAGTATTGTTGTTTAAGAAACTTATGAATTCTTTAGTTATTTGTTCTTTCATATCCTTAACATAAGCAACGTCCTTTGCTTTTTGCTGCAAAATCGCTTTAACATCAATATTGTTAGCATTAAGCTGCTCAGAGATCTTTTTATTATTCAGCAACTGTTCGATTTCTTTAGGGAAACGGCCATTAAGAGCGATTGTGTCGCTTCCATTTTTTGCCGCAGAAAATGCTTTCGTTTTAAAGTATTTGTTTATATATGCTTCAAGCTTATCTTGTGAAAAATTCTTAGCAAGCTGTTTCATGTCGTATTCCAGTTGATCCTGTAAATTCTTTTTCTGCTCCGCAAAGAATTTATCACCCAGCTGAGTTTTCAAAATTTTGCTCAAAGAATCATTAGCAGACTTATCAATTTCCTTAGCGAATTTATCTATTGACTTGTCGATACCTTTTATATCAAATAATTCCTTACCATCGAATTTAATAGACTTTAGCTCGATTTGATCTATCTCTGCGCCGGTCTCTTTAATTTTTTGGTTTAGCGCAGTTATATCTTCAATAACATATTTTAAACCTGCCATAGCAAAAACCTGTTTGGTTTTGCTTTCTGCTTTTTCAACAAGTTGAATTAAATCATTATATCTTTGTTGAGCAAGTTTTGCATCATTAGCCAACTGCTCTCCTATTTTAAGATTATCATTCTTTTGACTTATTTTCTCAAGAGTCCTTTCAAGAGATTCTAATCCATCTTCGGCACTCTTAGAATTTATGCCGACATCTAACATAAGCATATTTCCTGCCATGTATTATTACTCCTTTCAACACAGGGCAGTCATCTGCCCTTAATTATTAATTTCGTTACATACAATTGAAAGCTCATTCTCGTTGTCGCAACTAATTTGTACTTCAACTTCATCTCCACTCTGTAAATTCAGCGAAAGTAATCCCAGAATGCTTTTGGCGTTTATCATTCTGTCGTTCTTATAAATCCATATATTGTAAGGTTTGCTTGTAACTCCATGAACAAAGTTAGCTGCTTTTCTTCCTGTTATGTCGTTATGTAAAGTCATTTTAGTTTTTATCATATTCAAATCTGCTCACCGCCCTTCAATCAAAAAGATCTGCAAGCGCAGCGGTTTCACTACGTTCTGTTTTCTGCAGCTGAACATATCCAAAAAGTCTGTTGCCCTTTAAAACATCTATAGCCTTTGTAATTCCGTTATTGGTTTCAAAAATCTTCTTATCAACCTGCTTGATATCTCCATCAAAATAAAGCGTAGAACCTTCGCCGACACGTCCTATAATAAGCTGAACGTGCTGGGCCGTGAGGTTTTCGGCTTCCGATACAATAATAGCAGAGTTCTTGAAGTCCCTACCTCTTATAAAACCTAAAGGCACAATTTCAAGTTTCCCTTGCATCATAAGAATATTCAAACCATCTTTACCACCAAGTGCATCAGCAACAGGAAGAGCAAAATTACAAATTTTCTCCAATTCTGTACCGGGGAGATATCCTATTTCAGGGACATCTTTGACCGAGACGTTATTCCTCAAGTAAATAATCTTGTCAAATTTATTTTGTTTTAATGCCTGCAGAGCATGACAAACAGTTAAGTATGTTTTACCGCTGCCCATCCTTCCAGTAACTAATTTAATTGTTGTATTTTTATCTTGAAGCATATCAAAGGCAAGTTCTTGTTCTATGTTGATCGGTTTAATTTTTGAAAACCAATCATTATTGATGGCTTTATATGTAACAGCAATATTCTTAATACCGTCCCATTTAATTTTGTCAACCAAAACTCCATCGTGAGAATACAATAAACAATATTCGTTAACCATTAAACCTAAAGAATTTTCTGCCATATTCTCGTAAAAATTTGCCATTTCGACATCGTTTGCAAAAGTATATTCTGTATAACCTTTGTAATCCATAAAACACACACCTTATTTATTTTTTTTATATTCTTCCAATAAGCGTTTAGCAATCATCTCTTGAAATTCATCTTTATAATTCTGTTTCAGATCGTGCATAGCCCGATTGATAAAAGCTTTTTTTTCAAAACGACTATTTTCACGATACGTTGCCCATTGCTTTTCATCCATTCTTTCTTTGTTTCTATGATCTGTAAGAGCAGGGTGGATAAGAATGTTACCATCAACTACTAATCTGGTAAAGGACAATTCATCGGTTTGTCCTGAATAAGGATCCTTCCAGCCCATCAAAGTTTCAAGCGGCTTATCGTTATAAACACTAAAGGCGCCAGTATCTTTGAATTCTGGCGCCAAGTATTTATCACTACTTACAATGTATTTTTCATCAGACATTCTGCGAGCTATATGCTTTGCAGTCTTTTTCTGTGCTTTTTTAGCAGCAGCATTTGTAACTCCTTCGGCGTTTTTCCCCGGTTTTATATCTTTCAACGTTTCAGCATGTTTTTTATAAACTTCTTTTACAGCAGGTTCAATATCTTCTTTCAAAGCTTTTTTTACTGCTGTTTTCATTATTTTTTGCAAATCAATTTGTTTGCTCATTTTCTTTTACTCCTATTTCTTCGCCCCATTTTGAAAGTAATTCTACAGTTTCAGGATTATCAAGCTTTTCAAAAATTTCTTCAATAAGCTTATTTAGCTTAGTGTTGTGCGCTTCGGCTTGTACTTCTTTTTGACGTTTTGTTTCGATAGTATTTTCCATTGTTTCGTATATTGAAGTTACCTGAATATTCTGAAAGAGTTCTTCTCTTAAAGTAAAATCAAGGGTTTTAGAATACTTCTGATCAAGACTCATTTCGGGCTTTACCCAATTAGTAAAATGCTCCATCAGAACATACCAAATAGCAAAATCCTTCATATATGGCAAGTATTCTCCATTGAGAAAGCACAGATCTGTTACTTCATCTATGCAAATTTTCATTTCTGCGAATGTTATTCTTTCTTTTATCATAATTATTTTCCTTTCTTTCTATAGCATAAACACAATCCATCATGAATTTCATCTTGAGTTCTGCCTTCTTTTGCTTTCTGCAGCAGACTACAATTTCGTGTATATCTTACACACCCGACGCAACGGTTTTCAAAATTCTTTAACGCTGAGGCATTATCAAAAATACCTATATAGTCCACCGGATATATTTCAAGCTCAATTCTTGGGTTGATTTTATCATAATAAATTGCCTGTACTCGTTCACATACAACGTTGTCATCAATCCAGACACAACCACTTTCAGTGATGGCATCAAGCATTACTTTCATGTAATTGTTGCTATCCCGATCTGTTCTGTCGAAATAAAACACACAGTCCACATAATAATGTTGATATGGGTTTTCGGACATTTTATATCCTTGTTTCCGAGTTTGATCTTTTACATACAAAGTAAAATTCGTCTTGTATTTTTTAGCCTCCGCCGTAACATAGCTTGCAGCCATTGGTCTGCCGCTTTTCATAATTGCTCTATATCCGAGATAATGATTGACCGAAGGAGGTATCGGCGAAATCAGTTTTAATTTTTTCATTAGTTCACCTCTGAAAAAAATAGGAGATAAACTTTGACATTTACCTCCTAATTTATGTTAATGATTATATTTCTTATTTGATTTATTGCGAGCGGAATCAATATCCTCATTAACTTTATCAATGATATCACCAAGAGGCATATCAGGATTTTCTTCAAAATAATCTTTCAGCTCAACTTCTTTGGTATAATTTTCAACCTCTTTTATTGGCTTATTCCAAACGGTTTCTATTTCAGGGATAGTCATATCTGTTCTTTCGGGGAACTTCTCTTCACGAGACTTACTACGATTAAAAAGAACGAGCTGAACATACTCTTCATAACATTCTCTTGAACAACAGTACGCTCTCCAGCTTTCAGTTCGTAAACAAGCCAAACAAGCATAAAAATGCTTTCTGCCACCATCTTCTCCATGAGTACAGTTAGGATTGCGGCATATGGTATTAGGTTTTCTTATCTCACTCATATAATCACCTCAATAATTTCCTTGTACTCGGGCTCAGAGCCACTAAGCACAAGTACAAAGAAAGAGGGCTTAAAGCCCTCTCCTTTGATTATAGATTTAAAATCAAACTGCGTCCTGATATACAATAAACTCAAAGAGCTCAGCTGCGGAAGTCTGACATGTATCAACAAGTGTGTTGATAGTAAACTCTTCAACAGTCTGATCTCCGCCCATAGAAATGGAGAATTCGCCGGAGAACTGACCTCTGGGAATTACGAACTGACACTTGTACTCATTATCGCAAACATCGGTACCAATGCAATCAACATAAACTTTAAGAGTCTTGCCGAAAATATCAGACTTATTTACAACCTTAGAGCCATCTGCAAGATAGTCGTAGAATGCTACGATCTTAAGGTCGCCAGACTTTGCAATATCTGTAGGCAAAGTGATTACCTGAGTAGTAGGATCATATGTAAATTCGTCAGCAGAAACAGCCGCACCCTGTGTGAATTTCTTACCAAGAGCACCATTAGAAGTAAGAATACAGAGAGAAGAAATCTCTGCGCCAGTCTCGCCAACAGCCTTGAATGTAGTCTTTACGTTCTTAGCTCCCTTAGCTACATCAAGAATATCAGGCTTTCTTACCTTTACACCGCCCTCGGGAGTTTCAACCTCAGAGCCAGTCTGTGCAGCCATAAGATCGCCACAGATAAGTGCAGAAGTACCGGTTACAGTAGTTGCCTTATTCTTCTTGATCTGCTTAAGCAGTCTGTCACCCTTACCTGTAATATCCTTAGTATCCTCTGAGTTGTCAATAGTTGCTTCCTGAAGCTCATCAAGATAAAGCTCACAAACACCAGTAGTTCTGTTGTAAGCATGAATGGTTTCAAGGGAAGTAATAGTAAATCCATTGATTGTAACAGCCATGTTTTTTCCTCCTTATAAAAAAAATAAGACGGTCGTTTGCCGTCTTTTACTCATAATCAAGCCAATTAAGTTTATCTCCTAAGCCCTTAGCATTAACAGTTCCGGCATATATTCCGGAGTTTAAATTATCGACTTGATATTTTTTAACGATTTGTTTTAAGCTACACATGAAGTTATATATCGTAAGATTCTCAACTGTATCAAAATCGTATTTAAAGTTGGAATTGTTAACCAACGCAATTACCTGCTTGTCCAGTCGAGAATGATATTTTTGCTTCTTTCGTCTTTTAGCTTTTACCTTTTGACGTTCTATGATATATTCTTTAGCAGTTGTGTCTCCAGGCTTGCGATGTCTCTTTTCAATCGAATACACGGTACAAAAGATCGTTGAAAGTTGCATATACATCAACTCGTCAATCGTGATATCATGCTCCTCATCGTACAGTATAGGTAAATCATTTATTGTACTCAAACTAACTTTGAAATTAGCAAGATTTATATTTTCAAACATTAAAGAAGATTTTTCATCTAAAACCTTTTTAGGCATTCCGCCAAAAAGTATCAAAAAAGTTTGAAAATCAGTTATTTTTGTAAAATCCATTCCTGCCTCATCCAATTCAAGCATGATATCTGAAGAGGTCGAAGTAAATAAGCTAACTAAAGAATAAAAATTTGCTTCATCTTCATCTGTTCCGTAAAGCTTAGGTGAGTCACCTTTGATTTCCCCCAGCGTAGGAATATGTACTGTAATATTATCGTTAACTTTAAACTTAGTTTTGTTTAACAGACTTATATCACTCATATTTTACACCTGCTGTTATTTAAGTCATCAGCAACAAATTTCATTATTCTGCAGCGATGTTTTACACTTATGGCTTGAGCAGTATTACTGATAAGTCTCAGTTCTTTTTTGCCTATACCTTCATATCCATTGAAAAGCTTATCTATGTAAGCGGCAATAAGATCGTTTCTTACGCCACCCGACACATCATCTGTCGGCATAAGCCTTTCATGTGATACTATATAAAATGTAATAATTAACTGTTTGAATAGATAGTTTCTGTCGCTATAAACTTCCGGAACATCGACTTCAAATGCAATAAATGTTATCTCTTCTTCCGGAGCGTTCGGATATCTGATAAAGTTGAAAATATTTTTTCCTATCAAGTCTTCAGGTTCTTCGATTTCATCATTATTGATAAGTTCAACAATCTCGGGACAGTTAATCAGCATTGAGCCTATTTGCTGTTTATATTTGATTATTTCAAATGAATTAGCCATATAGGCTCACCACCTTTATAAAAAGTTGAGCTGATATCGTTCCTGTCTCATCAGAGACTTCCAAAAGAACTTGGTCGCCTATCATAGCCAGAACATTGTCAGCTTTTATTTTTATTTTGTTGTCCGCAATTATTGTTTTGAAGTTACCATCATATTCGGGCTTCACAGTGGTCAATTTCCATTGTGGGTCTATAGCGATTTTATTGCCTTCTGAATCAAAGAATTTTACAGAAAAAGTTTTATAGCTTCCACCAACTTTTATGATTGGCTCTCCCGTATAGGAAATAACACAGGATCCCTGTTTTACAGTTTGTTCCCCTAATTTATTGGGGGCAAAATAATCCGCAATCATAAGATCTAAGTTGTCATCATCACTCAGTTGTGTCTGAGAGAATGTCAGCGTCAAAACCTTATCTTTTCCATTAAATTCCTTTCCTGAAATATCACCTGCAGTCCAGTTACCACTAAGAACATTTCTGCCGGTCAAAATATAAGCATTGGGCTTATCATTGATAATATCAATTAAAAAGCGTTTATCTCTTCTTAATTTAATCGTTTCTTCATCGCAAGGAAATTTTACAACAAACACCTGTTCGATAGACATCATAACCTTAGATTCAACTGTACCAGATGCGAACTGACTGATATCTTCTGAATATCCATATCGCCCGATTATCTCTCCTTTTTCATTCTGCCATTTTAAATAGATATTACATCTATACATTTCGCCGCTTTGATATATTTCATCTTCGACATCTGTGTCAGTAATGAGAAAATGAGAGTTATTCCATTCGACAATGCTTCCGGCATAAATATGCTCTCCGGGCATAGCATTTATTTTTTTGTGATACTTTTCAGTAGAAGAAGTAATAACAACATTCTGCTGTTCTCCATCGATAAGAACATTCTTATACCCGGGAGACCTTGGAATTCTTTTATTCATTGAACGTTGAGTTTCAAAAATTGCTCGGTCTCTGCGAGTATCACCTTTTACAGTGAGACTTTGATTATACAATGACCAATTCATTCTTTCACCTCAAAATACTTTCTCTTCAATGTTCCCACGATTCGAATACATCTAAAAATTTCTCGCTTACAAATTGAGATATCTTCACAGTCTTTTATGTATTCCAATGAATTGATGATACTAAGATATTGTCCGTCATTACGAATAAATAGAATTACATCTTGTCCACCAGTCATTTCTGAAAGCAAGCTCTCAATATAGACTGATACAGTGGGGGAATATTCTTCTTTCAAAGGGAGAATTTTATACAGACGATTGATAAGAATATTAAAATAGTTCTCGCATAGTTCATCAGGAATTGGATTATATTTTGTAGTTATCATGATTTATTCAACTCCGCAATATCGCCATGAGAAAAAGTATAATTATTGATAGCAACTCTCGACTCTTTTTTACTCATTTCATATACATATCGCATTTGTTCAATAAGCTTAGCAGGGGAGTATTCGGTAAAATCCTTAGTGTTCAAACGACTTTCAAGCAGTTCATCCGAATACATTTGAGGTTTTAGCCATTCAGTAATCATACATTCAGCAATAATATCTATCATGTCATCGTCCAGTTCTGTCCGAAATTCTTTAACTTCATCGTCTCTGTCAGTGAGATTGGCATATGTCTTTACGGTTTTTGCCACTTTACGACATACAGATATCATATATAAATATAATATATCTTCTCTGTCTTCTTCGAGTAACATTAAAAGGTCATAGGCCTTTACCTTGAAAACAAATGCCTCATAAATTTTTGAATAAGGGGTAGCCATAGCCCACCTCCTTATCTTTCATAAAGCTCACACTTTAAAGCTTTTTCCAAAGCTGCAATAGTATTGATGTTGGAAAGACGACCATCTTTAATCATCTCCATAGCTTTAATACCAACGCAATTCTTAATAACAGGACTCATTGTTTTAATCTTGGTTATAAGTTCTTCTTGATTCATATTGAAAAGGTTTTCAATCTCGTCCGCAGTAATAGTATTTTCATAGAAACGATCCATCTGCAAATCACGCAGAACAGCCATGTCAACTTCAATCCAATTTTCAGTAAAGAAACGTCTATCAGTATTCTTCATAGAATATAGTTCTGCCATTTCCATTGGAATTTCCTCACCAAACTCATGCCATTCCTCGGAATAACCCACAAGTCTTTTACTTACATAAATAAGCTTGCCTCCGGTTAGATTTTTAACCATAACCTGAGCGTCAAGGGGAATTTTTCTGCGAGGAACATAAGTGGTAGAAACAGTTTCGGGCACTGTTTCAGCAGTACCCGAATCCTGTGTTTTCTCAATATCGGCAGCTTTAGCTTTTGAATATGCCATATATTCTTCTCCTTTAAATTCTCAATAGTAATTAAGACATTGTGTAAACAGCAAACTTCTTATCAGGAATAATAACCTGAATGCCTGCATTGTTTACGAACAGATAGTCCTCAGAGAAATCAGCATTCATACCGTAAGTAGGAGGAACAATAAGTGCCTCGCCTTCATTTACATACTTAATAGGCTTAGTGTTAATACCTATGATATAAAGCTGATTGTCAGGAAGCAGGAAAGAATCAGTATTTGTCTTATGGATCTGGTTGATTCTTACCATAGGAATACCATTGAAGTTGCCATAGTAACCCATGTTATACATATCTTCCTTAGCGGTCTCAGAAACAGTAGCAGTAGTAACCTTTCTGAGAGCTGCACGAGTACCCATAATTACAGGTGTCTGTCCATTATTTACTTCAACATGCTCGCAAAGCTCAAGAAGAGCTGCTTCAGAATAAGAACCAGATGCGGGAATGTAAGTAGAACCGGAATTGTTAACAAGACCTGTCCATGCAGTAAAAATATCATCGTACTGCTTCTTAACAAGAGATCTGCCAACCCTATCAATTATATTGTTGAGATCAGCTCTTCCAGACAGCATTCTGTCAAGTTCCTCGTAAACCTTTACGCCGTAAGTCTTCATATTGACAGAAATACGACTACCGCCGCCAAGTCTCTGACGTCTGAGACCCTGAGTACCACGAGCTACCTCGTCAACATAGAAAAGGGAGTCATCAGGAATATAAAACTCATTAGTATCGCCAAGAGCAAGGTTCTTGTACTCGACCATATTCATAAAGAACTCATTACCCTGAAGACCATCAATTACTGTCTTAACAATAGTCTCTTCGATGATAGCAAAGAGCTCGCCACACTTGCCGTCACGGATATCTTTCCTATCAAGATATTTCTTACCATTATTTGCAGCAACGATAGCGTTATAAACAACCTCGTGGGATTCATCAAGGGAATACTGACCGGCAGGGGCGCCGTTATATGTATCGACTGCAAGCTTTACAATATCATTTACTGTAGCCATTAAAAATCACTCCTCTCAAATCAAAGTGCAACATCAACGTAATAGAAAGTGTGCGCACCAAGGGTGTACACATCTGTAATCTTACCGATAATAGTACCAGTGCTTGTATCATTTGCAATTACAGGCTTTGTGGTAGTACCAACCTTAAGATACTTGCCCTTAGCGGGTGTGCCGGAAAAGCCCTCAGCAGTCATTGAGAAACCATCTCCGCTGTGGAAACGATAACCACGTATAACCTTGCCGGCCTCGTTAACATACTCTTCAAGACCATGATGTCTGGTCTCATCATAAATTATTTCAGGATTTGCAACGAGTACAAGCTTGGTAATGGGAGTAGAAGCTGTAGGAGCTGTTGCCTTTCTCACTTCTCTCTCATTGTCGATAAGATCGCCAATTTCAACAATTCCGCCATTTTCAATCTCGGCAGGGTTCTCGGAAACGAAATACTTGAGAGATACAAGAAGGGTGCTGTCTTCTGTGCCGCTCATACGATCGAGATTTACAACTGTATATGCCATATTATTCATCCTTTCTAATATTACTTTGTACCGTACAAATCAAACAAGTCGCCATAAGGACTGGAAGGTACGGAATCTTTTTCTACGATAGGTATTCTAACTACTCCATCATCTTTAGGTTTTGCTGAAAATGTAAAGCTTGCTTTCGCATCAGCAAAAATACACTTACATTCCCTTTCAAGGTCTTCCTTGGAATACTCATTAAGCTTGTCCTTAAGGGCTGCAAACTCAGCAGAATCTTTCAGGTTCTCAGACCACTTGTCAATAATTTCCTGCTTTTCTGCAAGAGCAAATTCAGCTTCAATCTTTGCCTTGTAATCTCTGAGTGAAGTCACCTCTGCCTGTATGGACTCATAATTTGCTCTCATTGTGTCAAGAGCCGCCTTCTCATCGGAAGTCAGTTTTTCAACGAATACTTCATAGGGATCGCCCTCAAAAGTAATGTTTTCGCCATTCTTTGTGTACTTCTGTCTGTACAGAGAGTTGCCAGACCAAGAAGCATAATCGAAGTATGTATCATATACGGCGTCTATATAGTACCAATCATTATTCTCTGTCTCGATAGGTTCAAGAAGAGCATAGAGAGCACAACGAACGTCGTCATGAGAGAGCTCAAAAGTCTTTACAAATTTATCATTTGCGGGAGCTCCGCTTTCAACTGAAGCAGGAATTTCGGGTGTAGCAGGCTCTCCTTCAAAATTTTCCGCAGGAACAGCAGGCTGCTCTTCGGGTGTAGCGTTTGTTACAATATTCTCATCCATTTGTTTTTTACCTCCTTCTTCAGTATTTTTCTTATTAAATGCGACAAGAGTTTCATTCAGCTCTTGCATGATAATAAGCATTTTTTCGTTGATATTATCTTTTTCTGCGAATGTGTCTGTAGTACCCATTGCATTTTTCATGCCTGTACCAAGCTCATTGTTAAGAAAAGTAATACCGGTGTATTTATAGTCGGTTATGTTATAGATTTTCTTGGCAGCATTAAAAGTAAATTCATTAACACTAATTTCCATAGAAAGCTTGATATTTTTATCACGCTCGATAATATCCTCAGCGTAATTTGAATATCCTCGCCATACATATCCATCTACAAATACATAGTTTTTGCCGTCATATTCAGCTACCTCATAATTGTTCGTCTCAGGAATAACACCAATGGGAACTTCTTTGTAAATCATACGATATTCTCCCTCATTGACCTTATCCTTTTCAATAGACATATCATGAGAGCCAAACTGGGGCTGGCCATTCTCGTCAAACTCAACGTTTGCAAGAATAGGAATGTTTTTCAGTGTATCTTTCGCAGAGTTCATATCATCAACGTTGAAATTTGAACCATTAGGATTTACTCCATCATGACATACTCTGAGTCTCATCTTAATGAATCGGTCAGTGTCAAAACTTTCATCAAGGTCATATGTTACTGCGAGAGAAACATTATTTAATTCGCTTAATGCCAAATTTTTCACCGCCCTTCTCAAAGAAATATTTTGTCTGTAAAAACGTAAGCGCCATCTTTGAGATTTTCTTTACAAAACTTCTTGATTGATGGTTCGTTTTTAAATATGAAAAAACCGCTACCCATATTAGGTAACGGCTCATATCCAGATTTAATCAAAGCGTCAGCAACACTCTCACTTTGTGTAATAATAAATTTCATACTGTCACCTCGATGCGTTACTGTCGTGTTCTCTTGTATTTTCGTTTGAATCGGAAATTTCTTCTCCGTTTTCTTCGGCGGTTGGGCGACCTGCTTCATCACCAGAAGCTAAAGTATATGAAGAGCTTAGAGGTATCATTTTTTCGTGCATTTTCAGGAAATCATTTTCCATAAATAGCATAGCATTCATTGCTGGTTGATCGATGCCCACTGAGGCTGCAATAGCAGACTTAACGGGCACTCCGTATTGAGCATCCTTAAGAAGTAAATCATGAAACTGTTGTCTGTGGTATTCACTTATATCCAAAATGGTTATCTGGAATTTCTGTGTACCGCTAAGATTTTTAAGTAACCTGTTTACATTACGTTCGATCTGACGATTGACAGCGAACGTCAGACACTCATCTGCTGTTATTGAAATATTCAACGATGCTGCAGTTTGTTTATCACTGCCAAAAAGCAATGAAGAAACTCCAACATCGTTATAAAAATTTCGGATAGCTTCATAGGTTTTATCCGGATCTTCTGCTCCGGACTTCTCGAAATCAAATACTTGTACATCCATCGGGGTTTCAAAAACGCCAATATTATCAGGCGTAATGTTTGTCAGCTGAGCATAAAATTGATCTGCAAGCGTTTTGTCAATAAGAAGATTTCCGGCTTCATCAGTAGGAAGCTTCAATCCAAGAGCCTTGTAATTTCTCAGGATTGAGGCGCCCTTCTGAAGATCTTTATAATCTTCAATGTCATAAATGCCCACTAAACAGCCGGCAAGAGGAATAAGAGGGTAAGTAACATCTTCAGAAATTTTTAAGCAAAACTGTTTCTTTTCATCGAGAAGCTGCCAGCGCTGAGAGGAATCTTTCTTATAAATTTCGTATTTATCAATAAATTCCTGTCCATACGATTCAAGTTCATCTTCTTTTCCACGGAAATAACTGAAATCAAAAGCTGCAATATAACAGCCATCGACTATTGAGGCTATCTTGACATAATCAGCAGGAAGCTTTCTTATGTAAAACGAGTCTTTTGTCTGATAAATGTATCCTGCAAAAATATCTTCTCTCCAAGCGATAGTCAATGCTTTGCTCATTTCATGACGTAGATTGAATATCGACATGAAATCCGTAGCCTTTTTATATGAAGCTTTAAAAGCTTTATCATTTATTTCCTTAGTGGCGTCAAACTTAAACGGATACATTATATAATTAAGCGGACACATATGAGCAAAATAATTGATTATTGTGCGATACTGTGGCGAAACTTCATATAAGTATATCGAAGCATTGCGCAGCTGTTTGGCATTAGTTTCAGGATTTTTAAGATACTTAATGATGTTTTCTTTTGTATATTTGGTATAAATAACGGAAGTATGAGTATTGCTTGCTAAATTTAAAAGTTGCACGTCGGTCAACTTAGAAAATCGCAAATCTTTCATAGCATTCTTCCATTGCTCATTGTAATTTACTTGTTCTGCCATTTTATATCACCTTCCTATCGACATACATTTAGGGCTTCTGCATTGAAGCCTAAATGAGCTCTGGGAAAGTTTAGGCTTACTCAATTTACGTTCAAGCTCATTTGCAATCTGATTTGCATAAGATAGCGAGCTGTATCGGTCTTTTCGATTTGTTCCGGTCTCTTTGATCTTTATTTCTGCTCCAACAGTCGTATATTCAAGATTAACTAATTCATTGATTAACAACGATGTCTGGATATAAGGCATTTTAATGGTGAGCTTATCTTCAGCACTCAAATTATAAAATGCCTTATTGCTTTCATATTCATCATTAAATTCCTCCTCATCAAGAAGAAGTCTCATTTTACCACGACGAATACAGTCTCTTAGAGCATATGCACATTGAGAGTTCCATTTTGTATTAGCTTTTACACTATATATAACTTTTGCAGGATTAGTGCTTGATCCTTTATAGTGCTCAGCCATCTCAGCATCGTTAATACAAGTGAAAGCAGGATAAAATTCTCCGGTTATATCATCAGTCATATCCTTAACAAGATTATCAAATACTCCAACGCCAACACCTTGAGTATCTATAACCATGTAATCACAATCCATTTGCTCAAAAATTCGTCGGATAGTCAGAGCTTGATCTTCTGTATGCCCGCCTTCCTTATTTTCAGAATAAAGAACATTTCTGATATATTGACCGTCCTTAGTAGGAAGCAGCTGAGTAACAAAAATTGATGTTGCATCATTTTTATTGCGCTTCGAACTCATTACGGCAATATCGGCAGAAAGCAATCTAAGTTCTCCCGGTGTTTTTTCGGGATACTTAATGATTTTGTTCGAGATCTGAGTATATATCTCTTTGGGATATATAGCTTCTTTGATTCTTCTGGCTTTCATCAAGTCGTCAAACCTGAAAAATGAATCTTCACTTTCGCCCCACCATAAGCAGCCGGACTCCATGCTAAATGAAATTTCATTAAAAGTCGGGCTCATCATTTCTTCCAATACTTGCTCTGGATTCAAAAGTCCTTCTTTGATAGACATCTGATAGGGGAGTCCGCATATAAATGTTTTCTTCTTTTGATTCATCAGATCGACAACATAGCTCTGCGCTTCTTTATATGCCCAATGCGACTTAAGCCACACCGAAGACATGTAAATTTCTTTATTACGTTCCTTGGGATAGTTAACATATTCTTTCTTCTTGAAAAAACCAGGCATACGCTCCGAACGCATAAAAGGTCTGAGAACAGTTTCAATAACTTCTTTTTTACATAAGCGGAACTCATCTACAAGCAGTATATGACATCTGCCGCCACGAGCAGTATCAGTCGTGGTTGTAACAAAAATTATTGATCCATTCTTAAACTCAATTTGAGCATCTACACTGTTGAGAGTTATTTGTTTTATCTCCAATCTTAGATTAGGAGAACTGGGCATAAGTTCTGACGTTATCTTTTTCAGAACTTCCTTAGCCTGCTTAAGTGTTTTCGACGCTACACATATTTTCGTTCCAGGATATAAGATACATCTGACGACACAGAATACAGCTGTTAAGTATGTTTTTCCGAGACCTCTTGCGGCCAAAAACATACTATTCGTGCAGAAATTCATCATCACAAGAATAATCTCTTGAAATAATTTCAATTCAATTCCCAGGTAATCTTTAACAAATCTGTTTGGATTTTCCCTATAAAAAGCTGCACGTCTTGCTATTGTAGTCATCATTTTTTCGGATTTATCCTGTATTCCTGTATTATACTGTCTATACTTGCTCATGAATCATCACCAGACCCAAATATATCCTCATATGTAATCTGATTGATATCTTCTTCCTCAAGCTCGGGACGATTAACAGTATATTTCCTTATTTCGTCTTCATAGAGTTGACTCCAGTTATTTTTAAATCCGAACATCTTAGATAAATGTCCAAAGAAAAAGACGCTGATATAGCGTCTGATTCCATCGATATCTTTCCATTTTTCTTCAGGTTCGGGTATAGGCTCTTCGTCTTCCCAACGTTTTATCAGGACTCCGAATGAAGCAGTGTCGCTCATTGTGTTCTCGCTGCTTTGTTTGGGCTGAATACCCGCAGAATTCATAAGGTCGTTCATAGCCTTACATAAGCTATCAACCTTATCTCCCTTTTGAATACCTCTCATAATCTGAAGCTCAAGTAAACATATTTTCTGAATAATTGCTTCCATAGCTTTTGCTTGTACAGGATAGGATAGGATCCATTCAGAATATCGGCTATCCAAATATTCGTAATCTTCGGGTTTAAATCCGGAACCCCAGAAAGACACCGTATCTGGATCTATCTCTTTTGAAGAATACATATCTTCATATGTAGTTATTTTATCCTCTTCTGCCTTTTCTTCCAATATAGTAGTGTCATATGTTTTGTTTGCATACTTTGCAGTATGAGTTTTACCAACATAGTATGTCATTCGCTTCAAAGGCTTAGAAGCGCTCTTCATCAAATTGACGATCTCTTTATTATAATATATGTCAAACTTCATGCACACTCTGCGAACCGCTTCTTCTTCGCTGCCAAGCTCTTCGAGATATTCCTCATATAACGAATCCAAACAGTCTTTGCATATTGGAAGTCTGCATCTGTGTCCTACGTGAAGCTTGCTGAAGCTGATCATAAATTCTCTGTCATCGTCCATAACTTGTTTGCCGCATTTTTCGCAGCGATACATAAATGGGACATTCTCGTTACCAGCAGCAATTTGTTTAAGCATCTCAACACGAGTATCTACAGTTTTTTTCTTTTGCTGCTGAGGAGCTTTACGTCCTAAATTTTGCTTCGGCATAATTCCTCCTTTTTATGAAGGAACTAATGTCATTTGCTATTTTTTTTAATCATCCTGTCACGCTCTGCAATGCGTTCCTTCATTTCTTTCTCTAAAGCCTTTTCTTCGGCTTTAAGTCTTTCCTTTTCTCTCATTTTATCAAGATCTTTTTTCTTATACGGCAGCTTTTCTGCTTGGCACCAACGTCTGATGCCATTATCAGTCAAACCATACATATTAGAAATCTGAGTAATGTTATATTCCAACAACAATCTCTTAAGTTCCCTTCTGTTTGGACGATCTGTTTTACGCTGCGCTAAAGAGCTGCATTCAGAGCAGCAGAATTTAGCATCGGCTCTCTTAGGTTTAAACATTTGTCCACAATAAGCACAGGGAATTTCGGGACGATAAAAATAGCTCGTGTAAACGTTAGGCTCATCGGTCTCAACCAAAGTGCCTCCCTGATGATATCTCGTATGAGCTTCTCGGGAAACAAACACGATTATATTATCTTCGCTGTTATTTAATCGATTCTGATCCTTGTGGTGAACTACTTCGCCCGGCTTCAAAGGTCTGCCAAGGATTTTCCTTGCCACAACTCTGTGTTCGGGGACAAAGCCACGTTTATCAGCTTCAGGATCAGATGGTAAATAAATTGTGCGGTATCCTGAATATGACATTTATAAATCTTCCTTTCATTCTGATATACTATTATATATATTATTTTGCCACAAGGGCGAAGGCTTGTTCGGAGCACAAAGCCTCTGAAAGCTCATTGGGGATGCGATCGGGATTCGAACCCGAGCCGACGCCGTGAAAGGGCACCATCTTAACCACTTGACCATCGCACCAAAATAGTGCGCCCCTATTGGGGCAGCACCATCGTTAATCTTCTTCTTCGTCTTTGTCATATATTCCGGGGTTCATATCTCTCTTAAACTTCTGAGTGATACGGAACTTGACCCATCTTGTTTCGGGAAAAATATACTCAACTTTGTTACCATTTTCGTCGAGCATTACTCCGTTTCCGTCAAGACGAAACATTTTTCTGGGCGGCTTGATATAGGGCTCAAGCCAACCAAGCTTAATGAAATAAAGACCTCTGCCTTCAAGCAAAGTCTCTTTCATTATATTGACAAAGGAGTCATAAGCAATTCTACAATTAGCCTGAGTGAAGCCAGTATCATAAGACATCCTTTTTATAAATTCTGTCTTAGTGATCATTTCAGGCTGATTTTTCTTGGAAGACGACATAATATCGCCCCCTTATTACTTAAACGACTTCTTAAAAGTAGAACTGAACTTGAACTTGGGGACAGTATGAGCAGGGGAAACAAACTTTTCCTTGGTGCGGGGATTCTGTCTTTCACAAGCCTCTACGTCAGCAGTAGAGAAGGTGCCAAAGCCATAAAGCTTTACAGTGTCCTTCTTGTCCAGAGCTGAGATAATTGTGTCAACAACCGCATTAAGCGCAGTCTCAGCATCATTCTTTGTCATGTTAGCGTTTGCTGCGATAGCAGCGATAAATTCCTTCTTAGTCATAATAATTTCTCCTTTTATTCTTTAATATTTGTGTATAGAACATCCGTAAGTCCATATTCTTTATCGAAAATAAAAGACTTACATTGTCTCTTTGAACGATATCCTTGCTCAGTAGTCCACGCTGATGGCGCACTGATAGTGGGCAATCTTTGAATTCTCATGTGATTGTTTTCATCGAGAACCATTTCACTATGTAGATGCTGTAAAAATACTTCAGTATTAGTTACACTGCTCCATACTTTTCTACACTCATCAGGGATGAGGGCAGGAAGCTTTTTAATATCAGCGTCATGTGCGAACACGAAAAGTGTCTTACCAAAAACACGATACTTACGAGGAGCAGGGGATATATCTACCGTTACTCTTTTGTCATCCTTATACCAGGCATAGCAATATTGTGCAAGAGAATATCCAACAGTCTTGTCATGATTAGCATTCACCAAGACAACATCTACAGGTGCGATATTTGCAAGCATATCAATAGCTATAATAGTCATATCAAACAGCTTCTGCATCATATCAAAATAGCCACAGGCATTATCTTGCGGCGTTCCCTTAGTGGTTGTTCCGGCGAGATTATCAAAATTACTTTGATCTCCACCTATAGTAAATATAATCCTGCTAAGCTTGATATATTTCACACGAGACATCACATCTTTAATGACATAGTAAAATAGATTTTCAGCAATCTCGCAGTTATATTCGCTTCCGGTCTCAAGCATACTGGATCTGAGAGCAAAGTGAAGGTCAGATATGGGTAAAATAAGCAGATTATCACCCGTTCCGTAATCTGATGATACTACGGGAATGGTAATATTACTGTATCTTCTATCTAAATCATCGAGCCACTGCTTCATGTCAGAGTCCATTAGTTCGGGGACTTTGGGCTTTACAGTTATCTTGCTTGAATATAGTGTCTTGTCTCCACTGTTCCATTTGCTGTTTTTAGCAGATGAAACATCAAAGAAACGTGGATCATAATTATGTAAGCGCAAAAGATAATCAACGTCACGAAGTTTACTTTCATCCTCAATATAGAATGTACGTTCGCTTGTTTCCGATCTGTCTGCGTTTATCGTAACGGTTTCCTTGGTGGATATAGTCGCAGCATTGGTTTTAGGCTTGATTTCCCAGCCACCGTTGATAAACTCATAGAAGAACTTTGCACCTTTACGGGCACAGTCTCTGGTTTCGTTTATACCATATCTGGCTCTCATATCGGCAACATCCTGCCATTCAATATCCTCGTTGTGCTGCTTTTCGCAGAGAATATTGTAAAGATCTATATAATACTGACTATCCATATTACACGACCTCATCAATATCGCAGTCTTCGCCGATGATTGAATCTACAATACCAAGTGTTTTGGCTTCATCTGCAAAATAATAATTTTCAATTCTCTCTATCTCTTTCAGGTCTTTTATAGAAAACTTTGTTCTCGACACAACAAACTGCATCAAGCGCTCTTTATATTTTTGACCAAATCTCCAATAGTCATCAACCTTAGAAGGACTGCCATAATCTCCGTCTCTTCCTTCATGATTTAAAAAGAATGCGTTTTCAGAAGCATATCTTTTGTGACACGAAATATAGATATAGAATCCCATGGACAGTGCATATGATGTACAAACACCAATTACGGGTGTCTTTGAATTTTTGATGCAGTCACAGATTCCCATACCGTCCCACGTAGAACCTCCGGTAGATGATATGTATATGATGATTGGAGTTCTCTCTGTAACGGGTACGTCAATATCAAGTGCGTTATATCTCATGATATGATATGAAATATTGGCTCTGGTCTCAGGGGTGATTTCTCCATTGATAAAAAGTTTTCTATCCTCAATGTCCGACATAATAAACATTTCTTCGAGTCCATAATTGAAATTATTTGATGATGCACATTCAAGAACATTCATTTCACCACATTCGCAGCTCTTCTCTTCAGAAATTACCGCTTCAATATTGTCAGTCTGTTTATTCTCTGTCATGCTTTAGCCCTCACGTATATTGCGATATTCTCTGATGAGTCCGAGATATCTGTTGCTTTCAGGACAATAATATGTCTTGCCGCTTATCTTACTTCCCTTTGCTCCATGTTTACGTTTCGAGCAGATGGTAATATAAGGGTCATGCACATACTTGCAGATAAATAAATATTCGTCTTTACTGATTTGTATCATTTTGTTCATCCTTTTAATCGTATTTTAGGAAAAGTCTCGGTACCACCGAAGGCATAAATTCCTACTATATAAACAACAATCAAAAACGAAAGAAAAACACGCTCAAATAACGTATTATAGCCATTCGAGCGTGTTCAATTTACTATTACAAATCAACTTGAATATCAAGCTTTATCTTGCAATTTGCGCATTCTTGTCTGTTCAATATTTACTTTCACACTACAGTTCTTACAGTATTTTGTGCGGGCATTCCCTTTACACTTTGTCAAGCGCCCACACTCTGCACATCTGATATACTTATGCTTGCCTAAGTAATTCATGTATTCATGTCCAAGCTCCCTGAAATCAGATACTCTTATCGCCATATACGATTCTTCCTGAATATATAGAACCTGAATGTTTGTATTAGTAACTTTCATGCTGAACCCAATCAATCCGGCTTGATATAGACTATTTAACATTGCAGCTTGCTTTTTTATAGTGGCCGGCACAGCAGCAATTTTAAATATTTCATCATGGGAACGGCAAACCCAGCCATTGTTATTCATATTCCTCTTATCGCCGAATTTTGCAAGACACAACAACGTAAAAGCAAGTCTTTCAAGAGGAGGAGATTTAAGATTTTTTATAGTTTCCATTTCCGCCCTCGTAATAACGACATCGTTTATCTCTGTAAGAGGGTATTTATCTGCCTTTTTCACTTTGTTCTGTAAGGCAGTCTCCCATAATTTCGAATCGTACTTAGGATAATTGTTTTGCATAAACTCATTCAGCTTATTGTATAATTTTTTCCCTGTGAGCTTTTCAACATTGTAATAGTATCTCGCAAGCAATGATAAGGTTTCAGAAGGCTTTTCGCCAACATTTCCCGTCTCAATAATTCTCTCTGCTTCTGTACGTTCATTAAGTATTATCATTCTTTGTCTCCACCTTTGCCTTCCCGATGCTAAAACTTTCTCCACAATAAATAATCTCGCCGTCTTTATCTTTATATACATATGAAATTTCATTGTTATTTTTAGCAAGAAGATTATGAATAATCGTATCTACGCATATTTCCCATGCAAACTGTTTAGAATGTGAGGACTTGTAGCACATATCAAGGATAATATCACACAATTCGCATTCATTAGGGCAAATAGCTTGACATTCCCTCTTGAACTCATCCCTCATCACTAAAAATTGAATAGATGTTTCTTCCTTATCTAATCTTTGCTGTTTCGATCTAATTTGAAAATCGACTGTTCTTTTTAAGTATTCGTCATACAGTTGTTTGATTTTTGTATAATCGTATTTGCTATATTCTACGCCGCTTTTCATTATACTATAATCGAAATCAGACGATGACTTTACAGATGATATATATCCATCAAATTCCTGTTCTATTTTATGACAAATTTTATTCATCGTCGAACTATTATCACTTACGGGCAGTAACAAATAATACCAATGAAGAAAGTCGTTTTGCTCTTCTGTCTTCTCGGGCAGAACTTCTAACTCCGCAATATCCATCTGATAAAGCATTCTGCATTTTTGATTCGTGCTTTTTATATATTGATTGTATTCTGTCATCTGGTCCGGATATATATAATTCGTGAAATACGGCTTTTTATTTGCACAGATAGAAGAGTTGAATTTCTTTTTCAATGTTTCTTCAGGTGTGCTATTATCTTTGACTTTGTTTTTGGACATATTATACCAATAATCAGGCATAGGTTTGGAGATTATGCCTTTTGTACGATCTATACAATTCTGCTGGTATAACTGTCCACACATTATCCTATATTCCAGCGTCTTGTACTCTTCGCTATCTTTATCAAACAAAGGTAAGAGATCATACATAGCTGTTATGTGATTAGTTGTCGTACCTATTTCATCACCAAAGCTGTTTTGATTAGCTTCTACGAGTAATTCTTCGGTTATGATCTTTTTTTCTGCTTTTCTTTGAGCACACATTATTGCAGGTAAATCTCTTGTGTTCTCAAGAAGGACTTTATTATCTGTTGTTATCAATGCGTCTCCATCAAAGTCACACCCATTCAGCGCATGGCAGAACGAGTCGTGAGCATTTAACACGTTTACAACGTGCATATATTTATACCATCGACGTATTTCAGGATTGTCAGCTATCTTCATTCTTCTTATATTATTTGCCGCCGACATAGGTGCTCTAAAGCACACAATTTCTTTCACTCCGAGATCAGCCCAATACTCCGAATAGATTTCCCCAGCTTTTAACAATCCCAGCTTACTCTCATCTGTTTCAATACCGAATGTTTTTTGACATAAAGCAACAGGATCTCCCGAAATTGTCGCATAATTGCCATGTATTTTAAGTACGCCGATCTTAGCTTCATCTATTTTTTTCTTAAGCATATAATTAAGCCTGTTTATTACATAGTTGTCCTTAAGCATTCGAGGATCTATCATTATTGCCTTAGCGAAATCATTTTCGACAGAATTGATATTATCTGCAGTTAAGCCCATGCCTTTGAGAAATAAAATCGTCTTATTCACATCTCCGCTGATAACATCTTTAATTTCTGATACAGTAGGGGAGATAAGCTCTTCGATCTGTTTATCATTCAACTCGTAGCTTTGAATAAATTGGTAATTAAGATTTCTTTCGTTTTCAAGCTTCTCGGGCAAAGCCTTAGTTACCGCAAATCCGTAATGATTAGCTGTGCTTTTTTCTATGTAATCATCTATACTCTTATATGAATCCCAAAGTTTAAGCATCGACGGGGTTGTTATCATTTCGACATCATCAAGATGATGTTCATTTCCCCATACATCTTTGATTATCTTGTTTCCACCATATTCTTCGCAAAAACTATGAAAATCAAAAGTAAACATCATTCCTTTGAAAAAGGCATTTCTTGTACAGAACCCAGATACAAGATAATGCTCTCCCATTTCGGAGCTCCATTTTTCAGCTAAAGCGGGACAAATAAGTCCGTATCCATCATTAGTATTTAACTCCACTTCCTGCTCCGCAACAGTCATTACCGGCTCATTACTGTTACCATCATCAAGATTTATTACCCTTTCACGAAAATGAGTAAAAACATCATCTACCACAAGAATACCTTTAGGCATCGAAACCGAAGTAGACGTACTGCATGAAAGTGATTTATAAGCCTCGAATTTTGCAGGAACCAGTTTGATACTAAGGTCTCTGTCGTTATCAAGTCTACGGGCAAGCTCTTTATGTATTATTTTTCCTTGATTAGATATCTCGCTTGCATATATTATCGTAGATTTCTTTACACCATTGGTCGTTCCTATCAATCTCTTATAAGACAATCCGTTAATCTTAAATCCTGTATTTAACTTTTTAAAATCTGACATCCTATCCATTATGACCGCAACATAATCAGGTTTAAATTGAAGCCGATCCAACTCAGAATATAGTGCTTTTATGCGGCGTTTATTTGCCAGTGATTTGGGCATTTTTTGTATGCTTCGTATCTCACGCCGAATGGTTTTGATTTTTTCTTCTGTCGCCTGAACGTCAAGTCCGTTGATCTCATCGATGAAGCGCATGACTTCACGATCTCCCAGAGCAATTATTTCGTCATTACGTCTGGCGTCTTCCAGAGACAAAGTTAAGCTCTTACGAGGGGCAGATAATATCCTGCCACTACGTAGCTTAAAAATGTACTTCTGATATGTCTTTTGTTTTGACAGAGAAATAACCTCCTTTTACCTTTTCCCTATACGAGCATATTTTTCACAATAGTATGCCCGAAGGTCTTCTGAACGAGTCCTTGCCAATATAGTCTTCCTTTTAGCAGAATATTTCTGATACTTACCACAAGCAGAATGACAATTATAACAGCGCTCAGAACAGTCTTTACATGGTGATGTTTCCAAGATGTTTATCTCCTTTCTAATATGTTCAGCAAGCCTTAATAAAGATCCCATCTATCCGGACAATCAAAATCATCTACAAACTGAATAGGATCCGGCGTAGGTTCTATATAATCTTTTTTTTGCGTGAAGACTATTTTCAGTATTTTTACACGATTATAATCATGTCCTGCAAAGAAGATATTCGGATTGGCAAAGAACCTCATATCGGCTTTATCATCTTCATAATTATAAAAATATCCTAAGAAACTTTGATTATAACCGTTCCAATCAAACTTAATGTCTCGATATTCTCTCATGAAACGAGCCGCATTAGTTCTGTCATATCCTACCAATTCACAAAAATCTCCAACGCTCATAGGGATTATTGCATCTTCATCTGTTTCTTCAGGGTTATAACAAATTACATTCCATTCACGATTTATGTAGGGAATAAGCTGAAATATATACCCAAGATATACGTGCTTGTTCTGGGGGACGGACAAATATAATTTTCTCAAATTATTTATGTAAACACGAACGTATCTCTGCTTCTTGTCAGACGAATCTATTGAAAGCTCTCCTCTGTAAAAATGGTCGGTATTAAGTCTGTAAAGCTTTTTCTCTTTGATCAAATATCCTGCTGATACTACTTCAGCTAAAAATCTTTTAAATGTTGCCGGCTTTAACACCATTAAATTTTGCATCTTTTCTCGGGTTATATATTTTCCATTTGATTTCAGGAACTTCCCATCATATTCTAAAAACGTTGAAAGATATACCAATCTGATTGCCGTCTGAGGAGACAAGTCCGTCATAGACTTATGAATATTAAATAAATACATGACAAACTGCTCTTTTTTTGTCAGATATTTAAAACATTCTACCTGCTCATTGTTTTCAGCATATTGTTTTCTGACTTCTTTCTGTTCTTTGGTGATCAATGTTGCATCATCAAATATTTCTCCTGTGTTTGCATCTATATACGATCCTATAAAAATCCCTCCTCAATAATCATGGACAGATTCACCTCGTCAAATTTGAGCCTTTTTTGCCCGATTTCTCGTCAAATTTGAGCCTTTTTAAAATTGCGTTTTTGTTAGGCAGGAACAGGCAAAAAAGCACTTTTTTGAGGTGAAATTACATTGTTCTTTATACCTTACTTCATACGGTCAGCTACCACATCGGGATCACTTCCTCTCTTGTCGTTGGGGGAAAAAGAATCTTTAAGAGTCGGGACGTGGAAACGTCACGACCAGTGGAATGAACGTAAGTTCATTACACTGTTTTCCCACTGCAACTTGTTTTCTGTTGCAAAGTAGTTTACTCGCCACTGATTTCATCAAACAACTTGGTCAGTCTTCTTGGCTTGTAGACTCTATTCTCAAGCTGCTTGTGATCTTCAGCCAACTTATTTACGTTACAGTTGTCATACAAGCTTTTCACAGCCATTATGCTATCTTTGATCTTACGTCTCTCCTGCAGTGTATCTCTCAGCATCTTATAGGCAGCATAAGCATCAGATACATTAAACTTGCTAAATTCAATCAGATGTTCTATGTCTGTTATTTCCTCGTTTATTTCAGATAGTCTTCCCTGAAGCTTTGATAAACATCCGTTCTTTCTTGCCTTTAGTTCAGCCATTTCATTAAACAATGTAAGATAATCAATCTCATCGTTATCAAATGTTTCTATGATATCAGTTGTTTCATTAAGCTCATGATCAACTGTTTGCTGTTTTGCCTTACTCTGAGTCTCTTCTTGTGGCTCATTATCTTCTGTAATATCCTGTCTTACAGACCACTGAGTGCTAATATTGTAGAATCTACGAGGTAACGTTACAAGAGTCTGTCCTGCTCTCTGAGCAGTAGAATATCTTCTTGCCTTGGTAAGGTCTTCTGTTACAAACATATATCCATCAGATTTAGTGGCAATGTACTTATTGCCTGTGCCTATGTAATACATTTACTATTATCCTTTCTGTACTTATATTTCATTCATCAGTTTTTCTATACATTCGCAGAAAAGCTCATATTTATCAGGACGAGCAAGAATAACTTCCTTCTTGGTTCTTGCGCCGCATCTTCTCATAAGCTGGCTCCAGCTCGCTTTAGTACCCATTGTTCCATAGACAATACTATATGTACGAATGCCATGTACGGCGTCAATATCCTTGAATGTCACAACACGCTGTCCTTTGTACTCCTTGATACCGATTAAAGTATCACATATTGTTATCTCGTTCATTATTGTTTAACCTCTCTGTGTCAATATATTGGACTGTTGATGCTTCACGTTCCATTTGTCGATTGCTTCTTGCTGTTCTTTAGTAATAGGATCATTAAATCTCTGCTTTGCCTGAACAATATAACCGTCTCGGATCTCTAAAGTTACCAAGCTGTCATTTGGAGTAGCAGCATATCTCATAAACATGACATGGCAATCACCGGATATAACCCTACTAATATATGAAGCAACACAGTTGTTCTGCTGTACAGCTTCATCTTTAATATCTTGAATGCTCTTGGGATATATGAATACATACCCATCAATTTTGTCTTCAAGAGTAGTATCTATTCTTGCTACAAATTGATCTTCTTGAAACTGCTGTTTTAAACGATTATAGTTTCGACAAGCGATAGCGTGAGTAGTAAGAAAATGTCGAGGGTATTTATCAAATTTAGGACTGATTTTTGACATCATAGTTGCATAATCGAGCACTTCTCTTATGATATTTAAATTACACGCTTCGTAAGTTATCAGGTTGTCTATGTATCTAAGGAGAGCTTTAGGCTGATAATTATATCTGATAAAAGAATCAATATAAAAATCATTATTTCGATAATCATGTTGAGCAAGTATATATTCTACGATAGTTCCAAACGAAAGAGACGTAAATTGCTCCGAAGCTGCAAAATTAAATATATCTGCGTGTTTTTTATAGGATTCATATGTGTTTTGCTGTAAACAGATGTTATTTTCTTTACATATCTTTTTTAATCCTTTAGGAATATCGGAAAAGGGTATTGCGTACATATTTTTACTTATATTTGTTATTCCTGCGCTGTAATATTGTTCAAGATTGGAATATAAAGGAATGCGATCTAAAATTGTTCCTATATTTGAAATATTGGATCCGCCCTTTACTTCCCATTCCATAATAGACTGTAAAAATAAACCATAATTTTTATCGGAGCAGGCATCAATTAATTCTTTTATTGAAATATTACGAAGCTGTGTTTGAAGCGAATTGACTTTTCTTCCACTCCATCCGTATGTAGTCTTTGTTGCAAAATCATATTTGCAAATCTTATCGTCTTGATTAAAAATTAAGAATGAATGATCCTTATAAACCGATAATGCCACTGTTATTTCCACCTTTCTTTAATTTTCTTCTTTATACAGCTTCGGAGTTCCATCGGCGTTAACCATAACGGTTATTTCGACGCAATAAGTACAGTTACGTTCATAATACATTACCATTGTATCCTTGTCGTACCAAATAGTGCTATTAGAATCCTCATATAATTTTACCATAGGATTTTCAATGGTGTTGTTTTGTGATCTACTGCGCTCTGTAAATATTCCCAGTGCTATTGCTCCTACTGCCAACATTCCCACCGCAAGCACACAGCCTGCCAATATGTAATTAATTTTCATTTTTACCTCCATTTTCCTTGGGCTTACCATAAACGCTTCTTGTATTTTCAAGAAATACAGTTCCTTTTTCATATCTTTGTATTTCCATTTCGTTTTCTAATTTGTCAAAAAGTTGATAATTACTAACAAAGTAGTAAATACCCTCTTGTTCGCTTTGAAACTCTATAGGATATTCATACCACCAAAATCTCTGATTAGTTACAAACCATGAGTCAGAGTCAGGGCAGAATGCTATTATCCAAGTGGAAAATTCTGTCCCAAACGTCATATCATTCTTTGAGTTAATTGTTATCATTATCATTATTATTTTCCTATCAATATCCATAAAGGAATTTTCTTCTTGGGCTTTATTTCTATAAAGTCCACGGTGTCTAAAGTTCGAATCAGTTCAGGCTTATTGCGCCTTATCTCGCTGACCGATGGATAAATGCCTAATTCTACAAGGATTTTAGGCAAATATCTTTCATCGGTATAATATGTTTTCTCAGACTCGCTACCGATCCAATCGTCGCTGTTTGCGGCAAATATTTCAGCAGGATCTACAATAGGCGTCCCGATGACAATATTTTCAACGTGTCTCATTATTATCCTCCTCGTCACTTGATGCAATTACACATGCTATAGCAGCAAGCGCACAGCTGCCTGCGAACATCCCAATTACAAAACCTATCCAGAACATTTAATCACCTCCGTTGGCGTACTGATACGGCTTATCAATATTCATCCCACGCTTCGCACCAGCATAAGTATTCGTATGCGAGATAAAATTTGAAACAATTCATATTCTTACATTCGCCATAATCGTGGTCTTCGCCGCACCATCTCTCGCAGTTTCGGCACATATCGTGTAATGCCTTACAGCTGGTCTCATCGTCAAGATAAGGCTTGATGTGCTGATAGGCTTCTTGTATATGACCTTCGGTTTTAGTATATTGCCTTTGACAGTTGCCCATATTTAATCATCTCCTACTATAGTAGTGTATTATTTGTTTCTTTTACATTTTCACGATCCTATACAGATTATCGTCAAGATATCTTCTCAGTAGTGTATCTTCATCGAAACCTGTTCCGTGGTAGAATTCCTCGGCAATGCCTCCGCCGATCGCACATAGTGTATCGGTATCGCAAGGCAGTGACAGAACATTTCTGATGAAATTCTCATAACTCTCGCTTTCGAGAAAGCATCGGATTGCTACCGGCACACTGCCCTGACAAGTCACATCCCATTCGTATATGTTCCTGTAGTTATTAAGACTCAAATCTACCCCGTATTTGTATATGTAAGATGGATAATGCTTAAGTGTATAATCGTATATTGCCGATTTAGATGCTCCGCTTTTTGCCATATTGACACACATAGCCGTTACGATCGCACCCTTTATGCCCTCTGGATGATTATGTGTGCAGACTGCTGAGAGCCTTGCAAATTCTTTTATATCGTTTTCGTTTTTATAATGTTCCCCAATGTAAGAGCATCTCATTGCTGAACCATTTCCGAAGCTACCGTATGGACCCCCGTCATCGTGTCTTAGCCATCTGCCAAACATACCACCATATCCGGCGTAAGGGTATCTTTTACCCAATTCTCTGTAGCATTTTGCAAATGACTCTTCGTTAAGCACTGCCTTTTTTGCTGCCAGTGTCATAACGGTATCATCTGTGAAATAACATCTGTTTGTAAAAAGCTCACAATGCTCCCAGTCAAGATCTTGGGGTCTGTCGAACTCGTACTGAGAACCTGCAATATCTCCTAAAATTGCTCCGATTATAGCCATAAAATCATTCCTTTCTTATTACTGTAGTGTTGCTATGGGACTTTACAATTCTGCCTGAAGCTTCTCGATAGTTTTGTCTATCTCATCGTCAAGTCTCCATCTGAAATGACACCAACCATTGCTGCCATTGTCTGAATACATAGGGCATTTGCCGTCTCCGCCATCTGGGAAATGAGCACAATAGTAACAGTCGAGGTCATGCTCATTGAGATCAGCCGCCATATGATTTATAGTGGCCTGTGCTCGCTGCAAAAGGCTTATGAGATTGTCGATCTCATTATTTGTCATACAGCCACTCCTTTCCGTTAATAACTCTTGTATTTTCGTGCGCATAAATCTTACCTCATTCATCCGCCGGTTCATACGGAAACTTTTCAATATCGCCGTAAAGCATTGAATATTTTCCATTATCCCAGTCGTCGTGATAATGTCCAAAATACCAGTGCTTGAAGTCAAGCCTGTCGGCAATCTTCTGAAACCAGACTTCCATAGAGCTGTCCACGAGGGACTGGTCGATACCTCTCAGGAAAAGGTGTGTGGGTCTCGTATTATAAGGACAGGTATGAGACAGCACGTAGTCAACGCTCCATCCGGCTTTGTCAAGTATTTGCTCTATCTCAGTCTTACGCTTATCTGTGATCTGCTCTGACTCGAACCAGTTCCAGCCTTTCATCAGCCTGTAATACTTGTCCACCGAATATGCACCGCCGAGAATCAGCGTCTTAGTGCCGTTAAGCTTGTAAATACTGCCATCCTTGGCAAAGATCAGATTTGGGTATTCGGGTTCGTAGTAAGCCGTATCCTCACAAAACTCCGTCTCGGTATATGTAGAGATGTTCTCGGGTCTCTCCTCGTGGTTGCCATGAACGCATAGCAGTGTGATAGGGGACTGGGCGAGCATTTCTTTTAGCCTCTGATCACGTCCATTTCGGTAATAGTTAACGCCCGCATCTCCAAGAACTATCATCAGGTCGTTACGGGTGGTGCCTTGCTGGTCACAGAATCGCATAAGCCCCGAGAAATCCCCGTGCTTATCACCCGTGATATAAATGTTGTCAAATGTGGTTACTTGAGCCATTTCTGAGCCTCCTTTAAAAGCGTTTCCCTATCGTTTGGAAGAGCGTCATCTGTTACGGAGTTTAACAACCCTGTGAGCACTTCTCCTAATTCCTTGCCCGGGACAAAACCCAAGGCAATAAGATCATCTCCGTTGATTGAAAGGTCTTTCATAGAAAAGCATTGCTGTTCTTCAAGGACTTGATTTAAAACATCTGCAAGATCATCAATTTTCCTCATTTTCTCCCTATCATAAGGAATTTTCTGCCCCCTAATATCAGCCCTGCGAAGATCGATGAGACGCTTTAATTGAATTTCTCCCACTTTGTTTAGCCAACGCTTAACAGCTGATGGCTTTGCTATAAACGAAGAATCGTGATATAAAATCAACTGAACAACAGCATTTCGGGTGTTGCTGTCATATTTCAAGCGCCTCATGATTTTATCTGTCATATCCGCCCCGACAATATTGTGTCCCACAAAATGTCTGATACCGTCAGGTTCGTCTTGGTATGAATGAGGTTTCCCGATATCGTGGAATAATGCCGCCAATCGAAGGATAAGATCGTTCTGACAGGATACTGCTGTATAAAGTGTGTGAATAAGTACATCGTACATATGATGAGGATTATTCTGAGGAAACTTAAGCATATCCTTAAGCTCTGGAATAAATTGTGTGAATACGTGAAAATATAGGACTAACATTGTGACAAATCGATTGGATATAACGATTTTATTGAATTCGCTGGTAATTCTTTCAGTGGATATATTTGCTAAAGAATCCCTCTGTCTGTTTAGTTCAGAAGACGTGTTGTCTTCAATAACAAAACGCAGCTGTGCGGCAAATCGAATGGCTCTAAGTATTCTGAGAGCATCTTCGTTAAACCTATCTGCCGCATTCCCAACGCATCTGATTATGCCACGCTTTATATCACCCATTCCATCAAACGGATCGATAAGACCTTCTTCGTCATTATATGCCATTGCATTGATTGTAAAATCCCGACGTCTTAGGTCTTCAGTAAGGTCGTCAATAAACGTCACGCTGTCAGGTCTGCGATTGTCAGAATACACCCCGTCGATACGAAACGAAGTGCATTCATACTGCTCGCCATCAATAACTACTGTTACCGTGCCATGCTGCAACCCCGTCTCGATAACACGGTAATCTTTAAACACTTCAAGCGTTTGCTCCGGTCTCGCAGAAGTGCATATATCCCAGTCGTGAGGAACTCTGTTCATTAGACTATCTCTGACGCAGCCACCAACGATATATGCCTTGTAACCTGCATCTTGAAGTGCATGAATGATTACATTTGCATTGGGTGGCATATCAATTTTATACTTCATTTTTTATCACTCTTTCATTGATGCTCTGAACGAAATCATTTATTGCCTTGTAGTTTGGCTTAGGTGGGAGTTCGGTGTGCTCTTTCGCATACTGATATTTCTTTTCATATTCGTCTATCATCTCATAGAACTCGGGAGTGGGCTGCTGATTTTCATCAAGGTACTTGCCGTTGCGGATGTCTATCAGCAGGTCATGATCTTTTTCACGGTATGTTATTACGCCTCGTCCCTCAAGAATGTCAATACACATGAGATACAGACGAATCAAGTGCATCATATGCTTGCCAAGCCTTCCGTTTTCGATAGCCTTGTTGTTGCGGTATCCGATGTTATTGTAAGACTTAATAATGCTCTTCATTTCATCCCACATTCCGGCGTAGTCTCTGATAGGGTAGTGGGTCAGGTTAGTATCCATGAAAATTTCGGTTTCCATATCGGGACTTACAGCCTTGTCAATATATAGCCGAAGCTGACCAGCAGGAATACCATATTTTTCTTCAAAGTTTTCGGCAACGTGAGACAGTGTGTTATAGATATACTGTTCCAGCTGTTCCTGACCAACAAGGCGGTTGGCTTTATTTTCAAGGCGGCGAAGCTGAGCGGTTGCATACCCACCGAAGCTGTATGCAGCCTTCTGGGAAAGAAACAGATTAACGTTGTCAAGAAGCTCCTTCCCGATAGGGGAGACATAGAAATAATGTTCTGGCTTGTTTCCCAGCATCTCGATGGTGTTGGGGTTACAATTAGCGAGCAGTGAGACCAACTTGTTGAACGAATATATCGTGGTGTCGGTCTCTTCATTTACAAACTGCTCGAAGTTTTCGCTGGTAAGCAGCTCTCTTGGAGTATTCAGGGCACAGCCACGAATATCCAAGTCACTGGTGGGAGTATCCGTTCCGTAAGCGTGGGAACCGCCGACTGTCAACAAGATGACATTAGAGCCAAGATGTGGATTATCCGACAGGAAGCTGTATTCAGAGCTGCGGAGCGCAGACTTGATTTCATTTATTGTCATAGTATCATTCCTCCATATAAATTTCTCGGTTGAGAATTCTGCAAGCTTCTTTTGCTTTATCTTCGGTAAAATAAGTAAGAATATGTTCAAAGCAATACCAACGAGTCCAGTTAAAACATTTATAATCATTGTCATAATAGACAAACCATTCGTCTTTATCCTCATCTTCAAGCCACACCAGTTCGTGAAGATACATTAGCTTATTCTGAATACGCAGAAACCTATGGTTATCGCTTAACCATTTTATTACATCTATTTTATTTATCATTGTTTACTGCCCCATTTCAATTGTTGCCTTTTATTGCGACCACCTTTTCCAATTCGCCCATGTCATTATCCTTTCATCATAAGTATTTCTTTGTTGAGAATTTCACAAGCCTTTTCTGCTGCTTCTCTGGTAAAACAAACGGCAAACCAATTACAAGAACACTGAAGAGTATAACTAAAACACTTATATGTATTATCATAATATATAGCCCATGTTGTTTTACCTGTATCCCAATCAGGAAAACAATCGGGACACAACAACTCGTGAAGCTGCATCAGCTTATTCTGAACACGGAGAATATTGTCTCGATACCATTCAAGATGTTTATCTGTATCTTTCATTACTCTAAATACACTATTCATATTAAGTATACCAGTATCGTAAGCCGTTTCGTCATTTGTTTCTGTAGAAACACTGCCATCAGTAGCGAGATATAGATATTCTTCGCCTATTTTTGGTGTCCATATTGTCTCTTGCGTTTCAGCAAGTTCAGCCTTGAGCTTTTCAAGCTCTGCCGACATTGCCTTGTAATTGGTTTCAAGTTCTGCAATTTTTTCTTCTGTCGTCATTATTATTTACCTCCATTTAACAGTTCTTTCAGAACATCATATTCTTCCTGCGTGAGACTATCAACTCTGTACTCGTACTTAGGACAGCATAGTCTAAGCTTACCACCATTGATATTAGGGCTTACAGCCTCAACATAGAAGTATCTTTCACCATCGGCTGCTGCTTTCGCTGCCCATTCAGACAGGTCTGGTCGCATATAAAGTTGAACTCTTCCGTCACTGTTATACGCAGGCAGTCTATTTATGCAGATTTTATGTATTTTATTTTTAATTTGTGACCTGATATCAGTTTCAATCATCTCGATCACCCCACGGACATCTTTTATTTATTTCATCGTTAGTCATAGTAGAATCAAGCTCTACACCGTTGAACTTCATTTTAACGGCCTCAGATGTTTGCTCGGCTATTTTACGGATAGTTTTAATAGCTGTCTCGAGAAACATACCTTTTGGCACTTCGTAATAAATCATTGTTATCATCACTTTCTTTTAATAATTCTATTAAAAAGATATATTCTTCTTCTGTCAAATTATCAACCGTATATTCGTATTTAGGCTCACATAATCTTTATTCTTCCCCAGCTATAGCAATCTTGAGCATATCTATTGCTTCTTGTGGAGTCATTGCCATCACCCCTTTTTCTGCTTGTTGGCTTCATACAGCTTCAACATATCATCCGTGTCGATATCTTTCAGGTAGTAATTCCATACGTCTTCATCTGTATATTCAAAACCGATAGCTTCGGCAAGAGATTTAAGCAGATAGAAATATGCAGTTTCAACCTTGTTGTAAATATTACATTCATTTTCAGCAGCCGAACCAGACCAGCCATGATACCCCATATCGCCCATTGACCAGCCGAGGTCATAAAGATAGTGGCCGTCTTCATTGCCAAGAACTTGGTGGGTGCCGTTTTTGAAATATGTATTGCCGGTTTCTTTGGGGCTCAGATCCCACCACATTATCTGCTTGAACATTTGGCGGTATATGTCATAAGCGCCGAGCATATTTGTTTTATTCATTATTTTTCCTCCAATATACTACTTATTTCAATATTGAGCGTTTCCCACTTCTTTGTGGTCAGACTCTTCAGATAAGACATCTGTTCAGACATTATTACCTTGTCTCTGTGGGCTTCAATATATGTTTTCAGGGTATCAATTATATATTCTTTCACGATCGTCTCCAATCCTATGTGCTGTAATACTTGATATATTTCATCCAAGGTTAAGCAATTATAAAAGCTTGTTCGCAGTTTTACTTTTGATCTTAACGTACACCCATTTGAGAATGTAAAATTATATATATCTTTATTAAGACAGTTAATCCATGTAAGGTCACGGGAAATGTCTTTGTTGATCTTAAAAATATGTCTATTATAAATAAAAGAAATTTTCACCATAGGACACTTGAAATAAGGATAAATATAGAACTTATATTTGGCTTTTATGTTCATTATTTATTATCTCCTTTGAAAAAATCCGTTGTCGCCAACCATTGCTTTGAGTTCTGAAATCTCTTTACGTAGTTGCTGGATCTCTTTTAATACTCTATTTTTGGCGTAATGATCTGGGCTAAATATCCATAAATGGTCTTCTGCGCAGTAGACTATAACTATCCAAGCTGTAACAAAAATGCCTACAAGTATAATCACAAGTGCAATCATTATTAACCTCTCTTTTATTCAAACATTATTCTACTATTTACATAGCTTGTATCCCGTGAGAAAACAGGTATTTCTTTATCAATGACCCAACGAGAACGCAGTGCCACACCATCTTCCGTTTCGATTTCATGCTGCTCTTTGATGCAGCAAGAACCACGCTTTAAATGAGTGGGAATATTATTCCAGTTGATGCCTTTTTCCTGAAACAGCATTTCCTGAAGCTCTGAACAGTTCTTATTTTGCAGCTGTTTGTGTGAGAAATTTGCCTGAGCTACAGACTGAATAGAATTACGGGTCGCATCTTGCTGTCTCCAAAGCAGGCAGTTATTGACTTCTTCTTTTGGAATATTGAATACTCGGCTATCGAAGAGTGCTCCGTGAAAATCTGCATCGTCATAAGCGTTTCTTATCTTGAACCATTTTTCAAGCATATCTTCGTTTGAATACGCACAGCTATGAGTATTCATAATCCATCGGTCTTTATTTTCACAAAATTTTCTGTTAAATTCCAATGTTGCCATACTTGCTGAAATACTGCACATCTTCTGAATGTTATTATCAAACCAAGCCTGAGATGTAAGCTTCTTATAATCACAAAGTACAAGAGTTATTTCATCAGACTGGGTGTAGCCGAGAACACAGCCTTCGATATTTTCACAAAGATATTTCATTGTGTCCTGCATAGTCTCAACGAGAATATCATCAAACGGCTTAACAAAGCCCCTTGTAAATGTGTGAAATGCTTTGCCGTCAATCCTGATGATAACAGGCGTTCTGCGAGTAAGATGTGTACGGGTTACATTTTCATATGTTTTCATTCTGTCACCAAGACTATCATTTTTATTCATTATTCATCTCTCCTTATCCAATCCTCGACACGCTTGTCGTTATCGGGATCAATGTAATATTTGTAAGCCAATTGTCTTGGAAATCCGTCTGAATCTGGCTGCCACATCAAATATTCCCACCAGGCGGGTTCGCCATCATCATTGAGGCAGCTCCACGATGGATACTCAAACATGTCTCTGTAAATGCCGCTGTGGTCGTCAAATACTTTTGTCTTCTCCGGTCAGCTCAACCAGAACCTTGTCAATACGAACTCTTTTGGCCAGTCTGCAAAGCCACTTGTTAAACTCAGCAAAAGTTGTGTCAAACGTTCGGTCACGGAGTGCTCCATCAATTACGATGATATATTTGCTCTGTGTTTTGAGCCAACCGTATTTTTGGCTGTGAGCACCGTCAGAATCGACCAACTGATTTGAATGGTTCTCAAATTCATCGACCGACCTGCTGCAATCGTGCCCGTTGGCTTGAATAAGATATACGTTCATATCTTCCTCGGAACCTGTGACCAATGGCAGATGATCGAGAACTGTGCGGAGAATATATTCTTTCTCCGCCTGAGTTCTGCCGATCGCATCGACCGTGATGGTGCCGTTAATATATGTCCACATACTCATTTAAATTACCTTGACCTTTCTATAATCTCTGTCAATGTTCTTGGCGTGTAGTCCATATGCGGCATCATACAGCCAACATTGTAAATGAGAAGCCACGCTGTTTTATCATGGCCTTGTAATCATCGAATGGACGGGTATCACGACCGGCGTGAATGTGACCGTATAGATGAATCGTGCCGTAGTCACAATTTCTCCAATGTGCGATGGGATAGTGGCAAAGTACAACGTGTTTTCCATTGTCTTTGATTTCGGCATAATCCTTGGTCCATATGAAGTATTTTTTCATATCGGAATTAATTCTGTCGTGGTTTCCTAATACTAAGAATTTGTTGCCGTTCAATGCTCCGAGGACTTCGGGAGCTTCGTTGTTGTTCCAGAACATATCTCCTAGAATATAAACATCGTCAGTTGACCCAACGGCATTGTTCCAGTTACTGATGATGATTTCTTGCATTTCCTGCAAATCTTTGAATGGTCGCTCGTCGAATTTAATCGCTTTCTCGTGACCCAGATGAAGGTCACTGATATAAAACTTACTCATTTGTTATGCCCTCTTTTAAATATATATTATCTGTCTGCTGTAATGCTTCGAGTTTACGTATAAGCTCTTGATAGGGGAGAGCCTCGTTTTCTTCGTGGCAGTAGTAGGAAATAGCAGCCATACAACCATAAATGAGTGTTTCGATTTCAGCGGACGTGAGAGTGATGGTTATTTTGTTCATGGTTAATTACTCCTTTATATATAGTATAGTTAGTGGCGCTTCTGGAATGAAATAGCGGTCGGAAAATCGATTTTTTTGAAGCCAATAGGTTCAACATAGTATGCCTTGCGATTGCCGGCAATATCAAACACAATAACATCGCTTACCGAGAGAGAACGGGCGTGATAATCATTCGGATGGTGTATATTGAGAGCCTCGTAGAGCGCTTCAAGCGTTCGACTGTTGACATCGCCCGAGATTTCTCCTTCGTAAACTGGAATATAATCAGCAGGTGAGAATTCGGTTTCATCATAAGGCATGAAACAATAGGGAATCGTTACTGGGCATTGGAATATAGTGTATATCATTGCTAACCCTTTCTAATATTGCATAGCAGGAATTTTGAGCCCCGCCAATGCGGAGTGTGTGACGTTGTGTTTCGTGTTAATCGTACCCCGGGGTTACTCGGCATCGAGCTTAAGGGCATCAAGCAGCTTTTCGAGCATCGCTTCGACGCTTTCTGTTTGAGGGAGAGCTCTGGTTGCCGTGCCAGCAACAACGTTTCCCATGTCTTGGTACATGACGGACAGATGATCACGAGTGTGTCCGGAATAGTGGAGCGTTGTGAGCATTGAGTCGTGGTTGAGCATTTCCTGCAGTGAAGCCATTACGTGGGGATCATCATAATGCTGGACAATTATCCAATATGCGAACGTCTTGCGAAGTGAACGAACGTTGAGACTGAAGTTGCATGAGAGCTGAGGGGCAAGCGCTTCCTTTGCTCTGACCAGGAGACGACGAAGAGAGTTAGTTTCAAGAGGCTTGTTTTCGTCAGATGAGGCTCTGAAGAGATAGTCATCGGGGTGAACTACGGAAAGACTGCTCAAATATTCAGCTATTGCTGCTTTGGCTTCGGCATTGATGATTGGGTGGTTCATCTTGTGAGTTTTAGATTCGAAAGTTGATATCTCATCAGCAACGAACCCGTCGTTGGTTACTACATCACGAACTTGCAGGCGGAGTAAGTCTTTACCTCTTATACCGATTGAAATGCCAAGGACAAAGAGTGCATAGTTACGGAGGGAGTGCTCGTGAAAGTAGTTCTTGAAAAGCTGAATGTCTGAGAGCTCTCGGAATGGGTCTCCCGGTGTTGCTTTGCGCTTTCCTCGGGCCGTGTAATTAGAGGGGACAGGTTTCGGACGACGATCTATGTTGATGATGTTGGCGAGTGGGACTACGGGTGAATTGGCTATTGCGTACATATTGGTCAATCCTTTCTAATATGTTTTGATACTCTAATTATAGGCTTTTTTACTGGATTTGTCAAGCATTTTTGGATATTGCAAGGGATTTTTTGCGTTTTGTGCAATGTGACGAAGTTCTTTGAGTGTGAATTTTTTGTAGAATGTGACAAGGAATGTGGGGAGAGTTTGTGGATTGTAACGAAAGAGGTGTGAGCTGTTGGACGTAAAAAGAGGGACAAAATGAGATTTGCGGATCGGAGCTGGTTGAGTGCGATTGGGCGGGATTTTTGAGTGGAGTCGGGCTGTGCGGAGCGGTTTGATGGGGCGGTTTGTGAGGGGTGATGAGCAAAAAGTGACTACGGAGAAAAGTGAATTTTTAACCGAAAATTTCTTGTAAAATACACCCCGTTGTCCCTCTTTTTCGAGTAGAGGGACAACGTAGGCAAGCCAAAAACGGGAATTTTGCAGTTGTCTATTGACATATTGGATATTATGAGATATATTATAGCTACAGTCAAGGGAACGACAACAAAGAAAAAGACAATAAAGCTCTTGACCGTTGGCTTATCTTTTAGCCAGTCCGCAAGGAAATAATCAAAAGAGGTACCGCAAGCCATAGCCACGGAGTTGACAGCTAACTAAAAGTTGCATGGTATGCAAGCCCCTATACGCTTGCAAGGTGTAGGCACTCACGCCTAAAATCTACAGCGCAGACCGCAAGAGAGGAAGGAAAAGTCGGTCAATGTGGTTTAATCATGCTGAAAAATAAGTATGAACGTTGTAGTCTCTGTTACTCCGCAGAGTCCCTTCGCCAAAAGTCGGGAAAATGGTGCATAAGAGTGTAGGCACGCCTGCTATAGGTCTGCTGTAATTAGTATAATTTTGGCATAAGCATAGTTCTATGAAACGATATGCTTTATTAGAAAACAGTCCGCTATAGCGTGATGTTTGAGTGTTTTAACGCCGTATATGCCCCAAAAGTAACATGGCGCTTTTGGTGACATAAGCAAGCCAATTACATAGCAAAAAACCGCCCACACCAAAAGTGTAGGCGGACTCCCTACAGAAGGGAGGTGTTTGTTATGGATGAGTATTCCTCATATAGTTACGTCACTTCCGACAGTGACGTAACCGAATATGTCAGCGATGAAGAGGCGTGGGATTATCCCAACGACCCCGTATTCGCTGACTAAACTATACAACACTTAGTATAGCACACTCTTTGGCTCTTGTCAAGGGGTGTTGCTGTACATCTGTAAATTTTAGCATATCCAATAGGGTATGAGTATGCCACAACGTCTTGCGACACCGTGGGTATTCGTACCTTATAAGACGTGCTAAACGTCAAAATAATTGGGTAAAAACGCCCTATAAGCATACCTTGCAAAAGCAAGGGGAAGGAATTTTATGACATACACATCTACAAACGCAATTCTCACCGCAATTCTTACTGCGCCTGTTTCTATCAAACCAAAGAACGGCACTCCCTACACTACCACTGTAGGCGAGGACGGCATTAAGCACCTGCCCAAGCCTTCCGATATCGCCGATGACGCCGCTGTCAAGGCATTCAAGGCAATAGGCAACGCCTACGACTTCATTGTCAAGTCACGGACTGCCCCTATGGGTTCTGATACCGCCGTGCAGAACGACATCAAAGCAGAGGACTGTATCAAGGAATACCTCTCCTCTCTCAAACTGCCCACAACGCCCGACTGTATCAAGGCTATTTATGCCATTGACGCTCTCAAAGCATCAAAAGTCAAGGGTACAGACAGTTATGTGCCTACCTCTACAGGTAGGGCAACGTTCCAGAAAAACGTACTCAAAGTGACGTGCCTTGCGGTTGAGCTTGGCTCTTGGAACCTTGAAAAAGTAACCAAATCTACAGCCAAGGCATCGACATTCGATGAGCTTGAGCAGGTATATATAGTCAATTTTGGCTTTACTCCCGAAGTAGCGAGGGAGCTTGTAGCCAAAGCAAGAGCTGCCAAGGCATCCTTTTAAATGTGAGTAGGTGATACTATGCCCAAATATCACCGTCCTCAACGACGGGCACAGGTCGTCCTGTTGGGGTCAACGACCTAAAATAAATGGCTCCGACCCAATCCCTCTGCGGATATAAGCCCGACAGAAGGTAATTTCTTGGGCAAGGTTACACTGCCCTTCACCACCAGACCTACGCAACAGTGTAGGTTGGTTATCGACCAGCTCATGTCACTAAACCGAGCAGAAAGGAAACTACTATGGAAGCTATAGAAGCTATTTATAAGAGAAGACCATATCAGATGGAGGTAACATTCTGCAAGTTCGCCAATATTGGCGGACGCACAAGAGTTGTGCCTGAACATGGAAGTGTTCTCAAGGGAATCCCAGTGTTCACTGACGACAAGGGTAGCTACGTCTATATGGTAGATTCGTACTACCGTAATGACGCCGGTTATTTTGAAGCATTCTCTGAATACAGGCAGTTCGCCGACCTCGGCGATATAATGTATCGAGAAGTGGGGAAGGAGTGGAAAACCTACGACCTCGACATCGTAGATGAGACTATTCATCATACGCTGTCCAAATATACCTGTGCCGTTTCAAACGGTACAATTTCCATCATAAGAAAGGTGAGTGAGTAATATGTCTAATCTTACACTCAATCTCTTTGCGCTGGGTTGCAAGTCACGGAGCGATATCATTCTCCGCCGTGATGAATGCGACAGCAATATCGCCTTCATCAAATATAACGGTCATACTTACATGACCGATTGGAAACGGTTTGCTGTTGAAAATTTTGAGTGTCCTCTGACACTCATCGTCTAATTGCCAAGCAATATTAGAAAGTAAGTGTTTCCAATGCGCTACTAAGGGTCCAAGTGCCAGCGACCGGAAATAGGCGGCACGAACTTGACATCCGACAGCTCTGTACGTAGGATGTACGATTCGCACTTGGTAACTGCGAACCGATAATCCCACACGGCAAGTCTGAACTGGGTTGGTCGATAGTCAGGGGCTTAAATTAAATAGTAAAAGTCTGTGGTGGACTTTGGAGGTAGTTATGTCAGTAATCACAAGAGCAGTTTCGGGAACTGCCTGAACAAAACCCGAAATCAACGAAAGGACGTGATACCAATGCTTTAGTCTGAGCAGCTTAGTGGGGTGCTGCTTTATCAATCACCCCACCCCATGCAGGCAACTGCAAATACATATTTAAAAGGAGTATTCTAATATGGAAGCAAAAATCAAAAAGGTTTACACTTTTTCAAAGTGGGGACTCAAAATCACAGCTAAGAACGATATTATTGCAGAAATTGCAAAATACGTTCACCTCAACAACGAGGGCAGGACACGCCCTCTCCCGTTTATGGATGTTGATGTTCCCGATGATATTGCCAAATACATTGTAACAAAAGGAGATCACGATCATTTTATTTTTGAGGGGTTCAACTTCGACAATTATGATATGGCAATTGCGTTACAGCTTTTGCTGTTAAGACATTTTAAATGGTGTGACAACACCAAATCGCCGGATAATTGTAGTATGACAAGCCTCTTCAAGTTCCATTACGGCGTAATGACAAATGGAACCTTTGGGACGGCTTTAAGCTGGAATCTTGATGCTGATTGTCCGATAATCCCATTCCTTGAAAATTATGAAGTCAATATTGTAGATCGAAATAAATTCGATGCTATGAAAAAGAAATATAATATGGATGAAGAATTTCTTGAATCCAATGCTGATTATCTTTGATTTATAACATCTTGTAAATAAAAAAATGAAAGGAGTATTCAGATGAATACAAAAATCCGTCTTTACACAACAGCCGAGGCGCTTGCCTCACTTATCAATCTTATGATCGACGGCGATGATATAATCGATTCAGTCGAGTCAATTGCAAAACTGCTTTCTGATATTACCGAGGATACCGATGTTGTCGAGCTTCTCGACAACTATGGTTTCAAGTTCGCCCTTTACCACACTGCGGGTGTCCGTTACTGGTTCCGTCTTTGTGAACTGTCCGACTCCATTGACGAGGAGGTAAACTGTAATGCGTAAACATCATTATGCACCCGCAGAGTGGCATGTACTCTCCATTGCCATTATTGCGGCGACGGTAATTCTTATTTCTCTCATGTCTCCGTGGGAAAAAGACATGACAGGAATAATAATCTTTCCCGCATTGTTCTGCGGGATAATTGTAAGGTGTATATGTGATTGGCTGTTTGTTATCAAGACAGTCGTTTTCACAACTGTAAAATACGGTTGCGAACACATATTGGAAGGGGTGAAACACATTGGCTGAGTATTATAAGCAAGAGCTGGCAATGCTCACAAAGCAGCTCGCCGACCTTAGTGCTGACCTTATAGCCGCAAATAGCAAATACGAAGCGGCTATAAGGGATAACATCTCAACCGTTAAGGCTGAAATTGTTCTCTGCAAGCGTGATCTTGCAAGAGAACTTGCTTAAACATATTAGATATTTGAAAGGAGTTTTCTAAATGAAAACAATCGAAGAAATCAAGGCTGCTCTCGCAGTCTCAAACAAGGAAAACTTTAAGACAAGGGAAGTTGCCGCAATCATCGGCATTCCCCTTAAAACACTTCAAAATTATATTTTCCGACATCTCAATTTAAACCCTGAGACTATCGGTCGTAGCTATGTGTGGACAAATTCGGATATAATCCAAATTTACAAAGCCCTCAACCCCGATATGCTCAATACCGCAGATGCGGCAGCTTATCTCGGAATTAGTTATGATTATCTGAGACGGCTTATTGCATCAAAAGCAATTATTCCTGATATAAAGGGTGCCGGCAGACGCCCCAGCCTTTTTAATATTGAAACCCTCAATGCTTACCGTGACGGCGTTAGTGAAACGAAGCACGAAACCGCCGCTCTCGAACCCATAACTGTAAATCCCGAATCTCACACATCGCCAATCGACTGCCTCATCGCTATGAACGAGGCCGCTGAAAAAGACGCTAATTTCAAGGCGTATATGGAAATGCGCAGGTTGTTTGAAGCCATGAATGAGTCTGCGCTTCAGCATTTCTTTGCTCCGATGCTGAAGCGGTTCAAGTACAGTTATATAGTCGAAAATGTCAAGTCAGTCCAGTCGCAGACTCTGACTTGCATCAACAAAGGCAAACTCAGAGGACTGGATAAGTATAAACTTAACTTCAACGCTTTTCTCCAGCTGTTGAAGTTCTGTTCGGACAATAATTGTCCGACAAATTATAAAGATTTCCAGAAAGGAGATGTTCAGTAATGAAAACTGCAAAACTTATCATTGACGGCAATGAGATCGAAGTCCAGCTCACAGACGAGCAGGTGGAAGAGCTGACTGCATCCGAGAAAGTCACAGGTTTTGAAAGAGCCGATAGTTATTTGTATATCGACTCCGAGGGCGACGTAGGGTTGGGTTATGACGAAGATGATATAAATTCCGATTGTCATTATGCGGTAGCAAACTACTACACCGATAACGCCCTTGCCCAATGGTGCCGCCGCAGCGACAATCTTACCCGCCGAATGAGGCGTTGGGCAGCGGAGCATAACCCCAAACCCATTTATTTGTATGACGCTGAACCCCAATGGTATCTCACTTGGAATATCAAAACTAAAACAGTTGAAGCATATTTCAACATTAACAGCATTGATTTTGGAAAGGCGTTTTTTAAAACCAGAGAACTTGCCGAAGCTGCAATCGAGGAATTCGGTGACGAAATAAAATGGCTCACCGAAAACAGACCCAAGTGGTTCTGATAATCATACACAACTTCAAACTATGAGCATAAGCCCATCAGCCTGTCTGGTGGGCTTTTCTGATAGCTTGAACTATCAAATAATAAATTGCCGAAAGGCAGAAAGAGGTACTATTATGAGTACAAGATACAATGTTGGTGACAGAGTGGTAATCGTAAACAGCAGAACTCTTCGCATGAATGAAGACGGGGAAATGGATCGTTACCTTGGCACGATAATGACCATAAAGTCAATAAGTCCGAGTCCCATATTTCCTTATAGGATGGTTGAAGATCAGAATGATCCCAATAGAGCTGGTGGTGGCTGGAGCTGGGATGACGGTATGATCGACCATGAGGCAACGGCGAAGCTTGCAAATCCGGATCCCGAACCCGAGGAATCTGGCGAATATAACGAGGACTATTACACCGATAAGGTGTACAATATGTTCAAGCGTCTGTCGGGCGAGGGCAAACTGCTGGGAAATGCCGGAAAATATACTAAAGACGGCATCCGTCAGAATGTTAAGGAGTGGCTTAAGAATAAGACAGAAATGTTCAAACTACTGCGCAAGCATCCTAATTGGAACGAAGAGGCTAAGGCAGTCGTATATCTGAATACGGAACATCGTATCCCGTCTTTTGACGATGCCAGATCGGCTTTTAATAATTTGTGGAATATTTGCTGTTATGAAGATTCGCAGTCGCAAGAAACCCCTATACGCAATATAACGAATTTCTTTGACAATATGACAAAAGAGGATTGGAATACCCTTGTTTCAAAATCCAAAATTTTCGACTATTGTTATGTGCCGGATTATGTAGATGGCTGTCAGCTCTTTAGTGCTCTTTTTACAGCTATTTTCAAGCAGGAAAAAATGAATAGCATCTCCGAGCCTGTTGCAAACTGCATAAATACTATTTTCCCCGACCTTAAAATACACATCGGTCAGAAGTCAAGCCGTGTTATGAATAAGCTCTTCGTAAAATTCGGCTTTGATAAAACACTGTCCTATAACCGCACATTTGCGAAGCTGGCGGATAGTATAAATCCCTTTGATGTCGAGCGTATCACAGTCCTTTCCGCAAACATAATAGATTTTCTTTTAATGTCAAACGGAAACTCGTGGGCAAGCTGCCATACGATAATTTCAAAATGCGGAGACACATACGGCGGCTGCTATATGGGTGGCACTCTGAGTTACGCCAATGATTCGGAATCTCTTATTCTCTATACTGTTGATAAGTCCTATACGGGAACAGACTGGTGCTTCGAGCCAAAAATAACCAGACAGGTTTTCTTTTGGGATTATCCCGTACTCGTTCAGGAGCGTCTCTATCCTCAGTGTAATGATAACGGCGAACAGGGCAAGGCTCTCGTAAAGCAGTACAGAACTGTGGTCGAGGATATTGTTTCGACTTGTTTGGAAACTCCAAATCTCTGGGTCAAGGAAAACAGAAATAGGGCAAACATTTATAGTCGCCCTGATACATTTATGTATCATGATTGGAGTTGTTTCCCGAACTACATAGTACATATTAAAAAGGAAACTGCAATTTCCGATACCGAAGTAGAGGAAGGCGCAGATATGGAAACTTACGACAGCCGTTACCTTGTTCGTTCATCTAAGAAAATAATGGTTGGCGGTCCAAGTTTCTGTATCAACTGCGGTGAGCAGAAATGTGAAGATGATTACGATGATGGAGATAATTCCCATAATGGATTACTTTGTGCAAATTGTCATCCGGACGAAAACAATTCGGAATGTTATGAATGTGGTCAATATCACGATCTGGAGGATATGCACGAGATCAATGGTCATTATTATTGTGACGAATGCTGCTTCTATTGCGATTATCATGAAGAATATGAAATAGGCGACTACGAATATGTTGAAGGCTATGGAGTAGTCTGCGCAGATGGACTTGAATATGGAAACTTTTACTATTGCGACCACTGCGGAGGTTGGTATTGCAAACCCACAACAACCGCAACCGACAGATGGGGATCGGAAGTTGAAATTTGTAATAACTGCCTTAGCAATTTTTATACGAGCTGCGACGACTGCGGCGAATTTTTCAATCACAGAAACCTTCACTCACTCGGATCCTGTTGGCTTTGCAGTGACTGCTATGACCGACGACTGGAGAACTCTGATGATTCCGAAAATAGTTCCGACGACGAGGAGGTGACTGCATGATGATAGATTCAATAACCGCAACTGCCATCAACTATCTCAGCGGTCTCGGCATCTCTTGTTCTGAACGTGGCGTTAAAAAGAATATAGAGGAGTGGTATAAAAATAAAATGCCACTTCTCGAATTGCTGCGCAAACATCCAATGTGGCGTGAGAATGAGCTGGCAATCGTAACTACCATAACCGAAAAAAGAGAACTTGACTCAAGCTATTTTAACTATTTCGACCAGCTCCGCAGCCTGTGTTTTCAAAATAGCGTCGTCTCTCATGTAATCCTTGAAAAGCTTCGAGCACACATAACCTCAAATTACAACGATGATGTTCCCGAGAATTTCTTTACGTATTTCTCACTATCGTATAATAATGACAGCGGTCTCCGCTTCGTTGTTGAAAATTGCTTTTCCGAAACCATAACCGATTCTGTAGCAGAAATAATCAACCTGATAGCTCCCGAATTTAAATTCAAAGGTGGTCAGAAATCATCACGAGTCCTCAACAAAGTGTTTGATTATCTGGGATTTACAAAGCATCCTGAATATAATTGCATTTTTGCAAAGATAAGCGATTGTATATCCCCACGAGACTTCAAAAGAACTGCAGTTCTTTCGGTAAATCCAATGGATTATCTTACAATGAGCAACGGCAACTCGTGGAGTAACTGCATGTGTCTTACCCCCAGTCGTAATTTCGACGGCTTTGAATATCAGGGTAAACACAAAGCAGGGTGTATGTCATATCTGACGGACGGAGTTTCGCTCCTGTTTTATACGCTTGACGATAACCGCTTTAAATCTGCCGAGCTGTGGAAAATACCTAAGATAACCCGACAGGTGATATTCTACAGCTCTCCCCATATAATTCACGAAAGAATATATCCGAAGTCGATAGATTATTGTGAAAGCGAAAACAATCCCTATTACGTATATCGTAACTGCGTTTGGAAAATCATTTCGGAATGCGAAGAAGTCCAGAATCGATGGACGCCTTATAACACGATCATCAAAGATAAGCCCGATACTTTTATGTATCCCGATTGGAAATATTATACGGTGCTCAGATATGTCAATCCGAACATTCCTAAACAGAGCAACACGATTTCAGTGGGCGACAAAACATATTGTATCAAGTGCGGAGAACAGAGATATCGTTCAACATCAGATGTCAACGATATAATGTGCTCTTCACTTTATTGCGAAAACTGTGATCCCACAATAGAACCCGGCGATGAAGATAACAGTACCGATGAGAACGACGATTCCGAAGATTATAATGACGATATCTTCGAGATACTTCGTTCATGGTAAAATACGGAGGTAAAATTATGACTGATACAATCAAAACCACAACCAAGACGACCGCATCCACAATATCCTCGATAAAGGAAATCGAACCTGTAAAGCATACGAGAAACTTCCAGCCCAAGGCTCCCAACATCAGCGAAGTCAATGCTATCATTGATAACTACAATTCTATTATCGGCGAAACAAGAAGTTTCAGACCGCTTTCTTCCCTTTTTGAAAAGATAATCCGACTTAAGCAGTACGAGCTTAAAGATTTTCTTTATTCCATACTTGTAGGCTTTGGTTATGAAGTGATCTACGCCGATGGATATCTGTTTGCAAAAGGCAATGTTCCCGTAATGCTCTGTGCTCATATGGATACCGTCCATAAAGATCCTGTCAAGGATATTTATATGTCCGATAACGGCTGCATATGGTCTCCTCAGGGCATCGGGGGCGACGACAGATGCGGTATTTATACTGCGTTAATGACAGTCCGAGACGGCAACAGACCGTATATTCTTTTCACCGAAGACGAAGAGATAGGTTGCATCGGCGCCGGCTATTTTGCAGACGATGTTACTTATAATATCATCAAAGCAGAGGATATAAATATCAATTTCATAATCGAGATCGACCGTAGAGGTTCAAACGACAGCGTGTATTATTCCTGCGATAATCCCGAATTTGAAAAGTTTATAGACACTTATGGTTTCAAGACCGCATACGGCAGCTGTTCCGATATTTCTGAGGTCGCACCTGCTCTCGGTATTGCGGCTGTTAATTTCAGCAGCGGATATTATAATGCGCATACAACAAGTGAATATATTGTCCTCGATGAGCTTTACAATATCATTGAAAGAGTAAATCAGATAGTCATAGATGCAGCCAATGGCAAAACCGTAAAATATGAATACATCGAGGCAAAGTATTCTTATAAGAATTATTGGGGCAAAGAGTGGTGTGGTTACGACAGTGATTCCGGATACGATGATTACAGTTACGGCAGATGCTATTGGAGCGATAAGTTCGATAAAGACAGTAAGAAATATCAGACAACTGCAAATGAAGAAACTCCGTGCGACGAAATGATACTTGCATCTCAGATCGACGATACCGCAATTATCATTCTTAAAGATGGAACAATGATCGATGACACTAACAACGACTATTACTATTATATAGACGAGAACAACAAGATATATAAACTCGTTGATTGGGTGGATGATGATATCGCAGAGGGCGAATGTAACTTCATCGTAGCTCCTATTGAAGCAAGCGTATATACCTCAGCGGGCAATCACTATCAGTATGATGAAAGCAGCGCTGAGCTTGTATATGTAGTAAATGACGAGCTCAGCTATTACGGAAATTAAAGGGAGCTGCGTAAATGAAGTCGGGTTTTGATAACGGCATCTGCACTGAGTGTGCTTATAATACAAAAGGCAGATGTTCTATCTGTAAGTCGTCTGTCAAATATATAAAAAGCTGTCCCGAGAATTACAGTTATGAGCTTATGCGGGAGATAGCCGAAGATATCTGCAGGCGAAGAAAAAGAATGCCTCATGGAGATGTACTATCAAGGGAGTGGTAATTTGAGTTTTGTAATTGCAGTTATTGTGCTCATTGTAAATCTTATCGAAACTGAGTAAGGAGGAAGTTATTATGGTAACAAGAGAACAGCAGCTCGCAGAAGCAATCAAGAGAATGAAGGCGCTGAAGCTTCATGAAAACACAATCGAAGATTTAAAACAGGGGAGAGTAAACGTCAGCAAGCAGATGGGTGCTCTCTACTGGGCAAATGAAGAAGAGAAGGAGATAATTGCAAAGTTCGAAGCCAAGCATAATGCCCTTGTCTATCACGCCATTTATACCCCGACACATTTCGGGCGCTGCTTTTCTATGCTGTTTGTCGGACAGTATGAAGATGAGTGGGAACTCGACAGAAAGGACATTAGGAACTACACCCCGATCGCAATGGTCATAAATCTTGACGACGAATGGTGTTCCGATATGGGAAGCATCGGAGTGACCCCAATGTTCGGCGGACTGATAAGAACTGCATAAAAGGAGGACTGCAAATGAAGTATCTTGAAATAACGCAGACCGTTCAGCATTTCTGGGATGCGGAAATGAATGTGCATATTGAAAAGGTATGCGTTGATGATGGTAACAGCGTTAACGGATTATGAAAGGAGAAGTCATAATGGAATTGATAGGTTATGCTGTAATTATTCGTAGCGCTTACGACGGCATACTTCTTGTTCAGCTCTGCGATGATTATGATGCCGCAGTTAAAGAACTGCAGAAAGAATACTGCCTTGACTTATTGGAATATGACAACCTTCACATACCCGTAGATGAAACGTACGACGAAATGGAGAATCTGAAAACAATAAGTCTAACCGACGGTAACATCGTTACATATACAGTAGAGGAGGCTTATAGATGAAGAGGTACAGTGTAACACTTCTCATAACAGGCTATCATACTATTATTATCAATGCTGAAAACGAAACTAATGCGGTAAGAATTGCTCAGGAATATTACTTTAAGCGTGATACTTCATTCCTTGATAATGTCGAAATCAGCGAATGGGAAACCGTAAAGGTAGGAGAGGAAAATGAAAATAAATAATTATGAGTGTTTTGAATTTTCGCAGGAAGATTATAATGAAATACATAACTTGTTATATTCAAAGTTAGAGGGTATTTCGGACGACTACTCTATAGCTGATGTCTTAATGGCATTGCTTAAAATTGTAAGCGATGTTGTTTATCATTTTGAACTGGATAAAATGTAATATTTCACAGGAGGAATTCCAATGATTGTATATAAAAAAGTACGATTGATGAAGGACGGGACGCTCCGTCCTTTATTTATTGGCAAAGACAAGCCATTCGAATTCGGAAAGTGGCAGCACTGCGAATACATACCAACCAAGGGGTTTGCTCCAAGGTCAATAGTTACAACCGATAATTCCAAAATCGGCGGCTGGCATTGCTGTTTTACACCACTTGCCCCGCATATTGCCGATAAGCTCAGCTCAGGTGAGCAGCGAGTCTGGATAGAATGCGAAGCTCGTGGTCGCAGCACAAAATATGACCGTCCCGAATCCCAGGGCGGCAAGTGGCTGCTGGTCGAAGAGATAAAACCGATAAGGATTCTTACCGGAGCTTGCAACAAGAACTCTTCTGTTCAATTGGAAAACTGATTACATAAAGAAATATCTTGATGACAAATATCGTTAAAGGAGAAAAGCATAATGCAATATTTGAAAATAACAATTCATGACAATGACTACCATGCAGAGCTTTCTACACTCGGAGATTTTTTGAGTAGTTTTATTCGAGATTATTTAATATTCCATACTTTTGATATCGATATGATGGTACTAAAAGACGGCATTTTAAAATTTCTTGTCGGGGCGAATGCAGTTATGTTTGAGTTTATGTATTGTAAAGATTATTTGGATTACAATGGTAAAATTGATAAAACAGCTATGTATTTGGAGAAAAGATTAGAGGTTAATGTGGTAGATGAATCAGACATTGATTTTAAGGAAGATGAAGATGACGGATATTTGTATATCCCAATCTGTACAGAAGAAGAAATAAAATCTGCAAAATACGGATTAAAATATTTCTTCAGATAAAAGAGGAAAATTGATAATAACAAGTACAAGTTTTGTGTTTACAAGCTTTTGTTATCTGTATGACGATGAACTGATAACTGTAATAAGAATAATTGGAAAGGAGAAGAGATAAATGAAACCGAATAAACTTGAACGGTTTGTGAACGACCGAGAGCTGCACGAAAGAGCGCTTTCGCACATCGACCGCAAGGGACTCGATATGTGCGTGCTGTCCACGTTTTCGCAAGATGCAGCGTGGGCTCTTGCAGGCGACCTTATCGCTAATTGCAAAATCGAGTTCAAAGCCCCTGTAGAGATGTACATTGACAAGCTTACAGGCAACTGGTTGACATTCGCCGAAGCAGAGAAGCGAAACTTTGAAGAAGTCCGCAAGCTTGCAGTTCTCGAAACGTTTGACCGAGTTCTGTGTAATACATTCTATAAGATGTATTACGACGATTTTCACTACCTGATACATCCTAACTGTGTTTCTTACCGCAGGGGACTGTCAGCCGGCAAGACCGTAAAAGCTCTTGTCAGCGAGATGAACCGTAAGAAATGGTACAAAGGATACAAGCTTGACCTGAGCAAGTTCTTTGATACCGTAAATCGTGAAACGCTTGACAGAACACTCGATATTATAACTCCCGATAAGGATTGTATCGATAACATAGTAATTAAACATTATCATGACGATACTATAATCGTAAACGGAAAACCCGAATACCGGTACAAGTCGCTCAGTCAGGGCAACCCTATTGCCTGTCTGCTGGCTGACCTGTGCCTGAGAGATATTGATGAAGCTGTAAGCAAGATGGATGTTATCTATTATCGCTATTCTGACGATATCATAATCCTCGGCAGGGAAGCTGACCACGCCCTCGAAGTTATAAAGCAGATGCTCGAACCAAAGGGTGTAACTCTTAATCCTAAAAAGGTCAAAGCGTTGCAGGCAGATAAAGACTGGTTCGAGTTTCTGGGCTTTAAGATACGTGGCGACTTGATAACTGTGTCTGCGAAAACTCTCAGAGGTATCGAGCAGCATATAAAATCTGAAACGATACAGTGGAGCAGAGAACACAAAAGACTGGCTACCGAAGCAGAGACCAAGCGGATATGCAGGCGGCTCCAGAAGTATCTGTTCCTTGCATATGAAGAGAACAGCAACCAGTTCGGCATGTGTCAGTATCTGTTCGGAACCATTAACTGCAAACACGATATCGACATGATAGACAGGTATTGCAAAGACTGTTTAAGAGCAGTAATAACAGGTCGCAATAAGGTTTGGGGTCTCGGTTCTACAGATAATAACTCCAATTACACGATCCAGTTCCAGAAAGGAATAAACGTTAAAGCTAACAGGGAAAGGACCGTGGCAGACGGAATAGATATGGTAAGGGCTGCCGGTTGGTACAGCCTTAATCATATGTACAAAGTCTATCATACCGACCACGAACTCTGGCTGAGCGAGATAAACAAAATAAAAGGAGGTGTTATACATGACGCTGTATGATGCGTTAATTGCAAAATCAGAATCGGGGCATAAGCTCAGGTTCGATCTGGTCAAAAAGAATATCAGAATAGATAAGCGTGTCGTAATGGAAAACGGCAAGCTTGTAGCTGATATGATAGGCGGCGAAGTTATCGACTCGTTGGGGTCTCCTGTGTCCGGCTATGACGATCTGGTAACTCTTTACGAGAACTTTATTCATTCGTCACCGAGCAGTGAGAACAGCCGCAAGACTTACCTGTTTAAACCTCTGTCTGCCGATGAGCTGAGCATGACCGACTTTTACCGTAACAATAGCCGAGACGTAATGCACGCAAAGCTTTGTGCCGCTATTATAATCGGAAGTCTTAACGGTACCCTTAAATGGGAAACGCCCGGCTGGTTCCGTAAACTGACCGATAGGTTCATAATCTATCGCAGCTATATCCAGTAACCCGAAAACCATAAACCATACATATTAAAAGGAGAAATTTATTATGACTAATAGCAATATGAACAACGCTAACCTTAACAACAGCAACCTCGATATGAATGAGTTCGCAAAACTGGTGGCAAAGTCAATGCTCGATATGGCCAATACTCCAATCCCTACTGCCGACAATGATAACTCAGTTCCTGCACACGGTAAGTATTTTGGCAAGACGATCTGCGGCGAAGTCTATAACCCCAGAACAACAAGACGTTGGATCTCCGCTCAGTTCATTAGACTTATGAGACATGAGTGTGTCACCACAAATATCAATCAGGTAATCGCAAATTTCTATACCTATAAGTACAGTATCCTCTATACCTGTAAGGAAGCTAAGCTGCTGGCTCACCTCAAAGATAACGACCCCGTTGCATTTGAAGAGCGCAAGCATTTCTTTGATGTGAATAGCATCGCCGATATATTTATAAACTTCGCTAAGGAGTTCCAGCCCAGTCTTCAGAGTCTTATAAATACCGCTTGGTCATACTCAGACTTCGCTGTAATTGCAGAGGCTATTGAACTGGTAATTGCAAAGAGAGCGTTTGATATCCCCGAAGGCACAGGCATGAAGGGCGGCAGATACTTCAAGAACCACAAGCTTGCTAATGCGTTTATTCGCAGCTTCAAGAAGGCTGGTGCCTATTATACCTTAAAGAACTACATTATGTTCGACAGAAGATTTATCCTCCATTGGTTCGATGAAGTCTATACCAGAGAAAATGCTCTCAGAAAACTCAGACTTGAGATTCAGGCTCCTGACTACTATTTTTATAAGGCACTTAAGGTTTCTATGGCGGAAAACTACATCAGCCTCAGCGATCCTTTTGCGAATATGGAATAAAAAAATAACTGCAAACTCTCAGTCGGTAAATCTGTACATCATCCGGATTTCGCAGGTGTAGAAGGCTACTTTCGTCCCCTCAACACCTGCCAAATCACGGATTCTTGATCTAAATGGTTTTAGTAAATCGCTGCGATTGAGAGTTATACTATTATAATTGTAACGGAGGAATACATGTGGTAACACGAAACAGTAATGGTGAATACGTTGTCAACGGCACAGTGCTCAGTTCTTACGATGCTTTCGATGTTTATAAATTCGTCAAGAGTGAATACAACGCAGAAGATATGGCGATGACTATCGAAGAAGAGTATGGTGCTCAGACAGAGGAAGAGGTAATTGCAAATCAAGAACTCTGGCATGACATACTGGATATGTATGAGGACTGCAGAAACAACGATGAGCAGTGGCATTACGACGCCGAATATGTTGTGTCCGAATTCCGCTCTGAGCTGGACGCTATAGCGGCAAATTACTAACTGCAAACCGACTTGTGAAAACAAAATTCAAGTCTGCAGCAACACGATCTCTCATTCTGGAGACCTCCAGAGTTCGAGATCGTTTATGCTGCCTCTTATCTAAATATCTTTAGTAAACATATGTTTCCACAAGCCGAATAATTCCTAATTCATAACACAAAATGCAATCAATAATCTCTCCCTCGGCGCTCAGTGATGCGTCACCCATCGCTTCACGCCGCTGTCGTGATTCTTCATATCTAAATTACTTTAGCGACAATTTGGTGTTATGATTTCTTAATTCCCAGCGGCAACCTGTAAATTACGCATCTGGTCTGAAGCAAGAGTGTCAGGGATACTCCCTGAACTCTTCCTCAGACAAGATGGTATTATCTAAATCAATTTAGTGAACAACTGCTGTCGGGAATAGCCAATCTGATTTCTGTCCGTCCTAATGCAAACATGTAATCCCTCAGATGAGAACCATCCAGCACACTGCTGGATGTTTCTCATCTCCGTGATACATATTATCTAAATGCTTTTAGCGAAAATTCGGCGGTCAGGAAATATATATCAATAATTGCAGTGCCTCAAATGCAGCAATGGTCATTGAGGAGCAACCGAAAAGTAGCCCGCTTTGCGGGCTAACTTCTCGGTGCGCCTCACGACATTGTATCTAAAATCTTTTAGTGATATAATAGGTACTTCAATTAAATTCAGTAACCGTGATATCCAATATGCACTGCACCTTCGAAAGATGAGTCGATGACCCTCAATCAACTTCGTTGATTGAAGCGTCGATGACTCTTCTTTCAGAAGGTTCATATCTAAATTCCTTTAGCGATACCATGGATATTCCGGCCGCATAACCGAGTTTGGCAAACTGCATTTCGGGATCTTACACCGACGGGCACTATTCATACCTGACAAGTGCCCGACGTTTCAGATCCCTCATATCTAAACTGCTTTAGTAAATCGCCGCCAGGCTCGGTTCTGATAGCTGCAATCAGCATAATAACTTTGTACTATAGGAGGCGATCAGTCCAGTTACACTCCGCTTATCAGCGGGTGTCACGGACACTCACCTCCAATACATCTAAACCTTTGTAGAAAATATCTTGTTATGCTAATTGCAAAACAAAATAATTGTTTAATGGAGGTTATAAATAATGAAAAAGATAATAAAATTCACATTTATTGGAAACGACAGTTACAACAGACCCGTTTATAAAAACGAAAACGGAAAGTTATTTGTTGATGTTGATCCTCGCAAAGATCATGAGCCAAAAATATGCACAAAATATCAAAATGCCTTTGATGGCGAACCTGATACACCGATAGACTGTATAACTGCATATTGCAATGCAGAAATTGAATTTATACCCAAACGCATTACATGGTAATTCAACCACTGATAAAAGTTTTTATGATTATCTGCTTAATAACGGTACTTCATTTGGAGTGGCTGTAAAAACGTATGCAGAGCATCTTCTCGACACGGCTAAAAGGGAGAAATAAAAATGAATTATGATAAAACATATTATGAATACAACGAAAAGGAAATCAGAGAGCTCCTGCTTTACAGGAAAGTCGTTGAAGTCAGAGGTAATACACTTGTTCTTGACAACGGAACAGAGCTTACCTTTGAAGGAAATGAAGGCTGCCCAGGCTGCGGCAACGGATGGTATTCCGTAACTGAACTTAACGAATGTGATAACGTCATTACGAACGTGGAGTTCGTTTGTGACAATGATACGAAAAACAAGTATGATGACGAAACATCGTACAAGATCTTCGTTTACGCCGAGGATAAGCATATTAAGCTTGCACAGATTGATGGAGACGATGGTAACGGATATTACGGCACAGGTTATACACTGTATGTAAAGTTTAATCAGTCATCGGATAAGGAGGATTAAAAATGAAGCGAGCTTACATAGAAGACCGGTATGGTAACTGCGTTTGCGAACTTGAACCATACCTTGACGATGATGGAGAGCTGCTGGGCTGGTCAACGCCCAGCGAATACTTCATGCCCTGCGTAGTCGATGAGGGAGATACCTTCACAGTTATAGTAAAGGAAGTGGCAACATGATAAAAGAGTATCACCTTCATCTTGACAAAGACGGCAAAGACTGTTTTACAACCTATCTTGAGACAGTAACAGCTATTGATAACGGTAATTCAGAAACTGTAATTCATTCAACTCAGCCAATATTTCTCACGTTTCGTGACGCTAAAGAATTGTATGTACATCTCAATGGCGAAATTCATCAGATAACACTGGGCAACTGTGTTGGAACTAATCGAGAAATTCGAGAGGGGCATGCAATAGATAAAATGTTAATTTCCGGAGAGTTTGAATGGTTTAAATAAAGGGGGAATAATTGTGAGAGTAAGATATCTGACAATTCAAAAAGGGGAGACCCATCATATCTCCGAGTATCCAAACTTTCATAAGAGCGGAAGCGTTGAGGGTATGAAAAAGCTGTACTACGGCAAAGACGCACTTCTTGTACGGTGCGGAAGTTACATCTATAACGTAACGTCAAATCCCCGGATATACCATGATGCCAAATAATACATAATGGAGGAATGATTATGGTCTGCGAATGGACAGGCAGTTACCTGTATCAGCCCGACACAGCGAACAAGAACGACTATGATGTAGTTTGTGATGCGATAATTGATTATGTGAAAACCTATGGTGGAGAGCATAATCTCAGTATTACAACGTCGGAAGCTGAAGGCTGGGAAGTAAACGCAAAACCTATAAAGGCAAAGCAGTATAACATCGTGATCGACGGTAAGACTGTACCGATTGAAAAAATTTCCGAGGAAATAATAGCTTATTATGAAAGCTATATGGATGACGAGGCTTCTAACTTCGGCAAGAATGCCTATTTTATTGGTGAGCCTTGGAGCGAAGAAGACCTCGAAATTTTCACAAGAGAAAACATGATAGAATACTGGAGCTAACAGGATATTTGGAATTTGGAGGTAACAATTATGGCTAACATTTGCTCTACACAGATAAGATTTTTTGGAAATGATGATGCACTTACGGATTTTTTCAACAGGATCGAGCACGCTATTTCAGATGAAGCACACCCTGATATGAGCTACTGCGAAAGACGCAGCTTCCGCAACATCGCCAATGAATTCGGAATCGATCCTGATAAGGTTTCATTAAGAGGAGATATCGAATATGACAGGGATTGCGCAACAATATATACTGAAACCGCATGGACGCCTCGCCTTGGTATATGGAGTGCGATAATTGCAAAATGCTATACCAAAGATGACGAGCAGCTCATTTCATTCAGCTGGTGCGCCGAGGAGTTCGGCTGCGATATCTACTGCACAAACGACATGAATGAATTTGGCGACATGGCTTATTGTATTGACTATAATATAGGCAGCGATGCAGATTACCTCTACGGCGCCACAGAAGAAGAGGTGCTCAAAGAGGTTAACAGAGTTTTTGAAAAAGCAGGACTTGAGCCTGTCAAGTCTCTTGCGGAAGCGGAAGTGGCAGTTGAGGTCAATGAAGACTGGTTTATGTCAGTTCACAAGCTTGAACTGTTTGATACCTGCGATTTTGATTAAGGAGGAGTTTGTAATGGGTAATTGGAAATACATTCTCAGAAGCGGCGGTAAGCTCAGAGTAAAGATAAACAGCGACGATAAGTTTGGTAAATTGTAATTTGAAAAGGAGATTTTATTATGGATAACGCAAAGCTTAATGGTATGATAAAAGAATTCTATGACTGCTTTAACAGAGCGCAGGAGTTGAGACGTGCAGTTTTGGAATATATAGAAGAGACGCTCGATATTGATACTAACGAAAACTACGACTACTTTGAGGATGACAGCGATTTCTGTTTCGGCCTTGACTTAGAGACGATCGACGCTCTGGAAAACGGAGATGAGGATCTGATCAACGAACTTCGCAACTGAAAAAGGAGATGTAGATATGAAAGCAGTAAATATTATGTGGGACACTGACGGAGACAAAAAGCTTTTTGAAGAATTGCCCTCAGAAATTGAAATTCCCGACGACGTTGACGAAGAAGATATCGGGGATTATATCTCAGACCTAATTGGATTTTGCCATTTTGGGTACGACCTCGAAGATTGAAAGGAGAAAACATTATGCCTAATTGGTGTTCTACTAAAATAGAATTTACAGGAAACTTCGCAGACCTTACGGATCTGCACAATAAAATAGTACAGTACACATCGTCAAATGCAGAAACTTCAGGCTTTGGTGAACCTTGGCTCGGTAATGTGCTCATCGGGTTCGGCTTCGGCGACAGAATCGATAATCCCGAAAACATTATCCGCTGCCGTGGATGGATCGACGACATCGGAAATGTAACCGACAGACAGGATAAGTCGAGTTTTAATATCTTTGCCGAAACAGCATGGAGACCAATGATCAAAATGTGGCGTGAGATAATTGCAAGGCATTATGATAATCGTATTTCCATACATTGGATAGCCGAGGAGGAGGACGGCGGGCTGTATATGACCGATGATATGGATTGGTTCGGCGCTGATTATTACCATGTTAAATGGAGTATTGGGGAAGACGAAGATTACGAAGGCGATTATTTTGACGGCCCTGATAAAGTAGCCGAGCATATCAATGGCTTAATTGCAAAATACGATTTAGGCATTGATCTTATTACCGAAAAGGATATTAATACTGCGGACAATGAAGGCAGAAATATTTATTTAAGAGGAAATAACTGGTATATTGGTGTCATTATTCTCAAAGAAGCAAACGATAATGATGTTAAATAAGGGGTGAGGCATATGAACACATGTAAACTTTGCAATGGAAATTTCGATTTCCGAAAAATGCAGATCGCTGATTTTTTGTGCGGAACAGAGATTTGCTTCGGCGGAAACCTGAATGATTCTAACAGCAAAAACAGATTTAAATACTTTCCAGAGTGCGGCAGAAAACTGACTGACAATGATTTTAAGAGGAGTGGTGATAATGACAAAATCTGAAATGGAAATTAAACTCGCTCAATATCTGGATACGAGATGGAAAGCAGTTTTTTATGCTGATAATCCATTAGACGAAATAAAATTTTACACAGCTGCGTGTAATACTATTGCCCAGATCGGCGACTGGGAACTCAGAGACGATGGTACGCATTGTGTAAAGCTGGATTAAACAAGGAGGAAGCCTATGATAAAACCCGGTGCAAAATGGATAATGAAGGAACTGACAGATGTGTGGAGCCATCAGCCGAACGGAACTCTTCATAGCTATGACTACTTCGAAGACGAAAGCGGACAGTGGATATATAATATCGACTTCCATTATGACGGATGCTTTGCTCCTGTTCAGCTTAAAATTCCAAAAAGGATATCTATAACAAGAGCCGTCCAAAAAGCGAGAAGGATTTTTGAAAACACTACATACTACGACCAGCCTGACTGGAACGATTGATAATTGGAGGAGTAGAAATGAAACTGGTATATGATTTTAATTTTAGTAAAGCTGCGAAGAAAGCCGAAACTCTTATCAACGAATGTGTAAGAGAAAAAGAAGGAAGAGCATTTACAAAAATATATGCAAACATCAATGGTCGGTTATTTGAAATCAATAAACCTGTATCTTTACATGTATATCAGGTTCTTCATTCGGATGGCACTCCATTCTACGAAGACGAGATACACTAAATGATAATCGGAGGAATAAAAATGAAAACAAGATATAAAGTCAGATGTGTAACCCCTACCGGAATATATGACCATCGCTGTAACTCGTATAAGGAACTTCGTGAGTATTGCAGGAGCAAGTTTACAAAGGGATATTGGACTGGTTTTGAGTATTACGATTATTACGGATATAACAGCAAGAATCAAACGGCATATTATATCAAAAAAGAAGACATTCGTTACAATAATTATATTTACGAAGATGCAGAATCTATCGTAACCGATCCAAAAGTTTTTACCGTCGGACGGTTCAGTCAGGTACAGATACTCAAAGTCGAAGGTAGGAAGATTACAATAAACAGAGCCGTTGCTGAAAAGTACGGCATCGTAATTGAAGAAATAAAAGAAGAGTAATCATCACGCCAAATTCTGCACAGCCCACCATGGACTGTGGATAACGGCTCGGAACGAGGAACTTTCTCGATCCGACAACTGTAAAATCGTGAACGAAGCATATTAAAAAATATATGTTTAAATAAGGAGATGTTTTCTATGGATATGAAACTGTGCAGCGAGTGCATGAATCGGTCCATTATTATGATGAAATCCAAAACAGGCAAGGAGTATCGAGAATACTTTTGCTCAGTTTCGGGTACCCGGTTGAAATTCACTAAAGAGTGCCCGATGAGTTATGATTTGCAGGAATACGAAAAGCTGATTGCAAAAGGCGAGGCTTATGACCAGCTGAGGTACAGAAAAGAAATGGAGGCAGCAACATGAATAATAAGTTCATAAAGGAAATCGCAAATTACATGATAAAAACAGGAACTGCAAAAACCACATCCGGCAATTACATATTTTACTTTGATGATCTTGCAAAAAGGTTCAGAACAAGTAAGACAGCTATATCAGCAAATGCCGAGGCTATTCTTGACGAACTGATTCAGCATGAGGAATTCTGTTTTGATGGTCAGGAATTGGAGCCGGACTGTTTTAGTCTGATGTTCTATCTCAAGTATTGCCCTAATTGGGAAATGTTAATATGGGAGGAAGAGTAATGATGAATGAATATGTAATCGTATTTGATAGTGGAGCCCCCTTGTTTAAGTGCGGAATCAAAGAAACCATAACTGCAATTTCTCCTGCCGATGCTGTTGTTAAACTCATGCAGTCCGTTAAGGTAGATTGTATAACCTCAATTCAGAAACTTGATAACACAAAAGAGGAGTGTCGTATATGAAAAAGATATCTTATGCTGAACTTGTTAAAAATGAAAATCTTATTCTCTGCAATAACATCACGAATCTTGAGCTTGAGCTTTATTGCGGTAATGATTACGATGAAGAAGATGATTATCCTTGCGATATCTATCAGTATTATCTTATCGACCAGAGTTTTGCCGATTATCTGGCAAGAGCAACCGATGAAATCGTATACTATTGCGACGAACTTGATCTTTATGTATGGGGAGTGACTCACTTTGGCACTCCTTGGAACGGCGTTTATCTTAATGTCAAAACCTTTGATGAAATGTGCGCCGACGGTACATACGATTAACTGCGGTCATGCTTATATTCCCAAATGAAATCTGCAAATTGTCCATAGACCCGGCGCTCTAAAGATGACTTAAGAAAAGCATTACGTTGATACAGCACTGCCATTCTCTTTGCCCTTATTTCAGCTGCCGTTTTGGATATATTGCAAATCTCAGATATTTCATCTGCCGAATGAATATCACAGCCCCAAAGCACACACGCAGGAGCAAGAATGCCAATCGCAAATCTTTCTGCCTCATACTCATCGTCGGTGGGGATGATAATATGGCCCAGCTCGTGAGCTATAGTGTATCGTCGTGCTTGGTATATTTCGGTGTCTCTTATAATGATATAATATCTGTTGTTCTCGATAACTGTTTTTCCTCTCTGCTCGGCGGCCAAAACATAAGGACTTTCAGTCGGCAGAACAGAATCTTCTATTACTTCGGAATTGTAATGATTGCAAATCTGAGACAGTTTGACAGGGAGCGCTTTAATGTTGCAGTTGATCAAACATTGCCACGCTGCATTTCTGGCTCGTCTGTATTTTTCATACAAAAAAATCACCTCAGCAGTTATTGTTTGTAACTGCCGGGGTGATTATTAAGGAGGGGCGTTAGTAATTGTTAGTAGATTTGGAGATGTTGCGTAAACTGTAACTGCGAGCAGCGAGCATCTGAGGTTCTTCGTTCATATAGTACCCGATGACTTTGCCAAAAATTTCGATCTTATGGTCTGTAGTTATAACCGAATATTTGGAATTATAAGAATGAAGACCATCTTCCTGATAAACTTTAAACAGGGGACAACCATCAACTATGGCAATAACTTCATCTCCATATCGGATCTCACAATTACGGTTTACCCAAACAATGCAGCCATTGGGATATTCAGGCTCCATGCTATCTCCGTCAATCGGAATTCCACAATCTGCACCGACAGGGATTTCGTCAATAGGAAACGACTCTTTTTCAAAAGAATCATCTTCCGTAAAGGGGAAAGAAACACCTGCGCCTGCAGCGATAACCGCAACATCCATTTTGCGCATAGAGATTTTTCGTCTTTTGTTTTGAGATTCTACAAGTCTATCGGATATTTCAGAACAGCGACCGATAAAACGCTGTTGTTCATTATCAGGCAGCGAGTGGAAGACATTTAATAATGCTTTGTCGTTCTCAGATAATGATATTTTATCAAACAATAGGTTGTCAACGGTAACGTTAAGGTATCTTGCGATTTTAACTACAATATCAAGAGTTATCTTAGAAGTCGGTTTCTTTTCCCACTGGCTGAATAAGCTCTTGTTACAGCCAATAGCAGCTGCAACGGAAGCTTTAGTCTTTCCGCTGTTTACTATTTTCTGTATTATGGTTTCACTGTATTCCATATTTCAATATTACCTCGTAAATTGTTGTATAGTTTCTTAATTGTATCTTTGTCGATAATAAACAAAGATGAATATAATTTGAAAAAACACTTGACTTTACGTTCAAAAGCGTATATAATCATATTATAAGTTGAATATTCTCAACTTTAGTATTATTATACCACATTTCGTGATAAAAGTCAAGTAAACTAATTATTTCTTGTCATACACATTTGCTGTCCGATTTTCCGACCAGATCGTGTGCTACAATTAGTATGGCAAAATATATAAGGAGGTCTAAAGATGCTTATAAAAGAATATTCTGTGCGAGAAGTGCAGGATATATTATCACGGAATGGGTTTACATATCTTAGAACTCACGGCAGTCATCGTATTTATTCAAACGGTAATTGCAGCGTTTCAATTCCGTCTCAGAAAAAGACAGTTAATAAAATGCTGTTTCTGAGAATTATTAAAGAAAACAATTTGATATTAAATTAAATGGAGGATTTTACAAATGGAAAATATGAATAGAATTATGGCACTTTCCCAGATGAATGATGTAGTCGATTTTGCAACGGTCGTAAGAGAAGCGGCAGACAAAGCACAGGAAAGATTTGATAAGTGGTCCGAAAAAACTCAGGAGAGCGAAACGGGCGAAACAATGCAGGAATATATCGATCATCTCAATTCCGCTGCTGACGCTTTCGATGAAGCCTTTTCCGAACTGAATGAAGCTATAGAAATGGACGTGTAAGAGGGTGTATATATGGAAGTAATTATACTAATTATCATTTTTGCATATCCTTTAATTTTCTTTCTTGTCCAATCAGTTGAAGCCGACGATGAAAGAGAAGCTAAAGCCGCCGAACAGGCTGCTCGTGAAGACTTGATGAGGAGACTTGCAGAAGCAAGAAAGCGCAATGCAGAATTGCGAAATAAGAAAGGAGAATAATAATGCTTGGATTGGTAAGTACCATTTTCGCATGGCTTGGCATTGGTGGTGCTGTGGTGCATGAAAAGGTTAAAGAAACATGTGTAGATGCAAAATTAGAAGCCGCTAAAGAATCCAGAATAGCCGCAGCTGAATATGCCAGAGTCGGTAGCATTGAAGAAAAGATTGCAAATATTAACAAGGCGACAGAGCTGGGGCTTATTTATGATGAAAAATTCCAAATAAGTATAACATTGACGATTCTTGAGTTTGCGGCACGTCGTGATGAAGATATCTCTTCTTCAGATATTAACAGGTTTAATGGAACCGTTTTTTTTAATGGAGATCAATTTCCATCTCCTTTACTCGATAAGGAAAAAATAGATACTGTTCGTCGTTTTTTTGATTATCATGATTTTAGGATCATGGCATATGTTGCAAAGAACAGTGATGAATCAAAATACATTGAGGGGCTTACATGTAGAATCCTTAACATTCTGGGGTATTATTATGATGAAATTGTGATGGAAAAGCTTACTCATACTTCGGAATTTAGGCTTATGACTAAATGTATTTATGATCCCTATGATAAAAGTGGTCCTTTTTCACCTCGTCCCGGGTATCTGGAACTGTTTGATAAATATCATATTTTGTATATAAATTATCGTCAATCCGACCTTGACAATCTTTTGCCATTGGGAAAAGCAGAAAAATTAAGAAAAGCAAAAGCCGTTGGGTTATATTACGACAGCGATGTTCTGGAAAGAATTACTTACGGAATTGCAAATCGTCGTCCCAATAATGCTCGAAACCTATTTATCGAAACACTCTTTGGACAGCCTCAAAAGCATTTATTTTACTCAAGGGAAGAAGAAATCATAAATCAAAATTTTAAAAACGTTTGCAAAGTGCTGGAAGTCGTATTGTGTCTTGAAGATCCTATTTATTTAAAGAGATTCATGTGCAAGCTGCTGAATTGTCTTGGTTATTATTACGATGAACAATATATGCAAAACTGGCTGGATACAAAAGAGTTTTGCCATGCGGAATGTTCCAAATATAGAATGGATGAAAAAGCCAATAACCCCAAGTGCCTTCACCCTGACAGCAAAGAAATTCTGGAAAGAAATGCAGATATGCTGGCAGAAGAACTTCCGCCCGACACATGGAATAGAAATTATCAGAAAGGCAGCGAGCAAGTATGAAATTAATCGATAACTTCAATCTTGAATTCAGCAAGAATATCATCACATCAACGAATATTCACAACGGATTTGCAGAAATGAAGCTGGACTGGTTCCAGCTTCCGCTTGCAGTCCGGGAGAGATTGGTAATTGATACCTTAGAAAAGGAACTTGACTATGATGACCAGTGGTATTACTTTAGCATATTTGTTCCACTGCTTAATGGAATACCAAACTTTGGAGATACATACTATTATATAGATGAATATGCTCCCAACGAACAGATGTACGAGGAGTTTGTAAAAACAAATTTTGATTTTCCGGGCTTCGTTAAAGCTTCTGTTGAAATAATAGATGTTGTTAATCTTGCTTCGGCTTTATTGCCAAGCAAAAATATGAAAAAGCCCGCCTGATTCTATGAAAGGAGAACTTGTCAATGAATGTTAAAACAGGAGATGTAATTAGAATAACACTGCCAAACGCTATCGGGCATCAGCAGGGCGGAGAAAGATATGCCGTCGTTGTTTCAAACAACATTGGAAATAAAGTTTCTCCTACAGTAGAGGTTCTTCCGGGAACTACAAAAAGAGATGACAGCACTCTTCCAACTCATGCACACTTTAAAGCCGGAGAAATTCAAGGACTGCCAAGAAATACGACTTTTGAAGCCGAAAGCCAATGGGTCATTAACAAATTTCAGATAATTGAAATTGTTGGGCATCTGAGCGATAAACAGCTTGAAAGAATTGCGACAGCCATGATAATGGCGACTCCTCTTGTCTTAAAAGCTTTTGAGAGCAATGTGCATAAGACTCAGCGCTTTCAGAAAATCCTGAATTTCTCTTGACATATTTGAAAACGTGTGTTATAATGAAGCAAATACAAGCATATACTACTTTATCATAATACATGGAGTGTGATAACATGAATGTGTCAAAAAGAAACGAAGCCATAGCGATATTAAAAAGACTATTTTCGACAAAGCTTAACGTGTGCCAAGATATTTATTCCGCTGAGCTTATAGATACCGGCAAAATGACATGGGGAGAACTTGGCCCTCTTATGTCTAATCTCGACTTAGAAAACGTATCAGATATTGTACTGTGCTGGTTGTATGAAGCTGTGTCGAAACACAGTGCTGCACTGAAAATTCCTGATGTTTCACATTTTTTTACCGCCTCGGAAATCACCGAGGCTAATTCTGCTTATATCAAAAGAAGCTATTCTAAATTGCCAATAGCATTTCCGATACTGGCAAGACTTACGGACAATGATAATTATCTGACGGCATTATCCATACAGGATATTGCGAATCTGAAATCTGTTGGCATTATACAGTGGAAAGAAGGAATGCAAAGAGAAACTGTCATTACCAAGCTTTCCGATAATGACTTTATAAGTCATATCAAATATGATGACAACCGTGCCAGAGCAATCGGAAAGTCTATGAGCGACGGAACGTTCTTTCCAAATTCTCTTCGTTGGCATATCGTGGCGGACGAATCTGACTATGAGGTAAAAGATGATAGAGTTATATTGAAATCAGGGTATATTGCCGAGATCGATGGTCAGCATCGAGATAAAGGCAGCGAGTATGCTCTTATGAATAACCCGAATATTATAATGACTATGCCCATTGTTCTGACAATAGGCTCTCGTGCAACTGCTCAGAGAATCATCAATCAAGACGAAGAACGTGCCCCCATCAATAAGAGCGTAGTGGCTCAATACAAATATACTATGGGAAACAATGTTCTGAAAAAGATTATTGGCAGCGGCGAGCTTGACGGCATTTACAAGTTCTGTGATACTCAGCAGGGAATTCAGGTCGGTCAGGGCTTTATTCTTAAATCGGATTTTGCAGCTGCTATTGATAAGTATTATTCTGCAAGAACGGTCAAGGAACAGAGTAAAGTTGCAGAATGGCTTATTGAATTTTTTAATGAGCTTGCAAGTATCAATTATGATGCGTTTGTAGGTTATAAAAAGAGTATCTCTGCCAAAAATTCTGTATTTCCGATCTATGTTTATTTAAGTAGTAAACTTCAGAATCGTTCAGGCTGGGAAGATGAACTTGCTGCTGTTTTCCCTAAATTGGATTTTTTAAATTCAAAAAAGAGTATAGAAATAATCAATAAAGAAATGGGGGAGAAGAATGTATAACGAGGAAAAAAAGCTGGAATTCTTGGCAAGCATGAAAGAAGGAAGCTATACGGACATGTCTTGCAATACCTATATGTATAAGTTCGAAAAATTTTCCGACACTGAAGAGCTTCTTAAAAAAGACCTATATGATTTTAATTATAACGATTTTAAACTTTTGTTTGAGAGAAATAAAATCATTAACACCAATACCATGCTTAACAGCAAGAGTATTATAAATAGGTATATAGAATGGGCAACCAAGATGGGATACTGTTCAATCGATACCATAAATGAACTTAAAAGAGTTATAAGCGAAGACATAAATCCAAGATGGAAAATCATAACTGAAATGTTTGCAGACGAAAATGATTTGTTGGATTGTATCAGCAGTGTTATGATGGAACAGGATTCCTCGATGATAATTTGGTATCAGGCTTTTTATGGTTTGTATTGGAATGGATTATGCAATGTAGAAATCTATAATCTGAAAAAATCAGACGTGCAGGGCAATCGTATAAAAGTTGGAGACGATACTATTATAGTATCAGATCGTTTTGCTGAAATAATTAATGAGTATAAGGACATGGATAGTGTCGTAATAAACGATAGTGTTATGCCATTTGCTCAGTCTATTTATCTGATAAGAGCTAAGAATAAAAAGAATTCCCTTGGCCAGATCAACGATAATTTCCATGCTCAGCGCAGAAGAGCATGGGACAGAATGGAGGTTGATATTGATAATAAGTATTATGGTAAAGTTCTCGTCCCCACTTGGATAATGAGATCCGGTAATTTTTATCGTGCATATCTCGACGAGCAGAAGGGAAAGGAAATCACATCAAACAATATATCGGATTATTTTAGAGTGTTTGCTATTTCAAATCAGAAAAAAATTGGTTATAGCACATATCGTGATTATCAGAATTGGAAAAACGTTTTCTATAAATGATCCGCTGCCTGTGATATGGCAGTACATAAAAAATTTTTAGCAACATCCACAATCGCTTGACAAGTTTAAACTCATCTGATATAATATAAATACAGTCAAGGGAGAACGGTTCAGAAATGAGCCGTTATTCCAAGAAGCCCAAAACATATTGGATATAATGAACAATCTTTCCTCAACTCTTGATGGGGCTGCTGGGTGGAATATCGGAGATGTTATTTAACCTGTAACTGTAAGTTACAAAAATGTTCATAATTATATTTTTGTCAGGTATAAATTGCAAAATCAAAGTATGAAAAATTATGAGTCATTAGCTCAGTCGGTAGAGCAGTAGTCTTTTAAACTATTGGTCTGGGGTTCAAATCCCCAATGGCTCACCAAATATATGTTTTTTATACTATTATTCATTGGTGCGAAAACATATTGGATATTTTACAATTTAAAAATTAAGGAGGAGTCATCATGACCAACGAAAAAATGACAATCACAAAGGCACTTTCCGAGCTGAAGGTGCTCGGTAACAGAATCACAGCAGAGATTCGCAGTGCGACATTCTGTAACGTAAGCAAGCATACAATGCGCACGCTAAACGGCAAAAATATCACTGACGTAAAGGCAGAGATGCAGGGCAGCTATGATAAAATAGTCGCTCTCATCAACAGGAATAATGCCATCAAGAAAGCAGTGAATAAGGCAAACGCTTCCACAATCGTATCTATCGGTGGAGAGCAAATGACTGTCGCCGAAGCTATTTATATGAAGCAGACGGGTATTGATTATATGAAGGCTCTGCTCAATACCATGACAACTCAATATACAAATACACAGAGCCTGCTCCAGAATAATAATGGAGAAAAGTTAACAAGGGCTTGTGAGGCCTATATCGTTAGCCTTTATGGAACAAACAGCAGCAATAACACTATTTCCAGCGAAATGGTGGAGACCATAAATGCGGCAAGAGCGAAATATATTGATGAGAATACTTTTGATCTCATCGAAGGTATTGATACAAAAAAAGCAATCGAAGATCTGAAGAATAAGATCGACGCTTTCGAAGCTGAGGTGGATGCAGCCATTACAGTGGCAAATGCAACCACCGAAATTGAAATCAGTTACTGATTAAGTTAATCATCCATCGTCAACCGAAAATACTTAACTGGTTTCAACTGAACATCAACAGTCTAAAATGATGAACAAAACAATTTGAAACTGCAAAAGCTTTCAAATGCTAAAGATATTATTCAGATAAGAATATCGAGTATTTATGATGTTTTCGGGCAGAGTTTAAAGTTCGAATAATAGCTGAAAGTTTAAAATTCAAAGCTTAATTGTTTTAAACATTAAAGTTCAGAATTTATGGTAGCAGACGTGCGTACTTGATGGCAGACTTGCTGCACTTCAAAGTTCAAATTGTAAATTGTAAATCATAAAGTTCATAGAAATCCCCGATATAGGTTAAAGCGGCGAATCCATCGGCTGTGTGTGATCCTCGGGGCTGGTTGATGGTGGATAAACATTTATATACCCCCTACGATGGCAAGCTCCTCTTAGCGTTGAAGATCTCATGTGCAGTACGTCAAGCTGCACGAATGCAACAATAAGCCTAATTTGGTAAGGCAGGAGGTTGCTAACCTCTGAGTAATCATCGTATGATGGTGTTCGAGTTCGAGTCTCGGTTGTTGCGCCAACGGAATTAGTGTAATTAAAAAAAATAAATAATTGGTAAAATGAAATCTGAAGCGAACCACTGTGCAAGTACCTTTATTCATGAGATTGGGGAAAAGTAGTAGCAAAGAGCCAATTACATAACGCCGGTCTTCCACCCCGGAATTGTTGGTTATACTCCAATCACTAAATCCTTTTTTATTTATTATTTGATGGGATATCGCCAAGAGGGAAGGCAGTAGATTTTGACTCTACCATTCCGTGTGTTCGAATCACACTATCCCAACCAATATCCATACCCTCTTAGTCAAGGAGTTAAGACGTCGTTAAAACGAAGGCATTGGGTGCAAATCCCGTAGATGGATATGGATACAACAATAAAGCACCCTACACCTTAACATAATCTCGGAGCAGTACGCATAATCGAAGGTCGGTCAGGGTGCATATATGAGCCGTTGCTTGGGGTAAGTACCCGAGCGGCTCACCAATGATACCGATAAGCAGATGCAGACTGAAGCTTGTAGGTGAAAACTCAGTGGCCAAGGTCATCTGTGCTGCATAACAGATGATAGCAAGGGGTAAAACGTGGCGGAGATTATCTTAGTGTCACCCTTGTAACTGTAAAATCCACATCAGCTTGCGGTATGGCGATATAGCTGTCTGAGTGGTTGAGGTTCGGACATTACCGATTCCGATATAAGACCGCACGGGTGCTCCGCTGCCCATTATGATTTAAACGCGGCCTTTAGTTCCTGATAAGATCGACTCCCTGACGAGGGATAGGTCTGGCAAGTTTAAATACAGCTTCGGCTTATTGGAGACGCCTACGGGTGCAGAAGCCAGAACTCACAAGATAACGTTAAAACAGAAATGTGAAAAACAGGTTTTGCAGGGGTTCCTTAATACCGCCGTATAGAGGGTGTGATGAGCAAGGATCCAGCTCGTTGCGCAACATAAGAAATGTTGTCACGCCGTAAGACCCGAATCGGCAGATGTCGAAGCTGGACATCGTGGCAGCCCGGAAAGACGGGCACATAACTCCCAGTAGTCCAGAGGCAGGAGACAAGGGACTTAAAATCCCTACAGGATGGGTTCGAATCCCATCTGGGAGACCAACATGCGGGTGTGGTGAAATTGGCAGACACGATAGACTTAGGATCTATTGCGCAAGCGTGCAGGTTCAAGTCCTGTCACCCGCACCAGATGTTAATAATAGCTAACGTCAGTTGCTATATTATTAACGAAATATGCGAGAGTGCTGGAATAGGCAGACAGAGCAGTCTCAAAAACTGCTGCAAGAATGCGTGTGGGTTCGAAGCCCATCTCTCGTACCAAAATAGCGTAGAAATATTGGATATGGAGGTTATTGCAATGTTAAAACTTGAAATAAAATAAACCAGCCGCAATCCCATTGGCTTTAGACGATGGGTTAAGCTCGCTGTGATATAACAGTGATGTAGAAAGGCGGTAACAAACCAATGTTTAAATCATTCAAATATAGGCTTTATCCAAATAAAACACAAGAAATACAAATTCAGAAAACATTCGGTTGTTGTAGATTTGTTTATAATCAGACGCTTGCTTATAGGAAAAATCTTTATGAAGCAGAAAAGAAATCTATAAACAAGATAGGTTGTAACAACTATGTTAATCAAGTTCTTAAAAAAGAATATGAATGGCTTAAAGAGGTAGACAAATTTGCTCTTACTAATTCTGTTTATAATATGGATAGCGCATATCAGAAATTTTTCAAAGAACATTCTGGTTATCCTAAATTCAAAAGTAAGAAGAATAATCATAAATCTTATTCTACTAACAGTACAAACAACAACATAGAGGTTGATTTCGAGAAGAACAGAATTAAGCTTCCAAAACTTAAATGGGTAAAAGCAAAAGTTCATAGAGTATTTGTTGGTATAATTAAATCTGCAACTTTATCTCAAACGCCAAGTGGCAAGTATTTTATTTCTATTCTTGTAAATTGTGAGAATTTTCAGATGAAGTCTACTGGTGCTATGGTTGGTATTGATTTAGGTATCAAGGATTTAGTCATCACATCTGATGGTGAAAAGTTTGAAAACTCCAAAACTCTTTACAAGTATGAAAAGAAACTTGTAAAGGAGCAAAGAAAACTTGCTAAAAAGACAAAGGGTAGCAATAATAGGAACAAACAGCGTATTAAAGTCGCAAGACTGTATGAGAAGATAACAAATATCCGTGTTGATAATTTGCATAAAATTTCTCACAAACTAATTCAGGAAAACCAACTGATAGTGAGTGAGGACTTAAAAATTAGCAATATGGTTAAAAATCATAATCTTGCAAAGAGTATTTCTGATTGTAGTTGGTATGAACTTACAAGGCAGTTACAGTACAAGGTTCACTGGAATGGTAGACAGTATATCAAGATTGATACTTACTTTCCAAGTAGTCAGACTTGTAGTGTATGTGGGTATATTAATAAGGAAACTAAGGATTTATCTGTAAGAGAGTGGACTTGTCCTTGTTGTAATACACGTCACGACAGAGATATAAACGCTGCTATAAATATTTTGTATGAAGGATTAAGGCTGATTAAATCAGCCTAAATAATAATGTAGTACGGTAGGAACTATCGGAATTTACGCTTGTGAAGTTAGTAGGTTACGAGGACGATGAAGCAAGAAGCCGACTGGCTTTAGACGGTCGGTAGTTCACAAGCAGTATTCAATTCTGTTTGATTGGGTTGGAGATTGTGATGAAGTCAACTGTGCCCAGAGTTCATCGTTCACCCATAGTGGCGATTTACATATACAAATCAAATCATAAGGAGAGATGGTTGTGAAATCCATCAAGGTAATCTTTTACAGTATTTGCCGTACAGCTGCTTAATTCTTTTGGCTGTGCGGCTAAAATTGACCCCAAAACATATTAGAAAGGATAACTGCAAATGACAAATAATTATAATGCTTCGAATTATGCCAAAGGCTCCGATGGTGCAAAGCTGAATGACGAAAATCTTAAGGAAATGAATGCTTCCGGTAAGTGTAATACTTGTAAATATTTTCAGTTCAGAGGTTACAAATGTACGAAGAAGACTGAGGAAGGCAATTTTGTTCGTTCTGCCATGATGCCAATTACATATACCGAAACAACTTCAAAGGGCAATTTTATCAACGTGTTAAAGCCCTCTTCTTGCAAGGATTATGAGAGTAAGGGTAAGCGCAAGATTGAAAAGACAGAGGAGGCGGCCGAATGAAACTTCTCGTAGTGGTTGATATGCAGAATGACTTTATCGATGGGTCTCTCGGTTCTGATGCAGCACAGGCAATCGTTCCTAATGTAGTTGAAAAAATCAAATCTGCTGATAAAAACACGGCAATTTTATTCACAAAAGATACTCATTATAACGATTATGCTGAAACTCTTGAGGGGAGAAAACTTCCTGTTCAGCACTGTCTCGCTCGTTCTTTCGGCTGGATGATAAATGATGATGTCGCTGACGCATGGTATCACTCCAATACATATGCAATATTGGAGCCCGAAGTCAGAGAAGGGAACGTCGTTCTTAAGAACACATTTGGCAGTACCCAGCTTATGAGTTTACTTATTCGTGAAGGTAAAATGTTCGACGAAATTGAATTTATCGGGCTGGACACCGATATCTGTGTTGTATCCAATGCCCTCATGGTGAGAGCTGCACTTCCTGATATGCCAATCGTTGTTGACGCCTCCTGTTGTGCCGGATCAACACCTGAAAAGCATAAGGCGGCACTCGAAGTTATGAAGAGCTGTCAGATTGATATCATAAACGAGAGCGAGGTATAACTATGATTTACATAAATAATGCACCTTTTGGAGATAAAAGTTTTCCTAATGGTGAAACCATTTTTGATATGGGAACTTATTATGTCAAGGATGCAGTAAATGAAATCAAGCTTGTATATGAATCGGACGCTGATATCTTTAAGCTCATTGTGGCCAAGAAGTGTCTTGATAAACAGTCAAAGGAAAACAGAGTTGATTACGGTTGGGATGAAGCAATCATAACTCTGACCATTGCATATATGCCATATTCAAGAATGGATAGGCAGATGTCTTCAATGGCGTTCAGCCTCAGATATGTTGCAGAAGTTATCAATTCCCTTAATTTTGATTCGGTAACAATACTTACACCTCACTCGAATGTAACTCCGGCACTTATTAACAATGTCAGAACCATATACGATATCGGCGTTAATGAGGCATATAAATACAGTTCCCCCGATTACGTATTCTATCCCGACAACGGAGCCTGCAAGTCGTTTGGAGAACATCTCAAATACACTAATTACTTTTACGGTAACAAGAAGCGTGAGCTTTCAACTGGAAAGATTGAAAAGTATGAGCTGGTTAATGCTCCCGATATTAAGGGCAAGAACATTCTGATAATCGATGACCTCTGTGTTAAGGGCGGCACATTTATTCTTGCAGCTCAGGCTCTTAAAGCGGCAGGTGCAGCTAAGGTAGATTTGTTTGTAACTCATCTTGAAAAGGCTGTGTATGAAGGAATACTGCTCACGACAGACTGGATTGATCATATCTATACAGTCAATACACTGGAAATCCCCATTGAAAACGACAAAATAACAGAAATAAGAGGTAATTTCATATGAATGAAATAATGCCAATGCTTCTGGGCGATTTTTATAAGATGACCCATCAGGCTCAATTTAGTCCCAAGCTCACTAAGCTCGTATCCTATATGACACCAAGAATGTCCAGAGTACACGATGACAAACTCGTCTTCTTCGGACTTCAGGCGTTCATCGAGAAGTATCTTGTGGAATATTTCAATAACGAATTTTTCAATAAGCCTGTCGATGAGGTCTGCGCTGAGTATGAAAGAGTTCTCGGCAGCACTCTCGGCAAGAGTACATATGATACCGCAAAAATCAGAGCTCTTCACGAGCTGGGCTATTTGCCTGTTAAGATATCGGCACTTCCCGAGGGAACCCGTGTCCCCATGCACGTTCCTATGTTGGAAATAAGCAGCACACACCCTGACTTTGTATGGGTCGGACAGTTCCTTGAAAGTCTTATGAGTGCTTCACTCTGGCATCCAATGGTGTCTGCAAATGTGGGTTATTGGTATCGTCAGATCGTTGATAAGTTCTACGACATCAGCGTTGAAGATGACGTGCCCAGAGCCAAGGCTCTCGGAGACTTTTCATTCAGAGGTCAGCATAGTCTTGAAAGTGCGACTGCCTCTTCTGCCGGTTGGTGTACTTCGTTTCTGAATACAGCGACAGTACCCGCAATTCCTTGGCTGGAAAAGTATTATCACTGCGACTGTACGAAAGAGCCCGTAGCATACGGGGCAGTATCTACCGAACATTCAGTGATGACCAGCAACTTCTCTATTGACGGCGACGAGATTACATTTCTCCGTAAGCTGCTGACTGAGCTTTATCCCAATAACAGTTTCAGTGTAGTATGCGATTCTTATGATTACTGGAATGTAGTCAATAATATTTTGCCTCAGCTAAAGCCTGAAATTATGGCTCACAACGGCTGTATGCTGATAAGAGGGGACAGCGGAGACCCTGTTGAGATAGTGACCGAAACTGTGTTTGCACTCTGGGAAGAATTCGGCGGAACAGTCAACAGCAAGGGTTATAAGGTACTCGACCCTCACGTTAAGGCGATTTACGGGGACAGTATCACCGTTCAGCGCTGTCAGCAGATATACCAGAGGCTCATTGACAACGGTTTTGCCTGCAATAATGTAATCCTCGGTGTCGGCAGCTTCTCAATGATGTGCGTTGAAGAGGACAATATGCTCAAGCCTTTTACCCGTGATACATATTCAATAGCTATTAAGGCGACTTATGGTGAGGTAGATGGTAAGCCCATAATGATTTTTAAGAATCCCAAGACAGATACGGGATTCAAGAAGTCCCAGAAGGGTATGTGCTTTATCTATAAAGAGCACGGCGAGATAAAGTATCAGGACGGCTTTACAGCTGAGACAGTTCCTGTCAATGGCTTGTTCCGCACAGTGTTCGAGGATGGTAAATGCTATAATACTCAGACGCTTGCTGACGTTCGTAATATGCTTCACGGTGAATAATTGAAAATGCGAGGAAAATAAAATGAGTGATGAAATCATAAAGATTCTTAATGCTCTTGCTGAAAAGTTTGGCATAATGGTTGATTGGTCTCAGCAGAATATACAACCTTATTTGCAGGATTTGATGTATAGAGTTATACAGTATAATTTAGCAACAAGCGTTATTTGGGTAATATTTTGCATATCTATAATAGCTATTTGTCTGTTTATTATAAAGAAGAATAATAAGAAATTTAGACTTGATGAATATGACTGCATCGAAGGAAGCTTTTTAAGCCTGACATACGTTATCGTTTCTTATATATTGCTTATTATATTTGTTATTTTACTTCTATTTGAAATAGAAAATATTTGTCAATGTGTTTTCTTACCAGAAAAGATAATTATAAATGAAATACAATCAACAATGCAGTGAGGGAAATTTCTATGATAGAAGGAAAGATTAACGAAGATGCTCTTGGTCCTATGTTTTTATATAACCGTCTTAAAGAAGCTTATTTAGAACATGACCGCTTGATAATCGCATATGACATCGACGATACCGTAAGACCTTATAAGAGCAAAAGCTGTGAGGAGACCAAGAAACTCATTCGCCGAGCTAAAGAAGTTCTCAATCCATACTTTATTATTTATACAGCCAATCCTCATAACGAAAAAAATATTCAGTTTCTTCATGATGAGAATCTTCCATTCGATACTATTAACGAGAATATCCCGGCAATCGGCAGATATGGAGACGGCTTGAAAATATATTATAACTTATTTCTTGACGACAAGGCCGGACTTTTTGAGGCTTGTAATGCCCTGGCAACTCTCTGCTGGCAGGTGGAAATGGGATATGTAAAAAAGGAGTGATATTATGGCACAAATTGGAATCAGAAACAGTTATAAAATAGTCACATTAGGAGATATACCAGTCGGAAATTTATTTATGAAGAATGGTTCTTACTATATCAATACCGATATACGTATTATTCCCAATGTGAACTTGCCAACGATTGATGTTAGTGACTATTCTTGTGTTGTTAATCTTCAATCTGGAGCGGCTTCCTATATGAGTGATGACGAAATCGTAATAAAAATTAATAATTCTATAACTTTGGACGAATGAGAGGAAATTAAGATGAATGATTTTAATGCAAAGAAGATAACTTCCAAGATTATTGACTGGATCCGCTGGTACTTTGACAAGAACGGCGATGAGAATACAACTGCCGTCGTCGGTGTTTCGGGCGGCAAGGATAGTTCTGTGGTACTTAAGCTGTGCGCAGAGGCTCTTGGTTCCGAGAGAGTAATTGCAGTGCTGCTCCCCAGAGGTAAGCAGGGTGATATCAGATATTCTTACACGGCTTGCACTGTATGCGGAATTCCCGATAAGAACGTGTATGAAATTAACATCGAGGATGTTTGCAAAGTGGTTGATGAAACTGTGCAGATACACACCATTGGATGCCCTGAGAATAAGATCAGGTGTATGAATACGAATTACCCTGCCAGAACTCGTATGACAATCCTTTATTGCGTTTCTGCTCTTAGGGGCGGCAGAGTAGCCAATACCTGCAATCTCAGTGAAGATTGGGTCGGCTACGCAACCAAGTTCGGTAATGGTGCAGGTGATTTCAGCCCTCTCCACGATTTTACCGTTCAGGAAGTTAAGGCAATCGGCAGAGAACTTGGGCTTCCCAACTGCCTGATCAATAAGGTACCTACTGACGGTCTCTGCGGTAAGACCGATGAGGAGAATCTCGGTTTTACATATGAGACACTTGATAAGTACATTCGCACAGGCGAATGCGACGAAGATACAAAGAAGATCATAGACGGAAAGCATTATGCAAATCTGCATAAGCTGAAGCCTATGCCCAAGTTCAGATACAGACCCGACCTTGACGGAAAGGCGGAGAAGAACAATGAAGTCACATCAGATTGAAACAGTTGATAACAATATCGCAAAGCTTCAGGCAGTTTATAAGACACAACTGCAGAAGCAGTTTAATATTGGCTTTTCTTATGGCAGCCAGGCTTTTTGTCAGGTCATTAAGGATAAAATCAACGGATTTACAGGTGATGATAGATCAGCATTGATTGCAGATATATCGAACTTTGTAGATATAACGCTCAAGAATTCACCACAGGAAATTCAGAAGGCGATAGAAGAAACACAGAAAAGAGCAAACTGTTTGCTCGGAAAGGACAATGCGAATGAATAATAGATTTAACTTTGTGGGAAACATATCGATTCCCAAGGAAACTTCAAAGAAGCCTTTGCTGTCAACAAAGACAATTGAGTATGTGAGAAATGGCAAGAAAAACTCTATGGAGCTGACTTCACTGAACTTTGGCATCAAGGAAAGCGACACCAATATGGCATTTATGGAGGTGTCGGATAGCCCCAGAAGCATTATCAAGTCAAAAGACACTGATAATAACGATATTGAAATTGATTGGGACGATCGCAAGGATCCCGATATTGTTGCAACAGTTGCAAATTACAGAAAGTACATTGTTAATCTGGGCGAAGAGTTTGATGGCCGTCAGGAATTTCTCACGCAGTTTGATATGATTGAATTTCTTGCAGAGAAGCTTCCTGAATACAAGGGCAAGATTCTTGCTGTGGGCGATTACCAGAAGACATATTCGAAGGGTAAATGGTATGAAAAGTTCAGACTTCAGAACCTGTACGCTGTCGAAGAGGATAGAAAGAGCAGACTCGGACTGACGTTTGATTTCTACTATAATAAGGACAGTATTGATAAGACTGATTTCAAGGATGAAAAGAAGATCTATCTTGATGGATATATTAAACAGTACATAAACAAAGATGAGGGCAGTAAGTATATTCCCATGCAGCTTGTATTCAATGCAAGCAAGTATGATATGGAAAACGAAAAGCATAAGCAGTTGTTTGATTATAAGATGTTATATATGGACATTAAGAATAAGAATATGTGTCATCTTGCTTGGGAAGTGGTTCTTCTCAGGGGCGCTGAAGCTGTTGATTTTACATATGATATGCTTACTCCCGCTCAGAAAATGCAGGTTGACCTTGGTGTCAGGGAGCTTGACGATTTTAAGCCCAAGAATGGTGTACTTGGAGATAAAGTAAACGAGTACAGAGTTTTTGAGCCTGTATTGAAAGACTTCGGCAAGGGCGATGATTTCTCTGATGGACTGGTCGAACTTGATATGAAGATGTCTGAGTTCGAAGACGAGATTTATGTGCCTAATGCCGTCGAGGAAAAGCTTGACGAAACCGAGGACGAGCCTAAGAAGTCAGCGAAGAAAGTCGATGATGATGTTCCCGAAGCTGACGGACAGGACGACGAGGCTTTTGACTTGTTCTGATTAAGGCAATGAAACACGAGAATTATCATAGCGACACCATAAAATGTCGCTATGATTGTGGCAAAAGTTGTTACAAAACAGGAGGAATTACATAATGGGTAAGTATGGTAAGAAAAATTCAGTGGATCTCAATCCACTTCACTACAATATCGCTTTTCTTGGTGAAGGTGGCATCGGAAAGACAACACTGTGCTATCAAATGTGCGAAAAACTTGTCGGAGATGAGGGATATATGCACTTTGATATCGGTAAGGAAGATGGAGCGGATGCTATTGAGGGAGTAGTAACTGAAAAAATTGAAAATTGGGATAAATTTGAAGAGGTTATCGATGATATTGTTGAAAATAAAGAGACAGATTACCCACATCTTCAGGTTATAATTATTGATACATATGATGAGCTCATCCCCATGGCAGAGGACAAAGCAGTAAGAATATGGAATAAGAGAAATTCCGATAAAAAAGCTGAAACAATAAATGGAGCGTGGAATGGTTTCGGAAAAGGGCAAGATAAAGCTGCCGAACTAATTCTTAATAATATTTGGAGACTTAAAAGTGTAAATGTACACCCCATTATTATATCCCACGTTAAAAGGTCGGATATAATCGATCCAATTACACAGACAACATATTCAAAATTGACAGCAGACGCTCAACAGAGATATTTTAATGCCATAAAAAATAAGATGCACTTTGTTGGTTTTGCATATATCGACAGAGATATAATCAATGAGAAAACAGGTAGAAAAGATATTAAGGGCAAAGATATTACTACAAATAAAGTAATGGCAGAAAATCGTGTGATTAGTTTCAGGGACAATAATTATTCAGTCGATAGTAAGTCTCGTTTTGCTGATATTGTCGATAAGATACCTTTCGATGTTGATGCTTTTATCAAAGCAATGCAGGATGCTATTCTTGCTGAAAAATCAAAGTCAGGCAAGTCAGAAACTGAAATCAAAAAGGAACAGTCTGAGAGAGATAAGGCTGCTGCCAAGGCTGCCGCCGAATATTCGAAGTCGGCTAAGACTAACAAAATCGACCTTGACCGCAACGAAGAAATCATTGCCGAAATCAAGTCTCGTTTCACCGATGCAACAGAGGAAATTCAGTCTGCCGTCAAGTCTAAGATGACTGAAGTTGGTCTTAAGAACTTCAAGGACACCGAAGTCCCCACTGCATCACTTGAAGCAGTGCTTGCAGTGCTTGGTTAATGTCCTATGGGTAGACCTTGTAAATGTCATATAACAGGCGTTGAAGGGAATACTGACACATTCGTAAAAATCGGAAGATTTTATTATCAGTCTCAGGCGGTATATGATCAATACCGCCACGAGATTGATACCCGCAACGCCATTGTATCAAAGATAGCATATGATTTTCTTGGGTATCAAACAGGGCAAAAGTTCCCATCATATATTCAGAAGAAGTTAAATGAACTGAGCTTTTATAGTTACGACGTAATCCTCAAGACTATTGAAAAGATGCAAGATAATATCCTGCACTACACAAACAACAAAGAATTTAAAAACGAATCGGGTAAGATATCGTACATATTCGCAATTATTAGTAACAACATCAACGATGTAAACAAGTCGTATCAATGGAATAAGAAGTGTGAGCAGCAAAAACATAATACCGAAATCATAGACATTCCTGAATCAGTTCCTGCATCATCAAATGTCAGAGACATAACGTCATGGTTGGACGGTGATGATATTTGAGCAAAGAACTAAGTGAGTATCCAAAAGAATTAACCGATGGTCGCAATGCAGTCGAGGCAAGTTTTATCTTCTGCCTTTGGAAACAGCCAGACTTATATAGTAATTACGGTGCTTTAAACGACAATAATGACGAAACGATCAAGACAGAAGACGGAACTTTCTATTATTCTCTTGGCAAACAGCTTTATAAACAGGGCTTCAAGGCTTTTGATAATGTTTCGGTTTATACTTTTCTTGAAGATAAGCCAACAGTAAAAAAACATTTTGAAAAGCTTGGCGGCTATAAGACAGTTGAAGAACTTCGCAGTCTTGTAGACGTTGAAAACACCGATGCTTATTTTGACCAGATTGCCAAAATGAATACGCTGATGATGCTCCACGATAAAGGCTTTAATGTGCTTGATAATGTCAAAAAGCTTATGAAGATGACTAATCAGGAAGTCTATGACTACTATGACTATCTGCTAAATTCTATTAGCTTAAATACGGGACATGACTCAGTAATTGAAGATCTTGTTATCGATCAGGCCTATATAGACAAGTGCGATGCAGGCGAGGAAATGGGTTTGAACTATGGTAAGGTTTGTCATATCCTAAATTATCTTACTATGGGGCTGCCGCTCGGTGAAATGACAATGGTTGGCGGCCATTCAGGCGCCGGAAAATCAAGTTTTATATTTGAATGTATTGTTCTTCCTCTTGTTGAGCAGGGGATTAAAGTAGCAATAATCAGCAACGAACAGAAAATTCACTCGTTTCAACAGCTTTTACTTGTACATATTCTTACTCAAGATCTTGACTATTGGGAACTGACAAGAAAGAAAATAAAAATGGGACATTTTACAGATTCGCAAAAAGAAATGCTTGAACTTGCTCGTCAGATATCAGCTGAGAAATATCTCAATATTAAGTTTGTCAAGCTTTTTGATACCGATATGGCAAAAACCAAAAAGATAATTCGTAAGCTTGCTAAGCTTGGCTATCAGGCGGCGATTTATGATACCCTAAAGGTTGAAGATACTTTTGATCGCTCAACATGGGAGCAGCTTCTCATTCAATCCCGTCAGCTTTTTCAGCTTGGAAGTAAGGAAAACATAGCTGTTGTTACTACGTTTCAGCTTGCACTAAGCACCTTGAATAAGCGCTGGCTCGATGCGGGGTGCCTTTCCAATGGCAAGCAGGTCAAAGAGGTATATTCCGAAATGATATATCTCCGTCAGCTTTGGGACGATGAGTACACAGGCGAGAAGCATGATTGTAAGGCATATAGATTAAAGCGTGATGCTAATGGAAAGCTTACCAAAGTCAAAGAGATGATAACGCTTGATAAAGATAAGAAGTATCTTGTAGCCTTTCTTGATAAAACTCGTAATGACGAAGATAAACAGACTGTTCTGTATGAATGGAATGGCAGATTTAATAAATGGACCGAATTAGGATATTGTACGATATATAACGATCACGCCGCATAGGAGAAGCTATGAACGTAATTACTATAACAGAGTTTTTATCCGGTCATCCCGATTCTGTCAGCGAAATTCTCGAAGATATAGGCTTCTCGAATATCAAGTTTGATACCGTCAAAAAACAATTCCGTTTCGCAAGGGGAGAGGGCAATAATCCTACATCTATCCTTATGAATTTGGACACGCTGAAATACTTCTGCTTCAGCACCAATAGTAAGGGTAATCTCTATACTCTTGTAATGGAACGAGAGGGAATGTCGTTTCCCGAATGTCTCAGATACATAGCAAAGAAAGTTGGTATTCAAGCAACGAGTGTTGTCAGCAATATTAAACTTCCGTTTGGAGGTTTCTTTAAAAGTCTCCATAAAGAAGTCGCCGAGCCGGAGAGTGTGGTGCAGACATACTCTCCCTCGGTATTAAATGATTTTGTCAATATTCCTAATATGCTTTTCTTCAACGATGGCATCAATTTTGAAGTGCAGTCGGAGTTTAATATCGGTTATGACATTGAGACGAATCGGATAACAGTTCCAATCTGGACATTCAAGGGCGAATTATGTGGAATAATGGGAAGACTTAACGATAAGAACTGCGCTCATGAGGATAGATGGCTACCAATTATTCCGTGTTCGAGAAGTCTGACGCTCTTTGGATTTCATCGGAATTATCAAACGATACAAGAAAAGAATTTATGTATTATATGCGAGTCAGAAAAGGCTCCCATGCAAGCGGCCTCATTTGGATGTAATTGTGTTCTTGGTTCTTCGGGCTGTCATATCAGTCAAACGCAATCAAAATATATAAAGTCATTGATGACAGATAAAGTGATTGTCGCCTTTGATGAGGGGCTGGATGAAGAATTTGTGAGAGATGAAGCCAGTAAGCTTGTCTGTGATAATTCCATTTTAAAGAATAAGGTCGGATATGTCTGGGATGATGATAACGAAATTCTGGAGAAAGACAAAAAGCAATCAATAACGGATTTAGGCAAAGAGAAATTTGCTTATGCAATAAATAAGAAAGTGAAGTGGTTGTAAATGGGGCAGAGAGAATTAGACCCTCGATTAAAAGCATTGTTCGATGCCAAGAAAAAAGTGTATTCTATTTCAAAGCTTAATACAATCGACCAGTGTGAATATCAGGCGTATTTATCATATGTCAAGCATGCAAAACAGAGCAGCAGCTGTTATAGTATCCTTGGTACGAGAATCCACGATTGCCTTGAGGCAATTATGAACGGCGAGAGCACTGAAGCAGCTCTACTTCCTGCTCTTAATAAGGAGTTTGAAGATATGGATATGCTTGGAATTGATTTTCCCAACGATAGAAACGGTGGTACGAGCATTCGTGACAACTGGATAGCTGATATGAAAGATTTTTGTACAGGCTTCGTAAAGCCAAAAGGAAAGTTTGAGACAGAACAGTTGTTTATATACGATTGCGGCGATCAAACCCATTATCTTCAAGGCTATATCGACCTCATTAGGTATAACAATGATGGCACATTGAGTATCTTTGACTGGAAAACGTCATCACAGTTTACGGCAAAGGATTTGATACACCATGGCAGACAGCTTGTACTTTATGCAATGGGCAAAGAACAGGAAGGCTATACTGTTAAAAATGTTGCTTGGATAATGCTCAAATATGCCGAAGTCAGTTGGAACGGTAAGGCTCGTAAAAATGCTAAAACAGAAACTCGCATTAAGAAGATATTCAATAGAAGCAAAATACTTAAAGAGCTGAAACCGTATCTCGAATCGGATCTTGAAAATCTTGGCTTTACGGAAATTGATATTGAGATGATACTTGATGATGCTGTAAAACGTAATTCTTGGGACAAACTTCCCGAAGAGGTTCGTAAAAAGTACACCATTAAGCCTTATGTCAGATGGTATGAGATAACTGACGAACTCAAGCAGGAAACTTTAAATTACATAAAAACTCATATTGAACAGTTTGAAAGCAAAAGTAACAGTGAAATAGACTGGAAACCGGTTGAAATCACAAAAAAGAATGAGTTCTTCTGTAACACTCTGTGTGGGTATAGAAATTTCTGCAGGTATATTGCCGATTACAACCACACTAAAGAAGATCCTAAGCAAGATGATGTAGATGATTTGTTTTAAGGAGTGATCTGATGCAGAATTATCATAAGCATACAAGTTACTCCAATATTTTCATAGCAGATTCGGCTGCTTCTTTGAAAGAATATGCTAAACGTGCCGTTGAACTTGGACATAAGGTTATTTCGTCGGTAGAGCATTATTGGCAAGGCTATTATTATGAAGCATATGAGCTTGCCAAAGAATATGATTTAAAGTTTATTTTCGGAGCAGAAGCAGGTTGGGTCAAAGACAGAACGTCAAATGATCGTACAAGATGTCATATTATCCTGTTGGCACGAAATGAAAATGGAAGACAAGCAATTAACAACATCTTATCGGAAGCCAATTTAACAGGATATTATTATGTTCCACGTATTGATATTGATTTGCTTTTATCTTTGCCGCCCGAAGATGTGTTTGTTACATCTGCCTGTGTTGCTTTTTGGAAATATGACGATGCCGATGATGTTGTTTTGAAGCTTCATGATCATTTTAAAGACAACTTTATGCTTGAAATTCAATATCACAATACTCAAAAGCAGGCGCAATTAAATAAGCACATTCTTAATTTGTCTAAGAAATACGGAATAAAGATGATCGTTGGGCTTGACAGTCATTACATATTGGAAAGCGATGCGTGGAAGCGTGATGATATTTTGACTGCCAAAGGCATCCACTATGAAGATGAAGATGGTTGGTACATGGATTATCCTGATGATGAAATTATCATGAATAGATTTCTTGATCAAAAAGTGTTTACACGAGAACAAATTCAGGAAGCAATGGATAATACAGATATACTGTTGACGTTCGATGACATTATTTTAAATGATGATATAAAACTTCCATCAGCTTATCCGACAAAAACTCAAGAAGAAAAGAATAAAATTTATAGTCGCTTGATTTCCAAAAAATTTAGAGACTATATGAAAGATATCCCAGAGTCTGAGTATCAATCGTATTTTGATGGAGTTAAGCATGAAGTTGAAGTATATAAAAATACTGGCATGGTTGATTATCCGTTGCTTGATTATAAGATAGTGCAAAGGGCAATCGAAAAAGGCGGAGTAATTACTGCAACCGGTAGAGGATCTGGTGTAAGTTTTTTCACAAATACTCTTTGTGGTTTTTCAAAGCTTGACAGATTTAAAAGCCCAGTTAAACTTTATCCAGAAAGATTTATGTCTGAAACTCGTATTCTTCAGACAAGATCTCTTCCGGATCTTGATTTAAACGTATCCGATCCGGATATTTTTGCTGAAGCCCAGAATGAAATCCTTACAGAAATATACGGAACATCAGGTCACGCATATCCTATGATTGCATTTGGAACAGCCAAAAAGAAATCGGCTTTTAAGCTTTACGCTAAGGCTCAAAATATGAATTTTGAACTCGCCAATGAAATATCAAAACAGATTGATGAGTATGAAGAAGCTTATAAGATGGCTGATGACGATGAAAAAGATGACATAAATATTTATGACTATGTTGACGAACAATATCATCAGTACATAACTAACAGCCAAGAATACTGGGGTATTATAATGGATAAGAAAAAAGCCCCATGTGGATATTTGCTGTATTCTGGCGATATTAGAAAAGAAATCGGTCTTATTAAATGTAAAAGTGATTCCACTAAAAAAGAATATATAACAGCTGTAATTGATGGTGCAATCGCTGAACATTATAAATTCCTCAAAAATGATTTGCTGAAAGTTGACGTTGTTTTACTTATCGACAAAATATATAAGCGTATTGGTATTAAACAGCATACTGTAAATGAACTTGATGCTATTGTAAAAGATAATCAAAAAGTGTGGGATATTTATGCTAAAGGTTTGACGATTGGTGTTAATCAAATTGAAAAGGCAAGCACCGCTAAGAAAATGATGAAATATAAGGCAGCCAATGTTTCAGAGCTTTGTGCGTTTATTGCTGCCATACGCCCCGGCTTTAAATCAATGTATTCAACTTTTGAAAAAAGAGAACATTTTGAATACGGTATAGGAGCAATAGATAGACTTATACAAACTCCCCAGTTTCCAGAATCATTTATTTTATATCAGGAAATGCAAATGAGCATTTTAAACTATGCAGGTTTTCCAATGGATGAATGTTATGGTATCATCAAAGCCATTGCAAAAAAGCATCCGGAAAAGGTTAAACCACTTAAAAGTAAATTTATCGAAGGCATTAAGAATCGCATTGTTTCTGAAGAGCATATGACAGAAGATGAAGCCGAGGAAAAAAGTTTGCAAATTTGGCAAATTATTTCAGATAGTTGTCGCTATAGCTTTAACGCTTCCCACTCACTCAGCATGGCATATGATTCTTTATACTGTGCATATCTAAAGGCTTATTATCCTTATGAATTTTACGAAGTGCTTCTTGAAGAATTTTCAGGAAAAGGCAAAAAAGATAAGGTTTCTGCTTTAAAAGCTGAGATGCTTAAAGGCTTTAATATCAGAGAAGGTGAATATAAATTCGGATTAGATAACAGGAAATTTGTTGCAGATCCTGAGAGGGGAGTAATCAATCCGTCTCTTGTGTCTATTAAAAATCTTAGTCAAAACTTAGCGGAAAACCTATATACTTTTGCTCAAGGCAATACATTTGATAATTATTATTCTCTATGGAAAGCTTTAAAAGAAGCAAAAATAGTAAGTTCTGATCAGCTTAAAATTTTAATTCAATTAGATTATTTTAAAGATTTCGGATCAATCGTAAAGATTGAAAAATTTATGAATGCTGTTAAAGAACTCTATGGCAGGGCTTCATTCAAAAAAGCAAGCCTTCCGATAGAATATGAAGAGATCATTGCAAAATATTCTAAGGAAACTGACAAGACATATAGCAAATTCAACTATGATTCAGCGTTGAAAGAAATTTGGAAGACTATTCTCAACAATAAGACGCCGTTATCTACGAGAATATCATATGAAAATAATCGTCTTGGATATATCAAAACAATAATACCTAAGTTAAACGATGATTATTATGCTATATCTGATATCAATATGAAATATGCAAATAAGACAATAACTGCATATCGTCTCAACAGCGGAGAGATCGTTACGATGAAGATTAAAGCTAAAGTGTTTGATGCAAATCCTCTTAATCAATATGATATCATCAAAGCCATTGACATTTCCGAAGAACCCAAGTGGGGCAAAACTCCCGAGGGTGAATGGTATCGTAAGGAAGAAACAGAACTTATTCTCAAAAAATGGGCGAATGTGAGGTGATGAGATGCTTTCCCATTATAAATATACTGATAAAGAAAAAGAAGAGTTGATGAAGTCGCTCACGATAATCGTTGATTCCCGTGAAAAAGTCAATAAATCAATTCTCGACTGGTTTGATAAGAATCATGTCAGCTACATAGTTAAAGCTATGAAAAATGGAGATTACAGTTTTTATATTCCCGCTAATGAAAAGCTCAATATAGATCGTGACTTGTATTTCGATCATCAAATCATGATAGAACGTAAGGCAAGTCTTGAAGAAATCAGCAGCAACATAACCCAGAGCAGAGCAAGGTTTGAAGAGGAGCTTGCTACATTCCCCGGCAAGAAATATCTGATGATAGAGAATGCAAATTATGCTGATATCATTCAGAAAAACTACAAGACCGATATTTCGCCAAAAGCATTCCTTGCAACGTTGCATACATATAACCACAGATACGGACTTGAATTGATGTTTATGCCCGACGCAGCGTTCAGCGGTGTTTATATTTATGGCGTATTATCGTATTATCTGAAATCACAATTAAGATAACAGGTGCAGCTCTCTGGCTGCATTTGAGAAAGGAAATAGATGGACAAGGTATTTGACATATTTAAAAAGCTGCAATCAACTACTAAGCGCAACGCAAAAATTCAGATCCTTAAAGAGAATCAAGATAACACTTTGTTCCAGACGACTCTGAAATGGCTCCTTAATCCGTTTGAAATCACGGGTATCAGCACCAAAAAACTCAATAAACAAGTTCCATATAACACCTCTCCTATTCAGACTTGGAGAGATATGATGGTGTACTTGTCCGAAAACAATACCGGTAAAGACACGGATATTGCTATCGTGCAAGGATTTATTGAAAGCCAGCCCGAGAAATATCGGGATTATTATAAGCAGCTTATTACTAAATCACTAAAGCTTGGAATAGATGCGAAAACGGTAAATAGCGTTTATGGGAAAAATTTTGTACCCGTATTTGATTTGCAGCTTGCAGAAAAGTATTTTGAAAAGCCCGAAAAGGTAACGGGTGAATTTACCCTTACCGAAAAACTTGACGGATATAGATTAGCGGCAATTATACATAATGACAAGGTTGAATTTTATTCTCGTCAAGGACAGCCTGTCGAGGGGCTTATCGAAGTCGAAACAGATTTGTCACAATTTTGTAAAGAGAAGAAGATACATAATGCTTTTTTCGATGGTGAGCTTGTCGCTATAAACTGCGAAGAACTTACTTCTGCTGAGAACTACAAGATAGTAACTACTACGGCAAGAAAGAAAGGCATTAAAACCGGTCTCAAATATATGGTGTTCGATACACTTAGGTATGAAGATTTCATTAAACAGACCTGCGACATAGAATACTGGAAGCGCAGAGCGTTACTTGAGAAGATATTTGAGGATAACAAGTTTGCCCATGTGCGTCTCTTGCCCGTTTTGTATCAGGGTTCTGATAAGGAAATGATAACTGAATATCTGAACAAAGCCCGTGATAAGAGCAAAGAAGGAATTATGATCAACCTTAACGAGGGCAAGTACGATTTTAAAAGAACATATAACTTGCTCAAAGTAAAGGTAATGCAAGATGCTGATCTCAGAATTATAGATGTTTACGAAGGCATAGGTGAAAACACAGGTAAGCTTGGTGGAGTTGTCGTTGAATTTATATATCAGGACAAGCATTATATTTGTGGCTGCGGCAGTGGTTTTAACGAAAAAGAACGTGTGGAATATTGGAAACACCCCGAATTGATAGTAGGCAAGATCGCTACGATATCGTATTTTGAAATTACTAAGAACGATGAGGGCGGATATGGTCTGAGGTTTGCCATTTGGACACATCGTATCAGAGACGACAAAACAGAAATAAGTATGAATTAACACGTTGAAAGGAAGTCATATATGAGTAAAGACTGGACAGGCAATAAGAAAACAAAATTCGTTACGCTCGGTGCAAGTAATCACACCAACCACGATAGAGCTGAACACGATTATTATGCTACTGAGCCTAAAGCCATTGAAGAACTGATGAAAGTAGAAAAATTTAATGGCTCTATCTGGGAAAATTGTTGTGGTGAGGGTCATTTGTCAGAGTCTATGATTAAAGCTGGCTATGATGTTGTAAGCACGGACTTAGTTGATAGAGGTTATGGAGAAGGTAATATTGATTTCTTCAAATGCAATAAATCTCTTGCTGACAATATAGTTACTAATCCACCCTATTCAACAGCATTAGAGTGGACGGAACATTCGCTTGACTTGCTTGAAAGCGGTAAAAAACTTGCACTATTTCTTCCGATACAATTTCTTGAAAGTGACAAAAGAACAAAACTGTTTAAGACAAGACCGCCCGTAAGAGTGTGGGTAGCTGCTAACAGACTACTTTGTGGAATGAACGGTGATTTCAGTGCAAAAGATAAAGACGGTAATACTCTTTACAATAAAGATGGAACAGAAAAAAGAATGTCATCTGCAAAGTGTTACGCTTGGTTTGTCTGGGAAGTAGGCAATTATAACAACGCACCTGTTATCGGGTGGATAAATACATAAGGTAATTAACATATTTGAAAGAAGTGATTTAATGGGAGTAAATATATTAAGTCTTTTTGACGGCATGGCTTGTGGAATGCTTGCTATGCAAAAAGCAGGCGTAAAAGTAGATACATATACAGCTTATGAAATTGATAAGTATGCAATTCAAACAGCAACACATAATTTTCCTATGATTAAGGAATGCGGAGACATATTCTCAGCAGACTTTACGCAATACAAAGATATTGATTATATCATAGGGGTTCGCCATGCACATACTGGAGCATCGCTCAGAAAAATAATCGTGAAACCGAAGCAAGCGGTTTAGGTTGGGAACTCTTTTCACAATACTTCAGAGCTTTAAATGCCGTTAAACCTAAGTTCTTCATTTACGAAAACAATAAGTCGATGAGTAGTGCTATACGAGAAAGCATTACAAAAACATTTGGATTTGAGCCTATTTGTATCAATTCAGCACTTGTATCGGCTCAGAATAGAAATCGTCTTTATTGGGTGGGTAAAAGAAATGATGACGGTACATATAGTAAAGTCGATGTTAAACAGCCAGAGGATCGTGGCATTTTTCTTAAAGATATTCTTGATAATGGGTATGATTTGACAGTTAACGATAAATCTTGGACATTGACCGCTTCTTACAATGGAGCTGTTCCTTGGAATACGATCGAACGTTGCCAAAGAAATATGGTGGCAGAACCCGTTACAGATACTATTCGGGTTGACTCGTTACCAAGACCCAACGGAGAACTTTCAACATCACAAGCTATGAGAATTTACAGTACAGAAGGTAAATCTGTAAATCTTGTATCTGGTGGTGGAGGAATGGGTGGCAAAACCGGTTTGTATGCTGTTCCTGTAGAATTTAAAGACAACATTCCTACCAAAGCAGTCAGTTATGCAGACGGCAAGACTTATACTGTATATGAAGTCAAGAATGGGCTTATTACAATAAAGGGCAAAGAATATCCTATTAAGCTGAATGACGGCTATTACATAATTCGTAAGCTGACAGTTTCCGAATGTAAGAAATTACAGACCGTGCCTGAATGGTATGAGTTCCCTGTAAGTGACACACAAGCATATAAGATGCTCGGGAACGGTTGGACTGTCGATGTAATTGCACATTTGATTAAAGCAACATTATAATACATATTTGAAAGGGTAAAATACAATGAGTATAAAATCAGAAACATTCAGAGCAGAACTCAACACAATTACAAACTCCAATATTCATCAGTTTTGTATAGATATGCTTGAAGATGCTCCAGACTATTTCTTTACGGTTCCTGCATCAAGTACAGGCAAATACCACCCCAAATTCGCACAGGGCGAACAAGGATTAATTCGTCACACAAAAGCCCTTGTAGGGATTGCAAACGACCTGCTTGCACTTGAGCAGTTTGATTTTGACAACGATACCAAGGATATGATCCGTGTTGCGGGAATACTCCACGATGCAAAGAAGCACGGCGACAACGGCAGCACTTATACGGTTTTTGACCATCCTGTTATCGCAGCTGAATGGGTTTGTAACAGCAGAAGTGAAGCTATCTCGCAGGCGGATAAAAACAAAATAGCAAGTATGATCGCTTCACATATGGGTGGTTGGAACACAGATAAGCGTAGCAACATCGTTCTCCCTAAGCCCGTGACTGCCGCACAGCAGTTTGTACATATGTGTGATTATCTTGCAAGCCGTAAGCATTTAGAGTATGTTTTTGAACAGCCCAACATTAACTCTTATTCGGCACCTGCTGTGGAGAATTCTGACGAGTTCATTATGCCCTTTGGAAAGTATAAAGGTCAAAAATTCGTTGATATAAAGTCTGATATTGATTACCTTACATGGCTTCATGAAAACTGCACTCTTAGAGAGCCGCTTAAATCCTTTATCGAAAAAGAAATTTGATTCCACATCCACAATCCCTTGACATATTGGATATAATAATATATAATAGTAACTGTAACAAAAAACTAATTCCCTCGATAAGAGGGAATATAATACTATGAAAGGATGAATAACATTGAACAGAGACTTAACCAGAGCTATTTATGCTCTTATTGCTACAAATATATGCTGCACCGCTTGTTTAGGATGTTATTTTAACAGTGCATTAAAGCATATTGGATATGGTGAGCGAGAGCCTTCAATATGCGCCGAAGAAATTTCATCAACTTATGCTACAGAAAAAGCTACCTTGGTAACAGTTTCGTATGATGGAAAACTTGACTTGGACACTTCTTTCAAAACATATATGGATTACCGCACCATAACCGATACATCGTCCGCTCAGTACGATCTCCAGCAGCACGCATGGACTGATGAAAACGGACTAAGACGTATTGGAGATACATACATGGTGGCACTTGGAACTTACTATACAGAAAATTGCGGAGAACAGTTTCATGTGATCTTAGACAGTGGGTCGGAATTTGATGTCACCGTTGGAGATATCAAAGACGATCGCCATACCGATGTGAATAATCAGTATTCTCCAGTATATGATAACGACGGCAATTTTATCAGTGCAAATATTATCGAATTTATTGTAGATACAGATTTGATGCCCTCTTATGTGCGTCGCAGTGGAACAGTGGGAACACTTAACGATTTTGAGGGAAATGTTATTTCAATAGAAAGGCTTTATGACGGTTTAACAGTATGACAAGCAAAGAAAAATATACAGATGAAGTTGAACGTATGGTTAAAAGATATGAAGAGATTAACCGAAGGGCAAAAACAGTGATCCGCAAACCCACTCCGGAAGAACTGAAATTTTATGAAGAGGTTTTAGCGCAACACAATTCGCCTAAATATTCAGGCGGATTAACATATCAGAAAGGAGAATCATAATATGATTGAAAATTTTCGAGTTAAATTAACAACTCCCAGAGATGTTATAGATTTTTCTGCAGCAGCAAGCAGCTTACCTCTCGGAACAGAAATAACAGCTGCTCATGGCGATTTTATAGTAGATGCCAAGTCCATCATGGGCCTTTATTCTCTTAATCTCAGCGAGCCCATCGCCGTGGAAATTAAGTCAGATGACGTTAATACATATATTAAAGATTTTAATAACTGGATCGTGAGGGACGAAATATGCGAATAATTAACCCCAGTTTTAACTTCGTTTACGAACCAAATGCAGAACAGATGCTTGATACTATCGAAAAAGCATATCGCATTTGTTACCAGTCCGAGCCTAAAGGCAATAGAAACTCATTTATCACTAATAAGATAAAGATAGGACATGAGAGCCCACTGGAGCACGCTAATATTTCTGTTGTCATTGAAACCAATAGGGGAGTTACCCACGAGATAGTCCGCCACAGGATAGCTTCTTTTTCTCAGTCATCTACTCGCTACTGCAATTATTCCAAGGACAAGTTTGGAAATCAGTTAACCTTTATTCGTCCCGAATGGGTCAGCGAAAATGTTCTTGGCGATTGGGGAAGGTTTGATGGCTGGAAAAAGTGTAAGGATATTTCAGACGAAGAAATGATGTGGCTGAATAGCTGTCACCAGTGCGAAGAGATTTATCTTTCTTTAATCGCACATGGCTGGACGGCTCAGCAGGCTCGTGATGTTTTAAATAACTCTATAGCTACCCAGATTGTGGTAACGATGAATGTTCGTGAATGGCGTCACTTTTTTAAGCTGCGTGCGATCGGCACAACAGGTCAGCCACATCCTGAGATGCTCCAGATTATAATTCCAATGCTGGAAATGTTTAAAGAAAAAATTCCTGTACTCTTTGACGACTTGGAGGTAAAACATGAATAATATAGTTTGTATTCTCGGCCCATCCGGTTCAGGCAAGACAACTGTAGAACAGATCCTTAACGAAAAATATGGCTTAAAGCCTATCCGTTCATATACGACCAGACCAAGAAGAAATCTGGAAGAAGTTAATCATATCTTTGTCTCGAATGAAGAATTTGATACCATTAAGCTCGAAGATATGGTAGCTTTCACAAATTATAACGGTTATCGTTATTGCGCAACAAAGCAGCAGATTGATGAATGCGATACATATGTAATAGATCCTGCTGGTTTAGCAATATTGGATAATTTGTATAATGGCAATAAGGATATTGTATCGGTTTACTTGAAAGTCAATGCCAACATTTGCTTAGAACGTATGCAGGGCAGAGGAGACAGTTTTGATGACGCTTTTGAACGTATAAAAAACGATCTTCTGGCGTTTAAGGATGTTCATGCTGATTTGATAATCAATAACGAAGAATATGGTCCGGAAAGAGCAGCCGATATAATCTATAACAAATTTTTCGAAGTGCCCGATGACTGCTGATAAAATTTATTCAAGTGTATATCAGGACGTCTATCGTATTCATACGGGAGTGATTTTTCTTGTAAATAAATTTACTCAGGTCTATTACTCCCTAAAAGACGTTCCCAATAAAAGATATTATAATTCAGAATATTTACGTATACTCACCGACAATGCCATAAATGAGGCGACCGGTGAGATTTATAGAATAGGTACTGTCATTTATGAGGGATTTCCGATTAGACTTGCAGAAAAAAGCATGTGGTCATATGAGCTTAAATTATGTTCGGGGGCGTGTGTAGGCGGAGCTAAGGAGTTCAGGCAGCTTACAGAAATAATGAACGACATAATAGAAGGAAAATACGACGAAATTACAAATGATTAAAGGAGAATTATAATGAGAGTATTATTGCTTTTAAGGGGTTCCGCAGGCTGCGGGAAATCAACATGGATCGAGCAGAACGGATTGAAGCCGTATGCTCTTTCGCCTGATGATATCAGACTTATGCACCAGAGCCCAATAATGCAGCCCGATGGTTCTTACGGTATTAGCCAGAGCAACGATAAAGCTGTATGGAATACTTTGTTTAATTTGCTTGGATATCGTATGCAGAAGGGTGAATTTACCGTTATTGACGCCACCAATTCCAAGACAGCAGAAATGAACAGATACAAGGATATGTGTGAAACATATCGTTATAGGATTTACTGTGTTGATTTCACTGATATTCCTATTGAAGAGGTCAA